>ERZ1090861.8-NODE-8-length-194863-cov-8.287858_pt1 | contig 194863 bp, 167 predicted proteins | sample MGYA00478482_ERZ1090861 | MGnify/ENA primary metagenome ERZ1090861 (study PRJEB33644, sample SAMEA5815744) | chicken gut metagenome | biome: Chicken; feature: Gastrointestinal Tract; material: Caecum | place: Ireland | collected 2019-01-01 | study: A study of the... | reverse complement strand
ATGTTAAGCCAAAAGAAAGCAGCCGCTCCTTTTACAGGCTCCTTTTACAGCCATAACAAAAAAAGAGAACACCTTCTGAAATTACTTTCAAAAAGTGTTCTCTATACAGCAAGTACTGTATTGTGTTTTATCCTTACAACAATTCATTCTGCTTCACAATTCTTCAAAATTATATGAAAAATTGTTGTCAATTTGTTGTCAACTCGGATTTGAGATGCCGAAAACCCTTGATTTTACTGGATTTTTTAGTCCAGAGGCTTCATTGTGGGGACGAAAGCTCCCCACATTTCATATCCACCTACAGGATATTATAAACGCCTATTTCTTACTGTTTGCACAAATAGGTAATTCAATTTACATCACCAAATCGCATATTATCTTGTCGGATATGTGTAGAATTTGATGTAAATGATGTACGGACTTCCACCATTGATTTAATATACAAAAAGTCCTGATACTCCTGTTGGATATATCAGGACTTTATTATTTTACACTGTTTTGAAATACAAGTCAAGACCTTCAAATTCCGTGCGCTTCAACTCCTTTGTCACATCGGTATAAATGTTAAGCGTTGTGGAAATATCCTTATGTCCGAGCGTATCCTGAATAACTTTGACATTGACGCCTGCTTCGCACATTCTCGTCGTGAATGTATGCCTGAGTGAGTGGCAACTAAAATGCGGAAGCAACACATCAGGACTTTCGTCCTTCAAAAACTGTTCATCGTTGCAATCACGAATAATGCGTCGAATCGCCTTATTCAATGTAGCTTGGTGCTGCGGCAATCCAAAACGGTTTATAAAGATAAAATCTGTGTATCCGTCAACCGTTGCTTCACAATGTAAATCCAACATTTCCTGCCGTTCCTTTTCCATCTTGAAGGCTTCCTTTACAAAGTCAAGCATAGGCACCTGCCTGTTTCCTGCTTCGGTCTTTGGTGTATTTACATTGAAATAGCAGCCTCTTTTACCCTCAGAAGTCCTATGGTCGTAATAAACCAAAGTATGATTCACATCTATAACTCCTTCTTCCAAGTCAATATCACACCAGCGAAGTCCCGTGAGTTCCCCAACACGAAGTCCCGTTCCGATCATTACCGCAAATATCGGATACCAGTTTTGATATTTCGGCGTATCTCTAAGGTAGGATAATAACAGCTCCTGTTCCGGTCGTGTTAACCCCCTTCGCTTTTCAGTCTTAAAGATATGAGATTGTTTCAGTTCCTTCAGTACATTGTCCGATGGATTATTTCGAATATACTCATCATCAACCGCCATATCCAAAATCTGATGAAGTACCGTATGGATATTGTCAATCGTCGAAGCTTTCAAGCCCCTTTCATCGGCAAGGTAATTGTAAAATCTCTTAATATCCGATTTCTTCAGCATTGAGATTCTTTTGTTTCCGATTTGCTGACGAACAAAAGTCTCGTACATATATTTATAATTTTCAAAGGTGTTGTTTTTCAGCCCTCTTTTTAAGTCTCTCCATAAGGCATACAGATCATCAATAGTCGTATATCGAGCTTCTGCTTTAATTCCATCACTGATGTCTTTTGCTATTTGCTTTTCTTTTTCCCGCAAATCATCAAGAGACTTTGAATATACATATCGGCGCTTCTTGTTTTTATCAATCCAAGAATATTGATATGTGCCATCTTTTCTCTGAAGCTCTCCTACTCGGAGTACCACTCTTGATTTGTCTTTTCTTCTTGTGCTTGCCATTCTGATCCACCTCGTCTAAATTCGCTTTCGCCCTTTTATATAATCATCAAACTTTTCTCGAACAATAAGTATCTGATTGCCAGTCGGCATTGAAAACGGGCATTTTTTCTGTCGTACCAATGCTCTTAATTTCGTTCGCCCAATACCTGTATATTCGGCAGCTTCCTCAATCGTAAGGCACGCCTTTTCCCATATAGGTTTCTGAGCCGCTCTTTCTTTAAGCCTTTGTCTGTATTTCAAAATTTCATTGTCCATAGCAACACCTCCTAAATTGAACACGCTTTGCTTAGGTACTCGTCAAATTCTTTTCTTTTTATTAAGCGCTTGCTTCCGTTCCAAAGAATAAACGGACAGTCCTCACGATTGGTCATTTCTCTAAGTTTGTCCCTTCCTATACCTGTATAAGCCATTGCTTCTTCCATTGAAAGAGTAGCTTTATGCCAAATGGGTACTTGGTATGGTCTGCTTATATTATTTTCGTTCTTCAATACTGTAACCTCCTTAACTCTTGTGGTTACAGCATAATGTAAATGTAGCGATAAGCCAATTATGCGAATCAGCTTATCGCACACTTGACAAAACGACTTATACTGAGTACATCTTGGCAATGTACTCGTCAAATACTTCCCGCTTAATCATTCTTCGGTTTCCTATCCAAAGGACGAAAGGACAATCTTCTCGATTGGTCATTTCATATAGCTTTGCTTTTCCAATTCCACTATAAGCTACTGCTTCATCTATTGATAAATTTGATTTATGCCATAATGGTACTTCGTACTTTGGCGGTTTTCTCTTTGTCTTACTCTCGCTCATTTCTGCACCCCCTTGCCCTTCAAGGTGGTACGCCTATCAAAGATGATATAGTCCCAACCTGTATTATCACATTTGTCGCACTTATCCTTTTCTGAAGCAAACGGATCGAGCCGTCTGACAATATAATTCGGATTATTCATATAGTCCTTCAGGCATTTACTGCAAAGGCAGCGGACATCGCCAGTTCTTTGTAAATTATAAAACCAAAGTCCAAAGGTTTTCTTGAGAGCCGCATTGATTTGTTTCCAGCTTCTCTCATCGTCAACAAATCCAATGTAATCTTTCAAATCTGATTTATTTACTGTCTGAATTTGCTCCAAAAGCACCATTGATGGTTTTAACAATCCAAAGCGGTCGCCTAAAATAATGTGCGATGGTAAATAGCGTTTTTTGATTACTGTAGTAATGGATGCTACAATCACCGTAGGTGCTTTTTCATTAAAATTGTCTGCCTGTATAACCAAAACAGGTCTGCGACCGCTTTGAATTGATCCTTCGGTAATTCCAAAATCGTAGGAATAGATTTCTCCACGCCTTATTGTTTTCATATCTTTAGGTTGCATATATAAGCCCTCGCTTTCCAAAATGTGAGGGGGATTATGTCCGGACTAAATAACCCCTTCACTTATTTGGAATTGAGGTGCCAAAACGCAACCTATTTTTGAGAAAAATTTTGAAAAAAATTTTTTGACCATAAAAATTGCCCCAAAACACAAAAAAAGCCGCCTGCCTCTCCGTAGAGAGACAAGCGGCATAACTTTATGGCTATTTAGTTGTATTGGACAGTAAACCGTTTCTTTTTTGCCTTTGTAATTTTAATAAGGACATCATCTACTGCGTCCGTATATCTGCCTTGTTCTATAAGGTTATTTTTAAGGGCGATCAAGGCTTGTAAAACTTTTCTGTACTCATCATCATTAAGATAGAGATGAAATAGCTGTTTCTTCATTCAAATGCCTCCTTTATTTCTCCATTCAAAAAATCTCTGCCTGATAAACGCTATATCCTCATCTTCATTCGAGGTTATGAAGATGTGTAAACTACGAAATGCCTTTTTCACTTTTTCTGCAAAGTCCGCTTCGTTACCATTTAAGGTATACGGGATTTTTATCAGTTTGATCTCCCGCTTCCGACATAGGTGCGATTTCAGTATTTCTATTTTCTCCGTCCGGCTGACAGTCTCAATCGCTGCTTTTTCTTCAGGTAAATACATTTCAAGCGGTATGCCGATAATCTTATCTGTATCTATCTGTACCTTTATATGCTTCATCGCTGCATAATACATAACTGCCAGCTTCGGAAAAACCGTCAGATAATCTTTTTCGCACACCTTACAACCTTTTTCTTCAATCGTTCTTTCTGCAACTTTTGCTTTCCAAGAATGTCCGAGTGAACATTTCCACCATACACTCCGCATTGAATTTCTGGATATTTTATTTGGGGAAATGCCTTTGTTTTTTTCATAATCCCATTCCGAAAGAAGATGTGCGTCCGTCGTTGCTAAATCATTATACCCTGTCATAACTGTGCGATCCGCACAGACGGGACATACTGTGCCTTTTATCCGTGCATATACAACGGACTGCCACTCATATCCGCACTCTCTGCACTTCCACCAAACATTCCTACGAGATTTCTCGTTTACCATATCAGGAGTAAGCGGCAAATTTCGGTCTGACCATTCCTGTGCAAGCTTAGGGTGAGTTGTAGCAAAGTCATTAAATCCTTTCAGCAGAGTTTGACCGCTACAATAAGGACATTGGCTTCCGCCTGAACGAGTTGAAATGAGTGTATTCCATTCGTGTCCTTTACTGCACCTCCACCATACCTTTCTATTCGCAAAAGCAGTAACCATATCAGGCTTTAGCGGATAGTTCCTTTCAGACCACTCAGAAGCGATTTCAGGGCGCTGTGAGGCAAGATCATTAAATCCTACTAAGATTTTATTATGAGAGCAATATGGACAGCCTGTGCCGCTTATCGCCCTGCTCTTGACCGTTGCCGTCCATTCGTGACCATATTTATCTTGCCAAATCACTTTCTTATGAGAGCCTATTGTTACCATTGTCGGTTTTTGTGGATCGTTCTTACTCGACCATTCATCAGCCAGTTCCGGTTTCAGCGTTGCCAAATCATTGATACCCTCTATAACTCTTGCTCCTGAACAGATAGGACAGTTCTCGCCTTTTGAACGAGCTTTGACGCTCGTTTCCCACTCGTGTCCGCAAGCACCTTTCCACCACACTCTTTTATTTGAACCGAAGGTTATCTTATCCGGCGTTAGCGGTAAGTTCTTCTCTGACCATTCAGGAATAAGCTCCGGATGAACGCTTGCTAAACTGCCCGTCATAGTACAACCACCCCTTCCTTTGTGATTATCCCAATTATATTGAGAAAATCGGGATTGGTGTAGTTTGCGAATAATAAGAAAGACCTTGGGAGAAAATATCTCTCAAGGTCAATAAGTGATTCCTCAGTTAGAATTTTATCTTTCCTGTCGGGCAATAAGAGTGGTTACACTATAATAAATCATCACTAAACCCGCACTTAAAATTGCCCCGCCAATAATATCAGTAATCCAATGAACACCGGATATCAACCTGCCAATTACCATAAAAGCAGTAAATGCAATTAAAGCAAAGGCAAATGCTCTTTTCATTTTTGTATTTCTAATTCTACTGTTTAGCTGCATAACAGCTGTCGGCATAACACACATAACAAGCAAGGTTGTCGATGATGGATACGAAGCTTCAAGAAAACCGTTAATCAATACCGGGCGGTAATTGACAACATAAAATTCAAAAAACAAATATGCCGCCATTACAACAATATAGAATGCTCCCAACACCAAAATACTGGAATCGACCTTGAATAAGCTTTTTCTTTTAATAAGCTGTATAAGTCCAAGCAACGCAAATCCCAAAATAAAGCAAAGCGGTATCAGTCCTAACCAGTCCGTAACGGTATATATTGCCATATGCACACCTGTCAGGCTGTGGATAAAGCCGTTCAAGGTTGCAAATCCAACAGAAGAGTTTTGTGGCCCGATGGGCTGAACATCAATAAGGCTTATTGCCACTGTCCACAAAATAAATAACACTACCATTGCTATTCCTGAAAGCAATACTTTTTGACTTTTTTCTTTTTTCATTTTTATCAATCCTTTGCCATAATTATTTGGCTTTCGCCTGTTTACAATATAGGTGGAATGAATAAAAATGAAAAGAATTTCACCGTCACATTGGCGACACGCTTCGTATCATCGCCATTTTATCAGCATCAGAGACTTTATCGCCAAGAAAACAAAAGTGAAAAAGGCTGCATAAGGTTGAAGTGTTATCATAAATTCTATTGTAGCAACTGTGCTTAACACAATGGATATTTGATGTTTGTGTTTCAACCAAAACACTGCTTCATAATTTTGTAGAGCGAGAAGCAAAACACCTGTAAGTACAATTCCAAATACAATAATTAAATACGGTATTTTGATATACTGCGGGGTACCTGTCAGCGAAAGTAAAGATACCTCTTTTATAATCTCATCACCCTTTTGTCCAAAGAAAGGCAGAAACAGAAACATAATCAAACTGCAATCGAGTAAACCAAACACTAAGTCTCTTGTATGTTTTTCCTTTTGCTTATTATCCTCGTCAGCAATTTTAAGTATTTCTTCACCGGACAATAACTCATCTATTGACACTGAAAAAAACTTTGAAATTGCTTTTAATGACTCGATATTGGGAACTCCTCTGCCGGATTCCCACTTAGAAATTGCAGTGCGAGACACAAATAACGCTTCCGCAAGTTCTTCCTGCGTGAGTCCTTTTTCTTTCCTCAACTCTTGTAATTTTTCACTTAATTCCATAATAAACATTCCTTTTGCACTCAGATACGAATGTATCCTTTATTAGAAATGGGCAATCCCACTATGGTACTGCCCATTCATTCCGTAAATTATGCGATTTTTTAGTCTCTGCACCGTTTTTAGCACCGATTGGTGTAAATTTGGTGTAAAGAGGTAAATTTATTCGGTTTGGAAAGTCCCGAAACCCGCATAAATACTGGGGTTTTCTTACTTGTCGTTCGGTAAGGACTTCATTGTCGGGAACAACAGGACATCGCGGATCGCCGGGGAATCCGTCAAAAGCATAACCATACGGTCAATGCCGAAGCCGATGCCGCCTGTGGGGGGCATACCGACCTCCAGCGCATACAGGAAATCCTCGTCCGTGTGGTTTGCTTCTTCATCGCCCTGTGCCAAAAGCTCCTCCTGCGCGGCAAAACGCGCACGCTGGTCTACAGGGTCGTTGAGCTCGGAATAGGCGTTCGCCATTTCCCAGCCGTTCATAAAGAACTCAAACCGCTCGACATATTCGGGGTTCTCCGGCTTTTTCTTGGTCAGCGGGGAGATCTCGATGGGATGATCCATGACAAACGTGGGCTGCACAAGGTGCGCCTCCGCATATTCTTCAAAGAACAGATTTAAAATATCGCCCTTCTTGTGGCGCTGTTCAAATTCTATATTGTGCGCTTTTGCCGCGGCGCGCGCTTCCTCAAGCGTGTGGATCTCATTAAAATCGACACCGGCGTACTGCTTGACGGCATCCACCATGGTGATGCGCGCAAAGGGCTTGCCGAGATCCATTTCCACGCCGTTATATACGATCTTGGTCGTGCCGAGCACCGTTTGCGCCACATGGCGGTACAGGTTCTCGGTCAGGTCCATCATACCGTGGTAATCGGTATAGGCCTGATACAGCTCCATCAGCGTAAATTCGGGATTGTGGCGCGTATCAAGGCCCTCATTACGGAACACCCTGCCGATCTCATAAACACGTTCCAGTCCGCCGACGATCAAGCGTTTTAAATAAAGCTCCAGCGAAATGCGCAGCTTTACGTCGGTATCAAGCGCATTGAAATGCGTTTCAAACGGTCTTGCCGCCGCACCGCCCGCATTGGAAACGAGCATCGGCGTTTCGACCTCCATAAAGCCCTGCGCATCCAAATACTGCCGGATGGCGCGGATGATCTGAGAGCGCTTGACAAAGGTATCGCGCACATCGCGGTTCATAATGAGATCGATGTAACGCTGGCGATAGCGCATATCGGTATCCGTCAGGCCATGGAATTTTTCGGGCAGCACCTGCAGGCTTTTCGAAAGCAGCGTCACTTCGCTTGCGTGGACGGAAATCTCGCCCGTTTTGGTCTTAAACACCTCGCCGCGAATGCCTACGATATCGCCGATATCGAGCTTCTTGAACGCCTTGTACGGCTCGTCGCCGAGGCTGTCGCGTGCGACATACGCCTGCATGCTCCCTGCGAGATCCTGCACATTGCAGAACGATGCCTTGCCCATGATGCGCTTAGACATCATACGGCCCGCAATACTGACGGTCTGCCCTTCGAGCTTGTCAAAATTCGCTTTGATCTCTTCGCTGTGGTGCGTTACATCATATTTTGTGCGCAGAAACGGATCCTCACCCGCCGCCTGCAGCGCCTGCAATTTCTCAAGACGGATGCGATACTGCTCGCTGACGTCCTGCTGCACGGCGTTCTGTCTTGCTTCATCTGCCATAAGTTTCACTTCCTGCCTTTTCCGATTTCGGGGCGAACCCCGAAGCGCATTTACCGATCGATCGATACGATCTTGAAATCAAGCGTGCCGATGGGCGCTTCGACTGCGACCTTGTCGCCGACCTTATGCCCGAGCAGCGCTTTGCCGACGGGAGACTCGTCCGAGATTTTCCCCTCGTCGGGGTTTGCCTGTGCAAAGCCGACGATCTGATAGGAAAATTTCTGGCGCTTGTTGTTTTGAATGGTCACCTTGGAGCCGATGTGCACGATCTCGGTACTGACCGAGCTTTCATCGAACACCTTGGCGTTTTTGATCATATTTTCGATCTCGTTGATGCGCGCTTCCAGCTTCGCCTGGTCGCTCATCGCCTCGTCATACTCGGCGTTCTCAGACAGGTCGCCGAAGCTGCGCGCCACCTTGATCTTTTCCGCCGCTTCTTTTCTGCCGACGGTTTTCAGTTGTTCCAACTCTTCTTCGAGTTCTTTGAGCCCTTCGGCGGTCAACAGCGTTTCCTGCAACATTGCGGATAAACTCCTTTCGGTTTTTGCATTTACACAAATAGTTATTATACGAGAATTGCGGGGTCGTGTCAATAGATTTTCCCCGATTTTATAGGGTACAGCGCATCGTAGCAAAGCGTTTTCGGAAGCGGGACGTTGCAAAGCTCATACAGTGCGGAAACGAATTGCAGCGCGTTTGTATCGGGCGGGCGGCGCGCAGCCAATTCGTCCGGGAGCTTAAGTCCCGTGCCGGCATACACAGCACCGGTGGCAGTAGTTACGAGCTGCCCGGGAAAATACGGTGCGGCGTTCTCGGCAAACGGAAGCAGCTGCACCGTGCAGGATCGAAGGGCGGCTTCGCTGTCCGATAAAATCAGCGGCAAGCCCCGTTCACAGAACACCTGTTCGCACACTGCCGCATATCGCTGCGGGGCTGCCGTAAATATGCGGATGTGTGCTGCAACATCCGCAAACGGCGGGATACAGTTTGCAAGCAGCCCGTTGCGGTCAGAGATCCCCAGCAGCGGCAGAGGCGCGCCTTCCGTTTGCTTGCGAAGGTGCTGCAAAGCCGTTTGCAAAAAAAAGTAAGCAGGGAAAAAGCGCGGCTGAAAAACCGCAAACGGTGCGGGCAGCGTTGGCAGCGTGCCGTTGGGGACGATGCGCTGTATGCAGCCGCCGAGCGGCAGCAGTAAGGAAAAATCCGTTTCGCCGTGTTTATCGGCATACAGCACGGCGGAATAGAAATACGCGCCGCCGCGCACGGCAACACGTGAAAGTTCAGGCGGCTTCGGTTTTTGGAACAGGCGCACAAAGGGATTTCGCGCACGGGAAAACGGTTCTGTTTTTAAGACAAGGAACATAAAAACACCCCACATACAACCAATGTATGTGGGGCTGTGTCCAAAGATTACGCCGCCGTGTCTTCTTCCGTCTCGCCGGTCAAAAGGCTGTAGGCACGCTGGTATTGGTCGTCGTCCGCCTGCTCGAGCAGCGGCAGCCGAACTGCCTTTTCAGAGGAAAGGACGACTTCTTCATCAGGAACGATCCCGACCTGATTATAGCTTTCGCTGATGTAAGGGTGGATCTCCGCTGTTGTGAGGATGATCGCACCGCCGTCGCTTAGCGCGAACACCTCTTGCAGGCAGCCGTTGCCCGCCGTAGTCTCACCGATCAGGCGCGCCATGCCGTAGTCGCGTAAGTCGCAGGCGAAGAGCTCCGCCGGTCCTGCCGTCTCACCGTTGACCAGCACCATCATCGACATGGAGACGGAGGAAGCCGCCGCCGTAAAGGTGCGGCGAACAGAGCCATCCTTGGAATACGCGGTGGCAAGCGCACCGCTGCCCTCGCTCGCTACGGGAACAAGCACGTCCAACGTATTCGCAGCATATTCGGTCGTCCCCGCCGAGCAGCCGCGCAGATCAAAGATCAAGCCGGTCGCACCGTTCTCGGAAAGCGTTTCTACCGCAGCTTCCAGCTGACTTGCGGTGGTCGCGTAGAACGCGGTGATCTGCACATAGCCGACCGTGCCGTTCAGACTTGTAAAAACCGTCTGCGCCGTGTAGCCTTTGACCAAATTCACGGTCTGAGAAGCGCCGTCACGCGAAAACGTTACGGTCACGCTCGAAAGGCGGTCGCCTGTGAGGTTTTCCATAAGCTCGGTGTAATTATACGCCGTGACCGCTTCCTCGTTGATGCTGACGATCCGATCCCCTTTCTGCAATCCCGCAAGCGCCGCAGGAGAATTTTCGGACACCGCGGACACATAAAGCCCCGCATCCGTCGGATCATAAAACACATTGGCGCCGACGCCGACCATCTGCCCCTGCATTTCGTCCAAGTATACCGCATACTCCGCGGCGGTCATGTAGTAACTGTATCGGTCGCCGATGCCGCTTGCGTAGCCTTCGGAAAGATCGGCGTTCAAAAGGCTGTCGTTGATCTCACCGAAATAGTTGTTGCGGACGATATCGTCGATCTCAGAGACCGTAGAATACAGGCTCGTGCGGCTCGGCAGATCTCGGATAATGGAATTGTAAACACGCATGGTCACAGCCGCCGTCGCAGCGACCGAGCCGGCAATGGCAAGAAAAATGAGCGCAAGCGCAAGGCCCAAAGAAATTTTTCGGTTCATAAAGGGTCCCCTTCCCGTTATTCGATATCCGATTCGATCACGGGAGCCAGGGCCCGGGATTTACGCGTGTCCCGTTGACCCACACTTCAAAATGCAGGTGTGCGCCCGCATGGGGGTTGGATTCGGACGGACGGGGCGACACGTTCCCCGTATTGCCGACATAGGCAATGATCTCCCCTTGTTTAACCGTCTGCCCTGCGGACACCACAATGCTGCTGCAGTGCGCATAGCGTGTATATACGCCGTCGCCGTGGTTGATATAAACGTTATTGCCCCAGCTGTAATGGTATTCCGCAGAATACACGACGCCGTCCGCCGCCGCACGGATCGCCTTACCGTAGGTGTTGCCCGTGGCGCCGCGCGTGCAGAAATCGATACCCTTATGGTTGGCATAGCCGTACCAACCGGCGGAAACATATACGTTGGAATACTGCAGCGGGCAGATCATGCCTTTTGAGGAAACGGGGAACTCGGAAGGATCGGCATTGTCAACGGCTCCGCCGCCGCCGTTTTCCATGCCGCTCGCCTTATCATTGTCATAGGCTTCCATTGCCGCTTCCAATTCCGCCTGCAGTTCCTCGCTGTCTGTTATCTTCTGCTCAATATCATTTTGCTTGCTTTCCTGCAGGCTGCGCGCTTCCAATTCTTCGGCACGGTCAGAGGCGAGCGCGTCGCGCGCGGACTGCTCCGCCGCCTGCTTTTGCTCAACCGCCGCCATATCTGCATCAAGCTGTGTCTTTGTCGTTTCCAGCTCGTCAATGTCCGCCTGCAGGTCGGACACCAGGCTTGTATCGTATTCCGAAATGCGCCTTACAAGCTCCAAGCGCGTCAAGAACGTTTCAAAATCCTCGGCGCTCAAAAGCAGCTCCAGCGTGGAGGTAGATCCGGCGACATAGGTCGCGTACAGCCGGTCGCCGAGCAGTTCATATGTATCGCTGATCTGCGCTTCCAGCTCGGTCTGGCGCTTTTCGGCTTCCTCGATTTTCGCTTCAAGCGAATCAATTTCAGACTGATACTGCGCAATGGCATCGTTGTACTCTGCGATTTGCGAATTGAGCTGCGTGATGCGGTCATTTATAACGTCCATTTCCGCCTGCAAATCATCCAAATCGCTGTTCAAAGAATCCTGCACCGCCTCCTGCTCGTCGATCTGAGACTGGAGCTCATCGCGATCCGTCGCCGCCGCAGGAGAAAGGCAGCAGCTTGCAAGCAGCACGAGTACCGCAAGCACGCCGACCATCCGTTTGAACCAAAGCTTATTCATTGCTGACCACGCTCCTTTGCTCACGCAGGTATTTATTCATCGAAATCATACTGCCGACGCCGCCCGTGAATACGCCGATGGCAAGGAACACGCCGAACATTTGCAGCGCGTAATCCGCAAAGGGCACAAGCGTAAAGCCAAACGAGCCGAACAGATCGGCAAACGAAACGGTAATAAGCTCGTACAGCCCCCACAACACGCCGAGGGAAACAATCGCCGAGATCACGCCGAGCAGGATACCTTCCACAAAGAAGGGCCAGCGGATAAACCCGTTCGTCGCACCGACGGCCTTCATGATATTGATCTCGAGCTTTCGGCTGAACATCGTGATGCGGATGGTGTTTGCGATAATGAACAGTGCCACCAGGAAAAGCAGCACCACGACGCCGACGCTTAAGATCGTGACCGCCCGCCGAACGGATACAAGCCGGCTTGCAAGATCGCTGTTTTCCCGAATGGTATCCACATGCTCGAGCGCGCGGATCTGCCCGACGGTCGTATCAAACTGTGAAAGATCGGAGATCGTGACCTTATATGCGTCGGGCAGCGGATTGCCGCTCAGGCCCTCAAAAATGCTGCTGTCGCCGCCGAGGGAAGCCACCTGATCCGCAAACGCCTGGTCTTTCGGGACAAATTCACAGCTGCCGACATTGGGGAGCGCCTCAAGCGCCTCGCCCACGGAAGAAACCGTGGCTTCGTCCGCATTCATTTCAAGATAGACCATGACGACGTTCTGCGCCTCGACACGGTCGAGCAGCGCGTTGATGTTGAAAAACGCCATGGCGCCTACGCCGATGATCACAAGACACGCGAGCAATACGGTTACGGAAGCAAGCGACATCAGACGGTTGACCCAGATATTGCGGAAGCCCTCATGCGTAAGATATTTCAGACTTGCGCCTTTCATTTGCTCTCGCCTCCGTTCTTATCCGCCGCATTATCCAAATACGCGGAATAATCGATATTGTCTTCGGCGAGATCCAGATCCTCCAGCCCGTAATTCTGCATGAAATCCTCCAGATCCTTATCCACGTTCGGCTGGATGTAATAGGTGGATTTTGCAGGCTCTACCGTGGTATCGGAAAGCACCGCATTCTTGGCCGCGTCCTCCGAAGCCGGCGAACCGTCAGGCGCGGTCGGATAATTTGCTTCGATGGAAGCATAATCCTCAGGCAGCTTGTCCGTATCGCTGGTATCAGACACGACCGAACCGCTTTCGATCGTGATGACGCGGTGGTGGAAATGGCGCACGAGGTTGTGCTCGTGCGTGACCATAACGACGGTCGTGCCGTTGGCGTTGATGTGGTTGAGCAGGTCGACGATCTCATACGACATTTCGGGGTCGATGTTCCCGGTCGGCTCGTCGGCGATAAGGATGCCCGCGTTATTGACCAATGCGCGGGCAAGCGCGACGCGCTGCTGCTCACCGCCCGAAAGCTGCGTGGGCATCTGCCGCGCCTTGGAGGTAAGCCCCACAAGGCTCAAAATATAGGGCACGCGCTTGCGGATCTCCTTTTCCTTCGCGCCGATGACGCGCATGGCAAACGCCACGTTGTCGAACACCGACATCGTGGGGATCAGGCGGAAATCCTGAAACACGATACCCATGGTGCGGCGCAGCATCGGGATGTCGCGCTTGCGCATGGTCGTCAGGTCAAAGCCGTTGATATGCACCGTGCCGCTGTTGGGCACCTCTTCGCGCATGATGATCTTCAAAAATGTGCTTTTGCCCGCGCCCGAGGAGCCGACGATGAAAACAAACTCGCCGTCCTCGATGCGGATGTTGACATTTTTGAGCGCTTCTGTGCCGTTTTTATATGTTTTGGAAACGTTCTTAAATTCAATCACTGCAAGATACCTACCTCGATAATCTGTCCGAATCAGAATATAAAGCAAGGGCGGCACGGCGTTTGCTGCGCAAAACCCCATACCACCCATATAGTATAGCATAAATCCGTCGTTTTTGTAACCGTTTTGTAACCGCTTTTCAAAGATTCTGTATTATTCCACAAAATATGCGTCGCAGGCTGTGCAACATTCACAGAAAAAGTCCTACATTTTGTGAACAAATGCAAAATTAACCGGCTATTTGGTAGAAATCAATACTTGACGGGGCTGGAATCCAAATATTTTTTGACCATCAGCGCCACCTTGAACACAATGGCGTCATCGAACTCGCGCAGATCGAGCCCCGTGAGCTTTTTGATCTTTTCAAGGCGGTACACCAGCGTATTGCGGTGCACAAACAGCTTGCGCGATGTTTCGGAAACGTTCAGGTTGTTTTCAAAGAACTTTTGAATGGTAAAGAGCGTTTCCTGGTCGAGCGATTCGATCGAGCCGCGTTTGAAAACCTCTTTGAGGAACATCTCGCACAGCGTCGTAGGCAGCTGATAGATCAGACGGGCGATGCCGAGATTATCATAGCTGACGATCGTCTTTTCGGTGTCGAACACCTTGCCGACCTCCAACGCCACCTGCGCTTCGCGGAAGGAGCGCGCCAGATCCTTGATGCCCTCGACCGTAGTGCCGATACCGACGAGCACATGGGAATAATACTCCGCGCCGAGGCTGTCCGCGATAGAACGGGCAAGCTTTTCGAGGTCGCGCGGGTCAACGTTGGGCTTGACCTCTTTAATGAGCGCGATATCCGTTTCATTGAGGTTGATGACGAAATCCTTGTTCTTATCGGGGAACAGGTTTTGGATAACGTCGAACACGGAGATGTCCACATGCTCGGTGATACGAATGAGGATCACGACGCGCGTGACCTCATTATTGAAGCGCAGTTCGCGCGCCTTGAGGTAAATATCGCCGGGCAGAATATTATCCAGAATCACATTTTTGATAAAATTGCCGCGGTCATATTTTTCGTCATAATACTGCTTGATGCTGGAAAGCGAGACCGCCAGCACCGCCGCGTATTTTTGGGCAAGCTCGTCGTCACCCTCCACAAATACGGCGTATTCGGGATGCATATGCGTACCGAAGGACTTGTAGACATAACCGTCCGCCACAACGGGGTCGCTGGTTTGGAATACGGTATTGAGTTCGGGCGAAAGCACCTCGCCCACCCTGCCGAGCTCGCTGCAGGAGATCACGGTACCCGTTTCGTCCAAAACGCCGAGCGTACGCTCGACTGCCTCTGTCATTTGATGCACGACAGCCTGAAAGAGCCTGTTCGACATAAGAGGATCCCTCCAAAACTATGTATTATACAAATACGACAAACTCGTTACTATGTATTTTACACAATGATAGGAATTTTTGCAAGGGATTTTTTTGATATTTTCAAAATTTCATTTGCATTTTGCCCAAAAAAGATATTTTTTTTTGGTAATTCGGTAGATTACATCGGGATTTTTCATCGTTTTTCGGCGCTGAAAAATTGGGCAAAATTACCATAGCCGCTTGCCGCGCACGCAAAAAAGCCGCAGTATACCTGCGGCTTCGGCATAAGTCGGCAACCGGCTATCCGCAGCAGACGCTGCAATACGTATAGCCGTCCGCAAGCAAATCGGGGATCTGCGTTTCACTCGCTTCGGCGCGGTTCTCCGGCTTGAGAGACTCGGCGTAGCGGCAGTCTGCCTTGTGGATCTTTTTGGAATTTGTATTTACAACATACTCCGCTGCGGCGGGTTCGGTCTCGATGCTCTGCACGGGCGTTTGCGTGGTGGCGGCAGGCGCCGTGGTCTGCTCGTCATACCAATGGATCGACGGCAGCGTTTCCGCTTCGGCACTTGCAAGCTTTGTCTGCACGGTGCGGTTGAGCAGCACTTGATTGTAAAGAAGCACAGCGCCGAGCACTGCGCAGATCAGCGCACAGGAGGCGAGCATGAGCGGACGGTCTCTAAGGAAATCCGCAAGTTTTTCAAGACCCTTTTTCATTGCACATACCCCTCACAGTGCGCGCACATGGAATAGCCGTTTGCCAAATACTCCTCGAGCTGGGCGGATGAAATCTCTGCGCGGTTTTCTTCTTTCATATTCCGCACATACGAGCAGTCCGGGCTGTGGATCTTTTTAGAATTGGTATTGACGACGAGCACCTCGGAAAGCTGCGTGGACTTTTCGGTGGTGGTTGCCGCCTGCCGGCGGGTCGTTTCCGTGCGCACCGCTGCGGTGCGGCTGCGCGATGTTGTCTGCCCGGTCATCTCCGGCTGTTCCGCTATCGATGCCGCAGGTTGCGTCTGTGTCAGAACGAGTGACGCTTCATTCGGTGCATCCGCAGACGCGAGGGTTTCAGCCGGATCAGCAGTCGTTTGAGCTTCCTGCGCTGCGGGAAGAGCCTCCAGCTCTGCGCGCAAAGAAAGCTGCATTCCAAGCGTGCAGCCAAGCAGCACGAACGCCAGTAAAAAGAAAGCGGCGGTGAACAGGACCGCGTTCCGTTTCCCGTCCATCGCCGTCACATCCTTTTGGTAAAAATTTCCAAAACGAAAGAATACGACAATATATTACACAATTTTTTCAGGCTTGTCACAAAACGTGCCGCATTATCACAGTCCGGCGGGGCTGCCGTGCAGTTCCAGCACCGAGGCGCCGAGGCTTTGTGCTTCACGCGGATCATGTGTTACAAACAGCACGGGGCGGCGCTGTGCCTCGGTTTTAAGCAGCGGCAAAAGCGACGCGCGCAAGCTCTCGTCCAGTCCCGCGAACGGCTCGTCCAGCAGCAGGAATTCGCTGCTGTGCGCCAAGGCGCGCGCCAGTGCTGCACGGCGGCGCATCCCGCCGCTCAAGGCTGCGGGTTTCGTATGCAGTTCTTCGCCCAGTCCTACTTTTTCCAAAGCCGTGCGCGCCGATGCTTCATCACATACGATGGCGACGTTTTGCAGGGTATCGAGCCACGGCAAGAGGCGGTTTTCCTGAAACAGGTAGGTAAAACGCGCCGGAAAGCCCTCGACCGTACCGCTTTGCGGCTTTTCAAGCCCGCAAAGCACGCGCAGGAAGGTCGTCTTGCCCACGCCCGACGCGCCCATCAACGCCGTAACGCCCGCAAAGGAAAGGGTCTGCGTAAAGTGCGAAAAGACCGTTTTTTCACCGTAACGGACGGTGACATCCCGAAAGGTCACATCCATCAGGCGCCCTCCTTTGCCGCATAAGCGGATATTTTCCCCACGAGGAACACGATCAGCCGTTCAAACGCCATACTCAGCAGGATAACGACCAACGTCCACGCGAACAGGTCAGCTGTTTCCAAATACACCTTGGCGTTGTTGAGCTGCGCGCCGATGGAATCGCGCGGGGTACTGATCACCTCGGCGGCGATGCCCGCCTTCCACGCAAAGCCGATGGCGGTGGTCAAGGCGGTCAGCAAAGACGGCAGAACACTCGGGAAATACACATACCGCAAAATTTTATGTTTGGAAAAGCCATACACGCGCGCCATTTCCAAAAGCTGCGGGTCGGTTTCGGCGATCCCCGTTGCGAGATTCGCCCACACGATCGGCAGCACCATCAAAAAGGAAATGAAGATCGGTACGCTTTCCTTTTGCAGCCAGACGAGCGCCAGAATGATGAACGAAACGACGGGGGTGGTCTTGATGACCGTGAGCATCGGCTTGAATACGGCATAGAGCCACTCGGAGCACGCCGTGAGCACGGCGAGCAGGACACCGCCGCATATGCCGAGCAGGTACCCTTCGGTGATCCCTAAAAGCGAACGCAGCGTTTTCAGCCAAAAATCCCCCGTGCCGAGCAGGGAGAACAGGCGCGTAAACGTCGCGTACGGCGACGCAAACAGCACCTCTTTGCCGACAACGCTGCTCAACACCTGCCAGGCGGCAAGCCACACGCACGCCGAAAGGACAATGCGTGCAGCTTTTTTGCCGATCTCTTTTTGCCGGCTGCCGCGCTCAGACGCCATACCAGAAATCATCGCCGGGCAGGCTGCCGCCGACGGACTGCGCGTTTGCCTCATACAGCACCGTCAGGTTTGCCGTAGCAATATCGCGCATGGCCGTACCGCTTTGGAACGTGATGCTGCAGCGCGGGATCGCCTGCTTTGCAACTGCGGCTTTCGGGATCACGCCGTAGGTCTCGCAAAGCGCTGCCGTTTCATCCAGATTGGTCTGCGTGTATTCGACAGACGCCTGATATTCCGTAAGGAAGGCGTCCACGGTCTCTTTGTTCTGTTCTACATAATCCTTGCGTGCCACGATACAGCCCATAGCGAGCGCTACGCCGCTGGCTTCTTCAAAAGCGTCGGAAAGGTCAAGAACGGTTTGCAGTGCTTCGTTTTGCGACAGTGCGGAGGTCACATTCGGCTCGGGCAGCAGATACAGCGTATTGTCCCCCGTAGTCGCCGCAGCGGCAAGCGTAGCGACCTCGGCATGCTCGGAGCGGTATTCCACCGTAACACTGTCGGTAAGGCCGTTTTGTTCCAAAAGATAATTGAGCACATATTCGGGCGTAGCCCCCTGCCCCGCCGAAATCACGGTCTTGCCCGCGAGATCCGCGATGCTTTCCAACGGCTGCGCGGAAAGCAGATACAGCGTGCCGAGCGTATTGATGGCGAGCATCTGGATATTGCCTTCCAGCTTGTTATACAATACCGAAGCCATGTTCAGCGGGCATGCGGCGATGTCGTAATTGCCGGCAATCATGCCTGCGGAGATCTCCGTAGGATCGGTGGAAAGCGTGATGGTGTAGTCGTTGGCGGCAGTGCCTGCGTCGTCATCCGACCAGAGCTTCACGGTGCCGACACCCGTCGGGCCCATGAGGGTGCCAAGGCGCACGACTGCCTTTTGCGCCGGTGTGTCATCTGTGGTCGTATCGCTGCTGCCGCAGGCGGCAAGCGAGAATACCATCAGGAGACTTAACAGCAATGCGATGGTTTTTTTCATATGGATCTTCCTTTCACGGCGACGCAAAAGCGACGCCTAAACATTTGTGAGTGTGATGGTTTTTCCGGCATACCGCAGCTTACCCTCTTCAGAGAGGCTTTCCAGCGCACGGTAAACACCCGCACGGCTGACGTTGATCTGGCGGGATAGCTCGGTGACGTTGACATTGCAAAGTGTACCGTCATCGCCGCAGACGCTTTGCAGATGCGCGAACAGGCGTTCCTCTGCGCTCGGGGCGGTATATGCCTCGATCTTGCGGTTCAGAAAGTAGATGCGCTCCGAAAGGTAGGTGATATACGCCACGGCAAAATCACGGCTTTGCGCCATCAATGCATCCACGCCCGGTTTTTCGAGAAACAGCACCCGGCAGGCGGTTTTTGCAATGATCGAATTCACGAACCCCTCGGCGCGGTTATACAGCGTGACTGTACCGAACTGCCCGCCGCGCTTTAGGACGCTGACGGTCACATGGTCCTTCATCACCCGCGCTTCTCCCCGCAGCAGCACGCCGATGCAGCGCGCGCAGCTTTCACGCGAAAAAATCAGCTCATCTTTTTTGTAAGTATGGACAGATGCGGCGCTTTCTAACAGCATGTCAAGCTGTTCGGACGTCAGCACGGAAAAAATATCCGCGCACAAAAGCGCAGCCGTACATTCTTTTTTCAACGCTTCCGTCATACTTCCGCCTCGTTTCTGTCTCATATGATACAGTATTTGAAGTATACTCTAATTCAAGCACACCGTCAAGGCAGTGATACAACTTTATTCTGCCCGCAGGAAATTTTCGGAAAAGTTCATAAAATGTTTGCAAAATCCCCTTGTTTTTTCTCGACAGGTTTGATAAAATTTTAACGTAAGCTACGGGGAAATTACCCGCGCGGCAATAACTGAATCAAAGGAGTGTCCTATATGGCAAATCGGTTTATTCTCAACGAAACCTCGTATCACGGCAAAGGCGCGATCCAGAGCATTGCAGATGAGGCGATCGCCCGTGGCTTCAAAAAAGCCTTTCTCTGCTCCGACCCCGACCTTCTGAAATTCGGCGTCACGAAAAAGGTCACCGATATTCTGGATGCAAAAGGGCTCGCGTATGAGATCTATTCCGACATTAAGCCCAATCCCACCATTGAAAACTGCCAGCACGGCGTGGATGCGTTCAAGGCTTCGGGCGCGGATTATCTGATTGCCATCGGCGGCGGCAGCTCGATGGACACGGCAAAAGCCATCGGCATTGTGGCGGCAAACCCCGAATTCTATGATATCCGCAGCCTGGAGGGCGTCGCGCCCACCAAGAATAAGGCAATGCCGATCATTGCGGTGCCCACCACGGCGGGCACGGCGGCGGAAGTCACGATCAACTACGTCATCACCGACGCGGAGAAAAACCGCAAAATGGTTTGTGTGGATGTGCATGACATCCCCGTAGTCGCCGTTGTTGACCCGGATATGATGTCGAGCATGCCCAAGGGCTTGACAGCCGCTACCGGCATGGATGCGCTCACCCACGCGATTGAAGGTTATATCACGAAAGGTGCATGGGCGCTTTCCGATATGTTCCACTTAAAGGCTATTGAGATCATCTCGAAATTCCTGCGCGGCGCGGTGGAAAACACGGACGAAGGACGCGAAGGCATGGCGCTCGGTCAGTACATCGCGGGCATGGGCTTCTCGAACGTGGGTCTTGGCATCGTGCACTCCATGGCGCACCCGCTCGGCGCGCTGTATGATACCCCGCACGGCGTGGCAAACGCGATCATCCTGCCGACGGTCATGGCGTACAACGCCCCCGCGACCGGTGAGAAATATCGTGACATCGCAAAAGCCATGGGCGTTGCGGGCGTGGATGAAATGTCCTTGGAGGATGCGCGCCAGGCGGCGATCGATGCGGTGCGGCAGCTCTCGCAGGATGTGGGCATCCCCGCCGATCTCAAGAAGATCGTCAAGCCCGAGGATCTGGACTTCTTGGCGCAGTCCGCTTATGACGATGCGTGCCGTCCCGGCAACCCGAGAGACACAAGCGTTGCGGAGATCAAGGCGCTGTACGAATCGCTGATCTGACCGAAATACAGTATACAAAAAGCGGTATCGCGTTTGCGATACCGCTTTTCTTTATGCCCGGTAAATTTTACGCGCCGCGCTCGTCGCCGAAGAAGAACAGGGCAACCGTGCCGGGGCCTGTGTGCGCGCCGATGACCGTACCGATGCTGTTGATCATCACCTTGCCGTCAAGCTTCGGGAAGGTCGCTTCCACACGGTCGGCGACCGCACGGGCATCCGCTTCGCAGGCGGAATGCGAGATAAAGCATTTGCCGCTGTAATCGCGCCCGCCCTCGGCGTGTTCCACCATTTTCGATACGATCTCGTCGATCGCTTTCACCTTACCGCGGCATTTCTGGCGCGGGATGAGCTTACCCTCGTTGTTGACATTCAACAGCGGGCAGATCTTGAGCACCGTGCCGAAGAAGCCCGCCACGGGCGTGACGCGCCCACCGCGAATATAGCTGGTCAAATCCGTCGAGAAGAACCAATGGTGCAGACGCAGCTTATTTTGCTCCAGATAATCGCGGACTTCCTCGGCGGATTTTCCGCTGTCGCGCAGATCGGCGGCTTTATCCACCAAAAGCCCGTACCCCGAAGAAGCCGCAAGGGAATCGACGATATACAGCTTCGCGTCCGGATACTTTTCCGTAAGCGTTTCCTGCGCGATGCGCGCCGAATTTACGGAACCCGAAAGTCCGCTTGAAAACGCGATGTGCAGCACTTCCCTGCCCGCTTTCAAAAATGGCTCGAAGTATTCCACATACTGCTGGACATTGATCTGCGAGGTGGTCGGCTGCGCGCCGTCGGCGATGCGCCGGTAAAACTCGTCAAAGGGGATGGACTGCCCTAGGTCGTCGAGGTATTCCTTGCCGTCCATTTGGAAACGAAAGCAGGTAAAATGGATGTCGCGTTCCTCAAAATACGACAGCGGCAGATCCGCCGTCGAGCAGCAAGATAAAATAAAATCAGATCGCATGGTTTTGTCTCCCGTTTTGTTTTATGTATTTTCTTCCGCGGCGCGGAGCTGTTCGCTGATTCGGAACTCCTTGCCGTCGGCACCGAGGTGATAGAGCGGAACGCGTTTGACGTTCCATTTGCGTTTTTCAAGCCGGGAGTAGTACACGCCCGTCTTGCGCCAATAGGTCTTGAGCCAATCGAGCCGCTTATGGAAATCCTTGTAGCGGCGCAATTCAGGCTTTGTCCACGCGACCTCCGCGACGGCGGCGATGCGCGGGAACATGGCGAACTGCAGCGCCTGCTCGGAATCGAGCCACTCCGACCAATGCGTACACTCTATGCCGCGCACGCGCTGGTTCGGCTTGCTGAAACCGACCTTGGATGGCTTAAAGCTGTATGTCTTTTTCAGCGGGATGTTCGCATAAGAAATATCCAGATAGAAAAAGGCGTCCGGCGACAAAATGAAGTCGCGCTTATAGGATTGCGCACGCACCGCGCTGCGGTTGAACGGGTGCCAGAACTGGCAGATGATGCTTTCGTCAAAGCCGTCGCCGATGCAGTCGTTCCACGCGATGGTGGTTTTTCCGTATTTCTTGACGATCTCGTTGACGCGGCTCATAAACAGCCCCTGCAGCGCCTTGCCGTCCTTTAAGCCGTTCTCCTCCATAAGCGCGCGGCACTTCGGGCATTTTTCCCAGACCTTATGTCCCTTCGACGCCTCGTCGCCGCCGATGTGGAAATATTTGCCGGGAAACAGCGCGCAAAGCTCGCCGAACAGGGTATCTAAGAAGGCATAGACCTCGTCGTTCCCGGCGCAGAGGATCGTGTCGAAGATCCCGTTCTCACAAGCGACCTCCACCGATTCTCCGAAGCAGGAAAGCTGCGGATACGCCGCAAGGATCGCCGTGGTGTGCCCGGGGATGTCGAATTCGGGGATCACGTCGATGTGCAGCGACGCGGCGTAAGCCACGACCTCACGGATCTCCTCTTGCGTATAGTAGTGGAAATATTCCCCGCCGCGGTGCTCCAGCCCGCAGCCCTCAAAGCCCGCGTATTTACGCTTCGCGCCGACAGACGTAAGCTCGGGGAACAGCTTGCTTTCCACGCGGAAGCCCTGGTCGTCGGAAAGGTGCCAGTGCAGCGTGTTGAGCTTGAGCATCGCCATGGAATCGAGCACGCGCTTCACAATATCCTTGCCAAAGAAATGGCGCGCGTCGTCGATCTGCACACCGCGATAAGAATACAGCGGCGCATCTTCAATCGTTAGCCCTTCCACGGTCGCCCTGCCGTTCTGCTTTTTGGCCTGCATCAAGATCGTGCGCAGCGTCACAGCGCCGTAAAACGCACCGGACGGGTCGGAAGCCTCGATCAAAATCCCCTCCGGAGAAACGCGCAAACGGTAGCTTTCCGCTGCCATCCCCTCCGCCTTTTTGATCTTGATCGCGCCCTCGCCCTCGCGCGGCTTGGTTTTCAGATAGGCGGTCAGATAATTGCCGGCATCCAAAAATTCCTTTGCACAAAGCACCTGTGTGCCCGACGAAACGGTATAGCTGCCCGGCTCCTTCGTATAGCGGTTGGGCTTGGGCACGATATTGTATTTCAGCACAGCTCTTCCTCCCGGAACGGCGCGGACCCCGCGCGAAAATATCCCGCGCGCCGGCATACGGCGCACAAAGACATTATGACAAATCGCACGGGGTTTTGCAAGCCTTTTATCGGATTTTCTCGGCGATTTTTTCAAAGAGCTCGACGATCTTAAACCGCGCTTCAAACCGGGGGCTTCGCGTCACGACGTCCTCCTCCTCTTCGGTCAGCGCATCGTCGAGCGTCACCTCGCCCTCGGCGGCAGGCAGGCAAAGCGGCGGGAACATCACGCACCACCAATTTTGTCCCTCGCCGTTTCCGAGGATGACCCGCACTGCCGTGTAAACGCCCGCGGGCAGCGTTACCGCGTCGTCATAGGTACGCGTTGCAAAAAAGTCCTGCCCGATCTCGACCGTGACGCCGTAATCCATGCCGTTTTCCGCGAGCACGTCCTCTGCCGCATTTTGTAGGCGGTCAATATCGCTTTGCAGCACCTGCTGCGCGTCCTCGACGGTCATCGTTCCGTCGAACAGCGCGCCGCCCGCTTCCAGCACCGCGTCGCGCACTTTGAGTTTGACCGCCTGGTCTGCTTCGCTGTCGGAATTGGCGATAACATGCATGCGAAGCACATCCTCTCGCACTTGCCCGCATACCGCACCGAACGACGTGACGCTCAGCAATGCGGCGATCAGAAAGCCGCAGAGTACGGACAGCTCCGCTTTGCGGCGGGTCTCTTTGGTCAGGCGGAATTTTCGTTTTGTCTGCATATATGTTTCAATCCTTTCGTTTTGAAAAGCGGTTTTGCTTCTCGCAACAAAAGGATTGACGGGATTCAAACGATTTATACAATATTTTCCTGTTCCCGCCGCCAGCGCATCCGCAGTTCGGGTTCACCTGTACTTGCATCCGTGCCGGTGCGCTCCAAGGAAAACCCCTCGTGCCCGTAAAATGCGGCGGCACGTGTGTTCTTTTGGTAGACACAGAGCGTAAGAACAGGATACTTTGTCTTAGCAAAGTCCAAAAGCGCTTTGCCGATCCCCTGTCCGCGGCAGGCTTCGCCTACAAACAACCCTTCGATATGCCCGCCGCAAAGCCCGATAAAGCCGCACACAAGGTCATTTTCCTTCGCTGTATACACCTCGCTTTGCGGCAGCTGCTTCTCCACCAAAGGCAGATTGCTTTCCCAATACGCTTTTGGGATAAAGGCGTGCGCCTGTAAATTTCCGGAAAGCCAGATCTGCATGACCGCCTGTAAATCGGCGGGGTGCAGACGTTCAATATGCATAGGTTTATTCCCTTCAAAAAAGGCGGCAGGATTTCCCGCCGCCTTTGCAAAATCGTTATTTGAGCACGCTGATGGCGTCGGTGATGGTTTTTTCCATTGCCTCGCGGCCGTATTTGTCGACCTCATTCTTGTCGCGCGCTTCATGCGTTAAGCAGCCTGCGCCGCCGATACACCCGCCGACGCACGCCATACCCTCGATAAAGTTGTTCGGGAGCACGCCTTTCGACGCTTTAAGAAGCGCCAGACGGCACTCCTCAATGCCGTCACAGGCGATCGGCTTATAGTCAAAGTCGATATTCTGCTCTTTCAGCGCCTGCTCCACCGCGTCGCGAAGCCCGCCGCTGCGCGCAAAAATACGTCCGAAATACGAAGCATTGTCGAGCGCCTCCTCGGGCAGCGCGGAAAAGTCGATGTCGCGGCTGTCAAACAGCGCCTGCAATTCCTCGAAGGTCAAAACGGAATCCACGATGGGCTTGACACGGTCTAACTGGATCTCCATCTTCTTCGCCGTGCAGGGCCCGATAAAGACGATCTTGCAGTCCGGCTCACGGTCGCGGATATATTTTGCGATCGTCGCCATGGGCGAAAGGTTATGGGAGATGTTGTCCGCGAGTTTCGGGAAGCTCTTGCGGATATAATCTACGAACGCAGGACAGCATGAGCTTGTTAAAAAGCCCTTTTCCGCAAGCTCCTGCGCTTCGGTATAGGACACCATATCCGCGCCGAGCGCCGCTTCGATGACGCTGTAAAAGCCGAGCTTTTTGATCGCGGCAATGACCTGCCCGAGCTTGGCATAGGTAAATTGGCTCGCGATAGAGGGCGCGACGATGGCATAGGTCTTATATGCCGTATTGTTTTGGCTCTTTTTAAGCATGCTGATAACATCCAGAATATAGGATTTATCGGCAATCGCGCCGAACGGGCACATATATTCGCACGCGCCGCAGGAAATGCACTTATCGTTGTCAATGTGTGCGGCGCGCATCTCGTCGTTTTTCATGGAGATCGCCTTGACCTTACAGGCGCGCTCACACGGGCGAACATAATTGGTGATCGCCGAATACGGGCAGACCTTGGCGCATGCGCCGCAGTTGACGCACTTGGTTTTGTCGATGTGCGCCTTCTGGTTCTCGTCAAAGGTGATCGCGTCTTTCGGGCAGACATCCTCACAGCGGTGCGCGATGCAGCCGCGGCAGTCCTGCGAGACCTGATAGCCGCTGGCGGGGCATTCGTCGCAGGCGATCTCAATGACCTCAATGACATTGGGGTTGGTCTTATCCCCGCCGCATGCCATTTTGATACGCTCGGCAATGACGGCGCGCTCTTTGTAAACACAGCAGCGCATGGTGGCTTTCGGACCGGGCGCCACGACCTTTGCAATATCGTTGAAGCTGTTGGCGAGCTGGAATTCGTCGCCGTCAAAAGCAATGCGCGCCACCTCACGCAGCACCTTGTATTTCAGGTACTGCACCTTGGTATCAAATTTGCGTCCTTCTTTTCCCATTCCGGTTTCTCCTCTAAAAATAGCTGACCTTCACGCGCTTGCCAAGCGATTTCAGCCGCTCGGAAAGCTCTTCCACCAAATGCATTTTGATGTTGAAGTTGATCGGAAGGTCGGGATTCTGATGCGCGGGGTTGACCGCCGTACCGACGAAGAAATTGACATCGGTCGCCTCTTCCAAAAGCAGCCGCGCTATACGCGAAGCGCCGTCCTCCTTGACGCTCCAATCCGCATAAATGCTGTCCGCCTCGCCGTAGCTGTTGGCATATTCCAGCACGCGGCTCATGGTGATGACACCCTCGGTGACCAGATCGACGCCCTCGATCTTCGCGATAGGCGGGATGTCGGGGTCGAGGTAGTCGAGCTGCGTTTCCACAGGCTTGCCTAAGAATTCCCCCGCAAGCGTGGAGGTCGTTCCGCCGCTGACGATGTGCTTGCCCTCTTTTGCAAAGAACAGGGTCATCATCTTATTGACATCCTTGGGGTCGCGCGGCGGCCCGAACAGCAGATTGACGGATTTGCGCCGACGGATCTTGACGGTGCAAACGGTGGTGTCATCCCCCGGTTTTCCGCCGTACAATCGGCAGCACTCGTCCAGAAGCAGAGACGAAACAGTCTTTGCGGTGAAATCCGGACGAACCATTTTTTCAAGGAATTCTACGATTTCCTCGCGCTGCCAGCCGAAGTTCATCGTTGTGCCGACGCCCGCCCAGATCGCGCCGTCGCTGGTAAATACCAGAAAATCGTTTTCGTGCAGATCGATTTTTGTTTTATAAATCGTTTTGCCGTCGATCTTCGTCTCGGTCTGGGGATAGTCAAAGCTTTTGCCGTCGCGCAGCAATATGAGCTTCGGGTTATCATATTGTATAATTTCTGCCTCGCGGTTGTCAATAGTTCTGACGATGGTAAATGTAGAATATGCAACTTTTCGCACTTCGCAGATGGGCAAGGTGGCGGCGATGGTATCGACACATGATTCAAGGCTCATGCCGTTGGCAACCATGGTGGAAATGATCGTCGAGGTCAGCGTAGACAAAATGCTCGCCTTGACCCCGCTGCCGAGACCGTCCGCCAAGACCACCACATGGCTGTCGTCGCTTTGGTCGATGACCTCCACATGGTCCCCGCAGAGCTGCTCGCCGAATTTGTTGACGCTCATAAAGCCGATGTCTGTACAAAGGTCATTCATCTTTGAGAGACTCCTTCAGATTGGTCAGAGCAATTTTGGTTTCCGCCGTGGTCTCGCCCAAGAGCGAGGCGATCTCCTGCACGATACGCATCTGCTTTTCGATCACCTTATCCGTGACCTCGATGGTATGGCGGCTGATCTCCTCTTTTTTCGCCTTTTCCTTTTCCTCTTCCGTAATGTCGCGCATGATGCACATAAGGATGTGGTACAGGCGGTCGTAAATGATGGTCTCCTCAACGTATTTGTCGTACTCCGCAAGATAGACGCGCTTGTCGTGGATGCCCACCCCGCCCGAAAGGACTTCGATGAAATCAAACGGTTCGAGAATGCGCACGACCGGCTCGCCGAGAACATCGTTCTGATTGCGGATATTGAGGATCTGCCGTGCGGCGGCGTTGATCTGCTGCACTTCCATATCCTCGTTGAGGATCAAAATGCCGTTGGGCGTATTCTGAATGATGGTATCGGAGAAGGTCTCCGCCTTTTCTTTAAGGAACGGCAGGCACATGGAAAGCTCCGCCTTGCCGTCGAGCACTGCCTGCGCCTTTTCGCAGCAGGTATTGTAGCCGCACGAACCGCAGTTGAGCTCATCCTCAGGGCGCACCTTGCCCATTTTGCGGAGGATCTCCTCAATAGCGCGGCTGCCCGCGCGCGGTTTTTCTTTTTTGAGATAGATCAGGTTTTTCGCAAGCTCTTCGCTTTCCGGCTGTTCGACGGGGAAATCCGCACCTTCTGCTTTTTTAGCATATTTCTCCACCGCAAGGTAACCCTGCACAGGCGCACGGTGCGACCGGCGCATGGTAGGCCCCCCGATGCAGCTTCCGGGGCACGCGGACATTTCGATAAAGCAGTTGTGTACGTTCCCGTTGATGACGTCCTGGATCGCGTTGATACACGCCGACATACCGTCCACTGCAAGGTAGCTGTATTTCGGGCTGTCGCAGCGCATGGATTTGAGGATGCCGCCCGCCGTCGGGAAAAAGCGCGCCTTGCCCGCAGGCTCATCGTCCTCCGGGACTGGCTCAGGCGTGATCCCCGCTTCGGCGAACCACTCGTCCAGTTCTTCAAAGGTGAGCACGCAGTCCACGATGCCGGGGTAGTCCTCCCCCTCCGCTTTTTTAGAGATACACGGCCCGATAAAGAGTGTCTTTGCGCCCGGATGCTCTTTTTTGAGAAGCGAGCAGTGCGCCTGCATGGGCGACTGCACCTTGGCAAGGAAGGGAAGCGCCTCGGTAAAATGCTTTTGTATGAGCAAATTGACCGTATGGCAGCAAGTGGCGATGATGACGTCCTGCGTCCCCTCGTCTGCCATGCGGTCATATTCGTTTTTCACCATGGTCGCGCCGACGGCAGTCTCCTGCGCATCGGCAAATCCAAGCTGCATGAGCGCTTTACGCATACCCGCAATGCCGACGCCCTCGTAGTTTGCGGCAAACGAGGGCGCCAGACTTACATATACGGGCGCGTCGCCCGCGAGCAGCGCCTTCGCAGATGATAAATCATTGCGAATTTCCTTGGCGTTCTGCGGGCAGGCGACAAAGCACATTCCGCAAAGGACGCATTCGTCCTCGATGATCTGCGCCTGCGAACCCGAAAAGCTGATGGATTTCACCGGGCAGTTGCGGATACATTTGTAGCAGTTTTTGCAGTTGGACTTTTTCAGGTTGATATAGTTGGACATATCGATCCCCCGATTCCGTCTGCAAGTGTTCTGTTATTTTGTTACAGCTTCGCAAGCACGTTCTGCTTGAAGAAATCATCGACCGTTTCGGGAGAAACCGAGAACAGCTCGTCATCCACGGTCACGGAAACGCCGTTGCGGCAGTTGCCCATGCAGAATTTCCCGCTGAGCTCCACACGGTCTTTGAGGTCGTTCTCCGCCACAAGCTGCTGCAGCCGTTCGACGACGGCGCGCGAGCCCTTCAGATGGCAGGAGCTTCCGATACAGACAGTCACTTTCATCGCTGATTCTCCTTTATACAGTGCTGCGGACGCTTATTCGTAGTCCACAACGTCCAGCCACTTCATAAGCAGCTCTTTTTCCTCCGGGTTACGCTTGACGCTCTGGGAGGCGGCGACGATCGGCAGCCATTTCTGGACATACTGCTTTGCCGTATCGCTCTTTTTGCAGAACAGATTAAGATACTTTTCCGCCAACTCCGTCTCGCCCTTCAAATAGAAGACCAGATAGGTGCGCGCTGCGTCCGCAGAGGCGTTGCCCTGTGTGACATGCGCCCAGTCAATGATATAGTTGACGCCGTCGTCCCCGACGATGACGTTGCTCGGGCGGAAGTCGCCGTGGCAGACCTTATTGTGCTTAGGCATGCCCTCCAAGCGCGTATGCAGCTCATAGCGCGTGGTGGCATCAAGGTCGGTCTCGTTGATCTTGCGGTTCATCTTATCCTTGAGCTTATTGAGCAGCGGCGCTTTCTGGTTGTGGATGCGCAGCTGGATGTCCACGAACAGCTCCAGATATTCATCGACCTTTTCCGGATGTTCGTCCATGAGCTGACCGAGGGTCTTGCCCTCGATATATTCGGACGCGATCGCCCATTTGCCGTCTACAACGCCGACTTCCAGCAGCTTCGGCACGGGCAGACCCGTTTCCTCGGCGCGCGCCTGATTGAGTGCTTCATTGAGGATATCGGACTTTTTGTAGTCCTCGTCGAACACTTTGACGGCACGGTTGCCGTCACGATAAACGGTTTTCGCGGTACGGACCGCAATGACCTTTTCGAGTTTCATATATGCTCCTCCTTATTCGCCGTAATATGCCTTGAGATACATCTCTTTGATCTCGCTCATCAGCGGATAGCGCGGGTTCGCGCCGGTGCACTGGTCGTTGAACGCCTGCTCGACCATTTCGTCGAGGGTGTCAAGGAAGTATTTCTCATCCACGCCGTAGTCGCGGATCGTCTTTTTCACGCCGCAGTGTTCTTTCAGGGCGTCGATCTTAGCGATAAGACCTTCGAGCTTTTCTTCGTCCGTCTTGCCCTGCACACCCAGCGCGTCGGCGACCTCTGCATAACGCGCAAGCGTATGCGGGTGGTCATACTGCGGGAAGGTGCCCATCTTGGTGGGAACTTCCGCCGCGTTGAAGCGCAGGACGTTGTCGATCAGCAGCGCGTTTGCGATACCGTGCGGCAGGTGGTGGAACGCACCGAGCTTGTGCGCCATCGAGTGGCAGACGCCAAGGAATGCATTTGCGAACGCCATACCTGCCATAGTGGCGGCGTTGCCCATCTTTTCACGCGCAACAGGGTCGTTTTGTCCGTTATCATAAGCACGCGGCAGATACCGGAAGATCATTTGCAGCGCGCGGATCGCAAGGCCGTCGGTATAATCGGTCGCCATAACGGAGGCATACGCTTCAAGCGCATGCGTTACGGCGTCGATACCGGAAGCCGCGGTCAAGCCCTTCGGCGCGCTCATCATCAGGTCTGCGTCCACGATCGCCATATTCGGCATCAGCTGATAGTCTGCAAGCGGCCACTTCACGCCGGTCTCGGCGTCGGTGATGATCGCAAACGGCGTGACCTCGGAGCCCGTACCGGCCGAAGTCGGGATCGCGATGAAATACGCCTTTTCGCCCATCTTCGGGAAGGTATAGACACGCTTGCGGATATCCATGAAGTCCATTGCCATGTCGGAGAAGTCCACGTCCGGATGCTCATACATCACCCACATGATCTTCGCGGCATCCATGGCCGAGCCGCCGCCGATGGCGATGATGGTATCCGGCTCGAACTGCCGCATCTGATCGGTACCCTTTTCGGCGCACTGGAGCGTCGGGTCGGGCGCGACTTCGTAGAAGCAGGTGTGGCGGATGCCCATTTCGTCGAGCTTGTCTTCGATCGGCTTGGTGTAGCCGTTATTATACAGGAAGGAGTCCGTAACAATGAATGCCTTTTTCTTGCCGAGCACATTTTTGAGCTCGTCAAGCGCAACGGGCAGGCAGCCCTTTTTGAAGTACACCTTTTCGGGCGCGCGGAACCACAGCATATTTTCCCTTCTCTCTGCAACGGTTTTGATATTCAACAGATGCTTGACGCCGACGTTCTCGGAAACCGAGTTGCCGCCCCAGGAGCCGCAGCCAAGCGTCAGAGAGGGTGCAAGCTTGAAGTTGTAAAGGTCGCCGATGCCGCCCTGTGAGGAAGGCGTATTGACAAGGATGCGGCAGGTCTTCATGCGCTCGCCGAAGCGTGCGAGCTTATCCTGCTCGGTCACGGCGTTGAGGTACACGGAGGAGGTATGGCCGTAGCCGCCGTCCGCGATGAGGTGCTCCGCTTTATCCATGGCCTCGTCGAAGTCCTTGGCCTTATACATGGCAAGCACGGGAGACAGCTTTTCGTGTGCGAATTCCTCGGAGATATCCACGCTCTCGACCTCGCCGATGAGGATCTTTGTGGTCTCGGGGACGCTCACGCCCGCAAGCTCTGCGATCTTGTGCGCGGGCTGACCGACGATCTTCGCATTGAGCGCGCCATTGATGATGATGGTCTTGCGGACCTTTTCGATCTCCGCTTTCTTGAGGAAATAGCAGCCGCGCGCGGTGAATTCGTCCTTGACCTTCTTATAGACCTTGTCGAGCACGATGACCGACTGCTCGGAAGCGCAGATCATGCCGTTGTCGAAGGTCTTGGAGTGGATGATGGAGTTGACGGCAAGCAGGATGTCGGCGGTGTCGTCGATGATCGCCGGCGTATTGCCCGCGCCGACGCCGAGCGCCGGTTTGCCGGAGGAGTATGCGGATTTGACCATGCCGGGGCCGCCCGTAGCAAGGATGATGTCCGCCTCTTTCATCAGAAGCGTGGTCATCTCCAGGGACGGGATATCGATCCAGGCGATGATATCCTCAGGCGCACCCGCTGCCACAGCGGCTTCGAGCACGACCTTTGCCGCAGCGATAGTGGATTTCTTCGCGCGCGGGTGGGGGCTGATGATAATGCCGTTGCGGGTCTTTAAGGAAATGAGCGTCTTAAAGATCGCGGTCGAGGTGGGGTTCGTGGTCGGGATGACCGCTGCGATAACACCGATGGGCTCAGCGACACGCTTGATGCCGAACGCGGGATCCTCCTCTACAACGCCGCAGGTTTTCGTGTTTTTATAGGCGTTATAGATATATTCGGCGGCGTAGTGGTTCTTGATGACCTTATCTTCCACAACGCCCATGCCGGTTTCTTCCACCGCCATTTTGGCGAGCGGAATGCGCTGCTTATTCGCAGCGATGGCGGCGGCGCGGAAGATCTTATCCACCTGCTCCTGGGTATAGGTCGCAAAGGTCTCCTGCGCCTTGCGGACCCGTTTGAGCGCCTGTTCAAGCTTCTCAACCGAATCCACGATCTCGTAAGTCTTGGTCTTTTCCATTGTACCGTACTCCTTTATCGTCGTGATTACATGGACTGCTTTAGATGGGCGGACAGCACCGCGAGAGACGAGGCGATATTCTCGTTTTGCAAAAGCACCCCTTCGGGGACATGCAGATGCGTCGGCGCGAAGTTCCAGATCGCGCGCACCCCGCCGGACACGAGCAGATCGCAGACCTCCTGCGCGCTTTCGGCGGGAACGGTGATGATCCCGATATGGATGCCCATACGCCGGCAAAGGTCGGTGAGCTTTTCCATGGGGAGGATCATCGGCGCATCCTTGCCGTACATCGCTGCCGCATCGGCATTGCGGTCGAATGCCGCAACCAGGCGGATACCGAACTGCGCAAAGCCCTCATAGCCGAGCAGCGCGCGGCCGAGCTTGCCTGCGCCCACGAGCACCGCTTCGTTGACGCTGTCGTAGCCGAGGAAGGCTTCGATATCCCGGATGAGCCGGGCAGTCTCAAAGCCGGTTTTCGGCTTGCCCGCACAAGAACTGACGGCGGCGATGTCTTTGCGCACCTGCACCTCATTAAGCCCCAAGGCTGCGGCGATCTTCGGCGCGGAAATGTGCGCCGCCTCTTCGCCTTGCAGACGTTTGAGGTAATCGAGATACATGGGAAGCCGCAGAAGCGTTTGTTTGGAGATGCTCCGAACGCCCGTTTGCGCGCTGCACATAAGCCCTATCGCCCCAATCAGTATTCTTGTATTGGTTTCATGATAGCGCAAGAAATCCCGCTTGTCAATGGGAATTTGTTAATATTTTAACATCTGTTTCCCTTGACAATTTTTTAACAGGATGCGCGTGCGTTTTGTGCAGATTTACGGCGAAAAAACGTAACGACAGACTGTTCGAAAGGCAAAAAGGAAGGACGGCAAGACAGAGGACGGTTGTGTGTCTTTTGACACACAGAACCGTCCACTTGTCCTACAGATTTATACTTTGTGCGAATTTGTCTATACAGTTTCTGATTTCTGATTGCTGAATTCCGGACGCGCGGACAGCCGCAAGGGCCGTCCCTACGGGGTTGTGCGGATTTCGGCTTTGTGCAGAACCCTATTATTCCACATCTGACGTCTGACCTCTGCAATCTGCGCTCTAAAAGGGCAGCAACAGCTTTGCGACCCGGAAGTAAATGAGCAGGGACATGGCGTCCACGATCGTCGAAATAAACGGGTTCGCCATGACGGCGGGGTCAAGGTGGATCCGTTTGGCAAGGATCGGCAGAGAGCAGCCGATGAACTTTGCCAGAATAATAGTCAGGATCATGGAGAGGCTGACCACGCCCGCGACCAGGACCGTTACATGATCCATCAGCAAAAGCCTGCCGAAATTCACGGCGGCGAGCGTGACGCCGCAGAAGAATGCTACGCGAAATTCCTTCCAGATGACTTTAAACGTGTCGCGGAATTGGATCTCCCCTAAGGAAAGACCGCGGATGATGGTCGTGGAGGACTGTGCGCCGCAGTTGCCGCCCGTACCCATCAGCATCGGGATATACGCCGTGAGCACAACGTACGCTTGCAGGGCGGTCTCGGAATTTTGGATGATCCGACCCGTAAAGGTCGCGGAGACCATCAGCAGCAAAAGCCACGGGAACCGCTTTTTCCAGATCTCAAACACGCTCATTTTAAGATACGGCTTGTCCGTGGGGGTGATGGCCGCCATTTTTTCGATGTCTTCGGTGTTCTCGTCCTGCAAGACATCCATGGCGTCGTCGATGGTGATGATCCCCACCAGGCGGTTTTCCCGATCGACCACGGGCAGCGCCAAAAGGTCGTATTTACGGAACTTTTCGGCGACAACCTCTTTATCCTCCAGCGTGGTCGTAGATATGATATTGGTATCCATGATCTCAAAGATCTTGTCGGTCCGGTCGGACAAAAGCAGGTCTTTGACGGTCACGATCCCGAGGAGCTTGCGGTTCTCATCCGTGACGTAGCAAATATAGATGGTCTCTTTGTCCACACCCGTGCGGCGGATGCGTGTGAAAGCGTCCGCCACGGTCATGTATTTTTTCAGATCGACGTATTCGGTCGTCATCAGGCTCCCGGCGGAGTCTTCGGGGTATTGCAGGATCTCATTGATGATTTTACGCATCTCAGGATCGGTATGCTGGAGGATGCGCTTGACGACGGTGGCGGGCATTTCCTCAATGACGTCCACCGCGTCGTCCACATACATCTCATCCAGCACCTCGCGCAGCTCATTATCGCTGAACGCTCGGATCAGGAACTCCTGGTCGTCGGAGTCCATATTGACGAACACCTCCGCCGCAAGCTCTTTAGGAAGAATGCGGTATAAAAGCGGCAGCTTTTCCTGCGGCAGCTCTTTGAGCACGGTGGCAATGTCCGCTTCGTTCATGTCGGACAAAATTTCCTTGAGCTGCGGGTAATCCTTTTTTTCCAGCAGCTCGGCGACTTTTTCGTACACTTTGTTTCCCTCCCGTGGATCGTATGTTTGCGTAATCAGGAAACAAAGCACAAGACCTTGAGGGACAGCGGATCAGATCCGCTGCCGTATTTCCGAAACGGCGGCACGAAAAGCAGCCGCTTCCCGCCGCTTACTTCGCGGTGGTTTCGGGTCTGTGCCTTTTGCGCTTCCCGTGTCCATTCGTTTCACCTCACAAAACAGTTCTTATACACAAAAACGCATACCGCCGAACGAAAATAAGACGGTATGCGCACTATGTTTTCGTTCAAGCTTTAGCTTCAGAGGGCGATGAAACTGCGTTAAAGCACACCTTCGTTTTCGATGTGCCCTGTTGACCTGCTGACGGTGTCTCCACCGTTTCGCGGCAGCAGCCCGTATCCCTGTGGGAGCCTTACCTACCGATATTGTTTTTTGCAAAGGATATTATGAACCAAAAAAATGCCGTTGTCAAGATTTGATGACAAATTCCGGTCATGCTTCGTACTTTTTCACACAGGCTTCAATGGTCTCCAAAAACGATTCCTCGCCGATGGTGTTCCATTTAAAGAACATCCCCCTGCTGCCGCCGGAGGTGATCACGCACAAATCAGATGCTGCATCGTCCCCGAACAGCGTAACGGTCATGCTCACACGGTTGCCGCCCGTGTAGCTGTACCGCTCGAAAACCCCGATATAGCACCGCACGCCGTTTTTCTCATATAAAACCGAATCCTCTTTGGACGCGGAAGCACTGCCCTGCATGATTTCATTTTCCAAATCCGAAACGATTGCCTGAAAATCCCCGTGCAGCGTCGCTTCGAGTTTTGCCATAGCTCTGCCCCCCGCTTTGCTCAGCCCTTTAAACCGCGCTCCTGCCTGTCCATATCCTCAACGACAATGTCATAGATCTCGCCGAGCGTCGAGCAGTATTCCAGCACCTTCCACGGCTCGTTGGTGTGGAAATGGATCTTGATGAGATCCTCGTCGCCCACGGCAAGCAGGCAGTCGCCCTTGAAATGTTCTAAAAAGTAGTCGTGAATTTCGTCCTCATCGAGATCCTCGCCCTCGATGAGCAGCTGGGTGTCATAACGGTATTCCAACATATGCGTTTCTCCTTTTTTGGTTTCGTTGTTAGGATACCACGGCTTCTGTAAAATTACAAGCCGCTGTTCGCCATTTTTTCAACTGCGCAGACCGTGAGCGTTTTGCCGTATACCGTAAATCGGATCTCAAAGCCTGCGAACGGAAAGCCGTATACCCGCACATCCTCCTGCCGGTATCCCGGTCGCGGATCCTGCGCGAGCACGTTTATGAGCGTTTCACGTTTTTCTTCGGGCAGCTTTTCCAAAAGCGCTTGCGGGAAATCCACCTGCAAATGCACTTCCGCGGGCGGTACGGCAAAGCCGCCGCGGGCCTTTGGATGCGCGTCCGCATACGGTACATAGGGCTTGATGTCGAAGATCGGCGTGTTGTCGGTCATATCCGCGCCCGTTACAACCAATATGGGTCCGTTCGGCGTATGCAAATCCACTTTTTCAAGCCGCACGCAGGAAAGCCCCAGCGGGTTCGGACGGAACGGCGAGCGCGTGGCAAACACACCCATGCGCCGGTTGCCGCCGAGCTTCGGCGGGCGGACGGTGGGCGACCACGACTTTTGCGGATTTTCGGAGAACTGCCACAATAGCCACAGGTGCGAAAAGCCGTCTATCCCGCGCAGCGCGTCCGCATTGCGGAATTCCGGCTCGAACACGATTTTCCCCCGCAGCGTTTCGACTACGCCGCTTTGGCGCGGCACGCCGAATTTTTCGGGAAAATCCGTTCGAATATGCGCGATGATGCGCATGGGGACGGTGTTTCCTGTCTGCGCGGTCATTTCGTATCCTTTTTGCCGCCCTTGCTTTCGCGCTCACGGATGATGTAGCGCGTGGGCGTGCCCTCAAGCCCGAACACCTCGCGGATGCGGTTGTCGATATACCGCTGGTAGCTGTAATGGAACAGGTCCTTGCGGTTGACAAAGCATACAAATGTGGGCGGGCGCGTGGAAGCCTGGGTCATATAATAGATCTTCAAACGCCTGCCCTTATCGGTGGGAGGCTGCACGCGCAAGGTGGCGTCGGCAAGCACCTCGTTGAGCTTGCCCGTGGAAATGCGCATGGCGTTTTGCGTATCAACGAATTTGATAAGCTCCAAAAGGCGGTCAAGCCGCTGCCCCGTTTTTGCGGAAATAAAGATGATCGGGGCATAGCTCATGAACGCAAAATCGTTCATCAGCTTTTTGCGCTCGCGATCCATGGTCGCGCCGTCTTTCGCGACGGCGTCCCACTTATTGACAGCGATGATGCACGCCTTGCCCATTTCGTGCGCAATGCCCGCAACCTTGGAATCCTGCTCGGTAAAGCCTTCGGTCGCATCAATGAGAATGACGCACACATCGGCGCGTTCGACCGCCATTTGCGCGCGCAGGACGGAATATTTTTCGATCTTGTCCTCCACCTTGCTTTTGCGGCGAAGCCCGGCGGTATCGATAAGCACGAATTTGCCATGCTCGTTTTCAAGCCGTGTATCCGTCGCGTCGCGCGTGGTGCCCGCGATATTGGAGACGATTGCACGGTTCTCGCCCGTCAGGGCGTTGACCAGCGACGATTTGCCGACGTTGGGCTTACCGATCACGGCGACACGCACGGTATCGTCGTCTTCCTCCTCCCCTGCCTCGGCGGGCAGGAGCGCCAGCACGGCGTCGAGCAGGTCGCCCGTGCCGTGTCCATGCACGGAGGAAACCGCGACCGGGTCGCCGAGCCCCAAATTATAAAACTCGTAAAACTCGGCGGGCACTTCGCCGACGGTATCGCATTTGTTGACGCAAAGCACGATAGGCTTGCCGCTTTTTTGCAGCATGGCGGCAACGTCCTCATCCGTTGCGGTCACGCCCGTGCGCAGATCCGTGACCAGCACGATCACATCCGCGCTCTCGACGGCAAGCTGTGCCTGCGTGCGCATTTGCGAAAGGATCACATCGTCGGAATACGGCTCTATACCGCCCGTATCCACAAGCAGCATATGATGCCCGAGCCACTCGCAGTCGCCGAAAATACGGTCGCGCGTGACGCCGGGCGTATCGTCCACGATGGACAGCCGTTTACCGACCAATTTGTTGAACAGAGTGCTCTTGCCGACATTGGGTCTGCCGACGATCGCAACCACGGGGCGTGCCATAGCCTCACCCTCCCAAAAGATTTTGAAGCAGCTCCTGCCCGTTGCTGCCCGTCGGGATAACGGGTACGCCGAGGCGGGCTTCGGCTTCTTTTACGGTTATATCGTCTAAAAATTTATTGTTCTCGGTTGGACGGGACGTGTAGTCGATCGTCATCACGAGCGGGATGAGCAGCGCTTCTCCCAATTCCACACCCGCTAGCTGTTCGAGCAGATCCTGCCCTGTAAGCAGCCCTGCGACGGTGATATGCTCGCCGAAGAAGCGGTTTTCGATCGCAACGACCTGAATCTCACAGCCGATCTTTTCAGCGGCGGCGGTGCAAAGCTCCTGCAGGAGCGGGTAAGCGGCTTTCCCTGTCGCCAAGGTGAGTTTTGAATATTTTGAAACAGCTGTGCATGCGCACAGCGCTTCGTAAAATTCCTCGCGCAGCGAAGTCCAAAGCCCTACGCCGTTATCGAGCTGCGGATAGCCGTCGTAATAGTCGCCGCCGGGCATCGGGCGGCGGGCTTTGAGGAAAAACTCGTCCGCCGGGTAGCAAAGCCGCACGCCGTGGCGCGCTTTGAAATCCGACGAAAAGCGTTCGATCACATCGATCACTTCCCCTGCCGTCTCTTCGGTATACGGTTGGATCGGGCAAAGCCCCTCGCGGTAGCGTGTCAGCCCAACGGGGACAGCGGCGATGCTCTGCACCGCCGGATAGAGCCGGCCGAGCTCTTGAAGGCTGTATTCGAGTTCCTTCCCGTCATTGATGCCGGGGCACAGCACAAGCTGGGTATTCATTTGAATGCCCGCCTTTGCAAAACGGGAAATAACCGAGAGCGCTTCGCCCGCATGGGGGTTGCCCATCATTTTGACGCGAAGCGCCGGGTTCATAGTATGCACGGAAATGTTGACGGGGCTGATGTGCATGGCGATAATGCGTTCGATCTCGTGTTCGGAAATATTCGTCAGCGTGATGTAATTGCCGAACAGGAAGGAAAGGCGCGAGTCGTCATCCTTAAAATACAGGCTTTCGCGCATACCGGGCGGGAGCTGGTCGATAAAGCAGAAGATGCACTTGTTTTTACAGTGCTGCTGCTTGTCCATGAGATACGTTTCAAAGGATAGCCCGGTGTCTGCCGCTGGCATATGCACGCGCCGCGTCTTGCCGCCGCGGCAGGAGAATTCCATGATGACGGGTGCGAAGCTCATATAGAAATCATAATCCAAAATATCTTCAATTTCCTTGCCGTCCACGGTCAGGAGCCTGTCCCCCGCGCGAACGCCTGCAAGCCAGCAGCGGGAAAACCGCCGTACCGCTTTAATTTGGACTGCCATATTGCCGCCCCCTTTCACACACGAGAAAAAGGCGGGGAAGACTGCACTTCTCCGCCCTTTTGACTTTTACGCGAATTTTGCCGCAGTTTAAGCCTCTTCCTTGACGACGACCTGACGGCCGTTGTAATAGCCGCAGGCAGCGCAGACTCTGTGCGTCCTTTTGTATTCGCCGCAATGCGGGCACTTCTGAAGCTCAGGCGCGGTCATTCTCCAAACATTGGAACGTCTCTTGTCGCGTCTCGCTTTGGAAACTCTTCTCTTCGGTACTGCCATAGTAAGCTCTCCTTATCTTGATCTACGAAATTTCATCTGTCAGCAGCTGCTGCAAAACCGCAAGCCGTGGATCCGTAGGTTTTTTACAGCTGCACGCCGTTTCGTTCAAGTCGGCGCCGCACATGGGGCAAAGCCCTTTGCAATCCGGCTTGCAAAGCGTTTTGGGCTCAAGCGTAAGCAAAATATCCTCACGCACAAGCGAATCCAAATCGAAATGCAGATCCTGCACTTCTATGAACTCGTCATCGTCCTCATCCGCAAGTGTTTGCACGAGCACATGGGAAAACTGCTTTTGAAAAGGGACCCGTAAAGGCTTTAAGCAGCGGTCACACACCGTCTCATGGGTAAAGGAGACCGACGCCGAAAGCGTTACGATACCCGCGCGGTTTTCCACCGCGCCCGAGACCTCAACGGATTCGGAGATGCCGCTGTCGGCAGGCACAAACGCATACGCGAACGGCAGCCGCGCCCCGATGTTGTTAAAAACAGGCTCTAAATCCAAAAACATACCATACCTCGTCTTAACGCAACAAATATTATATAGGCTCGGGTTCGGTTTGTCAACAAAAAGTTTGTGTTTTTGGGAAAATCCACAGGCATACGCTGTTTGTCGGCAGCCTGCCCGGTGAAAAAACGGCGCACGAAGCCCCTTGGGGCTTACGTGCGCTTAAAAACATTCGTATTACGCTGTCAGTTGATCTTTTCGCAATAGGCGAACATGCGCTCCGGGAGATTCTCCAGGTCGGTAGAAACGGTGAAACAGAACCTGGTGTCCGCCATTTTGGAAAGGTCGTCTACCTTTTTCAGGAAATCCGCAAGCTGTTCGTAGTCTCTGCCGCCGATGCGGAAGGTGGCGTCTACAAAGATATCGGTGATGTCGTGGTCGCCGGCGCAAAGCCCGCTTAAGAAGCCGTAAAACGCGTCAAAGCCGGACACAAAGTAGCTGTCGGTCGCAACGAGCCGCGCGCGGTAGTTGACGTCGTATGTAAGCTTTGTCTCCTTTTCCACGCAGATGACATGGCCGTCGGATTTTTCGATCGCGGCGTTGACCTTGTCCACCAGCAGCTTTGTTTTTCCCGAGCCTTTGTGCCCAATGATGAGAGATACCATAGAATCTCCTCCTGTAAATTTATATGTACTCCGCAAAATGCGGAAAACGGAACGAAATCAACCGCGTAGACGCGCTTCGAGCGCCTTGGTCTTTTCTTCGTAACCGGGCTTGCCCAGCAGCGCGAACATGTTGCTCTTGTAGCTTTCAACGCCGGGCTGGTCAAAGGGGTTGACCCCGAGCATATAACCCGAAACGGCGCACGCGGTTTCCAGGAAATAGACGAGATACCCGAAAGTATACGCATTCATTTCGGGAAGCTCCAAAACAAGATTCGGCACACCGCCGTCCACATGCGCGAGCACAGTGCCCTCAAACGCCTTGCGGTTGACGAAGCTCACGGTCTTGCCCGCAAGGAAATTGAGCCCGTCTGCGTTTTCGGTCTCCTCGGCAATGGTCAGATCGGTTTTCGGTTTTTCGAAAATGACCGCCGTTTCAAACAGCAGGCGCTCGCCCTCTTGGATATACTGCCCCATGGAGTGCAGATCCGTGGAAAACACAGCGGAAGCGGGGAACAGCCCCTTGCCGTCTTTCCCCTCGGACTCGCCGAACAACTGCTTGAACCACTCGTTCATCATGGTGTAATCCGGTTCGTAGGCAACCATCATTTCCACGCGCTTGCCCTTGCGGTACAAGAGGTTGCGCGCCGCCGCATACTTGCAGCAGTCGTTTTTAGTAAGGTCGTCGCTCGAATACGCTTCGCGTGCGTCGCGCGCGCCCTGCATCATGCTTTCAATATCAATACCGGCCGCAGCGATCGGCAAAAGCCCGACCGCTGTGAGCACGGAATACCTGCCGCCGACGTCGTCGGGCACGACAAAAGTTTCATACCCTTCGCGGTCGGCAAGCGCTTTAAGCGTACCTTTCGCCTTATCGGTGGTGACATAGATCCGCTTTGCGGCTTCCTGTTTACCGTACTTTTTCTCCAGCAGCTCGCGGAACACGCGGAACGCCACTGCCGGCTCCGTAGTTGTGCCGGACTTGGAGATCACGTTCACGGAAAAGTCCTTGCCCTCGCAAAGCGAGACGATCTCGTTGAGCGTAGAAGCGCTGATGGAATTGCCGGAGAAAAAGATCTGGGGGGTATCCTTGCACACAAGGTTGTAGTTTTGCGAGGTGCAATACTCGATCGCAGCACGCGCGCCGAGATAGCTGCCGCCGATGCCGATGACGACAAGCACTTTTGAGTCAGAGCGGATCTTTTCGGCCGCCTTTTGGATACGTGCAAATTCCTCTTTATCATAATTCACGGGCAGATCGACCCAGCCGAGGAAGTCGTTGCCCTTGCCGCTTTTTTCGCGGACCGCTTTGTGCGCTGAGGCAGCCTCTGCGGCGACCGCGTCAAAATCGCTTTCGGAAAGAAAGCCGTTCACGTATTTTGTGTCAAATCGAATGGTCATGTCCTTGGGTTTCCCTTTCGCTGCCGCACCGTGCGGCAAAAATCCATAAAATTTATGCTCTTATTCTATCCTAAAACGCTTCTGTTTTCAATACGAAATTATGAATTTTTTAGAAAATCTTGCTTTCCCGGCGGTGCGGCGGGCATTTTACCCGCAAAGTGCGAGCAAAGCGCGGCGGAACGCTTCTAAAAGCGTGAGCTGCGGGATCTCTTCGGCGCAAAGCAGGTCGCAGGTATAAACGGTTTCACCGTCGAGCTTAAAATACACCCGCCCGAGCAGCTGTCCTTTTTCTACAGGCGCCGCGACCTCCGCCGCCATGTCGATCTCCTGCGTGATCTCCTGCGACGCACCTTTTTTGAGCACCACGCTTTGTGCTTCGGGGATAACGGGCATGACGGACGGCACCGTACCGCCGAGCACACCGACAGCCGGGATGCGTGTTTTATCTACGGAAAGCGCCTGTGCCTCGTAATTGGCGAACCCCCAATCGAGCATCGCGCGCGCACCGTTGAAGCGGTCGTCGCTCGTGTCGCTGCCGAGCACGACCGCAATAAGCTCCAGCCCGTCGCGTTCGGCGGTCGCGGAAACACAGCAGCCCGCTTTGGAGGTCGTACCGGTCTTTAACCCTGTGATACCGTCGTAAAAGCGCACCAGGCGGTTGGTGTTGACAAGCTCCGTTTCCCCGCCGCGCAGCGAATCCATCCAGATCGTAGAATACTCGCGGATGAGCTCATGCTTTAAAAGCTCGCGCGACATCAGCGCGATGTCATATGCGCTCGTTTTGTGGGTGTCCGTCGTGTCGTCCAGCCCCGTGCAGTTCTCAAAATTGGTATCCAGCATCCCAAGCTCCCGCGCGCGCTCGTTCATCAGCTTTACAAACGCCGTGCTGCTGCCCGCGACATATTCGCCGAGCGCCTCGCACGCATCGTTGGCGCTGGCGACTGCCGCAGCCTTGATAAGCTCATCCACCGTCATCTGCTCGCCCACCTCGAGCCAGATCTGCGAGCCGCCCTTGCTGACTGCTTCGGCGCCGGCGGTGACGGTGTCGGTAAGTGCGATCTGTCCGCTTTCGACCGTTTCCATAACGAGAAGGAGCGTCATGATCTTCGTAACGGACGCAGGAAACAACTGTTCATGCGCATTTGCTGCCATGAGCACGCTGCCGGTATTCGCCTCCATAAGCACGGCGGCCTTGGCGTTGACTTCCACCTGCATGGCGGGAAACGTCTCGGTATTTGTCGAAGGCTCTTCGGCAAATGCCGGTACGGCGGCGCACCAAAGCAGCAATCCGCAAAGCAGCACGACCAAAAATCTCTTCATGGAATTTACCCCTCTTCACACGCTTTTTCTACCATTCTATATGCGCACGGGTGTTGTAAAATTCGATTTTTATGTTACAATAAACGAAGTTACAAACCGCAGAACCATTCCTTTTTCGGAGGCGCAACATGACCGATTTTGACTCCGCCGCCGCGCGCGTTGCGGAACTGACCAAGCAGCTGAATCACTACATTTACCGCTATTATGTCGAAAACGAGAACGACGTGGACGACTACACCTATGATATGCTGATGCGTGAACTGCAGTCGCTGGAAGAAAAATATCCCCAGCTTTTGCGTCCCGACTCCCCCACGCACCGCGTCGGCGGCAGCGCGGACAATACGTTTGCGCCCGTCACGCACACTGTGCGCATGGAAAGCTTGCAGGACGCATTTTCCGAAGAGGAAATCCGCGACTTTGACACGCGCGTGCATACGGTCTGCCCGAATGCGCAGTATGTGGTCGAGCCGAAGATAGACGGGCTTTCCGTTTCAATCGAATACCGCGACGGTGTGCTCGTGCGCGGCAGTACCCGTGGTGACGGCGATGTCGGTGAGGACATCACCGCCAATCTGCGCACCGTGCGCGCCGTACCGCTTCATTTAAAAGAGGAACTGCCCTTTTTGGAGGTGCGCGGCGAGGTATATCTGCCGCGTGAGACCTTTGAACAAATCGTCAAGGAACAGGAGCTGCGCGGGGAAAAGCCGTTTAAGAATCCGCGCAACGCGGCGGCAGGCTCATTGCGACAGAAGGATCCGAAGATCACCGCACAGCGCCATTTGGATATTTTTGTATTCAACGTGCAGCAGATCGAGGGGAAAACGCTCACCGGGCACAAAGAATCGCTCGACTTTCTGCGGGCGCTCGGGTTTCGCACCGTGCCGTTTTACACGAAGGTCTCGGATATTGAAAGCGCGCTTGCGGAGATCCGCCGCATCGGAGAGATCCGCCACACGCTGCCGTTTGACATTGACGGCGCGGTCATCAAGACCGACGATTTTGCCCAGCGCGCGCGTTTGGGCAGCACGGCGAAATTCCCGAAATGGGCGGTCGCATTCAAATATCCGCCTGAGGAACGGGAGACCGAACTTCTGGACATTGAGATAAACGTCGGGCGCACGGGCGTGCTCACACCAACAGCCGTGCTTTCCCCCGTGTTTCTCGCAGGGACGACCGTAAGCCGTGCAACGCTGCACAACGAGGATTTCATCCGCGAAAAGGGCATATCCATAGGCGACACGGTGCTGGTACGCAAGGCGGGCGACATCATCCCCGAAGTGCTGTCCGTCGTCAAGCATGACCCAAACGCGCCGCTTTACCAAATGCCGCGCGTCTGCCCCGCCTGCGGCGCGCCCGCCGTGCGTGAGACGGGAGAAGCCGCCGTGCGCTGCACGAACCCCGACTGCCCTGCGCAGCTTTTGCGGATGCTCATCCACTTCTGCTCACGGGACGCGATGGACATCGAGGGCTTAGGCGAAGCGGTTCTGGAAACGCTCGTGAACCGCGGGATGCTTAAGAATGCCGCGGATATTTACAATTTGGATTATAAAGCGATCGCGGCGCTCGACGGGCAGGGCGCAAAGAGCGCGGACAATCTGCGCGCCGCCGTAGAAAAAACCAAGGAGAACGACCTTGCCCGCCTGATCTTTGCGCTCGGCATCCGCCACATCGGTCAAAAGGCGGCGGCACTGCTCGCCGAGCGCTTTGGAAATATGGATGCGCTGCTTTCCGCTTCGCGTGAGGATATCCTCACGATAGACGGCTTCGGCGAGGTCATGGCGGACGCGGTACTGCAATTCTTTTCGCTGCCGCAGTCGCGCGAACTGCTCGAAAAGCTGCAAAAGGCGGGCTTGAACATGCGTTCCCTGAAAGAGGTCAAAGATATGCGTTTTGCGGGACTTACCTTTGTGCTGACGGGCACGCTGCCCACCATGACGCGCAACGAAGCATCCGCTATCATTGAGAGCTTTGGGGGGAAAACGGCATCCTCTGTTTCGAAAAAGACGAGTTATGTGCTCGCGGGCGAGGATGCAGGCAGCAAGCTGCGCAAGGCGACAGAGCTTGGTATACCGATCTTGTCTGAGGATGATCTTTTAAAGATGGTTCAAGAATAAACCAATTTTGAATTAAACATTTTCACTGTTTCCGCCGTCTATGGGGGTTTTCTCCTGTAGACGGTTTTTTTTATACTCTAAGTCCACAATTTGTTCATAATTAGACACAAAATGTTTTTATTTTCAGTATTGATTTTTATTATTTCCCCTGTTATACTTAACAGGTACCATGTGAGGTGTTGAATTTGGCTTGGCAGGAAATTTACAAAAACAAACAAAAAGACGTATTGGACGCCATTGCGCTGATCCGCGACGGCGACACGGTCGTGACCGGCTTCGCCTGCGGCGAGCCGTTCGGCATTGAGGACGCCATGGTAGAGCATTATGAACAGTTTCACGATGTGACCATCGTCAATATGCTGACGATGGGCGACTCACCGTGGATCCGCACAGAGATGAAAGGCCATTTTCGCCTCAACTGCATGTTCGCCTCCGCCAGCAACCGTCAAGCGGTCTCAAGCGGCATCGCGGATTTCACGACCTGCCATTTTTACGAGATCCCGGAGATGCTGCGCGTCTATATCCGCCCGCGCGTGGCGGTCGTCATGCTCTCGCCCCCGGACGAGCACGGGTACTGCTCTTTCGGCACCAACGTCGATTACATCAAGGGTATCTGCGATCACGTAGAGGTCATTATCGCCCAAATCAACAAATACGTGCCGCGCACCTTCGGCAATGCCAACATCCATGTGCGCGACATCACGGCGTTTGTCGAGATCGACCGTCCCCTGCCGCAGCTGCCGGAAGTACCCGTCGGCGAGGTGGAAATGCAGATCGGCAAATACTGCGCAGACCTCATTCGCGACGGTGACACGCTGCAGCTCGGCATCGGTGCTCTGCCCAACGCCGTGTGCCGGCAGCTTTGGGACAAAAAGGATCTGGGGCTGCACAGCGAATTGGTCGGCGACGGCGTAGTCGATCTTTTAGAAGCAGGCGTCATCAACAACAAGAAAAAGTCCATCAACCGCGGGCGCAGCATTCTCGGCGCAACGTTCGGCTCGGATAAAATCAACCGCTACATAAACAACAACCCGGCTGTGGAGCTGCACCCCATCGATTATGTCAACAATCCGCTGGTCATTGCACAGAACGACAACATGGTATCGATCAACTCGTGCTTGCAGATCGATCTGCTCGGGCAGATCGTTTCGGACACCATCGGCTTACGGCAGTTCAGCGCCGTGGGCGGGCAGGTGGATTTTGTGCGCGGCGCGACCATGAGCCGTGGCGGCCGTTCCATCATTGCGATGTGCTCGACGGCAAAAGGCGGCAGCATTTCGCGCGTCGTGCCGCTCATCACGGAGGGTTCCGCCGTCACGACCCCGCGCAACGACGTGAACTTCGTCGTGACGGAATACGGCGTGGCACAGCTCAAGGGCAGAACGCTGAAAGAGCGCGCTGCGGCGCTTATCCGTATTGCGCACCCGGATTTCCGTCCCGCGCTTGAAGCGGAATACCGCCGCCGTTTCGGGGAAGCCCCGCCGACTGCGGCAGGCATGCCGCATGTCAGCTAATTTGTTTATTCTAAAAAATAAAATAAAAGTAAAGGAATCAAAACATGGCAGTCACACAATCCATCCACTTTGACATTCAGAGAAAGATCGTTTCCAACATGACCTCGGAAAGCTGGGAGACGATCCCGCATTCCTCCTTCATCTATGACGCAGATGTCACGGATTTCATGCGGGAGCTCAAATCGCTCAACGCCGAGCGCGCCAAAGAGGACCGCTTCACCGTCAACACCGTCATACTCAAGGTCATTGTGGAGGGCTTAAAGGCGGCGCCGATGCTGAATTCCACCATTGAATTCAACCGCAAGCTCGTCCGCGGGCGACTGGATCTGCACGACGACATCAACATCTCGATGCCGATGATTTTACCGAACGGCAAGATGATGACGATCAACCTGCACAACTTTGAAAACAAGTCGCTTACGGAAATGACGGCATACATTCAGGACGTTGTGCGCCGCGCGAACAACACGGATCTCACGGAGGTCATGTTTGAAGTCTCGATGGACAATACCCTCAAGGCCCTGCGCAAAGGGCATATCGGCACAGTCATCAACCGTTTGATCGGCTCGAAGACCGGTAAGCACAAGGTTAAGACCCTTACGGGAAAAGCAAAGCGCGAATATTACGCGATCCCCGAAAAAGACCGGCTGACCTTCCGCGACATCGAGCAGGGCACCGTAACGGTCACGAACGTCGGCTCGGTGTACCGCTATCAAAAAGGGCAGGTCTCCCTGCTGGAGATCATCCCGCCGCAGGTCGGTGCATTCTGTATCGGCGGCATTCAGGAACGCGCCGGCGTCAAGACCGATGAAAACGGGAACAAGGTGTTTGACGCGCGGCAGATTTTGCCGATTTGCATGGCGTTTGACCACCGTGCGGTGGACTTTGGCGAGGTCGCGCCTTTCTTAGTGAAATGCGACGAGATCTTTGCAAACCCGAGTGTGATCCGCGAGTGGGTCTGATTTACATCACATACAAATACAAAATTGCCGCCGTCCCGACATGGGACGGCGGCGTCTCGTTATAATTTCAGTCTTTGCAGGTTATTTCTTCCCTGCTGTGCCGTTTTCGCCTCTACAGGGTGAGCTGCTCGCCCGCGTCCTCAGCGGAAAGCAGTGCGCCCGCAGCAGGCAGAGAGCGGGTGCGGTAGCGCGCGGGCTTTTGGAATTCGCCCTCGCGGTAGTCGCGCACGCCGGCGACGCGATGTCCTTTTTTGAGTGTCATCACCGCGACGCCCTGTGTGTCCTTTGTGGTCTTTGGCGCAACCGCACCCGTATTGAGCAGCAAAATGCGCCCCGCCGTAGACTGCACCACGAGTTCGCAGTCCTCGGCAATTTGGCGGACAGCGGCAAGCGGGAACTTATCGCAATACGCCTTAATGAGCTTTTTACGGTTGGTTTTGGTCGCATACGCGGACAGATCGACCTTTGCGAGCTTGCCGTTTTCAAAGAAAAACAGCATGTACCCCTTGTAATCGGTCGTGACCGCCATATAAACGGCGGACTCCCCGGCGTCCATATGCAGCTTGGAGGGGACGTAATCGCCCAAAGTGCTTGCCTTGGTGTCCTCAAAATCCGCCGCTTTCGCCTTATACACCTGGCAGCGGTCGGTGAAGAACAACAGGTCTGTGTTATTGGTCGCTTCCACGGTCAAAAGCAGGCTGTCGCCGTCTTTGAGCTTTTGCTCGCCGCTCATGCGCAGCGACTGCGGCGTGATCTTTTTGAAATACCCCTCTTTTGTAAAGAACAGGTGCACGGGGTAATCGGGGATCTCTTCGAGTGCTTCCTCGTCCGACTCGGCATCGGCAAAAATGATCTCGCTGCGGCGCGGCATGGCGTATTTTTCCACAACGCTTTTCAGCTCCGAGACGATGATCTTTTTGACGCGCGCACGGCTCGCGAGAATATCCTCCATATCCTCGATACGCTCGCGCAGCTCGGCGATGTCGGCGGTACGCTTAAGGATGTATTCCCGGTTCAAGTGGCGCAGCTTGATCTCGGCGACATATTCCGCCTGCACTTTGTCGATGCCGAAGCCGATCATCAAATTCGGCACGACCTCGGCTTCTTCGTCTGTGGAACGGATGATACGGATCGCCTTGTCGATGTCCAATAGGATCTTTTGCAGGCCCTCCAAAAGGTGCAGGCGATCCTTTGCGCGGTTCAAATCGAAATAGGTGCGGCGGCGCACGCATTCCGAGCGGAACGCGATCCACTCGAGCAGCAGGTCGCGCACACCGAGCACGCGCGGCACGCCCGCGATGAGCACATTGAAGTTGCAGGCAAAGGAATCCTCCAGCGGCGTAGACTTATACAGCTTTTTCATCAGCTTATCGGGGTCGGTGCCGCGTTTATAGTCGATCGTGATCTTTAAGCCTTTTTTATCCGTTTCGTCGCGCACGTCGGCGATCTCACGCGCCGCGCCGCTTTTGACCTTTTCAATAATCTTTTCGATGATCGCTTCTGCCGTGGTGGTGGGCGGGATCTGCGTGATGTCGATGCAGTGGTTGGCTTTATCGACCGTATATTTTGAGCGCACCTTGAACGAGCCGCGTCCCGTGCGGAAGATCTCGCGCATCTGCGCTTCGTCATAGACGATCTGCCCGCCGCCGACGAAATCGGGCGCTTTGATGATCTCGTTTATATCAAAGTCCGCATCCTTGATGAGCGCTTCGGTCGCCTCGCAGATCTCGCGCAGATTGAACGAGCAGATCGAAGACGCCATACCGACGGCGATACCCGTATTCGCATTGACGAGCACGGATGGGAACGTCACGGGGAAGAGCGTCGGTTCCTTCATGGTATTGTCGTAGTTGTCTACGAAATCCACCGTGTCCTTGTCGATATCGGCAAACAGTTCGGCGGCGATAGGCTCAAGCTTTGCCTCCGTATAACGGGAGGCGGCGCACTGCATATTGCGCGAATACGCCTTACCGAAGTTGCCCTTGGACTGGATGTACGGGTGCAAAAGCGCTTCGTTGCCACGGGTCAAGCGCACCATGGTCTCATAGATCGGCCCGTCGCCGTGGGGGTTGAGCTGCATGGTACGGCCGACAATATTGGCGGATTTGATGGTGCCGCCGGAAAGCAGCCCCATTTTATACATGGTATATAACAGCTTGCGGTGCGAGGGCTTAAAACCGTCGATCTCGGGGATAGCACGCGAGAGGATGACGCTCATGGCATAGGGCATATAGTTCGTTTCGAGCGTTTCGGTGATATATTGCTCGACGACTTCCCCCGCGCCCAAAATATGGGCGTTCGGCTGCGCCGTTTCATCGCGCTGCGCTGTTTTTTGCTTTGGTTTTCTCGGCATTCTGTTCACTCCCTTTCGCGCTCACCTTACGAGATGTCCGCAAGTTCCAGATACATGTGCCCGTTTTCGGCGATGTGCTCTTTGCGGCCTTGCAAATTATCACCCAAAAGCAGGTCAAATTTTGCGGAGACCGCCTCGGGCGAATAGTCGGGCTCTACTTTAATCAGGCGGCGGGTCTTGGGATTCATGGTGGTCAGCCACATCATATCCGCTTCGTTTTCGCCAAGTCCCTTCGAACGCTGGATGGTAAATTTGCGGTCGCCGATCTCGCTTAGCACTTCCTGTTTTTCCTTTTCGGTATAGCAGAACCAGGTTTCGTCCTTGGAATTGATCTCATACAGCGGGGATTCGGCGATATAAACTTTGCCCGCGCGGATGAGCGTCGGCATCAGGCGATAGATCATGGTGAGGATCAGCGTGCGGATCTGGAAGCCGTCCACGTCGGCATCGGTACAGATGATGACCTTGCTCCAGCGCAGGTTATCGAGGTTAAAGGAGGAAAGCTCCTTGCTCGCCTTGCCCGTGACCTCCACCCCGCAGCCAAGGACTTTAATGAGGTCGACGATAATATCGCTTTTGAAAATTTTGTTGTACTCCGCTTTCAGGCAGTTGAGGATCTTGCCGCGCACGGGGATGATCGCCTGAAAGGCGCTGTCGCGCGCCTGCTTGCACGCGCCGAGCGCCGAATCGCCCTCCACGATAAAGATTTCACGCTCGCTGACATCCTTGGAGCGGCAGTCCACGAATTTTTCGACGCGGCTGGTGAGATCGTTTCCGGTTTGCAGCGTCTTTTTCAGATTCAGGCGCGTGCTTTCCGCCTTGACGCGCGAGCGCATATTGATCAGCACCTGATTGCCGATCTTTTCAGCCTCCAGCGGATTTTCAATAAAATAGATTTCGAGTTGATGACGGAAAAACTCGGTCATCGCTTCCTGAATGAATTTGTTGGTTATGGATTTTTTCGTTTGGTTTTCGTAGGATGTCTGTGTGGAAAACGAAGAAACGACCAGCACCAGACAATCTTCCACATCCTGAAAGCTGATTTTGCCGTCGGTCTTTAAATACTTGCCGTTGGTTTTCAGATAGGCATCGATCTGCGAAACGAACGCGCTTCTGACCGCTTTGTCGGGCGCGCCGCCATGCTCTAAGAAGCTCGAATTGTGGTAATACTCTTTCATCTGCTTTTTGTTGGAAAAGCAGAGCACGGCGTTGATCTTGACTTTATATTCGGGCTTGTCCGCACGGTCGCGCCCCTTGCGCTCGGTCTGCCAGACCTGCACATCGGAAAGTGCGTCGTCGCCGACAAACTCCTTGACGTAATCCACAATACCGTTTGCGTATTGATATTCATAGGTGTCAAAGCTGTTGGGACCGATCTGATCGCGCAGGATAAAGCGCACGCCTGCATTGACAACAGACTGACGGTGCAGCGTGTCCTGATAATAGGAAAGCGGAATGTCGATGTCGGTAAATACTTTCAAATCAGGCTTCCAGCGGATACGCGTCCCCGTGTCGCGCTTATGGTACGGCTCACGCTGCAATTCGCCGTCGGGCTTCCCCGCTTTGAAGTGCATGACGTACTTGGTGCCGTTTTTGTGGATCTCCGCTTCCATATATTCCGAGGCGTACTGCGTGGAGCACAGGCCCAAGCCGTTAAGACCTAAGGAATACTCATAGCTGCCGCCGTCGTTGGTGTTGTATTTACCGCCGGCATACAGCTCGCAAAATACGAGTTCCCAATTGTAGCGCTTCTCCTTTTCGTTGTATTCCATAGGGATGCCGCGTCCGAAGTCCTGCACCTCAATAGACTTGTCCAGATAGCGGGTAACGATGATCTTGTCGCCAAACCCTTCCCGCGCCTCGTCGATGGAGTTGGACAAGATCTCAAACATCGCGTGCTGGCAGCCGTCAATACCGTCCGAGCCGAAAATGACGCCCGGACGCAGGCGCACGCGGTCCGCGCCTTTTAATTGTGAGATGCTTTCTTCCGTATATGCCGCTTTTTTTGCCATACTATGCCTTCCGTTCTTTATATTCCCGATATTTCCAAAATTCTGCAGTATATTTTACACGATATATGGGGGATTCGTCAAGTTTATTCAAGCGTATTTTGTGTTTCCGGAGTCTGCAAATTCGTGCTTGACAATGTTTTTAAATTGTGATATAGTCCCTACTCAGTACGATTTCGTACTAAAGGAGTGTGCCTATGCAAAAGGATTTTCAGAACATCCGGCGTTTGACGCTCGCTGCGACCAAAAATGACGGTGCATATTATTATTTCGCGCGGCGGCTTCATATCAACGAAAACACGCTGACGCTGCTCTATGCACTGGGCGACGGGCAGGCACATTCGCAAAAGCAGGTCTGCGACGACTGGCTCCTCCCTAAAACCACCGTGAGCACGAATGTGCGCGAGCTGCGGGAAGCGGGCTATCTGGAATTGGAGCCGATCGAAAACACGCGGGAAAAGGCGCTCATTCTGACGGAATCCGGAAAAGCCTTTGCCGAAACGGTTTTGCAGCCGCTTTACCACGCCGAACAGGCAGCCATGGAAAAGACGCTGGCACGCTTCTCCCCTGAATTCATAGACGCATTCCAATATTTTGCCGCCTGCTTCCAAACGGAAATATTCTCACAGGCGGTTACAGACGAAGAACAGAAGAAAAAAGGAAAAAAGAAATTATGACCGCTTACACATTATACACTGAAACACCGATCACAAGGCTGTTTTTCCGTGCAGCACTGCCCGGCGCTGTGAGCATGCTTGCATCGGCTCTCTACCAGCTTTTTGACGGCATATTCGTCGGACGGTTTTTGGGCGAAACGCCGTTTGCAGCGCTCAACCTTGCCATGCCGTTCGTCATCATCAACTTTGCGGTGGCGGATCTGGTCGGCGTGGGCTCGTCCGTACCGATTTCGATTTGTCTCGGCAAAAGAGAGGACAAGGAAGCCAACAACATCTTTTCCGCCGCATGCATACTGATCGTCGCATCAGGCGCAGCACTCGGCGCGATCCTGTTTTTCAGCGCGCCGCTGCTCATCCGCCTGATGGGCGCCGAGGGCGAATTCGCCGGGCTTGCCGTGCAATACTTGCGCGTATACGCGCTCTGCTCGCCTGTGACCACCATCGTGTTCGCCATGGACAATTACCTGCGTATTTGCGGCAAAGTGCGCGGCAGCATGTTTTTGAATATTTTTATGTCGGTGCTCATTTGCATTTTGGAATTTCTGTTTTTATATGTATTCCGCTGGGGCATTTGGGCGGCGGCGCTTGCGACCTGCCTCGGGATGGGTCTGTGTGCCGTGATCGCGCTGTGCTGCTTCGCCTTTGGAAACATGCAGCTGCGCTTTTGCCGTCCGCATTTTTCGGGCACGATGCTGCGGCAGATCGTCACGGCGGGCAGCCCGAACTTTTTAAACAACATTGCGGGACGGCTGACCTCTATTATCATGAATATTTTTCTCGTGCGTTTCGGCGGCGAATCTGCGGTTTCCATATATGGTGTTCTGATGTATGCAGAAGGGTTCATCCTACCGCTTCTCTATGGTATGTGCGACTCTTTGCAGCCCGCCGTGGGCTGCAACTGGGGCGCAAACAAGTTTGCGCGCGTGCGTGCGATCGAAAAACGCTGCTTTACCGCGACCGGTGTGCTTTCGCTTTGCTCCACAGCCGTTTTGTTCCTGTTCCCCGCGCAGATCGGCGCTCTTTTCCTGGGGACAGCAAACGCCGCACTGTTGCAGGAGACCGCCTATGCGCTGCGGCTGTTTGCGCTCGCGTTCATTACACGCTGGTTTTCGTTCGCCGCACAGAGCTTCATGCTGGCAATCGAAAAACCGGGCTATGCTTGTGCGATCTCGGTCTCGACGGCGTTTTTCTTCCCCGTGCTGCTCATCGCCTTGCTTTGGAAGCTGGAGCTGACGGGGCTTTGGCTGAATCCTGCGGGGACGGCACTGCTCGCCGGCATTTTAGCCGCCATCCTTTTGGCACATTTCCGCAGGCACAGCCCGCAGGTGTTTGAAAAAGCGGAAAAGGTGCAAGGGTAATACGTCCAAAAATTACAATACGGCAACGGTCATAGAACGTCTCTTGACCGTTGCCGTACTTTTTGATTTAGAGCAGGAATTTGGCTTATTTTACGTATCGAATGTAGCCTTCTTTGCGCGGCTTTGTGGCAGGCGCTTCGCCGTCGGCATAGCCGAGCACCAGATTACCGATGCCCTCATATTCGCCCTCTACGCCGAGTTCTTCAAGGATCGCTTTGCCCTCGTCGCTCTCAAACACCTCTTTGGCGCGGTGGATCCAGCAGCTGCCGAGTCCCAGCGCGTGGGCGGCGAGCATCATGTTGCCCATGACCAAACTGCCGTCGTAAATGCGCGTCGGGCGGGCTTTATCGGCAAGCACCACGAGCACGGCGGGTGCGCCGTAAAACGGATCGCCGCTGCCGCCTAAGGCGGCGGCATTCAGCGCGGAAAGGCGGTCGCGCAGCGCCTTGTTTGTTACGGCAAGGATGATCGGCGACTGCGCGTTCATCCCCGATGCGGCATAGGTGCCCGCCTCTGCCACCTGCTCAATCAGCGCCTGCTCGGGCAAATCGGGCTTATACTTTTTGATGCTTCTGCGGGTGCGGATAGCTTCCAAAACTTCGTTCATGCAAAATCTTCCTTTCAAAATCCGTCTTTCTGAAAACGCAGCCGGATCCCAAGGGATCCGGCTTTTGTTCATTATGCATTCGGGTTGTCAGCACCGCTGTCAGGCGTTGCAGGATCGTCCTGCGCAGTTTGCTGCGCGGGCGTTTCTTCTTCGTTCTGTGCGGGCTGTTCGCTCGGTACGGTCTCGCCTTGCGCGGACGCATCGGCGGACTGTGCCTGCGTTTCGGCGTTTTGTGCCTCCGGCTGTGCATTTTCGTCATCCGCCGGTTTTTCGTCCGCTTTCGGCGGCTCAGCGCTTTGCAGCGGGGGCAGCTCCTTGCCGTCCATCAGCGCGTAGAACTCGTTTGCATCGATCTTTTCGCGTTCCACAAGCGCCTTTGCAACAACGTGCAGCTTATCGATATGCTCTTGCAGGATGCTCTCCGTGCGCTTATACGCCGCAAGGACGATGGATTCAACCTCTTCGTCTATCTCGGAGGCAACGGCCTCGGAGTAATTGCGCATATGGTTGTAATCGCGGCCCAAGAACACCTCGTCGTTATCCTTGCCGAAGGCGATGGGGCCAAGCTTTTCGCTCATACCGTATTTGGTGACCATTTTACGCGCGATGTCCGAAGCGCGTTCGATGTCGTTGGAGGCGCCTGTAGATATATCGTTGAAAATGATCTGCTCGGCTACACGGCCGCCCAAAAGCCCGACGATGTCATCCAGCATACGCGAACGCATCAGGTGCATTTCATCCTTTTCGGGCTGGTACATCGTAAACCCGCCCGCCATACCGCGCGGCACGATGGAAATATGCGTCACGGGGTCTTTATGATCCAAATAGTAAGATGTGACCGCATGCCCCGCCTCGTGATAAGCGGTGATCTGTTTGTCGCGCTCGGTGATGCGGTGGGATTTCTTTTCCGTACCGACGAGCACCTTCATGGTCGCTTCCTCGATTTCCGACATGGTGATGGCTTTTTTCTTGCGGCGCGCGGCAAGCAGCGCCGCTTCATTCAGGAGGTTTTCCAGATCCGCGCCCGTAAAGCCCACCGTTGCGCCCGCGATGCTGCCGAGGTTGACGTCCGGGCCCAAAGGCTTGCCTCTGGCGTGAACCTTGAGAATATCCTCTCTGCCGCGCAGGTCGGGATAATTTACGGTGACCTGACGGTCAAAGCGCCCGGGACGCAGCAGCGCCGGGTCAAGGATATCGGGGCGGTTGGTCGCCGCAATGACAATGACACCCTCATTTGCGCCGAAGCCGTCCATTTCCACAAGCAGCTGGTTAAGCGTCTGCTCACGCTCATCGTGTCCGCCGCCCATGCCCGCGCCGCGGTGACGGCCGACGGCGTCGATCTCATCAATAAAGATGATCGCGGGAGAATTCTTTTTCGCCTGGTCAAATAAGTCGCGTACGCGCGACGCGCCGACGCCGACATACATTTCCACGAAATCGGAACCGGAAATCGAGAAGAACGGAACATCCGCTTCACCCGCGACCGCGCGCGCCAGCAGTGTTTTACCTGTACCGGGCGGGCCGACGAGCAGCACGCCCTTCGGGATCCGTGCACCCAGCGCGCTGAACGCCTGCGGGTCTTTTAAAAATTCGACAATCTCTTCAAGTTCTTCCTTTTCCTCATCTGCGCCTGCCACATCTGCAAAGGTGGTCTTGCGGTTTTCGTCGCCGCCTTTTTTGATGCGCGCTTTGCCGAACGACAGCGCACGGTTGTTTTCATTTTGCACCGACTGGTTCATTTTGCGGAACATGATGAACATGACCACCATCAAAAGAACCATGATGACGACCGTCGGCAGGAGGCTGACCCACCACGAGTTCGCCGAGCCGGATTCATAGTCCACCTTGATCTGCGCGTCGGAATTCTCGCGGTTGTATTCCATGACCTGACTGTGGACGTCCTCCAAAAACAGGTTGACATTCGGCACGGTATATTCGTAGGTCGCTTCATCCCCGGCAATTTTATACTCCAGCCTGCCGCTGCTGAGATTCAGCGAGTACTCCGTGATCTCATGGTTTTCAAACCGATTGACGATCTGATAGTACTCGGTTTTCTCTCTTGTGGTCTGCCCCATGGTCATATACAGCACGATGCAGATCACAAATGCAAGCGGGATAGCGATATAGGGGATCACCGCTCTCCAATCGATTTTTTTCAACAGACGTTCACTCCTTATGTTCGTATACGGAGGATCTCAAAATGCCCACATAGGGCAGGTTCCGATACTTTTCATCATAATCGAGCCCGTAGCCCACAACAAATTCGTCCGGGATGACCTTGCCGACATAGTCCGCCTGCATCGTTTGCACCTCGCGGCGGGAAGGCTTATCCAGCAGTGTACAGATCCTGATGCTCGCAGGGTCGCGTTTCGACAGTATGCCGCGAAGCGCGTCCAGCGTGTGCCCCGTATCCAGGATGTCCTCCACCAGCAGCAAATGCCTGCCCGCGATCGGTTCTTTTAAATCAAGGCGGATCTCCGGTTCACCCGAAGGCTCTGTCCCCACATAGCTTTTGACCGACATGAAATCGATACAGCAAGGGATATGCAGCGCACGTATCAGGTCGCTGAAAAACACGACCGAGCCGTTTAAAATGCCGACGAGCAACAGCGGCTGCGCACAGTCGCGGTAATCGCGGTCGATCTGCGCGGCAATACGTTCCACGATTTCGTGCAGCTGCGCTTCATCCAACAGTACGCGCTCGACATCTGCCGAGACTTGTTTATCTGTTTTCATTTAGTATTGCCACCGTCCTTCTCAAACATGAACACAAAACACTGTTGTGTTCGATCGGAAACAGCAAACGGTGCGTTTGTGCCGAAGCCGCCGACCCAAAGCACCTGATCGCCGCTTGCCAACACCGGGACAGCATTGCGTAGTTCGGGCGGGATCTTTTTTTCGTTCATCCATTTTTTCAGCGTTTTGGTGATCCCTCGTGCCGAATCGGAAAAGCGGTCGCCGCTGCATCTGCTGCGCAGTACCAAATTGCTATTCATTTTAGCACAATCCACGGCGTTCGCCAAGTATTCTTTGTGAAGATTTTGTAAATCTTTTTGTTGAAAAAGCCGGATATGGATCGTTCCCGCAGGCGTTTGCACCGTCTGTGCGCGCGCCGTGAGCCGTAAGGGCTGTTCCCAGCGCGTCACGGTAGGCGGCGGGCACTCAAGGACCCCCTGACGGCTGCGCACGGTACACGCCCCGGGCAAGGTCACACTTTTACCGCTGCCTACAAGGGAAAGCAGCGCTTCGACATGCACGCTTTCGATTTGATGCTGTGCACTATGCGTTTTTGTACACAGCCACATATACAAAACGCGGCGCTGCAGGGCGGGCGGCAGCTTTAAAAGCGCCTGCTCGTCTACACCGCCGTGCGGTGTGCGCACGGTTTTTGCCGCCTCCTGCGCACAGGCTTTGAGATACTGTTCATCCGCGCGCACCGCTTCGGTCATGCGGGAAAACGCTTCGAGCACCGAAGGATTCATACTTTTGAAAACCGGAAGCACTTCACGACGCACGCGGTTGCGCAGATACAGATCACTTTCGTTGGTGCTGTCGGTCATATAGGTCAAATCATGTTGTGCGCAATACTGTTCCACGTCCGCGCGCGTGCAGGAAAGCAGCGGGCGCAGGATGTTCCCGCGCACGGGCGGGATGCCGCAAAGCCCCGAAAGGCCCGTGCCGCGCAGTAGGTGCAGAAGCACGGTCTCGGCATTGTCATCGGCGGTATGCGCCGTCAGGATATATCCGTCCTCCCCTGCCGCCTTTCGGAACGCCTCGTAGCGAAGCCGCCGCCCGCAGGCTTCATGCCCCTCGCCCGTCTTTGCGGATTCGGCGGGGACATCCACATGGACGGAGCAAAATTCCACACCGAGCGTCTCACAAAACTGCCGGCAAAACCGTTCGTCACGCGCCGCTTCCTCGCCGCGCAGGCCGTGATTCACGTGGACGGCAGTGAGATGAAGCGGCAGTGCATCGAGACTTTGCAGCACATGCAGCAGACAGACGGAATCCGCGCCGCCGGAAAGCCCAACGATCATCTTTGCCCCCGCCTGCACGCCCTGTGCGCGAAGGAAAGCAAGCACACGTTCACGCATCATGGTGCAGCTCCGGCGTGGAGAAGCGCGTATACATACCGTTCCAATGCAGGTCGACCTCGCCCGTGCCGCCATGGCGGTTTTTGGCGATGATGACCTGCGCCTTATCGTTGTCGACCACAACGGTCTCATCTTTTTCGGAATCGTAATAGGATTCGCGATAGAGCATCAAAACAATATCTGCATCCTGCTCGATAGAGCCGGATTCGCGCAGGTCCGAAAGCTGCGGCTTGTGCGATTTGCCGCGGCCCTCGGTGGAACGCGACAGCTGCGAGCAGGTGATGACGGGGATGCGCAGATCCTTTGCCATCAGCTTTAAGCTGCGGGTGATCTCGGATACCTCCTGCACACGGCTTTCCGTGCGCTTGGTGCCGGTCATCAGCTGCAAATAGTCGATGATCACACAATCTACGTCGCGCATTTTGCGCACGCGCGACTTCATTTCGGGCACGGTGATGTTCGCCGTATCGTCAAAATACAGCTCCGCGCCGCTCAAGGTCACCGTTGCCTCGGCGATGCGCTGCCAATCATCGTCGGTAAGCTCACCCGTGCGCAGCTTTCTGCCCTCCACACGCGCTTCGGTGGAAAGCATGCGCTGCGCGAGCTGCTCCTTACCCATTTCGAGCGAGAAGAACACGACCTTCTTTTTCGCCTGCACCGCCACGTTGCGCGCGATGTTCAGCGCGAAGCTGGTCTTACCCATGGCGGGGCGTGCACCGATAAGGATCAGATCCGAACGGTTAAGCCCCGTCATATATTTGTCCAAAAGCGAAAAGCCTGTGGGGATGCCCTTATATTCCGCGGCAAGCTCAGGGTCGGTCAGCTTTTGCAGATTGTCGTACACGTCGTTCGTGATGATGTCCGCAAGCTTTACCGGGCCGCTCGTATGCGCGCCCTGACGGATGTCATAGATCTTCTGCTCGGCGGCGTCCATGATGGTATCCGCGGGCAGTTCCTCCTCGGCGGCGCTTTTGAGCATTTCGCTTGCCGCCCCCATGAGGGTACGCAGGTAGTATTTTTCATTGACGATCTTCGCATAGGATTCCACATTTGCGACGCTCGGCACCGACGCTGCTAACTGCGCAAGATAATTGCGCGCGCCCGCGTCGTCATACGAGCCGCTTGTTTTCAGAGCCTCCGCGACAATAAGTGCGTCCACCTTTTGGTTGAGCATTTTGCGCTCGGCGATGATGTTGTAGATCTCCTTATGCTGCGGGATATAAAAGCAGTCCGCGCCGCGCAGGATCCCGGAAATGCGGTCAAAGCAGTCCGGGTCCATGAGCACGCAGCCGAGCACCGCCTGTTCCGCTTCGAGGCTGTACGGCTCGTTGAGCTTTTCCAGCATCAGATTGTCCATTGGCATATATGTTCACCCTTTTGCGCCGTGCGGGTCTTATTCGCCCACTTCGACGGAGAGCTTGGCGGAAATGCCGTTGTAAAGCTTCACTTCCACCGTATATGTTCCGAAGTTTTTGATGTCCGCCATGGAGAGCTTGCGCTTGTCTACCGAAACGCCGAGCTGCTTTTCGATTGCTGCCGCAACGTCCTTGGCGGTCACGGAGCCGAACAGCCTGCCGTTCTGCCCCGCCTTTGCTGTGAGCTTCACGGTTTTGCCGGTAAGCTTCGCCTGCGCATCCTTTGCGGCGGCGATTTCCATATCTACGCGGTGCTGCTTTGCCGCTTCGCTGTTTTTGTATTCGGTGAGCGTTTGGGCGTTGGCTTCGACCGCAAGCCCTTTCGGGAACAGGAAATTGCGTGCGTAGCCGTCGGACGCCTTGACCTTTTCGCCCGCTTTGCCGAGTCCTTTTACGTCTTTTTTCAGAATGACCTCCATATCGGTGGCTCCTTTCCAGCCGGGCATGCGCCGTTTTGCGGCGCGCCCGAATTATTGATTTTCAAAATATGCGTCGATCGCCTCAAACAGCTTCTGCTTTGCTTCGTCGAGCGTCGTGTCTTGAAGCTGCGCCGCCGCCATAGTTTGGTGCCCGCCGCCGCCGAGCGCTTCCATAACGAGCTGGACATTGATATTGCCCATGGAACGTGCGGAAATATTGGCGGTATCATCCGTTTCAAACAACACGAAGGAGGCATCCACATCGCTGACCGTCAAAAGCTCGTCGGCAGCCTGCGCGCAGATAACACGGATGTCCTTGGTCTGCACATCCGCCACGGAGACCGCACAGCGACGGTAGCTTTGCGCATTGAGCACGATCTGCCCGCGCAGCTTTTTGTTTTCCATGCTGCTGTTGAAGAAGCGCTTGACCACGACGGTGTCCGCCCCGCGCGAACGCAGGTATGCCGCCGCCTCAAATGTGCGCACACCCGTGCGCAGCACAAAGTCCTTGGTATCGAGGATAATCCCCGCAAGCAGCGCATTCGCACAAAGCGGCGTGACCAAAGGCTTGCCGTTCATGTATTGCAGCAGCTCCGTCACCATTTCGCACGTTGAGGAAGCATGCGGCTCGTGATAAAAAATTACGGCGTTTTGAATAAAGTCGACCGTTTTGCGGTGGTGGTCGATCACGACGATGCCCGGTGCTTTTTCGCAAAGCTCCGGCGCTTCAACAAAGCTTGCCTTATGGGTATCCACCACAAACAGCAGCGTTTTTTCCGAAAGCAGCCGGTCGGCATGCTCGGGCAGAATGAACCAGTCCCCTGCACCCTGCTTTGCGGCGTATTCCACCAAAGGCGCGGCAAGCGTGGTGCGGGCATTCGTGACAATGAAAGCATCTTTGCCGAGATCACGCGCCGCCTTGCACATGCCGATAGCAGCGCCGATGCAGTCGAGGTCGGAATATTGGTGCCCCATGATCAGCACATTGTCGCTGCCGCGGATGAGCTCGCCTATGGCGGAAGCCACTACGCGCGTACGCACCTTGGTGCGTTTTTCCACGCCTTTGGACACGCCGCCGAAGAAGCGGTAGGTTTCGTCTGTATTTTTAAGCGCCGCCTGGTCGCCGCCGCGCCCCAGCGCCATATCCAGCGCCTGCCGCGCATTGCTTTCCGCATCGGACAGGTTATCGCCCCTGCCCACACCGATAGACAGCGTGACGCCGACGGGCACATCGCGGTATGTATATTTACGCACAAGCTCGAGCACGCGGAATTTGGAAGCGACCATTTTCAAAAGCGCTTCCTCAGGGATGACCGCAAGGAAACGGCCGCTGCCGAGCTTGCGGAACAGCCCGGGGTACTGCGTAAACCACCCTTCGGTGATGCGCTCCACCGCACCGCTGATCTCAGCATACTCGCTTTCCTTATAGGCGCGGTAGATCTCATCCACGCTGTCGATGGCAACCATCGCAACGGCGGGCTTTTCCATTTCGTATGCGTGCGCGATCTGCTTTAAGCGCGTATCCTCCGCATACAACAGCACATAGGACTGCCGTCCGCGGCAATCGATATGGCTGAAATACACCGTGTAGGACTTGCCGTCCACAACCGCGTCAAAGCGTTCCTTTTTGCGGATCTGGGAAAGCCCCAGCCCGCCCGTAAACTGGCGGACATCCGCAGATTTTACGGTACGTGCGGGCAAAAGCTCGTTTTTGAACTTCAAGTTATACCAAATCACACGGTCGGCGTTGTCGAATACGACAACGGGCAGCGGGAAATTTTGCAGCGCAGAATTTTCCTCCGCCGTAAAGCTCTCGCTAAGCGAAAGAACCGTTTCGCGCACGATCCGAAAATCCCTGCGCGCACGCAGCACAGCGATTAACACCAGCGCCAGCAGCACGCAAAGTTCTATCCCCGCCGCCGCAAGATTAAAAAATGCTGTGACGGCACAGAACACCCCTGCCGCGAGCAACGCGACAAAGGTAAGAGGATAGGTGCGGACGGCTTGACCCGCTTTCAAGGCTTACACCCCCATCAGGATCGGCAGAACCATGGGCGAACGCTTGGTGCGCGCATAGGTCAGCCGGGAAATTTCATCGCGAAGCCGGTTGCGGATCGTGGAGAAATCGTACACATGGTGCTGCACACATTCGGCAAGCACGCTTTCACAAAGCCGCCGGGATTCCTCCATGAGCTGCTCGGATTCACGGACATATACAAAGCCGCGCGTCACGACGTCCGGGCCGGAGACCACGTCGCCGCTTTCGCGGTCGATGGACGCGACGATGATGATGATACCGTCCTCGGCAAGGCGCTTGCGGTCGCGCAGGACGACCGAGCCGACATCGCCGACGCCGCTGCCGTCCACAAAGACCATGCCGGCGGGGACTTCGCCGGAAATGCGGATCTTATCCGCCGTCAGTTCAACTTCCTTGCCGTTGTCGGCGATCAGGATGTTTTCATCCGGGATCCCCATAGCACGGGCGAGCGCGGCATGCTTTTGCAGGTGCTTCTGCTCACCGTGCACGGGCATAAAATACTTCGGGCGCGTCAGGCTCATCATGAGCTTGAGTTCTTCCTGGCATGCGTGCCCCGAAACATGGACGTCGTACATCTTTTCATAGACGACCTCCGCGCCCTGCTTTAACAGTTCATCCACGACCCTGCCGACCATTTTTTCGTTGCCGGGAATGGGCGTGGCGGAAATGATGACATAATCATTCGGGCAAATCTCCACACGGCGGTGCTCGGAAAATGCCATGCGGTACAGCGCGGACATCGGCTCGCCCTGGCTGCCGGTGGTGATGAGCACCAGCTTTTCGGGCGGGTAGCGGTTGATGCTGTCAAGCCCGATCAAGATCCCCTCGGGGACGTTGATATAGCCAAGCTCCGCCGCGACAGAGACCACGTTTTCAAGGCTTCTGCCCGAAAGCGCTACCTTGCGCCCGAGCTTTTCGGCGGTGTTGATGATCTGCTGCACGCGGTGGATGTTGGAGGCGAACGTCGCCACGATCAGGCGGCGGTTGCCCGCACGGCGGAACTGCACGTCGAAGGTCTCGCCGACCTTGCGCTCGCTTTCGGTGAAGCCGGGTTTTGCGGCGTTGGTGGAATCGGAAAGCAGACATAAAACGCCCTCCTCCCCGATCGCAGCAAGGCGCGCCATGTCGATCACGCCGCCGTCAATGGGCGTGGTGTCGATCTTAAAGTCGCCCGTCTGCACCACCGTGCCCGCAGGCGAACGGATGGCAAGCGCCACGGCGTCGGGGATCGAGTGGTTGACGTGAATGAACTCGACGTCAAAGCACCCGAGCTTGACACGGTCGCCGGGCTTGATACAATTGAGCGTGCATTGGTCAAGGATCCTGTGCTCGCGCAGCTTGCCTTCGATTAGCCCTATGGTCAGCTTTGTGGAATACACGGGGATGTTCAGACTTTTGAGCAGGTAAGAAAGACCCCCGATGTGGTCCTCATGCCCGTGGGTGATGAGGATCCCCCTGATCTTATCGGCGTTTTCGAGCACATACGTAAAATCGGGGATCACTAAGTCCACGCCGAGCATTTCGGGATCCGGGAATTCCAGCCCGCAGTCCACGAGCAGCATGTCGTTGCCGCATTCGTAGAGCGTCATGTTTTTGCCGATCTCGTTAAGGCCGCCGAGAAAAGCGATCTTCAGCGGCACGGCGGGCTTTTTGCGTTTGCCTGCCGCAGCGCCTTTGCGCGCGTTGCTTTTGAGGCTGTTGTAATACCGCCGCTGCTGCTTGCCGGCGGCGGAGTCCGAAAGGCCCTGCATCAGATCTTTTTTGGGCTGTCGTTTTTGCTGTGTTCCTGTTTTTTTGCCGGCTGCGGCTGTCCCCGCGCCGGACGCCCGCTGCTTACGCGGTGCGTTCTTCGGCGCGGAGCTTTTGGAAGTTTCTTTGTTTGTGTTTGCCATTCCAATCTCCTTATTGTTTTGATGGTGTTCCTGTATGTAGCGCCTGCCGTATCTCAACCGTGCAGGCGAAAGTCCGAGTTTATAAAACGATAAAATACCGATTATAATATGATACCTCGAAAACGGATTTGTGTCAATGCTTAAGGCATACGATATACCGAAAGCCCCCGCATTGCGTCGGTCCTTTCTTTTAATACGGTTTCGGCAGACCGGCATCATTTGAAACCGTATCGTGCTGCGTTCTCCCTGCCTTTTGCAAGTATGCTTCCACGTCGCCGCACAGCTCGCGTGAGGCTTCAAAGCTCGCCGCTTCCGCAAGCAGATAGAGCCGTTTGCCCGAGCGCTGCGGCACAAGCAGCACCCTGCCCTTATCGGTTTGCAGCGCAACGCCCTCTTCCTGCGGGGCAGCCTTCTTGCTGCCGAGCACCTCTAAAAGCTCTGTGGGAGAAAAGTCGATCGGTATGCTTTTTCGGCTGACATAAAATGCGGGGAGTTCGTATACAAGCTCATCGAGCGTTTTGCCTGTCTTTTGCAAGATCCCTAACAGCCGCATACTTAAAAAAAGTGCGTCGCGCGTATACAAGCAGCTTTGCGCCAGGCGCCTGGCGTCGCGGTCCCGCTCATCTGCGGGCGAACGGCCGTACCGCAGCGCACGTCGGCCGCAGGCACGCGCAATACGGGTGATGGTATACGGCGCCTCTGTTTGCAGCGCAACATCGCGCCCCGCCTCAAGATCCGCCTTGCAGCAAAGCGTCAGCAATTTGTCATGCGTAATCCAGCCGCAGGTACGGTGGAACGCCGAAACCGTCGTACCGTCCGCGCCAAAGCGCAAGGTCACTTCATCCCCGCTTTTCGCACCCAGGCGATACAGGCAATCCTCCACAAGCATCTGCACGCGCTCATTTTTACATTGCACGCCGACGCACTGCCTTTGCAGCGGCACGCCCGCCTCCCGCGTGAGCTCACGCAGATACATCGCCTGCATGCTGGCCATGTCGGAGATCTCTTTGCACGATTGCGGCGAGACACGGGTAAAATCGTCGTTTTTGCAGCGTGCTTCGATCTCGCGCTCCACGCCCCGCGGCAGCGGAAGCCCGCCCGTGCTGCACAAATGCAGGCGCACTTTCCCCGCGCCCGACGAAATGAAAACGCCCATTTGCAGCGAGCAAAACGCGGTGAAGAAATACATCTGCGTTAAAAAGCAATCGCCGAAATTCCACACGCTGCTGCCCTGCGTTGCCATAGATCCCGCCAAAATATGGTACGCCGCACGGCTTAAAGGTTTTGCATCGGTCGCAACGCCGATCTTGCCGCCGAGACTGCACGACGCAAGACTTCTGCCCACAGCGGCAATGGCGGCGGGACCTAATTCCACACCTGAAAGCCCGCAGATGCCGCGTTCGGAAAACAGCGCAGTGCGCGGCGCGCCGTATTTGACGTTATGTGCCACGCGCGCGCCGTTTTCAATGCGCTTTTCGGGCCACAGCTTGACGTTCGGTCCAATACGCGCAGAGCTTCCAAGCACACAACGCGCGCCGACAGCACTGTCCTCATACACCTGTGCGCCGGATTTTAAGGCGGCATTTTCACAGATCACGGCAAAATTTACGACGGCATTGTCATAAACCGCCGCATCCTCCAGCAAAACACTGCCTGTAAGCTTGGCGTTTTTGCCGATATAGCAGCCGTCGCCCACCACCGTGTAAGGGCCGATCGCCGCACCGCGCTCGATCGCGACATGCGCGCCGATATACACGGGCGGGATAAGCTGATATTCCCCCTGCGGCAGTTCTCCCGCTGCATATATGCCGTCGGCAACGGCGGGCAGCGGCAGGCGCACCCGACCATCCAGCATATCGCGCTGACAGGCACGATAGGCGGACAGGTCGCCGATATCGCACCAATACCCGCGCGCCGCATATGCATACAGCGGCGCGCCGTCCCGCAGAAGCTCGGGGAAAAGATTGCAGGAAAAATCAAAGGGCTGTTCCGTCGGCACGCCGTGCAGTGCAGCGGGAGACAGCACATAAATCCCGGTGTTGGCGGCATCGGCGGCGACGCCGTTCCAATCCGGCTTTTCACAGAACCCTGTGACATGCCCGTGTTCATCCGCGTAAACGAGCCCGTACTCACGTGGGTCGCGCACCCGCGTCGTCACGATCGTTGCTTCCGCACGGCTTTGCAGATGGAATTCCAGCGCGCGCCGCAAATCAAAATCACAGATACAGTCGCCGCTGACCACAAAGAACGGCTCGTCCCATTCGCCGGCGGCTGCTTTGACGCTTCCCGCCGTGCCCAGCGGGGTGTGTTCGCGTACAGTACGCACGCGCATCCCGGCGGGTGTGCCGTATGCAAGGAACGCATCGATGCAATCGGGCAGATATGCCGTAGTCAACACTGCTTCCTCCACACCGGCGGCGTGCAGCCACTCCAGGATGTAGGAAAGCACAGGTTTTCCGAGCAGCGTCACCATGGGCTTCGGCTTCGTGCAGGTCAGCGGACGCAGCCGCGTGCCGTACCCGCCGGCGAGAACAACCGCTTTCATCCAAAATCCCCCTGTAAATTCTTTTTCCGTTAGTATTGCCGCGAAAAAAGAATTTAAACAGGCGCGTATAAGAGGAAGATATGATGCCCAAACTATCGTTGGTTGACAAAAATTTCCGGATACTTTACAATATGCGCATAGAGAACATGTAGGGAGGGTATGTTGCAGAAATGCTGCGCAAAGGTTTGATCGCCGCACTTCTTCTGCTGATGTTTGCAGTTGTATTTTGCGCTTGCGGCAAGCGCCGTACATTTGAAAAAATCGAGACCACCGTGCCCTCTCAGACAGAAAGCCTGACGCAGGCAGTGGCTGCCGCACCCGTGACGGAATCGGAAACCACTACGCAGCCTGAGGAGACCGAAGCGCAAAACAGTTCTTCCGGAGGACGCACGCCAAGCAACAGCGGGAACAGAACAAATCCCGGCAGCAGCGGAAACACAGACAGCGGCGGGCAGGATACGCCGCAAGGAACGCCCGAAGCCCCGGAGTCGCCCGAAACGCCTGAGACGCCTGAGACGCCGGACGAACCCGCTTCCGAAGAGGATACGCAGCCGCCCGAAGAGCCGACCGCACCGCCGGAAACCGAACCCACCCCGCCGCAGGCTCCAACAGAAACACCGATCACAGCGTAGAATACATCCAAAAGAAAGCTGCCCTTCTGCGGGGCAGCTTTTTATATCGTGTTCTCTGCCGACTCCTGTACGGGACGCACGGGAATGCCTTTTGCAGCAAGATACGCTTTCAGCTCAGCTATAGGGATCTCGTTGAAATGGAACAAAGATGCCGCGAGCACCGCATCCGCCTGACCGACGGTAAGCGCATCATAAAAATGCTCGAGTGCACCTGCGCCGCCCGAAGCGATGACGGGAATATCCACCCGCTCGGAGACTGCGCGCGTCAGTTCTAAATCGTAGCCGGTTTTCTGCCCGTCGCGGTCCATGCTCGTAAGCAGGATCTCCCCCGCCCCGCGCCGGCGCGCTTCGCACGCCCACTCGACGGCATCGATCCCCGTGGGCAGTCTGCCGCCGTTGAGGTAGACCTCCCAGCCGCCCGACGCCCGTCTTTTGGCGTCGATGGCGCACACCACGCACTGGCTGCCGAAGCGTTCCGCCGCTTCGCTTAACAAATCGGGATTGCGCACTGCGGCGGAATTGACGGAAATTTTATCCGCCCCCGCACGCAAAAGCTCCTTAAAATCCTCTACCGTGCGTATCCCGCCGCCCACGGTAAAGGGGATGAAGATCGAATCGGCGACGCGCGAGACGATGTCCACCATGGTGCCGCGCCCCTCGTGCGTGGCGGTAATATCAAGCAGCACAAGCTCATCCGCGCCTTTTTGATCGTAAGCGACGGCGCATTCCACGGGGTCGCCCGCATCGCGCAGATTCACAAAGCTCACGCCCTTGACCACGCGGCCGTCTTTTACATCGAGACAGGGAATGATCCGTTTGGCGTACATCACTTGCCCCCCTTTTGCATCGCGGCGAAATTTTGCAGGATCCGAAGCCCCACCGCACCGCTTTTTTCGGGGTGGAACTGCGTGGCAAACAGCTTTTTGTCCGTATCCGCCGCCGCCGCATGGAACTCGATGCCGTACTCCGCCGTGGCGGCGACATTTTGCGGGTTCGCCGCTTTGAGATAGTATGAATGGACAAAATAGACATACGCGCCGTCCGGCACGCCGGAAAACAACGGGCAATCGGGATCTGTATGGATAGAATTCCAGCCGATCTGCGGGATCTTGAGCCCGATCTCTTTAGGGAAGCGCAAAACCTCGCCCGGCATGACCGAAAGTCCTGCCGCACCGGGGCTTTCCTCACTTTTGTCAAACAGCATCTGAAGCCCTAAGCAAATACCGAGAAACGGCGTATCGGAAAGCGCAGCCGCCCGCACCGTTTCCAAAAGCCCCGACTGCCGCAGACAGTCCATCGCCGTGCCGAACGCGCCGACGCCCGGCAGGATCACCGCATCCGCCGCTTCGATCTGTGCGCGGTCGGCGGTGATACAGTTTTTTGCCCCTATGTAATCCAATGCTTTGCGGACGCTTTGCAAATTGCCCGCCCCGTAATCCAAGATGGCGATCATATATCCTGCTCCCAAAAAATATGTAGGTTATTGTATCACAAAACACTTGGCTTTGCAATTTATAACAGCATTTTTACGATCTCGGCGATACTTTCCACCGTCGCGATCGCGTGGGGCTTTAATTCCGCACGGCCATCCCGCATTGCAAAGGAGGAAAACTCGCAGATCATTGAGAGGTCATTGAGGTTATCCCCTGCGACGAACAGATCATCCTTTTGCGCGCCGTAAAGCTTTAACACCTCGTAAAGCCCGCTGACCTTGCCCGTATGTGGCGCACAGACATCCACATGGATGCCGTTTTGATGCGCGCAAAGCAGCTCAGGACAGGTTTTGTTGAAATGCGCTGTGTACTGCGCCGCCTCATCCTCCGTGAAAAAGCCGGTTCCCATTTCGTGATAGTCCGGCAGTTTTTCCAGCGCTTCGGCGGGAAGCTGAGGATCGGCGCCCTTTGGCGGCGGCGTGCCGACATCGAACCAGAACCGTTCCAAGCCCACGGACACGCAAAAATACCGCGGGTGCAGCTGCATGGCGGCTTCATATAAGGGCACGAGCGCCGCTTTCGGCGCACGGTGCTCGGAAAGCACATGGAACTGCCCGTCCGTTAAAATGCCGCCCGTACAGGCGATCACAAAATCCAGCGGCAGATCCCAGCGCGCCAACTCGTCGCGGATGCTGGCAAGGTGCCTGCCTGTAACGAGCCCGAAGCGATTGCCGGCACTTCGAAAGCGCGCGACAGCCTCGGCGTCCTCGCGTGTGATCTCGCGGTTGCGAAACAGCGTATTGTCAAAATCCGTCGCTAAAATGCGCATGATCGTCTCCTTATGCTCCGCCGCCATTCAGGGTTATGACAGCTTCATGATCTCCTCTGCGATATACTGAAAAATCGGCGCGCAGTCCACCGAACCGCCCTGGCCGTCCTCCTTGAGCACGGCGACACTGTAACGCGGGGATTCATACGGGAAATAACCACAGAACCACGCGTGTGTGATCTCCGTGCCGTCGTCGCGGTACCAGCCGCTTTGTGCAGTCGCCGTTTTGCCTGCCGCCGTCGTGTTGCTCGGTTGTGCACGCCGCCCGCTGCCGTTTTGTGTAGCATAATACAGCAGCGCGCCGACACGCTCGGCGGTCTCTTCCGACATGGCACGGCGTGACGCAGGTAGAAACGCGCGCTGCACCACTTGACCGCCTGCATCCATGATCGCATGCATCAGACTGGGCGCGCGGTACACGCCGCCGTTGGCGATCGCGGCATACACCGCCGCCATTTGCAAGGGCGAAGCGAGCAGCTCGCCCTGCCCGAACGAAAGGTTGGCAAGATCCTGCAAAGAGGTCAACGCATAAGACGCGGGCATATTGCCGGGTTTGGTGTAGTCGCCGTCTGAAAGCTCGATCTTTGCGCCGAGCCCCAAATTCTCGCCCATGGAACAGACGGCTTCCGCGCCTGTATGGAGCGCCAACTGCACAAAATACGGGTTGCAGGAATTCGCCATGGCTTCTTGCATATCCTGCGTGCCGTGCCCGCTGTGTTCATGGCAGCCGAAGGTCGTGCCGCCTATGGTGATGCTGCCCGTACAGGTATAGGAAAAATCCTCGGTATAGCCGCTTTCCAAAGCGGCAGCCGCCGTGATCGCTTTAAACACCGAGCCTACGGCATACGGCGTGACGGCGCGGTTGAGAAACGGCGCATCCGACGCGTCAAGGCTTGCGGCGGGATCGTTGCGGTCAAAGGTCGGCACGCTCGCCATGGCGCGGATCTCACTCGTCGCAGTGTCGAGCACAACCACCGCGCCCGCTTTGACCTCGAATTTTTCCAAGGCCTCTTCTGCGATACGCTGAATATCGTATTGCAATGTGAGCACCACGCCTGCGGGGGAGTTGTAATTGTCGGCATCGATCTCCAGCGCCGCGCCGTCGAGCACCCGTCCCAGCGCGTCCGCTCCACAGCGCGCCCAGAGCGTCCCTGACGCGGATTTCAGCAGCTCGTTGTAGCTTTTTTCCACGCCGCTCACCCCGTCGCCGTCCGCGTTGATATAGCCTATGACGTGGGGCGCCAGCGCATTTTCGCCGTAGCGCACATAGCGGCTGACCGTTTGGACATTGTCTGTTTCCAGCGGCGCGGATGCCGCCGCCACCGCGATCTTGCCGCTTGTGACTGTTTCATACAACGTGTCCTTGTCCTCCGAAACGAGCACACTGCCCGCTTCGTTGAGCGCCTCGACAGAGGGCTTCACTGCCGCGACAAGCTGCGTATCGCAGTTGACGAGCGGACGCATATCACAGTCATAAATATAGCCGCGTGTTGTCCCGACCACGGCAGAGATCGAGGTAGACGCCTGCGCGCGGCTCTGCACGGCAGCGCTGCCCATCACTGTCAGCATCTGCACGCACAAAAGCCCAAATCCAAGTGCAAACAGTGAAAACAGAACGATCACCCGTTTTTGCATTTTGACCAACTCCCATCCTTTTCAGTATGGGTCGTGAAGGGTCAAATTAAACGGGAGACTGCTCCGTTTCACGGCGCAGACGCATGCCATAGCCGTTAAAGCTGCGCCCGCGAGCGCACAAATATGCCTTTGCTGCAGCCTGCAAGCTTGTTTCTTCAGGCAGCGTGCGGAGCTTTTGGCGGGATACATGTTTCACGCCCCAAAGCCGCCGCAGGAGTTCGTGGTTCAAGCGTCTTGTCTGCACCACATGATCGAAAGCATCCGCAAAACGCAAAATATTGGAATCCGGCCGCATAAAGCGGCGGTTATTCTCATCCAAAAGCCAACTGTCGCACACAAAACCTGCATACTTATATTGCGGAAAGTACGCCGCAAAGAAGCGCTCCGCCGCCGAAAAGGCGTCCTCCGCCGCCTTTGGCAAGAGCTTACCGTCCGCAGGAATATGGACATTTAAGACCGGTGCCTTATCCGCAATCGGCACAGTCTTGCGCGCGGCAAACGGCAGGCGCGCCACAGCAAAATTCGTTTTCGAGAATTCAAATTCCAGGCGGCCGATCCAAAAAATTTCCAAAAACAGGATGTGCGCGATCCACGGAACATTGCAAAGCCCCGTGACACGATACGCCCACGCGGCATCGTGCACCCAAACGGAAATATCCCGCATCGTATTTACAAACACCTGCTGCGGCAAGCCTTTTTCGGCGTACAGCCTGCGCGTGTGAACATCGGCGACCGCAAGAGCTGCCGCAAGCGAAAATGCCGCACCCGCGCCGCGATCGCGCCGCAGCGCGCGCATACACACAGGGACAAAACGGCGCTCGGGGTCGCTGAGGATCCGTTCGATTTCTGCATTTCGGGTATAAAACGCTTCATAGGCGCACCGGCGCGCCGCGTCGGGCAGCCCGATCTGCGCACAAAGCGTGGCGGGGAACGCGATCTGCATACTATGCCTGCTTTCTGAGAAGGCTGCCGGCGGGCAGCGGTGTATCACAGCGTATCCGCACGCACATGGTCGGGTGCGGTGCGGCGTCGATCGGCTCGCCCTCGCCGTTTTGCAGCGTCTCTACACGAAACATAAAAGGCGGTTTGCCGCGTTCGAGCGCTTCAAGCGTGTCGCCGACACAGAATTTGTTGCGCTGCTCGCAAAGGAGATATCCGTTTTCCCAGCCGTGCACGATCGCAACGACATCCCAGAGCCGCCGATACCCGCCGGCAAGGCTGATATTCGCAGTCGTTTGGGGGCTGTCAAAGTAAAAGCCCGTACAATACTCGCGGTAGCTGACCTTTTCGGTCTCGGCGACCACCCACGGTGCAGGACGGTAGTCGGGTGACGGGTCTTGCAGATACCCGTCTATCGCGGCGCGGTAGGCGTTGGTGACCACGGCGGTATAATATGCGGATTTCGCCCTGCCTTCGATCTTAAAGCTGTCCACGCCCGCAGCGACGAGCGCGGGGATATGTTCGATCATGCACAGATCTTTGGAATTGAGGATATAGGTGCCGTCCGCTTCTTCGGAAATGGGAAAATACTGCCCCTCGCGTGATTTTTCGCTCAAAGCGAACGCCCAGCGGCACGGCTGCGCGCATGCACCGCGATTCGCGTCGCGCCCGGTCAGGTAATTGGACAGCAGGCACCGTCCCGAAAAGGAGACACACATAGCGCCGTGCACAAAGCATTCGAGTTCCATATCCTTCGGGACCTTGGCGCGGATCTCGGCAATTTCGGCAAGGGAGAGCTCGCGCGCGAGCACCACGCGCTTCGCGCCCAAGTCATAAAAGGCACGCGCTGCCGCATAGTGCACCACGCCCGCCTGTGTAGAAATATGGACGGCGACGTTTTCGGCATACTTCTTGCAAAGCGCCAAGACGCCGATATCCGCCACGATGAATGCGTCCACGCCGCATTCGGCGGCATGCTGCAAGAACGCGGGAAGGCGCTCGATCTCATCGTTACGCGGCAGGGTGTTGCAGGTCAGGTACACCTTTGCACCCGCAGCATGCGCCCTTTGCACTGCGTCAGGCAGCGCGGAAGCCGAAAAATTTTGCGGCGACGAGCGCATCCCGAACGCCTCGCCGCCCAAATACACCGCGTCCGCGCCGAAATACAGCGCCGCCGCCAGCCGCTCGGCATCCCCGGCGGGGCAAAGCAGCTCCGGTCTTGTTGTCATATCCGTTCTCCATTAAGCTGTCGAGAGTCGAACCCGATATGCCGAAAACGCGCCGGCACGGCGGTCTTTCCCTTTTTCACCCTTGGCAGGCGGCAGCCTGCCTGCGTGCTCAAAACGAAAATCCCATCCCTGCCACCATCGTTTTCGGTGGACAGCAGTTTTCAGCGAGAGGATTTTTGCGCGGGCAAGGCATAAAAGCGCCGGAATACTGACGTATTTCAAGCCCTTTCGCACAGCCCGCACCTAAAGCGTTCGCTGAAAACCATATTGTGTTCGATTCTCGGCAGCTGATCCGAAACACCGAACCCGCAGGACGCGGGTTCGGTGTCTGTTGTTATCCCTCTTCTTCCGCTTGTCTGTTCACGGTGAGGATGGTCAGGTTGTTCTGCCGGCGCTCACTGTCATTGCGCGCAAGATACAGCTTGCGGTTCACGTCGTGCGCGAAGAAGTAATAGTTTGTATCCGCTGGGAACAGCGCGGCGTTGATCGCGTCGTCGCCCGGGTTGCAGATCGCACCCACAGGTAAGCCCGCACAGCGGTAGGAGCTGTAGAGATCGGTATACCGTGAAAGCTCTGCGGCGTCCGTTACGGATGCTGCAATATACTCGTTGATATACTCTGTGGTGGAATCGCACTGCAGCGACGGGTAAAGGCCCGAATTGTCCAGACGGTTATGCAGCACCGATGATACCAGCGGCGACTGATCCTCGCCGTACGCCTCCTTTTGAATGATGGAGGCGAGCGTAATCACGTCGTCCACGGTCATATTGAGCGCCGCCGCCTGCTTGGCGTATTCTTCGGTCCACTTTTTCTGGAAGTTGTTTAAGAACTTGCGGATCACGCTCGACGGGTTCTCGCCGATATAGAACTCGTACGTGTCGGGGTACAGATACCCTTCCAGCATACGGAAACGATCTTCCTTATCATCCATTTCCTGAATGAAGCTGTACTCGCTGCTGAAATCCACCTCGCGCATCGTCTGGTACATCACGTCGGCAGAGCAGACCTCGTATTCCGCAAGCTTTGCCACGATCTGATCGACCGTGTACCCTTCGGGGAATGTGAGCGTGACCGTTTCCCCCGTAGTCGGGGCGACCTTAAAGGTACTGAGCATCTTTTCCACGCCCATGGAGGCGGTCACATAATAGATCCCCGTTAAATAGTTATCGTCGCGGAAGCGCATGATCGAAGCGACCGCCTCACAGAAAAAGCGGTGCTCGATGAGGTCGTTGTCCTTGAGGATCTTGAGTACGGTGCGCGTGTCGGCATCTGCGGGGATGCTGACGGTCACGATGGTCTCGCTGTCGCGGTTGATCGCAAGCACATCGTTGATGCAGCTGATGGTATAGATCGAAAGAAAGATCGCCACTGCCACGCAAATGCCAAGGATGATCCACGTTTTTTTGTTTTGGATGAAAAAGGCTTTCAGCTCGGCCTTGCTCGGCACGCGAAAACGCTTTGCGGCAACGGCGCCGCCGTCAGGCAGCGGCTCACGCACATCGTGCGCGATAAACTCGGCGCCGTCTTTCGCGCTCTGCGGCGCGCGCTTCTTGATGATTTCGGGAAATGCGGAAAATGCACCCGCACCCTGCTGCCCGCGTTCCGCGCGGCGCGGACGGCGCGTGGCAGGGGAAAATTCCTCGTCAAGCCCCTGGATGTCGAGCTTGAAATTCTCCTTGCTCAAAGGGGGCTTTGCAGGCTCCAGCGGCCGGATGGGCGCGTCATCGATGCGCGGGTATGCGGGGCGGCTGTGCTCCGGCTGCGTGTTTTGCAGCGGCCGGGATTGGGAAGCCTGCCCGTTCTGCGGTGTCCGGCGGGGCGCAGACGCGCTTTGCTCGGGCGCGGGAACGCGGCTTTGCCGTGGCCGTGCCGCGCTCTGCCGGCTCGCCGCGCGCGCAGAAGCTGCCGGCGTTTCGGCCGCACGGCGCTGTGCGGCGCGTTCAGATGCCGCCCGGCGCTCGACACGCCGGGTCTCCTGCTGCGGTGCAGCCGACCGATGCGGCGCGCGTGCCGGTTCATCGGGCTCGGGTGTCTTTTTCTTTTGGTCGCGTTCGGCGTATTCCGCCAATAGCTCGTTGTAAGCGTCCTCATCGAAGAAATTTCTCAGATCATCATCGCGCATGGCGGCAAGCGCCTCCTTTCCGTTCAAGCTGTACGGGATATGTTAAAATCAGGGGGTCGGTTCGATTCGCAGCGTCCGCTGCGGGGTCACAAGGCAGCTCACGCGGCGGTCAAACGCATCACGCGGGACAGCCGCCACAAAGTCTTCCTCGTAGATAAGCCCAAGCGTTTCACCCGAAAAGCGGGCCAAAAAGCGGTCGTAATAGCCTTTGCCGTAGCCGACGCGATAGCCGTGTTTATCAAAGCAGAGCGCCGGGACGACGCAAAGCGCGTCGGAAAGTGCTGTGCACAGCGGCGTGTCCTGCGGCGGCTCTAAGATACCGTACGCGCCGGGAGAAAGCACAGACAACGAAGTGATCATGTGGAATTCCATTTCAGTTGTTCCCGGTATGCAGCGCGGCACGGCAACGGTTTTGCCCGCTTGCAAGGCATGCTGCAAAATCGCGCGCGTGTCCACTTCTATATCGGATGAAACATAACACAGCAGGGTTTTCGCCGCCTTATATTGCGAAAGCGCGGTAAAGCGCGTGAAAACCGCGCGGTCGAGCCGCTGTTTTTCCTCCGGCGGCAGCGCCTTTCGCGCCGCCAAATGCGTTTTTCGCAGGTGCGTTTTTTGGGCCTTACTATCCATTACGGGCACTGGATGGTTGCACGAAGCTCGTCGGCTGTTTTTTCGCCGCACAGCGCCGCGACGATGGCAAGCCCGAATTCGACCGCCGCGCCCATGCCTTTCGCTGTAATAAACTTGCCGTCGCGGCAGACGAAATCCGCGCTTACTTTTGCGCCTGTCAACTGCTCCTCAAAGCCGGGGAAGCAGGTCGCCGTTTTGCCGGAAAGCATACCTTTTTTACCCAAAATAAACGGGGCGGCGCAGATGGCGCAGACCAATTTATCGTTTTGCGCGGCGAAGTCGATCGCCGCCTGCACTTCGGCGCTGGCATCCAGATTTTTTGCGCCGGGCATACCGCCGGGCAAGACGACCGCCTGCAAAGCATCGTTCAAATTCAAATCGGCGGGCAGTATATCCGCTGTAACGGCGATGCCGTGGCTGCCTGTGACGACCTTTCCCGTCACGCCGACAGTCTGCACCGTAAGCCCTGCGCGGCGCAGCAGATCCACGGGCGCGAGCGCCTCGATCTCTTCAAAGCCGTCCGCCAAGAATACATAGATCATGGTAAGACCTCCGTTTATCCTAAGGTGATGCCGATATAAGCGTTTTTCAAGCCCGCCAAACGCCCGGCACGGGCGCTTACGGGAAGAAGCATCCCGTTTTGCACCGTCTCCCCCGTCCCGAACACGACGGGTACTTCCATGCCGCACGGCGCATGAAGCGTATATCGTTTTGCAGGGGCTGTTTCTGAAAGCGCGCCGCAAAGTGCGGGAAGCGCGCCGCTTTCGGCACAGAATTCCGATGCGAGCACGGACGCGCCGTCGCGTTCCGCAGTAAAATAACCGCTGTCCGTAACGAAAATTTCGGTATCGAATATTGTGCCGTACCGAAGCGCCAACTGCAAGGCCGGTTCGCTCCAGACGATATGCGGGACTGTATGAAGCGCCGTTTCGCGCACGCTCGCCCATTGTTCGGCGGTTGCTTCCCGCCGCTGTGCCGACGCGCCTGCGCACGTTAAAAGCTGTGCATCCGTCAACTTATAAACGGTTTTGGAAAACGCGCTTATATATCCGCGTGCGCCGTAATAGGCGAACAGTGTTTCCTCGGCGGGGACTAAAAACAGCAAATCGATCTGCCGTTTTTCAGCAGTCCGGCGGGCATAGTCCAGGAGCGCGGACATATACCCTTTTGAACGCGCGCTTTTTGCGGTCGCTGCGGCGAAGATATACCGCGCCGAAAACGTTTTGCCGCCCGATCGATAATCGGCTTCTATCCAATAGAGCACCGAAACCGGCATGCCGTTTTCGGCGGCTATGAGTGTATTTTCGGGTTTGTAGCAGGTTTGGAAAAAGGCATCGATCGCCGCCCGATCATCGCCGAACGCCTCGTGCCAAAGCGCATGCAGCGCGGGGATGTCCCGACTTTGCGCGGTGCGCAGCTCCATAGAGTCACTCCTTGCAAACCGCCGTATATTTCGGCAGCAGTACCACCGGGTAATAGGATTCCTTAGCGCGGCGAAGCCCTTCGCTGCCCGCGTCCTCCTCGCGATTGACAAAGTGGAAGCCCGACAGTGCATTCGCGGCAAATTCGCGGTTGATCGCGGGATATGCGCCGCGCACATCGGCAAACGCCTTTTCCACGTGCGTACAAAACGCCGTATCATTGAGCGGTTCGCCGAATGTGTAGGCGACGATCTCGCCGTCGGCATACAGCACACCGCCTGTGAGCTCCAAATCAAAATAGCTGTCAAACGCGCGGTGGATGGCAACAAGCTCGTTGTCGATATCTTCGGGATTCTTCTCGCGGTTGCGCTGTTCCCACTTTTCGTTCATCGCAAGGCAATCCGCCATATTGCGCTCGGTCAGCGGTTCATAGTGCCAATCAAACGTTTTTTTGAAATAAGCGATGTGATTGCGCTTGCAGTGGTAGCGCCGCCCCGCAAGATCAATAAGATCCTGCGTGTTGTAGATATAATCAAAATACTCGCGTGTCGGTTGAAAGTCGAATTCCCCGGGGAACATACAGTCGAGCTCGCGCACCTTCTTCGGGGTCAGGCAGTAGAGCGTAAGCGGAGAGCCGTCCGCCTTTGCCGCCTCTTTCAATTCGAGAATGGCTTTTTTCTTATCGCCCTTACCGCAGGGGAACAGGTACGCAGGTTTTTCCGTACCGTCGCGTGCCAAAAACAGGTCGCCGTACCGTGCGATCGTGTTGCCGTAGACGGTACACCACATATACAAATTGCCGAAGCAGTATTCGCACGCAAGCTCGCCCGATTCGCGCATGATCGCGCTGACCCACGCTTTATCGGAAAGCTGCGGCGTTTTGAAATCTAACACAAACTTCACCCTATATCGATGACTTCGGAAACGGCGGCGTAAATCGCCTCGGAAATTTCCGCAACAGGCAAAGGCGCACCGTCTTTTGCACAGGGAATGACCCGCCACCCGAGTTTTTCCGCAGCAAACAGCCCCGCCCTGCGGCAGGCGTGCAGATAAGCCACATTCGCCTCGTGCACATCCTTTTTCGCTTCCTCGCCGCCGTAGCGCGCGCTTAACAGCTTTTGCGAAACCTCCACGGGCATGTCCAAAAACAAAACCGCATCGGGTTTCGGGATACCGAGCTTTTCATATTCGTAATCGGCAAGCCAGCGAAGGTACGCTTCCCATTCGCTTTCGGGGAGCTTGACGGTCTGGTGCACGGCGTTGGAGGTCGTATAACGGTCGGCAAGAATGAGCCGCCCGGCAAGATAATCCTCCCGCCAGTGGCGTACAAAGCTCGCATAGCGATCCACCGCGTAAAACGAGGACGCCGCGTACACATTGACATCCTCCGGCTTGCTCCCGAACGCGCCGTCCAAATACATGCACACGAGCGTGCTTGAAGGGTCTTCGTAATCGGGCAGCTTGATCTGCCGCACCGAAACGCCGTTTTCCGTAAGCCGCGCCTTCAAGGTAGCCGCTTGCGTGGACTTTCCGCTGCCGTCAAGGCCCTCAAGAACGATCAGGCGTTTTTGCATTGGCTTGCGCTCCGTTTCCGTGTAATATGCATACAAGGGTAGTATAACAAATTTTTTCCTTTTTTACAATCACAAAACGGAAAATCCGCGATAAAAAACTTCAACAATTCGATTGCGGCGCAGTAAAAAATATGTTAAAATAGTCCAAAATCATTTGGAGGAGACACGATATGGCGGTTTCCGATTTGCAGGCACACGGCGTCTTTTTGATCGGGCTTTCCGACTGCGGTGAAAAGGTCACGGCAGCAGGCGGACGCATCTCTACGCAGCCGGGCACGGCGCTCGGGATCTGGGAGAAAAGCCAGGATGCGCAGAAAAACGCAAATCTCATTGACAAGGTCACGCGCTCGGGGCACAACTCTGTGGTCGAGCACACCTATTATAATTTGGCGTTCCAAAACGTTTCGGCGGTGGTCGAGCAATTTGTCATCGAATTTCGGCTTGCCTCGTTCACCGTGAAATCGCGGCGGTATGTGGATTTTTCGGACGCGGGCTTTTTTGTCCCGGAATTTTCGGATAAGGCGCTCACCGAGCGTTACCGCGCACATATGTCCTCATTTTTTGAGCTGTATGCGGAATTCACCGAGGCGGGCATACCCAAAGAGGATGCGCGCTTTCTGCTGCCCTACTGCCTGTACAGCAACTTCTTTTGCAGCATAAACGGGCGCGAGCTGCTTAACATGCTGCGTGCGATGCTGTATGGGCGCGGCAGCAAATACCCCGAAATCCGTGCTTTAGGCGAGATGCTGCTTAGGCAGGTACGCGAACGGACGCCGGGTATCCTATATGAATTTGAACAGCGCAATGAAAATGCGGCGAATGACATGCCCGATCTTTCGTTTGTCCGTCTGTCCGAAGCCAAAAAAGCCGATGCAGCGGTCGAGCTGCTGGGCTATACGCCGGATGCGGCGAAGCAGGTCGCGGTCAGCGCGCTGATCGAATATACCGGCTGTTCTACGGCGGCGGCAAAAACGGCGGCGGAAGACCACGAAACCGTGGAACGGGTCTTGCAGCGCCTCGTTAAAACGAGCCGCCCGCGCGCACTCGAAAGCGTAAATTTCACGCTGCGTTACAACGGCGTTTCCCTTTCCGGGCTGACGCACTTCACGCGCCACCGCATGCAGTCCATCGAAGTGCCGGAGCTTACGCGCACCGATCGAAGCCGGCATATCCTTCCGCCTTCGATCCAGGCGAACGAGGCGCTGCTGCAAAAGTACACCGCCGCGTTTGAAAAGATGCGCGCGGAATATGAGGCGCTGCGCGCGCTCGGCGTACCGGAGACAACGCTGGTCTATTACCAATTAAGCGGCAACACGGTCGATATCGTCTCCACGATGAATGCGCGCGAGCTGCTTTTGTTTTTGCGGCTGCGCACCTGCACGCGCGCGCAGTGGGAGATCCGCGCACACGCAATCGAAGCGCTGCGGCTTCTGCGCACGGCCGCGCCGGAAATTTTCCGCTATTACGGGCCGAGCTGCTTTGTGGAGGGGCGTTGTCCAGAGGGGCGCTTCTCCTGCGGGCGCATGGATGAAATGCGGAAGCTTTTTACGAATCTCGCCTAAAATACATAACCAATCACAAACAGGCACGGCGGAAAATCCACCGTGCCTGTTTTACTGTGATGGCACATTATACCATATCGCCGAACGCGCAAGTGTGAGGCAGATATGATACAATGTTCTCCGAAGCTCTTAAAAGCTCTGCTTTTTTAGAGATTCGTGAGGTTATTATTCCCCGTTTGCCGGCGCTTGCAGAAGAGACCAATTCGGTTCGCCGTTTTTCAGAAGCGTCTGCAAAACATCGGCAAGCTCTGTTTTGACCGCTTCGCGCGCGCCGTAATCGCCCGCATTCTCCAGATAAAATGTGCTTTCACCGAGCTGAAAGGATGCATAGTAAATGGCCGTCCGCTCGCCGCGGCTGTTTTTGTCCGTCACGAACCGTCCCGCCGTGACCGCGACGCCGTCCACTGTGCTTGTCGCTTCCTCCCCGACAAGCACCGTATCGGTAAGCGGCATGTCAGAACAGGAAACGAGCAGCTTCATTTCGCCGACACTGCCCTCGATACCGACAAGGCTTCCATCCTCCGCTAAGAAAATTGCCCGCGCTTCGACCTGTAGATCGGGGAACAACTGTTGCAGCTGCGTTTGCGGCAGTGCCTGCATGGTCACATCCATATCCAGCGAGGATGCACCGATGGTTCCGCTTTTTTCAAAGCGGAGCACCGCACCGTTTTCGAGTTTCACCGTATCGCCGAAAATACCATCTCCCTGTAAAACCGCGATACCGAGCGCGGCGACCAGCGCAAGGCTTGCCGCAGCAGAAAGCCACCGCACGGCAGGATTGCGTTTGCGTTTGACTTGATATGCAGAAGCCTCCGCAATATAGCGGTCGTCGAGCGCCGAAAGTCCTTCCGTAAACTGCTTTGCAGTCATTTTAAGTCCTCCTTTTCCCGTAGATATGTTTTCAACTGTTTGCGCACACGTGCAAGACGGACGGACACATTCTTTTCGGACAACCCGACGCGCGCGGCTATGTCCTTATACGGATCGCAGAACCAATACCGCCGCATAAAGATCACGCGGTTTTCCTGAGGGAGCGTGTCCAGAAACTCTGAAAGGAGACGCGCCGTCTCCTTGGCGTCTACCGCTTCGCTGACCGCGTCTCCCTGTGACAGACAATCCGCAAGTTCTTCAAAGGCTACGGTATGGGCGCTTCGCTTGGCTGCCGTGTTTTGCGAAAGCCGTTTGAGCGCAAGGTTGCGCACGATTTTACAAAGATAGGCAACCAACCGCACAGGCCGTTCAGGCGGTACCGCATTCCACACGCCGAGATACGCATCGTTGACGCACTCCTCCGCGTCGCGCAGATCGTTTAAAATGTTGTAAGCAAGCTTGTGACAAATCCGACCGTATTGCATATCCATTTCACGGACAGCTTGTTCGTTGCGTGCAAAAAGCATCGCCAAAATTTTTTCATCCTCCGCCACACGTATTCTCCTTTCGTACAGCCTTAGTGACCGCGGTCACCAATATAGTACGCTTTCCGGTGCAAAAGCTACAGCCCCGCAGATTTTTTTACAGGTAAAAGGAAGCCCGTGCGAGGATCCCCGCACGGGTATGTTTGAATTTTAGTATAGCCGCTTAGGATCTACCGCCTTTTTTGGCGATCGCATACAGCACGCCGCCCACGGCCGCAGCAGCTGCGGCAACGCCGAGCTTTTTGAGCGTCGGCATGACGGATTCCACGCTCGGCGGGGCGTAGGAATACAGCAGATACTTCGGCTTGTTGTGAATATCCTTGACTGTGAACAGGTCGCGGTACAGAAGCGTATGCGTTTTAAAGGTTTTCGGAGTCTCTTCCGAAAGGTCGATGATCCGCACGCCGCGATTTAAGCGCGGGCCGTAAACGTTAAACCCGCAGCCCTGCGTATAACTGAGCAGCATGCTGCCATGCCGCGCGACAAAGCTGTTGTTGTGGTCGTGCCCGAAAAACATGGCGAGCGTGTCGCCCTTTTCGGAAAAAGCCTCGAACTCGCCGCTGTTTTCGGCGGGCGCAGCGGGCGTTTCCAGCAGGAAGTCACAGTTGCCTTTTACTAGAAAACGCTCGTCGATATCATAGAACTTGCCCGCATGATCGCGGAAGCCCTGCGCGTGGGGCTTGTGAGACTTAGGCACTTCTTTCAATACATCCCACATTTCGGGCACGGGGATATGCTGAAACACAATGGAGGGCACATAATCCCCCGCCTGCTCACGCAAATATTCGCGCACGGTACGGTACCATTCGATCTGTCCTTTGGTAACGCTCGCACATCTGCCGTCAAGCGTGGTGGAAAGGGAATCGATCAGATAGAGATTGAACACAATGCGTTCGCCGTCCGACGAACGGATATTGAGGTATTGATTGCAAAGCCCCTCCAGCGTTTCATCCCCCGCTACCGCCAGACAGTTTGTGTGTGCCTGATACAGTTTAAGCTGCTTTTCCTTGGAAATGCCGAACGCCTGATCATCGTGGTTGCCGAACACAAAGGTAAAGGGCACGCCGCGTTCTTCGAAAGGTGCGATCAGATTGCCGATCGCCTTTTCAAAATTCCGTTCGCGGTCGCCCGCAAGGAAGCTGACGCCATACCCTTTAAACTGGTCGCCCGTGAACACCACAAGATCCGGGCGGGCGTGGTCGAGCGCCGCCGCCAAAAAGCGCAGCGTATCCTTGGAAGTGACCTGCGTATCCTGTGTGTCCGCGACCTGCATGATACGGAATTTTCCGTCATGGAAGCGCAGGTCTGCGGTTTTGCCTTTCGGAGCCGTCATATCCATTCTTCCTTTCGCTTTATACCGCTTTTTCCTTTTTCCCGAATTTTTTATGCCGCCAAGCATCCACCTTCTGCCCGACGTGCTTATCAAAAGGCGGGTACACAAAGCGGGCGATCAGGAAGTATGCCAGCAAGGCGTAAACGATGCCCATCAGCGCACCGAACAGCACATCGGTCGGGTAATGCACCATCAGGTAGCTGCGCGAAAAGCCGATAAGCACGGCGAGGATGAGCGCGGGAATACCCGCTTTCCACTTTTTGTTGATAAGGATCGCCGCAGCCGCCGCAAAGGACGAGGAGGTGTGCCCCGAGGGAAACGAAAAGCTCGACGGCAGGCTTACAAGCAATTCAGGCTTGCCGTTCGCATCCGTCGCAAAGCTCTGATACAGCGCCTCGAACGGCTCGAAATTAAACGGGCGCGGACGTGCAAAAATATTTTTGAGGATCCCGTCGTTTAGGATCAGCATCAAAATAAGCGCAAACGCCATAGTCACGCCCGCCTTGCGGTATTTCGGCATGAACAAAAGCAGCACGGCGATGACGATCCAGATCCAGCCGCCCTCGCCCAAAACGGTGATAACGGGCATGACGGCATCCAGAAACGCGCACCAGACGTGCTCCTGGATCCACTGAAATACGGAAAAATCAAAGTTTGAAAAAACGCTGAAGTCCATAGCAGCCTCCCTTTCTCTTCTCTGCCGGCGGCAAAAGATTTTTTCGGTAAAATATAATAAAATATTTTATCATGTTTTCCGTTATTTGGCAAGGATTTGAGCACAGTGTGGCGGCTGAATTTACGCAAAAAATCTGCACATGCTATTTTTAAATCCCTTTTTCGGAGGGCGTTATGCAGTCACTTTGGAATGAAACGGCGAACCGTCCGCAGTTTCCCGAACAGTCAAAAAACGAGCAGACCGATGTGCTTATCGTCGGCGGCGGGATCACGGGTATTTTGTGTGCGTATTATTTGCAGCGGTCGGGCATAGCGTGTATGCTCGTCGAGGGCGACGTGCTCTGCTCGCGCACGACGGCGGGCACAACCGCAAAGATCACGGTGCAGCACGGGCTTATTTACGCTCGGATCCGCAAGGATTACGGCGATGAAGCGGCGCGGCAATATTATGCGGCGAACCGCACGGCGCTGGAGGCATACCGAAGCCTTGCAAACCGCATAGACTGTGATTTTGAAGAAACGGACGCCGCCGTCTTTGCGCGCACGGAACAAAACATGCCCGCCATAGAAGAAGAACTCGCTGCCTGCGACGTGCTCGGCATCCCCGCCGCGTTCGCAGACAGCAGCACGCTTCCCCTGCCCGCAAAAGGCGGGATCTGCATGAAAAATCAGGCGCAGTTCCATCCGCTTAAATTCTGCTTTTCGCTTGCGCGGGATCTTACGATATTCGAGCACACCTTTGTGCGCGGTTTTGACGGCACGCGCGCTTACACGAATCACGGCTTCATTGACGCAAAGCGCGTCATCATCGCCACGCACTTCCCCTTCATTGACCGCCGCGGGTTGTATTTTATGAAGATGTACCAGCACCGCTCCTATGTCTTAGCGCTTGAAAATGCACCGCGTGCGGGCGGTATGTTTTTGGAGCACGGCGGCGGTGCGCTCTCCTTTCGGGACGCGCAGGGGCTTTTGCTTTTAGACGGCGGCGGGCACAAAACGGGGGCGAAAGGCGGCGGGTTTTCAGCGCTTGAAGCCTTTGCGGGAAAGCAGTTTCCGCAAAGCCGCATCCGTTACCGCCAGGCGGCGCAGGACTGCATGTCGCTCGACGGCATCCCCTATATCGGGAAATACGCGCCGAAGCTCGAAAACTTTTATGTCGCCACGGGCTTTAACAAATGGGGCATGTCCTCCGCCATGGCGGCGGCACAGATCTTAACAGATATGCTTACGGGACGCGGCAACGAAAACGCAGCGGTATTTTCGCCGCAGCGCTCCATTTTCAAGCCGCAGCTCTTGGTCAACGGGCTGTCCACGGTCGGGAACCTGCTCACGCCTTTGCCAAAGCGGTGCACACATCTCGGCTGTGCGCTGCATTACAACCGGCAGGAGCATTCGTGGGACTGTCCCTGCCATGGGTCTCGCTTTGATACGCAGGGCAATATTTTGGAAAACCCCGCGAACCGTTCGCGGCGGGGATAATCTCCGCGTGATCGGGAATACTGCTTTTGGGAGGGCTTACCATGCAAAACGAACAGAACCGGCACAAGATCGAGACCACCGTGCGCGACAGGCTATTGCGCGCGTGGGAAAATTCCATGGAAATGGCGCGGGATTTTGAGGGGTATTCCGACGAATACGCCGAAGACGAAAAATACCGGAAAGTTTTTTCCGCGCTCGCCGTGGAGGAAGCCCGCCATGCTGCGCAGCTGCGTGAACTGCTGCACGCCTATCAACGCGAGCATGCCGAGCAAAGGCCCCTTTGAATATTTGCGGGTCTTGTGCAAAAAGCGCCTCCGTGTTTCATATACTGAAACACGGAGGTGATTTTTTTGTATACGTTCCAACAGGAAAACGCGGATTTTGCCCGTATTTTGCAGGGCTGCAAGCCATATGCCGCAGCGTATGTGAAAGGATCTGCGGCGTACCCGCTCATCGGTGGGCGCATTCTGTTTTACCCTGCGGGCGACCGCGGCGTACTTGTTGTCAGCAATGTACGCGGGCTGCCCGTGGATGACACGGCATGCGGCGCGCGGTTTTTCGGCATGCACATCCATGAAAAAGGAGACTGCCGCCCGTCGGACGGTGAAGCCTTTTCCGGTGCGGGCGTGCATTATAACCCGTCAGACTGTGCACATCCCGCGCATGCCGGCGACCTGCCGCCCCTGTTTGCCAACGCCCGCGGCAAGGCGTGGAGCGCCGTGCTTTGCGACCGTTTTTCCGTTTCGGAGATCATCGGGAAGAGCGTGATTATTCATAAAAAACCCGACGACTTTACGACACAGCCGTCGGGAAACGCAGGCGCACGCATTGCCTGCGGTACGATCATAAAAGCGCACCGGTGATCAAAGCTCCTTGCGGTATTTCAAGGGCGAAACGCCGTACAGCTTTTTGAACGCCTTGGAAAAAACCAGCGGGTCGCGGTAGCCGCAGGAATAGGAAATATCCTCGATCGAGTAATTTGTCGCCTGTAACAGCTCGCAAGCGCGTTCCAGACGGAAATTGCTCAAATATTTTTGCGGCGAGATTCCCAAATGCTCCTGAAACAGCGTGAACAGATAGCTGCGGTTGAGGCCCACATACTCGGAAACATCCGAAACATTGATGCCGTTGGAATAGTTATCGCGAATGAAGGCGATCGCTTTTTTGATATAATAATTCTGCCTGCCGCTTTCTTCCGCTTTTTTGCCGCGGCCGGTCACCTCAGCGCTGATGACAGAAAAAAAACGGCAGAAAAGCCCCTGCAAAGCGAATTCATTGTCTAACCCTGAGTGGTTGCACTTGAGCATCTCGGTGACGATCTGCTTAAGCGCAAAGCCGTTGCGTATACGGAACACGGGTTTTTTCACACCGAGCAGCTTCATTTCGCGAAGGTACTCCTCCGCCATGTCGCCGTCGAAGCCGACCCAGAGATAGCTCCACGGGTCATCCGCATCTGCGCGGTAATATGCGCGTTCATCCGGGCAGATCAGAAACGCTTCCCCGCGCGTAACGGTGTATTGGCGGTCATCCGTACCGAATACACCAGAACCGCTCAGCACATAGTACAGGACATAGTGATTCTTGACCGCCGGACCGAACCCCTGCCCCGCGTCGCTTTCCTCATAGCCGCAATTACAAAACCGAAAATCACGGAATTTGACGCCGCCCGATTTGATTTGACATGCATTTTCCAAGACGGTTCCCTCATTTTCCCCGAAAAAGGACAAATTGCTTTATAATAGTTTAGAATACCATAATTCTTTTCTTTTTTCAAGCACAGGCTGTGGATACTTCCCAGATCTGCGTATTTTCTCGCGATACATGCCGCCTGTGCAAAAACGGACAGCTCTGAGCGGGCTGTCCGTTTTTTGCATTTGCGGCTCTTATTTGCCGTCTTTATCTTTTTTCTTTTCCGCTTTCTTTGCGGCTTTTTCGGCGGCGCGCTGTGCTTTAAGCTGTGCGGCGTACGCCTTTTCTTCCTGCTTCTGGCGCTCGGCTTCCGCAGCGGCCTGTGCCAAAGCTTCTTCATGGCGAACTTTCGCGTCGTCATACATGGCTGCGATCTCTTCAAAGCGGTCGTAATTTTCCGCCTGCGTCAAGAGCTTTTTCGCATCAATGTAGGGTTTTGCAGCGCGGGTATACAGCGCGTTCTCGTCGCCCGCCTTTTTGATCTCGGCGTCGAGCACCTTCTTTTCCGCCTTGGCGGCTTTGATATCCGCTTTCAGGGAATTGACTTCCGCCTGATTCTTCTGCTTCTTCGCGTCATAATACGCCTTGTAAAGCGACTCGATCTTTTCGTTCAGTGCATCCTCACGGGCAAACAGCGATTCAAACACGGAAACGTCGAATTCCTGAATACCGTTGGGGAATTTGCGCAGCGCCGTGCGGCGAGCAAAGACAGCGTCACGCGCGCGCTGGATCTCCGCCTTGCGGTAGGCCTTTTCCTTTTCCGTTGCTTTCGGCAGCGCTTTTGCACGCTTGACAGCCTGCGGATCAAAGTTATAGATGAAGTCATAGCCCATTTCCACAGCCTGCTTGGCTTCCTCCAGCTGCGCCTGGCCCTCGACCGTCGTAAAGCGGTTCATCTCATCCATAACGATCTTGGAGATCTCGATCATTTGGTTATACTCGACCGCATCCCGATATGCTTTCTTGGCGGCTTTCTTTTCCGCCTTGCTCCTCGCCGCCCTGATGTCGCGCTTGGTGATCTCCTTGGGCGCAGCGTTCGCATAGCTTTCCGCTTCACGGAGGCTGTCGATGGTGGAGACGATATCTTTATCCTGCAAAACGCCGTTGCCGTAGTCCTCAAACATGGCGCGGATCTGCAGGACCTTGATCATGCCGCGCTGCTTCGTTTCGGACAGGTCGTAGAAGAAATACGGGATGACGTTCATGAATGCGCCGACGACCGAAAGCAGGATGAGCACAAGCATGATGTTGTCGAAGATCTCATCCACATACAAAACGTTATACATATTGGTGAGATCCAATCCCGGATCATTTGCATTTTGAATGATCTCGGGCAGGTTGGCTTGCAGCGTTGCCTCATTGATGCCCATTTCGGAATACACGAACGGGATGACGCTGCTGGTTGCCATCGTCACGATCTGACCGATAAGCCCCACCGTAGAGAACATACCGTCGATGCGCTCGCCGGTCACATACTGCTGGTAGTCGCGGATGTCCGCATCGATAGAGGGCGTTAAAATGTGTGCAAACGCACCGACCACGCCGTTGGCGAACAGGCAGATGAGCACCACCCAGATCATGTGTGCGGGCTCTGCCGCAATGACAGGATACATGGCGGCAATAAAGATAATATTTAAGAAGTTGGTCGTGATAAGCACACGCTTTTTCCCGTAACGACGGATGGCAAAGGGCGCGAACAGCATGCCCCAGAATGAAGCGTTGCCGTAGATCAACCCGATGATCGTAAATTCGGGCGCGGTAGCCGCGTGCTTATACTGATACAGCCAGTTGAGGATAACGCTGTAGGAGCTTTCCAGAAAGCCGATCCAGCCGGCAAGAGAGATGATCCAGAAATACTTATTCTTGGCGACCGAGCGCAGCGCATCGATGAATTTGATCTGGATGACGTGCGTCTTCGCCTGTACGATCTTTTCCTGCGTGTTGGCATACACCATGATCGACATCAAAATGCCGACGATCGCCATAGGCGGATAGGCAATGCGGTACAGGCGCATATTTGTAAGGCTGCCGCCCGTGATCAGCTGCGCAAGCAGCGGCATGATCGCCGTCGCGATGGACGGTGCGATGGAATACACGATGGATTTGAACGCGGCAACGTCCGCGCGCTCCTGCGTGTTCGGCGAAAGAACCTTGACCAGGTTCTCATACGCCTCATAAAAGAACTGATAGAAAAACTGGAAGCCGAAGTTGAAGAGAAGGATGATGACCGCCTTGGCGACCTGGCTTTCAATTTTTTCATACGGGACCCAAACCATCCCGATAGCGAGGATCGCCGTCGGAATACCCATGGAAATAAGATACGGGCGGTATTTGCCCTTCTTGTTGCGGACGTTATCGATGATGTATGCACGAATGGCTGTGCACGGGAAGCCCGCAATGATCGCGATGACATAAATGATGTAAATGAGCCGTGCATCCAAGCCGATGGCGCTGCCGATGATGAAGTTGTTGACCGAAAGGAACAACTGCTGGACAACGTAAATCAGGAAATATGCACCGATACCGCCGAACGAGTAGGCACAGATCTCTTTATACGTCATGTACCTGCCCAATGGCGGCGTTTTCCAATACGTTGGGACTTTGACGGCAAAGTCCTTGACTTTTTCGACTACATTCATTGGCATTGCCTCCTGCGTTTTCAGTAACTATATGATTGTAACATCCTGCTTCGTTTTTTTCAACAGAAAAAATCGTGATTCACCTAAGATTGCAGACAAAACGCAAAGAATCGTGAAAACCACCAAAAAAAATGGTGAAAAATCTGCAAACTGTCCACTTGCATTTTTTGAAACGTCTGTTCTCAAACAGGGAATTGGAAATTTTTTCACTTCGAATTGACGAAACGCGCCCTGCGTTTTACAATATTAAAAAGAAACCGCAAAATGGAGGAATCGTATGCAGATCCGAATACGCAAGCAGAAAAAAACAGACCTCTTGGCCATGTGTTCGGTTTGGAATGAAATCGTGGAAAGCGGCGACGCCTTCCCGCAGACAAGCAAGCTCGACGCCCATACGGGCAGCGTGTTTTTCGGCGAGCAATCCTACTGCGGCGTCGCGGAGGATACCGAAACAGGCGAGCTTTTGGGTCTTTATATTTTGCATCCGAATAACGTCGGGCGATGCGGGCACATCTGCAACGCGAGCTATGCCGTACGCGCTGCAGCCCGCGGGAAAGGCGTAGGCGAGCTTTTGGTACGTGACTGCATTGTGCAGGCACAGCAATTGGGCTTTCGCATTTTACAGTTCAACGCCGTGGTCAAGACCAACACAGCGGCACGGCGTTTGTATCAAAAGCTCGGCTTTGCAGAGCTCGGTGAAATACCGGGCGGGTTCCATATGCCTGACGGGCGGTACGAAAGCATCATTCCATACTACCTGCCGCTAACGGGAGAGAAATAACCCATAAACGCCTGCGTCTCGAAACGTCTGCGGCATTGATTTTGAGCGACAAATCTGCTACAATTAGGTTGAAACTTTATGACTTCGGAAAGGAGGCGGCGGGATGCAGATCAATGCGCCGAAACAGGTTCGCACGGCGCTGCAAAGGCTTATGGCAAGCGGATTTGAAGCGTTTGCCGTGGGCGGATGCGTGCGCGACAGTTTGCTTGGGACAACCCCTGAGGACTGGGATATTACGACCGCCGCGCTCCCCGAGGAGGTTGAGACGGTCTTTTCAGATTGCCGCCTTGTTGAAACGGGGCTGCGCCACGGTACGGTAACGGTGCTTTTGGACGGCATGTCTCTGGAGATCACCACCTACCGCATAGACGGCGATTACAAGGATGCGCGCCATCCGCAAAGCGTGACCTTTTCGCGAAATTTGCGCGAGGATCTTGCCCGGCGCGATTTTACGGTCAACACGCTTTGCTGGAACGAGCAAAGCGGTGTGGTCGATCTTTTTGACGGCTTAAAGGATCTAAACGACGGCGTACTGCGCGCTGTCGGCGAGCCGGAGCGGCGGTTTCGCGAGGATGCGCTGCGCATTTTGCGCGGAGTCCGCTTCGCTGCGACGCTTGGATTTTCGGTGGAGCCAAAGACTGCCGAGGCGATCTTTAATACCCGTGCGCTTTTGGAACACATTGCCGCCGAGCGTATCCGCGAAGAATTTACAAAGCTGTTATGCGGCAAGCATGCCGGGGCAGCGATAGACCGCTTTTCTGCCGTTTTGGAGGTTTTTCTGCCGGAGCTTTCCGCACTGATCGGCTGTGCGCAAAACACACCGTATCACTGCTACGACGTATTTCACCACACGCTCGCCGCGCTGGACGCCGCACCGCAGGAGGAAGCGCTGCGGCTTTGTATGTTCTTTCACGATTTCGGCAAGCCCGCCTGCCGCCGTGTAGACGAAAACGGCATAGCGCATTTCAAGGGACATGCCGCCGTCAGTGCAAGATTGACCGAACAGATCCTGCGGCGTCTGCGCTTCCCGAACAAAACCGTGCGGCACGTAACGCGGCTTGTAGAGATCCACGATACAAAAGCCCCGCCGGGTCGCTTGCAGGCAAAAAAGCTGCTGGCAAGCCTCGGCGAAGAAGACTACCGTGCACTGATCGCGATCAAGCGCGCCGATTGCCGCGGAAAAGCCCAGCCGCACGCCATCGACGGGAAACTCGCCAATATGGAACGCTTCCTTACGGAGATTTTGGAAAACGGCGATTGTGTTTCACTGCATTCGCTTGCCGTTAACGGCGATGATTTGCTTGCTGCCGGCGTACCGGCGGGCGCAGGACTGCGCAAAACGCTTGATTGGCTGCTGGACGCCGTGATCGAAGAGCGCTGCCCAAACGAAAAAGGCGCTTTGCTGTCGTTTTGGACAGAAAACGCCTCTTCATAAAGCTGTATGGTGCGATCAGCCCTTGATCGGCTGATTGCACGCGATGAAAGTCATGCGATCATACATCTGCTGCGTGCCGTGCCCGCGGGCATGACCGCCGTGGTCGGAGGTGATGAGCACAAGCCAGTCTTCCTCTGCGTAGGTCGGGCGCGCGCGTACCTCTTCCGTCAAGCGATACGCCAGATTGTCCAGGTGCATGACCCCTGCGGCATAGCGGTAATTCTGCGCGCCGAAGCCCGTGGAATGCCCGTTGTAATCCGGCGCTTCAAAAATGCCGAAAATACAGTCGGTGTCGCCCGCGATATGTTCGGAAAAGGCTTGCGCAAGCGCCGCGTCATCCGCATATTTTCGAAAACAAAGCGGCAGTTTTTTCTCTTCCGCCATGCGTATTTCTTCTTTATAGGTGATCGTAAAATGGTCCGCCCACTCCGCAAGGAAGGCGGCTTTTTTCCCGCTTTCCGCAAGGCTGCGCAAGACGGTGGGGCAGTCCGTTTTTAAGGGGACGTGCCGCTTCACGCCGTTGTCGTCGCCCCAAACACCCGTCAGGATCGCCGCCCAGCCCTGCGCGGTGGAGGTCTCCTGCGGATTTTCGGGCACGCCGCCCGCAAAGCTCAAATACAGCCCGCCTTCCGCTTTTAACGTATTGACCGCGCTGTAAGCCGAAGTAAACAGCTTGCCCGTCACCGCTTCATCCTCGCTTTTTACGAGCAGGTGCATACTGTCGGCGCGCGCGCCGTCAAAGCCGATCAGCAGCGCTTTCGGCGTTTTACCGTTTGGCGATGCGAAATGGTTTTGCACAATTTTTGCAATTATTGTTTGCGGCAGCGCGTTTTTTGTGGTATTATCAAATACGCCGCGCGTATCCAGTCTTTGGAGATATGCGGCATCCCTGCGTTTTTGAAAAAGTCCCATTTGAAAATACTCCTTTATTGGGGTCTGCACCCATGATTATGACACAAAAGCATTTTGGTTACAAGAGCAAAAAGGATTTTTTGACCCTTGTATTTTGCTGGATGGCATACGCCTCAACATATGTATGCCGTCTGAACTTTTCCGCCGCTACGCCGGAGCTTTCGCGTGAAGGCGTATTCACCGAGGGGCAGCTTGCCAATATCTCGTCGGCCTTTTTCATTTGCTACGGGCTTGGGCAGCTTATAAGCGGTGTGATCGGCGACAAGCTCGATACGCGCAGAATGATCTTTACGGGGATGTTTGTTTCCGGGCTTTGCAACCTGGGGCTTTTCTGTACGGAAAGCTACATCGCCTTCCTCCTCTTATGGGGCTTGAACGGGGCGGTACAGTCGCTGGTGTGGTCGCCGATCCTGAAAATCGCCTCGGTGAATTTCGATGCGCCTACGCGGGATAAATTCGGCATCCACATGGCGGCAAGCGTACCGCTCGGCACGCTTTCGAGCTATGGCGTGAGCCTTTTGACGCTGTTGTTTTTGCCGTGGCGTTATGTATTTTTAAACTGTGGATTGGTTTCGCTTGCCGCTTCGCTCGTTTGGATCTTCGGTACGCGGGGCTTGTTCCGTTCTAAGACAGGCCGTGTTGTACAAACGGCTGACAGCTCGTCTGCACGCACGGCGCTGAACGCGCGCAAAACCTTTTTGCTTATGGCGTCAAGCGGCGCGCTTTTGCTGCTTGTGCCGATCGTCATCCAAGGCACGCTCAAGGACAGCGTCACGCAATGGGTGCCGACCTTTTTCACCAGCGAATTCGACTCCAACACGGTATTCTCTCTGGCGCTTACCATGCTGCTGCCCATCATCAACGTAACCGGTGCATGGTTTGCCAAAGCGATCAACCGCCGTGTACGCAATGAACCGCTTACTGCCGTCATTTTCTTTGCGATCGCGGCTGTTTTCCTGCTCCTGCTGCGGCTGTTCGGGAGCAGCAGCCTTGTGCTTTCTTTAGTGAGTATGGCGGTGGTCACAAACTGCATGTTTGCGATCAACGTTATGTATATCACGATCGTTCCCCTGCATTTTTCCAAAACCGGACGTGTCAGCACCATAGCGGGTTTTTTAAACGCCGCCGCTTATGTAGGCTGCGGGGCGCTCAACCTGCTTGCCGGCGCGCTTTTAGAGCGCCGGGACGGCTGGGATCTGCTTTTCCGGATGTGGATCCTGATCGCTGTGATCGCATTGCTGTTCTCCGTCGCCGCTTCGCCCTTTTGGAAACGGTTTATGCAAAGCGACGACGCGGATGCCTAAAGCCTTTCCTGCATATATGCTTCCGAAAACGGTTCCGCATATCCTGCGGAACCGTTTTTCTTTGCGACGAACACCGCGTCAAAGGCGGCCTGCCCGCCTGTTTTTTTAAAGCTGGCGTGCACCACGATCTCCCCGTGGATGAAGCGCAGCGTCAGGCGGTCACGTTGCAGTTTTTCGGTTTGATCCTCCCCGTTGACGGTCACACGTTCTATGGTAAATCCCTGTTCCGGGTAAAGGCAGATGACTGCCGAGGAAAACAGACGGGCGCGCGATTTTGTGCAATAGATCGTACCGTGCTCGGCATCTTCCAATAGGATCGGAAAGGTGCAGCCGAAATGCAGTCCGCTGAAAACGCCCACAACAGACAGCACACCGGCACAGAGCAGCGCGAGTATTCGCCGCGTCCGTTTTTGCATAGCACGCCCCTCCTTAGCTGTTGCTCCTTTTCCATTTGTATTCCGGATACCTTGAAAAAATCGCAGAAAATGGTATACTAATGCAAAGGTATTGACGGAGTTGAACGTATGCGAAAATACTACATGCTCTATAAAAAAGAATTTATTTTGGGGCCCGCCTGCAAACTGACCGAGGCGATCTTAGAACTTTTGGTGCCGCTTGTCATGGCACGCATCGTGGATGTCGGCGTACAGAACGGCGACGTGCCGTACATTCTTAAAATGGGCGGGCTCATGGTGCTTTTGGGCGCGGCGGGCCTGGGCTTTGCCGTGATCTGCCAATACTGCGCCGCCGTCGCGCAGCAGGGTGTGGGCACGGCGCTGCGGCGCGATCTGCTGCACAAGATCCATACGCTTTCCAGCGCCGACCGCGCACAATTTTCCAACGCGACGCTCATTACACGAATCACAAACGATATAAACCAGATCCAGTCGGGTGTGGCGATGCTCATTCGGCTGGTGTTCCGCTCGCCGTTTCTCATCGCAGGGTCGCTCATTATGGCGATGGCGCTGGATCTTCGGATGTCCGTCATCTTCTTTATTGCAGGCTTTCTTGTAAGCGGGATCATGTACTATGTTTTGAGCCGTTCGCTGCCGCTGTACAAAAAGATCCAGAAAAAGCTCGACGGACTTTTGCGTATTACGGGGGAAAATCTTTCGGGCGTGCGCGTGATTCGCGCGTTTGTGCGCCAGGCACATGAAACGAAGCGTTTTGCCGACGGCAACGAAGCGCTTACACGTGTTTGCATGCGCGTAGCTAAACTCAACGCTTACCTCAATCCCCTGACCTTTGCCGTCATCAACCTCGGCATTGCGGCGCTTTTGGTGTTCGGCGGGTTCAAGGTGAACGCCGGGTCGCTGACACAGGGCGAGGTCATTGCGCTGACAAATTACATGACGCAGATCCTGCTTTCCATCATCGTATTCGCCAACGTGATCGTCGTCTTTACCAAGGCAGGCGCAAGCATAGACCGTGTCAAGGAGGTGCTCGCCGCAGAGCCTACCATGCACGAGGGCACAGAAGAGACATTTGACGAAAACGCCCCTGCCGTAGAGGTGCGGCATGTGGACTTTTCGTTCGCAGGGTCGGAAGAAAAGCTGCTTTCTAACATTGATTTCACCATAGAGCGCGGCGAGACCGTCGGCATCATCGGCGGCACGGGCGCGGGGAAATCCGTGCTTGTGAATCTTTTGATGCGGCTACACGATGTGACCGGAGGCGAGGTGCGGATCTTCGGCCGGGATGTGCGCGACTGCACGTTTGCGGCGCTGCGCGGTGCGGTGCACATCGTGTCGCAGGGAAGCCGGCTGTTCCAAGGCACGGTGCGCGAAAACCTGCTGTGCGGCAAACGGGACATTTCGGACGAAGCCCTGCGGCAGGCGCTTCGCATTGCGCAGTGCAGCGAATTTGTGGACAAGCTCCCCGAGGGGCTCGACGCCCCTGTTGAGGAGGGCGGCAAAAACTTTTCGGGCGGGCAGCGCCAGCGTCTTTGCGTGGCGCGCGCGCTTGTAGGCGACCCGGAGATTTTGATCTTCGACGATTCCTCCAGCGCGCTCGACTACGCGACGGACGCCAACATGCGCAGCGCCGTTTCCAAAGAGCTGCGCGGCAAAACCGTGCTGTATGTCGCCCAGCGCGTAAGCACCGTGCGAAACGCCGACAAGATCATTTTGCTCGATGACGGCGAGGTGCGCGGTATCGGTACACACCAAGCGCTGTATACGGAAAATGAGCTGTACCGCGAGATCTGCGATTCACAGCTTTCGGAAAGCGAGGCGGTGTCATGAAAACCTTTCGGCGGCTGCTCGTCTACATCAGCCCTTTTAAGAAAAACCTGATCTTCGCCATTGTTTCGGCTTTTATCGGCATACTCGGCTCGCTTTTGGTGCCCGTATTCATCGGGCTTGCCGTGGACTGTATTGCGGGCGCGGGAGCGGTGGATTTCCCGCGGCTGTTCCGCATTTGCATCGCGCTTGCCGTCGCACTGCTCGTTTCCGCCTTGTTCCAATGGATCATGACGTACCATTCCAACAAGCTCTCGTACCTTACCATGGAGCGCCTGCGCGCCGAGACCTTCCAGAAGCTGTCGCGCGTGCCGCTTTCCTATATTGACGGCACGCCGCACGGCGACATCCTCAACACCGTGGTCACGGACATCGATATTTTGGGCACGGGGCTTTTGCAGGGCTTTACGCAGGTATTTTCGGGCGTTGTGACAATTCTTGGGACGCTGGTGTTCATGGCGGTCATCCACCCTCTGCTCGCGCTTGTGGTCATTGTCTTAACACCGCTCTCCTTTTTCGTATCGGGCTTTATCGCGCGGCGCTCGCACGACAAATACCGCGAACAGGCGAAGCTGCGCGGGCAGATGAGCGGATATGCCTCAGAAATGATCGCGGACGAGACGCTTGTGAAAACCTACTGCATGGAAGACAGCGTAGAGGAAAAATACGAGGACATGAACCAAAAGCTCCAAAAGGTCGGCGTGATCGCGCACTTCTATTCCGCGCTTTCAAACCCCTGCACGCGGTTCGTGAATGCTATGGTTTACGCTGCGGTGGCGATTGCGGGCGCGTATATGTGCGTGCGCGGGAGTTTGAGCGTCGGGGAGCTGACCTCTTTCCTCTCCTACTGCTCGCAGTACACCAAGCCCTTTAACGAGATCTCAGGCGTTGTCGCGGAATTCCAAAATGCGCTGGCAAGCGCAGACCGCGTGTTCCGCCTGCTCGACGAAAAAGAGGAATCCGACGACAGCCGGCTTCCCGCCTTACAGGTCGATTCCGGCGCGGTGCGGTTTTCGGACGTGGCGTTCTCCTACACCAAAAAGAAGCCGCTGATCCGTGATTTCTCGCTGGATGTGCAAAGCGGACAAACCGTCGCCGTGGTTGGCCCCACGGGCTGCGGCAAAACGACGCTGATCAACCTGTTGATGCGGTTTTACGATACGAACGGCGGTACGATCACCGTGGATGGGCAGAACATCCGCGAGGTCTCGCGCAGCAGTCTTCGCGGGGCGTTCGGCATGGTGCTGCAGGACACGTGGCTTTTTGAAGGCACGGTGCGCGATAACATCGCCTACGGTGTGCCGGATGCGACGCAGGAAGAGATCGTTGCCGCCGCGAAAGCGGCGCACGCGCACAGCTTCATCAAGCGTCTGCCGAACGGCTACGACACAGTGCTGACGGAAAACGGCGACAACATTTCCGAAGGGCAAAAGCAGCTTTTGTCCATTGCGCGGGTCATGCTGCAAAAGCCGCCGATGCTCATTTTGGACGAAGCGACCTCCTCTATCGACACGCGCACCGAGCTGCGCATCCAAAAGGCATTTGCACAGCTGATGGAGGGGCGCACGAGCTTCATTGTGGCACATCGCCTGTCCACGATTCGGAATGCCGATGTGATTTTAGTCATGCGCGACGGGCAGATCGTGGAGACCGGCCGGCACGAGGAGCTGCTCGAAAAGCGCGGCGCGTATTATACGCTGTATAACAGCCAATTTGCCGTACGGTGAAGAAAACAACAAAGGTGAAAGACGCAATCTCGTCTTTCACCTCGCTTTTAATTGATTTTACAGAAAAGGAGTTGAAGCGTAATGGAGACGGCTAAGGCTTTGGAAAGCTTTTTGCGCGCGCATTCGGAAGAACCCATAAGCGCTCCGAAGCGCCTCGGCGGCGGATACTATGCAGATGTGTATCTTGTGCAATGCGGCAAGGATGGCCAGACGGTACTGAAAGCCTATAAACAGGCGGGCGTTATGCAGGCAGAGATCGCACAGCTTGGGATTTTGCGCGAACACGCCGCCGTACCGATGCCGCGCGTTTTATGGACGCACGAGGCGGATGCAGAGCTTTCTTTCGATGTGCTTGCCATGGACTTCCTGCCCGGTACAAACGGCGGCGCCGTGCGGTATTTCAGCCGCAAAAAGCGCGAACGCCTTGCCGAACAGGTCGTGGATATTCTTTTGCATTTTCATCAAACGGAAAGCCCCGACGGGTTCGGGGAAATCGGCTCTAATGCGCGGTATGCGACCTTTCAAGACTATTACAAACCAAGAGCCGCCTCCATTTTAGAGGCGGCGTCGAAGCTGGACATGCCCGAAGCGGTTTTTGCAACGGCAAAGGCGGCTTTCGAGCAATTTGATTCGATTTTTTATCTGCCGATCAAGCGCGCATCGCTCATTCACGGCGACTACAACATGTGGAACATTTTAGTCGACAAAGCGGCGTGCAAGGTGACCGCCGTCATCGACCCTTGCAACGGCTGTTGGGCGGACAGCGAAATGGATCTTTACCAGCTGAACAACGCAAACGGCAGACAGTTTCGGCTTTTGGAAATCTATGCAAAGAAGAAGCCGCTGACTGCAAATTTTGCGCAGAAAAACGCCTTTTATGAGCTGTTTACAGAGTTGGAGCATTATGCCCGCTCGGGCGTGCCCGTATCGGCAAAACGGGTCTCCAGGCAGGCAAAGGCTTTAAAAGCCTTTTTGAGATAAGGCTCTCCCCTGCCGTGTTATAAGGTAACAGCAAACATAGAAACCCCCGAAACCCTGCAAGCAGGATTTCGGGGGTTTTTGGCAGATGTGTGTTTCGCTGACAGAAATTAGTCGGAAACCGCAACAACAACGCCCGAACCAACGGTTCTGCCGCCCTCACGGATAGCGAAGCGAAGACCTTCTTCAATCGCGATGGGGGTGATCAGTTCAACATCCATTTCGACGTTGTCGCCGGGCATGCACATCTCAACGCCTTCGGGAAGGGTGATGATGCCGGTAACGTCGGTAGTACGGAAATAGAACTGCGGACGATAGTTGTTGAAGAACGGGGTGTGACGGCCGCCTTCATCCTTGTTCAGGACGTAAACCTGACCTTTAAATTTGGTGTAGGGGTGAATGGAGCCGGGCTTGGAAAGGACCTGACCGCGTTCCACTTCGGTTCTCTGGATACCGCGAAGCAGCGCGCCGATGTTGTCGCCCGCCTCAGCGTAATCCAAGGTCTTGCGGAACATTTCGATACCGGTAACAACGGTCTTTTTCTTTTCATCGGTCAAACCGACGATCTCGACTTCTTCACCGGTCTTCAGCTGACCGCGTTCCACACGGCCCGTAACAACGGTGCCGCGGCCGGAAATGGTCATAACGTCTTCGATGGGCATCAGGAAGGGCTGATCCGCTTTACGATCCGGCGTGGGGATGTAGTTGTCGACTGCATCCATCAGATCCCAGATGCACTTGAGCTCAGGCGCATCGATGTCGCCGCCGTTGTACTCAAGCGCTTTGAGCGCGGAACCCACGATGATCGGGGTGTCGTCGCCCGGGAAGCCGTACTCATTGAGGGTCTCGCGGACTTCCATTTCAACGAGCTCCAGAAGCTCCGGATCGTCCACCTGATCCGCCTTGTTGAGGAAAACAACGATATAGGGCACGCCGACCTGACGGGCAAGCAGCAGGTGCTCCTTGGTCTGCGCCATCGGGCCGTCGGTCGCCGCGATAACAAGGATCGCGCCGTCCATCTGCGCAGCGCCGGTGATCATGTTCTTGATGTAGTCGGCGTGGCCGGGGCAGTCTACGTGTGCATAGTGACGCTTATCCGTCTCATATTCCACGTGAGCCGTGTTGATGGTGATGCCGCGCTCTCTCTCCTCAGGCGCCTTATCGATCATGTCATACGCCTCGAACTTGGCGTAGCCCTTCATTGCGAGGGTCTTGGTGATTGCAGCCGTCAACGTGGTCTTGCCGTGGTCAACGTGACCAATGGTACCAATGTTAACGTGGGGTTTGGTTCTTTCAAATTTTTCCTTTGCCATTGGATTTTCCTCCTTGTAATAGATGCAAGAATCACACTTCTGCACTATGTGCAGTTATTTTACCAATAAACAGATAAAATTTCAAGTGTTTTTAGAAAATTAGTCCTTCTTTGTGCGTTCGGAAATGATCTTTTCCGCAATGGACTTCGGAACTTCCTTATAGCCGTCGGGCTCCATGACATACTGGCCGCGCCCCTGCGTCTTGGAGCGCAGGTCGGTGGCGTAGCCGAACATCTCGGACAGCGGGACATGCGCGTTGATCTGCTTGACGCCGCTTCTGTCCTCGAAGCCCTGAATCTCGCCGCGGCGGGAGTTCAAGTCGCCGATGACGTCGCCCATATATTCTTCGGGCACGATGACAACGACTTTCATGATCGGTTCCAAAAGCACCGGATCGGCTTTTCTCGCGGCATCCTTGAACGCCATGGAACCGGCGATCTTAAACGCCATTTCGGAGGAGTCGACCTCGTGATAAGAACCGTCGTACAGCGTAACCTTGACGTCTACGACCGAGTAGCCCGCCAAAACGCCGGACTGCATAGCGCCCTGAATACCCGCATCCACGGGCCCGATGTATTCCTTCGGGATGGCGCCGCCGACGATGTTATTGATAAACTCGTAACCGCCGTTCGGGTTGGGCTCGATATTGATCTTGACGTGACCGTACTGACCCTTACCACCCGACTGACGCGCATACTTCGTATCGGAGGATGCGGGCTTGCGGATGGTCTCGCGGTAGGCGACCTGCGGCTTACCGACGTTCGCTTCGACCTTGAATTCACGAAGCAGACGGTCTACGATGATCTCCAGATGCAGTTCACCCATGCCGGCGATGATGGTCTGGCCGGTCTCTTCGTCCGTATAGCACTTGAAGGTCGGATCTTCTTCCGCAAGTTTCTGAAGCCCGATGCCCATCTTCTCCTGACCGGCTTTGGTCTTGGGTTCGATCGCGACACGGATAACGGGATCCGGGAAGTTCATGGACTCAAGAATGATCGGGTGCTTTTCGTCGCAGAGCGTATCGCCCGTCGTGGTGTTCTTGAGACCGACGGCGGCGGCGATATCGCCGGAATAGCAGACCTCCAGGTCCTCTCTGTGGTTCGCGTGCATTTGCAGGATTCTGCCCATGCGCTCGCGGTTGTCCTTCACAGAGTTGTAGACGCTCGCGCCGGCTTCGACCGTGCCCGAGTAGACGCGGAAATAGCAGATCTTACCGACATACGGGTCGGTTGCGATCTTGAACGCAAGCGCGGCAAACGGCTCGGTATCGGACGCATGGCGCTCTTCTTCCTCATCCGTATCCGGGTTGACGCCTTTGATGGCGGGAACGTCCGTCGGTGCGGGCATATAGTCCACGATCGCGTCGAGAAGCGGCTGAACGCCCTTGTTGCGGTAGGAAGTACCGCAGGTGATCGGCACCATCGTGTTGTCGATGGTGGATTTGCGGATTGTACGCTTGATCTCCTCAACGGTGAGTTCCTCGCCGTTGAAGTATTTTTCCATGAGCTCGTCATCCTGCTCGGCAACATGCTCGATAAGCTGGGTACGGTATTTTTCCGCCAGCTCCTTCATGTCATCCGGGATCGGCTCACGGCGGACATCCTTGCCAAGGTCATCATAATAGATCTCGGCGTCCATCTCAACAAGATCCACAATGCCCTTGAAGGTGTCCTCACAGCCGATAGGCAGCTGGATGGGGACAGGGTTGCAGTGGAAACGCTCATTGACCATGTCGAGCACACGGTAAAAGTCCGCGCCCATGATGTCCATTTTGTTGACGTAGATCATACGCGGAACGTGGTATTCGTCCGCCTGGCGCCAAACCGTTTCAGACTGCGGTTCGACGCCGCCCTTTGCGCAAAGCACGGTCACGGAACCGTCCAAAACGCGCAGAGAGCGCTGCACCTCCACGGTAAAGTCCACGTGACCGGGGGTGTCGATGATATTGATACGATGGTCTTTCCAAAAGCAGGTGGTCGCCGCCGAAGTAATGGTGATGCCGCGCTCCTGTTCCTGCGCCATCCAGTCCATGGTGGCGTCGCCGTCATGCGTTTCACCGATCTTGTGGTTTACGCCGGTGTAGAACAGGATACGTTCGGTGGTGGTCGTTTTACCTGCGTCGATGTGCGCCATGATACCAATATTTCTTGTTTTTTCAAGAGATACCTTTCTTGGCATAACATTCTCCCTCGGTAATTACCATCTGAAATGGGCAAACGCCTTGTTGGCCTCTGCCATCTTGTGCGTATCCTCACGCTTCTTGTATGCGGAACCGGTCTGGTTGACCGCATCCATGATCTCGTTCGCAAGACGCTCTTTCATCGTGCGCTCGGAACGCTGGCGCGCATACAAAGTGATCCAGCGAAGCCCCAGCGTCTCGCGGCGGGCGGGACGGACTTCGATCGGGACCTGATAGGTCGCACCGCCGACACGGCGGGCTTTGACCTCGAGAACGGGCATAACGTTCTCCATCGCGTTTTCGAACATTTCAAGCGGGTCCTTCCCCGTCTGTTCAGCGATGATGTTGAAGGCGTCATAGACGATTTTCTGGGCAACGCCCTTTTTCCCGTCGAGCATGACGCTGTTGATCAGTCTCGTGACCATTTTGGAATTGTAAAGCGGATCGGGCAAAACATCGCGCTTTGCCGTTTGGCCTCTTCTTGGCACGTCGCTTCCCTCCTTCATATAAATGATATCATAGGTACTCGGTGACAAAACCCCGTGGTGCCCATGCAAAAGGCCATATATCTATATAACCCTGCACAGGTAAACCCTTGCAAGCAGATTCTGTCGGTTTTCGAAAGGCAAAAAGCCTTACTTCTTCGCGGCTTTCGGACGCTTCGCGCCATACTTCGAGCGCGCCTGCATTCTGCCGTTGACGCCCTGCGTATCGAGCGTACCGCGGATAATGTGGTAACGCACGCCGGGGAGGTCCTTGACACGGCCGCCGCGGATGAGCACGACGCTGTGCTCCTGCAGATTGTGACCGACGCCCGGAATGTAAGCGGAAACTTCGATCCCGTTCGTCAGACGCACTCTGGCGAGCTTGCGAAGCGCGGAATTCGGCTTTTTCGGCGTGTCGGTCTTGACCACGGTGCAAACGCCGCGTTTCTGCGGAGATGCGTTATCCGTCATCACGTTTTTCTTCGAGTTGAGACCTTTGCCGAGCGCCGGCGCCTTCGACTTCTTTTCAAGCGTCTGTCTGCCGTTGCGAACAAGCTGGTTAAAGGTTGGCAAGTGGTTTTCCTCCTTTTTTAATAGAATTTGACACAGCGTGTCAGCAAAACAAACATCCTCGTTTCAAAAGGATGTTTGCTTTGCTCACACAAGCTAAGATTTTAACACCGAAAACCTTAGCTTGTCAAGCATTTTCAAGAAAAAAGTCAGGTCAAGCGGTCGCCTCGCCGTCGGTCTCGCCCGCCGGTTCAACTTGCACGTCGCTGTAGCACGCCATGCCTGTGCCGGACGGCAGGAGCTTACCGATGATGACGTTCTCCTTAAGGCCCATAAGCGGGTCGGTCTTGCCCTTGATCGCGGCATCCGTCAGCACGCGGGTCGTCTCCTGGAAGGAGGCAGCCGACAGGAAGGATTCCGTAGCAAGGGATGCCTTGGTGATACCCAAAAGCACCGGCGAACAGGTGGCGGGCACAAATTCCGTGCCGTTTTCCTCCGCCTTCTGCTGTGCGGCGCGGTTGGCGCGCAGCACCTCGTTCTTTTCGACCGTTGCACCCGGAAGCAGGGAGGTCGAACCCGCATCGTCCACCTTGAGCTTGCGCATCATCTGACGCACGATGACCTCGATGTGCTTATCGTTGATGTCAACACCCTGCATACGGTAGGTGCGCTGAACTTCCTTGATGAGGTAGTCATGCACCGCATTGACACCGTTAATGGCGAGGATGTCGTGGGGGTTGGGGGAACCCTCGGTGAGCGCCGTACCCTTGGTGACATAGATCGGGTTGCCGTCGGCGTCGGTCTCACTGTTGAAGCGCTTGCGGAAGCCGTAGGGAATGAGATAGCTCTTTTCCTCAGCCGTCTCGTCGTTGGTCACGACGATATGCTCGTTCTTCTTGATCTCGCGGAACGAAATACGGCCGTCGATCTCGGCAAGGATGGCAAGCGTTTTGGGCTTTCTCGCCTCAAACAGCTCTTCAACGCGGGGAAGACCCTGTGTGATGTCCTGGCTCGAAGCAATACCGCCGGTGTGGAAGGTACGCATCGTCAGCTGCGTACCGGGTTCGCCGATGGACTGTGCAGCGATGATACCGACTGCCTCGCCCACCGTGACCGGCGTGCCGGTCGCAAGGTTCGAGCCGTAGCACTTGATGCAAACGCCGTGTTCGCATTCGCAAGTTAAGAGCGAACGGATCTTGATGCGGCGGTCCGCAGGATTCTCACGCGCATTGACATAATCCGCAACGCGGGCGGCATCGTCCTCGGACATCATTTCGTCCTTGGACATGATCAGCTCGCCGGTCGCCTCGTCCACGCAGTCCTCCAAAAGGTAACGACCCGTAAGACGCTCACGCATCGTTTCGATCATTTCCTTGCCGTCGGTGATGTCGTAGACCTCAATGCCGTCATGGCAGTGGCAATCCTCTTCGCGGATGATGACATCCTGCGAAACGTCCACGAGACGGCGGGTCAGATAACCCGAGTCCGCGGTACGAAGCGCCGTATCCGCCAAGCCCTTGCGCGCGCCGCGCGAGGAGATGAAGTATTCGAGGACATTCAAGCCCTCGCGGTAGTTCGCACGAATCGGAACTTCGATCGTCTTACCTGCCGTGTTCGCGATCAGACCGCGCATACCGGCAAGCTGACGAAGCTGGCTTTCGGAACCGCGCGCGCCGGAGTCGACCATCATATAGATGGGGTTCTCTTTGCCGAGGTTATCCTTCAAGCCCTGTGCAACTTTGTTGGTGCACTCTTCCCAGACCTTGATGACGGACTTGGAACGCTCCGCGTTGCTCATCAAGCCCATCTTATAGTTGGCGGTGATCGCGTCTACACGTTCCTCCGCCTTATGCAGCAATTCCTGCTTCTGCGGCGGGATGGTCGCGTCGCACACGGCGACGGTGATGCCGCTCTTCGTCGAATATTTGTAGCCCTGCGCCTTGATCTTATCAAGCATCTCCGCCGCGACGGTCACGCCGTGCACCTTGATGCAGCGGTCGATGATCTGGCCGAGGGTCTTTTTGTTGACCAAGAAATCGACTTCCAAACGGAACGCATTTTCGGGGTCGGAGCGATCCACAAAGCCGAGATCCTGCGGGATGGGGTTGTTGAAGATGATCTTGCCGAGGGTGGTGTCGATAAGCTTCGTCTGCTCGACGCCGTCGATCTCCACGGTGCGGCGCACCTTGATCTTGGAGTGGAGACCGATATAGCCCTCGTCATATGCCATGACCGCCTCATCAAAGCCGGTAAAGACCTTGCCGTTGCCGGGATCGTCGTCCTTATCCATGGTCAGGTAATAAGAGCCGAGGATCATATCCTGCGTCGGCACGGCGACGGGCTTGCCGTCGGAGGGCTTCAACAGGTTGTTCGCGGCGAGCATCAGAAGACGAGCCTCCGCCTGCGCTTCCGCAGACAGCGGCACGTGCACCGCCATCTGGTCGCCGTCGAAGTCGGCGTTGAACGCCGTGCAGCACAGCGGGTGCAGCTTGATGGCTCTGCCCTCTACGAGCACCGGCTCAAACGCCTGGATGCCGAGTCTGTGCAGCGTAGGCGCGCGGTTAAGCATGACCGGGTGATCTTTGATGACGATCTCGAGCGCGTCCCAGACCTCGGTCTTGGAGCGTTCGACCATTTTGCGCGCGGATTTGATGTTGCCCGCAACGCCCGTTTCCACAAGCCGCTTCATCACGAAGGGCTTGAACAGCTCGAGCGCCATCTCTTTGGGCAGGCCGCACTGATAGATCTTCAGTTCGGGGCCGACAACGATAACCGAACGGCCGGAATAGTCTACGCGCTTACCTAAAAGGTTCTGGCGGAAACGTCCCTGCTTACCTTTGAGCATGTCGGACAGCGACTTGAGCGCGCGGTTGTTCGGGCCCGTAACGGGTCTGCCGCGTCTGCCGTTGTCGATGAGCGCATCCACCGCCTCCTGCAGCATCCGTTTTTCATTGCGGATAATGATCTCGGGGGCGCTCAGTTCCAAAAGCCTTTTTAAGCGGTTGTTGCGGTTGATGACGCGGCGATACAGATCGTTCAAGTCGGACGTCGCGAACCGGCCGCCGTCGAGCTGCACCATCGGGCGCAGATCGGGCGGGATGACCGGGATGACGTTGAGGATCATCCACTCGGGGTGGTTACCCGACTGGTGGAATGCCTCGGCGACCTCCAGCCGCTTGAGGATGCGCGTGCGCTTCTGCCCGGTCGCAGTTTCCAGCTCCTCGCGAAGCTCTGCGGCGAGCGCCGCCACGTCGATCTCGGCAAGCAGTTCCTGGATCGCCTCAGCGCCCATGCCCGCGCGGAAATCATCCTCATACTTTTCGCGCATATCCAGATACTCTTTTTCGGAGAGGATCTGCATTTTGGTAAGCTCCGTGTCGCCGGGATCGATGACGATGTACTTCGCAAAGTACAGCACCTTTTCGAGATCGCGCGGCGAAATGTCGAGCATCAGCCCCATGCGCGAGGGGATGCCCTTGAAATACCAGATGTGCGAAACGGGCGCGACAAGCTCGATGTGCCCCATGCGCTCACGGCGCACCTTGGACTTTGTGATCTCGACGCCGCAGCGCTCGCAGACCTTGCCCTTGTAGCGGATGCGCTTATATTTGCCGCAATGGCATTCCCAATCCTTCGTAGGCCCGAAAATGCGTTCACAGAACAGGCCGTCGCGCTCGGGCTTTAAGGTACGGTAATTTATGGTTTCGGGCTTTTTGACCTCCCCGTAAGACCACTCGCGGATCTGGTCGGGTGAGGCAAGGCCGATTTTAATGGACGCAAACGAAATATTTTCCATCTGTCAAATACCTTCTTCCTGAAAATCTGAACGGTTACGACGAAAGCGGGGATTAAAAGTCATCCTCATCGACCTCGTCCGGGTCGAACGGCTCTTCTTCGTCGGAAACATATTCGTTGAATGCGTCTTCCCCAAGCTCGCTTTCGGCATCCTCGTCGGTCACATAGCCGTCATCCAGCGTGACGTCGTTGACCACGTCGCCGGTCGCAAGATCCGCGTCATGCGTGGGAATGCCTACTTCGTTGATCTCGTCCTCGAAGGTCTGGCGAAGGTCGATCTCCTCGCCGTCGTCGTCAAGCACCATGATGTCAAGTGCCAGCGACTGCAATTCCTTGATCAGGACTTTGAACGACTCAGGGATGCCGGGCTTGGGCACGTTGAGACCCTTGACGATGGACTCATAGGTCTTGACACGGCCGACCACATCGTCGGACTTGACCGTTAGGATCTCCTGCAGCGTATACGCCGCGCCGTAGGCTTCGAGTGCCCAAACTTCCATTTCGCCGAAGCGCTGGCCGCCGAACTGTGCTTTACCGCCGAGCGGCTGCTGCGTGACGAGCGAGTACGGGCCCGTGCTGCGCGCGTGGATCTTATCGTCTACAAGGTGATGGAGTTTTAAGAAGTACATCACGCCGACGGTGACGGGGTTGTCGAATTTCAAGCCGGTGCGGCCGTCTGTCAGGATCGATTTGCCGTCCTCACGGTAGCCGGCTTCTTTAAGCGCCTCGCGGATGTCGGCTTCGTGCGCGCCGTCAAAGACGGGTGTAGCGATCTTCTGCCCGAGCTTGCGGTACGCAAAGCCCAAATGCACCTCAAGCACCTGCCCGATGTTCATACGGGAGGGAACGCCCAAGGGGTTCAAGACGATGTCCAGCGGCGTGCCGTCGTCGAGGAAGGGCATATCCTCCTGCGGCAGGATGCGCGAAACAACGCCCTTGTTGCCGTGGCGGCCCGCCATCTTATCGCCGACGGACAGCTTGCGCTTCTGCGCGATGTAGCAGCGCACGACCTTGTTGACGCCGGGGCTCAATTCATCACTGTTTTCGCGGGTGAACACCTCAACGTCCACCACGATGCCGTATTCGCCGTGCGGCACGCGCAGGGAGGTGTCGCGCACCTCGCGCGCTTTCTCACCGAAGATGGCGCGCAGCAGGCGTTCCTCAGCGGTCAGCTCCGTCTCGCCCTTGGGCGTGACCTTACCGACCAAAATATCGCCGGAATGCACCTCCGCGCCGATACGGATAATGCCGTTTTCATCGAGGTTCGCAAGCGCGTCCTCACTGACGTTCGGGATGTCGCGGGTGATGTCTTCGGGGCCGAGCTTGGTATCTCTCGATTCGAGCTCATATTCCTCGATATGGATGGAGGTGTAAACGTCGTCGCGCACCAGCTTTTCGTTGATGAGCACGGCGTCCTCGTAGTTATAGCCTTCCCAGGTCATAAAGCCGATCAGGGCGTTTTTGCCGAGTGAAATTTCGCCGTTCGAGGTCGCGGGACCGTCTGCGATGACCTCGCCCTCTTCGACCTTCTGCCCGAGCTCCACGATGGGGCGCTGGTTGATGCAGGTGCCCTGGTTCGAGCGCATAAACTTAATGAGCTCGTAGGTATCGACCTTGCCGCCCTTGACGGTGATCTCGATGTGGTCGGCGTCCACGGCCGTGACCTTGCCCGCGTGCTTGGCGAGCACGACCGTGCCGGAGTCCACCGCCGCCTTATATTCCATACCCGTACCGACGATGGGAGACTCAGTTTTCAGAAGCGGCACAGCCTGCCGCTGCATGTTCGAGCCCATCAGGGCGCGGTTGGCGTCGTCGTTCTCCAGGAACGGGATCATCGCCGTAGCGACGGAGACGACCATCTTCGGCGAAACGTCCATGTAGTCCGCCTCGCCCGCCTCGATCTCAACAAACTCGTCGCGGAAGCGCGCGTTGACCTTTTTGTGCAGGAAACGGCCGTTTTCGTCAAGCGGCTCGTTCGCCTGCGCGACCATGTAAGCGTCCTCGACGTCGGCAGTCATATAGGTGACTTCGTCGAGCACCACGCCGGTCTCCTTGTCGATGCGGCGGAAGGGCGCTTCAATGAAGCCGTATTTGTTGATGCGCGCGAACGTGGCAAGATAGGAGATCAAGCCGATGTTCGGACCTTCAGGCGTTTCGATGGGGCACATACGCCCGTAGTGGCTGTAATGGACGTCGCGCACCTCGAAGCCCGCGCGGTCACGCGAAAGGCCGCCGGGACCGAGCGCGGAAAGACGGCGTTTGTGCGTCAGCTCCGCAAGAGGGTTTGTCTGATCCATGAACTGCGACAGCGGAGAGGAACCGAAAAATTCCTTGATCGCCGCCATCACGGGGCGGATGTTGATGAGCGCGGCGGGCGTGACCTTGTCGGGCTCCTGCGCCTGCAGGGTCATGCGCTCCTTGACAACACGTTCCATACGCGAAAAGCCGATGCGGAACTGGTTCTGCAAAAGCTCGCCGACGGAACGGATGCGGCGGTTGCCGAGATGATCGATGTCATCGGTCGTACCTACGCCGTGCGCAATGCAGTTGAGATAGTTAATGGACGCGAAAATATCATCCACGGTGATGTGCTTCGGGATGAGGTCGTCGCATCTTGCGGAAAGCTCCTCTAAAAGCGCATCCTTGTCGTCGCCGCACTTATCGAGCACCTCACGCAGCACATCGAAACGCACCTTTTCATTGATGCCCGCGTCCTCAAGCTCTTCCGTGGTCAGCTGCGGGACGTACTCGGCGATGTCCACCATGCCGTTGGAGAACACCTTGACCTCGTCGCCCTCATTGTCGATGACGGCCGTATTGACGCCCTCCTGCTCGATGCGGTAGGCGAGTTCCGGCGTGATGAGATCGCCCTCGTCGGCGAGCACCTCGCCCGTCAAACGGCTGATGATCGGCTCCTTTGCCTTAAAACCCGTGATGCGTGCGGAAATGCACAGCTTTTTGTTATACTTGTAACGACCCACGCGCGAAAGGTCATAGCGGTGGGAATCAAAGAACAGCCCGTCCAGCTGCGCCTGCGCGGTCTCAAGCGTGGGCGGTTCACCGGGACGAAGGCGCTTATAAACTTCGATGAGCGCCTGCTCGGTGTTGATGGTCGTATCCTTTTCAAGCGTTTCCTTGATGCGCTCGTCATAGCCGAAGAAATCCAGGATCTCCTGATTGGTGCTAAGGCCCAGCGCACGGATAAAGGTGGTGATGTAGATCTTGCGGTTTTTGTCGATGCGGACATAGAACAGGTCGTTCTGATCCGTTTCATACTCGAGCCACGCGCCGCGGTTCGGGATCACGGTGGCGGAGTACAGCTCCTTACCCGTCTTGTCGTGCGTCATGCCGTAGTAGACGCTCGGGGAACGGACCAGCTGCGAGATGATGACGCGCTCGGCGCCGTTGATGACGAAGGTGCCGCTGTCGGTCATGAGCGGGAAATCGCCCATATACACTTCGTTCTCTTTGATCTCGCCTGTTTCCTTGTTTAAAAGCCTTGCGGTGACGCGCAGCGGCGCGGCGTAGGTCACGTCGCGTTCCTTGCACTCTTTAACCGTGTACTTGGGGGTGTCGTCCATCCGATACCCGACAAAGCTCAATACGAGATTGCCGGAATAGTCCGTGATGTCGGCGACATCGCGGAACACCTCCTTGAGTCCCTCGTTGAGAAACCACTGGTACGAGTTTTTCTGCACCTCGATGAGGTTGGGCATCTGCATGACCTCGTTGATTTTAGAAAAACTCATTCGTGTGTTTTTCCCGAGCTGTACAGGTTTCACATTCACCATAGGGCCCATCACGCTCCATTTCCTTATTTGTGTTTTGAACGGCAGCCGAACGGCTGCGCCCGCGGTGGAAAACGGCATTCATAACGCTTGCTTTTCCGGCATATTTGTGCTAAACTACCAATGCCCAAAAATGTGCAAGCAATAGAACACCACTATAATTGCAGTTTATATAGTTTACACCTGTTCTTCCAGCCTGTCAAGATGTAATTTTTGAAATATACCGATTCTTTTTCCCGTTTTTCCCGAATACGGCAAAAACCGACATTTTTCCTTAGAGGTGGTCATATGCAACCGTTGCAAAACGTCATGCTGCAGCTGCACGGGCTCTCGCTTTTCCGTGCGCTGCTCAACGACGCCGTGTTCAAAGCCTTTTTGGCACTCGCAGACGAGCACGCACCCGAAGAAGCGCGCGCCGATTCAACAGCACGCTTCTGTGCCGCGCTGTTCTCAGTGTGCGACGATTTGGGCGAATATGTGCGCATGAAAATGCTGGAGGATGAAAACGCAGTCGTGCACCGCGCCGGATGCGGAGAATTGACGCAAAGCTATCTGGACGCGCTCGACGCGGAACTGGATGCCTTGCAAGCGTTCGCAGCCGTTACGCCCGAGAACGTCCAACGCTTTACGAAAGACCCCCTGCCCTTCCCGCACTGGCGAAACACCCCCGCCGATCTCAAGGCGGTCTACCGCGATCAGCTGCAAAATATCGGCAAGCGCGGCTTCGGGATCTGGGCGAAATACCGTATGTTCGTGCTCAAAGACGGTAAGATCACCCCGGTCAAGCACCCGGACCCCCAGCGGCTTTCCGACTTTTCGGGCTATGCGCGTGAGCGCAGCCGCGTCATTGCAAATACCGAAGCTTTGCTTGCCGGCAAGCCCTGCAACAACGTGCTTCTGTACGGCGACGCAGGTGCAGGCAAAAGCAGCACCGTCAAGGCGATCGTCAACGAATATTACCCTGAGGGTCTGCGGCTCATCGAGGTCAAGAAAAACGAGCTGTTCTTTCTCCCGGACATCCTCGACCGTTTGGCGCGCAACCCGCTGAAATTCATCATATTCATCGACGATCTGAGCTTTACACGCGGGGACAGCGACTTCGGCGCGCTCAAGGCGATCTTAGAGGGCAGCGTGGCGGGCAGGAGCCGCAACATCGCAGTCTATGCTACCTCGAACCGCCGCCACCTTGTGCAGGAAAGCGTCTCCGACCGCAGCGGGGACGACCTGCACCGACAGGATACGATTCAGGAACTCACCAGCCTTTCCGCGCGGTTCGGCTTGCAGATCACATTCTTAAAGCCGGACAAAAAGCTGTTCGAGCAGATCGTCTGCGATCTGGCACAGCAGCACAATGTAACGCTTGAGCATGACGAGCTCATCCGCAAAGCGGAGGCGTTCGCCCTGCGCGGCGGCGGCAGGAGCCCTCGGCTTGCCAAGCAGTTCATCGAATATTTGGCGTATTCCGAAAAAAATGCCGAGGCGGCACAATAAAATCGATCGCAAGCGGGCCCGTTTCCGGGCTCGCTCTTTTTCCCCGCCCGCAGCACTTGCAATCGGCGGCACAATCTGCTATGCTTATGAATTGAAAAGAAATCCGGACAAAAGCCCGGAAACGTAAGAGAGGAATACATATGCGCGAAAAAGGATTCGACTGGGAAAACCCTGCCGTGATCAAGCGGCATAAGGAGGACGGGCATGTCATCGCCTTTTCCTACGATGACGCCGAAGCCGCCGCCAAGCGTGAGGCGCCCGACACCAAGCTGTCCCTGAACGGCGAGTGGAAATTCCACTGGCAAAGAGGCCTTCAAAACGAGCCGGCGGATTTCTTCCGCACGGACTTTGACGACAGCGAGTGGCGCACCATCCCCGTACCCTCGGTTTGGCAAACGGAAAAAACGGGCAGCGTACCGTATTATTATGCGAGCACCTTCCCGCGCGCCATTTCGCGCAGCAAGCACAAGATCCCCTGCATCGACCATGACATGCAGGAGATCGGGCACTACCGCCGCACCTTTACCCTGCCCGAAAATTTTGAGGGCAAGGAAATTTTCCTGCACTTCGGTGCGGCAAAATCCGCGCTGGAGGTCTATGTCAACGGCGAGTTCGCGGGATATTCGCAGGGCTCCATGACGCCGCACGAATTCGACGTGACCGCGTTTTTGCACAGCGGCGAGAATCTGGTATGCGCGCGTGTGTACCGCTACAGCGACGCGACCTATATTGAGGATCAGGACATGTGGTGGCTTTGCGGCATCTACCGCGAGGTATATCTGTTCTGCGAGGAAAAGGTCTGCCTGCGCGATTTCTTCATCACCACGGATTTAGATGAAAACTACCGTGACAGTGACACGAAATTGGAGGTCACGGTCAACAATTATACGGGCAAAGCCGCGCCTGCGACCGTGAAGGCGGAGATCCTTTCCGCCGACGGCAAAAAAGAGGCGCTCGGCACACTCGACTTTGACGCGGCGGCGGGCAGCACCACGGTGCATCTGCAAAAGCTCGTAAAAAATCCGCTGAAATGGTCGGCGGAGGCCCCGAATCTCTATACCCTGCTTTTAACACTCACGGCGGGCGGCAAAACGACCTATAAGGCGATCCGCTTTGGCTTTAAGAAGGTCGAGATCGTCGGCGAGCGCATCCTCTTCAACGGGCAGCCGATGCTGCTGCGCGGCACGAACCGCCACGACTTTGACCCCGACCACGGCTGGGCGGTACCGAAGGAGCGGTACTATCAGGATCTCGATTTGATGAAGCGTGCGAATATCAACTCCATCCGCACCTCGCACTACCCGGACGATCCGCTGTTTTATGAGCTGTGCGACGAGTACGGGTTTTACGTTATGGATGAGTGCGACATGGAAAGCCACGGCGTGCGCCGCAAGGGGGTGCCGGGCAGCAACCCCGTTTGGACGAATGCGGTCGTGGATAAAATGGAGCGCATGGTCCTGCGTGACCGCAACCACGCATGTGTCTTTATGTGGTCCTTAGGCAACGAAGCGGGCGACGGCTCGAACTTCACGAAGATGAAGGAAGCCGCCTTGCAGCTTGACAAGACCCGTCCGTTCCACTATGAGGGCGATTTTGACCTGACCAAAACCGACGTGATCTCACGCATGTACCCGCTGAAAGATACCATGGATAAGCTCTGCAACAAGGAGCCCATCACCATTTCGCTGTACGACAACATTGCGAACCAGCTTGCCGCCGACTCCAAACCCATCCCGAAAGAGGCGTATACAAAGCCTGTGGTGCTGTGCGAATACGCACACGCCATGGAAAACTCGCTTGGCAACTTCCAGGAATACATGGATGACTTTGAAGCGCACGACCATATGTGCGGCGGCTATATTTGGGATTTTGTAGACCAGTCGCTGCGCCTGAAGACCCCGGAGGGCGACCACTGGCTGTACGGCACGGACTTTGAGAAATACGAGCCGCGCCGCCCGTTGCAGCTGCCGAACACCACCGCCATGACGGGCAGCAACACGTACTTCTGCGCCAACGGCATCGTCGCCGCCGACCGTAAGCCGCACCCCTCCTATTACGAGGTGAAAAAGGTCTACTGTGAGATCAAGGTCACGGAGAAGGATGCAGAAAAGCAGCTGTTCACGGTCAAAAACAAGCACCTGTTCACAGACCTTTCCGACATCGAATTCCGCTGGTCTGTCGAGGCGGACGGCGTTGAAATTGAAAGCGGTGTCTGTGAGAACGTGAATGCAGCTCCGCTTTCGGAAAGCGATTTTACGATCCCCTATTCACGCGACAAATTCCCCGCGAATGCGGAGTGCCTGCTCTCCGTATTTTTCGTCCAGAAACATGCACAGCGCTGGTGCGAGGCGGGCTATGTGCAGAGCTTCGACCAATTCACCGTGCAGGAAGCCAAAGCGGTCGAGCCCTCGCACGAGGGCGAAAAGCTGCAAGTGGAAAAGGGCTCGAACCGTGTCACGGTCACCGGCAAGGACTTTTCCCTGCGCATTGCGGGCGGGCAGATCGTTTCGCTCCTGATTGACGGCAAAGAGCTTCTTAAGGATCCCGTAAGGCCGAACTTCTTCCGCGCGGTCACGGATAACGACCTTTCCAACACGAACTTCGTGCCGTTCCTCATTCCGCTGCACCCGTATTATGCGTGGCAGCGCGCGACGAACGGTGAGACGGGAACGATTCGTGAGGTCAAGGAAAACGCCGACGGCAGCGTCGTTATCGCAAGCACATGGAGTGTCGGCGGCATGAAGGACGTAAATTCGAGCGTGACGGTATACCCGGACGGGACGTTCGAATGCGCGCTTTCCGGCACGCCGCGCCACACGTTGACGCGCTTCGGCACGCAGATGGGCTTTGTGCGCGAGCTGGAAAACGTCAAATGGTACGGCCGCGGCCCGCAGGAGACCTACTGCGACCGCAAGACGGGCGGACGCATCGCGATCTATTCCGCAACTGTTGCGGATCTTGAGCACCACTATATGCGCCCGCAGGAAAACGGCAACCGCACCGACGTGCGCTTTGTCGAGCTGACGGACAAAGACGGCAAGGGGCTTCGTTTTGAAGCCGAGGCCGGCACGCCCTTGCAGTTCTCCGCGTGGCATTACACGCAGAACGAGCTGGAAAGGGCGACGCATATCCATGAGCTCAAGCATAAGGACGTCACGACCTTTAACTTCGACCTTGCGCAGCTCGGCGTCGGCGGCGATATGCCCGGAGACGCGCACGTTCGCGAACCGTATATCCTGCACGCGGGCACGCCGTTCGCCTATCGCTTCACGGTCAAGCCGATCCGCTGAGGATACAGCTCCAATACACGCGAAAAGCCGCCCGAACCGTTTGGTTCGGGCGGTTGTCTTTATACAGCGAAAACTTAGTTGTTGACCAGCTTATCCTTTTCGTCGTTCCAGCTATACAGCTTTCTGACCTCTTCGCCGACCTTCTCCGACGGATGCTCCGCAGCAAGCTTGCGCATCGCCTTGAAGTGCACCTGACGGCCTGCGGGCGACATGTCCAAAAGGAATTCCTTGGCGAACGTGCCGTCCTGAATGTCGGACAGGATCTTCTTCATCGTCTTTTTGGTCTCTTCGGTGATCAGCTTCGGGCCGGTGACATAGTCGCCGTATTCCGCCGTGTTGGAGATGGAGTAGCGCATGCCCGCGAAGCCGCTCTGATAGATCAGATCCACGATCAGCTTCATTTCATGGATGCACTCGAAATACGCATTTCTCGGGTCATAACCTGCCTCGCACAGCGTTTCAAAGCCCGCCTGCATCAGCGCGCAAACGCCGCCGCAAAGCACGGCCTGCTCACCGAACAGGTCGGTCTCGGTCTCGGTACGGAAGGTCGTTTCCAGAACGCCCGCACGCGCGCCGCCGATTGCCAGCGCATAGGCAAGTGCCAAATCAAGCGCTCTGCCGGTCGCATCCTGCTGCACGGCGACCAAGCACGGCACGCCCTTGCCCGCCTGATACTCGGAACGGACGGTGTGGCCGGGGCCTTTGGGCGCAACCATGGTGACGTCCACATCTTTCGGCGGGACGATGCAGCCGAAGTGGATGTTGAAGCCGTGTGCGAACATCAGCATGTTGCCGGGCTCGAGGTTGGGCTCGATATCCTTTTTATACATATCCGCCTGCAACTCATCGTTAATGAGGATCATGATGATGTCGGCGCGTTTCGCAGCCTCCGCCGCGGTGTAAACTTCAAAGCCCTGCTTTTCCGCCTTCGCCCAGGACTTGCTGCCCTCATAAAGGCCGATGATGACGTTGCAGCCCGACTCCTTTGCGTTGAGCGCATGGGCGTGACCCTGGCTGCCGTAGCCGATGACGGCGATGGTCTTGCCGTCGAGCAGCGACAGGTTGCAGTCCTCCTGGTAAAACATTCTTGCTTCTGCCATGGGAAATACCTCCTAAAATATGTATCTTAGCTGAGTTGTATGACATGTTTGATTTGTTGTCATACAACTATTATAACCGCAAATTCTGTTCTGTCAATACCTTTTTACAATTCTTCAAAAGAAATTTGCTCGTGCTGCACGGCGTGGTGCAGGTGCACCGTCACGGCGCTTTTTACGCCGCGCGCGTCGCGCTTTTTTAAGAAATCCATGATCAAAATATGATCTTTGTAGGCGTCCTCGGCGATGACGTCCAGATTGTAGTTGAGCGCGAAGGTCTGTTCGATCGTCCGCGTGAGCGTAGGCATGAACTGGCTTAAAAAATCGTTGTGCGCCGCCTTGATGATCGCGCCGTGAAACGCGCTTTCCGAGGCGATGCGGTTCTTGCCGCGCGGGTCGATCTGAAGCTGGCGCTGGCATTCCGCACCGAGTGCCAAAATGTGTTCGATCTCCTCGTCTGTTGCGCGCTTGCAGGCAAGCGCAGCGGCCTGCGGCTCGAAGATCATGCGCGCTTCGTACAGGTCGCGCAGCGTGACCTGCATTCGGACGAGCTCCTGCATATTGACGCTCTCCGCCGCAACGCGATCAAGCTCCCCCGCTACGAACGTACCGCGCCCGCGCCGCACCTCCAAAAGTCCTTCGGAAGCAAGCGTACGGATCGCCTCGCGCAGGGTCGTGCGGCTGATGCCGAGCGACTCGGCAAGCTCATTTTCATTCGGCAGCTTTTCGCCCGGACGGTATTTCTTTTCTTCCAAGATCTGCGCACGCAGCGTTTCGGCGGTGCGCTGGGAAAGGTTTTCTGTTTGCATAATCTGCCTCGATTCATAGATTTGCCTGTTCCACTATACTATACTTTTGCAAAAAAAGCAAAGCAAACCTTAAAATTGCTTTGCCGGCGTTTGTATCCCCGGCACTGCGCAAAAGGGTATTGACAGTTGTGATTTTGTTGCTATAATAGTTGTATGACAACTATTAGAATATGTCATACAACTGTTTCAGAGATGTTGGACAGGAGGCATTTTATGAATTTGCACAGCAAAAATGTGTTGGAGGGCGTGGAGCGCGCGCCGAACCGCAGCCTGTTTTATGCGATGGGCTATACAAAAGAGGAATTGGAGCGCCCGCTCATCGGCGTAATCTCCGCGCACAGCGAGATCGTCCCCGGGCACATCCATTTGGATAAAATCGCAGAAGCGGTCAAGGCCGGCGTGCGCATGGCGGGCGGCACGCCGATTGAAGTCCCCGCCATCGGCGTATGCGACGGCATTGCCATGGGGCATATTGGCATGAAGTATTCGCTGCCCTCGCGCGAGTTGATCGCGGACAGTGTGGAGACCATGGCGACCGCGCACGGCTTTGACGGGCTGGTGCTCGTCCCCAACTGCGACAAGATCGTTCCCGGCATGCTGCTGGGCGCTTTGCGCATCAATCTGCCAACCGTCGTTTGCTCCGGCGGGCCGATGATGTCGGGCCTTGTGGACGGCGTGGAAACCTCGCTTTCCAAAATGTTTGAAGCCGTCGGCGCGCGCAAGGCGAACCTGATCGATGACCGTAAACTTTGCGAATTTGAAAACAACACCTGCCCGGGCTGCGGCTCGTGCTCCGGCATGTATACCGCCAACAGCATGAACTGCCTGTGCGAATCCTTAGGCATCGCGCTGCCGGGCAACGGGACGATCCCCGCTGTGCATGCGGGACGCGTACAGCTTGCTAAAAAGGCGGGCATGGCGATCATGCACTTGGTCGAAAATGACATCAAGGCGCGCGACATCGTCAACGAAAAAGCGCTTCGCAATGCGCTGGCGTGCGACATGGCGCTGGGGTGCTCTTCGAACTCCGTACTGCACCTGCTCGCCATCGCCAAAGAGGCGGGCTGCCCGATGGACTTGCACACCTTCAACGAGATGAGCGCCAAGGTGCCGAACCTCTGCCACCTCGCGCCTGCGGGACCTACGCATATGCATGACCTCAACAACGCGGGCGGTGTGCCGGCGGTACAGGCGGAGCTTGCGAAGAAAGGGCTTCTTGACCTTTCTCTGCCGACCGTAACGGGTAAGACCGTCGGCGAGAACATCGAGGGCGCGTATATTAAGGATGAAAACGCCATCCGTCCCATCACAAACCCATACAGCGAAACGGGCGGGCTTGCGATTTTGTGGGGCAACATTGCGAAAGACGGCTGTGTTGTGAAACGCAGTGCGGTCGCGCCCGAAATGCTCGTGCATGAAGGTCCCGCGCGCGTGTTTGACAGCGAGGATGAAGCGATTGCTTCGATCTATGCCGGCAAAATTCACGACGGCGACGTGGTGGTCATCCGCTATGAAGGCCCGGTCGGCGGGCCCGGGATGCGCGAAATGCTCAACCCGACCTCGGCGCTTGCGGGCATGCAGCTCGACAAGACCGTAGCACTCATCACCGACGGCCGCTTCTCCGGCGCATCGCGCGGGGCTTCCATCGGGCATGTCTGCCCGGAGGCTGCCTGCGGCGGCGAGATCGGCCTCATCGAAGAGGGCGACATCATCGAGATCGACATCCCGAATGCCAAGGTCAACGTCCGCGTTTCGGATGAGGAACTCGAAAAACGCCGCAAAGCGTATGTACCGCATCCGCCGCGCATCACGAGCGGCTGGCTTGCGCGCTATGCGCAGATGGTCTCCTCCGCCAAGGACGGCGCTGTGATGAAGATCTGATCATAAATTTTCAGACCAAGATCCCGTACCCTGCGGTGCGGGATCTTTTGTTTACATAATGTTTACTTTTTTGCGGGCTTTTTCGCTTTGCGCGGCGCAAAAACTATGGTAAACTATATGTGTACCATACATATACTGCGGCTGTACGGAAACGCCGCAATTTTTGAAAGGCAGGTCGATGCATGCGGGATTATCAAATCAAGTTGAAAGAGAAGCTGAAAGAAGCGCTCTCGGCGGTGCTGCCGATCGTATGCATCGTGCTGCTGTTAAGCTTTACGATCGCACCGATTCCGACGGGTATTTTGATTTTGTTTCTGTTCGGCGCGGTGCTGCTGATCGCAGGCATGATGTTTTTTACACTCGGTGCGGAGCTTTCCATGACGCCCGTCGGCGAAAAGGTCGGGGCGCGCATGGCAAAGACCAACCGGCTGTGGCTGACGGCTGCGCTCGCATTCGTGCTGGGCTTTATCATCACGATTTCCGAACCGGACTTGCAGGTGCTTGCCGAGCAGGTGCCCGCCGTGCCCAATCTCATCCTTATTTTGGCGGTCGCGGTCGGCGTCGGGCTGTTTCTGGTCGTCGCCGTGCTGCGCATGCTGTTTTCCAAATCGCTCAACAAATTGCTGATCGTATTTTATGTGTTGGTTTTTGCGATCGCCTTTTTCGCACCGGAGGATTTTCTGGCGGTCGCGTTTGATTCGGGCGGCGTAACCACGGGGCCGATGACCGTCCCGTTCATCATGGCGCTCGGCGTCGGCTTTGCCGCCGTGCGAAGCGACAAGCACGCCGAAAACGACAGTTTCGGCCTTGTGGCGCTGTGCTCCATAGGGCCTATCCTCGCCGTGCTGCTGCTCGGCGTACTCTATAACCCCGGCGACACGACCTATATAGCCGGCGAGATTCCGCAGGTCGCGGATTCCGCAGAGCTGTTTTACACGTTTTTGTCGGGCTTCCCGAAATACCTTCGGGAGATCGCGGTCTCGCTGCTGCCGATCGTGCTGTTTTTTGCCGCCTTTCAAATCTTTGCGCTCAAGCTCAAAAAGCGTGACCTTTTGAAAATCGTCGTCGGGCTTACTTACACCTATGTAGGGCTTGTGCTGTTTTTGACGGGGGTGAACGTCGGCTTCATGCCGGCGGGCAATTACCTCGGGCAGACGCTCGCGGGGCTTGAATGGAACTGGATCATCATCCCCATCGGCGTGGTCATTGGCTATTTTATCGTCCGAGCCGAACCTGCCGTCTATGTTTTGCGCGAGCAGGTCGAAGAGATCACCTCCGGCGCAGTATCCGGCAAGGCGCTCGGCACAAGCCTTTCCATCGGCGTCGCCGTTTCTGTGGGGCTTGCCATGATCCGCGTGCTCACGGGTGTTTCGGTGCTGTGGCTGGTGATTCCCGGCTACGCGATCGCGCTGCTTCTTTCCTTCTTTACGCCAAAGATTTTTACCGCGATCGCCTTCGACTCGGGCGGCGTTGCATCGGGACCGATGACGGCGACCTTCCTGTTGCCGTTTGCCATCGGCGCGTGCACGGCGACAGGCGGCAATGTGGTGCGCGACGCATTCGGCGTAGTCGCTATGGTCGCCATGACGCCGCTGATCACCATCCAAATCTTCGGGGTCTTGTATAAGCGGAAAGCCCGCCGTGCCGAGCTGGCAGCTGCGGCGCTGCCCGTAGGCGAACCCTTTGCCGATCTTGAGATCATCGAACTGTAATATGGGCGGAGAGGAGCGCGCAAATGAACGCGATCAATATGGCCGTGCTGATCGTCGCACGGGAACTGAAAGATAAATTTGCAGAGGTTTTGGCATCGGAAAACGTGCAGGCGACACTGTCCGTACCCGGAAGAGGAACTGCAACCAGCGAAATGCTGGATTTTCTGGGGCTGGAGTCCTCAGAGCGGATGGTGTTCTTTTCAATCGTTACGGAAGAAAGCTGGACGAAGCTCAAAAAAATTTTGTACCGGGATATGTACATCGGCGTTCCCGGTGTGGGCGTGGCATTTTTAATGCCGTTAAGCAGCATCGGCGGCAGACGGACGCTGCAATACCTGACAGACGGGCAGAAAGTCACACTCAAGGAGGAAAGCACCTTGCAGAATACGGATTTTGAATTGCTGATCATTATTGCCAACAGCGGCAGCATTGACATCATCATGGACGCCGCACGCAGCGCGAAAGCCACGGGCGGCACGGTGCTGCACGCCAAGGGCACAGGCGCCGAGCAGGCGAAAAGATTTTTGGGCATCTCGCTTGCGGAGGAAAAGGAAATGGCGTTCGTCGTGGTGCGCACCACACGCAAAAATGACGTGATGCGTGCCGTTATGGAACAGGCCGGCGCGCCGAATCCCGCCGGCGCGATCGTGTTTTCCGTCCCTGTGACGGATACCGCAGGGATCCGCCTGCCGGAAGAAGACGAAGCGTAACACAAAGCAGATGGCAGCGCCCCCGTTCCCGATTTGGGAACGGGGGCGTTTTTGCTTTTTCAGCTCAACTCAAACATACCGTGGTAAAGGCGGTAATACATCCCCTTTTGCTCCAGCAGTTCGTCGTGCGTGCCGCGTTCGACGATCTTGCCGTGTTCGAGCACCATAATGGCATTGGCGTTGCGCACGGTCGAAAGGCGGTGGGCGATCACGAACACGGTACGCCCCTGCATGAGCGAATCCATCCCCTTTTCGATCAGGCGTTCGGTGCGCGTGTCGATGGAGGAGGTCGCTTCGTCGAGGATGAGCACAGGCGGGTCGGACACTGCCGCGCGCGCAATAGCAAGCAGCTGTCTCTGCCCTTGCGAGAGATTCGCGCCGTCGGCGGTGACCATGGTTTCGTAGCCGTTCGGCAGGCGGCGGATAAACGAATCGGCATTGGCAATTTTTGCTGCCTTTTCGATTTCTTCTTGCGTTGCATCAGGCTTACCGAAGCGGATATTGTCTGCGATCGTCCCCGTAAACAGGTGCGTATCCTGCAAAACGATGCCGAGCGAACGGCGCAGCGCAGCTTTGCGGATATCGCGCACGTCGATCCCGTCATACAGCACACGCCCGCCCTGTACATCATAAAAGCGGTTGATCAGATTTGTGATGGTCGTTTTGCCCGCGCCTGTCGAGCCGACGAACGCGATCTTCTGCCCGGGCTTTGCATACAGGCTCACATCACGCAGCACCGGATGCTTTTTAGAGTACCCAAAAGTCACGTTTTCAAACCGCACGTCGCCGCAAAGCCGCGTAAGCCTGCCGTCCGGCGCGCGCCAGGCCCAGACACCCGTCGGCGCATCGGTCTCATGCAAGTTCCCGTCCGCCGTCTCCTGCGCATGGGCAAGGGTAATCGTACCGTCATCGACCTCTGCGGGCAGGCGCATCACTTCAAAAATGCGTTCTGCGCCTGCAAGCGCCGCCAAAAGGAAATTCGACTGCTGGGTGAATTGATTGATCGGCGCCGCTGCCTGCCGCACAAACACAAGGTAGCTTGCAAGGCTGCCCACGTCTGTCATCCCCCGCATTGCCATAATGCCGCCGAGGATCGCAACAAGCGCATAATTGACATAGGAGATGCTCACCACGGCGGGCACCATTGTGGCGGCATAACTTTGCGCGCCCGTACCCGCCTTGCGCAGCGCCTCGTTTTTTTCGCGGAAGGCCTTCAAATTCTCCGCCTCATGGTTGAAAACTTTGACGACCTTTTGCCCCGTGACCGTCTCCTCAATATAGCCGTCGAGCGCCCCGAGGCTTTTCTGCTGACGGTTATAATACTTTTTGCTGTGCCGTCCGCTGTACCGAATGTACAGAAACATAACGACATAGCACAGCGTGACGATCAAAGACAGCCGCCAGTTGAGCACATATAAAATCACAAGCGTACCCGCCATCTGGATAAAGCTCTGGATCGCCATGGCAAAGCTGTTGTTGAGCGCGTCGGAAACGGTGTCCACGTCGTTGGTAAAATAACTCATCACATCGCCGTGCGGTGTGGAGTCAAAGAATTTCAGCGACAGCTTCTGCACGTGCGAAAACAGGTCGCGCCGGATGTCAAAGAGCACCTTCTGCGCCATGCGCACCATCAGCTGCGTATAGCCGTAGGCGCTCAAAATACTTATGCCGAAAATCCCAGCCGCGATCAAGACACCGACCGCCAGCGTATGCAGGTCGCCGTTTATAAGGTTATTGACGATCGGGCGGATCATATATGTGCCGAGCAAGCCTGTGACACCGCTGACGGTCACAAGGACGGCAACAAGCAGCAGCAAAACGCCGTGCCGCCCCATATAGGCGAACAGCTCGTGCAGCGTAAATCCAAGATGCTTCGGTTTTTTGGCACTAAGCGTTCTCGCTGCCATCTTCGTCACCTCCCCGCATCTGCGTCGCATAAATTTCCTGATAAATGGGATCGTTTTTCAAAAGCTCGTCATGCGTACCAACGGCGTGTACCCTGCCGTCATCCAGCACCACGATGCTGTCGCTGTGCATCACGGAGGTGATACGCTGAGCAATGATGATCTTGGTCATGTCGCGAAGCTCTGCGAGCGTCGTGCGGATGCCCGCTTCGGTGGCGGTATCCACAGCGCTGGTCGCATCGTCGAAGATCAGCACCTTCGGTTGTTTCAGCAGCGTACGCGCGATGCACAGCCGCTGCTTCTGCCCGCCGGAAAAATTCACACCGCCCTGCCCAACCTCGGTGTCAAGGCCTTTCGGCATGCGCTCGAGGAATTCCGCCGCCCCTGCTGCACGGCATGCCGCCCAAAGCGTATCATCCGACGCTTGTGCATTGCCCCACAGCAGGTTTTCACGTACCGTACCCGAAAACAGCACGTTTTTTTGCAACACGATGCCCACCGCGTCGCGAAGCGTCGGCAGGTCGTATTCCCGCACGTCCCGCCCGCCGACTTTGACAGCGCCCTTTGTCACATCGTAAAGCCGCGGGATCAGCTGCACAAGCGTGGTCTTGGCGGATCCCGTGCCGCCCAAAACACCGACCGTCTGCCCTGCACGGATATGCAGCGTAACGTCGGAAAGGGCGTATTCCTTTGCATCGGCGTGATATTTGAACGAAACGTGCTCGAAATCCACGCTGCCGCTTTCCACCGTGGTGCACGCTTGCGCGGGAGATGTAAGCACCACAGGTTCTTCGAGCACCTCGCCGATGCGGTGCGCGCTCGCCAAAGAGCGCGTCAGCAGCAGAAACGCATTCGAGATCATCATAATGGAGTTCATGACCTGCATCACGTAGCTTAAAAAGCCGGTCAGCTCACCGACCTGCAGGCTGTTTTCCAAAATCATATTGCCGCCGAACCACATGATGAGCACGATCGTCATATACATCACACATTGCAGCGTCGGCATATTGAGTACGGCGAGCCGGAAGGTCTTTTCGCCCGTTTTCGTCAGATCCTGATTGACTGCACGGAATTTTTCCTCTTCATACGCCCCGCGCACATAGGCTTTGACCGCGCGGATGGCGGTAAGGTTTTCTTCAACCACATGGTTGAGCTTATCCACTACCTTTTGCAGCACACCGTACATCGGCGCGACCTTGTGTACGATCGCAAACAGGATAAAGGCGAGCAGCGGCGCGCACACAAGGAACACAAGTGCGAGCCGCGCGTTCATATAGAACGAAAGCCCAAGTCCCATAATGAGCATGATCGGGCTGCGCGCGAGCGGGCGAAGCCCGCCGTTGACGGCGTTCTGCAAAACGGTCACATCCGTCGTCATGCGTGTGACGAGCGAGGCGGTGTCAAAGCGATCCAGATTCGCGAAGGCGAATTGCTGCACCTTTTCATATTCCGCCTCGCGGATACGCGCGCCCCAGCCGTAAGCGGCACGGGCGGCAAAACGCGCATACAATAGCCCCGTGATGAGTGAAAGCAGCGCGCAGATCCCCATTTGAAGCCCTTTGTGCAGAATATAAGGGACATCGCGATTGGCAACGCCCACGTCAATGAGATCCGCCATAAGGATCGGGATGACCAATTCAAAGGCTGTCTCGATCAAAACAAACAGCCCGCCTAAGTACAGGTCTTTTTTATACGGCCCAAAGCAGCCAAACAAGCGTTTCATTTCCCGCATGCCGTTTCCTCCCGCTGTGCATCCTGCAAATTGCGGTATGCGCGCACCAAAAAGTCCGCAAACTGCGCTTTTTCTTTCTCGGTAAAGCCGCGCAGCATGACCGCATCTTCCCTTTGGCAATGCGCACGCCAGCCGCGGAAAGCCTCCTCCCCCGCTTCGGTCAGCGAAAGGCATGCGCTGCGCCGATTTCGATCGTCCGCGCGGCGGACGATAAATCCGCTTTTCTCCATGGTATCGAGCATCCGCGACACAGCGGCAGGGTCGATCTCAAAATAATCGGCAAGCTCTTTCGGCCGGCAGTCCGGGTGCGCCGCAATATACGACAACAGCTTCGGCTGCCCCGAACCGAGCCCGATCTCGCGCAGGCAAGGGCGCAGGTAGCTTCGCTGCATATGGAACGCGCGATACAAAAGCAGATGAAAGGTCGTTTCCATCATGGCATACTCCCCACACAAAAAATTGACATATCAATGATTGATATGTCAATTATAGCGTGTAAACGAGCCGTGTCAAGAGAAATGTTTCTTATCGAATGCAAAACGGGAAAGCTCCGGCTGTTCTGACCGAACAGCCGGAGCCAAAAATAGTTGATTTAATTTTCCTGCTTGTAGCACTGCTTTTCGCAGGTGGCGCAGGAATCGGCAAGCAGGATGCTGTCCACGGTCTTGCCCGCCGGGATCATCGGCACGACACGCGCATCCTTTTGGATGTCGCAGGCGATCCAAACGGGGCCGTCCGCCTGCTGCGCCGCCTTATACGCCGCCTTGAACTCTTCGAGCGTATGCGCATGGTAGCCCTTGCCGCCGAAGCCCTCGATCACCTTGACGAAATCCGTTTGCCGTTCGGGATCGGTTTGGGAATAGCGTTTGCCGTAAAAGCAGGTCTGCCACTGGCGAACCATGCCGAGCACGCGGTTGTCAAAAATCACGGTGATGATCGGCAGGTGGTTGCTGACCGCCGTGCACGCCTCGTTTAAGTTCATGTGGAAAGAACCGTCGCCCGTGATGTGTACCACACGTTTTTCGGGACAGCCGATCTGCGCGCCGATTGCCGCGCCGTAGCCGTAGCCCATGGTACCCAAGCCCCCGCTTGTCAAAAAGTCGCGGGACTTGGTGTGTGACAGATACTGCGCCGCCCACATCTGGTGCTGACCGACGTCGGTGACATAGATCGTTTCCTTGTCTGTTCCCTCGCAGATCGCGCGCACCAGCGCATGCGGTGTGAGGAAATCGTCGCTGTCTTTCGGGGTGTAATCCTGCTTTTTGAATTCCGCAAGCCGTGCGAGCCAATCGTCATGCGTTTTTTCCTCCAGCAGCGGCAAAAGCGCGGTCAGGATCGTTTTGACGTCACCCGTCAAGTATTCGTCCACACGGACGTTTTTGTTGATTTCACTGTTGTCGATGTCGATCTGGATGATCGTCGCGTGCGAGGCAAAGTGCTCCGGATCAAGCGCCACGCGGTCGGAAAAGCGTGTGCCGATCGCCAATAGCAGATCTGCTTCATCGATCGCCTTATTGGTCACAAGGTTGCCGTGCATACCCACAAGCCCGTAGTTGAGCGGTTCATCATAGCCAAGCACGCCCGTCGCCATCAGGGTATGGCACGTCGGGATCCCTGTTTTTTCCACCACGGCGCGGGCGATGTCGGACGCATCCGCCGAGGCAACGCCGCCGCCGAGCTCAATGACAGGGCACCGGGCAGCGTTGATCAGCGCTGCTGCTCTTTGCAGCTTTTCTTCGTCGAGCACCGTTTCATCCACGATCTTTGCCGGCACCTGCCGTTCAAACTCCGTGACTGCTGCCGTGATATCCTTCGGCACATCTACAAGCACAGGCCCTTTTCTGCCGGAATTGGCGATCCGGAATGCCTCACGCAGAACCGATGCGAGTTCAGATATGTTCTGCACCATGAAATTATGCTTTGTGATGGGCATGGTGATGCCCGTGATATAGACCTCCTGAAACGCATCGCGCCCGATCAGCGACGTGCCGACGTTGCCGGTAATGGCGACCATCGGGACGGAATCCATATATGCCGTGGCAATACCTGTGACCAGATTCGTAGCCCCGGGGCCGCTTGTGGCAAGCACCACACCCGTTCTGCCCGTGGCACGCGCATAGCCGTCCGCCGCATGGGCAGCCCCCTGCTCATGCGCGGTGAGGACATGGCGGATCTTGTCGCGATATTTGTAAAGTGCATCGTAAATATTCAATACAGCGCCGCCGGGATACCCGAAAATGGTATCCACGCCCTGCTCAATGAGCACCTCAGCTATGATATCCGAACCGTTCAGCTTCATACTTCTCTCCACTCAGTTCAAAAAAATGCTATTAGATGATATTTTAATCCTAATTCCGTGAAAAGTCAACTGTTTCGCGGCACGCGCTCACAGGCCGTACTTTTGCTGCAAACGCGCAAATACGCGCCCGACAGGCTTTGCAAGCACGAGCAGAAACACGACGTTGGAGACGGCATAAACGGCAGTGAACCCCGCAGAGGAAACGACCGCTGCCGCATAACGCGCAGCGTTAAAGCCGCCGTCCCACCAAAGCACCGTCCATATGTCCATAACGAATGAAAACAGCACGCCTGCAAATGCACCATACAGGATCAAGGAAACACGGCTCTTTTGCAGCCGCTTTGCAAACAACCCCGCCAAAAAGCCGACCATGCCCCAGGCAAGCATCTGCATCGGCGTCCAAGGGCCCTGCCCGAAATAGAAATTGGACAGCAGCGCGGAAAGCGCGCCCGTCATAAAGCCCGCCTGCGGACCGAAATACATGGCGGTGAGCACTATGAGCGCGGTTACGGGTTTAAACCCGGGGATCGCCGCAAACAAAACGCGTCCCGCAACGGACAGCGCCGTCATGACGGCAAGCAGGGCGAGCCGCTGTGCGCCTGCGCGGCTTCTTTCAAAAGACAAAAAGAACGGCACACAGGCGAGCACGGCAACACACAGCGTGACCCAGGCGTACCTCTGCTCCCCAAACAGCCACAGCCCGCCCGCAACAACGGCGGGGATGCACACGCACAAAAGCACAATACCGAGCACTTTTTTCAGCATGGCGCATCCGCCTTTCCGCGCGGTTTTGCGGCGGCCGCCACCGCTTCGCAGGTGACTGCGTGCTCGCAAAAGCCGCGGGCGATGCGGTTCGCAGCAGTGGTGTAAAAGTAATTTTCCGAAAAGAAATCACGAGGCGGTGCAGCAGACAGGATCTCGCCGTCAAACAGCAGCGCGCAGCGATCCGCTGTTTCGGCAGCAAATTCTGCGTCGTGCGTGACAATAAGGATGCAAAGCCCCTTTTCGCAAAGCGTGCGCAAAAGCACCTTAAGTCCCTGCTTGCAAGCGGCGTCCATACCTTTTGTCGGCTCGTCTAAGAGCAGCAGATCGGGGTTTGTAAGCAGTACCTTCGAAAGCGCGCATTTCTGCTGTTCACCGCCGCTCAAGTCAAACGGATGGCGATCCAGCAGCGTTTCTATATGCAGCTCCTGCGTGACTGCAGCCGCACGGGCTTCCCGCTCGTTTTTTGGCACGCCGACGATCTGCAAAAGTGAGAGCAGGTCGGCGCGAACGGTATCCTCGGTAAACAGCAGCAGCGGATCCTGCGGCAACAGGGCGGTTTTTGCGTACCCGCTTTCCTTTTTGGCAAGCCGGACTTTACCGCGATAGGGCTTATCCGTGCCCGCAAGCAAATTCAAAAGCGTCGTTTTTCCCACGCCGTTGCCGCCGAGCACACAGCAGATCTCACCCGCATACAACTGAAGCGTAAGCCCGCGTAGCACATCCGGCAGATCACGCGCATATCGAAACCACACTTCCCGAAGCTCGGCAAGCGCTGTCCCGCTTTTCAAGGCGGCGTCCGGGGCTTTCGGCAAAGGCGCTGAAAAGCTGTAATCTTGTAAAAGTTCCCGCCCCTCGCGCACGCTGATGGGACAGCGCTCTTTTTTTGCGCCGAGCAGGCGGTAGATGCGTGCCGCGCTCGGTAAGGCTTCGCACATGGGGTGCGGCGGCGACGTCTTGCAAAGCGCTTCGGCGACGGCGTGCGGGGCAGCATCCATAATGAGGCGCCCTTTTTCAAGCAGCAGCACGCGGTCGGCAAGCGCAAACGCCTCTTCCAAGCGATGCTCGACGAGCAAAATCGTCATGCCCATTTCCCGATTTAAACGCGCAAGTGTATTTAAAAATTCCGTTGCCGCGATCGGGTCAAGCTGGGCGGTCGGTTCATCTAAAAGCAGAATTTTCGGCTGCATCACCAGCACCGATGCAAGATTTAAAAGCTGTTTTTGCCCGCCGGAAAGCGTATCCGTATCCTGCCGAAACCAGCCTTCGATCCCGAGCCAGCTTGCCGTCTCCGCTACACGGCGGCGGATCACCTGCGTTGGGAGCCCTAAGCTCTCCGCCCCGAACGCCAGCTCATGCCAGACCTTATCCGTAACGATCTGGTTCTCGGGATTTTGCATGACAAAGCCGATCTCCGCAGCGCTTGCACGCGCATCCAGAGTATCCATCGGCGCATCGTGCAAAAATACGTCGCCTGCCCGCGTACCGTGCGGTGCAAGCTCCCGCTTTATGAGCCGTAACAGCGTCGTTTTGCCGCAGCCGGTTCCCCCGCACAACACGACGAATTCCCCTTGCCGCACGGAAAAAGAAACCGATTCGAGCGCGGAACGCTCGGCGAGCGGATACGTAAAGCTTAAATTTTCGATACGAAGAATTTCCATTTTCCTCTCTCCACGACTTCCAAAAGTGCGGGTAAAAGCGACAAGGCAAAAAACGCGACATACGTGCACACGGCAGCAGGCGTTGCGGGAAGGGCTGTGAGGCGCGGATAAAACGCATAGGCGGCTTCGCCGCTTATAAAGCCCGCGAGCACGACTGCCGTCAAAAGCAAAACGGTCGTAAGCAGTACACCGTCGCGCAGCGCGAAGCGGTACAGCGCAAAATGTGTACGCCCGGGCAGCGCATGCCCGCGCGCCTGCATCGATGCGGCGGTCTCCATTGCGTTTTCCAGCGAAATGCTCAGAACGCTTGAGAGCACGCGCAGTTTTCCTCGGATTCGTGCCTTTCGGTCGGCTGCCGTTTGCATGCCGAGCGCTGTCTGGGCACGATCCGCCGCACGAAGCTGCCTTAACAGCTGCGGCAAAAAGCGCAGCGCCATGCATAGCGTCATGGTTAGCCGCGGCGCGGCTTTACCGAATAAAAACAACAGTTTGTCGGACGACACCGCCCGATTGTATACGCCGCACCACAGGATCACCGCCGCAAGCGTCAAAGCAAGGCTCACGCCGTACAAGAGCGCCTCGAGCGTAAAGGGCGTATCCCCGAGCCAAAAGAGGACGGTCACACCCTCGTGCACAAACAAGGGATTGAACAGTGCAACGATGAGCAGAAAGGGCAGGGTCGTGCGCAGCATTTTCCGCTTGCCGCCGGTCGGTGCGGACAGCACGGCACACAACACACCGCCGAGCAGCGCGATCCCGCGCAGCACGGGATTTTCGGCGAACATCGTCAAGAGCAGCACCGACAGGAAATATACCAACAATACGCTTGGGTGCAGTGCAGAAAACGCACGCAAAATGCTCTCCCCTTTCATTCGTGTTTCATGCAAGTATACCGCATTTTGCGGGGCACAATCAAGTCCAACCCCACATTCCTATGCACTTTATCCTTTTCTCGCTTGCGCTTTTACGGAAAGCATGCTACGATAACTAAAGAAATATCAAACAAAATCATCTGCATCGTGGCTCTCTTTTATCAGAAAGGTTGGAAAAATCATTATGGTAGAGAATTTTCGAGACTTTACCCGCTTTATTTCGCCTGAAACGCCTGCGGCAGTACGCATTGCGGGAGAAACGGTGGACGGTACGGATTTTTATATTTCGCGTGAAAAGGGCGATATGCTCGCTTTGGAATACATCCTATCCGGCACCGGGACCTTAACTATTAACGGGCAGGAGCTGCACCCGCAGGCGGGCGATGTATTTCTGCTCACGCTTGGCAGCCGTCACACCTATTATGCCGATCCGGATGACCCGTGGCGCAAGTATTTTGCCGTATTTTCCGGGCCAGTGGCAGAGCGCATCATAGAAAGCTATCTGCCTGCCGACACCTATCTGTTTCCCCGCTGCAATGTGGAACCGTACTTCCGCGAGATCGTACAGGTCAGTCTGGACGACGCGGTGCCGTTCACGGAAAAGGCAGATCGTATCACGGTCGCGCTTTTGAAGATCTGCATGTATATCCGCAGCCGCAATGTGCTCGAACAGCAGGATCTGGCGGATAAGATCCGCAGCCGTTTGGATTTTTATGTGGAGCATCCGTTTTCGCTGGATATGCTCTGCCGAGACTTCAACTATTCCAAGAATCACCTCATCCATGTGTTCCGCGAGAAATTCGGCAAAACGCCTTACCAATATTACTGTGAGGTCAAGATCGAGACCGCCAAACGGTATTTGCAGGATTCCTCGATGTGTATCGGCGAGATCGCGGATCTTTTGGCGTTTTCGGATCGGCAGTATTTTGCGAGCTGCTTCCGTAAGGCAGTCGGCTGTTCGCCGCGGGAATACCGCAACCGTGTTCGAAAATCAGCAATGTGATATTTTCTATGTTTTTAGTGATAAAATCCATTCAAAACGCAGTTTTTTTGTGATATTCTAACGAAAAAGGTGTGCGTAATTGAAAAATTTTAGTTTATATATCGTAACTGACCCGCACTATTTTGAAAACAAGCTCGGGGCTTCGGGCCCCGCGTATGAACGGCGCAGCCGCACAGATCAGAAGTGCATCGCCGAAACGGGTGCCATTATCGACGCAGGTTTTCAAAAAATCGGTGCGGACAAAGAAACGAATGTCATCGTGCTGCCCGGAGACTTGGTATACCGCGCCGAAAAGGCGAGCCATCTCGGCTTTATCGAAAAACTGCGGGCGCTGCAAAGCCGGGGCAAGGAGATTTATGTGCTCACGGCGCGCCACGACTACTGCAACGACGGCAACACGCCATGCGGCTTTGTGGGTGAAGAGGAAATCCCCGCCGAGGGGACACGCCGCGACGAGCTGCGCGGTCTGTATTATGATTTCGGCTTCAAGCAAGCGATCAGCGAGCATCTTCCGACGCTCTCCTATGTTGTGCAGCTGACAGACGGCATCCGCCTTTTGGTGCTCAACTGTGACGGCGACAGCAAGGATTTCAAAGGCTTTTATGACGATCAGATGGCATGGGCGCTCGAACAGATCCGTTTTGCGCACGAAAGCGGGAATTACATATTTGCCACCACGCACTATCCCCTGCTGCCGGGTTCGCCCGTCATGCGCCTGATCGGCGACGCGAAACTGACCGATTGGGAAAAGCGTGCGAACGAGCTTGCAGATGCGGGGCTTGACCTGATCTTTACAGGGCACATGCATATGCAGAGCCTCACGCAGTACACCACGCAAAACGGCAACACCATCACGGATGTTTGCACAGGCTCGTTTGTCGGCTGCCCGTGCGCCTACCGCAAGGTGACGTTTTCGGATACGGATATCCACATCGAATCCTTTACGATCGAGGATTTTGATTGGGATAAACAGGGCAAGACTGCCGCCGAATACTTCACCTGGCGCTTTGACCGTATGATCACGGACATCATCGATGCCATGGCGTATGACTTCGCCTTTTTTACGCGGCTGTTCGGCGGGCCCGAAAAGAACAAGAAGCTGAAGATCCCCGTCACGCTGGTTGGAAAGATTCTCCAAAAGCTTACACTCGGCGGCGTGGGCAGGCTGTTCTGGTTCCGCGTGGACCCCTCCATTAAAGACCGCCTGCTGAAAGACACCGCCGTGGAATTCGTGCGCAATATCTTTGTCGGCAACGAGCCGTATGTGCCCGGCACGCCGATGTATGCGGCAGTGGATGCACTGCTGCGGCGGCTGCGCCCGGTGCTGCGCATCGCCGAAAAAAAGCTCGGTGCGAAAAATCCGATGTTTGCGGATCTGCGCGGGTTTGTGCTTTCGCTCATCGGCGATGAAAAACAGCTGGACTACGAGGCGGCGCTGCCTTTTAAATCCTATCAGAAGCAAGGAGGCGACCCGGCATGAGCACGGCGTCCGTTGCAGGCAAACTGCCGACCGCAAATGAAAAGAAGTATTTAAAGACAAAGGAATGGGTTTTTTACCTGCTCGCCATGTTCTTTTTCTCTTCTATGACGGGCATGGTCAATTCCTATCGCCGTGCCTATCTGGTAGATGTACTGCTGCTTTCAAATGACCAGCTTTCTTTTTTCAATGGTTTTACGCAGATCGTGGGCTATGTGCTCTCATTTATTTATGCGTTGATTTTAGACAACAAAAAAATCAAAAACAACCAGAAATTCAAGCCGCTTGGTTTGCTTGCGGCGATCCCCTGCGGCGTGGTGACCGCGCTCATCTTCTGGACGCCTGATTTTGTGCAGCGCAACCCCACCGTGCTGCTCATCTGGCTGTGCGCGCTGGCGCTCATTCAAGGGTGTGCCACCTATTTCGGCGGGACAGTCACGATGGTCGCCGCCGTTATGACGCCCAACGACAAGGAGCGCGAACAGCTGCTCTCCTTCCGCGGGATCGCCAGCGCCATCGGCAACTCCGCGCCGCTCGTCATTGTGCTGGTGGTTGCAGCGATCATTAAAGCGGCAAACGGCGGAACAGAGAATGCCGCGCTTTCTTACTTCATTTCCGCGATTTTGTGCGGCGTGGTCGGGACGATCACCATGCTTTTGGGGATGTCCGTCATCAAGGAGCGCATCGTCTATAAATCCGAGCGCAAAAACCCGTTCAAAGGGCTTTGGAACGTCATCCGCAGCAAACACGCATGGGTCATTTTGATCAGTGAATTCCTGAAGTCGTTCCGTGGTATCGCCACCTTCATGGAGCCGTTCATCGCTGCGGCGATCTTGGGCAGCTCCAGCCAGACCGTGCTGTTCGCGCTGCCCGTCGGGATCGGTACGATGGTGGGTATGCTCATCATCAGCCGCCTGTTAAAGCGTTTTACAAGCCGCGTACTGTATATTGCTTCGGGCGTGTATTCCGTGTGTATCAACGCCATAGCGTTCGGCGTGGGCTATGCGTATTTGACGCATATGGAGACCCTGCCGTGGCTCAACTATATCTTCATCGTCTGTCTGTTTGGCACCGGCATCCAATTCGGCGCATCCAACCTGCTGCCGGAGATGTTCAAGGCGGATGTGCTTGACGATCTGGAACTCAAGACAGGCAGCCGTTTGGACGCGAGCTTGGGCTTCTTCATCGGCATCGGCGGCACAATCAGCGGCGCGCTTGCCAATATTGCCGTCCCGTATATTCTGTACGGTGACGGTTCGATCATCCAATACCAGCAGGGCTTGGGCGACGGCACGGCGCAGACGCTGGATACCAAGATTATGCTGCTTTTGTTCTACACGGTGTTCCATGGTCTTATGATGCTGCTCGCAGGCTTGCCGTTCCTGTTCTATAAGCTTTCGGGCGCAGAACGCGAGCGAGTGCATACGGAAGTGCTTAAAATGCGTGAGGAGCTTGCACAAAGCGAAGGCGTGGAAGCTGCCGAATAGACCAAAATCCGCCCATACAGCCGCGTACCGCTATGGTGCGCGGCTCTTTTGTGTGAAAAAAGCAAAAAGAAAAGCTCTCCGAAAGGAGAGCTTTTTGATGTCGGCATTACCTATTTTCCCGGGCCGCTTCCAGCCAAGTATTTTCGGCGCAAATGAGCTTAACTACCGTGTTCGGGATGGGAACGGGTGGACCCTCATCGCAATCAACACCGACTGCTTAAGGAGAAGCGTTTGTGCGTTTCCCTCAAGCGCGAGAAAGAGTATAGCATACCCTTGCAAAAATTGCAAGCCCTTTTTTTAAAAAATTTTCGTATTTTTTCTCTTTTGTCAATCTGCGCGGTACACATGCTCGATCGCACCGACATACATGCGGTGGTAATCCCCTGCCGTGTAGTTTGCCGCGATGGAACCGTCTAAGAAGCCGTCGGGGGTCAGATCCCATTTCGCGAGCTTTTTGCAGACGAGCACCGTTTTTGCGCTCTCGAAGCTCACTGCATCGCCGAACGGTACGGGAACAAGCCCCGTTTCGGCACATTTGTCCGTATCCCTTCCGGATTTTCTGCCGCACAAGCCCATTTCCGCCTTACAGCCGCCGTCAAAAAAGCTCAGGGTAAAGCGGTCGTATTTTTCCATAAATTCACGTGTGTAGCGCTGCGGGCGGACAAACACGAACACCACGTCACGCCCCCACAACTCGCCGACCCCGCCCCAGCTGACGGTCATGGTGTTGAAATCGGATGGTATGCCCGCCGTAAGCAGCGCCCAATCATCCGCGATCATTTTCACGGGTGAGGTTTGCAGGTCTTTTACGGATATTTCACGCATCGAAGCGCCTCCTATTTTTGAGATGATTTGGATCGATTACTACTATAATACGCCGAAGCGCAAAAATCAATGCGTATTTTAAGCTCAAATAAAATTGACGAAGCACCGGCAGTTTTACTGCCGATGCTCCACTTTTTTTGAGGCAAGGAAAGCCGAACGCAATATGCCGAAAACTTGATCCTGCGGCGGCTTTTCCCTTTTTCACCGTTGGTGCGCGTCAGCGCACCTGCCGTCTCAAAAGAAAAAATCCATCCGCATTCCCGTCGTTTTCGGTGCCGAGCAGTTTCAAACGCGCAGATTTTCGTTTGAACAAGGCACAAAACCGATGCCATACTGCCGTATAGCGAGGTTTTTAACGCAGTTCAGGCGGAAAGCTGCCGTTTGAAACCATATTGGGCTCGGCTTCCCTTGCCTCTCTATACAAACGCCGTGCGGCGGGGGCAATGGCCTGTTGCCCCGCGCGGGACGGAGATTTCCCCATCCTGCGGCAATGTGCTAATTGCCGTAGCCGTAAGCACCGAACGGGTTATAATAGCTTTGCGATGTCGGTTCGCCCGTCACGGTCGTGCCGCGATCTTCCACGAGTGTGGCGGTCACTTCAAATTCGCTGACGGAATAGTTGTTTGCAGCGTCTACCCTGCAAATGGTCAGCGTAAGCGTGTCGCCCACATTAGACTCTTCAATGATATCCGGAAGCGTATCCGTAGAGGTCAGATCCTCACTGTTGACACGGATGATCATATCCCCCGCCTGCACGTCCGTATTGGCAAGCGAGCTGTCGGAATTGATGGACTGGATGACCAGCGTGCCGTCCGGCAGATCGTTCGCACCGACAAGCATGCTGTAAAGCTGGTTGGAGGAAGCCGGGAAATAGTTGATGCCGAGCTTCGGGCGGTTGGTCACATAGCCGTTGGCAACGATCTCGTCAAAAACTTCCTTGACGGTCACGCTCGGTACGGCAAAGCCCATGCCCTCATATTCGGTGCTGGCGATCTTCGAAGAGTTGATGCCGATGACCTGGCCATACGCATTCACCAGCGCGCCGCCCGAGTTGCCGGGATTGATGGCTGCCGTGTGCTGGATGCAGAGCATCTCATAGCCGATCTCACTGTCCACGGGACGGGAAATGGCAGAGACCATACCGTCCGTGAAGGAGCCTGCAAATGCAACGCCGCCCGGGTTGCCGATGGCATAGACCGTTTCGCCGACCGAAAGGCTGTCGGAATCCCCAAACTCGGCGGCGGTAAGGCCCGACGCGCGAATGCTCAGTACGCCGATATCCGTTTTGGAGTCATAGCCGACGATGGTCGCATCGTACTGCGTCTCGTCATACAGCTGCACTTTAACGGTCTGACCGTCGCTGATGACGTGCGCGCAGGTGACGATATAGGTGTATGTCCCGGTGCTGTCCTCGCCGACGATCACGCCGGAGCCCTCACCCGCAAGCGCCTCGTTGCTGAACGCGCTGCTGCTGTATACAAGTACGCCGACGGAGCTTTTCTGGATCTTTTCATATACGCCCTTGGCGGTCAATTCCCCGTCCGTGCCGGTGCTCGACGCCGTGGGGGATTCGTGGATCTCGGCAGTGCTCGGATTTTGCGTGCCTTCTGCGGTCGGGACATCGTTGCCGCGAACAAGTGCGACCGAGACACCGACGATCGCCAACACGACGACTACCGCCAAGCAAGCTGCAAAAATTTTCACACCGCGCTTTTTATGCTTGGATTTTTCCGGATCCACCTGTTTTTTCTGCGGCGCGGAATACCAAACGTAGTTGGGGTTAGGGTTAGGGTTTGCGTTCTGCGGTGCGCCGTTCGGATTCTGCGCGGTATAATGCGGGTTGCCGTAAAAGCCTGTGTTGGGATTGGGCGCGGTATACGGTGCGTTTGCCTGCCCGGCGTTGTTCGCCGTGTTCGGCTGAGCTTGCCCGGCAGATTCATTTTGCGCCGGCTTTTCGCTGCCCGCCGTGTCCGGCTGTTCCGGCTGCGGCGTGGTGTTGGAATTCAGATTGTTGTTTTCATAATCCATATCGAAACGCCTCCATGCGTGGATTTCCGATTGACAAGATTATCGTAATGCGCGGTTATTAACTCGATATTAACAGGCTTTGAAGAATTTTGCGGGACTTGTAAATAAGTTGTTAAACACTCGTCTCGCCGCTGTTCGGCGGGACATTCGGAAGCGTGAAGGAAAACTCCACATATTCGCTGCCGTCGCTTTGTGCCGAGATCGTGCCGCCGTGCATTTCTATGATCGTCTTGCAGATATAAAGCCCCAGCCCCGCGCCTTTTGTATCATAGCTGCGGGATTTGTCGACCTTATAAAATCGTTCAAAGACACGCGAAAGCTCTTCGGAGGAGATCCCCGTCGTGCCCGTATTGCGAATGGAAACGGTAGTGTTTTCCTGTGTTTGCTCTACCGCTACGCCGATCGCACCGTTTTCGGTGAATTTCACGGCGTTATCCACAAGATTGTATATGACTTGATGCAGCATATCGCGGTCAGCAAAAATATATGTCGGCCGGAGCGTATCAAGCCCTACAACCTCGATGTGCTTACGATCAATGATCTGCTCAAAATTGAGCATGGTATCGAAAATTTCGCGGCACAGATCGAACCGCTTCGGCTGCAGCTGCAGCTCGCCCGCTTCGATTTTGGACATATTGAGCATGGACGTCACAAGCCGTGAGAGGCGTTTGGTCTCGTCGGAGACGATGCGCAGGTAATGATTTTGCCGTTCGGGCTCGATGGTACCGTCCAAAATGCCGTCGATAAAACCGCCGATGGTGGTCATGGGAGTTTTGAGCTCATGCGAAACATTCGCAACAAAGCTGCGCCGCGAGCTCTCCTGTAAGGAAAGGGACGCCGCCATACGGTTGAACGCCTCCATAAGCTCCGAAAGCTCGTCGTTGCCGCGCACACTTACGCGCGGGCTGAAGTCGCCGGCCGCATACGCCTTGGTCGCCTTGGACATCTCCTTTAAGGGACGGACAAGGTTCGCCGTAAAGAGATAGATCACGGCAAAGCCGATGCACAGCGCCAAAAGAGAGGCGAATGCAAACATGCGCAGCGCATTGAAGAAATAGCCCTGAAAGCTGATGCTCATCGGCTCCACGGCAAAAATATAGCCCGCGATCTGCCCGCTGACGACCACGGGCTCGGCAGCCGCCAAATGGGTATTGTCATACAGCCCGTCCAGTGTCCCGGTGGCATAGTAGCTGCCCTTTGCCACCTCATCGAGCACGCTTTGCGGCACCTGATACGACCCGTGGATGGTGCACACGCCGTCATTGCGCACGACAAGGTCGGAGGAAAGCAGATCCTTGCATAGGATAACCTTACCGTCCGGGTCGCACATAAACACGTCCGCGTCGATCGCCTCGGAGATCGTGGTGAGGTTATTGCAGATGAAAACGACCGATCCCTGCGGTTCGTCGCGAAGCCAGGAGGAAAGCACCTCTGCCGTGGACTGCGCTACCGATTTGGCGTTTTCCTTGAGCAGCACAGACATCTGGTTGCTCCAATAGTTTGTCACAAAAATCCCCAGTGTTACACCCAATGCGACAAAACAGATCGTTACGATGACCAAAAACACCGAAAAGTATTTGACAAACAGGGACTGGTGGCTGAATTTATGGTATGCCTTGCGGGCAAATGCCTTTAACTTGCCGTCACGCATGGCTTATTCCTTCGTTTCAAATTTATAGCCGACGCCCCAAACCGTTTTAAGATCCCATTTGTCCGAAACGCCTTCCAATTTTTCGCGAAGCCGTTTGACATGGACGTCTACGGTGCGCGAATCGCCGTAATAATCGAAGCCCCAGACCTCGTCAAGCAGCTGGTCGCGCGTGAACACACGGTTCGGGTTGGACGCAAGATGGTAGATCAGTTCCAATTCTTTCGGCGGTGTGTCCACGGGCTTGCCGTTAACCTTCATTTCGTAGTTCGTGAGGTTGATGCTCAAGTTTTCATAATTGACCTCTTTGACCGCTTCGCCCGCAGGACCTGCGCTTGTACGGCGCAGCACCGCCTTGATGCGGGCAACCATTTCCTTTGTGTCAAAGGGCTTGGTCATATAATCATCCGCGCCGAGCTCAAGACCCAGCACCTTGTCAAAGGTCTCGCCCTTTGCCGTGAGCATGATGATGGGTTTGTCGGAAAATTTGCGCACCTCGCGGCAGACCTGCCAGCCGTCAAGCTTTGGGAGCATGATATCGAGGATCATCAGATCCGGGTTTTCCTGCTTAAAGGCGTTGATCGCCGAAACCCCGTCGTTCACGCTTTTGACCGCATACCCCTCTTTTTCCAGATACAGGCGCAGCAATTCGCAGATGTTGGTGTCGTCGTCTACGACCAAAATTTTTTCGTTTGCCACAAGGCTCACCCTTTCTTTTTGCAAGAACAGACGGGCATACGCCCGGTTCATTTTTTCTTATGATAAAAAAAAGTTGCAAATAGTTTATGAACAAAGAAGAAACTTTTGTTAAATCCCGAAAGCAGTCAGTTCTCCGCGAAAAAGGCGGAAATATCGCGGGAATAAAAATATACCCTGCACCCCCACGGGACTTCTGAATCCGTATACGTCCCTGTCTCGTAACCGGCAAGCGCCCGATAGGTCTCGGAGGCTTCAAAGCGCTGCACATCCGCCGCGAGCACGATCAGGTAGCAGCCGTCCTGTTGAGCATGCGCTGCTGCATCGAAAGGGAACTGCTGGTAATTTTCAAGCAGAAGTTCGCCGTTTTCGGAGATCCCGACATTATGCGGCCGGACTTCGCCGCCGCTCATCACAAAAAGCGCATTCGAAAACCAAAAATTGCCATAGCCGCAAGACAAATCCCGTGCGGTGATCGCGTCGTAAATTCCCTGATATTTTCCGGCAGGTTCGCGCACGACCTGCATATCGGAAACAGAAAAGACCGACTCTGCAAAAAACAGCACCGTTACCGCGCAAAGCACCACGCCGAAGCGGCGCACGGAGACACGGCGCAAAAGCGCAACCACGCTTGCCGCGAACAGCAACAGCAGGCTGAAGATCATAGGGATCAGCCGCCAGCCCGCGTTGGAGATCGTACCGAAGAACCAAAGAAAAACCGTAATGCCGCACACCGCCGTCACCGCCCAAAACAGGCGTTTGAGGTGCACATCCTTGATTTTCCGATAGCAAAATGCGAAAACGAGGAGCGCACACGGCAAAAGCGCCGCAAACAGGCAGCGCAGAAGTGCGGGCAGCTGGGTAAGATCCGTCAAGCTCGCATTATCGGTAAATGATATATCAAACAGCAAAAAATATTCCGTCACAAGGTTTTGGAGCTTACCCGTCCAATTGAGCATTTCTTCCATGGTGTCATAGGAAGAAGATGCGTTCGCATAGCCGAACTGCGCGCCGCCCGTGACCGCATAGCGCAGGAGGAAGCCAAACGCCATAGCCGGCAGAGGCAGAGCGGCGGCGATAAAGGCGGGCAGATTCTGCTGCGCCGTCAATTTTGTTTTCGTGTCGAAAAAGCGTTCACAGAAAAAGGCAATGCTAAGCGGCAGCGCAGCAATGCCCGCCACCTGAAAGCCGTCGGACGAAACAGCGGTAAAAAACAAAAAAGCGGCAAGCCCCCACAGCACCGCCCTGCGGCGGCACTGTGTCTGCAATGCCTCTAAAAATGCGGTCAGCAGCGAAAAGCCAACCATAAGAAATAAAGCGGAAAGGCTGTAATAGAGGATGTGCTCGCAAAACATCTCACGAAATTTCGATCCGCAAAGGAACAGCGCGCACACCGCCAAAACGAGCAGGCTCCCGCCGAAAAGCCCCAAATCCATGCGGCGTGCAAACCAGATCAGCGCGGCAAAAAACAAGAGCAGGAACACGACCATCCCCGCAATATGCGCCGTATAAGACACACCGAACAGCGCCACAAACGGCAGCATCAACAGCGCGCCGCCGAACGGCAAAAAGCCCGCATACGCGAAATCCGCAGCAAACAGCGAGCCCGAACGATATGACGCATACGCCCACATAAGCGTATCCATCGTGTCGGAATTGACGTTTGCTTTTGCGTACAGTACCGTATAGACAAGCACAGCCGCCGCGCCCGCAAAGGATGCGAGCACGGCGAAAATTCGAGTTATCTTTTTTGAAATCGGTTTCATTGGCTCCCCTACCCCGCCTTAAAGATCCTTATTTCAGGGACGCGAGCAGCCCGCCTTTTTGAATGATGTTCTGGATAAAAGGCGGGAACGGTTCTGCCTGATAGATTTCGCCCGTGGCAAGGTTCTCGATCACGCCGGTATCAAAATCCACCGCGACCTCATCCCCGTTTTGGATCGCCTTGCTTGCCGCAGGACATTCCAAAATGGGCAGCCCGATATTCAGCGAATTGCGGTAGAAAATGCGTGCAAAATTTTCGGCGATGACGCAGGCAATGCCCGACGCTTTGATGGCAATAGGCGCATGCTCGCGCGAAGAACCGCAGCCGAAGTTCACACCCGCGACAAGAATATCGCCGGGTTGCACATTTTTTACAAAATCTTTGTCGATATCTTCCATGCAGTGCGCCGCCAGCTCTTTGGGGTCGGCGGTATTGAGATACCGCGCGGGAATGATGACGTCCGTATCGACATGGTCGCCGTATTTGTGTACTTTACCCTGTATTTTCATAGGTCTCGTCCTTTCTGTCAGTCCAGCTTTGCAGGATCGGAGATGTACCCCGTTACGGCGCTTGCCGCCGCGACATACGGGCTTGCGAGATACACTTCGCTGGTGGGGTCACCCATTCTGCCGACAAAATTGCGGTTCGTCGTGGAGACCGCGCGTTCACCCGCGGCAAGGATGCCCATATGCCCGCCGAGGCACGGCCCGCAGGTCGGGGTGGAGACGATCGCGCCCGCTTCGACGAAGGCTTTGGTGAGCCCTTCTTCGATGCACTGCAGATACACCGCCTGCGTTGCGGGGATGACAATGCAGCGCACACCGTCGGCAATCTTGCGCCCTTTGATCACGGAAGCCGCCGCGCGCATATCCTCGATCCTGCCGTTGGTGCAAGACCCGATCACGACCTGATCGATGTCGATGCGCTCGATCTCGTCGATCGTGTGCGTGTTTTCCGGCAGATGCGGGAACGCCACCGTGGGCTTGAGGGTATTGAGATCAATGGTAACGACTTCATCATAGGGCGCGTCCGCGTCCGCTTCGTATACAACGGGCTTGCGCGAGGTGCGCCCTTCCATATAGGCAAGCGTCTTTTCGTCCACGGGGAAGATCCCGTTTTTCGCGCCGCACTCGATCGCCATATTGGCAATGCAGAAGCGGTCATCCATGGAAAGGCTCGCGACGCCCTCGCCCGCAAATTCCAGCGAGCGGTACCGCGCGCCGTCCACGCCGATCTTACCGATGAGGTGCAAAATCACGTCCTTACCGCTGACATACTTTTGAAGTTTCCCGGTAAGCACCACTTGGATCGCGGACGGCACTTTAAACCACGCCTTGCCGGAGATCATGCCCGCCGCCATATCCGTCGAGCCGACGCCCGTGGAGAATGCGCCGAGCGCGCCGTAGGTGCAGGTGTGAGAGTCCGCGCCGATGACCACGTCGCCCGAGATCACAAGGCCGCGTTCGGGAAGCAAAGCGTGCTCAATGCCCATCTGCCCCACGTCAAAGAAATTGCGGATGCCGTATTCCTTTGCAAAGGTGCGCACCTTTTTGCAGTTTTCGGCGGATTTGATGTCCTTGTTGGGCGTAAAGTGATCCATCACAAGGGCGATATGTTCATTATCAAAGACCTTTTGGAAGCCTTTTTCTTCCATTTCATGGATGGCGACGGGAGACGTTACGTCGTTGCCCATCACCAGATCCAGATTTGCCTCAATGAGCTGCCCCGCCGAGACAGACGGCAGCCCCGCATGCGCGGCAAGGATCTTTTGCGTCATTGTCATTGCCATAAGTTATTCCTCGATTCCGTTGATGTTGGTGTCGCCCGTTTCGAGCGCGGTAAGACCCGAGCGCGACAGCTCGATGATGCCGTGCTTGGTCATCTTTTCAATAAAGCGGTCGATCAGCGACGGCAGCCCCGTCAGCTCCGCCGTGATGGTGGTGTGCCCAATATCCTTGACCTTCGCGCCGAAGCCGTTGATCGTCTTGAGCACCGCAGTGCGGCGGCTGTTGGTCGCATGCACCTTGATGAGAAGCAGCTCGCTGGCAATGAGCTGCCCTTCGCTTAATTTCACGACCTTGATCACGTCGCCGAGCTTTGCAAGCTGCTGCTCGACCTGCATGAATTTGTACGGCTCGACGTCCGAAACGATGGTGATGCGCGAATACAGCGGATTTTCCGTTTCGGCGACGGTCAGGCTGATGACGTTATAGCCACGCCGCGCGAACAGGCTCGCCACGCGCAGCAGCACGCCCGTGCGGTTATAGACGAGCGCGGAAAGGAAGATACGCTCCAAATTTTGCTGTTCTGCCATGATAGGATCCCTCTTATTCTGCCGAGAATTGATATAAGGTGGTGGAAACGAACGGCTTTTCCGGCGTAAATTCGCAGGGGATGAATTCCGGGTGGTTGAGCGCATCCGGGAAATACTGCGTTTCGAGGCAAAAGCCCTGCCGATACATAAGGGGCTTGCCTGCCTTGCCGATCTGCGTACCGTCCATATAGTTGCCGATGTAAAGCTGCACGCCGGGCAGATCCGTATAGCCGCGCATGACGCGCCCGCTTTTGGGGTCTTTTGCGCGGGCGAACTCCCGCAGCGTACCGTCATAGTTTTCAATGCGGAAATTGTGGTCGTAGCCTCTGCCGATCTTCAGCTGCTCGTCATCAGCGCCGACGTCGCGGCCGATCTTCTTCGGCAGTCGAAAATCGAACGGCGTGCCCTCGACCGAACGGATCTCACCCGTAGGGATGCAGTCCGTATCCGTCGGGGTGTATGCGTCGCAGAAAAGCTGCAACTCATGGTCGATGATCTGATCTGCGTCAAAGCCCGCAAGATTAAAGTAGGCGTGGTTCGTAACATTGATCGCCGTTTTGCGGTCGGGCGCACAGCGGTACTCGATGCGCACGGCGCAGTCGTCGTCAAACGAGAACGTCACCTCGTTGTGCACATTCCCGGGGAAGCCTTCATTGCCGTCGAGGCTTTCATAGGTAAAGCGGACGGCGCCCTCGCCGACGATCTCGGCGTCCCACACCGCTTTGGCATATTCGTGGTTGCCGTGGAGGGTGAATTTGCCGTCCACATTTTTCGTGATCGGGTAGTTGACCCCGTCGATCGTGATCCCCTTGCCCGCGATGCGGTTGGCGACCCTGCCGACGGTGCGGCCTTGGGAGTCGGTGCACAAAATCTGCCCTTCCATGGTATCAAAGCCGACGAGCACGTCGCAAAGCGCACCCGCGCGGTCGGGCACAACGATCTTGTTGAGCGTCGCACCATAAGAGAGCAATTCAATATACGCGCCGGCGGCGTTCGTAATGGTGTATGCGTAAACCGCCGCGCCGTTTTCGGCGTTTCCGTAAAATCTTTTTTCTGTCTGCACGATTTCACCCCATTATACTTATGGAATTCTATTTTATTAAGTATAATCTTTGCCGCGCGCGTTGTCAAGAAAACGACGGTAAAACAAAAGAAAACCGCCCTAAAAAGGGCGGCTTTCCGCTGCGCAGGCGATACGCAAAAGCACTTACGTGCCGCCGTTCCACTGCGAAATCTCCGCATACAACGTCTCGGTCGCATCGACGGTCTCAGCATTCAAAAACACATACGCGGGATTATCGCCCGAAAGGCGCAGGCAAACATATTTGCCCGTATCATTGTATACATACAGATCGCATGCGCCGTAGCCGTCAAAGTAGAAATGGCCGTAGCTTTTGGAAACACCGCCGTAACCGTTGGTACGTGTGCCGTTTGCGGGGAGCGCATCTACGAGTTCTACGGACTCGACCTGCTCACGTGTGAGCGTCAGGTCATAAAGCGGCGCCTCCATTTGAAGCTGTTCGTTCTGCACCGCCACGGAAAAACCGGAAAAACTCATCACACCGGCAAATGCTACGATACAGACTAAAACGGCAAGTATGCCGAACAGAATCGCCTTGCCCGCAGGGCGGCCGATATTCACCGTCCAGCCGAGGCTCTCTACACGCTTCGGAACAAAAATGCGCGGGTCATAAGGGTTATAATAGCAGCCCCATTTCCATTCGCTCTCCGCATCGGCATCTGCGGGTGCTTGCACGTCCATATAGGCTTCTTCCAGCTTCCGCAGCTTTTTTTGCTGCCAAAACGCCGCCGCAAGATTGATAAGCACCAGAACCGCGAGCGCAGCGACCGACAGATACATGTTTTGCAGAAAACCGGTAGATAGAGCGAACAGCAGCCAAAACAGAAGCATGCTTACCGCCATAGCGACGGCGCTGCCTGTATGAATGCGGATGCTTTTCTGCGCGAACGCCGTGGCGGCGGCAGTGTCCTCCCCCGCCGTGCGGACGGGCAGGCTGCGCATCTGATAATAAAGAGGCACCGTAAAAAGCTGGCAAACCGGTCCGATGAATGCAAAGGGCAGCGGAAAATCCGAACGAAGCGACGGAACGACAAGCAGGATGATCAAGGGGACAAAGCTCAAAATCAGGCATATCCAAACAAATGCAGGCGACAGCGCGCCCGTCGCCTTGTCACGGCTTACCGCAAGATCGGCAGATAGGGTTTTACGCGCAGGCGGCAGCCAGCCCTTTTGTGCGCGCAAGGTCAAAAGCCGACGTCGCGCGGTATTTTGCACAAGCCAGGTCAGCAGCAGAAAAAGCACCAGGATCGCCAGCATACACATTTCCGCCCATGCTTGCACAGCCGGCAAAAACAGCAAAAAGCCCGCTGCCGCCGATACAGCCAGCACTGCACAAAGCCCCGCGTAATAGGCGCGCAAAATACGCTTCACCTCAGGACTTTCGGCTTTATTTTCAGAGAACGCCACCCCGAGCACGAACGCGCCGCGCCGCACCGCACAAGCGGAAGCGCCGGTCACGGCGAGAAACACCACCCAGAGCATTGCAAGCAACAACCAGATCATTTGGATCCCTCCCCATCTTGATAAAGCGTGTTGACAATTTCCGATATGCGTGCCAGCAAAGCCTGCTTGGAAACGCCTTTTGTACGTGCTTCCGAAAGAAGCAAAGACGCTTTGCCGTCAAAGTCATCATCCGGCGTGCCGCTTTGCGCAAAGCTTTCACATATCTGCGCGCCGCGCCTGCGATCCATCACGATGATCCCCTCCGCCTTCAACAGCGCATACGCTTTGTTGACGGTCATCGGGTTTACGCCGAGATCCGCGGCGAGCTGGCGCACCGTGGGCAGACGTTCACCGGGTGCAAGCGCGCCCGACGCCGCACCGCGCACGATCCGGTCGCGGATCTGCCGATAGATCGGCACGTCGCTGGTCAAATCAATTTCCAACCGCAATGCGTTCACCGCCTTTTCATTCTGCTTTTTGTATTATTTATTATAATACAAATATACACTTCTGTCAACAAGGATTCGATCATTTCGCGAAAATAAAACGAGACGGCTTTGTGCGGGTCTGACACAAAACCATCCCATTCTTACTTTGTATGTATCGGCAGCGACCGTTTGCCGTTCACGGCACGCCGCTATGCCTTTTGCTTTTTTGCAAAAACAGGCTGCCCGCAAGCATCAGTGCATACCAAATCGCCAGATAATACGGGAACAGTGCTGCCGTGATGTTTTGGGCGAGCAGACCGAACAGCGCCGGCGCCAGCAAAATACCGACGTAGGAAGCCGACATCTGTACGCCCATGACCGACTGGGAGATCTCTTTTCCGAAAATGCGCGGCGTCAAGTGCAGCATATTCGGGAACACGGGTCCGTTGCCAAGCCCGATCATAAACAGCCCCACGCCGGACACCGCCGCAGGCAGCGGCAGGAGTACCAAAAGGATGGCAAAAAAGGTGATGCCCTGCCCGATGCGCACAAGCTGCGACGCCGTCAATTTGGTCGCAAGCACCCCGGAAAGGAACCGCCCGACTGCCATACCGACATAGTAAAACGTTATCGTCAACGCGGCAGCGTCCGCTTCTAAGCCCTTCGCGCGCACCAAAAAGGTGCTCCCCCACGCGCCGCAGGTGCATTCCAGCGCGCACGAGCCGACAAAAACCAAACACGCCATGCGCACTTTGGCATCTTTCAACAAGGTCTTAAAGGGCACGGGACGGCTTTCTTCGGCTTCGCTTTCCTGCGTCACGTGCCCGACCCTTTTCCAAAGCGGCAGCGAGACGAGCATCAACACGGCAACGCCGAGCTGAATCCAAAACACCGTGCGGTAACCGCTGCGCCACGAGCCGTTTGAAAGCGCAAGGGACATCAAAAACGGGCTCACCGAAACACCGATCCCGTAAAAGCAATGCAGAAAATTCATATGCGTCGCCTTGTAGTGCAGGGCGACGTAATTGTTGAGTCCCGTGTCTATAGCCCCCGCGCCGAGCCCCAGCGGCACGGCAAACAGGCAAAGCCACACCATGCTGCCCGAAGCAGAAAACCCGAACAGCGCCGCCGCGGTCATCGCGGTGCTGACCGCCGTAACGGCAGGCGTGCCGAAGCGGTGGATGAGCCTTGCGGAGAGAAGGCTTGACACGATCGTCCCGCCGGAGACGAGCATCGTTACAAAATTCGCCCAAGACACGGGCAGCGCCATTTCCGTATATATGGCGGGCCACGCCGCCCCGAAAAGGGAATCGGGAAGCCCTAAGCCTATGAAAGCAATAAAGATGACGATCAATAGCAGTGTTGCCAACGGTCTTTCCCCTTTTTGCGAAAATCGCTCTGTATTGTAGCACACCGGCGCCGGAAAATATATCAAAAACTCGATGGTTTTGTCAAGTATCTGATGTGATTTGACAAAAAAAGACGGCTCTGTGTCCGTGCAGAACACAAAACCGCCTGTATCCGGCTTTATTCTTTTACCGTACCTACCGCACCGCCTTGGCGATATCCAACAGAGCTTCATATTGATACTGCGGCGCTTTCGAATTTACAAACGCACACAGCTCCGGGCAGATCTGCCGATCCAGAACATATTTATGGATCGCGAAGCTTTGGCGCACGGATTTTGTAAAATAGTGCGAGGAAACCAGCGCGAAATGGTTCAACAGCAAAAAAACGCCCTGCTGATATTTCATCAAGTCATTGGTCGGGATGTCAATGAGCTTGGCTTCCGGGGACATGCTCTTGATGAGTTCCCCGAGCATATCCAGCGAAAGCTCCCGTTCCTGCATGCTTTTTAACAGCGCTGTCTTCTTTGCGTGTGCGTCCGCTGAAAAATCGGGCTTCAAAAGCGCACCGGGGTCTATGTCCACCACAGCGACACGGTATGCGTCGATCCACGCATTGACCTCCTCCAAATCGTCCGAGGTATCATCATCACCGATGTCAAACGCCGTGTACAGCACCACATCGTCTTTAAATTCCTGCCTGCCCTTGAGCGCAAAGGAAAGGGCGACAAAAAGGCTTTTGGAAAAATCGATCAACGGGCTCAGCTTTAAATAATGCTGCGCAAAGGCGAGCATTTCATAAAGCCCCGTACGATCCGGGTTAATCACCTTGTACACGCGCATGAAATTGTGCTTCGCTTCGTAAAATTCCAGCAGCTTTTCGCGATCGATGTAGGCGATCTCTTCGTTAGGCTTCGTTTGCAGCAGCGCACCGTTTCGCAGCAGCGACGGCACCAGAAGCCGTTTTTTGCTGTTTAAGCGTTCGCCGCGGTAATAGATCTTTTCCCCGTTTAAGAACGGGGTATAAAGCTCCCGCCGGAATTCGTCAAACGAGTCGATCCGGCGGATGGAAACGGAATAGCTGTAATCAAACGTATCATAGATTTTTTCTTTCAGCTCTTTTCCCTTTTCGGTCAGCATAGGTTTTCTGTCATCCTTATTTACACGGCAAAACCGCACCCGCTTCGGCGCGAACCGCTTTTGTAAGCCGTTGTATCATATTTTGCGGGATTTGTCAATTTGAGATGAATTCCAAAGCAAAAGGAGAAAACAAAGGGGCGGTTCTGCTTCTTGCAGAACCGCCCCCTGTGATTTGGGAATCGAAATTATTTTTGATACGGATAATACCGAAACAGGCAAATCAGATAAATGATTCCGACAGCCAGCGAGCAGCACCCAAGCAATACAGCTACCACAGGAACGGAAACAAATACCCAAGCAAAAATTAACAAAACGACCATTGCCGCAATAACCCAAGCCCAAGCCATCTATAATGCCCCCAATTTATGAACACACACTGTCCTTTTTAACTTTAGTTTTTCAAGCTCTGGATCGGTGCGGGGATCCTGCCGCCGCGGTGGATGAAGTCCGCAGGAGAAGCGGTATTCAAGCGCATGACGGGGCCGTAGCCGAGAAGCCCGCCGAAATTGAGCGTATCGCCGATCTCCTTCCCGATGGCGGGGATGACGCGCACCGCCGTGGTCTTGGAATTGACCATGCCGATGGCGGCTTCGTCCGCGATTAGCCCTGAAATAACCTCCGCCGTTGTATCGCCGGGGATGATGATCATGTCAAGCCCGACAGAGCACACAGCGGTCATGGCTTCTAACTTTTCAATGGTGAGCGTGCCGTTTTCGGCGGCGGCGATCATGCCCGCATCCTCCGAAACGGGGATGAACGCGCCCGAAAGCCCGCCGACGTGCGACGAAGCCATGACGCCGCCCTTCTTGACCGCGTCGTTCAAGAGGGCAAGGCAGGCGGTCGTGCCGTGTGCACCGCACTGTTCAAGCCCCATTTCTTCCAAGATATGCGCCACCGAGTCGCCGACTGCGGGCGTGGGCGCAAGGGAAAGATCCACGATGCCGAACGGCACGCCAAGCCGTTTGGCGGCTTCCTTTGCCACAAGCTGGCCGACGCGCGTGATCTTGAACGCGGTTTTCTTGACGGTATCCGCCACGTCCGTGATGTTGCCGTGCGGAATCTTCTGCAGCGCCGCGCGCACCACGCCGGGACCGGAGACGCCGACGTTAATGACGCAGTCCGGCTCGCCCGCGCCGTGGAATGCCCCCGCCATAAAGGGATTGTCCTCCGGCGCGTTGCAGAACACGACGAGCTTGGCGGGGCCGATGCAGCCCTTATCGGCGGTCGCCTCCGCCGCGCGGCGAACGATCTGCCCCATGGTCGCTACGGCGTCCATGTTGATGCCCGCCTTCGTCGAGCCGACGTTGACGCTCGAACAGATATGCTCCGTTTCGGCAAGCGCTTCGGGGATGCTGTCTATGAGCGCGCGGTCCCCCGCCGCAAAGCCCTTTTGCACGAGCGCCGAATACCCGCCGATGAAATTCACACCTACGGTCTGCGCGGCGCGCTCCAGCGTTTTGGCATAGAGCACGGGATCGCCGCCGCTTGCGGCGACAAGCATGGAAATGGGCGTAACGGCAATGCGCTTGTGGATGATCGGGATGCCGTATTCCTTTTCGATCTGCTCGCCCGTCTCCACAAGGCGGCTCGCGCGCCGGCAGATCTTTTCATAGACCTTCTCGCAGGAATTATGAATATCGGAATCCGCACAGCTTAATAGGGAAATACCCATGGTAATGGTGCGGATGTCCAGATTCTCCTGCCGGATCATATTGATCGTTTCTAATATGTCATGCGTATTGATCATAGCAAAATTCCTTTGGCTTCAGATTCTGTGCATAGAGTTGAAAATATCCTCATGCATGGCGTTGACGGAAAGGTTCATTTCCTCGCCGAGCGCCTTGGCTTCATCCGCAAGCGTTGTGAACGCCACATTGCACGCGGAGACGTCCGCAAGCATGATCATGCAGAACATATCCTGCAAAATGCTTTGCGTCACCTCAATGATGTTGACGTTGTGCCGGGCGCACAGCGCCGAGATCTTCGCAAGGATGCCGACTGTATCATGCCCCACGACCGTAATGATTGCACGCATAAGCTGCCCTCCGAAAAGTTTTTTACCATATTACCATACTTTTGGCGGTTTGGACAGGGCGTTTTTGATTTTTTTCAAAAAAAGATAGGCGTGCGCGCGAAAATATGCTATGATAGACTTGTAAATTTTTGATTGGAAGCGTGTGAGACTGTGTATCAGAGAAAGCTTGATCTGCATGTGCATACCGACAACTCCCCGGACGGCAACCACTCCGCCATGTTTTTGTGCGAGCAGGCGGAATTTGAGGGTATGCGCGCCATTGCGCTGACCGATCACTGTGAAACGGACGTATACCGCGCCGAGCATTTTGACAAGCGCGTACAGGCGGCGTTTATGGAGGCGACCATGGCGCAGTCCGCCTTTCGCGGCAAGGTACTGGTGCTGCGCGGCATCGAGCTTGGGCAGCCGCATTATGATGTAAAAACTGCGGAAGAGATTTTGAGCGCCCGTCCGTATGACGTGGTCATCGGTTCGGTGCACAACCTGCGCGGCAGACAGGATTTTTATTTTATGGAAAGCTTTGATCCCGACGAAGTACACAGCATTTTGACCGAGTATTTTGACGAGATCTTGCAGATGCTCGAATGGGGCAATTTTGACGTTCTGGCGCATTTGACCTATCCGCTTCGCTATTTTTACGCGAAGTCCGGCATCACGGTAGATCTGGCGGATTACAAACAGCAGGTCGATGAAATTTTGCTGCGCACCGCCCAGCTGCAAAAGGCGCTGGAGATCAACACGGCGGGGCTTCGGCAGCCCATCGGGAAGCTCTCCCCCGAATTTGAAACGGTCAAACGTTTTCGGGAATTGGGCGGCAAATATGTCACCTACGGCTCAGATGCGCATTATGCCGAGCACATCGGCGCGGGGCTTACAGAAGCCTACGACGCGATGCGCGCAGCAGGCTTTTCCGAGTTAACTTTTTTCCAGCAGAGAACGCCCCTGCAAATGCCGATCGAATAAGAAAGCAGGAAAGGTACTTCCATGAAAGTTAAAGCTGCCGCAAAGATCAATTTAATGCTCGACGTGCTCGGCACGCTGCCTGACGGCTACCACAGCCTGTTTATGGTGATGCAGTCCGTGAGCTGTTTCGACACGGTCTGCGTGGAAAAAACGGACAGGGGCGGCATTGAAGTCGAAGCCGGAGACAGCCGCGTGCCCGCCGGGGAAAGCAACATCGTATATAAGGCGGCAAAGCTGTTTTTTGAGAAAACCGGCGTTGAAAATCCAGGCGTGCGCATCGGCATCGAAAAACGCATCCCCATGGCGGCGGGGCTTGCCGGCGGCAGTGCCGACGCGGCGGGTACGCTTTACTGCCTGCGGGAAATGTTTGCGCCCGAGCTTGACCGGTGTACGCTTTTGACGCTTGGCGAGCGCATTGGGGCGGACGTGCCCTTCGCACTGACCGGCGGCACGGCGCTTTGCATGGATAAGGGTGGTGTGATCGCACCGCTGCGCCCGCTTTCGGATTGCTTTGTCGTGCTTTGCAAGCCCGATATGGACGTGTCTACCAAAAATGCCTATCAAAAAATCGATGAAGCGCCGCATCTTCGGCATTTGGATAAAAACGCGATGCTGTACGCCGTGCACAACGGGGATTTTCCGCTATTATGCGAAAAGGCGGGCAATGTGTTCGAACAGGTCATCGAAGTCCCGCAGCGCCCGTACATCAAGGGTATCATGCGCGAATGCGGGGCGTCCCTTGCGCTTATGAGCGGCAGCGGCCCGACCGTGTTCGGGCTGTTTGCAAGGGAAACGGATGCAAAGCGCTGCGCTTTACGGCTGCAAAATCGGTTTTCTGATGTGCACCTTTGCAAGCCCGTTTCGTGCGGGGTCGAGGTATTGGAAAAATGAAAAATCGGTTCGCGGCGGCGCTCATTGCAGCGGCACTTTTAATTCTGGCCGTGCTGCTGCTCGTTTGGATATTTTCCGACAGCCGCGTGCAAATGCACACACTGCCGCCCGAGTTCACACAGCCCGCGCCCTTACATATGTATTTAGAGAGGTGACTGCTATGAAATCGTACGGCCTTGTTTTGGCAGGCGGCGGCGCAAAAGGCGCCTATCAGATCGGCGCATGGAAAGCCATGCGCGAGCTCGGCGTAACGTTTGACGCCATCACGGGCGTTTCCATCGGGGCGATCAACGGCGCGCTCATCGCTCAGGGCGATTTCGACCGCGCGGTAGAGCTTTGGAACCGCGCGGAAGTCAAAGACGGCATCCATATTGAGACGGAACTCAAGGAGCCCGACAACCTGTTCAGCTTTTCCAACCTCCCGCAGATCTTTCGCGAGATGGTCAAAAACGGCGGCGTGGACGTAACGCCTGCGCGCAATCTGATCGCGGAATACATCGATGAGAAAAAGGTGCGCGATTCCGGCATCCCGCTGGGACTTGTGACCTTTCAGGTGTCCTCGTGGAAACCCGTGGAAATTTTCCTCGACGAGATCGACGAAGGACTTTTGATCGACTACCTGATGCTGTCGGCACGCTTTCCGGGACTGCACACACAAAGCCCCGACGGCGCGCGGTATCTTGACGGCGGCGTTTACGACAATGCGCCCATCGGGCTTTTGCGCGAACGCGGCTACAACCGCTTCGTCGTGGTGGATATTTCCAGCATGAAGGGCATGGGGCACAGAACGGATCTTTCCTGCGCCGAGGTCGTGTATATCCGCCCGAACGATCCGAAAGAGCTCGGCGAATCCTTTGAATTCGACACGAGCATGAATGAAATGCGTATGAAGATGGGCTATCTTGACGCGCGCAAGGCGTTTGGAAAGCTGTGCGGGCAGGCGTATTATTTCCGCCCGCGGGAATATGCAAAAATGCAGGATACATACGGCTACAAAGCGTGCGTAGAGCTTGAAAAACTTGCAGCGCAGTGCGGCGTGGAACGGCTGGAGGTGTATTCGCACCGCAAATTCATGGCGTCCCTGCTTGCCGCCGCGAACGCGCCGGAGCCGCCCGAGGAACCGCACGAAGGGCTGACCTCTTCGATCTTAAAGGTCGCGCAGCCGATTTTGGACCGCGCGCCCGAAGAGCTTGTCCGCAAGATCCGCCGCCCCGCGAAAAAGGAGCCGTTCCCCTTGGCGCGCGCGGCGCTCGAGCAGTTTGCCGAAAGCCGCAAACGGCGTTTACCGCGTGCGGCTGCAGAATAAGGAAAGGTACTGCGTGCCCGAAAACAGCGCGTATGTAAACCCGTCGGTCTCGCCCGTGTAGCCGCTGTCCGCAAAGGCAAGGCGGTCTTCGGCGATACCTGCCGTGTGCACAAGATCCAGCGCGTCGTTTTCCGTGTCGCACACGGCAAGGACGCATACAAGACGCACAAAGCAGGTATACAGTGCCGAAAACGTCTCTGCGGTATACGACGCCTCCCCCTGCGGGATGCAGGTCAGCTGCAAAGCCGTGATCGTACCGTCGTCGCGGGCGGTGAGCGTTAAAAGCGCCGTATGCCCCTCGGCAAAGGTGAAGTTGCAATCGTATGTGCCCGAAGCCTCCGCCGTCTCTTTGAAAAACATGTCCGATGTGAGCGTTTCTGCGTTCTGCAGTGCATTGAAGCGGCGGCAGAATTCCGCCGCATCCATATTGCGCTGTCGTGTGCATGAGGCGAGCAGCACAACGAGCACCGCCAGCAACACGGCAAGTCCTTTGCGTTCTTGCAAATTTTTATCCTCCCGTTCAAGTTTTATTCACATTTTCTTTACAAAAATATATGGCAAACGCAGGCGGAATATTATAGAATGTTGTTGATTATCTTTTGTAGATCCTGCTTTGAACTGAGTTTTGCAAAAAATCTCCTCTGTTGGATCCCCAACTTTTTGAAAGCGGTGATGTTTGTTGAAACGAACAAGGAATTGGTCTAAAAAGCGGAAAGCCTTTACGGCGGTCAGCGTCATTGTGCTGGCGGCGCTCCTGGGGACTGTACTGTATTCGATGTTTCGTCCCGAGGAACTGCCCGCCTATCAGGTTGCGACCGTCGAAATGGGCGATATTCAATCGACCTTTCAAACACAGGGTACGGTGGAATCCGGCAACACGGAGACCTTTACTGCCGCTTCCGGCGTACAGGTCCTGACCGTTTCGGTGGAGGTAGGCGACCGCGTTTCCGCCGGGCAGCAGCTTGCGACCTTTGACGTTTCTACGCTGCAGGATGAACTGACTGCTTACAAATCCGCTTACGACAAGGCAAAAGCCACTTATGATGAAGCGGCTGCTTCCGTAGCCGCCGCCGAAAATAATTTGAGCACGGTCTCGGCACAGATCCCGACACTGGAATCGGAGATCGCGCAGCTCGAATCGGAGATCGAAGCCGCAGAGCACACAGGCGGCATGCTTCCCGATTCCGGCAGCATCGATACGGCGGCACTCGAGCAGCTGCTCGCCGCGCTTCGCGAACAGGGCGGCTTTACCGAGGAACAGCTGAAAAGCCTTTCCGAACTGCTCTCCTCCGGCAGCAATGCATCTGCGATCAAGGATTCGATTGAAAATTCCGTTGCCGCCAAACGGGTAGAGCTTGCGCAAAAGCAGGCGCAGCTGACCTCTTTGGAAACGCAGCAGACGGTTTACAAAGCGCAGACGGACGACACTCTTGCGACGCTTTACAAATCCGTTATGGATGCAAAAAAAGCGGATTACGATTCTTTTAACAGCCTGGTGGAATCCTTGCGTACCGGCTGGGTCGCTGCGGCGGACGGCATCGTCACCGAAGTCAACCTGACGGCCGGCGAAGTCTTTACGCCCGCCGAGAGCAAAAGCGGTACGACCGATCTTTCCGCCCTGCTTTCCATGGCGTCGGGCAACACAGACGTGATGGGCGCGCTGTCCGATCTTCTTTCCGCAACCGACGGCGCGGACACCTCGGTCGGGACGGGGATCGTGGTAGAAGAATACGGCGCGCTGTATGTAAGCTTCACCGTCGGGAAATACGACCTGCCGAAGCTCGATGTCGGACAGGCGGCAACGGTGACGTCGCTCGACAAGGAATATGCGGCGACAGTCAGCTATGTCAGTGCAACGGCGACTGCTTCTTCCGGGCTGGATATCAGCTCGATCACCTCGTCGCTGACAGGCGGCGGCGCCGCCTCCACAACCAACAGCGCGCCCGTACAGGTGCGCATCATGGAACCGGACGAAAGCGTCGTCATCGGCTTCGATGTGGATGTGAGCATCAATACGGAACGGCTCGAAAACGTGCTGGTCCTGCCCGTGGCGGCGGTTACGACCGAGGACGGCGAGAATTATGTGTTTGTTTATGACCCTGAAGAACGCACCGTATCCAAACGCTCGGTAACACTGGGGCTTGCCTCCGACGACGCTTATCAGGTGCTTGACGGGCTGAGCGACGGCGAACAGGTCGTTCTCAACCCCAAAGCGGCATTGTTGGACGGCGACAAGATCAGCGTAGAGTCTTGAGGCGGTGATGCTTTGAATATTCGGGAAAACATACGCATCGCCATTTTCAGTATCCGCACAAACCTTATGCGCTCGCTTTTGACGATGCTGGGCATCATCATCGGCGTGGCATCGGTCATCGCGGTCATCACAGTCGGTAACGGCGGGCGCGATTACATCATCGGCATGATCCGTGAAATGGGCAGCAGCGCCATTTCAATTATGGTCAACGCCACGGAAGCACAGTCCTCGGACTATATCACCACAGAGGATATCGCCGCGATCAAAGAGCTTGACACGGTGGAATACATTTCACCCTATGTGATGACCATGGGTTCCATGTCCACGGATAACACGGACGCGATCGGCATCCTGCTCGGCGGGAACACGGATCTGCGCTACCTTACGAGCGGCGACTGCGTATACGGGCGCTATTTCACACAGGCGGAGTTTGACGCGGGCAGAGCGGTCGGCGTGATCGACGCCACCTCCGCGCGGCAGCTGTTCGGGCGCGCCGACGTGGTCGGAGAATATGTAAACTTCACTTATAACAACATTGTCACGCGCATTCGCATCATCGGCGTGACCGATATGGCAAGCTCATTCGGGATCGATTCCGAGGAGCTGATGAGCACGATGGAATCCTTCGGCGGCGGGCAGATGAGCAGCGGTATGCTGATGGTTCCCTCTACGCTTTCCACCCAGATCACAGGGTCGGCGGATCGATTCGATACCGTCTACATCATGGCGGCGGACGAAAACGACCTGGAAGGCGCGGGCAACGCAGCGCTCAATTGTCTGCGCGCGCGGCACAACAACTATGAGCGTGACTGCTATACGGTCACGAACATGGCGACCTACATCGACCTTTTAGACACGGTCATCAACGTCTTTACGATCTTCATCGCGGCGGTCAGCGCCATTTCGCTGCTCGTCGGCGGTATCGGCGTGATGAACATCATGCTTGTTTCCATCACCGAACGCACACGTGAGATCGGCATTCGAAAGGCTTTGGGCGCAAAGACCTCGACGATCCTGTTCCAATTCCTGACGGAATCGATCATCCTGTGCCTGATCGGCGGTCTTATAGGGCTGCTGCTCGGCGTATTCGGCGCGGCGCTCGTTTCGTACCTGATGAATGTCCCTCTGGCGGTGAAATTTTCCACCGTAGCCCTTGCCATCGGCTTTTCGACGGCGATCGGCGTAATCTTCGGTGTGTATCCCGCCCGGCGCGCCGCCAAAATGCCGCCCATCGAGGCGCTGCGGCGCGAATAAAACCAATTGAATCCAGCCGTGCAGGGCTCTGTTTTGAGCCCCGCACGGCTTTTCTTTTGTGCGCCTTGTTGTTTTTCGTATTTTGTGGTATGATACCGCTGTATGTTTCGCAAAAGATAAGGAGGCACTACCGCTTTGCAGACCTATGATTTGTATGACAAAATCGAATGCCGTGTAGAACCTGCGCGAAAAAAGGTGCGCTTAGACGCCTATACCGTTGGGAAAAACGCGCCGTCCGTGCTGATCCTGCCCGGCGGGGCGTATAATATGATCTCCGACTCAAACGAGGGTAAGCCCATTGCCGAGGCGCTGCAGGAACGCGGCTATAACGCCTTTGTGCTGTGGTACCGCGTCGGCGCCGCCGCACGCTACCCTGCCCCCATGCTTGATGTTGCCCGTGCGATGCAGTTTTTGCAAAGCCGCGCGGACGAATTCGGCGTAGAAGAAAACAGGATCGCCCTGCTCGGCTCTTCCGCAGGCGGCCATTTGGCGGCATATTTCGGCGCGCAGTACAAGCTGTTTGCACGCAAATACGAGGGAGAGGACTATCCCCTGCGTCCTGCCGCACTGGTGCTTTCCTACCCCGTGATCACCATGGGAAAGCTTACGCATACCCTTTCGCGCAGGCGGCTTTTGGGGCTGTTTTCGGGCAAAAAGGAACAGGCGGCGGCATCCGTCGAACAGCTTGTGACTGCCGAATACCCGCCGACCTTCTTATGGCATAATCAAGACGACCAATCTGTAGATTACCGCAACAGCCAAATGCTTGCCGACGCGCTCGAACAATACGGCGTTGCCCATGAACTGCATTTGTACCCTACAGGCGGGCACGGTATCGGTTTAGCCGAGGGAAAAGACGCCGAAGGGTGGCTCGAGCAAGCGTTCTCGTTTTTACAGCGCAGCATGGGGGAAGCGTAACGTTACCGCGTGAAGCCAAATTGCTTTTTCAAAAGCTTGCACAGCATGCACGCGGGAAAGGACAGCAAAAACCAGCACAGCGAAAAAAGCGGGCAGATCTGCCCGAACAAATTAAGCGGGCGGGCGCTGTAGTCCCACACGTGCCAACGAAACAGCTTGTTGACCAGCAAGCCGACCAAAAGCTCCAGCACCGTGATGATCCCGCAGCCCATCAAGCACCGCTTAAATATAGAAGCATGCTTGTATTTTTCGTTGACGCAATAGATCCCCAAAAGTGCCGCGCCGCCCGTCAGCCCCATGCTCCAATGCGTAAAGCCGCGGAACAGGACCTCGATCAAACAATACACGACGGCGCCGAACGAATAGACGCAAAAGAATTCCCGGATCCGTTTCATCTCATCACCGCATATAGCTTTGCCGCCGGGCGCCAAGGCTATACAGGTAAATTGCAGGAAATCACAGAGGAAACCAAATGAACGTAAAGCTGTATACACTTGGCTGCAAGGTCAATCAATACGAAACCGAAGAGATTACACAGGCGCTGCTGCGCGAGGGCTTTTCGGTGACAACGGACGATAAGCAGGCGGATGTTTTCGTGGTCAATTCCTGCACCGTGACCGCCGAAAGCGACCGCAAAACGCGCCAGCTCGTCCGAAAGCTCAAGCGCAATTTCCCCGAAAGCGCCGTGGTGCTCACAGGCTGCATGCCGCAGGCGTTCCCCGGAAAGGCGGAAACGCTCACGCAAGCGGACGTTGTGCTCGGCAACCGCACGAACACACAGCTTGTGCCGCTCTTAAAAGCCTATCTGCAAACCCGCATAAGGCAGATCTGCATCCTCCCGCACCGCACCGGTGAACCGTTTTGCGGAGAACCGATCACAAAAGTCTCGGAGCGCACGCGCGCCAATTTGAAGATCGAGGACGGCTGTGACCGTTTTTGCGCCTACTGCATCATCCCCACCGCGCGCGGCAGGGTGCGTTCGAAGCCCATTGAAGTGATCCGCAGGGAAAGCGAAGCGCTTGCAAGATCGGGTTATCGGGAGCTGGTGCTCGTGGGCATCAACCTTTCCGCCTACGGCAAGGACAGCGGTGAAAGCTTTGCCGACGCGATCGAAGCCGCCTGCGCCCCCGAAGAAATCGCCCGCGTGCGGCTGGGCTCTTTGGAGCCCGACCATATCACGGACGACCTGATTGAACGCATGGCAAAGATCCCGAAGCTCTGCGGGCAGTTTCACATTTCCCTGCAAAGCGGATGCGACCGCACGCTCCGGCATATGAACCGTCACTATACCGCTGCAGAGTACGCCGCACTTTGCGAAAAGCTGCGCGCCGCTTTCCCGGATTGCACCTTGACGACCGATATGATGGTGGGATTCCCCGGGGAAACGGAAACGGATTTTTCAGAAAGCGTTGCGTTCGCCGAGCACATCGGCTTTGAAAAGATCCATGTTTTTCCCTATTCCGTGCGGCCCGGCACACGCGCCGCACAATTCCCCGGTCAAATCGAAAAAACGGAAAAAGAACGCCGCGCTGCGCTGCTGCTGAACGCGGCGGAAGAACTGCGGCAAGGCTTTTTGCACCGGCAGGTCGGAAAAACGGTCGAGGTGTTATCGGAGAGCCGCACACGCGGCGGACGGTTTTTCGGCTATACAGCAAACTACACGCCGGTGCGCTTTACGGGCGGCGTGAATACCTCGGGCGAGCTTGTGCATGTACATATTACAGGGGTCGGCGCGGACTGCGCCGAGGGCGAGCTCGTTTCGCAATAAATCTTTTGCTTTCTTACGAAAAAGTTAATTTTGAACGTGAAAAGACGCCGTATTGTTACAGGTTCCTAACAATACGGCGTCTTTCGTTGACCTGCCCGCCTGCACGTGGTAGCATATAAGCAGCAAAGGGAACGATATGGTTCCTTTTCCGAAGCCAAAAGGAGGTTATTCTATGATCGAAGTACAAGGCGTGACCAAAAAGTTCGGCGACTTCACTGCGATCAGCGACATCCGCTTTACCGTCGGCGACGGCTCGCTTTACGGGCTGATCGGCTACAACGGCGCGGGCAAGACTACGCTTCTGAAAACCATTACCGGCGTGTACAAGGCGGACGGCGGTCGCGTGCTCTTGGACGGTGAGGATGCATTCGACAACGAGCGCATGAAGCAGCACATGTTCTATGTGCCCGACGACATCTATTTCCGCCCGTATGCGAGTATGGAAAAGATGGCGAAGTTTTACAACGGGTATTATCCCGACTTCAGCTTCGAAACGTTCCACAAGCTCGCCGAGGTGTTCGGGCTGGACACCAAAGCACGCATCAACGGGTTTTCCAAAGGTATGCAGCGGCAGGCGGAGATCGTTTTAGGCTTTGCCACACAGCCCGATTTCATCCTTTTTGACGAGACCTTTGACGGACTTGACCCCGCCAAGCGTGCGCTCATCAAAAATCTGATCCACGAATATATGGAGGAGCGCAACGCTTCAATCATCGTTTCTTCCCATGATCTGCACGAACTGGAGGGGCTTTGCGACCACTTTGGGCTCATCAACGGCAAAAAGCTGGTGCTGGACGCTTCCATTTCGGACTTGAGCGAAAACCGCGCCAAATTCCGTTTGGTATTCAACGACGACATGACCGAGGAACAGCTGCGCGCGGCAGGCATCGATGTAAAATCTTTCAAGCCAGACGGCAAGATCCTGACTATTACCGTCAAAGGAGACGAGGAAACCGTTTCGGAAAAGCTGCGCGCGCTCTCCCCTGCGATGATCGAATCGCTGCCGCTGAGCTTGGAGGAAGTATTCTTGGATGAAATGGAGGGAACGGATTATGACTTCGCCCAAATCTTTTCAAAATAACTTCGGCTTTGCCTACCGAACGGGCTTGCGAGACAACGCGCTGTTCGGCGTATTGCAGGCGGCGTTTTTATCGCTGTTTTACTGCATAATGCCCATTATGACTTTCCGCGATACGACTTCGACGAACTTTGAGACCGGGGAAGTCAGCACGATCAACTATAAGGAGCTTTACAGCTTCCTTTTCGGACCGTCCCCGGAAATGATGGGTATCTTTCGTTACTTTATTATTGTAGGGCTTTTAGGGCTCGGACTGCTGTTCGGCATCGTGACCTTCCGCTTCATTACGGGCAAGAAAACGGTCAACGTGTATTACAGCCTCGGTATTAAGCGCACAAAGCTCTTTTCAGCGAAATACCTCGCGGGGCTTACGCTCATTGCCGTATCCGTTGCGCTGCCGCTGGCAGTGTCTCTCATTGCAAACATTGCAGTGCTCGGTGTAAACAAATATATGATCACGGCGTTTTTCTATCTGCTTTTGGGGCTGTTCGCCGTATCGGCATTTTCCTATACCCTCACGGCGCTGGTGTTCACCACCGTCGGCACGGCATTTGAGGGCGTGCTGTTCTCCGGCATTTTGCTGCTTACGCCTGAGATCCTGTTCAGCTCGTTAGAAAAACTCATCAAAACGCTGGTGCTCGGCACGCCGCTGGGCAGCAATTTTGACAGCCTTTACAGCTATAACGGGCTGGACACGACCCAGAGCCTTGCGCGTTCTTTCGGCGCAGTCAATCCGCTGCGCTTTTTCTCGGACGGCATTTACACTTACACCTGCGCCAATCAAAAAGGACAGGTCATGAATGTGAATAACGGCGAGCTGATGGATTGGGTCGCGCCGAATTTCCTGCCCGTCTGCCTGTGGCTTGCGGCGACAGCGGTGCTGTTTGTCGGCGGGATGTTCGCCTACAAGCGCCGCAAGGCGGAGATCGGCGGCTTCATTGGCAAAAACAAGGCGCTTAATTTCATCGGTACGTTCCTTGTTGCCTTCTTCGGCTTTGTGACCGCGTATTCCGCTTTGGAAAACAACGGCATGGCGCTTGCCCTGATCGTAGGGGCGGTTGTATTCGCGGTACTGTTTGCGCTTTTATACCTTATGCTTTTGCGCAACCTGCGGCTGTTTGCGAAATCGCTTGCGGCGCTGCCCATCCAACTGTGCATAACCGCACTGATCTTCGTGTTCTTCGCGACGGGCTATTTCGGTGCTGCCAACAAGATCCCGGCAACCGACGAAGTCAGTTACGCGAAAATCACAGCCGTACAGACCGATTATTCCGATACGTCCAAGGCGGATGAATTTTCGTTCTCGTTCAGCGGCTTCGATTCCCCGAACACCCTGCCCGTCGGCAAATATGAGACGGCAAAGGACATCGACTTTGTCCGCGGCATCCACGAAAAGCTCGTCGCGGCAGGCAGAACACAGCCGACCGTGCCGGACAACGACTATAACGGCATCCGTCCCGTATCGATCAAAATCGTGTATGTGCTGAAAGACGGCAGCGAGGTGCTTCGCAACTACTATGGCGTGTCTGACGAACTCCTCAACGAATTGACCAAAGCGGATGAGACCGATTACCGGCAGTCCGTACTGGATCGCATCTTCAAGGACAGCTATGAAAAGGTGCCCGTTCCAAAGGGCAACGCCGTAAACGGCAGCATCGTCTCGGACAGCGAAATGGAAGCCTTTGAAAGCTACCGCTATATCCGTGCGGTACGGGAAAGCGATGACATTCGCCTTTACAACGGCACGTTGAGCACGGAGACAAAGCTGTCACTCACGACCGAACAGCGTGCGGCGCTCATAGACGCGCTCTACCGCGATCTTTCGGCGCAGGCTCCCGAGAACCATTACAACGGCAAGACACTGGGGCTTTTGAGCTTCGAGCTGCTGCCGGAGGAAGGGCTTGACGAAGAACCGAACAGCGCCACAGCAGTCACTTATGCTTCCCCCGGCGAAATGTACGCCCAAACCGTTACCGTATCGGAAAATGAATTCTTCGGCAAAACGCCGAGTGCGGCGCTGCCCGAATTCTTCATCACCGAGGACATGGCAAACACCTTACAGGTGCTGCGCGACGCAGGCTACGGCAGCGCGCTGACAGCCGATAAGGAACTGACTGCCGTATACGGCACACAGGTCTCGGAGCAGTTTCTGGATTCGTATCTGGATGACTATGTCACCTCTTATCAGGAGGACTTTGCCTGTTCCTTTACAGGGATGAGCAGCACCGAAGATCACTTTGCGGAGTTCACCGGTGAATGGGAATATATGGACGCAAGCGAAGCGCCTGTGATCTATAAGGCCACGGATGCGGCAACGATGCAGTCCATCGTTTCAAAAGCGACCCTGCGCGCGACGCTGAAGCCCGCGGATTATGTGGTCATTCTCAGCTATGCAGACGGCACCTACTCCAAAATGTATGTCCACGCGGAGGATATGCCCGAAAGCGTGAAAGCCGGCATTGCGAAAAACCAACCGAACGTGTTCTGAGCACGGTATAAACGATACAAAGACGCCCCGCAGCATATGCTGCGGGGCGTCTTGCCAACCATTTTACCTGGTGCCGGTTCACAGCACGCGCACCGAGGCTTCCACCGTCTGCTTTTGCGTACAGCCGCCGATAAACAGCCCGCGGTTGATACCGCAGTCGGCAAAATCGCGCCCGTGGCTGAGTTTCAGGTAGCGTTCATCCACCATTTTGTGATTGGTGGGGTCTATGCCGACCCAGTACCCGTTGTCATAGATCTCGACCCATGCGTGCGTCTCACCCGTACCCTCCTGTATACCTGCCACGTAGCGCGCCGGCACACCGAGCGCGCGGCAAAGCGCGATCAGGATATGCGCGTAATCCTGGCAAACACCGCATCCGAGTTCGAGCGCTTGTTCGGCGGTGGTCTCAACACGCGTCACGCCGCTTTGATACGAAAACCGTGCGCGCAGCGCCTCCATAAGCAGCTTTGCTTTCTCGGTCGGAGATCTATTGGCACAGGCGGCGCGCTGCGCTTCGGCGAGCGCCGTCAGAAGCGGACCGCACGCGGTGTGCTGCGACGGATATTTGTAGATCCCGTTTAACGGCTCCGCTTCCGCTGCGGTCAGATCGATCTCCGCGATCCCGTTGACATACACGGAAAACAGCGTGTGCGGCTCGGTGATGCGGTCTGTAAGAATGCGGTTGCCGAAGCCGTCGGCGGTCTCCGTCAATACATTGTGCGGCGAAACGTCGATGAACAGCTCCCGGATGCGCTGCCATTCGTTGTTAAAAGGCAGGCACCGCAGTGAAAAGCAGTGCCGCACCACGGGCGCGGAAAATTCGATTTTCATGGAATAGGAAAACTCCACGCGCTGCATAAGCCTCTCTCCTATGCGTAGTAATCGGGCGGCGTTGTGACGAACAGCCGCGAGAGCTCGGTTTGAATGATCGCTTTGTCTGCTTCAAGGTCATCCTTTTCGAGGATGATCTTCATCAGCGTATCAACGGCGGAAAGGTTGCAGTCCACACCAACCTTATAAAGGCGGTTCAAAAGAATACTGAATTCCTTGCGGATGAGCGCTGCGGGCTGCGAAAAGCGCGTATACAGATCGAGGCGTTCCACGCTTCTGCCGAATTTCAGGATGTTGCGGGTCGTTTCGGACTCGACGTAGTCATCTGCAGACCCCCAAAAGGCAAAAATGCAGTCAAAGACCTCCTGAAGCTTGAGCATGGGCGCGGAACTTTCCTTGCCGCGCTGCATGGCGTTGACCGCAAGCTGGATGTAAGACATCGTTTCGCTGCTGATCTCATTGCGCATCATCACGGCATTGTCGTAAGCGCAAAGCAACGTGCTCAAAACCGAATTGGGGTTGTTCTCATCAAACAGGAAATTCGTGATGAAATCGGCTTTGTAGGCATAGGTGTTGGGAATGCCGAGTTTTTGCAGGAAAGCGACATAGGCGTTTTCATCCACATCGATGAGCACGTCGTAGCATTCGGAAAACATTTTAAGCGTGGTAAACACGCGCTCCACATACCGCCCAAGCCAGAACAGATTGTCGGTGGATTTTATCGAGATAATACCCATGTATCCTTAAAACCTCCTCCCTGCGAAGAATTGACTACATACGAGCCCGCCTCACGCGCATAACGTGTCAGGCCGCTTTTCCAGACCGTGATCTCTTTCCCATACAAAACGAATGCGCGCAGGTCCGCCTTGCGGGTCGTCACAGAGCCCCCTTCGGCAACGGTCAGTTCACGGAAATCCACGACCTCCTGTGCGATAAAGCGGCGCGGATTTTCACGGATCGCTTCGGCAAGCTTTTGCCGTTCGTCTTTGGTCAGGTCACTTCCGAACACCACGCCGTAGCCGCCTGCTTCGGATACATCCTTGACAACTAAGCGCTCGAGGTGCTCAAGCACATAGGCGCGGTCCGTCTCATAATACGGAAGATATGTCGGCGCGTTTTGTAAGATCGGCTCTTCGCCGAGGTAGTAGCGGATCATCTCGGGAACAAAGTAATAGATCCCCTTGTCATCCGCCACACCGTTGCCCGGCGCGTTGACAACCGCGACATTGCCCGCACGGTAAGCGTCCAGAAGATGCGGCACGCCCAAAAGTGAATCGGGCAAAAAGGTCATGGGGTCGATGTACTCGTCGGAGATGCGGCGGTAGACCGTGCCCACCCTGCGCCGCTCGCCGGAATATTCGCTGTAATACAGCACATTGCCCTCCACGAACAGATCCTGCGGCATGGCAAACACCGCGCCTGTCTGCTCGGCAAGATAGGAGTGCTCGAAAAAGGCAGAGTTGTAACGCCCGGGCGTTAAGATCACGTCAATGCCGCCGACGTTCACATCGTCAAGCACGCGCTTTAAGAGCTTGCCGTAATCGCGGTTGTCGGTCACGGCGTTCGTTTCAAATGTATCGGGCGCGGCGCGGCGGCACAGGTCGCGCGCGATCATCGGGTACGACGCGCCCGAGGGAATACGCAAATTGTCCTCGAGCACATACCACGCCATATCCTTGCCCTGTACAAGATCGATGCCCGAAATATGGTTGTAGACCCTTTCAGGCGGGACGATGTTTTCACACGGCGGCAGAAAGCCCTTGGAAAGATATACGAAATCCTCGGGCAGCACGCCGTCTTTTAAGATCTGCTTTTTGCCGTAAATGTCGTTTAGGAACAGGTTGAGCGTATGGACGCGCTGGCGAAGTCCCTTTTCAAGAAAGGCGAACTCATTTTTAGTCAAAATACGCGGGATGGGGTCAAACGGGAACAGCCGTTCGTGAAATTCGTTGTTTTTATAAATGCCGAACTTCACGCCGTAGCGCGACAGCAGACGGTTGATCTCTTCCTTATGGTCAATCAGCCTGTACATATTGCGCCTCCCCGGAAAGAATTTATATAATTATACCAAATCTCAAAAAATGTTACAAGCATTTTAAGTGCGTTTTACAAAATTCAGCCGTATACCCTTTTCTGTCGAAAAAGCCTTGACTTTGTAAAAATGCGGTGCTAAGATTCTGGGGAAACACGGCAAAAGGGGGCGTGCGGCATGCGCGTCGATATGCTAAAGGGCAGCCCCGTAAAAGCGGTACTCCGCTTTTCCCTTCCATTGATGCTTGGCAATGTTTTTCAACTGTTTTACAATATCGCAGACTCCATCGTGGTCGGGCGCTTCGTCAGCTCCTCGGCGCTTGCCGCCGTGGGCGCGGTGGGGCCGGTCAACTCGCTGCTCGTCGGCTTTGCGTTCGGACTGACAAGCGGTTTTGCCATCCCCGTGGCGGAAAGCTACGGTGCGGGAGATATTCCCCGCGTCAAAAGGTGTTTCGGCAATGCTTTGTTTCTGTCGCTGACGCTTTCGGCCGTACTCACCGCTGTCGCTTTAAGCCTCTCGCGCCCGCTGCTGCGGCTCATTGATACGCCGGAAAGCATTTTGGAGGACGCGAACACCTATGCGGTCATCCTGTATTGCAGCATCGTATTTATGATGCTGTACAACATGATGTCTGCCATGCTGCGCGCGCTCGGCGACAGCCGTTCGCCGCTTCTGTTTTTGATCTTATCTTCTCTTGTCAACGTGGCGCTCGATCTGTTTTTTGTGCTTGTGCTGCACTGGACCATTGCCGGCGTTGCCGTGGCAAGCGCGATCGGCAACGGCGTCTCGGTGCTGCTGTGCGCGGTTCTGATTTGGCGCGCACACCCGGAACTGCACATACAAAAATCCGACCTGATCCCTGACCGCACGGTCTGCCGCGCACTGCTTTCCATGGGGCTTCCCATGGCGCTGCAGCTCTCCGTTACGGCGGTAGGGTCCATGATCCTGCAAAGCGCAGTCAACCGCTTCGGCGAATACGCCGTTGCCGCCGTCACGGCCGGCAGCCGTGCGGAAAACATTGTCAATGTGACCATGTCCGCACTCGGCGTTGCGCTTTCAACATTCACCGCACAGAACCGCGGTGCAAAGCAGTACGGCAGGATTCTCTATTCCGTGCGGCGTATTTTCCTGCTGGATCTTGCCCTTTCCGCAGCCGCATCGCTGTTTTTATGGTTCTGCGGACGCAGTGTGTGCGCCGTATTTATCACCGATTCCGCTGCGCAGATCCTGCCGTTTGCCGAAACCTATCTGCGCACGCTCGCCTGTTTTTACTGGGCGTTGGCAGTGCTGTTTGTGTTCCGCAACTTTTTACAAGGGCTCGGCTACGGCTACACCTCCGTGCTTGCAGGAACTGCGGAGCTGGTCGGCCGCGTATTGGTCGCGTTTGTGCTCGCAGGCCGATTCGGATTCCCTGCCGTTTGTCTGGCAGGCCCTATGGCGTGGATGCTCGCCGATGTGCCGCTGCTGATCATCTATTTCATCAAACGCCGTTCACTGGTCGATCTGTCCTGCCGAACGCCCACACAGAAAATCATTTGACAAACCGCGCTTTCTATAAAAAAGCAGCGTCTCCCAAAAACGGAGATGCTGCTTTTCCATGTGGAGAACTGTTATTTGAGCACCAGGTCGCAGTCCTCGATCTCTACGCCGTCGATGTCCGACAGGAACAGCTTGATCTGCCGATAGCCGTATGCTTTGACGGAAAAGTCCTTGAACCGTTCGGTCAGGCGGGTATTGATCTCGCCGATGTTCATGCGCTTTGCGCGGCTTTTCTGTAAGAGGGTTTTCACATAAGCCTCGATCTCCTCACGGCGCACGGAGCGTTCCTGGCACAAGCAAAGGTTGTGCGCGCCGTCAAGCACGACGCGGAAGCTGCTGAACGATTTCAAAAAGCTTGAAAACTTGGAAAACCCGTAGTTGCGCTCGTCAAAATCAGGGAACTTGCGCTGCAAATATTCCTTGACAACACTGATGAGCACGCGCGCACCCGCCTCCCCGCGGGAGAGCATGGAAAGGATCTCCTGCTCTATCTCCATGCGCGGGGTGATGCTGCTTTCATTGGAAGCGGGCTCGTCATCCGTTTTGCCGCTTAAAACATCCAGATACCGAAACGAATCGCAGGCGTTGACAAACGCCTTCGGTGTTTTGCTCTCGCCCATGCCGACGACCTGCTTGCCGCTTTCGCGCAGGCGCACTGCAAGGCGGGTAAAATCGCTGTCGCTCGAGGCAAGGCAGAACACATCCACCGTATCGCGGTAGAGGATGTCCATCGCATCGATGATCATGGCGGAATCCGTGGAATTTTTGCCCACGGTATTGGCAAACTGTTGCATGGGCTGGATGGCATATTCCGGCAGAACGCTTTTCCAGCATTTCACATCATCGCGCGTCCAATCGCCGTAAATGCGTTTGACCGTGACCGTCCCGATGGATTTCAGCTCATCGAACACCGTTTCGATATACCGGGGAGAAATATTGTCTGAGTCAATCAGCAGGGCAATATTCCGATTTATATTTTCCATAAAAACTTCCTTTGCCAATAGGATGCTTTTATTATACTAACTTTTATAAAAAAATGCAAACTGCAGGCGGTGTTTTGCTTGACGCACACGGGTTAATTTGGCATAATAGACTTAAATCCGAACGATCGGTTCGATTTTTTTGTGCGTATACAAAAATGCTGAAAGCAAAGGGGTTTCACGATGTCAAACAAAAGATCCACACTGCAAAGCAAGCCGAGCGAACACGCGTCCCGCAAGGTCTCTAAGGCCAAAAGGGTGCTGCGCGTTCTGTTTACCATTGTATGTTTGCTGCTTGTCTTCGCGCTGGTCTGCACCGCGCTTTCATTTAGCAATGCAAGCAAGGCGGAGATCAAGCCGGAACAGGACCTGCTGGAAAACGCAGTTGTCTCCGTGACAAACGGTGAAGTGTCGGGCGACGGCTTTACAGGCACGGCCGGGACAGTGTACACAGCGGAGTTTTCCGCGCCGGCGGTTCTGAACACCGTTGTTCTGCGTGAGGATGGCGCAAACTGCCGCGGGTTTTCCATTGAAGCGCTGGTGGACGGCGCATACATGCAAATCCATGCGCAGGATGATAAGATCGGCGAATACCGCTACTGTGCATTCCCCGAAGTCGAGACCACAGCACTGCGCATCACCGTACAGGGCGCCGACGCACCTTTCACGATAGAGGATGTAGAGGCTTTTTCTTCAGAGCGCAAAGCGGCGGAGGACTTCCGTGTAACGACCTACATAACCGCGGCAACTGCCTATGATTTGGAAGGCCTTCGCACACAGGCGGGCAGTTTTGATGTGATCACAGATGTTATCCTGTTCGGCGCGGTACGCTTTGCAGCAGACGGCACGCTGTATTACCCCGATCTGGATCTCGGTGATGGGACAACGGCGGACGGTGAGACGGTCTTCCGAACGGCGCTTCAAAATCTGCGTGAGGTCATCGGAGACCGCGACGTGCGCATTCATTGCAACTTTATCGGTCCCGACGCGCCCGAAGGGACAGCCGCCGAAAATGCGGCGAATGCAAAATGCGACCAGCACAATCTGGCGTTTGACGACAACCGGGACACCCTGATCGCGGCGCTTTTGGAGTTCACGGCGGAAAATGATTTCGACGGGATCTATTTTGACTACGAATATCCGCGCCGTCTCAAGGACTGGTTCACGTTCAGCCGTTTCCTTTCGGCGCTCAAAGAAGAGATCAACGGGCAGTATCAGCTCGGCGCGGCGGTGCCTGTTTGGAAAAATCTGTGGGAGATCTTTCTGAGCCGTTCGGTAGACACCGTAGAGGTCATGGGATATGATGCATTTGATGCAGAGGACGGACATCACGCCTCCTTCGCACGCACGGCAAGCGGCGTCATCGGCGACTACCTGAGTCTTGGCTATTCTGCGGATAAAATGGATCTGGGCATGCCGTTTTTCTCCCGTCCCATAGACGGCGGTGAATACTGGTACACCTATTCCGGCGACGCCCGGCAGCTTGGGAAAAATCAGAACGTAGCCGAGGGACTTTTGGAGGGTTGTCCCGAAACCGAGGAGGAGAACACACCAGACCGCTATTATAACGGCTGGCAGATGGTTTATGACAAGACCGCCTATGCAATCGATGTGGGCTTGGGCGGCGTGATGGTCTGGCATTACGGCTGCGACCTGCCCTATGAAGACGAGCTTTCCCTGTTCGGCGCCATAGCACAGGCGATCGAGGACAGAACGGTGCAGGCGTGAGGAAGCCTTTTTCGGAACCCCGGTACAGAAAGGACATGTGATCTATGGCACGCAACGGCTCAAACAGCGCTGCGTTTTCTCCGGGAGAAAACCTGCTGCAAAACGCGTCGGTCACCGTTCACGGCGGCGAACGCGCCGGGAACGGCTTTTCGGGTCATGCCGGCGCGGCGTTTACCGCAGAATTTTTCGCACCGGCGGCTGTCAACACCGTGATCCTGCGCGGAAACGGCACAAGCTACCGCGGGTTCTCCGTGGAGGCGAAGATCGGCGGAGAATTTCGACAAATTTATGCGCAGGATGACAAGATCGGTGAATACCGTTACTGCGCATTTCCCGAAGTCGAGACCACGGCACTGCGTGTCACCGTCCGACAGGCGGAAGACCAATTTACACTGACAAGTGTGGAAGCCTATTGCGCGCCTAAGAAACGTGTTCCCGACTTCCGCGTTACGGCGTACCTGACGGCAGAGACCGCATATGATACGGATGCACTTCGTGCCCGCGCGGGCAGTCTGGACTGCATTACCGACATCATTTTCTTCGGCGCGGTGCGCTTTTCTGCGGACGGGACATTATATTACCCCGATTTGGAAACCGAAGGCGGTACAAAGGCCGACGGCAAGACCGTGTTCCAAACGGCGCTTCAAAACCTGCGTGAAGTTACAAACGGACGCGGCATACGCATACACTGTAATTTTTTAGGGCCGGACGTGGATTCGGCGAACGAAAGATGCGAACAGCACACCTTAGCGTTCGGTAAGAACCGCAATACGCTGATTGCCGCCATTCTGCAATTTATCGAAGCAAACGGCTTTGACGGGATCTTTTTCGATTACGAATACCCGCGCCGCTTGAAAGACTGGCTTACGTTCAGCCGCTTTCTTACCGCTTTGAAAAAGGAGATCCACGGGCGCTTTGTGCTCGGCGCGGCGGTGCCCGTTTGGAAAAATTTATGGGAAACACTGCTTGCGCGTCCGCTGGACGTTGCCGAGATCATGGGCTACGACGCCTTTGACGCGGACGGTCACCACGCCGCTTTCACAGCCACGGCAAGCCGCTTAGTCGCCAATTACCAAGGTCTTGGCTTTGCACGCAAGCGGTTGGATCTCGGCATGCCGTTTTATGCGCGCCCCGTCGACGGCGGCTTGTATTGGTACGCCTATCGGGAAGAAGCGCACACGCTCGGCACATCATGCAACATCGCACAAGGCGCGCTCGCGAACTTCCCGGAAACGCAGGGCGAAGCGGCGCCGGCGCGGTATTACAACGGGTGGCAGATGGTCTACGACAAGACCGCCTACGCGATCGACGCGGGTCTCGGCGGCGTGATGGTCTGGCATTACGGCTACGACCTGCCGTCTGCGGACGAACTTTCCCTGTTCGGCGCGATACAGCAAGCGATCGAGGATCGCACGATTTATAGGAAATCATTATAAGTTTAGGAGGTATTTTTATGCCGTATATCCATGTCAGCACTACCGAAGCCATTTCCGAAGCGAAGGCAGACGCCGTAAAAGCGCGGCTCGGCAAAGCCATTGCCCTGCTGCCCGGCAAAAGCGAAACGTATTTGATGGTACGGCTCGACGGGGACTGCAATATGTATTTCCAGGGAACAGACGACGCGCCCGTTGCCATGTGCGAGGTCAGTGTGTTCGGCAAAGCGAATCACGACGCGTGCAACGCCCTTACAGCGGAGCTTTGCACGATTTTGTCCGAAGAACTCGGCGTTCCCCCTGCCCGATGCTACGTCAAATTTGTATTCACGGACACCTGGGGCTTTTCGGGCAGGCTGTTCTGACGCAGATGCGTACATATACATACACTGCCTCGGTGCCGCAGAAGTAAATCTTGTCTGTTTGTTTTCGAAACCGCGCAAAGTAATTTTACACAGCTTTTTCCTTGTAAGCAAAGGGCCGCACGGCGCAGCAGCGCCGTGCGGCTTCTTTTTTTTCAGTTTCAGGCATCCAGCCAGGCCGCATTGCCGCCGTCTAATACCTGTGTCCCGACCGAAACGGTCAAAACATCGTCCAGTTCAAATTCGGTCCTTACAAAATCAGGCGTTCCGTATTTTTGCACGCGAAAACTCCTTTCTCCTGTTTGCGTTCTTTCCACTTTCCCCACCCCCACCCTATGTACTGCTATTCGCCGTTCTGCGGGTGATCGTACGCATATGCCGTCAGAAACAGCTGCAAAACAAGCGCGCCTACGCCCACCGCGCCGAGCATCTCCTTCCCGCACAAAAACAGTTCTTCGGAGACGCGCAGCATTTTGTCAAATTCCCCGACCGTCCCCGCAAGCAGACGGCATACGAACCCCGATAACAGCATGCCGAGCACAAGCGGCATCCCCCAGCGCAGAATTCGCACGGTAACAGGGGAAAAACTTTTTAAAAACCTGCGGATTTCCGGAAATAACGCTTGCATTTTTATGCGCCTCCCTATTACAATACTAATAGTAAAATATCATGCGCGTCTTTACAATGCACAAATATTGGCAGGCGCGGGCAAAGCAGGAAAGGGCGCAGGTGCAATGGCAATCGGGATCTCAACGTCTTGTTTTTATCCGCAGACAACGGAGGATTCGCTGCGCATGGTCGGCGAACTCGGCGCAGAATGCACGGAGATCTTCATCAACTCCCCTACAGAGCTTCGAAAGCCGTTTATGGATATGCTGAAAAATATCTGCACGCAGTATTCGCTGCGAGTCAAAAGCCTGCACACCTATGCCTCGTTTACGGAATCCTATTATTTTTTCAGTTCCTATGAACGCCGGTTTTATGATAGTATTGAGGATTTCAAGCGCTATTTTTACGGCATGGGGGTCTTAGGTGCAGAGCTGCTCGTCATGCACGGGGCAAAGATCCCCGGCAGCATCCCCGACGAGCAGGTGTTTGAGCGCTTCGATCGTCTTTACTGCCTCGGGCGTGAAGCGGGCATTACGCTCTGCCAGGAAAATGTGGTGCACTACCGTTCGGAAAGTCCCGACTTTTTGATGCGCATGCGCGCCGCCCTCGGGGATCATTTCCACATGGTACTGGACATCAAGCAGGCGCGCAGAACGGGCATAGACCCGTATGTATTTGCCGAAACGTTTGCTGACAACATTGCGCACATCCACATCAGCGATTATACCGACGAGCGCGACTGCGTCGTGCCGCTGTGCGCGGGTTCGAAATTCGATTTCCCGAAGTTTTTCCGCTTCATGCGGGATAAGGGCTACAAGGGCGATTACATGATCGAGCTGTATGAGAAAAGCTACGATACGCCCGAACAGATCCGCACCGCCGCCGCACAGCTTTCCGAATGGTTGTAAGGTTTTGTTACTTTACTTTGTGGTTTTTATTTGATATACTTACAATATATAGTAAAAATGCATCCTGCCGTTTGGCGGATGCGCCTAAATCTGACAGGGATGTGATGCCGTTTGAAGTGCCCGTTTTGCGGTTATGAGGAAAGCAAGGTCATTGACTCGCGCCCCACGGACGAGGGCGAGCGTATTCGCCGCCGCCGCGAGTGCCTGCAATGCAAAAAACGCTTTACGACCTATGAGATTATCGAAAGCGTGCCGATCTTAGTCATCAAAAAGGACAAATCCCGCGAAGCGTTTGACCGTAACAAGCTGCTGCGCGGCATGCTGCGCGCGTGCGAAAAGCGTCCTGTCGCCATGGAAACGCTCGAAAAGGCTGTGGATGACATCGAAAGCAGCCTGCAAAATTCGCTCGACCGCGAGGTAACGTCCATGCGCATTGGGGAACTCGCCATGGACAAGCTCAAGGACATCGACGAGGTCGCCTATGTGCGCTTCGCGTCCGTGTACCGCCATTTCCGCGACATCAACGCGTTTATGGACGAGCTTTCGGCGCTTTTGCAAAATCGTTAAAACCGCCGCATGAAAACAGCAGCCATAAAATTCTTCCAAAGAGGGTAGATACATCATGAAAAAGGTCAAATGGATAAGCCTGCTGCTTGCTCTTGCGCTGCTGCTCGGTACATTGGGGATCGGGTCTATCGCGGCGGCGACCGATGAAGTCCTTGTCCGCGGCATCGGCGGCGTTTATGAGCTTGACCGTACATATCCGGCGCCCGCCGCAAACACAAACGGCGCTTCCGCCATTACAGCGGCGCAGTTCCAAACCGGCGACCCGGACGCGCCGTATCTCTTTTACACGAACCTGAACCAAATGCAAAAGGATGTCTACGACGCGTTGGCAGCCCAGGACGTAACCACGTTTGCACAGCAGCCGGACGCACAGGAATCCGGGCTTGCCGCCGTTGAGATCCCGCTTACAACGCCGATCACTTTTGATGCGGAAATCTACATTGACCAAAACGGCGACGAGGTCGTGGATATTCCGCAGGAATATGTCGATATGATCCTGCAAGCGACTCTCGGCGGTTTTTCCGCCATTGTCAGCGACCGCCCCGATCTGTTTTGGCTGGGCAATTTCACGCTTGATCTGGTTAAAGAATCCCATAAAATCAGCGCGACCGTTTCACACGTGGAGTGCACCGGGCTGATTGCGTATCTGTATCTGCCTGCCGGCTATAATTCATGGGAAGCCGTCGCTTCGGATTATGCCGCCATGATGCAGGTCGTTGACAACTTCACGGTGCGCGGCAACACGCGCTATGAAAAGATAAAATACATCCATGACTGGATCGCGGGCAGTGTGAAATACGACACTCAATTCCAATATGACACCTCGTATTACGCAACCAGCGTCTTTTTAGAGCCGCACATCACGGTATGCGAAGGGTATTCCGAAGCCTTCAAAATGCTTTGTGACCGTGAGGGGATCCCCTGCATCCAGATCATAGGCGATGCCGGCGGTCCACATGCGTGGAACTATGTGAAAATGGAAGACGGCAATTGGTACGCTGTGGACGTTACGTGGGACGATTCGGACACATTCGGCACGTTTTACGATTACCTCCTGATCGGCGCAGACGCTACGACCCGATATTATTCTGAAAGTGAAGCGGATCGAACCACCTTTGCGCAAAGCCATGTCCCAACCGGCGTTCGCTATACCTCCGACGGCGTAGCGTCATATGTATTGACATATCCCGCATTGGCCGCAGAAAGCTACACCCCCGGGCTTTTGCTGAATCCCGACGCACAGGTCAGCGTATACCGTGCGGAGAATATCCTGTATGTATACAGTGATGCTGCGCTCTCAGACGTCTTTACGTCGCCTGTCGGGTATTCGCTGGGCTTTGCCGATGACGGCAGTGCCGTGTATGTATACGAAAGCGGGAACACACAACCGGTCGGCACCTACACGGTGGTGCGCGTTACGGTGGAAACGCTGCTTGGTGACGTCAACAAGGACGGGCAGATTAATGCCTTGGATGCGCGCTGGGTATTGCAGGCCGCGGCAGGCATGCGGTATCTGGACTATGCGCAGGCCCTTGCCGCCAATGTATACACACAAGACGGGATATCCGCTGCGGATGCGCGCTGGATCCTGCAAGCATCGGCAGGCATGCGCGACCTTGCGGCGTAACGCCTTAAAATAACAGCATAAAAAAGGACGGATGTTCCTGCACGGAACATCCGTCCTTTTGATTTGGTTTTCACGAATTTAAAACCCAACCACCTGATGCGTGCGCGGCACCGAGGGCGGGTCGCCGATCATGCCGTAGGTGCGCAGAGAGGCAATGCGCTCCATATCCTCTTCGGAGATCGAAAAGCCGAATACATCCGCATTATTGCGAATGCGCGCAGGCGTCGCCGATTTGGGAACAGGCACAACGCCGCGCTGCACGAGCCAGCGCACGCAAAGCTGGGCAACGCTCACGCCGTATTTTGCCGCCGTTTCTACGAGCAGCTCGCGCCGGAAGGCCTGCCCCTGGATGAGCGGGCTCCACGCCTCGGGCAGGATATGGTTTTCTTTGCAATACGCGACCATTTCCTCCTGCGGGCACTGCGGGTGCATCTGCACCTGATTGAGCATCGGATAGATTGAAAAATTCGTTTTGATGATCTCAATGTGCTCTTCCAAAAAGTTACTCGTCCCCGCCGCGCGCAGCTTGCCGTCCTGATAAAGCCGCTCAAAGGCGCGCCAGGTGTCGCACAGATCCTCAGCTACATGATCCTGATTTTCCACGAGCACGGGCCAGTGGATCAGGTATGCGTCAAGATAGTCCGTTCCGAGCTTTTGCAGAGAACGCTCGCACGCCGCAATCGTTTTGTCATAGCCGTGGTCGGCGTTGGGCAGCTTGCTGACGAGAAAGATCTCGCCGCGCGGCACGCCGCTTTTGCGCAGGCCCTCGCCCACACCCGTTTCGTTTTGATATGCGCCTGCCGTATCGATATGGCGGTAGCCGCTCTGCAAGGCGCAGCACACCGCCGCCGCGGCGACGTCGTCCGGCATTTTCCAAGTGCCGAACGCAATGCACGGCACTCTTACACCGTTATAAAGGGTATACGAATCCTGTAAGCTGTTCAAATCCTCACCTCATCGTTTTCAGCGGTAAATCTTACCGCCCGTATTGTACCACATCGCGGTGCATAAAACAATCGTTTCGGAAAAAAGTAGGAGCGGAGGGATTTGCAGTGATTTTTTTGAAAGCGTTTCTTATCGGCGGGCTGATCTGCATGATCGGGCAGCTGTTGATCGACAATACCAACTTAACCCCCGCGCGTATTCTGGTACTTTTCGTGGTGCTCGGCGTCGTACTCGGCGGACTCGGCCTTTACCAGCCGCTGGTGGATTGGGCAGGCGCGGGAGCAAGCGTGCCGCTGACGGGCTTCGGCAATACGCTGGTGCAGGGCACGAAAGAGGCAATTCGCGAACAGGGACTTTTGGGCGTGCTCACGGGGCCGCTTTCTGCGGGCAGCGCAGGAATCACGGCGGCGATCCTGTCGGGCATCATCGTCTCGCTTCTCGCAAAGCCCAAAAGCAAGTAGGCTCTTTTCCGCCGCGCCGCGAAAATGCGGCGCGGTATTTTTCTTCAAACTTCTATCCTGCTCTCAAAAAGGGAAACCGCCCGCGCAAAATACGCAGGCGGTGCAAAAGTTCGATGCAAACGCAGAAATGAACCGTAACTTTTGCCTTGTTAGCATATGCGCCGACAGGACGTTTATACACGGCACATAAGGAAAACTTTTGATGCCGCAATCTTGATGCCGTTTTGCAAAGCTGCACATACCACACGCAGGAAAGTCCGCCGGAAATCATCTGCGCGTAAAATCGAGCAAAAAGTGAAAAAAGGCTTGCATTTTTATGCGCGGTGTGATAGAATACCAAGGCATTGAAAAACTATCCTGTCGAACGGAGGTTGAAATATGGGCGCTCTTGAAATCATTCTCGGTGTGGTGCTGATCCTTTTGTCGATCGCGACCATTGTGGTCGTTTTGATGCAGAAGAGCCGCGAGGGCGGTCTGTCCGGTGCGATCACCGGCGGCGGAGCTGACACCTTCTTCGGCAAGAACAAGGGCAGAACGCGCGAAGCCATTTTGGCAAAAGCCACCAAGTATATCGCGATTCTCTTCTTTGTATTGGCGTTTGCCGCAACGCTTTTGATGCTGTTCTTTTAATGCATCGTTCTGAAAATCAGCGGCCATGCATATACGCAAGCCGCTCTTTATGAGCCATTAGCTCAGTCGGTAGAGCACTTGACTTTTAATCAAGGTGTCCGGAGTTCGAATCTCCGATGGCTCACCAAACGAAATCCCCCGAAAGTCTTGATTTGTCAAGGGTTTCGGGGGATTTTATGTTCTTCGTTTCAATTTGCAATCGAGCAAAAAAGTCCGTAAAAGTCCAAAAAGGGGCAATAAAAAGTCGTATAATATTTTCCGCGCCACTAAAACAAAAAACAGCCCCATGCATGGACGCTTCCCGCGGCGGGAGGTCTACTTGCATGGGGCTGGTTTACATCTTCCACTGGGACGCTTGCATAGCAGAGGTGCGGGAAGTCTGATCGATTGTATTTTAAGCAAATTTAACGGTTTTGTCAACCGCTTTCTCACTGAGGGAGCGCATACAAAACCCCCTCCCCGTACTCGAAAGCACGGGGAGAGTTATAAACGCCAGCCACCAGCCCGTCACCCTGAATACGGCATGGCTCTATGTGCGTTTTATTGTATGCTTAAAAACCGCTGCATGATGAAATCATACGGATCAATTTGTACGTTATTCTCCGTCTCTTCGGATTTCTCATCGTAGAAATGCACAATGTCTGAATACATAGTACACCTTAACCGGTCGCGGAAATGAAGGCATAAACGGTTGCCCTACCACCCTTGAATAAAAGAGGTAACCGTAAAATAGATTTGCGAACACAGCCACAACAGGAACAGCAGCTCCCACCAGGTAAACCGCTTGGCTTCCTCGCCGAATTCCTCTTCCTCTGTCAAATTATGACGCGACTGTATGTCCGCCGCGAGCTTTTCCATACCCGCCTCATCCTTGGAGGAAAGGATCAGCACTGTGTCATAACAGGTAAAATAATACAGGTATTTCCTGCTGAAATTACAGCTTGAAAGCCGATCCCAAAAGCTAAGCTCTTCCACCGCGACGGGCTCGATTTTACAAATATCCCGTTTGGCGACGCGGAAAAACAGCCGCGGCGCGAAGTAAATGCGCGTGTCGTCTTCGCGCACATACAGCCGGTTGCCGAACAGCGCGATCGCCGCAAGCACGCTCACGGCTAAATACTCGATCTGACTTAAGATATAGGCGACAACGGCGATCACGCCCTCCACAAACGCCATATTATTGTTTTGCTGCCCCAAAAATAAATCCCCGTATATGCTCTGCATTTGCTCCAAGGTCTCCTGCAGGATAACTGCATTTTTATACGGAAAAAACATTTCGGTGAAGCCCACGCGTGCAAGTATGTAGAAATTCCAGATAAGCGACAACAGCGAAATACATAAAATCAGCACGCACAAAAGGTAAAAACGCCATGAGCGGTACAGACGAATCGAATACTGTGTTTTCATAATCAATCCCCTTCCTTGTCTCCCCGACAGCAAGCGATTTAACGGCGTATGTGGTGTTTTTTTACTTTGTCCTGTGCGATGACCCGTTGAGGACTTCGCGACACAAACCCTTTCCCGTTTGCTATTTTCTATGCTGTCAACCCCGATATTTTTGTTTCGAGCGCAGCTTTTTTAACAGTAAAAAGATCGCCAAGCACAGCCCCACTGCAACAAGGCACAGTATGACGGCAAATACGATTTGATACGGATTGGTTGTATATTCCACGGATACAGACGTCTCTGAAACAAGCAGTTCCTTAAAGTCTTTGAACGGTCTGTCGCGCACGGTAAAAGCCTCCGATATTGCAAGGATATTCCCCTGCGCATCCACAAACGCTAATTTGCAGCTATGCATTTGTTCCACACGTTCTAACAGTTCTTGCGTACCGTATTGAACGGAAATCTCATCATTTGCCGCATTTGTGTTTACGATGATGGAACTGTCTGCAAAATGAAACAGATAACTATAATATCCATCCTCATAAGCAGCGATTTCACCGGAAGGGTCGACATCAAACACGGCGCGATCCGTAAAAAGGCGAATGTCAGCCGCATCCTTTTGCGAAACAAAGGATGTGTCATTCTCTTGCAGCGGCAATAACAAATCAACATAAGCGGTTTGCGGCGGCATATCGCTTTGGCAGAAAACGGCAACCAAATAGGGCGGCGGCATATATGCAGAAACCGAAACCTGCATTAAGCAGCACAGCAAGATACAGAAAGCGAAAAACGAATAAACTTTTTTACGCATATATGTTTCCTCCTGTTCCCGATTCGCACACCGCGCTGTCCTCGGGCGGACAAAAGCATTCACCTTTGCGACCGCTCACCGGTGCATCACAAAAGCCAAGCACCTGTCAGAGTAAAAGACGTGTTAATTCATCACATAAAATCCAGACGCCGCATCCGTCCCCCGTTCGTCGGATACAGCGCCTGCTCAGGATATGCTACGCTTTCTCTCCCACTATATCCCCCGTTTTACAAAAAGCATAGTTTTCTTAGAAAAATATTATCATATTTTGTTGAATTTTGTCAAGAGATATAGGAAGTTTTCTTAAAATTATATGTTTCAGTTTGTGTGCCGTGCACGGTTTCAAGTGAAAGCGTAAATATGGGCGGGCATACAACATGGCCAAATCCTTTTATATTTTTCTTTATACCTTACGCTGTTGAAAAAAATCCTCATTTTATACTTGACAGCGCATATGCAGGGCTGTATACTGTTATCGGAAATATAACACTGTTATATCAAAGGTGGTGATCCCGTGGGCGCAAAATCCGAGCTGCAGACCCGTACACGTATTTTGCAGGCAGCGCAGGCAGAGTTTTTAGAAAAGGGCTTTCGCGCCGCTTCGCTGCGCAGCATCGTTAAGGCGGCGGGTGTGACCACGGGCGCGTTTTACGGGTATTTTGAGAGCAAGGCGCAGCTGTTTGACGCGCTGGTCGGCGAGCAATATGAGACGATCATGGCGCGCTACCGCGAGGCGCAGGAGGCGTTCCGACGCCTCGCCCCCGAGCAGCAGCACGAAAACGTCGGCGAAATCTCGGGCGACTGCATGGACTGGATGCTGGAATACATGTATGCGAACCCCGTCGCCTTCCGCTTGATCCTGTGTGCTTCCGACGGTACGCCCTATGCCGATATGGTGGACGAAATGGCGCGCATCGAGGTGGACGCGACAGACAAATTCATTCACACCCTCCAGCAGCTCGGGCAGCCCGATCCGAAGCTGGATAAGCAGCTTGAACATATCCTTGTCAGCGGGATGTTTACGGCGTTTTTTGAGGTGATCGTGCACGAAATGCCAAAGGAACGCGCCTATGACTATATGCGGGAGCTGCGCGCATTTTACACGGCGGGCTGGAAGCAGATCATCGGGTTTTGATGCCGCTGGTTTTTATATATATGAGTTAGCCTATGCTAACCATTCCTTTTGTAAACCGCCCCCGCGTGGAAGGATGCTTCGCATTCGGTTATCCGTTGGTTAGCATATGCTAACCAACGCCCTGTTGTGATTCTCGGGGGATCGCCCCGTTGATCTGCATATATTTTACTTTTTCAAGGAGGTTATCCGATGAAAAGAGAAAAGAAAAGTGATGTGACAGCCCTGCTGCACTACGCGGGCAGTCACAAAGGGCTGACCTTTTTGGGCCTGGCTCTGTCAGCGGTATCCATGCTGTTGAGCATGGCGCCGTATATCTGCATCTGGCTGGCGGCGCGGGCTCTGATCGCCGTGGCGCCGAACTGGACACAGGCGCAGAATGTCGCGCAGTACGGCTGGATGGCGTTTGCCTTTGCGGTGGGTGGTATCGTGCTGTATTTTGCAGGGCTGATGTGCACCCATCTGGCGGCCTTCCGCACGGCGGCGAACATCCGTAAGCAAGGCGTCGCCCATGTGATGAAAGCTCCGTTGGGCTTTTTTGACGCCAACGCCTCAGGGCTCATCCGCGGTCGGCTGGACGCGGCGGCGGCAGATACCGAGACGCTGCTGGCACATAACTTAGCAGACATCGTCGGCACCGTCGTCCTGTTTGTTGCCATGGTGGTGCTGATGTTCGTCTTCGACTGGCGGATGGGCGCTGCCTGCCTTTTGGCGGCGGTCATCTCGGTGATCGCGATGTTTTCCATGATGGGCGGCAAAAACGCCGGACTGATGGCGGAGTACCAGGCGACCCAGGACCGCATGACCAAGGCCGGGACCGAATATGTACGGGGCATCCCCGTGGTCAAGATCTTCCAACAGACGGTCTATTCGTTCAAAGCGTTCCGGCAAGCCATTGAGGATTACAGCACCAAGGCGGAGCACTATCAGTCGAATGTGTGTCGAGTACCCCAGTCTGTCAACCTGACCTTTACCGAAGGCGCCTTCGTATTTTTGGTCCCCGTGGCGTTATTTTTAGCGCCCGGCGCGTTGGCCGGCGGTGATTTTGCCGGATTCGTCACCGATTTCGCGTTCTACGCGGTGTTTTCCGCCATCATCTCCACGGCGCTTGCCAAGATCATGTTCGCCGCTTCCGGTATGATGCTGGCAAGCACCGCCCTCGGCCGCATCGATCAGGTGATGTGCGCCCCCACCCTGAAAACGCTTAAAGATCCGCAGATACCGCAGGGCAATCGGGTGGAATTCAAGGACGTGAGCTTCACCTACGACGACGCGGAGTCGCCCGCCCTCTCCCACGTCTCTTTCACGGCGGAGCCGGGGCAAACCGTGGCGCTGGTGGGCCCGTCCGGCGGCGGCAAGACCACCGCCGCAAGCCTGATCCCGCGGTTTTGGGATGCGACTTCCGGCGTTGTGGAAGTCGGCGGCGTGGACGTGACCCAGATCGATCCGCATGTGCTCATGGATCAGGTGGCGTTCGTATTCCAGAACAGCCGCCTGTTCAAAGCATCCATCCTGGAAAACGTCCGGGCTGCCCGCCCGGAAGCTACGAGGGAACAGGTGGAAGCCGCACTGTCCGCTGCGCAGTGCAGCGATATTCTCGAAAAGCTGCCCGACGGCATTGATACGCAGATCGGTTCCGAAGGGACGCATCTCTCCGGCGGCGAGCAACAGCGCATTGCCCTGGCACGCGCCATTTTGAAAGACGCGCCCATCGTGGTGCTGGATGAGGCGACCGCCTTTGCCGACCCCGAGAACGAGGTGCTGATCCAAAAGGCCTTCGCCTCGCTGACCCGCGGGCGCACCGTCATCATGATCGCCCACCGCCTTTCCACGGTCGTGGGCGCGGATAAGATCATCGTATTAGAGAAAGGGCATATCGTCGAACAGGGCACCCATGCGCAGCTCGCCGATGCGGGAGGGCTGTATGCCCGGATGTGGGCCGACTATAACCGTGCGGTCCGTTGGAAGATCACCAGCGAAGGGGAGGCAAACTAAATGTTCAGCAAAAAGTTTCAGCGAAAATACGCCCTGACCGATCAAGGTGTAAAAAACACAAAAAAAGGTGTGTTTTGGACGGTCATTGTCAACCTGATCGTCATGGGCGGCGTCAGCATTCTGTATTGGATGATGTCCGGCTTTATCGGGACGCTGACGGACGCAGCGCCGCTGCCCGGTGCGGCACTCGCCATTGGTTTGGTAATCCTTTTTGTTCTCCTGTCGTTCGTGACGCATTTGCAGCAGTATAAGGCAACCTACGGGCTGGTTTACAACGAAGTCAAAACCACGCGCATAAGCCTTGCGGAAAGGCTGCGCAAGCTGCCCTTAGGGTACTTCGGCAAACGCGATTTGGCTGACCTGACCGAGACGCTCATGGGAGACGTCAACCGCATGGAACACGTCTGGTCGCATGTGCTGGGGTATCTGTATGGGTCTTACATATCCACGGCTGTGATCGCCGTCTGCCTGCTTGTGTACGACTGGCGGCTGGCGATCGCCTGCCTGTGGGGTGTGCCTGTCGCTTTTGGGCTGCTGTTCGGCAGCCGTAAATTTGCCGCCCGCAGCGCCGAACGAACGAAAGAGGCCGCCGTCCGCGTATCCGACGGCATTCAGGAGGCGCTGGAGAACATTCGGGAGATCCGCGCAACCAACCGGGAGGATCGGTATCTGGAGGGACTGGACAGAAAGATCGACGAGCATGAACGCATCATGATCCGGGGAGAGCTCGGGACCGGCGTTTTTGTCAATGCCGCAAGCGTCATCATGCGCTTAGGGGTAGCGACGACGATCCTTGTGGGCGCGAATCTGATCCTCTCCGGCCGCATCGATTTTATGCTGTTGTTTTTGTTCCTGCTGGTCATCACCCGGGTCTACGCGCCCTTTGACCAAAGCCTGGCGCTGATTGCCGAGATGTTTGTGTCGCAGGTTTCCGCCGACCGCATCAACGAGATCTATGAAACGCCCGTCGCAGAAGGCGCGGAGGTGTTTGAACCCAAGGGCCACGACATCGTGTTTCAACACGTAGGCTTTGCCTATGATGAAAAGGAAGTCCTGCACGACGTGAGCTTTACCGCCAAAGAGGGTGAGGTGACGGCGCTGGTCGGCCCCTCCGGCTCCGGCAAGAGCACCTGTGCAAGACTGGCCGCAAGGCTGTGGGACATTTCCAAAGGTACGATCCAGGTCGGCGGTGTGGACATCTCCACCGTCGATCCGGAGGTGCTGCTGCGGGATTACGCGATGGTCTTTCAGGACGTGGTGCTGTTCGATGACACCGTAATGGAAAATATCCGCCTGGGCAAGCACGGTGCTACGGACGAAGAGGTACGTGCCGCGGCCAAAGCCGCAAACTGTGATGAATTTGTCCAAAGGCTGCCGAAAGGCTATGATACACCCATCGGGGAAAACGGCGCTAAGCTTTCCGGTGGGGAACGGCAGCGGATCTCCATTGCGCGGGCACTGCTGAAGGACGCACCCATTGTGCTGCTGGACGAGGCGACTGCCAGCCTGGACGTGGAAAACGAGACAAAGGTGCAAGGGGCACTCTCCCGCTTACTTGCAGGCAAGACCGTGCTGGTGATCGCGCATCGCATGCGTACTGTGGAGGCAGCTGATAAAATCGTCGTCCTATCCGACGGCCGGGTGGCGGAAGAAGGCGCTCCGTCAGAGCTGATGGCAAAAGGCGGGCTTTATCACCACATGGTAGAGCTGCAGCGGCAAAGCGCGCAGTGGCATTTGGAATAAGCCGATTCAAACCCGAAACAGCCCGGGAGGCCTTCATGAGAAGCCGCCCGGGGCGGTTTCCATACAGATTCAACACACAAGCCATCCGTGCAAATGCAGTTTTCAGCCTGCCCTGTCCGCGTTGTGGCAAAACACAGGAAATACATTTGTAAAAAATCGGATTTATACTTGACAACACGGAAAACCGCGTGCTATAATCCCATTAGTTAGCATAGGCTAACCAAAGCGATCGTTCCCAACCGATTTCTTTTTTTGAAAGTCGGTTAGCCTATGCTAACTTATACTTTGCGGGACGCTTTCTCGCTTACCGGAGGTCCCTATGGAGCAGGAACTGATCACGCACTGCGCGCCGACGCTCGCTTCCTTAAAAACGGCGAGCCTGTTCAACTTGCGTTACTCGTGTGAAAAACAGTTGGCGTGCCAGCTTGCCGCGTGGAATGCGCGCTTTAGGGACAAAGGCGTGGAGCTGATGCTGCTGCGCAAAACAAAAACGCGGGCGCTCATCTACGTCTTTCGCCGCACACATTTGCAGCAGGATCTTTTACAACCGGGCGTTGAACCGTTCTTGAAAAGCTGCGGATACGCAAGCACTGACGCGGACGGCGCGCTGCAAACGCTTTGCGGAAGGCTTCAGGAAACCCGGGAGTTCCCGCATGAGATCGGGTTATTTCTGGGCTATCCGCTCTGCGACGTTTACGGCTTCATCTGCAATAAGGGGCGCGGATGCAAATGCGTCGGGTGCTGGAAGGTCTACGGCGACGAACAAGCCGCCGCCCGCCTGTTCGCAAAATATGAAAAATGCCGCGCGGTCTACGGGCGGCTGTGGCGCGAGGGACGTTCTGTTTTACAGCTGACGGTTTCGGCGTAAGGGCTTCCCCCGCAGAAGCACGGTACATCCCTTCGGGATTACATAAAACGTACAGAAAGGATCGAAATATGAGCAAAGTAGCGATCGTGTATTGGAGCGGCACGGGCAACACCGAAATGATGGCGGCCAAGGTCGCTGAGGGTGCAAAGGAGGCCGGCGCCCAAGTCACCTCCTTTACCGCAGCGGAGTTTTCGGCGGAGATGATGGACGACTTCGACGCCGTCGCGTTCGGCTGCCCGTCCATGGGTTCGGAACAGCTCGAGGAGACGGAGTTTGAGCCGATGTTCAACGCCTGCGAGGCGAAGCTCGGCGGTAAAAAAATCGCCCTTTTCGGCTCGTACGGCTGGGGTGACGGCGAATGGATGCGCACATGGGAGGAGACCTGCCTTTCAGACGGCGCCGTGCTCGCCTGTGACAGCGTCATTTGCAACGAAGCGCCTGACGACGAGGCGGACGATGCCTGCTTAGCGCTCGGCAAGGCGCTGGCGTAAGCACATCGGAACACGCCCTTCCCCTTTTACAGGTTGCGGCGTTTCTGCTTTTCAAAAAACCGTGCAGTTCTCGGACTGCACGGTTTTTATTTACTTGCTTTATTTCATATCGTTTTCGATCGTGCCGTGTTTTTCTTCAAACTGTATCGAGTTTGAAGAACATATGAGTCAGCGTAGCATTTAGATTTGACTGTTGTTAAAGAAATTATGACCAACCATTTGTCCCATAAACTTTGATATTATAGGCTTTTTTAATGTTGCTCAATTTAATTCCATATCCGTAAGTATTAGTATTCTTGGGACCCGCAAAAGTTATTCCATATAGTCTAAAGACCTGTTTGGTTTGCTGTTTACCAACGGGTCCTCCACTATCCCCACCTTCAGTTTTATTGGAAAATTTAAAAACATCAGTTATCAATTTATTTCCACTATCATACTCAACATCAATGGAAACGCTTGTGCTTAATATCTTACCTGATTGCTTACCTGTTGTTGCTCCATATTTGTTTGTCAATGCACCTTCGTAAAATTCGCTCGCCGTAGCCGCACTATATATAGCATTTGTATCTGATGCACTTAGCATTTTATCTGTAACTGCCCACCCGGAATTGAACTCTACAAAAGCAATATCCAAACTTCCACCAACATAGCTAAATAATGTGGTTCCTACTGTTTTTAAAGCGGATATTTTCATTTTTTCACCGACAGGAGCTACATGCGCATTTGTAAACACACCATAGTGTACTTTTCCAGATGAATCGGTGTAAGAGCCGTTAAAGCCAAGTGTTCCATAAGTAGATGCAAACAAGGTATGGTAAAATTTCACACCATTATATGCGTAGTTTGCTGTTGGTACAACCTTTTCTGACTCTGCAACAATAAAGTCTACCGCTTCAGGATTAAAATCAGAAACAGAGCCATACAAATACTGTGATATTTCTTCTATTAACAATTCATCTTCAATCGTTATTTCTACAACATTCTTTTCTTGTTTAATTGCAGTTTGTTGAATTTTAAATGTGCTCATCTTAGGATCAAGTGCATCTTGAATAGTATTTAATAGATTATATGTGAATTCTTTTTCTTCAACTCGCACAATAGGTGCCTCGTCCGTTTCAAAAGTTTGAAGAGCATAGGCAGTTGTCTTTCTAGATACTATGTTGTTGACAATATTTTCATATTTATTTGCACTACCGTTCGCAACACATAAAACAAGAGTTCCATTTTCATCGGCATAAATTCCCGCATAATCTGACGGCGCATCTGATTCATACATTCTCTCCAAATTTAATTCTACAAAAATTGTGGAAAACACCTCATCACAGACTATGCTTTTTGCCTCAATTTTGGATATTTCCTTATCAGAATTATCAGAAGCGGTGTTGACAAATGTTAATGAACCCAGTAAAGATAGAATTAAAAACAAGCACAAAAAACGTTTTTTCATTTTTAGTATCCTTTCTTACTTTACAATTACATCGAAGGATTTTGAGTATTTATATAGAACATCATTTATCCACATCTGTGCATCAACGTATATTGTGTACTGACCTGGCTCATCAATTTGAACTGTATCTTCTATAACAAAAGAGCCGCCAGGTGCTATATAACTGGAATGGTGAATTGCGGGAGCGATGATTTCTTCTCTTTCCTCCCCCACTTTTACGTACGAAACGGAAAGAAGCCGAGCGCTATGCGAAACCATATAAGCATGCATCGTTTCGTTTTGGAGCCTTGCCTTTACGGTGATTGCTTCACCAGTCCCGTAAATCGTGCTGAGGGGGTCGACGTTTAGCATGAAAGCTGTCCTTTCCGAATTTATACCCAACATATTTGCCGGAAAGAGTAGTAAAAACATAACTACGATTATTAAAACAGCCACACATATAAGGATAATTTTTTTCATAACACGCTGCACTCCTCTCTAAAACCTAATTTAAAGAAACATTGGAATCCCCATCCTTGCCTTTTCACTCTGCTTTTGCAACTCTATTAGTCATTTTACAAAAAATTGCTGTATGCCTCTTTATGACAATCAACAAAATTCAACGCTGTATCCGTTATATATGGTCGGATACAGCGTTGTCGTACATTACTATATAAATTCCCCGCCCTACCCTCTTTGAAAAAAGTTTATACTTTTTTCAATAAGAAAGTATCATTTTTATGAATATTTGTCAATAGATTTTTTGACATTTGTGATAATATATAACTTTTTTTGCTGATGCAGCCATATTTTTGTGCTGTTTTATTACTTTGAAGTTAAAAAACAAATCTAAGGCTCAAGCTTATTCCCCCTATATGTCTCTTTTTCATCATATCACCCATGTACCGCCGAGGTTCAAAACACCGGCAAGCACCATGACGAAAACGGGGTTGAGTTTGGTCGCGCGCAGCAGCACAAAGCACACAAGAAAAATCGCGACGAGCACCCAATTCGTACCGAAAAAGGAAATAACTTCGTCGCCCCAGAACGCCGTGACGAGTACCGAAACGCCCGCCGCCGCGATCATGGCGACCACCGCGGGGCGCAAAGAGCCGAGCACGCCCTGCAGCATCTGCATATTGCGGTATTTGAAATACAGCTTCGCAAGCACGATCACGAGAATGCAGGACGGCAAAATACAGCCGAACGTCGCGACCAGCGCACCGGGGATGCCCGCGATCTTGATGCCGACAAACGTCGCGGAATTGACGGCGATGGGGCCGGGCGTCATTTGGGAGATCGTGATGAGATCCGTAAACTCCTGCATGCTCAGCCAACTGTGCCGTGTGACGATCTGTTCTTCAATCAGCGGCATGGCGGCATAGCCGCCGCCGAAGCTGAACAGCCCGACCTGCAAAAAGCTCCAGAAAAGCTGCAAATAGATCATTTCGCACGCCTCCTTTTTTGAAGCAGCGTGCGGACAACGCCGAGTGCCGCGCAGACGAGCACGATATACACCACATTCACATCTAAAAAGCATGCGGCGATGAAGCTGAGCGCCATGATGATATCGGACGCGGCGCTTTTTTCGCGCACAACGTCTACACCCATATCGAACACGACTGAGGCGATGACCGCGCCCACGCCCGCCTGCATGCCCTCGAGCAAACTGCTGATGATGAAATTGTCGCGAAAAGCGTTATAAAACACGGAAACGAGCGAGATGATGACGAACGGCGGGATGATCGTGGCGATGATTGCGACCAGCGCCCCCAAAATCCCTGCCAGCTTGTAGCCGACCACGATCGCGCCGTTGACAGCGATCGCACCGGGCGAGGACTGCGCAATGGCGACAAGGTCGAGCATTTCGTTTTCCTCGATCCAGTGGAGCTTGTCCACAAACTTCTTTTTCATTAATGTGACGATGACGTATCCCCCGCCGAACGTAAAGGCGCTCAAATACAGGGTCGAAAAAAAGAGCTTGCGTAAAATCACATGCTTCTTCATGCGGCACCTCCCGAAAACGTTTACAGTATACTCTATTTTTCAGTATAAGTAAAGAAACGGCGGCGAGCCTTTCGGTTCGCCGCCGTGCTTTTTGGAAAAGGATATTACTGTTTGAGCGGGATATTCTCTTCGGCGAGGGCGGCGATGATAGAATCGACTACCGCCGTGACCTCCTCGCGGGTGAGGGTGCGCGTGTTGTCGGAGAAGGTCAGACGCACGGTAATGGACTTGCCCGCTTCGTCACGGTAGGTATCCAGCGCCTCCACCTTGCGCAGCCACGGGCAGTTGACCTTTTGGATCGCATCACCGATGGGCGCATATGTCTCGCTGCGGAACGTGAGATCCGCTTCCATTTCCGGGAAGCGCGAGGGCTCATCATAGACGATCCCCGCATCCGCAATGGCGGCAAACGCATGCACATCCAGTTCCGCATACACGATTGCGGCTTTTTTGTCGATCTTTTTGCAGACGGTCGGATGGATCACGCCGATCTCGCCGAGCTCCACGCCGTCGCACAGCACCGTATTGAGGTTGCGCGGGTGCTGATAGGTGTGCGTCGCTGTTTTTGCCGAGAAGCTGAGCGGTTTATGCTTGATCTCATCGGCAGTTTGCGCGAGCATGTCGCGCAGCTCGAAGTACAGTGCTTCGGTAGACTTTGTGCGGGAGAACAGCGTGACGGCAAGCTTTTTGTACTCGCGGCACAGCCCGTTTTCGTTTAGACCCTCCACCGTTCTGCCGATCTCGAACAGACCGAACTCCGGCGCATAAGACGCGTTCGTGCGCACCTGGCAAAGCTGTGTGGGCACGATGGAGCGGCGCAGCGTTTCGATGTTGGGATTGGTGGCGTTGACAAGCTTGACGTTGTCTTCGATCGGAAGCCCCAGCTCCTTATATTCGTCGTAATACGCCCAGATATAGGAGTGCACCTCGTGCAGGGAGAAGCGCTTGACCAGCATATCCTTGATACGGTCCTCCACGGTCTTTTCCGTTTCGGGGCGCACGGGATACAGCGGCGCCAAAGCGGTATGCACATCGAAGTTGTCGTAGCCGTAAATACGGGTGATCTCTTCAATGATGTCCGCCTTTATTGTGACGTCCTTGGTCGCGCGCCAGCTCGGCACACGCACGGTGAAGTTGTCGCCGTTATTTTCCGCTTCAAAGCCCAGCGAGCGCAGCGTTTGAATGATCGTATCGTTTGCAATTTCGATGCCGGTGTAACGGTCCACATACGCCTTGTCGAAGTCCAGCACCACTTCCGGATAGCGGCGGGCGTATTCGTCCGTCAGGGACGAGACGACGCGCGCGTTTTGATCGGTATCCGTGAGCAGCTTCACGAACCGCGCGATGGCGGGAACGGTCATTTCAGGGTCAAGGCACTTTTCATAGCGCATGGACGCATCCGTGCGGTGCGCCAGACGCACCGTGGATTTGCGCACGGAAACGGCGTCGAACGTGGCGGATTCCAGCGTAAGCGTCGTGGTGTCTTCCACGATCTCGCTGTCAAGCCCGCCCATGATGCCCGCGATCGCCACAGGCGTGTCGCCGTTGCAGATCATCAGCGTGTTTTCATCGATCGCGCGCTCTACGCCGTCGAGCGTTTGGAAGGTGAACGGCTCGGAAAAGCGCTTGATGCGCAGCTTTTCGACCTTGCGCGAGTCGAACGCATGCATCGGCTGCCCCATTTCGAGCATCAGGTAGTTCGTTAAGTCCGCCAAGAAATTGATGGCACGCATCCCACAGTAATACAGGCGGATGCGCATATTGACGGGGCTTTTCGTCGTATGGATATTTTCGACCTGCAGGCAGGAGTAGCGCAGGCAAAGCGGATCTTCGATCTTCAAATCCACTTTCGGAAGCGCGTCGTAGGCGTGCAGATCCACCGTTTCCAAAGGCTTTAAGGGTCTGTTTGCAAGTGCAGCGAATTCGCGCGCAATACCGTAATGCCCCCAAAGGTCGGGGCGGTTCGTCAGGGACTTGTTATCCACCTCGAACACGATGTCGTCGAT
>ERZ1090861.7-NODE-7-length-203641-cov-8.673258_pt1 | contig 203641 bp, 200 predicted proteins | sample MGYA00478482_ERZ1090861 | MGnify/ENA primary metagenome ERZ1090861 (study PRJEB33644, sample SAMEA5815744) | chicken gut metagenome | biome: Chicken; feature: Gastrointestinal Tract; material: Caecum | place: Ireland | collected 2019-01-01 | study: A study of the... | reverse complement strand
GGCAATCGCTCCCTGCGGTGGGGACAGACCAAAATTTCCGCGTCTCTGTTTCAGAGGCGCGTTTTTTGATGCCCGCTGTATCCTTTTTTCTCCTGCCGGCTATACTAGCTATGCAGACTAACCGGCAGGAGGTGATAGAATGGCGTATATCGATCCGGCAATCCGGCCCCAGTTTGATTCCATGCCGCCCCACCTTCGGGAACATATTCTCAACATGGGGGTGCGGCTGGAAACCATGGCAGATCTGATGGGCTGTCTGGAGCGCATTATCGCGGAAGAGGGGCATAAATAGGCCCTCTGAAATTTTTTGAAAAATTTTAAAAAAGGTCTTGCATTCTGTCTAAAGCTGTGCTAATATAATTAAGCTGTCAGCGAGAGAGAGAAACACCTCAGTTGATATGCGGCTGTAGCTCAGTTGGATAGAGTGTTTGGCTACGAACCAAAAGGTCGGGGGTTCGAATCCCTCGCAGCGCGCCAAGCCAAAAGCCTTGATATTCCTTGATTTATAAGGAATTCAGGGCTTTTTGTTTTGTCTCGCATGTTTGGGACATTTTCAGTGTTTCCAAAACAAAAATCTCTCCGTCGCGCGCAGGGCTCCTGCGCTTTTTCTTTTTGATTTGTATTTGTAAATTTTTTCGGCAAAGCACTAAGTGAAAAGCCGTTTGTGCATCCAGCGCCCAAGCCGTTTGTTACAAAAATTTTTCCAAAGCAATCCATAAATCGCAACGCTGCAAAGCGCTGCAAATGAATCCCTTAAATTTCGTGTTATTTCTGCAAAAAAATATGTTGTTTTGTAAATTTGGATGGAAGTTTGCAAAAATAGTGATATATTATCACATAATGTTAGAATGGGTGATCTTATGGCTGTTGTAATCGAATGGGAATTTTTACGGCTTGTGGAAGAACAGCGCCAAGCGCTGCGATTGACGATTGAGGAGTTAGCAGCGCGCGCGGATCTTTCGCCAAGGCAATATCAAAATTACCTAAGTGGGAAAATGCAGCCGCTATTTGGCACCGCTATGCGGTTGGCTGCGGCGGTGGACATTGATTTGAACGCGCTGCAAAAATTGCTCGTACCCGATTTAAACGGATATTATCTTAAACCCAGCAAAGCGGAAAAAGAGAAACTGCGGCTTGCTTTACGGAAATAAAGTATTTCCAGCTTGACGTTCCGTGAAATGCGGGAGATGGATTATATGGGCATTGGTATGCCTACATGCCGTGGACGACACTTCTGCCTTTTTTCGGTCGTCTTTGTGCTTATGTTTTGCTTTTGAACGCCCGCCTGCGTTGCATCTGCCGTAGTTTTTTCCTTTTCGGCACATGCCGCACATTGGGCAGATTTGACGAAAATGCAAAAACGCGGCGGGCAGGCGAATGCCGATTCCCGCCGCAATATGTTGTTTTGATCTACGCCGCCTGTGCTTCAAAAGACACGGTCGCATCACCGTTTTCATCTGTACCGAAGGTGAACGTCACAAGGAGCTGCGAACCGCCGGACCCCGTGCACTGCACAGAAAAGCCGCTCTCGGTCGGTTCGGGCTGCAAGCCGAAGTCCGTATAAAAATTTTGGAAATCCTCTTGCGTCCCGACCGCAAGATACGTAGAGCCCGGCTGCGCGCCGCCGAACGCGATATGCTGGATCAGCGCAAGCTCTTCGGCCGTGAACAGGTGCAGCGGGCAGAGGAAATTCTCCGAGACGTCGCCGACCCTGCAGCCGCTTTTCAGCTGATAAAATCGGATACTTTTGCTGCCGTCCGTTTCGCATTCTCCCTCTGTGAGCCCATTCGGGAATACATAACCGGGAATTTCCTCACCGTGCCCTGTCGTTTCGCCGATCTGCTCGACTTTCAGCATACACGTTCTGCCCGCCGTATCGGTCAGCAAACAGCGGTCATCGAGGATTTTTTGGAACGTGACGTCGGGATTTTCGGCTTTCAGCGCCGCAACGATCTCGGAAAAAGGCTCCGTGGACATAAACTCGCCGTTCCTGCCGTATTGCTCGGAATACGACGGCGACCGATCGGTGCGGATGTTCCACGGCACCGACACGCTGATAAAGGCTTTTGTGTTTTCGGAATACGTCAGAAAGATCTGCGCGTCATACGTCCGCACGCAGCCGGCAAGCAGTGAAATTGTGCAGACAGCCAAAAGAACAACAACCGCAAAAATTCGCTTTTTACCCATAGTCCTCTCCTCAAAAATGCGTCATTATATGGTTCGGATATTTTCATGACCCATTGGTATCCCCTCATCTATAGTATAGCAAACGGTAAAAATTATAGAAATTCCCTGAATTTTACAAAATTTTATGTGCTTTTTTAGCATATCAGTCGGGTCTGTTGCCGGATTCGGCGCGTTGCGTTCACTCCATCGAAAAGGAATACGGCAAGAGCTCGGCTAACGTGTGCACCTCACATTCGCCCGTATCGTCACCGAAGATGATCCTAAAATCCGGCGTGCAGAATTCCGAGAGCGCCTGACGGCACACGCCGCACGGCGTGCAGAAATGCTTGTAAACCCTATTTTTGTCGCGCCCGACCACGGCGATCGCTTCAAAATCCGTTTCGCCCTCGCTGATCGCTTTAAACAGCGCCACGCGCTCGGCGCAGACGGTCGGGGAAAAGCTCTTGTTTTCAATATTACAGCCGAGATAGACCCTGCCCCCGCGTGTTAAAAGCGCCGCGCCCACCCGGAAGCCCGAATACGGCGCGTAGGCGTGTGCTTGCGCGTCCAGCGCACAGGCGACCAATTCCTGCGGCGTCATTTGTATCACTCCCTTGAATTTTAAAGTGTTTTCAAACCCATTGTATCGAAAGCCAACCGAAAAATCAACCTGTCCGCGGTCTTTTTTCCTGCACGCCGCCATATATAAAAAAGGAACCAAGGAAATTTCGGAGGGATACATATGGAGACCTTGCGGTACGGCAGCCGCGGCACGATGGTGCTGTATTTGCAGCTCGCCCTGCGGCGCGCGGGTTACACGACGCTCGCATTAGACGGTATTTTCGGTGCGCGCACGCTGGATGCGGTGCGCGACTTTCAGCAAAAAAACGGACTTTCCGCCGACGGTGTGGTCGGAAGAGCTACATGGGCGCTGCTCATCCCGTATCTCAAGGGCTACACCACGCACAAAATACGACCGGGCGACACATTTTTTTCGCTTGCACAGCAATACAACACGAGCCTGCGGCGCATCATGCTTGCAAACCCTACTCTTGACCCGCGCAATTTGCAGGTCGGCACGGTCGTATATGTGCCGTTTGACTATTCGCTTGTGCCCATAAGCATCCCCTATTCGTCGGTCTTGAATGCTTTTATCATCGAGGGGCTGACCGTGCGGTACCCGTTTTTAGAAAGCACCACGGTCGGACGCAGTGTGATGGGCAAGCCGCTTTATGTCCTGCGCTTCGGGCGCGGCGCCAAGGAGATCTTTTACAATGCCGCGCACCACGCGAACGAGTGGCTGACAACGCCCGTGCTTTTGCACTTCGCGGAAGAGTACGCCGAAAGCTACGCTTCAGGCGGCGAGATCGGCGGTGCGGTGGCGGCGCAGCTGTTCAATTCGTATTCGCTGTATCTGCTGCCGATGGTCGATCCCGACGGCGTGGACTTGGTAACGGGCGTGCTGCACGCGGGCGGCTATTACAATAACGCGCTGCGCATAGCGCAGAACTACCCGCAGATCCCGTTCCCCGACGGGTGGAAGGCCAATATCGCGGGCGTCGATTTGAATCTGCAATACCCCGCGAATTGGGAGGAGGCAAAGCGCATCAAATACGAGCAGGGCTTCACCTCCCCCGCCCCGCGGGACTTTGTGGGCAGCGCGCCGCTCGTTGCCCCCGAAAGCTACGCGGTCTACAACTTCACGCGGCGACACAACTTTTTACTGACGCTCTCCTACCACAGCCAAGGGCAGATCATCTATTGGAAATACCTCGACTACGAGCCCCCGCGCTCGCGGCAGATCGCGGAATACTTTGGCGAGGTGAGCGGCTATTCGGTGGAGGAAACGCCGTTTGCTTCGGGCTTAGCGGGCTACAAGGACTGGTTTATTGAGACCTACAACCGCCCGGGGTACACGATCGAGATCGGTATCGGGCAGAACCCGCTGCCCGTGTCGCAGTTTCCCGAAAATTATCGGGATAACCTCGGCATTTTGGTCGGCGGTATGACGCAGATCTAAAAAAACAGAAAGGCAGATATGCAAAAAACCCGAGAAGTTCTCGGGTTTTTGTATTCGCAAAAGGAAATGCAAAAGCAGGCATGGAAATCCTCCGGATTCCGGAAACCCTTTTTCGCTTACGCGGACATCTCCCTTAATAAGGGAGTCACCTGCCGCTGCACGTTTGATCGGACTTTCGGTTTCGCACGAACTGCCCCCTACGGGTTATGTTGCCTTTCGGCTTCGATAAAAGCCGCAACATTTTATGCGGTAGGGGCGGGGCTTAAGTGCCCGCCCGCAAGAATGTTGAATTTTGCAATCGGTCACGGGGAAAAGCGGAGTTGAGATTTCATAACAGACACAAGCTGTTTTCTTTCCGCACTCTGCTCGGGCGGGCACAGAGGCCCGCCCCTACAAGTGGTGCTCTTTTCATTTCAGCGCAGCCGCGGCAATGCAAAAACCTGCCCGCACCGCATCTGATATCTGATTTCAAATTTCTAACTTCTGATATCTGAATGGCGGGCGGGCACTTAAGATCCGCCCCTACAAAGAGGAGCGTTTCAGCTTTGTGCAAGACTTCCTATACCCCACATCTATCATCTACATCTATCATCTAAAATCTAATACGAACAGTCGCAAGGGCTGTCTCGACGGGTTTACCGATACTGTGCGAGTGCGGTCGGCGCGATAACGCCCTTTTCCGTGATGAACGCGGTGATGAGGTCTGCACTTGTTACATCGAACGCGGGGTTGAGCGCGCACACACCGTCGGGCAGCATCTTTTTCTGATACCAAAGCGTACCGATCTCCCGGTCATCGCGCAGCTCAATAGGGATGTCCGCACCGCTTGCACAGGAAAAATCGATCGTGGAAAACGGCGCGCAAACATAAAACGGTATGCCGTAATGCTGCGCGAGCACGGCTACGCCGCTTGTACCGACCTTATTCGCCGTGTCACCGTTTGCTGCCACGCGGTCACAGCCGACCAGCACCGCCTGCACTTTTCCGCTGCCGAGCACATAAGATGCGGCGCTGTCGCAGAGGACGGTAACGTCAATACCCGCCTCGTGCAATTCGTAGGCGGTCAGCCGTGCGCCCTGCAAAAGCGGGCGCGTCTCATCGGCATAGACGGCGATGCTGTGTCCCTGTTCCTTTGCCATGTAAATGGGCGCGAGCGCCGTACCGTATTTGACGGCGGCAAGGCGGCCCGCATTGCAGTGTGTGAGCACCGCGCGGCAATTTTTGAGAAGCGGCGCACCGTTTTCGCCGATTTTACGGCAGACAGCAATATCCGCCGCGTGCAGCTCCAGCGCGCGCGAAGTGAGCGCGGCTTTGAGCGCTTCGACGGTCTTTGCGCCGCTGTTGAGAACTTTTTCCATTTCGCCGAGCGCCCACGGGAGGTTGACCGCCGTGGGACGGGCGGCTTTCAGGTGCGCGGCGTTTTCACGCACCTCGGTGCAAAATGCGGGTATCTCGGTTTGGCGGCTCTCATTTGCAAGCACGGCAAGCCCGATCGCCGCCGCCACGCCGATGGCAGGTGCGCCGCGCACGCGAAGGCTTTGGATGGCTTCAAACAGTTCTTCACGCGTTTGCAGCGCCAAAACCACCGTTTTTTGCGGAAGCTCGGTCTGATCGAGCGCCAAAAGGCGGTTGTGTTCGACATCAAAATGAACGGTCTCGCCGTGCAGGTCGTACATGGGATCTCCTTTTTTGTGTAAAGCTATTTAGCCTTACAGATTTCGCAATATTTCCACGATCAGGCGCTGCATTTCCGCGCCCTTTTGCCTGCCCGCTTCGAGCACTTCTTCTTCCGTAAGCGGCTGCCGCAAAATGCCCGCCGCCATATTGGAAATCAGGGAAAACGCCAAAACGCGCATCCCACAGTGGTTCGCGGCGATGACCTCCGGCACGGTGGACATGCCCACCGCGTCCGCACCGAGCGTTCGGAACGCGCGGATCTCCGCCGGCGTCTCGTAGCTCGGTCCCGAACAGGCAAGGTAAACGCCTTTACAAAGCTGCGTACCGATTTCCCCTGCACAGCGTTCCGCGAGGGCGCGAAGTTCCGGCGAATAGGCAAAGCTCATGTCAGGGAAACGGCAGCCGAGCGTCTCGTCGTTCGCGCCGACCAGCGGATTTTTGCCCATGAAGTTGATATGATCTTCGATCAGCATAATATCCCCGACGGAAAAGGACGTGTTGATGCCGCCCGCCGCATTGGTAGCGATCAGAGTCTTCGCGCCGAGCAGACGCATGACGCGCACGGGCAGGATGACATCCGCCATACTGTGCCCTTCGTAATAATGCAGCCGCCCCTGCATGCAAACGACCGCCTTGCCGCCGAGCGTACCGAGCAGGAAACGTCCCTTGTGACCCGGTGCGGTGGAGACGGGGAAGCCGGGCAGCGCGCCGTAATCAACAGCGACCGCGTTTTCGATTTGTTCGCCGAGGTCGCCGAGCCCCGAACCGAGGATGAGTGCGACCTCGGGGACAAGCGGACACCTTTCGCGAATCAGCGAAGCGTACTCCTGCGGCGTTTTACGCATGCGTCGCCACCTCCGCTTGGATGCGCGCGGCGCGCTTTTCCGTTTCATCTTTCACTTTTTCCATGTCGATGGTCAAAAACGCACCGTCGCGATACAGCACTTTGCCGTCTGCCATGGTCAGCAGGACGTCCGAGCCGCTTGCGGCATAGACCAGATTGTTGACCGTATCGTGGTGCGGCGTCATGTGCACGGTATCAAGATCCACAACCTGCAAGTCTGCACGATACCCTGCTTCCACACGCCCGCAGTCGTTGCGTCCCTGCGCCGCATAGCCGTTGACGGTTGCCATTTTCAGCACGTCGCGCTCGGACACGATGTCGGGGCGGCGGTAAAAGCCCTTGGGCAGCAAGGCGCAAAGGTACATTTCCTTGAACATATCCAGGTTGTTGTTCGACGCGACAGAATCCGTGCCGATCGCGACATTCACGCCGTTTTGCAAGAGCTTATAGGTATTGCACACGCCGCTGCCGAGCTTCAGGTTGCTGGCAGGGTTGGTCGCCACCGTCACGCCCTTTTCGCGGAAGATCTCGATATCCTTGTCCTCCGCCCAGACACAGTGCGCCGCCGTGGTCGGTACGCGAAATACCCCGCAGGCATCGAACAGCTCGGCGGGCGTCATCCCGCCATGGCGCTGTTTGCATTCCTCGTGCTCCTTTTCGGTCTCGGACAGATGGATGTGCGCGCGCACGCCGTGCGATACCGCAGCATCTGCAAATTGCTCGATGATCGTGCGGCGGTTGGTATATTCGGCGTGCAGGCTCATATCGATCTTCAGTCTGCCGTCAAAGGCATTATGCCAATCCCGCAGGATCTGTTCGCTCTCTTGAAAGCTCGCAATATCATGGATGTCGCCGTCCTGAAAGCTTGTGATGGCGCGGCTGAAATTGCATTTCACGCCGCTTTCCTTTACCGCGCGGATGACATCCTCCGAAAAAAAGTACATATCGGAAAAAGAGGTCGTGCCGGTACGGATCATCTCGGCGATCGCAAGCAGGGCGGCATAATAGGCGTCCTCGCCGTGAATTTGATCCTCAAACGGGAATACCCGCTCGTTGAGCCACCGGTCAAGCGGCAGATTCTCCGCATAGCCGCGCAGAAGCGTCATGGGCGTGTGGGTATGGGCATTGACAAAGCCGCTCATCAAAAGCTTTCCCGCGCCGTTATAGCTTTCGCCGAAATCCTCCTGCGGCTTTTCTGCGCCGACATAGGCAATTTGTTTGTCGCGGACGGCGACGTATTGGTGTTCGGAAACGGTAAAATCGCGGTTCAACACGGCAATGTTTTCAAAAAGCATAATTACCTCCGCTGGTTCGGACGGGGTCTATCCCCGCCGGGACAATTGCGTTTTTAGTACGACAGGATCTCGACAGACTCGATCACGACATCGTGCACGGGCTTATTCATAAAGAAATCCACCGGGACTTCGGCGATCTTATCCACCACATCCATCCCCTCGAACACCTGCCCGAACACGGTGTGCTTATAATCGAGCCACGGTGTACCGCCGAGTTCTTCGTACGCGCGCACGCATTCGGTCGGGAACGCTTCCTCCGAGGCGGCTTCGAGCTGATCGAGCATGTCGGAGGAGACCTCCTTCGCCTGCACGATGAAGAACTGGCTTCCGTTGGTGTTCGGTCCTGCGTTCGCCATGGAAAGCGCGCCGCGCAGGTTGTGCAGCTCCGGGGTGAATTCATCCTCAAAGCTCTCGCCCCAGATGCTCTCGCCGCCCATGCCGGAGCCCGTCGGGTCGCCGCCCTGGATCATGAAATCGTTAATAACGCGGTGGAAGGTAAGGCCGTTGTAATAGCCGTTTTTCGCGTGGGTCTTGAAGTTTTCCACGGCTTTTGGCGCATGCGCGGGAAATAGGCGGATTTTGATCTCGCCCATGTTGGTTTTCATGACGGCGATCTCTTCGCCGCGCTTGGGGGATTCGGTTTGGAACATGATGATTCTCCTTTATAAAATGGGATTGTGAAGGCTACAAGGGCAATTTCGGCAATTCGGCACAGAGCCGTTCGATCAGTTCCCCGGTCGCTTCGGGCTTGTCGCCGAACGGGAAAGGAATTTTTAAGGCTTCATACTTTTCCGCGCACAGCTTCATAAACGGCAGCAGCTCGATCTTGCGGACACAAGGGAATTGTTTAGCAATTTCGCCGAGCGCGCGCACGTCTGCGGGCGTGTCATTAACACCGGGCACGATGACCTGCCGCAGGATGATGTGCTTTTGAAGCTTGTCCGCTTCGCGCAGGAAGTCGAGGACCTGCACCAAAGGGATACCGATATACTTTCTGTATTTTGCATCGTCGGAAAACTTGATGTCCAACAGCACGATATCCGTCACATCCAGCAATTTGCGCACCGTGTCGTCGAGCCGCACGCCGGAAGTATCGAGCGCGGTGGAAATGCCCGCCGCGCTGCATTGCGTGAACAGCTCGGTGACAAATTCCGCCTGCAAAAGCGGCTCGCCGCCCGAGACCGTTACGCCGCCTTTTTCGCCGAAATAGGCGCGGTAGCGGCAGACCTTTTGGAACACAGCCTGCGCCGTTACCTCTTCGCCGCCGCGCATGTCCCACGTGTCGGGATTGTGGCAGTACGGGCAGCGAAGACCGCAGCCCTGCAAAAACACGACGCTGCGCACGCCGGGGCCGTCGACCGTGCCGAGGCTTTGAAAGGAATGGACTCTGCCGAGCATGGCGCCGCCTCCTTTATCATTTTCCCTATCAGTATACAGGATTTTAATGCCACTTGCAAGCCGCAGACAAAAGATCGGCGCGCCAAGAGATCTTGACGCGCCGCAGCTTAAATGCACGTTCAGTCGCCGCAGGGGCAGAACGGGCCTGCCGTATTGCAGCAGCTGCTGCCGGCTTCGTTGGGCGGGAAGAACGCATCCACAGGGAAATTGATCTTGCGGAACGCTTCGCACGGGTCGTCGGTGTCGCAGCTGCATTCCTTTTGCGGGATGCAGAAGTCGTATGCGGGGATGAGCATCTGCACATCGCGCTCGAGCTGGACGATCGTAAAAATACCGATGGTCACGGCAACGACCTTTTCCGCATTGCGCGACGCACCGAAATCCGCAGGGAATTCTTCGGAGAACGCACGGCGCACACACTTGGGGATGGGCATACAGCTGTCGCTGAGGTTGTTGCAGCAGTCGCACGGACGGCACAGCTTTGCATCAAGACAAATCGGATCGGCGACCTGGATCTTGGCGCGCGGATTCGTATTGGTCGGGATAAGCTGGTTGTCGTCGCCATCGGCGCGGTATTCGGACGAATAGACGTGCACGTTGCCGTCGCTGCCGTACAGAATGCACTTTTTCGAGAAGGTTGCAAATCCGCAAAGCGTTGTGGGCGGTGCGGACGCCACGGAGTATGCCTCCACCGTCACCTTGAAGAAAAAGGTGATGTCCACGCTGTAGCAGCCGCGGTTGAACGGCACTTTTTCTACATCCATAAACACGTTAAGTATCTCGGTACCGCGGCAGCGCACGTTGGTGGCGCGCTCCACGATCTCCTGACACTGCGGCGGGAAGTACACGCGCAGGTCGGCAAGGCAATCCTTATCGGCGCACGAATCATACACGCGGTTCGTATCGATGCAGACCGCCTCGCGGATCTTCGGAAGCCCTTTGTCGTTTGGACAGCAGGCCCTGTTTTCTGCCATACAGATTCCTCCTGAAAGCTGCACCGGGCGAACCCGATGCGGATATTGTAAGTTTGACAACTTCACTATCATAGTATGAGCATCTGCGTTTTATGTGACGGATCGTTTTCGAAAACAGCATAAAAAGGCGGCGCACAGCATTTGCTGTGCGCCGCGAAATACGTTTGTTGTCAGTCCTTCGGTTCGCTCGGATCCTGCGCGCCGTCATCCCGGCGATCTTCCTCCGAGCGGTCAAATAAAACATGCAGCGCGTCCTTATAGCGCTTCATGGTGAATTTCGGATAGGCGTTTTTTAGCCGCTCTACCGGAGAAAACCCGCCGCGCGCCGTCTGTGCCAGGCGCGCAAGGTTTGGATTTGTGCGGATGCGCTCGGCAAGGGCGTTCATATATTCATCGGTCGTGTCCACGCCCTTTTGCACATGCTCGCCGATGATCTCCTGTAAGTTTTTCAAAAGCGCCACTGTGTTTTTAAGCCCTGCTACCGTTGTGGCAAGATCCAAAAGGAAAACGGAGTACAGCACCAGCGCCACGGAATATACTGCCGTATCCGAAAGCCCGGCGGTAAATCCCATCACATACGGCTGGAACACACGCACGATGAGCACGATGCCCACACCGAACAGCAAACTGTTGCGCAGGCAGATGCGCCCTTGGATATTGAAGCGTCGTTCGGAATAATCCCACCAGGTAGCGTGGAACAGCTTTTCGAGCACCAGATGCGTCACAAATTCAAGCACTGTGCAGACTGCCGAACCTGCCAAAAACAGCAGGAAGATATTTTCAATACGCCCGTAAAAAAGGACGGTGCTCAAAACGGCGCCTACACCGTAGATCGGGCACAAGGGACCGAACAGGAAGCCGCGCTTGACGACCTTTTTTTGCACGATGATATAAAGCAGCGTTTCCATAATCCAGCCGCAAACGCTGTAAAGCAGGAACCAGAGAAACCCTTCAGCAAGGATCCGCAGGACGTGCATACCGTTTCATCTCCGTTTCTATGCAGGTGTAAACGGGTTCAAATCGTTTGGAAAGGCGCAGGAAATCACGCACCGCACCGACTTTATCGGCAAACGTGAGCGCCATGCCTTCGCGCGAGCGCGGCGGCATAAGGTGCAGCGGCCACATATGGCTCAAGATCATATCGCGCTGCATGGGTGTAAGCGGACCGAAGTAATGTTCGGCATTTTTGACCGCTTCTTTCGGGTGGTACCACGCGTGTCCTTCCTCGTGCTTATCGACATACCAATTATATAGATAAAAGTCGTGCAGCAATGCGGCGCGCGTCGCTTCGCGCGCGCGCCAGTGCATCGCTGTGCAAATACGATAGGTCAGAAACGATACATATACGCTGTGATACAGTGTATCTACAGGCTTGTGGTGCGGATACCGGCGCATCTGCTGCACCTTTTCGTGTGTGAGCAGGTCGCCGACGGCTTCGCAGTAGCCGCGCACCCACTGTGCCTGTTTTTCACTCTGCATGGGAAAGATCTCCTCGCTGTTATGCTTGTGCTGCGGACATACTGCGCACCAGATCAAATTGCGCCAGGTCGAACCCGTCGAGCACGGTGTCGCCGTTGAGGTCGGCTGCAAGCCTGTATACGCCTTCCGCTATAGCGGAAGGATTGAACATGGCTTTCGAGACAGCGCTGTAGTCGGCTTGCGTGACCGCGCCGTCGCCGTCCACGTCACCCATGAGCAGCACCGTAACGCTTTCGTACACGGTTTGCGGATCATTGACGGACACACACTGCACCACGCAGCCTGTACCGACCAATTCGTCATCCGAAAGCTCGACGCCGTTGCGCAGCACGCGGATCTGCGTTTCCTCGTTTTGGAGCTGTGCGCGCAGGGCCTCTACGGTGGTGTCCGCTGTCATGCCAGTAAGCAGCGCCGTCGTACCGGAGCGATCCACTACAATGGTGGTGGAGCCGTCCTCTTTCGGCACAATCAGTTTCAGCTCTTCTTTTTCGATATGCACCGCGTACACGGGGCTCTCATAACTTTCCTTGCCCGCAGCGTTGACCGCCTTGAAGCGATACTCCGCCTGCGTTTCCTCGGTCAGCGTGAGCGTGTTGCCCTCCAGACGCATCCAGCCGTCGCCGCAGTTGTAGTAATAGGTCACGTCGGACAGGCAGTTGGGCGTGTACAGCGTAAAGGTGATCGGGCCCTCTGTCTTTGTGCCGACGGCACCGTCCACACCGACTTGCAGGATCGGGGTTTCGCTGTCGATTTGCACCGTAAATTCTTCGGACATCTCGCTTTCCAGTGTGGCGTTGGAGACCGCCTTGAATGCATAGGTGTGCGTGCCGTCCGCAGTCGCCGTCAGCGTGTTGCCCGAAAGAGGCTGCCAATCGCCGCCATCCACACGGTACAGGTACCCGGAAATGCCGGAGAACGCGGAACTCTCTACCGTCAGCGTAACGCTGCCGTTTGCCCAATCGCCGTCGGCATAGGCTGCATCGCCGTTCGTTGCCGTAATGGCGGGCGCGGTCGGCGCGGTCGTATCTACGGTAACGCCTTCAGAAACGTACACCTCAGAAACAAGCCCCGTGGTGTCGAACGCCTGCGCTTCGACGTAGCCTTTAAATCCGGTGGTAAGCTGCGGCTTTTGTGTCTCGTCATACACGAGCCAATCGGTCGTCGGTGTGCCGTCCGCGTCCAGCAGGCGATAGCGGATCTCTTCAATCTCGCCCGCGCCTGTATTGTTGACGTCGATCGTCACGACGGCATCTTCTTTGTAATAACTGCCGAATTCGGAATCGTCCTGTGCGGCAGTGCCGCCGGAAATGCTCTGGGCAATGTCGATGTCTGAGATCTCGAGAACGGGGGTATAGAAGTTGTTGATCACGAGCAGTTCGGTCTTGCGAAGCCCGTTGCCGCCGGTCACGGTGAACAGATAATAGCCGTTTTCGGAAACCGTCACAGCCGACTGCCCGGTGATGTCCGCACCGTCCATTTCAAGCGATTCTATACCCGATTCGCCCGTCACGGTCTCGATATTGACCGCATACGGGACGCAGGTCGGATCCGTAACCGTGGGCGTGAGCACCACGTCCGGCTCGGTGGTATCGATCATCACGCGGTAGCTGTCGGACACGATGCTTTCCGTGCCCGCGCCGTTGACCGCCTTAAAGGCGTAGACGGCGTTGGTGTTTTCCTCCAGATGCAGGTCGGCGCCGTCAAACGCATACCAGCCGGTGCCGTCGGAATAGTAATAGGTGATGCCGGAAAGGCTCTCCGCTTCTGTCGAGAAGCTGAAGTGCGCACCATCGGCGGTCCAGCGCCCGAAGGTGCCGTCAAATTCGACACGGATGACCGGCTGCTGGCGGTCGATGCAGACCGTCAGCGACGCGACGGGGCTTTCCAGCGCTGCGTTGCTGATTGCCTTGAACTCGTAAAGGTGCGTGCCTTCCTCTGTTGCCGCCATAGTGTTGCCCGTGATCGACTGCCATTCGCCGCCGTCGATGCGGTACTGGTATTCGTAAATGCCGGAGAACGCCGTGCTTTCGAGCGTGATCTCCACGTCGTCTGCGACCCAGGTGCTGTCCGCATAGATTTCGTCATCGAATAAGGCGGTCACCTGCAGATCGGTCGGCGCAGTGCCGTCCACAACATAGCCGTCGGAGGTATACACCGCCGACACGTTGCCCGCGCGGTCATAGGCGCGCACCTCGGCATAGCCGCGGAAATCAGGCAGCTGCGTGGGCTTACTCGCGTCATCGTAGACCTGCCACTCGGAATAGGTCTCGGTTTCGTCGTTATAGAAGCGGTATTCAATACGGTCAAGTCCCGCCACGCCCGTGTCTTCGGCTGCGGCGGTCAGCTCCACCTCTTCGTTGAAGAACAGCCCGAAGGTCAGGTCGTTAAGGAAACGCGCAAAGCCGCCGCTGTTTTTATGCTCTACGGTGACCTCGGTAACGGTGGGAACTTCCTTATCGATATTCTCGACGGTAAGCGTCTGCGAAGAGGAAAGCCCGTTGTTCGCGGTCACAACGACCGTGTATTCGCCGTTTTGATCCACCCGGAAGGTAGCATAGGAATCCGTGACAGGCTCGCCGTTTAGCGTGACGCTTTGGATGCCGGAGGGACCGACATTGACGTTTTCCACGCTGACAAGGTAGCTCGTATTCGTAAGCTCCTGCACGGCGGGGGTGAGGGTGAACGACGGTGTGACATCGTCGCGCTGCACGGTAATGGGCTCGGTGACCGCGCTTTCCATGCCGACGGAGTTGACCGCCTTAAAGTAATAGGTATCGCTGCTGTTGGTGTTGATGACGAGCGTGTCGCCCTCGATCGTCCGCCAGGTGGGGTCGGAATCCGTATAGTAGGAATACGTAAGACCATCCATCGGGTGTGTGGCGGAAAGTGTCAGGGTCACATCGCCCGTCGTCCAGCCGCCGGTGTATTCGCCCGCATCCACCGTAACGACCGGGTAGCCGTACACGATGACCGGGAAGTATGCCGTAGCGGAAAGCCCCGCGTGCGTATAAGTGACGGGGATCTGCTGCTCCACATCGAGAAGCGTCGGGTCAAAGGCGCTGTAATCCACCGTGTAGTCCGTGACCTGCTCGGAAGCGGCGTTGCTGTAATTCGCCGTGACAGTCAGCCCCTCCAAGTCAAGCTGATACTCGCCTTCGTTGTAGGCATAGCGCGGATTTTCAAGTGTGATGTCCGTCAGTTTTTTGGATTCGAGCGTGATGGTGAACACACCGCGGTAACTTGTACCCGCGCGCGTGACGGTCACAATGATGTACTGCTCGGTATCCAAAATGCTCTGGTTGATCTCGCCGACCGTGTAATCCGTGACTTCCACGGTAAAATCGCTGTCCGACCAGCCGGTCGTATCGTAATATTGGCTGACTGCCTCACGGCTGTAATTGAGCTCTACTTTCAGCCCTGTGAGGTCAAGCTCGGTTTCACCCTCGACGTAATTCGTGCGCGTGGGTGCGGTGATCGTGATGCTTTCAGGCTCGAGCTCAACGACGGTGATGTCCTTGGTCGCTTCCGCATAAGAACCGTCCACAGAGGTCAGGCCCTCATGGGCAAAGTACCACACCGTTGTGCTGCCCGCAGCAAGACCCGTGACCGTGCCGTTGTTGTCCACGCTCGCTACACTGTTCTGTTGATTACCGCTGGTGCTGTCCCAGTCGGGTTCCCACGGTCTGCTGCCGTCATCATAGGGCACGCCCCAATGCACGTCTTTCACGTCCAAGCGCGGCGGGGTGTAGGATGCCGTGTAGGAGATGGGGAAGTCCCTGATGACATAGTCACTGCCTGTAACGGAAGCCGCTACCAGTTCACTGAGAACGCCGCCATAGACCGTAATATGCGTGCTGACGGATACCCCGCCGATTGTGGCGGTGATCGTCGCATCGCGGCTGTCCCACGGGTTCGAACCACCGGCGTCCATCCCCGTGATCTCGCCGTTTTCATCGACTGAGATGGCCGACGGATTGGAAGAGGTCCAAATCACGTTCTCCAGCAGTGCCGGGTCATAATCGGCAGGCTGGATATTACGCAGCTCCAGTTGTACCGTATCCCCCTCTGTAAAGCGACCGGTCCAACCAAAGTCCCCATAGATTTCAAACGATGTGATCGGATTTCCGGCGTTCACGGTCAAACTCGTTTCCAGCACCGTTTCTCCCTGCGTGGCACGGGCATGGATGGTCATAATGCCGCTGGATTTCGGGGTCAGCGTGCCGTCGGCGGTCAGGGTGGCGATACTTGTATCCGCAGGTACATCCGCCGTCGCCCAGACGATCTCGCCGGTCAGCGGCTCGGTAATGCCCCATTCGCGTTGTACGTCGCTGCTGTTGTTCAAACGATCCGGGGTGACCTTCATCGTATAGTTCGTCGTGGTATTGTTCGGGATATTGGCATTGCCCACGATCTCAACACCGGAAATGACCGCGTTGAGGATATTTTTATTGACCTGCACCTCCACAGAGCGGGAAACGCTGCCAATCGACGCGGTCACGTTGGTTTTGCGGTTGAGCTGTGTCCAGCTGCTGCCGCCGTCCAAGCCCGTTACCACGCCGCTTTGGTCAACCACGGCGACGGTCGGGTCGGAGCTTTCCCAAACGAGATCGCCCGTATATGCACCCGCAGGCTGCACGTTCGTAATGGCAAGCTGCGTGGTTTCGCCCTCGTCTATCTCCGTTTCGCCCGTGATTTCGAAGCTCGTGACGGGCAGTTCCTCCGGGCTTACGACGTTGAACGTAATCGTGTCGGTCACAAAAGCATACGCCGCGCTTTCCGGGTTCAGGCGCACGGTGACTTCGCCGGGCGAGGTAAAGGTCACAAGGCCGTCGGAAGAGACGGTCGCGTGCTTGCCGGACTCGGTATCAAAAATCGTGCCGCCCATCGTCCACTTGATGCCCTGCTCGAGGCGCACGGGCGTACATACGCCGTAAAGCTGCACCGTTGCGCCGACCGCCACGGTCGTCGGCACGGAGTTCTTGTTCGTAATATGCACCGCGGTCGGGTAAATGCTCGCAAAGTCGAGCGTACTCTGCGCCACGACGACCTCGACGGTATCGCTCGCAAGCACAGAACCGTCGGCCGCGTGCAGCGTGGCGGTGATTTCGATGTTCATGTTGTCGAGCGTTTCGCGCAGACTGTTTGCCAGCGATTCGCCGAACGAGCCGCCCATGGTGCCCACAAGGGTGATAAGCAGCTCAATGTCCGCCGGGTCGGACAGGTCGATGCCTTGGTCCTCGATGGTCTGGAGGATCGAATCCGCCAAGCTGTCGCCGATAAGCGGCAGAACGCGGACGTTTTCATCGAGCCATTGATGCACGATGGCTTCTTTCGAGAAGTCGTAGCCGTGCACCTCGCCGTTTTCATCGACGCCGGCAAGCAGCGGCTGGCTCGACTCCCATGTGACGTACGCGCCCGCCGGCACGTCTCCCGACGTGGTGTAGCCGAGCTGGATCGACTCGAACTCCTTGACCTCGAGCCGCTCGGTCACTTCGGCGCCGTCTTCATTTGTGATGACGATCTGTGCATCCGCCGCGGCTGCGACGAACGCCGGCATCGCCATGGTCAGCATCAGCAGCGCGCAAAGCACGACGCTTAATGCCTTGTTTCCTCTCGTTTGCACTTGTTATCAGCTCCTGACGGGCAAAATACCCGAATATGCTTTCATTGTAACAAATTCGCAGGCAGGATGCAACAAAAATATGCATGGCCGGCAATATTTTACTTTTCCTTAATATATTGTCGATGTATTTCGCCGGCGACCTGTCTTTTTGTTTGGTGAGTTTTGATAAATTTTCATCGTGCGGCGCCGCTTCTATGCCAAAGCACCCGCAAAACTGTTGCATATTCCGCCGGAGTATAGTAAAATAATAAGGCTGTAAAATTTTGAAGAAAAGGAAACTATCTGTATGCTGCAATTTGAAGAGCTGCGCGGGCAGCTTTTGTCCCACAAAAACGCGCTCGACGAGCTGGCCGAGGCGCTGGGGCTGGAAAAAATGAAGGCAGAGATCGCGGACTTAGAAGCGCAGGCTGCCCAAGACGGCTTTTGGGACGATCTGCAAAAATCCCAGACCGTGCTCAAGCGCACGAGCACGCTGAAATCCAAAGTTTCGGCCTATGAAAAGCTGCGCGGCGACTATGACGACGCGCTGGTCATGATCGAGCTTGCCGACGAAGAAGAGGACGAATCGCTGCTTCCCGAATGCACCGAAAACGTGCGCAAATTCGAACAGGACTTAGACACGATGACGCTCACCACCCTGCTGACCGGCGAATATGACAGTAAAAACGCCATCCTCACCTTCCATGCGGGCGCAGGCGGCACCGAGGCGCAGGACTGGGCGCAGATGCTGTTTCGCATGTATACCCGCTGGGGCGAGCGCCACGGCTACAAGGTCTCGACGCTCGACTATCTCGACGGGGACGAGGCGGGTCTCAAATCCGCAAGCATCCTGATCGAAGGCGAAAACGCCTACGGCTACTTGAAAAGCGAAACGGGCATCCACCGCCTTGTGCGCGTGTCCCCGTTTGATTCCGAAGGGCGGCGGCACACGTCGTTCGCCTCCTTAGAGGTCATGCCCGAGATCGACGACACGATCGAGGTCGAGATCGCGCCTGAGGACATCAAAATGGACGTGTACCGTTCCAGCGGCGCGGGCGGGCAGAAGGTCAACAAGACCTCCTCCGCCGTGCGGCTGACGCACATCCCGACGGGGATCGTCGTTGCCTGCCAGGTGGAGCGCAGCCAGCACCAGAACCGCGAGGTCGCCATGCGCATGCTCAAATCAAAGCTCGTGGAGATCAAGGAGCGCGAGCACCTGGAGAAGATCTCCGACATCAAGGGCGACCAAAAGGAGATCGCCTGGGGCAGCCAGATCCGCTCGTATGTGTTCATGCCCTATCAGCTTGTCAAAGATCACCGCACCAACTACGAAACGGGCAACATCAACAGCGTCATGGACGGGGACTTGGACGGCTTCATCCACGCCTATCTCAAAATGGAGTCCCAGAAAAATTTAGGGCAAGCGTAATTTTCAGATAAAACGCAATCTACAAAAAACAGGGCTTCGGCTAAAACCGAAGCCCTGTTTTTTGTAGGTAATGTCTATATTTTTAGTGTTAAAACGATTTTTTTGTATATGTTGACATTTACTTTTTTCTCTGCTATGATAAATTTTAGGATAGGTGTTACAGATATGGTTGTACTTGTACACCATACGGATTTAGGAGGAAATCGTATGCGTCCGATGGGTTCTATGAAGTTTCCGGTCATTTTTACCGTGCTTCTTATTGTTGCCGGATATGTCTGCTTTATCGTTCCGAATTTCGCCGCGCCCGTTCTCGCGCTGCTGCTCATCTATTTTGTATGGAAGACCTACAGCTTCGGGAATGAAGCCCTGTATTTAGAGGAGCAGCTCAGGGAAATACGGGAACTGTTGGAGCAGAAAGGAGAAGCCGCAAAGCCGGAAAGCTCCACACCCGCAAGCGTCGAAGAAAATCGTAAGACCGAAAAGGATTCGTCAGAAGTATAAGCTTTGCAAAAAGCAAAACGGGCTGCTGCAAATTCGTTTGCAGCAGCCCGTTTTCTATGGCTAAAATTTAATAGACGAAATCGGTATACGCCGCCGAAGTCGTCATGGCGCCCGTGCCTGTGATCGGAATGATCGAAGTAGTCAGCCCAAGCTCCTGCACATCGGCGCTGAACGAATAGCGCAGTTCCCGTAACGTCCCGTCCTCGATGACCGCCGTAACTCGGATATCGGAGTACAGGATATCCAGGCTCGTCACGCTCAGCATGCTGCCGATCTGCGTTTCGATCTCGGCGGCAACTTCCGCCTGTGTAAGAACATCATCCGTCAGGCGGGAAAGCGCCGTATCGCCGTTCTTTTGCGGGGAACGCGCATCGGGCAGGGTGAACGTATAGGTATTGCCGTCTGCTTGCAGGTTCTGAATGTCCTCCGTGCGCAGCGCGATCGCTTTCAGTCGATAATTTTCGCCGTGATAGCCGATGGCGTCCGCCGCGTCCTGCCCTTTCCTGACAGTGACACGGTTTTCGCCGATGCCCACAAAGCTGCCGACCACGGAATCCAAGCTCGCGTTCGGATCGATATTTTGAATTATGCTGTTGAGTATACTCGTTGCACCGCCGACATTGACGGGCTCGGTAAAGTGGCTTTCACGCGTCCACGTGTAGCCGGCGCCGCCGTTCACTGCTGATGCCGTAGCACTGTTGATCGCCGCCGCGACCTCTGCCGCAGTTGCGGGACGGATGATCTCAACGTCTCGGATCTCGCCTGTCACCGTGTTGTAAATGCGCACACCGCGAAGATTTGCTGCGATTTGCAGCGCCCAGCGCGCATCTACCGCCGTAACGCCGTCTTTGCGGTCGATATCCAGCAAATTCGCCTGATTTGCATCGACTGTGCGCAGCCCCGCCACGACCTGCAAGATATAGCGCGCGTCCGTAGCATCCACGCCGTCCGTGCCGACGTCCCCCAAGTACACCTCATTTTCACCGAGCGTATCCGCCGGCGACGCGGCGGATACGGGCACGAAGCAAAGCAGAACCAGCAGTGCGGCCAACAAAGCGGATCGTTTCCTTTTCATAATTCATACTTCCTCTTTTTGTGTTTTGAATAAAATTATCGTGGTTTCTCGCATAAAAATTATATCATATTTCTATTTTTTGTCAACGACAAGTGCAATTTCATCCCATATCGCCGGCACAAGCCTTGGGGACAAAAAGGCAGGACCGCCCCGCTTAAAGCGGAACGGTCCAACCCTGTATAAAGGAAATATCATAAGGGGAGAATGTCAAGAATGATGTGGGTTCGCTTGCGGCTTTCCCGCGTGGCAGGCGCCCGACATCGGGCAGCCTGCACAGTTGCAGCCGCAGGAGGACTTTCCCTTTCGGCGGTTGCGCACAAGGTGGACGATCACAAGCGCCACCACGGCGAACAGCGCAAGCGAAATCAGGATCGTTGCGAGGTTTTGAGAAAGGAATGTGAGCACGGGAAAGCCTCCTTTACGGCAAATACAGGTTTTGTTTTGATGATTTTATTTGGTTGCCGCAGCGGCAGCCGCATGCAGCTGCGCGCGTCTTTTCTTTTCCGGGTCGGGGCGGAACAGCATAAAGCAGATGAGCCCCAGCAGAATAAACGCGGCGATCGCGCCGATGACATTGCCCTGCCCTGTGAAGAGCATACCGAGCTGGTAGACAATGAGGGAGATCGCATATGCGAACACGCATTGATAGGCTATGGCGAAAGCCGTCCATTTGCCGTTGTTCATCTCACGCTTGATCGCGCCCATCGCCGCAAAGCACGGCGCGCAGAGCAGGTTGAAAATCAGGAAGGAATATGCGGACAAGGGCGTGTAGACCTGACGCATATTCGCCCAGATCTGCCAGCCGTTCTCGGCAACCTCGTCGAAGCCGCCGAACAGAACACCGAACGTACCGACTACATTTTCTTTGGCAATCAGACCCGTGATGGTCGCCACCGCGCTCTGCCAGTTGCCCCAGCCGAGTGGTGCGAAGATCCAAGCGATGCCGCTGCCGATCACGGCAAGCACGGAGTTGTTGAGGTCTTCGACCATGCCGAAACTGCCGTTCTCAACGCCGAACGCCTGCAGGAACCACAGTACGATAGACGAAAGCAGGATGACCGTCCCCGCTTTTTTGATGAATGACCAGGCGCGTTCCCACATGGAGCGCAGCACATTGCCGACAGTCGGCCAGTGGTAAGCGGGCAGCTCCATAACGAACGGGGCGGGATCGCCCGAAAACAGCTTGGTCTTTTTGAGCATGATACCCGAGACGATGATCGCAGCCACGCCGATAAAATAGGCGCTCGGCGAGACCCACCACGCGCCGTCAAACAGCGCGCCGGCGATCAGTGCAATGATCGGGAGCTTTGCCCCGCAGGGGATAAAGGTGGTGGTCATAATGGTCATGCGGCGGTCGCGTTCGTTTTCAATGGTACGCGACGCCATGATACCGGGCACGCCGCAGCCCGTGCCGATGAGCATCGGGATGAAGGATTTGCCCGAAAGGCCGAATTTGCGGAAAATACGGTCCATGACGAACGCCACGCGCGCCATGTAGCCGCAGCTCTCCAAGAATGCCAGAAAGATGAACAGCACGAGCATCTGCGGCACGAAGCCGAGCACCGCGCCGACGCCGCCGACGATGCCGTCCAAGATCAGCCCCTGCAGCCAGTCGGCACAGTTTATTGCCGTCAAGCCCGATTCCACAAGCACCGGGATGCCGGGCACCCATACGCCATAGTCGGCAGGGTCGGGCTCTTCGACCTGCGAGGCCTCGAGATATGTAGCGTAATCCACGGGGATCTCGTCGGTGACGTTGCCCTCGTCGTCATACAGCACGGCCGTTGCGGTGACGTTTTGGGCGATTTCGGGGATGAGCACGGTCTCCTCTTCGGAGGACGCGGCTTCATCCACAGCGCCCGCCTCGGCGGCTGCCTCCAAGAACGCCTCGGTCTCAGCGCCGGGGATCACATAGTCCTCCGCCGCCTGTTCGTAAGCAGCGCCGCCCCAAAGGTGCCAGCCGTCGTCGAACACGCCGTCGTTCGCCCAGTCCGTCGCCCAGGTGCCGACCGTCGTGACCGAGACATAATACACGATGATCATGACCACGGCAAAGATCGGGAGCGCAAGCCACCGGTTGGTGACAACGCGGTCGATCTTATCGGAGGTGGTGAGCTTTGCCTTGCTCTTTTTCTGATAGCAGGATTTGATGACGGATGCGATATACACATAGCGCTCATTGGTGATGATGCTTTCGGCGTCGTCGTCAAGCTCTTTTTCCGCATCCTGAATATCCTGCTCGATATGCGCCGCAACGTCGGCGGGAAGCTTTAATTTTTCGAGCACCTTTTCATCGCGCTCGAAAATTTTGATCGCATACCAGCGCTGCTGTTCGGCGGGCAGGTCGTGCACGGCGGCTTCTTCAATGTGTGCAAGTGCGTGCTCCACCGCACCCGAAAAGCTGTGCTGCGGCACCGTCACCGCACCCTTCGCCGCTTCCACAGCGGCTTCGGCAGCCTCTTTGACGCCCGTACCTTTGAGCGCCGAGATCTCCACGACCTTGCAGCCGAGCGCAGTGGAAAGCGCTTCGATGTTGATGCGGTCGCCGTTTTTCTGCACCACGTCCATCATATTGACTGCGACGACGACCGGAATGCCCAGCTCCGTAAGCTGTGTGGTCAGGTAAAGGTTGCGCTCGAGGTTCGTACCGTCAACGATATTGAGGATCGCATCCGGACGCTCCTCCAGCAGGAAGTTGCGCGCCACGACCTCTTCAAGCGTATACGGCGACAGGGAGTAAATGCCGGGTAAGTCCACGATCTTAACATCGCTGTGCTTTTTGAGCTTCCCCTCTTTTTTCTCGACCGTAACGCCGGGCCAGTTGCCGACAAATTGGTTGGAACCGGTCAGGGCGTTGAACAGCGTCGTCTTGCCGCTGTTGGGGTTGCCCGCCAGCGCAATGCGAATTTCCATTTCCGTCTTCCTTTCTGAAGTTAGCGTAGGCTAACGTGTTGTCAAAAAAATATACGCGAAAGTGAGCGAAAGGTCACTCCACCTCGATCATTTCCGCGTCCGCCTTGCGTAAAGACAGCTCATAACCGCGCACCGTGACCTCCACAGGATCACCGAGCGGCGCTACCTTGCGCACATGGATGCCCACGCCTTTGGTGATACCCATGTCCATAATGCGCCGTTTCACCGCACCCTCGCCGTGCAGCTTAACAACTTTACAGTCGCCGCCTATAGGCACTTCACGAAGTGTTTTCATATCGTTTCCCCTTTCGGTTGAATTACTTATTTATTGGATAAATCAGATATAGATCTTGTTTGCCATTTCACGGCTGACAGCGATCCGGCAGCCTTTGACGCTGACGATCAGGTTCCCGCCGTTTGCGGAGATGACCGTCACACTGCCGCCCGGCACAAAGCCGAGATCGCAAAGGTGCTGCTTCACGTCGGCGCTGCCGCCGACCTTGCGGATGATGTTTTCTTCGCCGTTCGCGGCAAAACTCAACGGCATCATGGGCGTATCGTTCCTTTCCTTGCCCTGTTCGACGGCAAAAGAAGCACGTCGCAGAAGTTAGCGTTCGCTAACCACTAATAGAATAGCGAATCGGTAGGAATTTGTCAAGCCTCATTTTGCATTTTCTCGGTTTTCGTCAATTTGGTTAAAAATAGCATCGCTGCAAAAAAGGCTTCGTAAAAAAACGACAATTTTCCGGGCGGTTGCGTTTTCTGTGAAAATATGTTAGACTGTTTTTTACAGCATCGAAAAAGGAGGCATGCAGATGCAGTTACAGGAATCCGGCGAGATGTATTTGGAGACCATTTTGATCCTCTCGCGCCAAAAGCCCGCCGTGCGTGCCATTGACATCGTGGAATATATGCAGTTCAGCAAGCCCAGCGTCAGCCGCGCCATGGGGCTTCTTAAAAACGGCGGTTTTATCACCGTGGACAAGGATGGGCACATCCGCTTAACAGACACGGGCCGCGAGGTCGCCGAAAAGATCTACACGCGCCACACGGTGCTCACGAAAGTCCTCACGTCGCTCGGCGTGCCGGAGGACATCGCCGCTGCGGATGCGTGCAAAATGGAACACATCATCAGCGACGAGACCTTTGCCGCCTTGCAATCGCACATCCACGCGCATGAGCAAAGCTAAGTACACAAATAAGACAAGCGCCCGCAGCATTTTGCTGCGGGCGCTTTGCGTTCTCGTTATTCGCCTTTATGCCACGTCGTCAGGTTGACGATCTTCGCATAGCTTTGGATGATCTTGCAGACCTTCACGGAAACGTTCGTATCGGCATAGTCCTCCGCCATGACCGTTTCTTCCTGATTTTCATACATGGCGACCGCCAAGTCCATTGCCTGCCGCACATCCTCACCGCGGATGCCGCCGATGACGACCGTGCCTTTGTCAAGCACTTCGGGGCGTTCTGTGGAAGTCCGCACCAGCACAGCGGGGAACCCGAGCATCGCCGACTCTTCGGAAAGCGTGCCGCTGTCGGAAAGTACGCAGTAGGCGTTCTTTTGCAGCTTGTTATAATCCATAAAGCCGAACGGCTTGAGGCTCTGCACCAGCGGATGGAACCGGAAGCCGCGCTTTTCGATGATATTGCGGCTGCGCGGGTGCGTGGAATAGATCACGGGCATTTGGTAGCTTTCGGCGATCTCGTTGACCGCGTTCATTAAGGAAAGGAAATGCGCTTCGTTGTCGATATTCTCCTCCCGGTGCGCCGAAAGCAGGATATATTTGCGCGGTTCGAGCCGAAGCGTTTCGAGCACCCGGCTTTGCTCGATCTTATCAGCGTGGTCGCGCAGCACCTCGCGCATGGGCGAGCCCGTGACGAAAATGGTTTTTCCGTCCATGCCCTCGCTTAAGAGATAGCGGCGGCTGTGCTCGGTATAGGGCAGGTTGATATCGGAAATATGGTCGACGATGGTGCGGTTCGTCATTTCGGGGACGTTCCAGTCCCAGCAGCGGTTGCCCGCCTCCATGTGGAAGATCGGTACTTTGAGCCGCTTCGCCGAAATGGCGGACAGTGCGGAGTTCGTATCGCCCAGGATCAAAAGCGCATCAGGCTGTTCCTTTTGCAAAACTTCATAGGATTTCGCAAGGATGTTGCCCATCGTCTGCCCGAGGTTGTCGCCGACGCTGTCGAGATAGTAGTCAGGCGCACGCAGCTCGAGGTCGTTAAAAAACACCTCGTTGAGCGTATAATCGTAATTCTGCCCCGTGTGCACGAGGATGTGGTCAAAATATTTGTCCGCGCATTTGATGACCGCCGACAGGCGGATGATCTCCGGGCGGGTGCCGAGGATGGTCATCAGCTTCAATTTACCCATGGGTTCATCCCTCTTTTTCTTTCTTTTTTCTACGGCGTACCGCATATATAATGCCGAACAGCATCCACCACAGCGCCGTCGCCGCCAGCGCGCCGCAAAAGTCCAGCAGCACGTCCTGCACCCGCGGACCTCTGCCCGACAGGATCTGGATGGATTCATCCGTTACGGCAATGGCGAGCGCCGCCGAAAGCGTGTTCCAAAGCGTCTGGATATGCAGCCTTTTGTGCAGCAGGTAAAACAGAACGGAAAGCTCCGCGCTCAACGCAAAAAACTCCACCGCGTGCGCCGCTTTGCGGACCTGCATGGCAAATTCCCGCATGGTGCGCGGGCTTTCTGTCACCGTTTCCGCATCCGGCAGGACGGACACGATCTGTTCCGCCACATTGTTCGCGGCGGCGGAGGAATCCGCCACGGGCTGCGCCGAATTGTAGAAAATAAACGCCGTCGTCAGGATGGCAAGGACAAGGCAGACTGCCTTTGCGGCTTTTTGTTTCACAAGCATCACACTTCCAGCGCAAACGTATCCGGGTGTGCGGGATCAAAGCATTCGTTGCACCACATAAAGGTGACCATATCGGTTTCGTCTAAATTTTCTATGCTGTGCGTATAGCCGACGGGAATGTCCACGACCTCCAGCTTTTCGCCGGATACATAGTAAGAATACACCTGCTGCTCTCCCGGCTTGCGGAAACGGATCACGCCCTTGCCGCTGACAACTAAGAACTTTTCGTTTTTGGTGTTGTGCCAGTGCTGTCCTTTTGTGATGCCCGGTTTAGAAATATTTACCGAGAACTGCCCGTGATTGGAAGTGCGCAAGATCTCAGTAAACGAGCCGCGGGCATCCGTGTGCTGTGTGAGCGGATAGGAAAAGCCGTCCGTCGGCAGATAAGAAAGATAGGTACTGTATAACTTTTTGGAAAAGCTGCCTTCTGTCAGATCCGGGATCTGTAAAGTCTTTCGGCTTTCACGGAACGTGTACAGCAGGTCGACGATCTCGCCGAGTGTTGCTTTGTGCTCCACGGGCACGCGGCAAAAATCGCCGTCGCGCGTCGGCTTTCCCGCCGCCGCCGAAATAAGCTCCTGCACCACGTCGTCAATATACACAAGCGTCATCGCATGCGCGCGGTCGTTGACCGTGATGGGCAGGTCACGGGCGATGTTATAGCAAAACGTTGCCACGGCGCTGTTGTAATTCGGGCGGCACCATTTGCCGAACACATTGGGAAAGCGATAAACATACACTTTCGCCCCCGTTTCCTGCGCATAGGTAAAGAACAGATCCTCCCCCGCTTTTTTGCTTTTGCCGTAGGGGTTGTCCAATGCCGCCTGTGTCGAAGAGGAAAGCATCACGGGGCAGGTGTTTTTGTGCTTTTGCAGCGTATCGAGCAGCGTGGACGCAAAGCCGAAATTGCCCGTCATAAAATCATCCGGATTTTCGGGACGGTTCACACCGGCAAGGTTGAACACGAGGTCGCAATCCGCGCAATATACATCCAAAAGCGCCGGGTCGGAATCCATGTCGTAGGGACAGATCTCCAGATCGGCGTCCGGCAAAGACGTCTTGCACTTCCCGTCGCGGATATTTTCGAGCTGCGCGGTCAGATTTTTCCCGATAAAGCCCTTCGCACCGGTCACCAGAAGTTTCATCAGGCGTCCTCCCACTCTTGCAGGGCGTTTTGGATGTAGGGCAGCGTTTTCAGCTTCTCCTGCACGGCTTCGACGGTCAGGAGCTGCGTATTATTGGAATTGAACTCTGTTAAGGGATTTCGCTTTACATCCCCGTCTTTGAAGTATTTGTCATAGTTAAGATCGCGCTTATCCGCCGGGACGCGGTAGAACGCGCCCATGTCGATAGCATGCGCGCATTCCTCGTTCGTAAGCAGCGTTTCATACATTTTTTCGCCGTGGCGGATGCCGATGGTACGGACCTCCGTTTGCGGCGCGAACAAGCCCTTGACCGCTTCGGCAAGCACGCCGATCGTACAGGCGGGCGCTTTCTGCACAAGGATATCGCCGCTTTCCCCGTTTTCAAAGGCAAACAGCACAAGCTCAACCGCCTCTTCCAGGCTCATCACAAACCGCGTCATATTGGGCTCCGTTACGGTCAGAGGTGCGCCTGCTTTGATCTGGTCGATCCAAAGCGGGATCACAGACCCGCGCGAGCACAGCACATTGCCGTAGCGTGTGCAGCAGATCTTGGTTTTTTCAGGACTTACCGTACGGGACTTTGCAACAATGACCTTTTCCATCATGGCTTTGGAGGTACCCATCGCATTGACGGGGTACGCCGCTTTGTCCGTAGACAGGCAGATGATGCTTTGCACGCCCGCATCGATCGCAGCGTTGAGGACATTTTCCGTCCCGAGCACGTTGGTTTTCACCGCCTCAATGGGGAAGAATTCACAGGAGGGCACCTGCTTGAGCGCCGCGGCATGGAAAATGTAATCCACCCCGTGCATCGCATTGCGCACGGAATCAATGTCGCGTACGTCGCCGATATAGAATTTCAGCTTTCCGCTCGCTTCGGGATAACGCGCCTGAAAGACGTGGCGCATGTCATCCTGCTTTTTTTCATCCCGCGAGAAAATACGGATCTCCCCGATGTCCGACGTGATGAAGCGATTGAGCACCGCATTGCCGAAGGAACCCGTACCACCCGTGATGAGCAGGGTCTTATTTGCAAAAACAGACATCGCATTTCTCTCCTTGTCCGATGATTTATTCGTTGTGAGCAAGCCCCGCACGCACCGTATCCAAAAGTGCGAGCATACGCTCGGTCTCGCGCGGGGTCTCGTTTTCATGCACCGAATTGTATGTGGTAACACTCAAATCAATATACAGCGCCGCCTGAACCTGTTCGACGGGGAGCCATCTGCCGAAGTAGTCGAACAGCAGGGAAAGCCGCGCGGTCGTGCCGAATTTTGCGTTGCGCAGCACATCGTTGCGAATGAAGCGCGACGTTTCAAATGCCAGCGGTGCGCAGAAGCCGATCGGATCGACCGCCACATAGCCGTTTGCCCCTTTGAGGATGTTGTATTCATGAAGATCGCCGTGGATGAGATACATCGTTTCCTTTGCAAAACAGCGTTCATAAAGCGCGGCGGCAAGTTGCAGATGCTTTGCGATCGGCGCACTGCAATACGGCAGTTTCTCGGCGCTTTGCAGGCGCGCATACAGCCCCGCGCGGTAATCCTCACCCTGATCCGCCTGCGCAGGCGCGGCGCCGGCGAAAACGTTGTCCCAAAAGCGTGTGAGCAGCAAATTGTCTTCAAAGCGCGCATAATCGCCCGGCTTTACGCGCTCAAGCAGCAGTGCGTTCGCGGCGTCGTCGCAGTCGCAAAGCCTGCACATGAACGTGTTTGACAAGGCAAGATAGCAGCTTTTTTCATTGGCATACCGCTCGACGAACGGCGGGATCAGCTTAACGATCACGTCGCCGAAGCGTGCGCTTTGTGCAAGCAATACCAGCCCGTAGCGGCTGGTTTGGTTGGCAATAAAGGAGGTGATCTCCCACTTTTCGGCAAGCCGGGGGTAGTTTTCGGCCACGTGCATGAGCCATTCGTTCGTCTCTTTAGGCTGTGTGCGCAAAAGGTAGGCTTGCAGGCCCTCGGTGATGAACACCTCTTTTTCATACACCTTCACGCTGCGGCGGTAACGTTCGCGAAAATAGGCGATCATCTGCTCGGCATACTTCAACTCAAAATCATAGGTGATCTTGAGATTGTTCTTGAATTCAAAATTGAGATAGCGCTTGGTGTCCGCGGGAAGCTGGTTTGCAAGCTCGGACGACGGGAATTCCGGATCGAAATACCGCATCAGCAGGCTGAAGCGGAATGCCTCGGGCGACTGGCTGATATAGTAGTTGTTGCGATCCAAGATCGCATAGTCGTAATTGCCAAGCTCCCCCGTGATCTTTTGGCAGGTGATCACGCAGTCATATTCCGTCAGGCGGGCAAAGTATTCGTCGATCAGTTCCGGATAGACGAACGGCGCGACCGCGTCGAGGATACAGACGTTGTCGCAGTTGTAGTGCTCTTGAATAAATTCCAGCCCGTTTTGCAGGGAATAGCACCGCTCGCTGCCGTTCGGCGCGATCTCAATATCGCCGGCGGACAGCTCAGCGCTGAACTGCACGCACTGCGGGTCACAGACGACCACGATTTTATCCACGGCTTTTGCCTCGCGGCAGGCGTCGATCACATAATCAATGACCGGCCGGCCGTGGATCAGAGTGTATTGCTTGGGCAGCAGCGTGCCGAACCGTTTTCCGACGCCGCCGCTCATGATCATGGCGATATTCATGCGACTCCCCTATTCCCTTTACAGTCCGTTTATTTTAACGCAGGTATTGCTCGATATAGTCCGCAACGCGGGCCGTGGCGTTCGAGTCCGTATAGGTATGCACACGGTCACGGATCGCGCGGCGCTCCGCCTGCAGCAGATCCTCACCCTTTGCTACGCTTTCCACAAACGCGCACAGATCTTTCGACGTATAGATCTTGACGCCGCCCGCAAGGATGTCCTGCGGATCCAACAGGAAGCCTTCGCGCGCGCTGTATTCGGCAAAATCATCCCAGCAAAGCCCGATGGGCCGGTCGGTCAAAAGATAGTCATAATAGACCGACGAGTAATCCGACAACAGCGCATCCACACTGCGCAGCAGCGCATAGTTGGAAATCCCGTTTTGCTCTAAAAACGCATTGTCGATGAACCGCAGGTGGCTGAGGTCCATCGTTTTAAGCTTGGATACATCCTGCGCAAAATGCGGCTTGACGATCAGCAGCACACCGTTTTTCGCCGCGCAGGCATTGATCTCGCGGGCGATCTCCTCGGTATACAAGATGGGCATGGAGATGTCGGAATGCACCAAACCGTTTTTGTGCTGACGATAGGTCGGCATCCAGTAGATCGCCTTTTCAAAATCCGAATCCGGGAACAGCGCCCGCAAAGGCAGCCGCTCACCGAACAGCTCGTCGTTGCGCGGGTACCCGAGGGGCAGCATTTTTTCCGCCGGATAGCCGAGGTTCTGAGCGTCATACTGCGCCATATACGGGGAAACGGACAACGCATAGTCAATGCTTTCGGGAAGTTCGTATGTCCCGCGCACGTCCTTGAGCGCACAGCCGTGCGCAAGATACAAAGTAAACTGGCGGCCGGTGCGTTTGGCGAGCACCTCGTTGCACATCAACTGCACGCGCGCCTGGAACGTGAGTGTTTTGAACTGCGCGTCGTCCGATCGCGGTACAAAGCGAACGTTTGGAATACGGACGTCCGCAAAGCGTTCCGCAGGTTCGGAGGTGATCCACACAAACTCGTAGGTCTCATTCCAGCCGCGGCGAACCAGCTCGTCAAACACAGCTTTGGTGTTGTCGGTAAGGGTTGGGGTGCTTTCAAACAGAATGATCCTTTTGGTCGGCAGCGGCAGCTTTTGCAGTATCCCCCGCACCGCTTCTTTGGCAGAACTCATTGCGTATTCCCCTTCTTTTTGAGCTTGGAGGTGAAACGGTTCACGACGCCGAGCACCAGATCCTTTTCACTGCGATTCATGGAAAGGAACCAAATGTTCAGAACATATACGGCAGCGTAAACTACGATCCAAAGCGCCAGCGTGATGTAAGACTGCATGGAGGCATACCGCGCAATGAAAAACCCACAGATGCACGGCACGATCAGCCCGGCACTTTGGCGCAAAATATTTTTCCAAAAGCGGAAAACATTGATCCCCGTTTTCTTATAATAAAACCAGTTGAGCAAGAACAGGTCACACAAGATCGCCGCAATGCCCGTTGCAGCGGATGCGCCGACAGCACCCCAGCGCTGGCACAAAAAGATCGTCAGCACCAAATTGACTAACGCCATGACGATCATGGAATACGCACGATATTGGTGGACATTTTTCGCCCGCTGGATCTCGATGCCGGCGTTTTGGATCAACGCCACCGTTGCAGGTACCATCCGGCACAGCGCGACCCAGTAAGACGCTTCGTAGCCTTCGCCCGCCCACAGGGCAATAAAGGCCCGGCCAAACACGATAAAGCCCGAACACACCAGCGCAAGGACCAAATACTGGATACGCCCGACCTTGATAAAAATCTCGGTGAGCTGGCGGTTCTGCTCCAATTTATCCTGCACAGAATTGACGATTTTATGGATGCGCGGGATAAAAACGGTGGAGATCGAAGTGGAAAAAATCGTGTAATAGCCGCAGAAGGTCGCGCCGATGGAATACACCGCCACCTCCGCCGTGCCGCAGAAGCGCCCGAGCAGGACGCTGTCCAAGCTGTTGTTGACCTGATCGACGATTACATTGATCGCGATAAGGCTTGAGAACAGGAACAGGCTTTTGAAAAGCCCCTTTTCCCAGTGCCCAAGCTTCATGCGGAAATTCAGCTTTTTGATGGAATAGATGACCTCCGCCAAATTCACAAACATATTGAAAGCGAAGATCACCGCCGTCATACCCACGGCGCCGAAGCCCATCAGCAAAAGCGGGATCTGCACAAACGGGCTGCAAACGATCTTGACGATATTGATGGCATAGATAAAGGAAAACCGCTCATGCGCGTTGATATAAGACGTAAAGGTGCTCATGGGGAAAGAGATCCCGAGGTTCAATGCCAAAAGGATCATCATGATTTTCGCTTTTTCGAGCTCTTCGGCGGTCAGGCCCTCGTCAAAAACCAGTTTCAGATTGAACGAAAGATACAGCCCACACAAAAAGGCAATGATGCCGATGATGAAATATACCAGAAGGAAAAGCCCGTTTAAGCGCTCGATCTTTTCCTTTTCCTCATTGACCTTATACCGGGCATAGAAACGAATGTACGCATTGGAGAACCCAAGGCTCAGAACGCTCAACATGCTGATGGTGGACGAGATCGTGTTGTACAGCCCGTATTCGTTCTGCCCGAGGATACGAAGCATCACGGGTGTATACAACAGCGCCACCAAAATCTGTGCACCGGTCTGGACATAAGACAGGAACGCGCCGATCTTCAGTTCATTGGAATTGTTTAACCTTCTCATTCCGGTTCCTCGTGCTTCATCTCACAAAATTGCGCTGTATCCTGTGCGCGGAAAATGCCGAATATATATAGTTTACCAAATTTTAGATAAAAAATCAACTTGGCGCAGCGCCGCGGTCTGCGATCGGTGTATAAATGCGCCGCATTTATCGGCAAAGCTTGGTTTTCGCGCGCCGCAAAAGGCTCCGCGCCTTCTTTTGCAGACGCGCGGCTGCCCTTTTTTTCAAAACCGTGTGTACAGCCGTATCAAAGCGCGACGACTCCACCGCGCGCAAAAACAGTTCATTTTGCTTCGGCTTTGCCGCCGATTGGCAGGCGGATGCATTATAGGCGAGCGCTGCGCTCGGGTCGACCGCCGCACACGCCATGTGTGCCTTTACGCTGTCAAACAGAGCTTTTCCCTTTTCGGAATACACAAGAACGAGTGAAGTGCCCTTGTCGTCAAACATCTGCGGCAAAATTTTATCCACGCCCCAGAAATCGGCAAGCATGATGTCGCTTTCGCGTTCCGCGGATTTAAAATGACAATTATAACAGGACGGCCGCAGGCCGTAGTTGTTTAAAAACGCCTGCATATACAGGTCTTCCCCTTTGGCTCTGCTCACAGAAGTGCCGTCCGAAAAACCAATCTTCAGCCGGTAGCCCAGCCAACCGTGGTCTTTGTTGCGAAATTCCGGCGCACAGAGTTCCGCCGGGATTTTCCCGCTCGTTTCACAGACATATGCCAGATATTTCGACCATGTCTTGGGGGAAGGGACGCCGTGGCAGATGATGTCCTGACAGATCAGGTTGGGATACGGTTTGCGAAGATAGGCCTTCAAGCCCCCGATCTGGCAGGGCGTACCTGAGAAATAGACCGTCCGACCTGCTTCGAGGAACGCTTTTGTCTCTTTCAATACATTGCCGATGCGGCTTTGCAGGTATTTGGAGCCTTGCAGCTTTGGGAGATCCGCTTCCTTTTGCACAACCATATGGATAAGCTGCCCTTCGTCGTCCCAGGCGGCGCCGATAACCACGCCGCCCCGGTGCAGCACTTCGGAAGCAAGCAGCGTAAACATGCCGCCTGATGAGCTTTTTGCCCGAACTGCTTCGTCATTTGCGATACAGGCATATGCCGCAAGCGCTTTTTCCCCGACATATTCCTGCTCAACGGGACACGCCTTTTTACACAAACCGCAGTCCGTACACCGCAGCGCGTCGATCGACGGATACAGAAATCCGGCTTCATCCGGCTGCATCGTGATGCAGCGGCTCGGGCAGGCGCTTAAACAAGCGTGACAGCCGGTGCATTTGGTCCGTTCCGTTATTTCCTGCATAACAGCCTCCGTATTTTTCCAAGCGGCACGCGCACAAGATCTTTTTCAGATGTATCCATGCCGAAAAGCCAGACAAGAGCGGCATAGACCAGCACGTACACAGCGATATACGCGAACAGCTCCACCCATCCGCTGCACGGCACGAAATGCGTGACTGTAAAGCCCAGCGCGGCAGCGATCGCGATCGGTGGGATCAGCTTGCCGATCTCCTTCCAGAAAAAGCCCATGTCCAGTTTCATCTTATAGCGATAATAGAAATTCATGAACAGGACATTCCCAAGGATCAGACAGATCGCCGTACCGAGCGCCGCGCCGGTGCCCCCGCAGATACGGATCAACGGAATACTCACAAAAACGTTCCCAACTGCGATCAGCAGATACACGACCGATCTTGCCTTGTGGAGATTGCGGGCGCGCTGGATCTCGATCCCGATATTCTGGATCAGCGGCACGGTGACAGGCGTCATCAGAATCAGACCGATCCTGTAAGCCTCCTCATACCCGTCGCCCGCCCACAGGCGGACAAACTCCCGCCCGAAAACGGCATAGCCGGACAAAACCAACGCCAGGATCAAGAACTGGATCCTGCCGACGCGTGAAAACAGCCGGATCAATTCGTCCTCTTTCGACTCTTGGATCGCCAGACGGTTGACCCGCGGCACAAACACGGATGAAACCGCCGTGGACAGGCTTAAGTACATGGTGTTCAGCTGGCTCGCGACACCGTAGACCGCCACCGCGACTGTACCCATCATGCGCCCGAGCAGGAACTTGTCGACACTCCAGTTGATCTGATCTGTGAGCATGTTGATGAAAATAAAGAACGTGAAAGCGCCCATTTCCCGGAACAGCTTAAAATCGAACTTCGAAAAGTCAAATTGCATTTGCAGCTTTTTCCGGGCATAGAAAATGTTCAATGCGAACGAGAACACCGTCAAAAATGATGTGACTGCCACCATGCCCACGGAACCGTAGCCGAGGATCAAAAGCGGCAGCGCCATAAAGGGGTTCAAAAGCGCGCGGAAGAATTCAACCAGCTTCAGAAAAAAGAATTTTTCCTGCGCGGAAATGTGGCTGGAAAAGACGCTGTTCAGGAAAGTGATCGCCAAATTAAAGACCATCATCGCCATCAGGATCTTCGCTTTTTCCAGCTCTGCCGCGCTCAACCCCGTGCCGAAAACCAGATCCGCCCGCCAGACCATAACGCCGCCGCACAACAGACAGACGATCGTAATAACGGTAAAGATCACCGCATACATCCCGTTGAGTTTCGCAATGCCTTTTTCATCATCCTGAATTTTATAACGGGAATAAAAGCGAATATACCCGGTCGAAAAGCCTAAGCTCAGAAGGCTTAAATACGAAACGACAGAAGATACCAGCTGGTAAAGACCATATTCGCTCTGCCCAAGTAAGCGCAGCATGATCGGCGTATACAAAAGGCCGGTCAAAATATGCACGCCCTGGGTGCAATAGGTCAAAAACACACCGGATTTCAGCTGATGGATCTTCAATTTCATACGCATTTCTTCTTTCAATCCTTGTTCGCGGCATCCGAAGCAAGGTCGGGTCTGCCGCTTTCCCTCGCCCCGCGCAGGGCCGTCTCTAAGAACCTTACGGAAAATGCCTTGCGGTCTTTAAATTTCTCAAACGGTTTGGCATAATCGACCGGAGAAAGCCCCGCAAGGTATGACGTCTGCATGGTCTTGAGGGAACTGCAGAAGCGCTCTTCCAGATCAAAAAGCGACAGAAGGCTGTGCACACGGGTGCCGGCGCCCTTTGCCCCGGCACGTTCAAATACAAAAAAGTCTTTTTCAAAAAGCAGGGAAAAAACCACAGCGTGGAAGCTGTCCGTACACACGAAATCCGCGAATTCGATCAAAGACAAAAAGTCCGATACGGAAACATCAAACAGCCGTGTATCGCCGAATTTGGCATCGCATTTGCGGTATTTTCCCAAAAGGTACGGCAGCGTTACGATCTGCAGGCCCTTTTCTTTTGCAAAGTCTGCTGCCAGCTTGCGCTGCCGGGTGTCGTCCCCGAGGAAATAGCAGAACAGGTACGGGTCTTCGATTTTTCGCGGCGCAGCCACCGTTTTCCATTCGGCGGCGGTCAACAGCATGGTCGGGTCGAGGACCTGTACCGGGGTGGTCGGCGCCACGCCGGAAAGCAGCCGAACGGCGTCCGCTTCGCGCACGGAGACCGCTTGATAATCCCGCAACGCCTCGCGGAACATTTGCAGCTGTGCTTCATTCAAATCCGGTTTGGAAATACTCGCGGCATAAGAGAGCTTGGGCTTCTTTGCACCGTCGACGAAGGACAAAAGGTAGGCGGGGCAAACCGCATTCGGGTGCCAGACCTGGTCGCTGCCGGTGATAAAGACGTCGTACTGCGGCACGCACTGCGCGATATTCGCAGCGTCATAGACTTCCGCGCTGTGCGGGATGCTTTTGGTGTTAAACTCTAAGATCGCCTTTTCGCGAAGCCGGATCGCTCGGTTTTCCTCCGCCTTCGTTTTGGCGTACAGCTTATTTTGCAGAACCGTACGGAGCTTTCGAAGCACCCTGCCGACGGAAAGCTGCGCCTGCCGCCGCGGCTTTTTCGCATTTTTCCGGATGTCGTACGAAACCTGTTCGGCCTGCACCCCGGAGAAATGCGTTTGCAGGAATCTGCAAAGCGCGTATGCCTGCAGGTTGCCGCCGTAATTCACGCTGTGATAATAATGCGAGAGGATCCCGATCTTGACCTTATCCTGTTGCAAATGCCCATCTCCTAACCAATCGCGGTTACCGCAAAACATAGCTCATAATGTTGAGCGAAGGCGACATCAGATAATACGCGACCAACACCAGCGAGACGCCCGCGGTCTTCACGCGGACCACAAAGCTGCTTTTTTCTTTGCTCGCGCACGCGTCGGCAATCATCAGAAATTCGAAAATGGAAAAATACATGGAGACGCGGAAAAACTCCGCGAACCAAACCGTGGAAAGGATGCGGCCGAACAACGCTAACAGGGAAAGATTGCATAGATGCTCATCAAACTTGCTCGCGTTTCTTCGGCTTAAAAAGACCGTGCAGAACAGCCAAATGCTGCCGGAAATGATAATGCCCGACACACTCAGGACATTGCCGCTTTCCAGATACTCGGCGTATATTTCATCCGTGCCCGTCAGCTGCAAATACAAATTTGCAATCGGATTGGCGTTGAGCAGCACCACGCCGCCGATCGCCAAGAGGATCAGGATGTTGCGAAGCCGCAAATTCAAGCGATAGATCGGGTACGCCGCAAGGAAGATCAGCGCCGTACTGTGGAACAGGGCGGCCAACACCACGACCAGAATGAACCGCAGCAATTTGCGGTTTTTAAGATAAGGATATGCAAAGAAAAGGATCCCGAACGCCATCGTCTGGCGCAGGCCGCTGAACGCAAAGCCGTAAAGCCCCAAGGACAACAGCGCGATGAAGCTGACGTATATATTGGCGGAATGGTACAAGACCAGCTTGTAGAGCCCGAGCACAAAAACAAACGAAATGAAGGCTTTCCACACATAAAAATTCAAACCGAGCTTTCCGAACAGATACCCTGCCAAATAATAGACCGGGTCCTTCATGTCCTCAAGCTGGCGCAGAAAACTTTGGAAGCTGTAATTTTGCAGGCTCCTATACCGCGTATAATAGCTCATCAAGTCGGCGTTGGCGTAGGCGTCCTGCAACGCCAGGATCAAAAACAGGATCAGGCAGACCAGCATAACACTGAGCCGGTCTGCCGTCAAAAACGGCCTTTTGTGCGGAAGCGTGCGCTGCTGCGGCCGCAAATTGGCCGCGATCAAAAAAGCGACCATCAAAAATGCCAAAAGATAAAACAGCATACGCGCTTCTCACCTCATTTCATGGAACATAATGTTTCAAAAAATTGCAGATACGCCTGCAGACTCGTCTCTGCCCGGAAATTCTGCAAAGCGAACGCCCGGCAGGTTTTGCAGAATGCATCTTTCCCGTCAGAAAGAATGGTCTGCGCCGCCGCCGCGAGTGCGTCTGTATCGCCCGCCGGCACGACCGTCCCGCAGCCCTCGCCGACAAGCTCGGGGTTCGCTGTGGAATCGAAGCACACCACGGGTGTCCCGCAGGAAAGCGCCTCCGCCGTAACTTTGCCGAAGGTTTCTTCCAAGGACGGCTGCACGAACACATCCGCCATGGCATACAGCGCGGCAAGTGCCTTCACATCATCGGTCGCAGGGATATGCTGGATATTTGTCCCCGCAAGGGTCTCTTCCGGCGCGTTGCCTACAAGCAGCAACCGCTGCCCCTTGGGCAAGCCGTGTGCAAGCTGCAAGACCGTATCCAAACCCTTTTCCCGTGTCCAGGCGCTTGCCACACACAGCAGGACTTTCTGGTCTTTCAGCCCAAGCTTTTCTCGAAGCGCCGCAGTGTCCTGCGGGGTGAACAGGTCAGTATCCACCCAGTTATAAATCCTTTGGATTTGCTTCGCGTTTTGGAACACCGGGGCTTTTTTAGCTTCCCCGGTCAGCCAGTCGGATACCCCGACTACGCCCAGCCGCGGGATTGCGCCGAACAGTTCCTTTTTATCCGCGAGCATTTCGGCGCTGCGGTCAAAGAACCAACTGCGGTTATATTGCTTTCTCGTGGGGCAGCCGCCGCAGTGTTCCTGCCACTTGCAGCAGCCCGCCGCGGTGTAGTGGCAGCAATGCCCCGTATAAAACCAGCAATCATGCAATACTGCGACGGTGGCGATGTCCTTTTCGGCAAGGTACCGCAGCAGCAGCGGCAAATGGATATAATTCGCGTGCAGGTTGTTCAGCACGACGATATCCGGCGCGAAGCTGCCTGTAAAGTTTAGAAGCTTTCGTGTTGCGTTTTTAGAAAAATAGCCCTGTTTCCCGGAAACACGGGACAAAAGCCCGTGGAGCTTTACATCCGTCTTTGAGCCGATGTGATATTCATATTCCGGCAGGTCGGAAGGTCCTGCCGAATAAGCGACCGCGCAGGTATGCCCGGCTTTCCGAAGAAAGTCATTGAGTTCCGAAACATTTCGCCCGGTGCTCCGTATTTTATTGACCGCATTGATCTGCAATACCCTCAAAGCCGTTCACCCCTTCGTGTGCTCGTTATACCGATCGGTAAATTATGCTGACGCGGCGTTTTTGCGCCGCCGCGAAAAGAGCCTTTGCAGCCCTGCCTGTATCCAGCCGGTCACCTTGTGCAAAATCCACGCAAGCAGCAGGATCGTGCCCGTAATGCACAGCCAGTTCAGCGGGAACGGAAAAATGTTGAGCTTTGGGATCAGCGAGATCTGCACAAGATAGATCTCCAGCGTTACGCTTGCCACAAACTCGATGACCCGCTTGAGAACACGCGGCAATCTTTCCAGCTTCCCGTCCACGGACGCAAAGCAGCGGAACAAAACCGCCAGCAGTGCAAACAGAACGATTTGGTTGACAAGCTGAAAATCGGCAAGCCGCTCCATTCTTACAAACAGCAGCTTGCTTGCAAAATACCCCGCGAGCAAGCAGGGAAGCAAAATCCACGCCCAAACGCATTTGCGGTTGAGAAAGCGGTCTTTGCTGATCCGGAAATACGCCCCCAGCAGCATGGAGAAGAAAAACAGGAACCGGATCATCGGTTCGCGAACCGTATCAATATGATAATACGATCTGTCGTAAATAAGAATATACACAAGAAGCCAAACGACGCACAACCCCGCGGACAGCAGCGGGATGTTTTCGCGAAGCTTCTGAATACGCATCACGAAATAAAACGGGATATACAAAAAAAGGATTGACGCGACGAAGTGATAATTGGTCGGATAGATAAAAAGCCGCAGCCAGCCGGCGGCGTTTTCCGGCGCGGCAAAAAGCCCCGCCAAAAGATATGCCAGTGTGATCAGGAGAACCGCAGGATACAGCCGCAAAAGCCGTTTCCCGTACCACTGAAAAAAATTGCCCCTGACATTAACCAGACAGAACCCCGAGACCGCAAAGAAGATAACGTCCCCAAGAAGCCCGCCGTTGGCAATGAGATCGGTCGGGTAAACGCCCGTGTAATGCGAATTGGTGATGATGCACGCCGCAAGGCAGCGCAAAACGGTTGCAAAATAAATCACGGGGCGGTTCCTCCTTTTCAAAAAGATCTCTTCCGGGCTTGGAATTACGGTTCCTTTACGAGTTTTTCCAAATCTGCTTGCAGCATCCCGTGCATTGCAGCAGCGTCATGATTGCGCCTGCCGCAGGCGTATGCCTTTTTTGACAAGTCGCTGAGCTTGTCCGGGTCTTGAAGCACCGACAAAAGTGCCTGCCGCACCTCTTCGGCCGAAGATGCCGTCAGCGCGCAGTCATTACGGATCAAATGCTCGATAGATGCCACGTCGTGCGGACCGACCGCCAGGATCGGGCGCGCCGCCTTAAAATAGTCCACCAGCTTTGTGGAAAAGGACTGCCGTACCTGAAGGCGGTTTTTCCGATCAAAGGACTCGACATGCACCAGTATATCCGCATCCTGTTGAATTTTCGGGATCTCGCTTGCAGGGACGCTACCCATTATAAAGGAAGCGTCTTTTTTTCGCAACGCATTTTCCATTTTTTGCGTCAGCGGCGTGGCGGTATAAATGCGCAGCTGGGCGCGCACGCCGTTTTGGTTGATGCTTTCCAAAGCCTCTGCGATCATGGCAAGGCTCTTCCAACGGTTTGTGCCGATATTGCCCGTGAAAACAAGCTGCAGGGGCGAATCATACTGCGTTTTCAACGGCGGTTCACCCGAAAAATCTGACGACTTCGTGAGCACCTTGCAGGGGACGCCGAATTCCTTTTCATAGTCGCGCTTCTGCACGTCGGAGATCACATACATTTGCGCAGCGCGCCGCACGGTTTTGCGCATATAGATGCGGTTGATGTGCCGGTTCAACCGGCGCAGCGGCGAGACCGCGCCCATTTTCAGCGTGTAGTTATTATCCCACGCATAGACCACCAGAGGTTTTTTCGTGTAATCCTGAATATAGGCGATCAGCTTATTGAGTACGACCGAATCCGAAAGCAGCGTAAACAGGACATCCGGTTGCACAGCATCCAGAAAATCGTTCAGGGCGCCCGACTTCCAGTACGGCAGCGCCCATATCATCGCCTGCACCCAGAAGAACGCGGTGAACCGCTTCTTTTTTGCAAATGCGACAAGCTTGTCTGTCTCCGCAGCAGCCCCATCGCTACGCGCTTCGACGACCTCACCGACGGTGTTTGATTTGTGCAGCGCCTTTTTCAGGATCATTTTTTCATTGAGCCGAAAGGCGTTTTGAAGCTCTTTGCCCGGTGCGCCGTTTTTGGTATACACACCGGAAAACGTTATGCCGGGTATGCCGTCCAAAACATTCAGGAAAGTGTTTCCGATGTTCACACCCCTGTGGATCGGCGACATGGAAATAAACAGGATGTTCACGCCCTGCCCCGCTTTCTTTGCAGTTTTCTGTTCAGCTTTGCTGCCGGTCCGCCGTTTCATCGACCGTGTTTTTGATCATGCGGAATTTCCCGCTTTTTTCGCGCGGGATCTCTTCCACACAGCGGATCGTCAATTTGGTATCTTCCCCGAACTTATGGCGGAATTCCTCTTGGATCTGATCGTTGTATTCCGGCTTATACAGCGCCGGATCGACCTCCAAAAGCAAGGTGACTTCTTCTTTTTTGCTCTGCAGAAATTGGGAACGCACCACGGCGTTTGGCAGATTTTTCAAAATATTGGAAACGTTGCCGCCGTTGATCTTTGCTCCCTTCGCCGTATACAGAAAATCGAGTCTGCGTCCCTCGATCGAGCGCACGATCGGCTGGTTGTCACCGCAGGTGCAGGATGCATTCGGATCAAATATCATCCGATCCCCGATGCGGTAGCGGATCAGCGGCGTGCCGTGCGTTGTGAAGCTGGTCACAAGCACCTCGCCCTCCTCGCCGAAAGGTTCAAAGACACCGCTGTCCAGCCAGACATGCAGCACCTGATCCGGGCATTCCATTACAAACGGTGCGCCCTCGCTGGAGCCGTACTGATCAAAAACTTTGCAGCCGAATACGCGCTCAAGCAGCGCGCGGCCCTCTTGTGTCAGTGTTTCACTGGTGGGGAAGATCGCAACGGGCGTAAAATCAAGCTTCAAATTATGCCGCTCGATATACCCGGCGATGTCGCAGATTGAGGAAAAGAAGCCGTCGAGCGCCTGCGGCTTGAACCGATTGAGTTCCTCTACATAATACCCCATATTTTCTTCCGTAATGTGGAACGAAGAAAAAATCATCTGCTTGCACGCGCGGTTATACCGCCAAAACACCTTTTTGGTCTGTCCGGGCGGTACGATATGTTTCCCGTTGAAGGTCGCGCGGCGCATTTTCAGATGCTCGAACCCAACCTTCGCCTTAAAGTGGTCTAAGGAGGCCATGCGCTTCATATAATCGTCAACCGTAAAATGGACCGTCAGCGACTTGCCCGTTGTCCCGCCGGTATGGGATTCTACATAAGGCGTACCGCGCACGATGCACGAATCGATATTGGCACGCAGCATTTCCTTATCGACGACCGGCAGTTTTTGCAGATCTTCTGCCGATCGGACGCTGTCTAAGTCGATCCCCGCATACAGTTCCCTGTAAAATGCGCTGTTTTCATAGGCGTATCGAACAAATCTTACCAGTTCCGCCCGCTGGTATTCCAATTTCTTTTCCAGCGGCCAGGTGGCAAAGTCTTTTAAAAACGCCCGATAGGCATAATATGCCTTCCCGTAACGGGTCTGTGCGTTTTTATACCCTTTAACGGTCGTCATGATATTTTGGAAAAAGATCGGGGAACGGTCGTAAACCGCCTGCAATGCCATAAAAACACCTGCTTCTTTCAGACTTGAGCTTCTACAGCAGACCGCTTACAATCTCCAGTACCGATAGCCGGCCGATTCGTATTGCTTGCGATCCAGCAAGCCCTTGATGTCTACAAGCACCTTTTTGCCGTTTTCACCGGGTTTGAACATTTTGTCAAAGTCCGCCTGCGAAAGCCCCTTGAGCGCATCATGCGCCACGGCAAGTACTACGGCGTCGCAATCCTGTATCACGTTCATATCGACAAACTCCACACCGTACAAGCGTTTTGCTTCATCCGCATCCGCTGTCGGGTCGGCGATCACGGGCGTAATACCGTATTCACCCAGTTCCCGCACAATATCGATGACCTTGGTGTTGCGCGTGTCCGGGCAATTCTCCTTAAACGTAAAGCCTAAAACCGCGACCTTGGCATTCTTAATGGAAACATCCGCTGCGATCAGCTTTTTGACGACGTTTTCGGCAACGTATTTGCCCATGTCGTCGTTAATGCGGCGGCCGGAGAGGATGATCTGGCTGTGATAGCCGAGCTGCTCCGCCTTATAGGTCAGGTAATACGGGTCGACGCCGATGCAGTGCCCGCCCACAAGGCCGGGATAGAATTTGAGAAAATTCCACTTTGTCCCCGCGGCTTTGAGCACGGAAAGCGTGTCGATGCCCATTTTGTTAAAGATGATGGAGAGCTCGTTCATAAACGCCACGTTGATGTCACGCTGGCTGTTTTCAATGACCTTGGCAGCCTCCGCGACCTTGATGCTCTCGGCACGGTGCACGCCCGCTTCGACCACCAGCTCATAGACCTTCGCGACGGTGTCGAGCGTTTCTTCGTCCATACCGCTGACGATCTTGGTAATCGTTTCGAGCCGGTGGACCTTGTCGCCGGGGTTGATGCGCTCGGGGCTGTACCCGATCTTAAAATCCACGCCGCACTTTAAACCCGATTCCCGCTCCAAAATCGGCACACAGATTTCTTCCGTCACGCCGGGGTATACCGTAGATTCATACACCACGACCGAGCCTTTCGTCAGGTTGCGCCCCACGGTCTCGGACGCACTTTCCACGGGCGTCAAATCCGGTGTGTGGTCATCGTTTACAGGCGTGGGCACGGCAACAATATGGAATTTCGCTTCGCGCAGCTTTGTCTCATCCGCGGTAAATTCCACGCTGCACGCTTTGACCACGTCGCCGCCGACCTCGTTGGTCGGATCTACGCCGCTTTTATACAGCTCGATCTTGGCGGCGTTCAGGTCGTACCCGATCACCTTGGCCTTCTTGGAAAAGGCGACCGCGATCGGCATGCCGACATACCCGAGCCCCACAAGGGAGATTTTTTCTTCTCCGTTTACGATCTTTTCATACAAGTTCATATTCCGATTCCCCTTCCGGAAGATTCTACTGCGCGGGTTTGATCCGGCAGAATTTCAACATATTCGCGTTGACCTTGCGGACATCATATTTTTCTTTGCAGTATTCCAAGCTTGCTTTTCCCATTTCGGGGATCTTTTCCGGATGTTCAATAAACCAGATCATCTTTTCCGCAAGCGCTTCGCTGTCCTTGGCGGGGACTAAGAAGCCCGTGACCCCGTCGCGCACCGTTTCCCGGCAGCCGGCAACGTCCGTGGCAATGATGGGCCGCTCGGTCGCCATCGCTTCCAAAATAACGCGGCCCGTACCCTCGCGGTACGACGGCAGGACAAACACGGAACACTCGCCGTAATACGGGGCGACGTTATCCGTTTCGCCGTAATAGACGATCGTGCCGTCGTCAATATAGCGCTGCAGCGCCTCGCGGCTGATGGAGTCCTGAATGCCCTCGCACGCACCCAGCAGCATAAACTTTGTATCGGGGTACTTTTCGTGGACCAGCTCTGCCGCGCGCAGGTATTCGCGGATGCCCTTGGCATACATGACCCGCGCCAGCATAAAGAACGTGACTTTTTCGGGATACGGCAGCGGCTTGAAGCGCTCCATATTGACGCCGGAACCGTTGACCACACGGCATTTTTCCGCATCCACAAGCTTTAAGCGGATCGTCTCATCCCGATCGTCCGGATTTTGGAAAATGACGGTATCCGCCTTTTTCAAAGCCGGCTTATACAGCAGAGACATCACCGCGCGGATCGCACGCGCTTTTGCGGTCTTTTGCGTAAATGCATACCCAAGGCCCGTGATCATGGCTGTAACGTTCGGGACGCCCGCGCGCTTCGCCGCCAAAGAGCCGTAAATGACGGGCTTGCTTGTGTATCCGAGCACGGCATCCGGCTTTTCCGCACAAAACAGCTTGTACAGCGCGCGCATATATTGTAGGTCTGCAAAGGGATTCACACCGTTTTTGTCCATGGGGATCTCCACGAACCTTGCACCCAACGCTTCGATTTTGTCAACGTTGTCGCGGTTGGGGCCCGTCACGATGACCTCGTAGCCGCAGGCGATAATTTCACGGATCAGATCACCGCGGAAATTATACGCCGTCCGATTTTTCGGAGATACCAAAATAAATTTCATTCTTTTCCCCCTTGATTTAGATACGCGCGCAGGTTTTCTTCGATCAGGTGAAACAGCCTTTCGCCGTTTCGCCCGGACACAAAGGAATTGTGCGGTGTCACGAGCACCTGCTCCATCTGCCACAGCGGGCTGCTTTCCGTCAGCGGCTCCGTTTCAAACACATCCAAAACCGCGCCGCTAAGCCGCCCGCTTTCGAGCGCTGCGACCAACGCCGCCTCGCACACCACCGCGCCGCGCGCGATATTGACCAGCACCGCGCCGCGTTTGCAGCAGGCAAGCATTTCCGCATCGAACAGCCCGCGGGTACTGTCCGTCAGCGGCAGGGTAAGCACCACGACGTCGGCCCGCGCAAGCGCGTCTTGCAGCTTGTCCATCGGATAATACGCATCGAAGCCGCCCGGCGGCTTGCGGATGTCTGCGGCAAGGACTGTTGTGTCAAACGCCTTGAACCGCTGTGCGCACGCCGTGCCGACACTGCCCGCGCCGACGATGCAGACGGTCTGCCCTGCAAGCTCGCGGACAGTCCTGTCCTTTTCCCAAAGACGGTTTTTCTGCTGCTCGGAAAAGCGGTTCAGGTGCTTATATAACGACAAAACACCGCCGACCGCCCATTCCGCCATGGGGACGCTGTATACGCCGCGCGCGTTGCACAGGCGGATCCCCTGTGCCCGGATATAGTCAAGCGGAAGCCGGTCCAGCCCTGCGCTTGTCACCTGGATAAAGCGCAGCGATGAAAAGCGGCGGATGTCATTGTAAAGGAAAAGCCCATTACAGACGACCGCTTCGAATGCGGAAACATCCATCTCCAGCGGCTCACGCTCGTCCTGCACGAACGTGATCTCCAGCCCCATATTTTTCAACTGCGCAAGCTGCGCCGGGGTATAGGCAAATGCGCCCGTCAACAGAATCCGCATATCAGCACAACCCCTTAGACGCCTTGATTTTTTTCACGATTGCCTGCACCTTTTCCTGCACGATCCGATGGTTTTCCGCAAAGAAAGCTGCATCCTCCGCGGCAAGCCGGGCTTCGCAGGCGCGGATAGCCTGCACGCCGTCTGCAAACCGCGCACGCTGTTCTTCCGGGTCGGTGATCTTTGCGGTATCGCAGAACGTGCGCGACAAAATCACCATTTGCGAGCCAAGGCGGTAATGCTCGCCGAGCACATATTCGGCGGGCAGCATCCCCTCGCCCACGCGCGCGATGCCGCCGAAACCGTACACAACGCCCGCTTTGCGAAATGCCGCGCACAGGCGGTCTACCGTCCCGTCCGCGACCAGCTCAAACATAAAGTGCCGATGATAGCCCAGATGCAGATCGTTGATCCCGATGTGCACCTCGTCAATTCCCGGCACTGATAAAATCGCATCTATATTTTCCGCCGCTTCCGGCGTTTCACAAAGCAGGCAGACCTTTGCGCGACCGTCCACCATGCGGATAAAATCCTCTACTTCGCGCACCGTTTTGAAATACGGCAGCATAACGATGTCGGCGCCGTCGCGCACCACGCGCTCGATCTCCTCGGCAGAGCCGTCATACATCGAATTGACACGCACCAGCAGTTCCGATGTGTGCAGCGCTTCGCGCAGTTTTTTGACATCGGAAATGCTGTTGTGTGAAATAACGGTGTCCATATTCTTTTGCCGCGCCTGCTTGCCGCGCAGCTCCAGATCCAAAAAAATACGATCCACGCCGTTTTGCTCCGCCATGGCGGCGACATGCGGATCACCGGTTAAATACATCAATTTCAAAGCCATTGGAAAATTACACGCTTTCTTTTTCCTTTTGAACTGCAGGTTCTTTCTGCACCGTTGCTTCGGTGTTCACATTATCTTCGTTCTTGAAGACCCGGTAAAACGTCAGGAACAATATCTTCAGATCCAACCGCAGGGACAGATGATCCACATACCAAACGTTCAGTTCGATTCGATGGTTCCACTCCACGCCCTTGCGCCCGTTGACCTGCGCCCAACCGGTCATGCCCGGGCGCACTTCAAACATCCGGCGCTGTTCAGCCGTGTATTCGCCATACGGCCAGGGGTGATAGGTAAGCGGCGGCCGAGGCCCGATGAAGCTCATTTCGCCTTTTAGGATATTGACAAGCTGCGGGAGCTCGTCAAGGCTGGTCGCACGGAGAAATCTGCCGACCTTTGTAACGCGGGGGTCCCCCTTTCCGGAATACACCCCGCTGCCCGTCTGCTCGGCGCCGACGCACATAGAACGGAATTTATAAATGCGGAACACCTTGCCGTCCTTGCCGATGCGCTCCTGCTTGAAGATCACGGGGCCCTTAGAGGACAGGCGCACACAAAGAGCCGCTGCCAGCAAAAGCGGAGACAGCAGCACCAAAGCCGACAAAGCCGCCAGCACATCCATTATACGTTTAAAACGCTTATACAAACCTGTATCCCCCTTAAGCGTATATACATATAGATAATACCGTTTTTCTATGGAAATGTCAATAAAATCAAAGGCGCTCTGCTCTGAAACTGGTCTGTAATTTTTGCACAAAATGCATAAAAATCGCAAAAAGCGCCCGGAAAACACAAAGGTCTTCCGGGCGCTTGCTTACAGCCTCTATTTTGCCTTGAGTTGCTTGACGACCTGGTTGCCGTAAACGGCGACGCCTGTGACCAAAACGCCCTGCACCGCTGCGTCTGCGGAAAAGCCAAGGATGGCAAACGCACCCGCCAGTCCAAACCCAAGCAAAATGAGCGGGATCCATTTATCGGGTATTTTTTCGGTCTTTTTAAAAATCAGACCGAGTACATTGAGCACGGGGATAAGCACCAGCGCGTGCTCCAGAATAAAATCCAGAAATTCCATTTTTCTCTCCTTTCAACGGACTGCATACAAAATTGCCGTGCCGATGCCCGTACCCACCGCCGCGAGTATGGCGAAAATCAGCTTATCCCAAAGCCGCACCGGACGCTCGCGCACCGCTTTGATGCTCTCTTTGAGCTCCCCGAGCGTGACGAGCACGTTGTCGAGCTTGGCGTTCATTTCGGCGCTGGTGATGGCGAATCCGTTTGTTTTGGAATACAGATGCTTGACGTCCTCTTCCAGTTTTGCGATCCTGTGGGCATACAAATCCTGTTCCGCCAAAGCGGTCACCTCAAGTCGCTTTTGTTGACATAGCCCGTAACGTTTTCGCCGATCGGGGTCTTACCCGCACGTTCAGGCGTGTTCGTGATGCGGTAACGGCCGCTGATCTCCTTGCCGTCATACAGGTAAAAGGTGCCGGATTTATACGCCGCAGGCGTTTTTGCCGTTGCGGACGCATACAGCGGCGTATTGTCGAGCGCGACCATCGTGCGTGCGGTAAATCCGCTGCTGCCGCCCGATGCGCCCTCGCGCTTAAAGCCGTTAAGCCCGTTGACGCGCATGATGTTCGGGTAGTTTTTGTAGGCGTAGTCGAGATCGACCCTGCCCGATATACCGTCCACCGCGCCGTCGGACGTATACTGCCACAATCCGTAGCTGCGTGCAAAGCTCGTTGCCTTTGTCCAATGTGCGAGCCAGATGTCGTACTTTTGGAAGATCTCATCGGTGAGCTTGGAATTGAGCCACGACAGATTCATATACACGCAGACATAATAACCCGCCGCCTCCATTTCGGAGCAGAATGCGTCTACAATGGCGCTGACCTCTTCCTTCGACAGCGATGCCTGTCCGTCGTCCTCCACATCATAGGCGATGGGGAATTCAAAGCTTTTGCCCGCCAGCAGCTTTTTGCAGTATGCCGCCTCTGCCTTTGCCTGCTCCGCGGTTTTGGCGTAGCTGAAGTGGTACGCGCCGACCGGCAATCCCGCTGCTTTTGCGTTCTTGTAATTTTCCTCGAAGTATTCGTCCTTCTGCCCTTCGTACCGGCCGTAGCCCGCGCGCAGCATGGCAAACTGCACGCCTGCGTTTTTGACTTTTTTCCAATCGATCGTGCCCTGCCATTTCGACACGTCGATGCCTTTGTATAAAATATCCATGTGCATTCCATAACCTTTCCGGCTACAAAAATAAAATATCACGTGATCCCTGTTGTAGCCGGACAAGGCGTGATATGCATTTTGCCATCTCAAAATGTTATTGCAAAACAATATGGCGGATAAACGATTGGGATCCGCATGATTTTCCACACAAAATCCCCTGTTACAGCATATTCTCAAGCGCTGCGATCCTTGACTCAAAATCTGACGCGACCGCCGAGAGGTCGGCAGCATAGGCGACATCGGCACAAAGCGCAGGCGGCGAGACCCGGATCTGCCGCACCGTCTGCGGCAGAGAAAGCTGCTGCGGTTCCCCCGCCGTCACACGGTCCGACGTTGCATACAAAAGCACGGGGGCGGCAGAAGCCAGCCAGCTCTCGATCTGATCGGCAGGCTGTTCCGACAAAAGCGAAAGCACGTTCGACGCATCCAGAAACACGCCTTCGGTATTGCCTGTCGCTTCCAAATAGTCCGTGTATTCCTCCGCCGTCGCGACGTCGCTTTGCATTGCGGGCAGGCATGAACAGAGCACCGCCGTGCCGTTCATATGCCGTGCGGGAAGCGATTCGGGCAGCGTGAGCCGGTAGCGATACGCCGTGTGCTCGCCGCTCTGCAAAGCGTCGGGCACATCGCCGGAAAGCATATCGGCGGTCAGTGTAACAGGCTGTGTGCGGCGCGTCAGCGCACCTGTCGTAAAATCAAAGCTGTCTGCAAAGCCGCCGACGGCACGCAGCGGTTCCGCAAAATTCTTTTGCAGCAGCAGAACCTGATCCGCTTCATAGATCCCGAGTCCCAGCCAATCCGTCGCGAGCACTTCCCGGTAATTTTCCTCGGAGCCATAGACATAGGTGCTGTAAAGGTAGCACACCCCGTTCTCCGGCGCGGTAAACGTGAAACAATTCTGCGTAAACCGCACATCGGTTTTGTGACAAAGCCAGTAGTTTTTTTCGTCTATGCGCAAATAGGTATGCGTATATTCCGACAAATGCGCATTTGCCTTGACACATACATATTCCTTACCGGGCGTTAAGGTTAAGCAAGCATAGGCATAGTAGGCCTCATCCAGCATAAACGCCGTATACTGCTTGCTGTCTAAAAGCCAGGCGATCTGATTTTCCCCCGCCGCGACCAGAACGTCCGTCAAGCCCGGCAGTGTATCCGCTGCCGGCGAAACGCAAAGGCTCTGCACCGCGCCGCTGTCTGCGGACAGCGGCAGGCTTGCAAGCTCCCGCACCGTCATGCGCTTTTGCATGGGCAGACCGTAAAACGCCTCGTCCACGTGCGAAGCGATTTCGGTTTTATCCGTGTCCGTCAGGATATAGGCATCTCCTTTATCGCCCTTATCGCCTTTGAACGTGCCGTTTTCGATCGCGGCAAGCAGGCTGTTGATCGTAAATGCATAATCGGCGCACAGGCGTTTTTCCGTGTTCTCCAGCGGCGAAAAATACAGCCGAACGGTCTGCGCTTTGATGAGCTGTTCGGTCACACCGTCGCCGGACACCTGCACGATATTGAGCACGCACAGGGCAGTCATTTGTGCAGAGATCTCCTGCGGGACGGAGAAGCGGATCTTGCGTTCTTCGTCCGGCGTAAAGTATTTGGTGCGCGACACGCCCGAAACGGTCACAAATTCCAAATAATACCTATAGTTTGCCGAAACGAGCGCTTCATCGAGCACGAATTCCAGCACAGTTGCGTTGTGCTCATACATATTGCCTGCAAGCAGATCCTGCGCAGGTTCGGGCAGTGCCGCAGGGACTTCTACGGTCACGATATTCTGCTGCATACGGCACCTCCGTATTGTTTGACAAGCTCCGCAATGGGTTTAGCGGGATGGGCAAGGCTGAAGTCCAGTAAAAACGGATACTTCAGATACATTTCGAGCTTTTTCCCTGCGGATTGTGCGAGCGTATACACACGCCCGCGTGTCAGCGCACAGCGGCGCGCCGCACCGGTGATGCTCTCGCCCTCCATAAACAGCAGCTTTGCTACGGCGCGCTCCTCGTCGGTCAGTTCCCCCTCCAGCACGCACTGTACGACCTGGTGCAGCACCTCCTGCCGGCTGCGCACCACAAAGCGTGCCACAGCGCCGTCCTGTACCTGCTCGCCGGTCAGCGGCTCAAGCGCTTCTGTCAAATACAGATATTCGCCCTCGGTGAGCACGATGGGTTCAGTCTCGTAGGAAATGGTCATTGGATTCTCCTTTCTTAAAGGCAAGGCCATCAGATCCTTACCTTGGCCGAAACGAAAACAACACCTATACGCATAAAGCGCAAGGTGCTGTTTTCTGTTTCGAACATTTGTTCGCTTTGCATATTCTATTATAAGGAGAATTCCCCGTTTGTCAAGAGGTCATCCCTCATTTTTTTCGGGCGGCTCGGCGGCCTTAGTCGATCCCGTTGTTTCGGGCAATGCGCCGTCCTCCATGAACACAAAGCCATCGCCTGCGACGCGGCAGGTATAGCTGTGCTGTGCTTTCACTTCACCGCGCAGCATTGCTTCGGAAAGCTCATCTTCGATCCGGCTTTGGATCGCACGTTTCAGAGGACGCGCCCCGTAGACTTCGTCGAAACCCGCGTCCGCGATCTTTTCGACCGCATCGTCAGTGAAGGATACATGGATATCCATGGATTCGATGCGTTTTTGCAGGTTGCCGAGCAGGCGCGAGGCGATCTCCTTGATCTGCGGCTTTGTCAAACGATGGAACACAATGATGTCGTCCACACGGTTGAGAAATTCCGGACGGAACGTGTTGCGAAGCTCTCCCATGACCGCTTCTTTGATCTTTGCATCGTTGCGCTCGCCTTCTTCAGAGCTGTCGGCAAAGCCGAACGCGGTTTGTTTATCTGTAATAAGCCGTGCACCGACGTTGGAGGTCATGATGATAATGCAGTTTTTGAAGTCCACATGGCGGCCCTGAGAATCGGTCAGGATGCCGTCGTCCAAAATTTGCAGCAGCATGTTGAACACGTCGGGGTGCGCTTTTTCGATCTCGTCGAGCAAAATCACTGAATACGGTTTTCTGCGCACCTGTTCCGTCAGCTGGCCGCCTTCTTCGTACCCGACATAGCCGGGCGGCGAACCGACCAGACGCGAGACGGTGTGTTTCTCCATATATTCGGACATATCCAGCCGGATCATAGCGTTTTCATCGCCGAACATCGCAGCGGCAAGCGCCTTGCAAAGTTCGGTCTTGCCGACGCCCGTAGGGCCTAAGAAGATGAACGAACCGACCGGTTTCTTCGGATCCTTTAAGCCAACTCTGCCGCGGCGGATCGCGCGCGAGACTGCCTTGACGGCTTCCTCCTGCCCGACGATGCGGCGGTGCAGTTCATCCTCCAAATGCAAAAGGCGTTCGCTTTCCTCGGTGGTCAGCTGGGTAATGGGGATACCCGTCCAGGACGCCACGATCTGCGCGACCTCGGCCTCACCGACCTCGTCGCGGCTCTTGCCCGTCTGCTTCTTCCAGGCTGCCTGTTTTTCTTCCAATTCTGCGGAGATCTGCTTCTCACGGTCGCGAAGCTCTGCGGCGCGCTCGAATTCCTGCGCGTTGACGGCGGACTGCTTTTCCGCTTCGATCTCTTTTTTCTGCTCTTCGAGTGTTTTCAGCTCGGGCGGGGCTGTAAAGGTTTGCAATTTTACACGCGACGCCGCTTCGTCGATCAGGTCGATCGCCTTATCCGGCAGATACCGGTCGCCGATATAGCGCGAAGAGAGCTTTACCGCGGCGTTGATGGCCTCGTCCGTGATCTTCACCTTGTGGTGCGCCTCGTATTTATCGCGAAGCCCTTTGAGGATCTCGATTGCCTCTTCTTCGCTCGGTTCGCCGACGATGATGGGCTGGAACCGGCGTTCCAGCGCGGCATCCTTTTCGATATTCTTTCGGTATTCTTCGAGCGTCGTGGCACCGATGACCTGCAGCTCACCGCGTGCAAGCGAAGGCTTTAAGATATTGGCGGCATCCACCGCGCCCTCTGCACTGCCCGCGCCGACAAGCGTGTGCACCTCGTCGATAAACAGGATGATGTCATCTGCCGCTTTGACTTCATCGATGACCTTCTTGATGCGTTCTTCAAAGTCGCCGCGGTATTTCGTTCCGGCGACCATGCCCGTCAGATCAAGCGAGATGATCCGCTTGTTTTTGAGCATCTCGGGCACTTCGCCCGATACGATCTTGAGCGCTAAGCCCTCAGCAATGGCGGTCTTGCCGACACCGGGTTCGCCAATCAGGCAGGGATTGTTTTTCGTGCGGCGGCTCAAAATTTGAATAACCCGCTCGATCTCCTTCTGTCTGCCGATAACGGGGTCGATCTTCCCCTCTTTGGCAAGCTTCGTCAGATCTCTGCCGAACTGCGACAGTGTCGTGCCGTCCGACGCTTCCTCGCCGTTTTTGACAGGTGCGGCTGTGCCGCCCATAACGCTTTTGGAAACGTCGTTCACGATCTCCTGCAAAGACACGCCCGACTGTGCGAGCATCTGTGCCGCCATGCAGTCCGGTTCGCGCACGATGGCGAGCAGCACATGTTCGGTACCGACAAGCGCCTGCCCCATGCCGCGCGCGAGCTGCACCGCCGTTTCGATGATGCGCTTGCTGCGCGGGGTGAAATCGTCGGGGACAAGCTCAGTGGGCACGCCCACGCCGACCGCCTGCTTGATATAATTTTCGATATTGTCATATTGGATATGGCGTGCGGCAAGCACGGCGCCTGCCACCGTGGTCTTGTCGGACAGCAGCCCCAAAAGCAGATGCTCGCTGCCGATGTAGGTGTGGCCCATGCTTTCTGCCGCCTGCACCGCCTTGTTTAAAGCGCGGTTGGCTTTTTCCGTAAAGCCCGTGAATTTAAACATATGTCATCCGTCCTTTCCCGTGATCGGGAAAGCCGTTTTACAGACTTTCCCGCACCAGTTTTGCGCGCTGCGCATCGCGTTCACGCGCATCGAGATTTTTGCCCGCGCGTGCATTGAGGTTCGCGGGCTGCATGGCGATCATCAGCTCGTTTGCAACCTTCGCGTCGATGGGCAGAAGTCCGCCGACTGCGCCGAGCCGCACGCGGGAGATAAGCTCCATAAATTCTTTCGTATTGAGTATTCTTGCCGATTTGAGGATGCCGTATGCCCGAAAGACCGAATCCTGTGCTTCGGGCGTTTTCAGCATCTCCTCGCGCACGGCACGTTCCTGCGCGGCGATTTGCAGCACGATGGTCTTGAGGTTCGTGATCGCCGCCTTTTCGGAGATGCCCAGCGTCACCTGGTTGCTGACCTGATACAAGTCGCCCATGGGCGCCGAGCTCTCGCCGTATGCGCCGCGGATGGTGAGCCCCAGCTTCGAGATGGTCGAGCCGAGCGCACCGATGCGGTTTGCAGCTGTGAGCGCGGGCAGATGCAGCATCACCGACGCGCGCAGCCCTGTACCGATATTGGTCGGGCACTGCGTCAGGTAGCCGAGCCGTTCATCAAAGGCAAATTCAACCTGCTCATTGATCGCGGTATCCAGCTTGTCGGCAGTATCATAGGCGTTTTCCAGCGCGAGCCCCGGCAGCATGACCTGCAAGCGGATATGATCCTCTTCGTTGAGCATGATGCTGATCTCTTCATCCTCGGACAGCAGCAGCGCGCGGCCGTCCGCAGAGGAGGCGAATTCGGGGCTGATGATGTGCTTTTCCGCAAGCGAGACGATTTGCGCTTGGGTAAGCGTTTTCATTTCAATATATTGCAGCTTTGCCGCAGCGGGTATCGCCTTTCGGATCACCTCGTTGACCGCGAGCCGGCTTTTGGTATCCAGCCGTGCGGGGAACGGGTACTGTTTGAGGTTTCTTGCCAGGCGGATGCGCGTGCTGATGACCACATCGCTTTGTTCGCCTTCGCCGAGATACCATTTAGCCATTCTTCTTGTCCTCCTCTTCGAGTGCCTTGATCTCGTCCCGCAGTTTTGCGGCGGTTTCGTAATCCTGCAAGTTGACAGCCGCTTGCAGCTGTTCTTTCAGTTCCTCAAGCTTGACGTTCTTTTTCTGCACGGGTGAGCCGTTTGCGATCTTGCCCTCGTGGCGGGTGCGCCCGTGGATGCGCTCGATTGAGGGCATCAGCTTGTCGTAAAACGTTTCGTAGCAGTCGGCGCAGCCGATCTTGCCGCTTTTCACGATGTCGTTGAACGAGCAGCCGCATTTTTCGCAGCGCAGCACGCTGTTGCTCAGCGCCCCGATGCCGACCGGCTCAAAGAACGAGCTGAGCATATCGGAAAAGCCGAACCCGAAGTCGGAAAAGGCGTTTTGATAGCCGAGACTCTTGGCACAATCGGCGCACAGGTGCGCTTCGGTTGCAGCACCGTTGACGATGCGCTTAATATGGGTAGTCGCTTCATGTTTTCCGCAATTTTGACACAGCATAATAAAACACTCCTTTGTAACACGGTAACCAAAAGCTATTGCATAGTCACCAAAAGCATTTGCTTGAATATGGCGGCACGCAGCTTCCCGCGCAGCTCTTTGGGAACGTCGCGGTAAACGTGGTCGCGCAGCGCGGAAAAGATCAGACGCGCCTCCTTTCGCGTGAGCACCCCGCTGCTGCAGAGATTCTCGAGATTTGCGCGGCAGGTTTTTTCGTCGATCTCGTCGCCGATGGAATTGACGAGGTGCATCTTCAGCGTCTCGTAATTGTATGAGGCGCGGGTGATTTTAATGTATCCCCCGCCGCCGCGGCGGCTTTCGACGATGTAGCCGTGCTCGGGCGTAAAGCGCGAGGACAGCACATAGTTGATCTGGCTGGGCACACAGCCGAGCTGTTCTGCCAAATCGTTGCGCCGGATCTCCACCGTGCCGTTCTCACCCAGCATCTGCAATAGCAGATCGGCGATCTCTTTACTTAAGTTCATCGAAATCCGTCACCTTCTTTCCTGTTTCGTTTTGTTTCTGTCGTTTTTGACTTTGACTATCTTTGACTTTCAAGTAGGATTATACGGGTTTTCATTGGAAAGTCAAAGGTCAAATAAGGTCAAATTTATTGAAAATCCTCTGATTTTCCATGAAAACCCGTTGAAATCTTATTTTTTCTAATGATTTTGATTTTATAAAAGAATCTTTTTGTTAAGGTTTTCGTACTTCTCCTTATCCCACGCCGACATGTGAAACCGCTAATCGATCCCGGAAGCACACATTCCGCAGTGTGGCATAGGATGTATTGAAAGCGCAGGGCAACGCGCGCTTTTAGCCCCCTAAGAAAGGAGGAGCATCGATGAACTTCTGCGGGTGTGGCAACAACGGTCTTCTGATCCTTGTAATCCTCATCATCCTGTTCTCGGGCAACGGTTGCGGCTGCGGCAGCACCTTCTCGAACGACAACAACTGCGGCTGTGGCTGCGGCTGCTGACAAGGCAGGCTTTGCCGCGGTCCCGCGCGGGCGCGGCGCATACGGCTGAATGTTTGAAAGCCAAAAGAAGCCGGAGGGATTTTTCCCTCCGGCTTCGGTCTGTATATATCTGTTTTTTTATCCTGCCGCCGCAGCAGTCACGCCGTCTGCAAGCGTGAGCAGGTGGATCGCCCCCACAGGGCATTCCGAGACGCACTTGCCGCAGGCGATGCATTTGTCGTAATCGACGTGCGCCGTGTTGTTCTCGACACGGATCGCGTCGCTTTCGCAGACCTTTGTGCATTTCATGCAGCCGATGCAGCCCACTTTACATTCCTTGCGCGTGAACGCGCCCTTGTTGTGGTTCTTGCAAAGCACGGCGGCTTTTGTCTCATGCAGCGGCAAAAGCTCAATAAGCCCCTTCGGGCACGCGGAAATGCACTTTTTGCACGCGCGGCAGGCAAGCGGGTTGACCCGCGCCACGCCGTCGCAGATCGAGATCGCATCGTACTCGCAGGCGTTCACGCAGTCACCGTAGCCGAGACAGCCGTACACGCACGCTTTCTGCCCGCCGAAGAGCTGCGCAGCCATCACACAGCTTTGCACGCCCTGATATTGAAGCTTTTTTGCGGAATTTTCCGTCGTACCGTTGCAGTGGACGACCGCCGCCATGGGTTTGATGCTGCCCGCTTCCACGCCCAGCACTGCCGCCACGGCTTTTGCCGTTTCATTGCCGCCGGGCGCGCAAAGGTTCGTTTCTTTCGTTTTCCCGCTTGAGAGCGCCGCCGCATAGCCGTCACAGCCCGAAAAGCCGCACGCGCCGCAGTTCGCACCGGGCAAGCACTCGCGAATGGCGTCCGCCGTTTCATCGGTCGGCACTGCCATCACAACGGAAGCGACGGAAAGCCCGATGCCCGCAATCAAACCGATGCCCGCAACCAGGAGCACAGCCAATAAAATCGAATTCACAGCGCTACCCCCCTATGCAAACATATTTTCCACAAGCCCGGTGAATCCCAAAAACGACAGGGAAACAAGGCTCGCAGCGATCAGCGTGATGGGCAGGCCCTGCAAAAATTTCGGGATGTCGCACGATTCCATGCGCGAGCGCACGCCCGCAAACATCACCATAGCGACGAGGAACCCGACACCGGAACCGAATGAGTTGACCATGGACTCCGCAAAGGTATAGCCGCTGTCGATATTCAGGATCGTCACGCCGAGCACCGCGCAGTTCGTGGTGATAAGCGGCAAATAGATCCCCAGCGAATTATACAGCGCCGGAATGTATTTGCGCAGCACGATCTCCACAAGCTGCACCAGCGCGGCGATCACGAGGATAAACACGATCGTCTGTAAATAACCGAGCCCGTGGTTGTCTAAGAATGTGTTGAGCGGATAAGTCACAGCGCTTGAGAGCACCATGACGAAAATCACCGCAAGGCTCATGCCCACCGCGGTGTTGAGTTTCTTCGAAACACCGAGGAACGGGCAGATGCCGAGGAATTTGGAAAGGATATAGTTGTTCGTTAAGATCGCGGTCAGGAGGATCGCAACATAGACTTTCACTGTTTATCCCCCTCCCCGTTCGGTTTGTCACATGCCTCTTTCTGCGCGGCAGTGCACTGCTTTGCCATCGGGCAGCCTGCGCAGCCCAATTCCGCTTTCGGTTTACCCTTACGCTCGGCAAGGCGGTTGGCGCACGCCATCAGCAGCCCGAACACGAAGAAGCCGCCGGGCGCGAGGATGAAAATGGTCATCGGGGGGATGCTTTCGGGCAAAATCTGGAAGCCTAAAAGCGTCCCGGAGCCCAAAAGCTCGCGCACGCCGCCCATGACCGTAAGCGCCGCCGTAAAGCCGACGCCCATGCCGAGACCGTCGAGTGCGGAGGCAAGCACGGGGTTTTTGCCCGCGAATGCTTCGGCACGCCCTAAAATGATGCAGTTGACGACGATCAGCGGCAGATACACGCCGAGCTGTTCGTCGAGCGCAGGCAGGAACGCCTGCACAAGCATTTGGACGATCGTAACGAAGCCCGCGATCACGACGATATAGCAGGGGATGCGCACTTTCTGCGGGATGACCTTGCGCAGTGCGGAAATGACAATATTCGAGCACACAAGCACGATCGCCGCCGAGATCCCCATACCGATAGCGCTTTCGAGCGACGTGGTGGTCGCAAGCGTCGGGCAGGTGCCCAAAACCAACCGCAGCACGGGGTTTTCCTTCAAAATGCCTTTGGTAAACTCATGCCTGAGGGATTTTTTGTCAGCCATTCACGCCACCTCCCAGCTGTTCGCAAACTAAAAGCGCCTGATTGACCCCGTCCGCCATGGCTTCCGAAGTGATCGTTGCGCCTGTCAGCGCCTGGATCTCCGTATCGGACGAACCGTTTTTCTGCACGCCGATCGTTCCGCTTTTTCCGAGGAACTGTTCAAGGAACTCCGGGTTTTCGGCGTTCATGCCAAGGCCCGCCGTCTCATTGATGGAAAGGATGCTCACGCCCTGCACCGTACCGTCCACACCGACGCCGACCATTAAGGAGATGTCACCGCCGTAGCCTTTGGACACGGTCTCCACGACATAGCCCATAACGCTGCCGTCGGCAGCAAACCCTTTATAATACGTATAAGTCGTACCGCTCAGCTGTGTCTGTTCGGCGTCCCCGAACGAAGCCGCGTCGGCAAGCACCTCTTTTTTGGCAGCCTCCTGCGTTTCCACAGCCAGTTCTTCGATTTTCGGGGCGGTCACAGCGTTTGTAAGTCCCAAAAGCGCCGTAACGACGATGCAGATGATGAACAGCGACAGCGCGGGGATCACAATCTCTTTGATCTTGCTCTGTTTCATGATGCCGCCTCCTTTTTGCGCTTTTTCTCTTTGCGCGTGCCGAACGGCTTGGGTGTCGTAAGACGATCCAAGTGCGGCACAAGGATATTCATCAGCAAAATCGAGAACGAAACGCCTTCGGGCAGGGAGGCGAAGATGCGGATGAGCGCGGTAATAAGCCCGCAGCCAAACGCATACAGCAGCTTGCCCTTAAAATTAACGGGTGAAGTGGTGTAGTCCGTTGCCATGAAGATCGCACCGAGCAAAAGCCCGCCGGAAAGCAGCTGATAGGCGACAAATTCCAAATTGCCCTTGCCTGCGATCAACATGATGACGGCGACCGTGCCGACGTACATAAGCGGGATGGTCGGTGAGATCACGCGGCGAATGAGCAGATACACAAAGCCAAGCAGAAGCGCGATGGCGCATGTTTCGCCCAGGCACCCGCCGCGCACGCCGAAGAGCATATCCAAAAGCGAGGGCAGCCCCGCCGTGTCCATAGCGCTTTGCAAATTCTCCGCACCATAGATATCCGAAAACTGCGCGAGCGGCGTAGCGGAAGTCACAGCTGCCACCTCCGGCATGCGCCAGGCAAACGGCGCGGGGTAATCGGACATTTGCACGGGGAACGACGCCATAAGCACGATGCGGCCGACAAGCGCGGGATTCACAAAGTTCTGCCCGATGCCGCCGAAGAACTGCTTGACGACGATGATGGCGACCGCGTCGCCGATGACGACCATCCAAAGCGGGATGGTCGAGGGCAGGTTGAACGCCAGCAAAACACCTGTGACGACGGCGCTCAAATCCCCGATCGTAGTATTGCGCTTCATCACTTTTCGTGCAAGGAACTCAAACAGCACGCACGCCGCCACGCTCACAACCGTCACAAGCAGCGCGCGCGGGCCGAACAGCACAACGGAGAGGATCAACGCAGGCACGAGCGCTAAAATGACGTCGAGCATGATGCCGCGCGTCGTGTCGGCAGTGCGTTTGTGCGGGGACGCGCTGACGGTCAGCATCCCTTGCATGGATGTATCACTCATCCTTTTGCCTCCTCTCTTAAAACAGCCTTTGCATGCCGCATATACTGCACCAGCGGTTTGCCCGCCGGGCACGAATACGCGCATGAACCACATTCCATACAAACCATAGCACCCGCGCGCTCAAGCTGCGCGGCATCCCGCTGCACCGCATAACGGTGTACGAGCGTCGGCATTAAAGAGAGTGGGCACGCACGCGCACAGCGGCCGCAATGGATACAGTCGGTTTCTTGCTTTACGCTCAAATCATCCGCCGTAAAGGCGAGCAGCGCGTTGTTGCTTTTGAGAATGGGGTGGTGCGTATCCACGATCGCCTGCCCCATCATCGGTCCACCGCCGACGATCTTGACGGGTTCTTCGCGGAAGCCCCCGCAGGCTTTGAATATGTAGTCGATCTCGGTACCGATGGGCACGCGCACATTCTGCGGCGCGACCACAGCGGAGCCGTCCACCGTGAGCGAACGGCTGACGAGCGGCTTGCCGGTCTTGCAGTAGCGCGCTAAAAAGGCGGCGGAGGCAACATTCATCACCACGCACCCGACGTCAATGGGAAGCCCCCCGGGCGGCACCTTTCGCCCCGTGGCGGAAAGCACCATCATCTTTTCCGCGCCCTGCGGGTACCGTGCGCGCAGCGGCATGATGCGGATACGGTTTTTTTCATCGTCCTTTTCCGCAATGCGCTCGAGGATCTTGATCGCTTCGGGCTTATTGTCCTCCACGGCGATCACCACGCGTTCGGGCTTAAGCTGTTCCAATAGCAGGTGTACGCCGCCCAAAACGTCCCACGAATTGTCCAGGCACTCGCGGTAGTCCACCGTGATGTATGGTTCGCATTCGGCGGCGTTGATGATCAGCGTATCGACGTGTTTGCCGTCGGGGATGCGCAGCTTCGCGTGCGTCGGGAAGCCCGCGCCGCCGAGACCTACCAGCCCCGAAGCACGAACCGCCTGCAAAAAGTCCTCCGTCGAATCGATTTTCGGCGGGGTGAACTCCGCCATCGTATTCTCGCCGTCGTTTTCGATCACGACCGCCTGCGACACCAGCCCCGAAGCGAGCTTGACCTCCTTAACGGCGGTGACCTTACCCGAAACGGAAGCGTGCACCGGCGCGCTGACCGGCGCATCCGAATCGCCCACGATCTGACCGATCTTCACCGTATCGCCGACCTTGACTGTCGGCAAACACGGCGCGCCGATGTGCTGGCGCATGGGCAGCGTCACGGTCTCGGGCGCGGGGATACGCTTTGCGGGCATATCCCTTGTATGCTTTTCGTCCGAAACGTGTACCCCGCCGCGCAGCTTTTTTTTCGGCTTCATTCTTTCAGGATGCATGCGCTGTTCCTCCCTTATTCCTTTACACATCTATGTGAAAAATCATCTATTATTGCGAAACGATGCAGTCGCCCTGCGAAGCGCAGGCAGCACCGCACGGCAGACAAGCCCCGTAAGCGTTCCCGCCACCGCGCCGAACAACAAAAGCGCCGGCAAATACGCGAGCACGGAGAGGTTGCCGACCAGCGCCGCCGCCACGCAAAGCTGCCCGAGGTTGTGGCAGACGGCGCTTATGACCCCGATGCCCACAAACCCCAGTCTGCGGTCTTTTTTGAACAGCAGCAGCATGATTGCCGTGCTGAAGATCCCGCCGCATAGGCTCATGAGCCCAGCCGTGCCGCCGCGCGTGAGCGCGGCAAAGCCGGCTTTGAGCAAAGCGATCCCGAAGGCAGGCAATGGCCCGAGTAGGCTTGCGGCAAACATATTGGCAAGATTGGAAAATCCGGGCTTCGCGCCCGGCGGCAGAAAGGCGGCGGTCGGCAGCAGGCTTTCGAGATACGAAAGCGCCACGGCACACGCGCCCAAAAGCCCCGTCAGGGCGATTCGATAGGTCTTTGCTTTCATGGCTCTCCTAATAGGCGATCACATCTACGTCGCGCGGTTCGCCGCCGACGACGGTGACGACGGTACGGTTCGGCACGCAGGCGGCGGATTCCCCGACCTTTTGCAGCGCGCCCGTTTCCACACAGATCCCGTCGGGGCAATCTGATTCGGCAAAGCGGACGGTATGGTTTTCGGCAACGAGCTGAACACCGTTTTGGAGCGTGTAGCTTTGCGCATCCTCCGCGCTTTGCAGGTCGATCTGCAAAACCGCTTCGCCGTCTACGGTCACCACGGCGTTCATCCCCGGCTGTGCGGCAACCGCGCGCCAAAGGAGAAAGCCCGCCGCGAAAAGCACCAAGATGCCGAGTACGATGCCGTCGGTTTTCGAGATCCATTTGCGCTCTTTCATACATTTACCGCCATGTATATGCGTCGTTTACGAGTTCTACGCTGCCGCGCAGCGATGCGGTCGCCGACACGGTTCGATCGGCATAAACGAACACCGCCTGCGCGTTGTAAAGCTCCAGAACTTCACGGCTGTTCTCCTCGCCGAGCAGAAAGCAGAGCGTGGAGAGCGCGTCGCTTTGCAAACCCGTTTGTGCGACGATCGTTACGGAAACGAGCTGTGTTTCGGCGGGATAGCCCGTTGTCAAATCTAAAATATGGTGATAGGTTTTTCCGTTTTCGGTGAATTGCTTTTCATAGCTGCCGGAGGTGGAAAGGAACCTTTCCCCGACCGTGAGCGTGGCAAAATATTCGTTCGCCGTGCCGAACGGGTCACGGATGCCGACACGCCAAGACGTGCCCTCGCCGTCTGAAGACCCGACTGCGGCAATGCTGCCGCCGACGGAAACAATGCCGCCCGTAATCGTGCCGGCGTCCACCGCTTCGCGCAGGACTTGTGCCGCGCGGTCACAGCCGAGCCCCTTGCCCGTCGAGCCGAGATTCAATTCCTGCCCGGGTGCAAAGGAAACGGTATTTTGTTCCGTATTCAGCTGCACGGTATCATCGCTGCAAAGGGCGCGGGCGGCGTCGATCTCTTCTTGTGCCGGTACACGGAACTCGTCCGTATCCATGCCCCAAAGCGAAGTGAGCGCCCCGCAGCCCAGTGCCGCCTTGCCGCCGGAATGCGCATAGATCGCTTTGGTTTCGGCAAGTGCGTCAAACAGTTCGCTGCTCACGGCAACAGGGCGTTCGGCTTCATCCGTATGGTTCAGGCGGTACAGCTCCGACGAAGAAGCCGTTTTGGACAGGACGCGCGTATCCAGCGCCTGCACGGCATCGCACGCCGCGACGCAAAGTGAATGCGTCGCTTCTTTTGAACCGCCGTAAGCGCTCACACTGATCGCAGAGCCCATTGCGATATCCTGCGCTTGACCGGACGGCGTTTGCGTACCGCCGCGCGAGCAGGCGCAAAGAGCGCTCGCAAGTACGAGCACCGCGGCGCCCAACGCCCGTATTTTTACCGTCAAACGCACACGCTTCGCCCTTTCCGATCCTGCTTTGATATACAGCATCAATATACTATATTTTCGGGATTACTTCAAGAATTGTTTAGAAAATATCAATATATCCGCTTATATTTTGTCGAAAAAAAGACTCCGGCATATCCAACCTTGCTTTCCGATGTAAAATCGTGGTAAAATAACTCTATGAAGCTCGCGAAACAGCTTTCGGGTGCTTAAAATTCATATGGATGGGTGAAATATATGGACTTTCAATTTTTTATGCCTGCACAGGTGCTCGGCGGGTATGCGGCGGTCGAGCACAATGCGGAAATTTTTTCCCGCCTCGGCAAGACCTGCATGCTCGTGACCAGCGGCACGGCGGCACATAAAAGCGGTGCGCTGCAGGATGTAACGGACGCGCTCACCGCACAAGGCGTTACGCATGTGCATTTTTCCGAAGTCAAGCCCAATCCCACCGCCGAAAGCTGCCACCGCGCGGGGCAGCTCGCACGCGATTACGGGGTCGAATATATCGTCGGCATCGGGGGCGGCTCCGCATTAGACGCGGCGAAGGCGATCGCCGTATACGCCGCGAACAAGACCCTCACCGCCGAGGGCATTTATGACGGCGGTTATATGTTCGAGCCGCTGCCGACCGTGCTCATCGGCACAACGGCGGGCACGGGCAGCGAGGTCACGGGTGTTTCCGTGCTCACGCGCGAAAACGGGCGCAAGCAGAGCGTCAGCGGCCGGGACTTCTATGCGAGGTACGCGCTTGCAGACCCCAAATACACCTATTCCGTCCCCTACCCCGTTACGGTTAGCACTGCGCTCGATGCCTTTGCCCACGCGGCGGAGGGGTGGTTCTCCAATCGTTTTGACGACATGGCGCGGCTGTTCGGCGAAAAGGCGATCCCCGTACTTTGGAAGTATTTGAAAGCCTTTTACGACAGCGCCGAGTCCCCGCGTCCGGAGCAGCGCGACGAGCTGTATTATGCCTCGCTGTATGCCGGGATGGAGCTGAACATCTGCGGTGCGGGGTTCCCGCACGGGATGGGCTACGCATTGACTGAGGATTTCGCGCTGCCGCACGGCAGGGCGTGCACGGCATTTTTACCCGCTTATGTCGCGCGCGGCATGGAATTTCAGGATGCACGCGCACGGGATTTCTTTTCGATGCTCCACACGAATTTCCCGGAATTCGAGCGCATCATCCTTTCTCTTACGGATCTTAGCGGCATTTCGATGACCGAAGAACAGATCGAAGCCTACTGCGCACGCTGGCAGAACCTCAAGAACTTCAAAAACTCCCCCGGCGGCTATGATACGGTCAAAGCCCGCGAGCTGCTGCGCGAGCTGTTTTTGAAATAGGGAACGTCTTCGGGAGGATATTCGCCATGTATAAAAAGCCTGCCAAAACGCCGCCGCTCGGCTGGAACAGCTGGGACTGCTTCGGCGCGGCGGTCACAGAGGAACAGCTCAAAGCCAACGCCGACTATATGGCGAAATACCTGAAGCCCTACGGCTGGGAATATATCGTCTGCGACATCCAATGGTATGAACCGACCGCAGGCAGCAACGACTACCATCCCTTCGCGCCGCTGGTACTCGACGGTTACGGGCGGCTTCTTCCCGCAGAAAACCGTTTTCCGAGTGCGGCGGGAGACCGGGGCTTTGCGCCGATCGCCGAATACTGCCACCGTCTGGGGCTTAAATTCGGTATCCACATTTTGCGCGGCGTCCCGCGCGAGGCGGTGCATAAGGCATTGCCCGTAAAGGGGACAGACTTTACCTGCCGCGACATTGCGCACCCGTACTCGATCTGCTCGTGGAACACGGACATGTACGGTCTTCGAGACACCCCCGCCGCGCAAAGCTACTACGATTCCCTGTTTGAATTGTATGCGTCGTGGGGCGTGGACTTCATCAAATGCGATGACATTTGCGTGACAGAGTTCCGGCAGTTCGACGCGCCCTATTCTGCGGCGCACGAAATCGAGATGATCCGCCGCGCCATAGACCGCTGCGGGCGGGAGATGGTGTTGTCGCTTTCACCCGGCCCCGCAAGGCTCGAAGACGAGCCGCATCTGCGTGCGCACGCAGATATGTGGCGGCTGACCGGGGACTTTTGGGACGATTGGGCGCAGCTGCACGGTATGTTCGAGGTCTGCCGCCGCTGGCAAGGGAAGCCGGGGCGCGGGAGCTGGCCCGACTGCGATATGCTTCCCTTAGGGCGGCTTTCCAAAAACGCGCCCTGCCACGGTGAGGCGAACCGATACACCAACTTCACAAAGCCCGAGCAGGTCACGATGCTCACCCTGTGGGGTGTTTTCAAAAGCCCGTTGATGATCGGCGGCAACCTGCCCGAAAACGACGATTGGACGCGCGCGCTTTTGACGAACCGCGCCTACCTCGATATGCACCGAAATGCCTACGGGGCGCGCGAGATCCTTTGCGACGAGAAAAACGGCAAGGGCACAATCCTTTGGGAAAGCTGCGGAAAAGGCTGCAAATATCTTGCCGTATTCAACACCAAGGACGCAGAGAACACGGTCACGGTCGATCTGCGCACCGTTTTGATGCCCGGCACACCGTATACGGTCACGGAAATTTGGAGTGGCGCGGTCGAAAAGGACGTAAAGAACCGCCTGCGCACAACCATCGAGCCGCACGGTGCAAAGCTGTTTTGCTTTACAGAATAAAATAAACCGAGCAACATAAAAACCGCGCGGACGCAACTGCGTCCGCGCGGTTTATGGATTATGGATTTTATTTTTATTACTTCCCGTTCCAGCAATAGGTGCAGAACTTGCAGGGCGACAGCCCTACCGAGGCGATCATGTCGTCGAGCCGCTGGTATTGCAGCGACGTGAAATGCAGGCGCTCCCGGATCGTTTCGACCATATCCGCATATTCGGGCGTGTCGGGGTCGGCGTAGCGCGCCAGCGTCGCGGCGTCCGCTTCGCCCTCCTTTTCGGCGATCACGCGCCGTGAGATAAGATCCAGCTCCGACGCGGAACGCGAGAAGTTGAGATATTTACAGCCGTACATGATCGGCGGGCAGGCAGGACGGATGTGGACTTCCTTTGCGCCGCTGTGGTACAGAAATTCTGTAGTCTCCCGCATCTGCGTGCCGCGCACGATGGAGTCGTCGATCATCAAAAGCCGCTTGCCGCGGATGAGCGCATCCACGGGGATGAGCTTCATGCGCGCGATCAGGTCGCGGCGGCTTTGGTTCTGCGGCATGAAGGAACGCGGCCAGGTGGGCGTATATTTGATGAACGGGCGCGAGAACGGGATGCCCGAACGGTTCGCATAGCCGATGGCGTGCGCCGTGCCCGAATCCGGGATCCCTGCGACGCTGTCTGCCTCCACATTGTCGCGCTGCGCTAAAACATCGCCACAGCGGCAGCGCATATCTTCCACATTCACACCCTCATAGCACGAGGACGGGTAGCCGTAATACACCCACAAAAAGGTGCAGATCTTCATTTCCTTCCGCGCGGGCACGACCGTTTCAACACCCTCCGGGGTGATGAAGTCGATCTCGCCGGGGCCCAATTCCTTATAGTGGTCATAACCGAGGTTGAGATAGGAAAACGACTCAAACGCCGCGCAGTACGCGCCTTTTTTTGCCCCGAGAATCACGGGCGTGCGCCCCACACGGTCACGTGCGGCGTACAGACCCTTAGGCGTGAGCACGAGCATGGACATGGAGCCGTCAATGACGCTTTGGGCGTATTGGATGCCCTCGGGGATCGAATCCTTACGGTTGATAAGCGCCGCGCACAGCTCGGTAGCGTTGATGTCGCCGCCGCTCATCTCAAGGAAATGCGTGCGCCCCTCGGTGAATACGGACTGCACGAGCTCGTCCACGTTGTTGATGCGCCCGACGGTGGTGATGGCGAAATTTCCCAAATGCGAGCGCACCATCAAAGGCTGCGGCTCGTTGTCGGAAATACAGCCGATGCCGAAGTTGCCGTGCATCTCCTCCACATCGCGTTCAAATTTTGTGCGGAACGGCGCATTTTCAATATTATGGATGGCGCGTTCAAAGCCCGTTTCGCCGTAAACCGCCATGCCGCCGCGTTTGGTGCCGAGGTGGGAATGATAGTCCGTCCCGAAAAACAGGTCAAATACGCAGTCCTCTTTGGACGCCACGCCGAAAAATCCACCCATACCGTTTTCTCCTTCCACTTGTTCAAACCAATGCGCATCAAGCGCAAACTAAAATCCCTTTTTCTTTACTTGATCGCGCTCAACTCATACGGCGTGCGCTGATACACAAAATAATTCAGCCAGTTCTGGAACAGCAGGCTGCCCGCCCCGCGCCATGTGATCAGCGGCGTCTTTTTGGGGTCGTCATCGGGAAAATAATTGTAGGGCATGCGAATAGAAAGCCCCTTTTGCAGATCACGGAAATACTCGCGTGCGAGCGTGTCGCTGTCATACTCGCAGTGACCGGTACAGTAAAAATTGCGGCAAGCCATATCCGAGATCAGGTGCACGCCCGCCATGTCGGAATACGATAAGATCTGCAGATCCTTGACCTGTGCGATGTCCTCCTTGCGCGTTTCGGTGTGGCGCGAATGCGGCACATAAAACACATCGGAAAAGCCGCGCAGAAGCGGGTGATACAGATCGAGCGGCCTGTGGCGGAACACGCCGAACATTTTTTCAGGCAGCAGGTGTTTTGGGATACCGTATTTGAAATACAGCGCCGCCTGCGCGCCCCAGCAGATGTTGAAGGTCGAATAGACATTGCGCTGCGCCCAGTCGAAAATGGTGCACAGCTCCTCCCAATAATCGACCTCTTCAAAATCCAGTAGCTCCACGGGCGCGCCCGTAACGATGAGCCCGTCGTATTTCGAGTCTTTCACGTCGTCAAACGTCTTGTAAAACTGCAGCATATGTGCGCGCGAGGTGTTTTTGGACACGTGCGACTTCACCTGCAAAAGCTCGACCTCCACCTGCAGGGGAGAATTGGACAAAAGCCGCAGGATCTGCGTTTCCGTTTCGATCTTGGTTGGCATCAAGTTCAAAAGGATGATCTTAAGCGGGCGGATGTCCTGCCTGCTTGCGCGGTCGTTGGTCATGACGAAAATGTTTTCGAGTTCCAGACTGTGCCGTGCAGGCAGCTGGTCGTCGATCTTGATCGGCATGCGGTTCACCATCCTTTTGTTGTTTTGCCTTTGCAGCGAGAAGAGTAGTATACCATATATCTAAGGAAAATGCAAATATCGTTTTGTCGGAAAATGGCGGTACGTGCATTGTAAAAAATGTGCAGGGGTGCTACAATAAGGAAGAAAATATTTCGGGTGGTGAAACTATGGTTGCAGTGGTGACGGGCGCGTCGCGCGGGATCGGGAAAGCGACCGCCGAGGCACTCTCCCAAAACGGTTACCGCGTGATCGCTTTAAGCCGCACGCCCTGCCCCGTTGCGGGTGTCGAAAGCAAGACGTGCGACGTAACAAATGCCGAACAAGTGCGCGCGGCGTTCGCGGACATAGAACGGATCGACCTGCTTGTAAACAACGCGGGCTTCGGCATTTCGGGTGCGGCGGAATATACAAGCGCCGAGGATCTGCATCGGCAATTTGAGCTTAACGTATTCGCGCTAACCCTTGTGACGCAGTGCGCGCTGCCCGCGCTGAAAGCGGCAAAGGGGCGTGTTTTGAACATTTCCTCTGCGGCGGCGGTATTTCCTATTCCGTTCCAATCCTTTTATTCTGCCTCCAAAGCGGCGGTGGAGTCGCTTACCGGCGCGTGGCGCAGCGAGCTTGCCGCGTTCGGCGTTTCGGTAGGCACGCTGCGTCTGGGCGATGTGAAAACGGGCTTTACCGCCGCGCGGCAAAAAAATGTAATCGGCGACGACGAATACGGCGGCAGGATCTCCCGCAGCGTCGCCGTGATGGAGCGCGACGAGCAGAACGGCATGGCGCCGGAACAAATTGCCGAAGCTGTGGTACGCACCGCCAAACGCAAAAGGATGCCGCTGATCACGACCGTAGGCGCAAAGTATAAATTCTTTTGCGCGCTCGCAAAGCTCCTGCCCGCCGGCGCGGTCAACCGCATTGTGCGAATGATGTATATCCCAAAATAAGGAGTTTCCCTGTGCCGTATTCCGATTTTGATACAAAAAAACGTTTTGCGCGCCTGCCCGCGCTCTTATTGCCGTGGTATGCGAAAAACGCCCGCGACCTGCCGTGGCGGCGCGACCGCGAGCCGTACCACGTCTGGGTCTCGGAGATCATGCTCCAGCAGACGCGCGTGGAGGCGGTGCGCGGGTATTACGAACGCTTTTTACAGGCGTTTCCGACTGTGCGCGATTTAGCCGAAGCGCCCGAAGAAACGCTTTTGAAGCTGTGGGAGGGCTTGGGCTACTATTCCCGCGCGCGCAATCTGCAAAAGGCGGCAAAGCTTATTGTTTCCCAATACGGCGGGGAATTTCCCCGAGATTATAATTCAGTGCGCGCCCTGCCCGGCATCGGGGACTACACCGCGGGGGCGATCTGCTCGATCTGCTTTGAAGCGAGTGTGGCGGCGGTGGACGGCAACGTGCTGCGCATCGCCGCGCGCATTGCCGAAAAGGACGAGCCCATCGACCTGCCCGCCGTCAAGAAAAGCGTTGCACAGAGTTTGCAGGAAGTTTACCCTGCGGGACACTGTGGCGCGTTCACGCAAAGCCTGATGGAGCTCGGCGCGTGCGTGTGCATGCCGAAGGTAACGAAATGTGACATTTGCCCCGTGCGGGAGGTCTGCCTTTCCCACGCGCACGGCACGCAAAACACCTTACCCGTTAAGCTCCCCAAGCGCGAAAAGCGCGTAGAGCCGCGCACGGTGTTTCTGCTGGAATGTGACGGCGCATACGCCATCCATCGACGCGAGGGCAAAGGGCTTTTGGCGGGGCTTTGGCAGTTCCCGAACACAGAGGGGCAGCTTTCGCCGAGCGATGCACTGCAAGCGGCGGAAAACTTTGGCGTAAAACCCATAGAGCTTTTGCGGGAAACACACAAAACACACATTTTTACGCATATCCGCTGGGAAATGGTCGGGTACCACATCCGCTGCCGTGAAAAGAGCGAGGTTTTTCTTTGGGCAACGCCCGAAGAATTGCAAAGCACCTATGCCCTGCCGACGGCATTTCGGATATTTTTGGGGGAGAACACATAATTAGGAGGAAAATCGTATGAAAGTTTTTTTGTGCGGTGGCGGAGATGGCGCTCAAACCATTGAAGCAAATAAAAGATTAAACGAAGTGATCGACCATTCTAAGCCCTGCTTATATATTCCGTTAGCCATGGAACAGGCGTTGTATGAAGACTGCTATATGTGGATAACAGAAGAATTAAAAGACGTTGAAATTCCCGGCATTGAAATGGTAAGAAGTACAGATGAATTATCCACTAAGGAATTCAATGCGTATAGCGCGATCTTTATTGGCGGCGGCAATACATTTAAATTGTTAAATGATTTAAAGACATGCGGTGCTTTTGAGAAGCTAAAAAGATATTTGAATAACGGCGGTGTTGTCTTTGGCGGCAGTGCAGGTGCTATCATCTTTGGTAAGGATCTGGATGCTTGTCGGCTTGACGATGTCAATACAGTTAATTTGCGTGATACAAACGGTTTTGATATTTTAAACGGAATATCGCTCCTATGTCATTATACAAACGGAACCGTTGATAAAACGGAGCAAAGCAAACAATTTTTATTGGAAGTATCCAAGCATGGAAAAATCATAGCATTACCGGAAGAAGTCACACTTTTCGTAAATGACGGCAGCATAGAAGTCATTGGTACTAAATCATATTTTCTTTTTGAAGATGGTGTGATGATTGAAAAGAATAATGAAACTGCATTTGCTTAAAGATTTATGGGCAGTCCAACAGGAAACAGCTATGCAGCATTCGTAAAAGGCACGCGGGCAAGCATTTCGCTTGCCCACGTGCCTTTTTTGTTTCTCGTCGCTATAGGTTGCTTTGTTGTAGCCCTGCCCTGCGGCGGGCGTGGAAGCCCGCCACTACGCGGTTTTTTGCATATTGCGGCTTTGCAAAAACCTGCAACCGTTTCTGACATCTAACGTCTGATATCTGACATCTAAAATGCGCTCGCCGGTGCGGCGTACTGCTCGTAATATTGCGCATTGTACGCCTGTTCGAGCCAATACAGCGTAAGGGTCGTGTCCGGGTCACAGCGATACCACTTTCCGTCAAGGATGAGGCTGTCGTGCTGGATGCCAACATCTAACGTACTGCCATCCGAAAAAAACACGCAAAACTGATGAAGCGGGCCGCCCGCGACGCCGTCCGGCGGGTCGCGCATTGCCAGCGGAAATGCCCGAATCCCTTGCAAGCCGTTCTTAAAAACCTCCGTGTCGATTTCCGTCATCTCCATATAGGTCGCATCCGCCCATTTGGCATAAAGCTCCACCGTACAGTCGGTAAAGTCGTATTCTGCCAAGGGCGACGGCAAGCTCCTAAGATACAGCGCGCCACCGCCTGCGGCGAGAACTGCCAGCAAGAGCAGCACCGCCACTGCAATCAAAATCCGCTTTTTCGTTTGCTTTTTCATAGAACCGTCTCCCCTTTCCATGCCCGTTTTTCAAAGTCCGCCAAACAAAACGCAAAAGAGCAGCCGGGAACCGACTGCTCTTAAGCTACCGAGAATCGAACACAATATGGTTTTCAGCGGGTGCTTCCCGCGCGGGTTGCGTTAAAAAGCTTGAAATACGATAGTATTCCTGCGCTTTTGTGCCTTTCCCGCACAAAAATCCCCTCGCTGAAAACTGCTGCGCACCGAAAACGATGTCGGCAGGGATGGGATTTTCGTTTTGAGCACGCAGGCAGGCTGTCGCCTGCCAAGAGTGAAAAAGGGAAAGACCGCCGTGCCGGCGCGTTTTCGGCATATCGGGTTCGACTCTCGGTAGCTTAAATACCTAAACACCTGCCGCAATCGGTGCCATACGCTTTTGCAGTTTTATTGTAGCATACGCTTTGCCTTTTTGTATATAGATGAAACAGACAAAATCAAAGCCGGAGCTTTGTCAAAAGCGTGCGGCGGTGCGCATATAAAAAGCGAAAATTATGACAATTTTGTGAACTTTCAAAAAAGGGGTTGATTTTTTCTAAATAATGGTTAAAATAGAATTTAGCACTCAGGAAGTTCGAGTGCTAAAACATGCACATCATTCTTTCAGGAGGAATTTATATGACAATCAAACCCCTTGCAGACAGAGTCGTGCTCAAGGCTGTTGAAGCCGAAGAGACCACCAAAAGCGGCATCATCCTTGCGGCCTCCGCACAGGAAAAACCCCAGGTCGCCGAAGTTGTGGCAGTCGGCCCCGGCGGCGTGGTGGACGGCAAAGAGGTCACCATGTATGTAAAGCCCGGCGACAAGGTCATCACCAGCAAATATTCCGGCACGGAAGTCAAGATGGACGGTGTGGATTACACCATCGTCCGCCAGTCCGACATTCTGGCCGTTGTAGAATAATCATTCGGGAGGTCTTTTGAAATGGCAAAACAGATCATTTACGGCGAAGAAGCGCGCAAGGCGCTGCAGGCCGGTATCGACAAACTCAGCAACACTGTGAAAATCACCCTCGGTCCCAAGGGCCGCAACGTCGTGCTCGATAAGAAGTACGGCTCTCCGCTGATCACCAACGACGGCGTAACGATCGCGAAGGAGATCGAGCTGGAGGACGCGTTCGAGAACATGGGCGCACAGCTCGTGAAAGAGGTCGCCACCAAGACCAACGACGTGGCGGGCGACGGCACCACCACCGCGACCCTGCTTGCACAAGCGCTGGTGCGCGAAGGCATGAAGAACGTCGCTGCGGGCGCGAACCCGATGGTCGTGAAAAAGGGCATGCAGATGGCTGTGGACGCGGTCGTTGAAGCGATCCACAACGAAGCGAAGCCCGTCAAGACCAGCGACGACATCGCGCGTATCGCCACCATCTCCGCTGCCGACGAATTCATCGGCAAGCTCATCGCCGACGCGATGGAAAAGGTCACGGCGGACGGCGTTATCACCATCGAGGAATCCAAGACGAGCGAGACCTACAGCGACGTGGTCGAGGGTATGCAGTTCGACCGCGGCTACATCTCGCCCTACATGGTCACGGATACCGACAAGATGGAGGCGGTTCTCGACGATCCGTACATCCTTATCACGGATAAGAAGATCTCCAACATCCAGGAGATCCTGCCGCTTTTGGAAAAAATCGTCAACGCAGGTCAGAAGCTCCTCATCATCGCCGAGGATGTGGAGGGCGAAGCGCTTTCCACCATTCTCGTAAACAAGCTGCGCGGCACGTTCACCTGCGTCTGCGTCAAAGCCCCGGGCTTCGGCGACAGAAGAAAGGAAATGCTGCAGGATATCGCCATCCTGACAGGCGGCGAAGTGATCACCGCCGACCTCGGCTTGGAGCTGAAAGACGCGGACATCCCGCAGCTCGGCCGTGCGAAGCAGGTCAAAGTCACGAAAGAAAATACGACCATCGTAGACGGTGCAGGCGACAGCGATGCGATCAAGGGCCGCGTGGCGCAGATCCGCAGCCAGATCGAGACCACGACCTCGGACTTCGACCGCGAGAAGCTGCAAGAGCGTCTTGCCAAGCTCGCAGGCGGCGTAGCGGTCATCCGTGTTGGCGCTGCGACCGAGACCGAAATGAAAGAAAAGAAGCTGCGCATCGAGGACGCGCTGGCAGCCACCAAGGCGGCTGTGGAAGAGGGCTCCGTCGCCGGCGGCGGTGTGGCGCTGCTTGAAGCGATCCCCGCAGTCGAAAAGCTCCTTGAAACGCAAGAGGATGCAGACCTTAAGACAGGCATCCGCATCGTGCTCAAGGCGATCGAAGAGCCGGTCCGCCAGATCGCGGCGAACGCAGGGCTTGAAGGTTCGGTCATCGTCAATGAGATCGTCAACAAAAAGCAGCCCGGCTACGGCTTCAACTTTGCGGCGGAAACCTATGTCGATATGTTTGAAGCAGGCATCTTGGATCCTGCAAAGGTCACGCGCTCCGCACTGCAGAACGCAGCTTCCGTGGCGGCCATGGTGCTGACCACCGAATCGCTGGTATCGGATATCCCCGATCCGAAAGCAGACGCGGCGGCTGCCGCTGCCATGGCGCAGGCCGGCGGCGGGATGTATTAAGCCAAACGCCGACACACCTGAAATAAAAACCCCCGAAAGGTTACAAAGCCTTTCGGGGGTTTTAATATCGCTTTTCCGCTATGGCGCCAATGTCCACGCTCAGCGGGAAACAGCGCGTTACCTCTGCGGTGTATAAAACAATTCCTCAAAGCTCGCACCGAGCAATTCTTTGAGCAGCCTGATTTCGTCGGGATAGACGTGCCGCTGCCCCACCTCGATCTTGGCAAGGGCGCTTCTGGTTATATCGCAGCCATTAAGCTGGAGCTTTGCGGCAAGCTGCTCCTGCGTCATGTGCCGGCTTTCCCGCAGCCGCCTGATATTCTGCCCGAAACTCTTTTCGTATTCCGCGTTCATGCTACCGCCTTAGAATGCACCTATATAAGTGCAGTTGTTGACTTTATTGTAAGTATGTTATACTATATTTGCACTTATACAGGTGCAAAATAAAATGAAGGGGTATTTTTATGAAAGAGTTTGAACAATGGGTCAAACCGAATATGCAGGAAACATCGAAGCCGGAAGCTGCCGCCGCAGCGCCGGAGGCAGCACCCGCCCCGGCAGCCAAAGCGCCGGTCTCTCCTCCTGTGGCGCCCGCAACGGCTGCACCTGTTGTCCCGCCCGTGAACGCTGTTCCTCCCGCGCCGCAAAAAGCACAGTCGCGCGCGCTGCCGTACATTATGGCAGTCGTGGCGATGCTTCTGACGAGTATTTTGCAATCCGCCATTTCCTCAATCGCCATGAACTATGGGTTTGACGAGGGACTGGTTTCCAACCCTGTCCTTTTCAACGCCCTGTCGTGGATCCAAACGCTGTTGAGCGGTCTTTTGGGCTTGGTGCTTCCCATCGTTGCAGGGTTGATCGCTTACAAAAATTTCCGTGCAGCGCTGCGGTTCTGGCTGATTCTGCTTGGCGCGCAAACGATTCTGCTCTTGCCGCAAAATGTTTTGAATCTTGTGTTTGCTGTTCTGACGGCGAGGAGTACAGCGGTGCTGTTTGCCTCGCTGGTCAATGGGCTTCATATCCTGTTTTCCCTGCTTGCACCTGCACTCGCCTGCCTGATGCTTTGGTATTTCGACCGAAAAGCAGAATAGCGGATCCGCCTTCAGCTGCAACAGCCCTTATAACGAACCGCCCCGCACGGGAATCCGTGCGGGGCGGTTTTTGTATTATGCTTTTTTCACGAAATCCAATATAGAGATCCAATGCGGCACGGAAAATGACGCCGGGAACGCTTGCAACATTTCCCGATGCGCTTTGCGAAATTCTGCTTTCTTTGCTTCGGGCAGCGATGCGGCGCCGATACCGCGGCAGGCGTACATGCGCCCGTCCCACGTTTCACGGGTAAAGGGGACTGCCGCCGCAAAGCTTTCACAGCGCACACAGTCGAAATACGGCTTTGCCCACGTGGGCGGTGTTTCCGTCTTGCGCCGGAACCCGCCGCCGCTCCATGCGGGATTGAATTGCAGCACAAGCGCTTCGCTTTTTCGGGCGATCTCGCTTTCCTGCGGCAGCCACGCCATATACAAAATCAGAAAATGCCCATGCGGCTTTAGAATACGGCAAATCTCCGGCAAGGCGCGGCTTTTGTCGAAATACCCAAAGCACTGGCAAGCGGTGACGACATCAAACATCCCGTCGGAAAAGCCCGTATCTTCGGCAGGTGCGACGGAAAATTCGATCGAAAGCCCCTGCTTTTCGGAAAGCGCACGTGCGAACACGATCTGTTGTTCCGTAATATCCGCACCGTACCATTTTGCGCCGTGCGACGCCATGGCGCGCGGCAGGACGCCCGTCCCCGTGCCGAGATCAAGGCAGGTCTGCCCCGCAGCGCCTATGCCTGCGTCTAAAAAAGCACGCTTATAAAATACGGGCGGATAAATATCGCGGTACTGTGCGTATTCTGCCGACGTTTCGCCCCAGTCGAACGCTTTGCCGTGGTCGACGTCCGAAAACTGCATTTTCATATGGACTTTCTTACCGCTCCATGAGCGTGACCATGACCGCCTTTTGCGCGTGCAGACGGTTTTCCGCCTCGTCGAAAATTTCATCGGCGTGCGCTTCAAACACATCGGCGGTGATCTCCTCGCCGCGGTGCGCAGGCAGACAGTGCTGCACCATGCAGCCGCTGTTCGCGGCGGAAAGCAGCTTTTTATTGACCTGATACACGCCCTCAAACACCTTGCGGCGTGCGGCGGCCTCGTCCTCCTGCCCCATGGATGCCCAAACGTCAGTGAAGATCACATCCGCGCCGGCTGCCGCCTGCATGGGATCTCTGTAAAGCTGAAAACCTTGATAGGCTTTTGCAAAATCCAAAACCTGTTTATCGGGGTCATACCCTTCGGGGCACGCTACGGCGACGCGCATACCCGTTTTCAAACCGCCGACGATCAGAGAATTTGCCATATTGTTGCCGTCGCCGATATAGCACATTTTAAGGCCGTCGAGATGTCCCTTGTGTTCGCGGACGGTCAGGAGGTCTGCAAGCACCTGGCAGGGATGGCAAAAATCCGTAAGCCCGTTGATGATCGGGATGCTGCCGTATTTCGCGAGCGCCTCCACCTCGCTTTGCGCGAATGTGCGGATCATGATACCGTCGAGATAGCGCGAGAGCACACGCGCGGTGTCTTCGACCGGCTCGCCGCGCCCGATCTGCAGATCACGGCTCGACAGAAACAGCGCCTGCCCGCCGAGCTGGTACATGCCCGTTTCAAACGAAACGCGCGTGCGCGTGGAGGATTTCTGAAAGATCATCCCGAGCGTCTGCCCTTTTAAGCGGTGGTGCGAGATGCCGTGCTTGTTTTCGTACTTGAGCTGATCAGCGAGGTTCAAAAGGTCCTCGATCTCCTGCGGAGTGGTGGTCAGCAGGCTCAACAGATGTTTCATATGCTTTTCTCCTTTATTCGGAAAGTACGTCGGCAAGAATGCCGAGTCCCTTATCGATCTCGTCATAGGTGATGGTCAGCGGCGGCAGCATGCGCAGCGCCGCTTTGGCGGTCAGGATCAAAAGTCCTTTTTCGCAGCAGCGCGCCGCCACTTCGCCGGCTTTTTTCTCGGTCAGGTCGATGCCGAGCATCAGGCCCGCGCCGTGTACGGACTTTACGCCCGTAAAGGTTGAAAACTTTTCACGGATGTAGTCGCCCTTTTCGCGCACGGATTGCAAGAATTCGTCGTCCAGACGGTTCAAGATCTCGATCGACCCGGCGCAGGCAACGGGATTGCCGCCGAACGTCGTGCCGTGCGTCCCTGCGGTGAGGGTGTTGCCCAGCTTTTCGGTGCAAAGGCACGCCCCCATCGGCAGCCCCCCGCCGATGCCCTTTGCACAGGTGACAACGTCGGGCGTGATCCCTGCGTTTTGGAACGCAAACAGGCTGCCCGTCCTGCCGATCCCGGTCTGCACCTCGTCGATCATCAAAAGCAGGTCGTGCCGGTCGCACACTTCGCGCACAGCGCGCAGGTATTCGGCGGGCAGCGGCACAACACCGCCCTCCCCTTGAATGACCTCCAAAAGCACGGCACAGACCGTGCCGTCGGAGACCAGTTCTTCCAACTGCTCGATTTTGCCCGCATCCGCATAGCGGAAGCCCTGTAAAAACGGCATGAAATACTCATGGTAATGCGCCTGCCCCGTGGCAGTGATGGTCGCGATGGTGCGCCCGTGGAAGGAGTTTTGCAGGCTCACGATGGTGCTGCGCCCCTCGCCGAAGCGGTCAAAGCTGTATTTGCGCGCAAGTTTGATGGCGCACTCATTCGCCTCCGCGCCGGAATTGCAGAACAGCACCTTCGAAAAGCCCGATTTCTCACAAAGCAGTTTTGCGGCGCGCGCTACGGTCTCGTTATAATACAGATTCGACGTGTGCTGGAGCTTGTCGAGCTGTGCTTTGACAGCCGATTTCCATTTTTCGTCATTCGTGCCGAAGATATTGACGCCGATACCCGCGGTAAAATCGATATACGGCTTACCGTCAACGTCATAATACGTCGCGTTTTCGCCGCGTTCGAGCGCAACGGGGAAATGCGCGTAGGTCGGCATCAAATAGGTGTCTGCGGTTTGTTTGATTTCTTCAAAGGTCATAGGATTCATCTCTCTTTACGCTGAAAACATGGTGCCGAAGCCGGCGTCGGAGAACAGCTCCATCAAAATTGCGTGCGGCACACGGCCGTCGATGATATTTGTATGCTTCACCCCACGGCGCACCGCCTCAACACAGCAGTCGATCTTCGGGATCATGCCGCCCGAGATGATCCCCTGTGCTTTAAGCGCGGGAATCTCGGACACCTTGACCTCGGGGATAAGGGTCGAGGGGTCATCCTTGTCGCGCAGCAGCCCCGGGATGTCGGTCATCAAAAGCAGCTTTTCGGCGTGCAGGCACGCTGCGATCTGTGCGGCTGCCGTGTCGGCGTTGATGTTATAGACCTCGCCGTTCTCGCCGCCCGCAACGGAGGAGACAACGGGGATATAGCCGCCCTCAAGCATATCGGTCAGGATCCCGGTGTTCACGCGGTCGATATCGCCGACAAAGCCGATGTCGCCGTCTGCCTTGTGCCGCACCGCCTGCAGAAGGTCGCCGTCAAGCCCGCAAAGCCCGATCGCCTTACCGCCGTGCAGCGTCAGAAGCTGCACAAGGTGCTTGTTGACCTTGCCCGCAAGCACCATTTGCACCACGTCCATCGTCTCTTCGTCCGTATAGCGCAGCCCGCCGACAAAGCGGCTTTCTTTGCCGATCTTTTTCAGCATTTCCGAAATTTCGGGCCCGCCGCCGTGGACGAGCACCACATGCACGCCCACCGAGCGCAGCAGTACAATGTCGGTCATGACCGCATCCTGCAATGCTTCATTGACCATAGCGTTGCCGCCGTATTTGATCACCACGGTCTTGCCGTTGTAGGTCTGGATATAGGGCAGCGCCTGCACCAGCACCTCGGAACGGTCCGCGTGGGAAATCTTTGAAATGTCCATGAAAGCCTCCGTATTGCCGTTTTCTTTCTTTCCTTGCGGAAATGGTTTATTTTTCAGCAAATGCGGCGTAAATCGCCGCATCGGAGAACCCCCGGCGAGGGTTCTCCGCGTCAAACCGTCCGCAGGACGATTTGACTTTCTCTCCTGCGCTTTTCTACAAAAAAAGGATTTCGCGTCCTGCGGGACGCGACGAGGGACGCCGCCCCTCGACCCCGCCACCTTTTGTAAAAGGTGGACGAAAACTTTTATATGCACCTTACTTTCGGCAAGCTGCACCGTGATTGGGAATCAGGTACGATAATCCCCGTTGATCTTAACGTAATCATATGTGAGATCACAGCCGTACGCCGTGGCCTGGGCTTCGCCGTCCTTCAAGTCCACAAGAATGGTGATCTCGTCGGCGAGTAAGATCTCTTTCGCCTTTTCTTCGGAGAACGGCGTGCCCGCGCCGTTTTCGCATACGGCAATTTCGCCTTTTTCGGACGAAAAGCACACATCGATCTTGGAAACGTCGATCTTAGCGCCCGCATAGCCCAGTGCGCAAAGCACTCTGCCCCAGTTTGCATCCGCACCGAACATGGCGGTTTTTACGAGCGGCGAACGGATCACGGATTTTGCGCAAGTGCGCGCCGTCTCCTCGTCGGGCGCGTTTTGCACCTCGCACAGCACCAGCTTGGTCGCGCCCTCGCCGTCTTTCGCAAGCATGCGCACCATATAATTGCAGACCTTAAAAAGCGCGCGGCAAAATTTGGCGTAATCCTCGTTTTGCGCTTCAATGCGCGTGTTGCCGCAGTGCCCGTTCGCCAAAATCGCCACGGTATCGTTCGTAGAGGTGTCGCCGTCGACCGAAAGCATATTGTAGCTGCGGTGCACGCACCAATTGAGCGCTTCTTGCAGCATCTCGGTCGTGATGTTCGCGTCGGTCGTGATAAAGGAAAGCATGGTCGCCATATTCGGGTGGATCATGCCGCTGCCCTTTGCCATCGCGCCGATCGTGCAGGGCCTGCCGTCAAGCTCGAAGCGCACCGCCATGCTTTTTTGCACGGTATCGGTCGTCATGATCGCCTGCGCCGCCGCGTCCGCGCCGTCTGCGGAAAGCCCGCTTACGAGCGCCTGCATTCCGTTTTCGATCGGCGTAAGGTCAATGGGCTGCCCGATCACGCCCGTGGACGCGACGATGACGTCATTTGCGGGGATACCCGTAAAGCGGGATGTGAGGTCGCACATGGCGGCAGCTTTTTCCACGCCGTCCGCATTGCAGGTGTTGGCGATGCCGCTGTTGCAGATGACCGCGCGTGCCTTGCCGTTTTTCAAGTGTTCGCGCGTGACCGTGATGGGCGCGCCGCAAACGAGATTCTGCGTATAGACCGCCGCCGCGTCGCAAAGCGTGTCAGACACGAGCAGCATCAAATCCTTTTTCTCCTTATTTTTGCGAATGCCGCAGTGGATGCCGTTCGCCCGGAATCCTTGCGGTGAGGTGACCCCGCCGTTTATATCGACCTTGATAGAAAAGCTCATGGATTCTCCTTCTCTTCTTTGTCCGTTTTTCGTTTAAACAAAAGCGCAAACGCCGCACAAAGCAGCAGCACGCTTAAGAAAATCGCATATTGCCCGACCGCGCGCACTAAGAAATTCCCGCACACCGCGCCGAGGGCGAACACGGCGATGATGCCGTAATAAAGCCCCGCACGCTTCAAAAGTACACGGTCTTTCGAATATACCGCGCTGCAAAGGTAGCCCGTTGCCGTGCGCAAATTGCCGACGCACATGGTCGTGGCGAGCGCGTTGCCCTGAATTTTTTGAAAGCTCTGCGTCTGGATGCCGCAGGCAAGCGACACCAGACAGTTTGCAGGGAGGTTGTACGCCGTCGGGATGAACGCCACGACAAGCAGGAGGAGGATTTCTACAAGCAGCATCCCCTGCCGCCAGTGGAATCTTGCCTGGCCGAAGCGCAGCCGCACCCCCTGCGCCGAAAGCACGCCGAGTGTGAACGACAGGATCGGCAGCAAATAGCGCACAGCCGTTGCGGGGCTGCCCTCAAACAGGGAAATGGCAAACAAAATGATGTTGCCCGTCTGCGCGTTTGCGAAAACGTGATCGCGCAAAACATAGGTATACGCATCCATCAGCCCGCCGGAAAAGGCGAGCAACAGCCCCACGAGGAGGGATTCGGACATCTGGCGGGGCTTTTTCTCCCGCTTATGCGCGTACATCTACAGCTCCAAACCGTATTCGGGGGCAAGCCCCATTTTCAGGTTCATGCACTCGAGCGCCGCGCCCGAAGCGCCTTTCCCGAGGTTGTCGTAGCGTGCGGCGAGCAAAATGCGTTCGCCGTTGCCGAACACCGAAATTTCCATGCGGTCGGAGCCCTCAAGCGCCACCGCCGAAAGGAAGCCCGCTTCGTCGGGCGCGTCCTTGTACGAAACGATGGGCGTATGGTAAAGCGATTTGTAAAGCGCGCAGATGTCGTCGGCCGTCGCGCCACTCTGCAAATCCTTTGCAAAAAGCGGCACGGTCACGAGCATCCCGCTGAAATAGTCGCAGATGTACGGGCAGAAAATAGGTGTGACCGCAAGCCCGGAGATCATGCGCATTTCCTTTAAGTGCTTGTGCTCTTGGGTGAGCGCGTATTCGCGCGGTGCGTCCAAAAGCGGGTCGCGCTCAGCCGCCTCATACTGCGCAATACCCTTTTTGCCCGCGCCGCTGTAGCCGGACATGGCATGGCAGGCAAAGCCGAAGTCTGCTGGAACAAAGCCAGCATCCACCAAAGGCTTTACAAGCGCGATGAAGCCGCTTGCATAACAGCCCGGCACGGCGATGCGGTTAGAGGAAAGCAGCTTTTGTTCCAAAGCCTTCGAAAGCTCCGGGAAGCCGTAAGCCCAGTCCGCTTCGGTGCGGTGGGCGGTGGAGGTGTCGAGCACCACGGTTTTGTCATTTTCAATCAGCCCGACCGCTTCGCGCGCCGCCGCGTCCGGCAGGCACAAAAACGCGATGTCCGCGGCGTTTAACGCTTCTTTGCGCGCCGCAGCGTCCTTGCGGCGCGCTTCGGGCAGGGTGATGAGTGTAATATCGGTGCGCGCTTGGAGACGGTCAAAGATCTTTAAGCCCGTCGTGCCCTGCGCACCGTCGATGAATACGTTGGTCATAGACTTTTTCTCACTTTATGTTAAAGTATCCATTCCGGCAGTTTTGCCTTAAATTCCTTTTTGCTGTTCCAATCGTTTTTCTTATACCCACGGCGATCCATGGAATTGTCCTGCCAGGTGGTAAGATTCGTTAAATTCTGCTTTACGAAAGCAAGCAGATACACATCCCGGCATTTATCCGTATGGTTGAATGTATACCCTTCCAAAACAGGTTCGCCGCCTGCCAAAAACAGGTCGCGCAGTGTCCATGCGTTCAGCGGTTCGCCCTCTTTGGAAAACCAGCAGTTAAAGGAGGGGTCAAACAGCGCCCACTGCTTTTGCTCACGCAGGAATACATGCACGGTAAAATGGCAGCCGCCGCCCTGCCTGTTGAGCATACAAACGGGATAGGCATATACCTTCAGCGCCAAAAGGCAGTCCGTAAGTACGATCGCCTTTTCGCGGCAGTTGATTGCATGGGAAAAATCCTGATCGTAGGCGAAGTCCAAAATTTCCGGGCTGTTATCCGCTTTCCACGTCGCCGACGCACCGCTGTAAAGCGTGTGGTCGGTCAGCCACTGCATTACACGGACGGCCTTTTCAAAATCGCTGCCTGAACCCGCTACGGTCGGCAGATCATATTTTTCCGAAAGCAGGCGGTACATCGGAAGCTGCTCGAAAATCGTTTCGGGGGTCGTTTCGGGCAGGTCATCCGTAGAGCCGACGGTCAACGGCGGTAATGCGTGCAAGTCCGTCTTTTCCACAAAGGGCAGGTAATTGTCCCACTTTTGCAGCTTACGAATCAAAAGAAATCGCGGAAGTCTCATTTCTCTCCTTCCGGGGCGGCGGTCTCCCGCCCCACCTCCCTCGAAAGATGGAAGGAACGCTCGGTTTTTATTTGTTTTGGTTCAACTCCCGCACGCGCTCGACTTCCGCGCGCACATTCTGCGGTGCGGGGCCGCCGAGGGAGGTCCTGTCGCGCACGCATTTGTCGAGGTTGATCGCATCGTACACGCCCTCGTCAAACAGGTCGCACACCGCCTTGTATTTGTCGAGCGGCAGGGTCTCGAGCGTCAGCCCCGCCCCGATGCACTTGGCGACGAGTTCGCCCGTCGCCTTGTACGCGTCGCGAAACGGCAGGCCCTTGCCGACCAAATAATCGGCGCAGTCGGTGGCGTTGATGAAGCCGCCCGCCGCCGCCTTGCGCATATTTTCGGGGAGCGCCGTCATCGTGTCAAGCATCGGGATGAACGCGGTCAGGCACATTTTGACGGTGTCGAACGCATCAAAGATCGCTTCCTTGTCCTCCTGCATGTCCTTGTTGTAAGCCAGCGGCAAGCCCTTCATCATGGTAAGCAGCGTCACGAGATCGCCGAACACGCGCCCGGATTTGCCGCGGATGAGTTCCGTGATGTCGGGGTTCTTTTTTTGCGGCATGATGGACGAGCCGGTAGAAAACGCGTCGTCGAGCTCGACGAATTTGAATTCCCACGAGCACCACAGCACGATCTCCTCCGAGAAACGGGAGAGGTGCACCATCAAAATGGAAAGCGTGCTTGCCAATTCCATGCAGAAATCGCGGTCGGAAACGGCGTCGAGTGAATTGTGCATCACGCCTGAAAAGCCGAGGTCGCGCGCCGTCTTTTCGCGGTCGGTGTTGTAGGTCGTGCCCGCCAGCGCACACGCGCCTAAGGGCGACTGATTCATGCGCTCGGCGGCGTCCTGAAGCCTTGCTTTGTCGCGCAGCAGCATTTCGGCATAGGCGAGCAGATGGTGCCCGAACGTGATGGGCTGCGCGCGCTGGAGATGCGTATAGCCCGGCATGACCGCATCGGCATATTGCTCCGCTTTTTTGCAGAGCACGCCTATGAGTTCGGTCAACTGTTGATACAGCGCCTCGCACGCTTTGCGGAGATACAGCCGAATGTCCAGCGCGACCTGATCGTTTCGGCTGCGCGCGGTATGCAAACGCTTGCCCGCCGCGCCGACACGCGCGGTCAGTTCCCCCTCTACAAAGGTGTGGATGTCCTCGGCGTTGGGGTCGATTGCAAGCGTACCGTTTTCGATCTCACTGCGGATCGCCGTAAGCCCATCTACAATAGCCTTTAAATCCTCCGCCGACAAGATCCCCTGCGCGCAGAGCATCGTCGCGTGCGCGATGCTGCCGTCAATGTCCTCTCGGAACATGCGGCTGTCAAATTTGATCGAGGAATTGAAGTCGTTGGTCTTAGGGTCAAGCGCTTTCTGAAAGCGCCCCTGCCAAAGCTGCTGCATAAACTGTCTCTCCTGTTTTATCCCTTGCAATGCGCGAAAACGCCCTTTCGAATGAGCATCCCGAAAAAGCGAATTTTGCTCCCCTTGTCAGGGGTGATTCCCCGCAGTGTGGGGAAATGTCGCGAAGCGACAAAGGGCGGAAAACGCCCTTTTTCGCGTGCGTTTCGGTTGTCGCCTTTACGGCTCGTTATTTCTCCTCGCGCTTCGCGTCAAGCAGAGCTTTCACCTTGATCGGCAGGCCGAACAGGTTGATAAAGCCCGCAGCGTCCGCCTGATTGTATGCGCCGCCGTCCTCGCCGAACGAAGCGACGTTCTCGTCATACAGCGTGTAAGGCGAGGTGACACCCGCGTTGATGATGTTGCCCTTATAGAGTTTGAGCTTCACATCGCCCGTGACGGTCTCCTGCGTCTTGTCCACAAATGCGGAAAGCGCCTCGCGCAGCGGCGTGAACCACTGGCCGAAGTACACAAGCTCGCCGAACTTCTGCGCGACCAGCTTTTTATAGTGCGAGGTCTCGCGGTCGAGCGTGAGCATTTCGAGAAGCTCATGCGCTTTGTAAAGGATCGTGCCGCCGGGCGTCTCATACACGCCGCGGCTCTTCATGCCGACAAGGCGGTTTTCGACGATATCGAGAAGCCCGATGCCGTTTTTGCCGCCCAGCTCGTTGAGCTTTTCGACAATGGCAAGCCCGTCCATTTTCTCGCCGTCAATGGCGGTGGGTACGCCCTTTTCGAAGTGGATGGTCACATAGGTCGGCTCGTCCGGCGCCTGCTCGGGCGCAACGCCCATTTCAAGGAAGCCGGGCTTTGCGTACTGCGGCTCGTTGGCGGGGTCTTCAAGATCCAGCCCCTCGTGCGAAAGGTGCCAAACGTTTTTATCCTTGGAATAGTTGGTCTCGCGGTTGATCTTCAGCGGGATGTTGTGCGCTTCGGCGTACTCAATCTCCTCCTCGCGGGACTTGATATCCCATTCGCGCCACGGGGCAATGATCTCCATTTCGGGCGCAAAAGCCTTGAGCGTCAGCTCAAAACGCACCTGATCGTTGCCCTTGCCGGTGCAGCCGTGGCAGATCGCATCGGCGCCCTCTTTTTTGGCGATTTCGGCAAGCCCTTTCGCAATGCAGGGCCGCGCGTGCGACGTACCGAGCAGATAGGTCTCATAATCCGCACCCGCTTTTAAGCAGGGCCAAATGTATTCCTCGACATATTCTTTCTTGAGGTCGAGCACATAGAGCTTGGAAGCGCCGGTCTTGAGCGCCTTTTCCTCCAACCCGTCGAGCTCCGTCCCCTGCCCGACGTCTCCCGAAACGGCGATGACCTCGCAGTTGTTGTAGTTTTCTTTCAGCCACGGGATGATGATGGACGTATCAAGCCCCCCGGAATACGCCAGGACAACCTTTTTAATATCTTTTTTGTTCATAGTACGTTCCTCCAACTTTCGGTAGATTACCATGAGATTATACACCATTTCCCGTTAAAATCAAGGGGTGTTCGCGTTTTTATTCGCCAATTTTGCATATTTATCGGATTTAACGGAATGAATGTGCATAATTTATTTCTTTTTATACATTTTTCGAACAATATTTGAATATTCATGCATCCGTGTGCAGCATATTCCACTTACTTGCTACACTAAATGTTATACATTATTCCGCTATATTTAATTGTTCTGTTTCTGAAATAGAATCTCCATAATTTCCAAAACAACCTGCCGATTAGCGGAATTCAGCTTTTGATATTTTTCAACGACTTCATCCTGCAAATAAACGGTATGCGTTTCACTGACACCGGTCACAAAAAAGGCTATGTCGCTGTCTACCTGCTGCGCGATTGCCGCGAGCATTTCCAAATTGATTTTGGTTACGCCGCGTTCCATTTGGCTGACGTACCCGACCGTGACCGAAAGCGCTTCGGCAAGCTGCTCCTGCGTCATGCCGCGTGCTTTTCGGCGCTCCTTGATACGCCCGCCGATCAGTTTATAATCCACATGCATTGCTATCACCTCATTCTTATTTTGAGAGCAATAGCTGCGAATATGAAGATATAAATAACTATAATTATAGTTATTATTGTTGACTGTTATAAAATTCTCTTATATAATCAAGGAAACAGAAAGTGTCGTCCGGTTGGGGCTTTTAGGACGGTACCGATTTGACACAAACGGAGGAGTTATCAAAATGAAAAAAGAAAACACAGGAAAGGTCTCTACTGCGCTCAAAAAAATCAATCCGAGAATTGTCGCAATCGTTTTATTCGCATCGTCTCTCATTTTGCAATTGAGCTATGAGTTGAGTTCTATTCCCTATTACGAAACGAGCAATTACCTCCTTTTGGTAATATTTATTTCCTGCTCTGCATGTGCAATAATCGGTATTTACAAAAAAGACAAAAGGTTTGTGCTGTTGTATTGCATAGCCCCCGTCTTGAAAGTCCTTATACATTTTGCGCAATGCATTGAAGCTGAAATTTTTGACTGGAATACAGTTATTTACACATTTAAAAATGAGTTTGGTGATATCGGTCCATTTGCCTTCGCTCTTCTTTTTCTGCTTTTTGCACAGAACGGTTCGTGGAAGTCCTCGGCAAGCACTAACACTTTGGTTAAATACAAGAAAATGTTAGATTCCGGTGCAATCACGCAGGAAGAATTTATGGAAGCGGTTCGTAAACTGTAAATGCACCGATATGTACAAAAAATGATTTTTATAAATAAATGGAGGAGAAAACTATGGAACAAATTTCTACAATTCTGGAAACAATCGGTTTCGGAGAAAAAATCGGCAGACTCCTGCAAATCCTTGCAAAAGTCATCTTTTGCCTTTCGGTAGTTGGAGCAATAGGCGCTTGCGTTATTATGATTATGGTTGATGACGATTTGATTGGTCTGGCACTTGGCATCTTATTCGGCGCGCCTATCTCCGCCTATATCGGCGGGCTGCCATTATACGCCATTGGGTTGATTGCGGAAAGATCGGTTACCCCCACCACGCCGTCAACTCCACATACCGTGCCGGCCCTCTCTGATACCGCGCGAACAAACACAACGCCGCAAGAAAACACGGCAAACCATATTGACGATCTGCCGCAGTTATAAAAAGGTGGGAGAAAAACATGGAACGCTATCAAAGGGTATTTGAGCTGCCCGAGCAGCTCTTTACATCCGGCAGCCCTGTTATTATAGAAAAAGGGGTTTTGCTGAAAGACTTGCAAACCGGAAACGTTTTGCTGCAGTTGAAGTTTAAAAATATCGCAGCTAAGACTGTTATCGCCGTCAAAATTGCCGTACACGCCTATGATGTTTCGCATTCACGCCTAGAGGGCATTGAAGAAACGCAATATTTGGAACTGTCTGCCAGCTGCGGCGCATTTTTCGGTGCGGATCGCGTAGTCCAAATGCCAAATTCCAATACACGCAATGTGGAAGTAGATGTCTTACATGTCGTATTTCAAGATCACAACGAATGGGAAGCCGCAAAAGACGCAAAATGGACACCGATACACATAGAAAAAAAGCCGCTGAATTCTATTTTAGATGACACAAAGTTAAAGCAATATCAACGCGAAACAACTTCACTCGCCGAATTTGTTCCTGTGGGAACAGACGATCTGTGGCTTTGTACCTGCGGACATGTGAATGGCAATCGGGAAAAGGTGTGTTCCACATGTTTTAGTACAAAAAGCATCGTTTTTTCCGCCTTAGATCAAAATACATTATCTACTCACGCAAAAGCGTATGAACAAAACGAACGAGAACTAGCGGCACAAGCTACAGCTACAAAAAAATTAATAATAAAACTGCTTATAGCTACAGTCTCTGTACTGCTGGTTACATTTCTGTCCGTAACAATTACAAATATCGTTAGGTTTTCTAAGGCTACTAAGCTTGCAGAAAGCGGTTCATATGCGGAGGCTGCGCAAATTTTTGAAAAACTAGGCGACTTCCAGGGAAGCCGTGACAAAGCAGAAATATGCGCATTATTTCACAAAGGCATATCCGAGCTGCAATCTGACAATTTAACGGATGCCCTTTTGTATTTCTACGATATTCAAGAGTTTTGCGAACAGGAGGGAGAAAATAAAGATGAAGATGGAGGTGGAGGTGAAGATGAAGATGAAGATGAAGATAAAGAAGCGAGTGACGAAATCGTAGGAACCGGTGAAAGAACAGCATTTGCAAATCGTCTCGGTGCCAATAACTACTTGATATATATAAAGGCAAAAAGCGAGCAGTATAACAGTTACGGCGGAAATGTAAGAGAGGCTTTTGAGCTTTACGAGCGCCTTCCGGAAAATTTCGAGGATGTGAAACAGCAGAAAGAAAAAATTGAGCCTTTCGTAAAGTTTTGTGATTCTTGGGAAGATACAAGTTTCAGATACGGAAGAACAATTCGAACCCGCGTGTATTTTACCGAATCCGAGGAGCCTGTACTTTGCATAGGCTACAGTTCCTACGAAGGTACTCCATACACCTATTCCAATGACGGTTTTTTCACTAGAAATTACGTTTCTTCTATGTACGAACCAACAACTATAACAGAGACCGTATCTGTGACCGGCCAAACGCTAACAATTGCCGGTTCTGACGGGACTACGAATACATATGAGCGCGAGGATTAAAAGGTTAATCTACATACAAAGGAAAGATTTGTTTATGAAAAAAGTTCGCGAAATGCAGGGTGTACCTGCACATTTGGTAACATTGAGAGCCAATGACAAGCGTAGGCATCCGGCTCGTTGCAAATTCCATACAGGAAAAGGAAAGCAAAGAATCTGTAAATGCAAAATATGCCCCTTATATTTATTGCCTTATACAAGTGCCGCAAAATGTGGCTATTATGATGAGTAGAACCGTGATTATCTAAGCTTGTGTGCTGATGTTTTCATCTGTCACTGCGCCTTGTTCTATTGTTCATTTAAGTCAACCGCGTTTTATGCTACTCATGGCGGGCATGGAAGCCCGCCACTACGCGGTACTGCGCGACAAGGACCTTTTATTCAATAAAAGGCATACATAACAAACGCAAACAAAGCAAAAAGCCCGACCCGCAGGTCGAGCTTTTTTGCTGGTTAGATGTAAAAGCAACGCTTTAGTCCGCCGTATAGGGCAGGATCGCGATTGCTCTGGCGCGCTTGATCGCGGTGGTCAGCTCACGCTGATGCTTCGCGCAGGTGCCCGTCACGCGGCGGGGCAGGATCTTTGCACGCTCCGAGGTATAACGGCGCAGCTTCGCCGCATCCTTGTAATCGATCTTTTCGACCTTCTCGACACAGAAAGAGCAAACTTTTCTGCGCTTTCTGCCGCGGCCGCCCTGTCTATCATAAGCCATGATGGAATCCTCCTTGTTTCAAGTTCGGCAGGCTCAGAACGGAAGCCCGTCGTCGTCATCCGTCCCCGCGAAGGGGAACGCGTCGTCATCGTTGGTCGGCAGAACCGAGAAGCCCTCGGCATTGCCGCTTTGGTACGCGGGCGCGGGACGTGCCGCCGCAGCGGGCGCTGCACCCGTACCGGTCTCCGCCTTGCTGCCGCAGAACGAAACATTGTCCGCGACAATCTCAAAAGCGGTGCGCTTGTTGCCGTTGCGGTCCTCATAATTGCGGGTCTGGATGGAACCCTGCACCGCGATCATGGAACCCTTGTGGAAATAGCGCGTCACAAATTCGGCGGTCTGCCGCCATGCGACTACGTTGATGAAATCCGTCTGCCGATCTTCGCTTTGGCGCGAATACCGTCTGTCCACGGCGACGGAAAAGCTCGTGACCGAGATCCCGCTGTTCGTTGTGCGAAGCTCGGGGTCAGCGGTCAGTCTGCCCATGATAACTGCGCAATTCAACATGCTGTTTCCCTCCGCTTTCAGTTCTTCACGACGAGCGAACGCAGCACGCCGTCGGTGATGCCGGCAATGCGCTCGAACTCCGCCGGGAATGCGGGTTCGCAGTCAAAATTGAAGACGACATAGTACCCTTCAGCCTCGTCGTTGATCTCATAGGCAAGACGGCGCTTGCCCCATTCGTCAACGCTTTCGAGAGTGCCGTTCGCTTCAATGAGCGCCTTGAACTTTTCAACAAGGCCCTGTGTGGCTTCCTCGATCCCCGCAGCGGAGAACACGACCACAGCTTCATACTTCGACATTCTTTTTGCACCTCCTTATGGACTTTCGCCCGCGGGCGATCTGTTTCCCCGCGGGAAGGAGCCGTAAAACGTTTTTCTTTTACAGCGGTTTCATATTGTAACAAACAAATCCCGCCGCGTCAAGCCTTTTTCGGGATTTTTCGCTCTTTCGGCAAGATTTGCAGAGCGCACTGCTACGCGCAGCCTGTTTTTCTTTATCTTTCTTTCGCGGAAATATACCTTGACAATCTATGTATTCCGTGTTATTTTATACATAGATACTAAAGGTATCTTTGCACCGCAAGAAAAGAAAAATGAAAAAGCGCAAGTGGAAAGGAGGAAAACCGATGAAAATCCGCAAAGAGCTCGCAAAGGGCAGCACGCCGCTTTTGGTGCTGGGGGTGCTCGCACGCGGAGAGATGTACGGCTATCAGATCATCAAGACTGTGGAGCTTGAGAGCCGGCAAGTCTTTCAGATGAATGAGGGCACGCTCTACCCCATTTTGCACGCGCTGGAAATGGACGGGCTTTTGACCGCGCGCTGGGTGCAGGTGGAGGGCAGCGCGCGAAAGCGCAAATACTACCGGATCACCGACAAGGGCAGGAAGGAGCTTGCCGACGAACGCGAGGCATGGGACACATATCAGACGGCGGTCAACCGCGTTTTGGGAGGGGTGCAAAATGCTGCCACGTGAGATCGCTGATTTCGCACGCGAAGCCGTTGAACCGATCCGGGCGCGCAAACAGCGGCGGGCAGCCGAGGACGAGCTGCTCGACCATTTGGAAACGGTTTACGAGCAGAATCTCGCCACAGGGATGGAAGAAAAAGAAGCCGCCGAGAACGCCGTGGCGCACATGGGAAAATTAAAAACACTGCAAGCGCGGTATGCAGACCTGTACGGCGGCGTCGAGCCGCGCCCGATGCATGTGACCATGGACTGTTTGGGGCTTGGGCTGCTGCTTTCGCACCTCTGCCTGTTTATTTCGCCGAATACCGACCTGCTGTTTCAGGTCGCAGGCGGGCTTTTGGTGCTGTTTTCGATGCTGCGCCTGCGCACGGTCAGCCAAAAGGCGCATAAAATTTTCTTTTTGCAGCCTGCTGCGCTGTTTTTACAGGTTTTCGCATTTTGCGCAACCATGTATTTCGGCATTTTGACGGTTCCCGCTGCGGTCACGCACATCGCGGCGTGGGTGGCGGACGGCATTTTCCTCTGCGCGCTGTATCCGGCGCTGTGCGAAATTTACAATAGCGCCTATGAGCCGGGCGATCCGTTGACACCGGGCATTTTGCCCGCCCTATTCCTTCCGCTGTTTGGGGATTTTTTCTATTGCCTTGCGTGGTGGGACGCAGATTCCAATGAAATATATCGAAATACGTCCGGCTTTTGGCTGGGCAACGAAGGCCTCATTTATGAGGTGTGTGCCGCTGTGGTGTTTACCGTGCTGTTTTGGCGCATGCGCCGCGTCATTTGCAGCGGCGAGCCGCAGGAAACGATTTTAGAGCCGTTCACCCGAAAAAGCAGGCGGCGGTTTACGGCGGTTATCCTTGTGTTTGCCCTGCTGCCGATCTTGGGGATGGCCGCCGCCGCGTTGCGCGTACCAAGTACCGCGCCGTATATGCAGGCGGACGCGCAGAACATGGACGCGGCCGCCGCGCGCGAGCATCTTGTTTCGCTGGGGCTGCCCGCGGACATCGCCGCAGACCTGCCGGACAGCGAGGTGCTTTTGTATACGGATATGGCAACCATGCAGGTCATCACGGACAGCATCTCTGCGGAAAATTGGTACGGGCCGGATATGACGATGCGCGCCTATCAATTTTGGGGAGACAGTTGGGAAAACAATGCTGTACGCACCTTGTTTTGTCTGCAATACCCCGAAACCTACGCGGCGCACTTCCGCGAAAGCCTGTATTTTCAATATGACCGCGAGATTTTTATTCTTTCCCAAGACGAAACGCCCTCCCGGCTTTGCCTTGTGCTGGCAGACAAGGCGGGGGAAACCGTGCGTGTCACGCCGTTTCAGGAAAGCTGGGACGAGCAGAGCAATTACGATTCCATCGGCGCGTTTGCCCCGATCGGCTGCGAATACGCTTTTCCGCGCGGCAGCACGAACCGCCGCGTATACATTGCCGCCACCCGCCATTTCGGGGGCGGGAGCGGCTGGGACAGACAGGTGGCTATAGGGTGGCTTTACACTTCGCAGCGGCTGCCGCTTTCCCCCGACGGGCTGGGGCTTGCGGAGAACGCCAACGCGCGGCTCGATTCACACACTTTTATTTCGTCGCCCGTGCAGGAAGGCGTTGTGCTGGAATGGAGCTCTTTCGGTTATACGCAAGCACCGCCCGCGCCCGTGGACACGGAATAGGAAACCGCTTTCTCCCATCAACACAGCAAAGATAATGCCCCGCGCACTTTAAACGTACGCGGGGCGGTTTTTTATTTTTCTTCGCCTGTGGTGACGAGGATCTTGCGATCCTTGACCCAGTGGCGCCTGTAATAGCTGTTCCAGCGGAATTTATCGCCGACAGCGTCCATTTTCGCATACATCTCCGCGCGCAGGGCATTTACGGTATCGGCAAACGCCGGGTCACGGAGGAGATTGTGCAGCTGATAGGGGTCTTGGAGATTGTCAAACAGGAATTCCTGTCTCCCTGTCTTGTAGACGGCGTAGGTGAAGCGTTCGGAACGGATACCGCGCCACTCCGTGCCGTTGCCGTAAATGGCAGTGGGGCCCGTGCCCATCAACAGGCAGTCGTTCTTTCGGAATGCGCCGCTTCGCACCGCGTCGCTCAAATCTTCTCCCTGCATTTCCTGCGGCGTAGGAAGCCCCAGCATGGAAAGCAGCGTCGGCGCGATGTCCACCGTGTTTACGGGCGTTTGGTTGCGCCCGGCAGGCAGGCGGTCGCCCCATTTGATGAGGAACGGCACGCGGACGGACTCTTCATAAAAAATATTCTTCGCGTGCCGCCCGTGCGCGCCGAACATCTCGCCGTGGTCGGAGGTGAAGACGAAGATCGTGTTGTCGGCAAGCCTCTGTTCCTTTATAAAATCCCAAAGCCTGCCGACGTTATAATCCAGGTTCGCCACCATGGCATAATAGGCGCGCTTCCAGTCGTTGAGCTTTTTGCGCTTGCCGGGTAAAAACCGCGCCCAGCCGTCGGCGTGGGGATCATTGTGCGCTTTGTAATTGGGCGGTACGGGAAATTCGGTATCGCAAAACAGGTCGTAATATTCTTCCGGAACGTTCTCGCGCGTCCACGGGTCGTGCGGCGTGCCGTAGGACAAAAACAGCGCGAACGGCCGCCCGTCCGCCTTGTGCGCACGGATACGTTCCATGGCAAGGCCGGTCTGGTCGTCGGGCTCGTAGCCCTTGCAGTAGATTTTTTCGGGCGAATCCAGATGATAATACGCCTTGGGGGCGTAATACTCGTGGTGGAAATTGTACGCCGCGAAGTATTCGTCAAAGCCGAGGCGGTTTTCACCTTTCGGGATATAGGAATTTTTCGTATCGTAGTGGTGCCCGAGCTGCGCAGCGTACATATGCCATTTGCCGATGTAGGACGTGCCGTAGCCGTTTTCGGTGAGCACGTGGGCAAGCGTGCGGTGGTTCGGATTGATGCGCAGTTCGTTGATGACCATACCCGTGCCGCCCGTGGTGTATTTCCCCGTTAAGAGCGAGGCACGGTACGGCGCGCATACGGGATGCCCCGAAACGGCGTTTTCCATGTTGACGCACGCATCCGAAAAGCTGTCGAGAAACGGCGTATGCGCGTATTCGTCGCCGTTAAAGCCGACGCTCGAAAAACGCAGCTGATCTGCGAACACATAGATGAGGTTCGGTCGTTTTGCCATGTTCCCCCTCCTTAAACCGTTTCGACATGCTGGCTTTCATGCAGCACGGCAAGTTCGGCGTGCATTTTTTCGGTCGTCTTTTTATTGAGCGGGTACAAAATTGCAAGGATCAGCATGATAGCGAACAGCACGACGGGGACGAGGGTCGCGATGTCGTACATGCCCGAAAGCACCGCTTCACCCTGCGAAACGCCCGTGCCGGCTTTGGAGCTGTCATACCCCGCAAGGCTGACGAACCAAGGCGCAAGCGCGGCGAGCGCCTGCCCGACTTTACGCATAAAGGTGAAGATCGCGTAATTCGACGCCTCCTCGCGCCTGCCCGTGACCCACTCCTGGTGGTCAATGATGTCCGCCGCCATCGCCCAGACCTCGAGTGTTAAAAACCCGATGCCGACATTGACGAACACCGCAAGGATGATAAACAGCCAGACGTTGTCCATGCCGACTTTCAAGATGTATGTAAGGAAGCTTGCAACGGTGGAAACGGCAAGCCCCGCGACGCAGATCTCTTTTTTGCCGAATTTTTTGATGAGCATATTCACGAACGGCATCATAATAACCATCGGCGCGTAGGAAACGACCATATAGATCGTGTTCATAGAGCTGTTTTGGAAATAGTCCTTGAACAGGTACAGATTTACGGTGTTCGTATACATCTGCACCGCCATCAAAAGGCAGCCGAGCAGGCTCATAACGATGAACGCGCGATCCTTGAAAATGTGCTTGAGCACGGTGAGCACCCCGGTCTTCTGCGCGGAGGTTTCAACAAGCACACGCTCGTCAATGCATTTGTAAGACACAGCATAGATCATGCACATCGAGACGGCAATGACGACCATTGCCCAAAACAGGCGCGTTTCATCCATCTGGTTGCCGCCCGTGCCCGCCGACATCACGACGATGGGGAAGATGAAGGTCGGCAGGTTCCCGATCCCTGCGCCGATGGAGCGGCAAATGGAAAGAATCGAGCGCTCGTTTTCCTTGTTTGTCATCACGCTCGCAAGAGAGCCGTACGGCACGAGCAGCACGGTGTACAGCATCCCGTAGGCGATATAGAACACCGCCACCCACGCGGTATTGAACGCCACGCTGTCGCTGACCTTGGTAAAGACAAGCACGGCCGCCAAGGAAAGCGGGATGCCGCCCCAGAGGATAAACGGCTTGTATTTGCCGTTTTTGCCGGGCTTCCTCCTCTGCGCTAAAAAGCCCATCATCGGGTCATTGACCGCGTCCCAGATGCGCGCAATAATAAGGATCGCACTGATGACCGCGCCCGACATCCCGAGAATGTCCGTGCAGTACAGCGTCAAGTACGAGCTCATCACGCAAAACGCAAGGTTGTTTGCGAAATCCACCAGTGTATAGCCGACATAGTTTTTTGCGCTCAGTTTTTTCTCCACAAAATCACCTTTCCAAAGCTCTGCTGTGTAAATGCGGCTTCCTGTGTCCTTTTGGCGGTTCTGTTTACACCCCGTTACTTGTTTCCTCTTGCAATGATTGCAGGATTTTTCGATCCTTGTCGTTAAGCGGCGCGTGTTCGAGCAGATCGGGCCGCCGCAAGGCTGTTCGGCGAAGCGATTGTTCGCGCCGCCATTTTTCTATGTTCTCGTGGTGCCCCGACAGCAGCACTGCCGGCACCTCACGATTATGCCAGACGGGCGGGCGCGTGTACTGCGGGTATTCGAGCAAGCCGTTATAGTGGCTCTCTAAGGATTTTGCCTCGTCGTTCGGCAAAACGCCGTCGAGCATGCGGCAGACTGCGTCCGTAAGCACCAGCGCGGGCAGCTCGCCGCCCGTGAGCACATAATCGCCGATCGAAATTTCCTCGTCCACGATCTCTTCGATCACGCGTTCATCCACGCCCTCGTAATGCCCGCACAAAAGCGCCAAGCGCGGACGGCGGCTCAAAGCCTTGACCGTTTCCTGCGTGAGCGTTTTCCCCTGCGGAGAAAGATAGATAAGATAGGGCTTTTCGTCCTCCGCACATAAGGACTGATAGCAGTCGTAGATCGGCTGGGTCTGCATAAGCATCCCCATGCCCCCGCCGTAGGGTGCGTCGTCCACGCGGTTGTGTTTATCCTCTGTAAAGTCGCGGATGTTTACACATCGCAGATCCACAAGCCCCTTTGCACGCGCGCGGCCGATGATGCTTTCCGAGAGCACCGCTTCGCACATTTCGGGGAAAAGCGTCATAATATCAATCCGCATCGCGCACCTCCACGGCTGCACCGTCAAAGAGCCCCCGGAGCGGTCGAATGCGCACAATGCCCGCTGCTACGTCGGTTTCAAGCACCACATCCGGGATCGCCGGAACGAGCACCGTCTCGCCGTTTGCTCCTTTGACCGCCCACACGTCGTTGGCGCCCGCGCCCGGGATGACCTCCGTAAGCGTACCATATTCCGCGCCGCTGTCAATGTCTTTAACTTTACAGCCGAGCAGATCCTGCACGAACCACTTCCCCTCGGGGAGGTCGGCTTCCGCACGGGAGATATAGACGGTCCTGCCGCGCAGCGCCTGCGCTTTTTCGACTGTATCAATCCCCTCAAAAAGCCCCAGCACCATGTTTTTATGCACGCGAAGCTTCCTCGCTTGCAGCGCCGTTTTGCCTTGTTCGTCCAAATACAGTGTGGAAAATCCGCACAAAAAATCGGGGGTGTCACACCATGGATGGATCTTCACTTCCCCGCGTACACCGTGTGTACCCACACACTGTCCCGCCTCTAAAAATGGTTTCTCCATGTTATCTCCTGCAACGAAAGAAAAAAGCACGCACGAAATACGCGCGCGCTTTTCCATTGGTTTAGTCAATATCCACCTGCACACGCACGCCCTCTTTTGTGGCGCGCGCCTTCATCACAGTGCGGATCGCCTTGGCAATCCTGCCCTGCTTACCGATAACGCGACCCATATCCTCTCCTGCAACATGCAGATGATAAACGATGTTGCCGCGCGCATCGGGTTCATCCGCCGTGACCTCCACGGCGTCGGGATTATCCACAAGTCCCTGTGCAATTGCTTTCAGAAGTTCTTCCAAAGCTTTGAGACCTCCTGCGTTTTACTGGATCGCGCCGCACTTCTTGAGCAGTGCCTTCGCCGTGTCGGTCGGCTGCGCACCGTTCTTGATCCACTGCTGCGCCTTTTCGACGTCGATCTTGATCTCGGCGGGATCCTTCATCGGATCATACGTGCCGATCTCCTCGATGAACTTGCCGTCACGCGGGGACTTGGAATCCGCCACGACCACACGATAGAACGGTGCACGCTTTGCGCCCATGCGGCGCAGTCTGATTTTTACTGCCATTTGTTGTTCCTCCAAACATATGATAAGCTGTAATTTATACCAAACACAAATCCGTGTCGGATACGAAAATAATGCGAAAACTCAACCGCCGAACTGCCCGAAGCCGCCCATGCGCCCGAAGCGCCGCTTGGCACCTTTAGAATTGAACTGCTTGAACATTTTCAGCATCTGCTTATGCTGGTTGAGAAGCTTATTGACATCCTCGACCTTCATCCCGCAGCCTGCGGCGATGCGCCGCTTGCGCGAGGGATTGATCAGCTCCGGCTTGCTTCTCTCCTCCGGCGTCATGGAATAAATGATCGCCTGCACGCGGTCGAATTGGTGCTCATCGATGTCGAGATCCTTGATCTTGCTGCCGACGCCCGGCAGCATAGACAAAATATCCTTCATCGAACCCATTTTGCGCACCTGCTGGAGCTGGTCTAACAGGTCGTTGAGATCAAATTTGTTTTTGCGCAGCTTTTTTTCAAGCTCCTGCGCTTTTTTCTCATCGAGCGCCGTCTCCGCCTTTTCGATCAGAGAGAGCACATCGCCCATGCCGAGGATGCGCGAAGCCATGCGGTCGGGGTAGAAATAATCGAGCTCGTCAAGCTTTTCGCCCGTGCCGACAAATTTGATCGGCTTGCCTGTGACCGCCCGTGCGGAAAGCGCCGCACCGCCGCGCGTATCGCCGTCCATTTTGGTCAGCACGATGCCGTCGATGCCCAGCGCCTCGTCAAACGAGGACGCGACCGTGACGGCGTCCTGACCGGTCATGGCGTCCACCACCAGCAAAATTTCATGCGGATGGATCTTTGCCTTGATGTCCTTTAATTCCTGCATGAGCGTTTCGTCGATGTGCAAACGCCCTGCCGTATCCAAAAGCACGTAGTCGTAGCCATGGTCTTTGGCAAGCTTCACCGCGTTTTCGGCGATTTCTACCGGGTTGCCCTGTCCCATCTCAAAGACGGGAACATCCACCTGCTCGCCAACGACCTGCAGCTGCTTGATCGCTGCGGGACGATATACGTCGCACGCCACAAGCAGCGGACGGTGCCCCTCAGACTTAAGCTTGCGCGCGATCTTGGCACAGTGCGTGGTTTTACCAGAACCCTGCAGACCGCACATCATCACGATCGTGGGCGGGTGTGACGCATAAGCGAGCCGGCTGCCCGTGCCGCCCATGAGCTCGGTCAGTTCCTCGTTGACGATCTTGATGACCATCTGCGCCGGCGTCAGGCTTTCCATGACCTGCGCGCCGATGGCGCGTTCGGTCACCTTATTTGTAAAATCCTTTGCAACCTTATAGTTGACATCCGCCTCGAGAAGTGCCAAGCGCACCTCGCGCATAGCCTCCTTGACGTCTGTTTCCGTCAGGCTGCCTTTGCTGCGAAGCCGTTTAAAAGCGGCTTCGAGCCGGTCGGACAATCCTTCAAATGCCATAGAAAACCCTCTGCTTATTCGATGATGTCCAGCGCGAGCGATTTGATGCGCACGGTGGTCTCGTTGATCTCGCGGGAAAGCCCGTGGTCAAGGTTGTAGGCGTTGATGCTCTCGGCACATTCGATGATCTGCTGCAAATGGTCGCGGATCTGGTCGAGCCGCTTGGCAAAGCCGAGCTTGCTTTCCATTTCATACAAAAGCGTTTCGGCGCGCTTGATGGCGTCGCGCACGCCTTGGCGCGTGATGCCCTCGTTTTCGGCGATCTCCGAAAGCGAAAGGTCATCGTTGTAATAATAGCCGAGAAAATCGCGCTGCTTTTGCGTGAGCATTTCCCCATAGAAATCCAAAAGGATCGTGATTTCCACATTATTTGCCATTTTGTGAAACCATCCTTTCCGAAATAAGCCCCTCTGTAAAGCAGAAGCCTTTACAGAGGGGTATTATACTAAAGATTTCCCGCCTTGTCAAGCGGTATTTTGACGAAAGTGCGCGTTACCAGACGATGACCGCCTCGTGATCCTCATCCAACTGCGGAGATTCGGAGCCGATCTGTATCCCGCCGGAGCTGCCGCCGCCGTTATCGCCGCCGCTATTGCCGCCGTTGTTGCCGTTGTTGCCGTTGTCACCGGGATTCGCGGTCGTGGCGCCGCCGTTGCTGTTCGCATCGGATTCCTGATCCATGCGCTCGACATCCTCCGACACCTGCTCGGCAGTCTTGGTATACAGGTCCTCCAACAGCTCCATGGAGCCGTCAACGCCTGTGGTCACAGGGATCAGATCGCCGTAGATATTGGTCACATACAGCTCGCCGTTTGCGTCTGTTGTGTATTCCACGGGTTCATATGTTGTCTCGTCCCCGCCGCACGCGGTGATGACACAGGCGACCGCAAGCATTGCGAGCGCCGCAGCAATAATCTTTTTCTTCATATCCAACGCCTCCGAAGCCGTCTGTGTTGATGGAACCGCCGATCAAGCGGCTGATCATAGTTATTTTAACATATTCCCGCACACTTTGCAACCGTAAAACACTTATTTCAGCTCGGCAATGGTCACGCCCTCTTCCCCTTCGCCGTACACGCCGGTGCGGAACGTCCGGATATTGGGGTGCTTTCGCAAATGCGCCTGCACCGCCTTGCGCAGCACGCCGGTGCCCTTGCCGTGCACGATGGTGACTTCATTGAGCCCCGCACGAACGGCGCTGTCAAGAAACATATCCAAATCAAGGATCGCCTCTTCGGCGTTTTTGCCGCGCAGATCTACACGCATCGCCGTACTCTGTGCGGCGGCGCGGCTGCCTTCGGAAACGGGACGGCGCGGTGCGGGAGAAGTCTTTGGTTTCCCCTTCATAAGCCGCAGGACATCCTGCCCGACCTTCATTTTCATTGCGCCCGCCTGCACTTCAACGTTTTTGCGCGCGTCGGGTACGGATACCACGGTCGCCTGCGTACCGAGAGTCGTGACAAATACCGTATCGCCTACGCGCAGCTCACGCGGCAGGGTGTATTCGCCGTCGTCCGCCGTACCGAACGACTCAGCCGTTAGGTCATCGAGCTCGCCGAGCTTCGCTTTCATGGCGGCGCGCGCCTTGCGTGCGGCAGCTGCGGCGTCCTTTTCCTTGGCCTGCTCCTTTTTCAGACGCTCGACCTCCAAAAGCAGGCTGTTTGCGGCACGGCGGGCATTTTCGGTCAGCGCCGCCGCCTCACGCTTTGCACGTTCCAATTCCCGCTGCCCTTTTTCGGCAGCCTCCCGTTTTACCTCTTCCGCCTGCGCGCGCAGACGGTCGATCTGCGCTTCCTGTTCGAGCACGCGCGCCTTTTCCTGCTCTAACTCTGCGCGCGAACGCTCCAGCGCGTCTACCACATCTTCAAAGCGGCGGTTCTCCGAGGAGACCAGCGCTTCGGCGTCATCCAGGATCTCGCGGCGCAGCCCCAGCCGTTCGGAAATAGCAAAGGCGTTGGAACGCCCCGGCACGCCGATGAGCAGCCGGTACGTCGGCGAAAGCGTTTCGACCGAGAATTCGCACGAGGCATTTTCCACACGGTCGGTGTGCAGCGCGTATTCCTTGAGCTCCGAATAGTGCGTGGTCGCCGCAAGCCGCGCGCCCTTTTTGCGCAGCGCTTCGATCACCGCCACGGCGAGCGCCGCGCCCTCCACGGGGTCCGTGCCCGCGCCGAGCTCGTCGATGAGCACCAATGTGTTGTCGTCCGTTTCACGGTCAATGCGCACAAGGTTCGTCATATGCGCCGAAAAGGTAGAAAGCGACTGCTCAATGCTCTGCTCGTCGCCGATGTCCGCCAGCACCTTGCCGAACACCGCCACGCGGGAGTTGTCTGAAGCAGGGATATACAGCCCGCACGCCGCCATCAGCGTAAGCAGCCCCAGCGTTTTGATGGAGACGGTCTTGCCGCCCGTGTTCGGTCCCGTGATCACCAGCGCGTCAAAATCCGTACCCAAGCGGATGTCCACCGGCACGACGCGGTCGGCGGGGATAAGCGGGTGCCGCGCTTTTTTTAATTCGATCTCGCCGTCGGCATTGAGCACGGGCAGGCTCGCTTTCATTTGATAAGCAAGGCTCGCCTTTGCAAAGATCAGATTGAGCGCCACGGCGCTTTGGTAGCTTATGCGGATGCTGTCCGCAAAGCTGCCGGCTTGGGCGGAGAGCTCCGTCAGGATGCGTTCGATCTCGTCGCGCTCGCGGCTTTCGAGCACCTTGATCTCGTTGTTCGCCTCCACCACGGCGGCGGGTTCGATGAACACCGTAGAGCCGCTTGACGACGTATCGTGCACAAGCCCCGGCACCTCGGCGCGGTGCTCCGCCTTGACGGGGACGACAAACCGCCCGCCCCTTTGGGTCACAAGTGCGTCCTGCAAGCTGTTTTTGTAAGCCGGCGAGCGCAAAAGGCGTTCGAGCTGTTCGCGGATACGCGCATCCTGCGCACGCTTTTTTCGACGGATGTCCTTAAGCTGCGGCGAGGCGTTGTCGGACATTTCCTCCTCGGAAAGGATCGCATTGCAGATCAGATCCTCTAAATACTTGTTCGCATAGAGACTGCCGAACAGGTCGTCGAGCGCGCTCTCGGTCCCTGCGCTTTTCTCGCGCCAGGTGCAAATGCCGCGCACGGCGCGCAGTACGCCGGCGATATCCAAAAGCGCGCGCATGGTGAGCGTCGCCCCCGCCTCGGCACGGCGCAGCGCACCGTTGACGTTTTGAAGCCCGCCGAACGACGGCGCGCCGAATTTGGCGATGAGGATATGCGCCGCTTCGGTTTCCCGCAGCAGCCTTTGCGCCTCGTAAAATTGCGTTTGCGGCTCAAGTGCAAGCGCCGCCTCGTGCGCGTCTGCACAGGCGGTAAGATTCGCGAGTTTTTCTAAAATTTTCGGAAGCTCCAATGCTTCATAATGCTTGTTCATCCGTTTTTTAATCCTTTGTTTATATTCGTGTTTATTGTATCATGTCCATACAAAAAAAGCAACGCGGCGGCAAGCGGCAAATTTTTTTCGGTTTTATGGTTTTCTTTCCGTGAAAAGTCTGATATACTGAGTTGGAACAAAAATGATCCCATATTTGACGCAAAGAAAGGAAAAGCGTTATGTTGGAAATTCTTAAAGCGTTTATCTTGGGCCTTGTGGAGGGCATCACCGAATGGCTGCCCGTCAGCAGTACGGGGCACATGATCTTAGTCGATGAATTTATAAAGCTCAATGTTTCGGATGAATTCCGCAGCATGTTTTTAGTGGTCATCCAGCTCGGCGCGATTTTAGCGGTCGTCGTGATGTTCTGGAAAAAGCTGTGGCCCTTCGGCATGAAAGAAAAAAAGCTGCTCATCAAAAAACCGATCTTTACGATGTGGTTCAAGGTCCTGGTTGCCTGCATCCCCGCCGCTATTGTGGGGCTTTTGTTCGATGAAGAGCTCGAAGCGCTGTTTTACAACTGGCAGACGGTTTCGATCATGCTCATTTTGGTCGGTATCTGCTTCATCGTGATTGAAAACTATAACAAAAAGCGTACCCCGAAAATCAACTCCATCGCCGAGATCACCTATCCGATTGCTTTCTACATCGGCCTTTTCCAGCTGATCGCCGCCATATTCCCCGGCACCTCGCGTTCGGGCGCAACGATCGTGGGCGCGCTGCTTTTGGGCGTATCACGCACCGTTGCCGCAGAGTTCACGTTTTTCCTTGCCGTACCCGTGATGTTCGGTGCAAGCGCCTTAAAGCTTGTGCAGTATGGCTTTTCTTATACGGGGCAGGAGATCGCCATTCTGCTGGTGGGGCTTGTAACGGCGTTTGTCGTGTCGCTGTTCATCATCAAATTCCTGATGTCCTATATCAAAAAGCACGACTTCAAGGTGTTCGGCTGGTATCGCATTGTATTGGGCGTCGTGGTGATCGGCTATTTCACGATCCGCGCGCTGGTCGGATAAACACAGAAAAGAGAAAACTATGGAAACGGAAGTTTTACAAGTCATTTCGCCCGATGGTACTATAAATGAAGCCGCCGTAAAAAAGGCGGCTTCTCGGCTTCTCAACGGGGAGGTTGTCGCCATCCCGACGGAAACGGTCTACGGGCTTGCGGCAAACGCCTTTGACGAATCGGCAGTCGCCAAAATATTTTCTGCAAAAGGCCGCCCGCAGGACAACCCGCTGATCGTCCATATCGCCGCCATAGACGAGCTGGCACAGCTGGTCACCGACGTGCCGGAAAGCGCCAAGCGTCTTGCCAAGGCGTTTTGGCCCGGTCCCCTGACCATGATATTGCCGAGAAGCGACCGCGTGCCCGCCGGAGTTTCGGCGGGACTTCCGACCGTGGCGGTGCGCATGCCCGTCCACCCTGCGGCAGCGGCCGTCATCCGTGCAGCCGGCGTACCGCTTGCCGCGCCGAGCGCCAACCTTTCGGGCAGTCCGAGCCCCACGAACGCGGCGTATGTGCTGGCGGATATGCGCGGGCGCATCCCGCTGATCTTGGACGGCGGCGCATGTAAGGTCGGCGTGGAATCCACGGTCGTCTCTTTGACGGGCGATGTGCCGCGCGTGCTGCGGCCGGGCGGCGTGACCGTGGAGCAGCTGCGCGGTGCGCTCGGCGAAGTCGAGGTGGATGACGCCGTGCTGCATAAGCTCAAGGACGGCGCAGTCGCCGCTTCACCGGGAATGAAATACAAGCACTATGCCCCGCGCGCGGATATCACGATCTTAAGAGGCACGTTTGAACAATTCTGTGACTACGTCGCCGGTAAGGATGCAACTGTCCTCTGCTTTCAGGGAGAGGAATCGCATTTTCCACACGCTGTGACCTATGGCAAAGCGCACGACGGCGCGTCACAGGCGGCGCGGCTTTTCGACGCCCTGCGCGAACTCGACGAGCATGGCGCGGCGACCGTGTATGCGCGCTGTCCGGAGCTCGACGGCATGGGGCTTGCGGTCTATAACCGCTTAATTCGCGCGGCGGGATTTCATTTGATAGACTTAGATCATACGGAAAAATAAAATACCAAACACAAAAGAACGGGAGAGAGCAGATGCTTTCTCCCGTTTTTTCGATTTTGAATTTTACACAAACGAAATAGAAGGAACTTCTATTCCGTTCGGGGAAACCCCGGCGAGGTTTCCCCAACGCAAAACGTCCCGCCGGGACGTTTTGCGCCCCTTCTGCGCTTTATGCAGGAATGGAATTTCGCGTCCTGCGGGACGCCGCAGCGGCTCTGCCTTTGGAATCCGCGATTTTTTGTAAAAAATCGAGTAAAACTTTTAAGGACCGTACGCAACAAATCGGGAAAAATCTCTCGTTCTCTTCCTGTTTCAAGCTGCGCGCTGCCGTCAATCCTCCATCTGCTTGCCGAGGAAGGACGCCGCGACCTGCAAAAGCTTCGTTTCCTCCGCCGTGGGCATGGAGCCGTCTTCGCGAAGCATCAGCACAACAGAGCCCGAAACGTCGCCGCTGCCGATGATCGGGAACGCCAGCGCCGCCTCCTTTTCATAGCCCGAAACGGGGTACAAGGGCGGGGTGTCGGGCGTTGCGGTGTAGGTCGCGCGATCGGTCATCAAGGCTTCAAGCTCCTCACTGACGCGGCGGTCGGCAAAATCGCGCTTGGGCGCGCCGGAGACCGCGATCACGTGGTCGCGATCCGTAATGAGCACGGGCAGCTGGATGGCGCGGTTGAGCACCTCCGCATACTGCGCGGCGATCTGCGACAGCTCGCCGATGGGCGAATACTTTTTAAAAATAACCTCGCCGTCCGCCGCGGTGTAAATTTCCAGCGGGTCGCCCTCGCGGATGCGCATGGTGCGGCGGATCTCCTTGGGGATGACCACGCGCCCGAGGTCATCGATTCTTCTGACAATGCCTGTGGCTTTCATATATAAAATCTCCTTTTTCCTTTTTTCAAAATCGTTCTGTGTTATTGTCTGTTTGATTGAAGATTTTATACCGAAAAAACAGGAAAGTTTTTTGTCGAATACCATGCGGAAAAATTTGCAAAAAAGAGACGAATATCCCGTGCAGCTAAAACAGCTTCGTCTGCCCTGTTTTGTTCGACCGCACCCGCCGTTCGGGATAGGTTTTGCTTTCGTCTGTCACGCCGCAAAGCAGAGGCGAATTCGGGTCATAGGCGGCACGGTGTTTTTCGACGGCAGCTTTGCTTCGGTTCGCGTAGCAATACACACAGCCGTTCGGGCAGGTGTCGTATACGCCGATGTCCACGCTCTCCGAACAGCCGCACATGCCGCGCTGGTTTTTTTCGGCGGTAAGATCCAGCGCACACCCGCAGATGCGTTCGATGCGCGCTTTGTCGATACAGGCGGCACGTGAAATTCCGTACACGGTTAAATCCGCCGCCTCACAGCACGCCGTCGCGCGCAGCCCGTAACGCCTTGCCGTCTCGCCGATAAACGCCGCCAGCTCGGCTGTTTCACTCTCGTTCGGCGGGCGCACAGGTACGGTTTTTATCTTTTGATATATGTCTAAAAAGCTGATCGTAACTGTGTCGGTACAGTCGGATAGCCGTTCGCACAAAGCCCGGAATGCCTGCTTATGAAATGCAGTGTCTATCCCTGTGCTAAGCAGGATCGGATCGTACCGCCAAACCACCCGCTCGCGTCCCAGACGCTCGGACAGCGCGCGAAAGGTCTGCACGATCTCTGTTTTCGGGCGCAGTCCCGGTTCGAGCGCGTGCGGATACGGCGTTAGGGTGAACTGGAAATAATAGGTATAGCCAAGACGGTCAAGCTCATCCAAATACGGCAGCAGCGGCGTGGCGTCCTTTGTCCAAAAGACGATACAATCCACGGTGTCCTCGGAAAGCGGCAGCCTTTGCACCTGCGCGGGATTCATAGGATTCTGCGTCAGCACGAACCCCGCGCGAATGCGGTTCATAAACCAGTCCGCATACCGGCCCGGAATATCCGTACGACGGGAAACGGAGAGGATCATATATCGTCCCTCCGTTTTCTATATTGCGGGCGGTACCACCGCGGCACGACGATGCGCATGTGGTCGTACCACTGCAAAATTTCGCTTGCCTGCGCGCGCATGATGTAGATCTTTTTCTCCCCGAACGGGATCGCCCACGGCAGGGAGCCAAGCGTGTTGCTCGAAATATACAGCGCCAACAGCCGCCAAAATTTCATCGGTACGTCGCCGTCAAAATACCCGTCCACCATGCCGCTTGCAAAGTTGGGTGACTTTTGCGCCGCCCAGACGATGCGATTGAATTCTTCCCACGGGTCGCCGTAGTCGCGGCGGTTGAAGTCGATGATCCACAGCTTTCCCGTACGGTCGAGCATCATGTTGCCGATGTGGAAATCGCCGTGCTGCAAGGTCTGCGGACGGTCTTTCAAAAGGCTGCGGTTTTCACGCAAGTAGGTGAAAAACGGCTCATCCTCTGCATAGCGCAGCCCGCAGGCGGTATACAGTTGGATCTTACGGTCGATTTTGCGGTTAAAACGCGTTTCCCATGGTTCGGCGTTTTCAGGTGCGGGGATAGAGTGGATCTTTTGCAAGGCGCGCCCCGCCGCGAGGCCATAGATATACTGCTGTGTTTCGGGAAAACGCCCGATCACGTCCTCTGCGTCGTCGCCGTCGATCCAAGCTTGCAGGCTGTATACGCCCTCGGCGCACAGCCCGAATTCCAGCGGCTGCGGCGTGGGCACGCCGAGCGCGAAAACACGGCGCATCAGCTCGAATTCCTGCTGTTTTTCTTCATATTGCGCACGCGGGGAAACACGCAGAAAATACCGTGTGCCGTTTTGCTCCGTCACGCAGTATTTTTTGTCGCCCGACCAGCCCTTTGTAATTTCCGTTCGAGTTGTAAAGGATCTCATACTGCTCCTTTGTGCCCATACAGAGACGAAAAAGCCCTTTGCTTTTGCGCAAAGGGCTTTGATTTGTTATGCGTTTGCGTTCAGATAATCACACGCGGCAAGGGCGGCAATGCTGCCGTCCGAAGCGGCGGTGGTCAGCTGGCGCACGGACTTTGTGCGGCAGTCGCCTGCGGCGAACAGCCCGGGCACATTCGTTTTGCACGATTCGTCCGCCACAATGAAACCGGCGTCGTCGAGCATCACCAAGTCACGGCAAAAATCGTTTGCGGGAACTTTGCCGATCGAAACGAACACGCCGTTCACGGGGAGCTCCGACTTGTCCCCTGTCTGCGTATCGCACAGTGTGAGCGACTGCAAAAGCGGTTCGCCGGAGAGTGATGCCACCGTTTTATTCAAAACGGGTTCGATGTTCGGCTTTGCTTCCATGGCACGGATCACGGCTTCTTCGGCGCGGTACTGCGTGCGGCGGTGGATCAGATACACCTTTTCGGCAACGTCGGCAAGATAGATCGCGCTTTGCAGCGCGGCGTTGCCGCCGCCCACAACGGCTACGGTGCGGTTCTTGAAAAACGCCCCGTCGCACACCGCGCAATAGGACAGCCCGCGCCCGAGATAGGACGCTTCTTCCGCAAGCCCGAGCCGGCGGTGCTTTACGCCCGTCGCGAGGATGAGCGCACGCGCCGAATAGCTTTCGCTGCCTGTCTCGACGGTAAACACGCCGTCCTGCACACGCACAGCCTGCGCTTTTTCGAGCTCCACAGATACGCCGAGTGCAGTCGCTTGGGTAAAGAGCCGATCCGAAAATTCTGCTCCGCTGATGCTTTCAAAGCCGGGATAATTTTCGACCTGCGGCGAGGTGGCGATTTGCCCGCCGACGGCTTCGTTTTCGAGCACGGTCACGGTCTTTCCCGCGCGCGCCGCATAGATCGCGGCGGTCAAGCCCGCCGTGCCCGCGCCGACGATCAGGATATCCTGCATAAATTATGCCCTTTCCGCGAAGGCCTTGATGTTGGAGGCGTTCGCAAAAGTCTCAAAGCTGTCGCCCGCGACCGACACGAGTGTCGGCGCCTGGCGCACACCGTATTTGTCCGTCAGTTCCGTATTTTCTTCCGCATCCACCACCGTGTACGCTACGCCCGCTTTGTCGAGCGCCGCTTTCGCAAGCTTGCAGTTCGGGCAGGTTTTGGTGGTGAACAAAAGCAGCTCGCCCGCTTTATTTTCTGCGGCTGCCGACGGAGCTTCCGCGCTTTCCGCAGGGACGCCGTGACGGCGCAGATGCGAGTTCGCAATGTCATACAGCTTGCGATGCTTGAATTCTTCCGCCTTGCCGTCGTTCCAGTTCTGCACCGGACGATAGTAGCCGGTGATGCGGCTGTACACTTCGGTCACACCGCCGCACTCGGGGCAGGTGTAATGCTCGCCCGTGATGTAGCCGTGCTCCTTGCAAACGGAGTAGGTCGGGGACATGGTGTAATAGGGCAGCTTGTAGTTCTCGGCAATCTTGCGCACCAGATTCGCCGCAGACTGCCAGCTCGGCAGCTTTTCGCCGAGGAAGGCATGGAACACCGTACCGGAGGTATAGAGCGTCTGCAGATCGTCCTGGATGTCCAGCGCCTCGAAAATGTCGGCGGTGAAGTCCACCGGCAGGTGCGAAGAGTTCGTGTAGTACGGGGTGCCGCAGTCGCCCGCCGCCGTAATGATGTCGGGATAACGCGCGACGTCGTGCTTCGCAAGGCGGTAGGTCGTAGACTCTGCGGGCGTCGCCTCCAGGTTATACAGGTCGCCGTACTGCTCCTGATAATCGGAAAGGCGCTCGCGCATGTGGTTGAGCACATCCTTTGTAAACTGCTGTGCACGCTCGTGGCTCAAGTCCTCGCCGATCCAGCCAGCGTTCAGGCAGGCTTCGTTCATGCCGATAAGCCCGATGGTCGAGAAGTGGTTGTTGAACGTGCCGAGGTAGCGCTTGGTGTACGGATACAGTCCCTCGTCCAAAAGCCGCGAAATGATGTCGCGCTTGACCTTCAAAGAACGCGCGGCAATGTCCATCATGCGATCAAGCCGCTTATAGAATTCTTCCTCGGTTTTGGAGAGATATGCGATGCGCGGCATGTTGATGGTGACCACGCCCACGGAGCCGGTGCTTTCGCCGCTGCCGAAGTAACCGCCGGATTTCTTGCGCAGCTCGCGCAGATCGAGCCGCAGGCGGCAGCACATGGAACGGACGTCCGAAGGCTCCATATCGCTGTTGATGTAGTTCGAGAAATACGGCGTGCCGTACTTCGCGGTCATTTCAAACAGCAGCTTGTTGTTTTCGGTCTCGGACCAGTCGAAGTCCTTGGTGATGGAATAGGTCGGGATGGGGTACTGGAACCCGCGGCCGTTGGCGTCGCCCTCGACCATGATCTCGATGAACGCCTTGTTGACCATGTCCATCTCTTTTTTGCAGTCTTTGTATTTGAAGTCCATTTCCTTGCCGCCGACGATCGCGTTTAATTCGGCAAGGTCTGCGGGAACCGTCCAGTCCAGCGTGATGTTCGTAAAAGGTGACTGCGTACCCCAGCGGCTGGGCGTATTGACGCCGTAGACGAAGGACTGGATACACTGCTTGACTTCCTTGTATGACAAGTTGTCAACCTTTACAAACGGAGCAAGGTAGGTATCGAAGGAGGAAAACGCCTGCGCGCCCGCCCATTCGTTCTGCATAATGCCGAGGAAGTTGACCATCTGATTGCACAGCGTCGAAAGGTGAGACGCAGGCGAAGAGGTGATCTTGCCGGGGATACCACCCAAGCCCTCCTGGATGAGCTGTTTTAACGACCAGCCCGCGCAGTAGCCCGTGAGCATGGACAGGTCATGGATGTGGATGTCCGCGTTGCGGTGCGCCTCGGCGATCTCGTTGTCATAGATCTCCGAAAGCCAATAGTTCGCCGTGATCGCGCCGGAGTTGCTTAAGATCAGGCCGCCGACGGAATAGGTCACAGTGGAGTTTTCCTTCACGCGCCAGTCTGTCAGATGCACGTAATTGTCCACGATCTCCTTGTAATCGAGCACGGTGGACTTCATATTGCGGATCTTTTCGCGCTGCTTTCTGTAAAGGATATAACCTTTCGCCACGTCGGCATAGTCCGCCGCGATGAGCACCGCCTCAACGCTGTCCTGGATGTCCTCCACGCCGATGAGACCGTCCTTGATCTTCTTCTCAAAATCCGCGGTGACCTTGAGTGCCAGCAGCTCGATGATATCCATGTTGTACTGCCGTTCCTGCGCTTCAAACGCCTTGCGGATCGCTTCCGTGATCTTGGAGAGGTCAAAATCCACATGTTTGCCGTCTCGCTTGATGACCTGATACATTCCTTTTCCCTCGCTTTTATTAAAAAGTTTTTATGTTTCTAAAATCGTGTTTCTCCGAAACGCCTGTATGATCTATACTATCACAGCCGCTTGGAGCTGTCAAGCCGTTTTCACAATATGTTGTTAAATTTATTCTTGCGAAACACAATATATTGTTGCTTACACATCTACGCCGCGCAGTTCCGTCTGCGGCAAAACGCTCTGCACCTTATGAAGCAGGTCGCGCATCTCCTGCGGGGAATAGGCGTGCATGGTGCCGCCCAAGATCTCGCCCGAATCGCGGAAGCCCTGCAAAAAATACCGCTTTGCGCCCTGCAGCCACTCGGCGATCGCCGTAAGATTGCCGGCGCGGTGCAGCTCGCGGACGACTGTGGTGCGGAATTCATAGTCTACGCCGCAGGACATCAAATACTGCACGCTTTCGAAAATCGGTTCCATGGAAAAATTCGGGATGCCGACCGTTTCGGCATAGCGGCTCGGGTCGTTTTTGACATCCATCGCCACATAATCCACCGCGCCGCTTTCCACGGTCCGGCGCAGACGCTCGGTCAAAAAGCCGTTGGTATCGAGCTTAGTTGTAAAGCCGAGCTCCTTTACCCTTTGAAAAAACGGGATCAGATCCGTTTGCAGCAATGGCTCGCCGCCCGTCACGCAAACGCCGTCAAGCACGCCCTTACGCTTTTTAAGAAACGCAAAAAATTCGTCCTCGGTCATCTGCGCGGGTTCGTCGGGCTCAAGCACCAGCCCTGCGTTATGGCAAAACGGGCAGCGCATGTTGCAGCCGCTCGTGAACACCGTGCAGGCGACCTTGCCCGGAAAATCCAGCAAAGTCAGGGTTTGCAGGCCGCTGATCTTCATAGCGCTCCTCCGTTCAACATAAATTTCTTTCCGCTGCACACCCGCGCGGCGGAAAGGAAAGCTTTATTATTATAGCACCACTAAATTTAGTGTGCAATCGGAAATGCGGCGAAATTTTGCGCAATATATTGTGCAGTTTGTCTAAGACGTAAAAAAGCTCCCCCGCAAGCGGGGAAGCTCTGTGCAGTTTGTTGTTTTTGCGTTCACGAACCCAGCTGCACAAGCAGTTCATGCAAAATCTCGGTTTTTTCGGGTGGATATTTTTCGAGGAATGCAGCGATCTGATCAGCGACTGCCTGTTCGCGTTCGGTATAATACCGCTCGCCCGACTCCGTCAGGCACAGCATCACGTTGCGGCGGTCGCGCCCGGTGCGCACCCGCTCGACATACCCGAAGTCCTCCAGCTCATTGATAAGCTTGGAGAGCTGCTGCTTCGTCACCTGCAATTCCGTAAGCAGAAAACTTAAAGACAGCCGCTTGTCATGCGCACGAGCAAGCAGATACAGCACATGGAATGCATGGGTGTGGATCTTCGGTCCCTGCGTTACGCGCGGGTGGCGCTGGCCTGCGCTGTAAAAGCGGAACAACAACTCGGTAAGCATTTCGGCAGCTTCCTGCCGCGCAGTTTTTGGCATCAAACCGCCCCCTATTTGTCTATAATATATACCTTTCCCTATAATCTGTCAACAAAATCACGACAGTTCACATAATGTTTACAATTTAGGCGTTGACACCCAAGGGCATTTTCCATTATGATTAGAATCAGAGGATTAAGACAACAAAATCAGAACAAAAAAGGAGGATGCGAAATGCGAAAAACCAGAGCGGAGATCATGGATTACGCCGCGAAAATGAGTTTGGAAAACACCGCGTGCAGCACCATTGATCCCGAGCTATATGAACAATATGCCGTAAAGCGCGGTTTGCGCGACAAAAACGGCGTGGGCGTTTTAGCAGGCTTAACGACGATTTCCAATGTCAAAGCATACGAAGAGACGCCGGAAGGACGCAAGCCCTGCGCCGGCGAGCTTCGCTACCGCGGCATCAATGTTACGGAGCTTGTGCGCGGCTGTATTCGGGAAAAGCGTTTTGGCTTTGAGGAGGCGGCGTACCTGCTTTTGTTTGGGGCGCTGCCGGACAAAGCGCAGCTTTCGGAGTTTTGCGATATACTTGCGACCATGCGCTGCCTGCCGCGCAACTTTGTGCGCGATGTTGTGATGAAAGCGCCGAGCAAGGACATCATGAACAGCCTGACGCGCAGCGTGCTGACGCTTTCGGCATATGACAGCAACCCGACGGAGATGACGCAGGAAAACGTGCTGCGGCAGTGCCTGTCGCTCATCAGCCGCTTCCCGATGCTCGCCGTATACGGGTATCAGGCGTACAACCACTATATCTGCAACGACAGTTTGTATATCCACCACCCCGACGCCAAGCTCTCGGCAGCGGAAAACATCCTGCGGCTGCTGCGCCCCGACAAAAAATACACCGCGCTCGAAGCACAGGTACTCGACATCGCGCTGATCTTACATATGGAGCACGGCGGCGGCAACAACTCATCGTTCACGACGCACGTGGTCGCCTCCTCCGGGTCGGACACCTTCTCGGTCATGGCGGCGGCGCTTTGCTCGCTCAAAGGGCCGAAGCACGGCGGCGCAAACATCAAGGTCGTGGAAATGGTCAAGGACATCAAGCGCCATGTGCGGGATGTGCATGACGAGGATGAGGTGCGCGCATATCTTGAAAAGCTGCTTAACCGTGAAGCTTTTGATAAAAAGGGCTTGATTTACGGCATGGGGCACGCGGTATACTCCATTTCCGACCCGCGCGCAGAGATTTTTGAGGGCTTCGTGCAGAAGCTCGCGCAGGAGAAAAAGCGCGGCGAGGATTTTGCACTGTACAGCATGATTGCGCGCTTAGGCCCGCAGGTCATCGCCGAACGCCGGCGCATTTACAAGGGCGTCAGCCCCAATGTAGACTTTTACAGCGGATTCGTTTACAGCATGCTGGACATTCCGCCAGAGCTTTACACGCCGATCTTTGCGATGGCGCGCATCGTGGGCTGGAGCGCACATATGCTCGAAGAATTGACGAATGTCGACAAGATCATCCGCCCCGCATACAAAAGCGTCTCCGGCGTAAAGCCGTATGTGCCGCTTACAGAGCGATAAGCGCCGGACGATATACAGCAAAACGAAACGGACTTCGGAAAAACCGAAGTCCGTTTTTGCTTTGATATTCTGTATTCTGTCAGAACCCACGCGAGCTGCCGCCGCCGGAGAAGCCGCCGCCTCCGCCCGAGAAGCCGCCTCCGCCGCCGCCGGAGAACCCGCCGCCGCCGGAGAAGCCGCCACCATGGAAACCGCCGCCGTGATAGCCGCCGTAAAAGCCACCGCCGCCTCCGCCCCAATGCCGGCGCGTAGCGACAATAAAGATGAGTATGAGGACCGTGAGTATCGGGAATATCGCACCCGCAAAGCGGGCCAGATCCCCGTCTGTGATCTCATAATCTTCCTCTACAGGGACATACCCGTCGGAAGGCTCCATATCATATTCGATATAGACCTCATTGACAATGGCCTTATACGCCTCCAAAAGCCCGGTGGAAAAATCGTCCGCGCGCAAATACGGTATGGCGTATGTATCGAGTATACGCCCCGTTTTACCGTCGGTCAGCCTGCCTTCAAGGCCGCTGCCGACCTCGATGCGCACCTGCCGGTCGCCGGTGGAAAGCAGCAGCAGAACGCCTGAGTCCGCGCTCTCATCGCCGATGCCCCAGCCGTTGGCAAGGTCATAGCCGTAATCCTCAATGGATGCACCGTCCAAGGATTCCACCGTCACCACGACCGCCTGCGCCCCCGTCGCACGGTACAGCGCCTCGCCCAGAGCTTGCATCTCCTGTGCATCCTCGGCGTTTAAGCAGCCCGCGAAGTCGTTGACGAAAAAGCCACTTGTCGGCTCGGGGTATTCCGTTCGTGCCGCCGAAGCGGGCAGCACCAAAAGCGCCGCCGCCAAAAGCCCCAGCACAAGCGCCGAAATTCGTTTCATTCTTCTCCTCCAAGCCCCGGGATCAGTCGAAGCTCACTTCCGGAACGGTTTGTGACTCTTCAGACGCCTCGAAATAATCCACCTGCTCAAAATTACCGATGCTTGCAATCAGCGAGGACGGGAAACGCTGGATCCGTGTATTGTATTCACGCGCCATATCGTTGTACGTGTTGCGTGCCTGCACAATGCGGTTTTCGGTGCCCGCCAGCTCATCCTGCAAATTGATGAAATTTTCGCTTGCCTGCAGTTCCGGGTAGTTTTCCACCACCACGAGCAGCCGCGAGAGCGCGGAATCCAGGGCGCTGTTTGCCGCATTGAGCTCGTCGACCGTGCTCGCGCCCGCGAGCGCCGCGCGTGCGTCGGCAAGGGCGGTATAGACCTCTTCCTCATGCGTGGCGTAAGCCTGCACCGTGCTGACCAGATTCGGGATCAGGTCGGCGCGTCTTTGCAGCTGGCTTTGCACGTTTGCCTGCTGTGCCGTCACCTGCTCGCGTGTTTCCACAAGCCCGTTGTAAGTGGACATGATCCAGCCCACCGCGGCGATCACGACGACCGCCACCACGGCAAGCGCGATCCAAAGAGACTTTTTGCTTTTCATATTTTTCCTCCTGCTGCGGCAATGCGCCGCAAAATTATACGGGGGATCGCTTATTCAAATCCGTTGGGATTCTGCTTCTGCCAGCGCCATGAGTCCTCGCACATCTCGGCAAGGCCGCGCTTTGCCTGCCAGCCGAGCACCTCTTTCGCCTTGGTGGGATCGGAGTAGCAGGTGGCGATGTCGCCGGGGCGTCTGCCGACGATCTTATACGGGATCTTTACGCCGTTTGCTTCTTCAAAGGCATGCACGATGTCCAAAACGCTGTACCCGACGCCGGTGCCGAGGTTGAAGATCTGTACACCGCGTTTGCCGGACAAAATATTGTCGAGCGCCTTGACATGCCCCTCCGCGAGGTCGACCACATGGATGTAATCGCGCACGCCGGTGCCGTCCTTGGTGTCGTAATCGTCGCCGTAGATCGAAAGCTCAGGCAGCTTGCCGACTGCGACCTGCGTGATGTAGGGCATAAGGTTATTCGGGATCCCGTTCGGATTTTCACCGATTCTGCCGCTTTTATGCGCCCCGATCGGGTTAAAATAGCGAAGCAGTGTCACATTCCAGTCATTGTCCGCCTTGTAAATGTCTTCCAAAATGATCTCGATCATGTATTTGGTCGTGCCGTAGGGGTTGGTCGTGCCGCCTGCGGGCATGGTTTCCTTGAGCGGAGAGACGTTGTGCATGCCGTACACAGTCGCGGATGAGCTGAAAACGATGTTTTTGCAGCCGCAGTCGCGCATGACCTCACAGAGCGTCAGCGTGCCGCCGATGTTGTTGTCATAATATTCCATCGGCTTTTGGCAGGATTCGCCCACCGCTTTGAGCCCCGCGAAATGGATCACCGCGTCGATCTTGTTTTCCTTGAAAACGCGCGTCATCCCCTCGCGGTTGCGGATATCACACTCATAGAATTTCAGTTCCTTGCCGCACAACTCGTTGATGCGTTCGAGCGACTTGGGACTGGAATTGTAGTAGTTATCCACGATGACGGCGTCATACCCCGCCTCAGTGAGTGCGATGCAGGTGTGCGAGCCGATAAAGCCCGTGCCGCCTGTTACCAGAATTGCCATTGTACATTCCTCCCGAAATATAATGCTTTTAAGCTGTAAGCTGCGTACCGCTGTAATAGCGGGACAGGATCTCCGTATATTCTGCGCCCGTCGCCGCCATACGGTCCGCGCCGCGCTGGCTCATGCCGACGCCGTAGCCGATGCCGTAGACCTCGAACAGAAACTCATTGGTTTCGCTCTGGTACATCACCGAGAAGCACACGGACGGCAGGTTTTTCCCCGCCATGACCACGTCTACAAACTCCCTGCCCGAAATCTCGCGGTCGCCGACACGGATGGTGTGCACGTAGCCCGTGCCCGTATCCACCGCGCCGTCGTGCTCCGTTACCTCCAGCCAGTCGGCGGTTTCCTCGCCGAGCGTGATGCTCGCGTCATAGGCTTCTACGAGCTCCCGGATCTCGTCTGCGGGGATGATGAGCTGTGTTAAGTACCCGTCCTCCGTGCGGTCGGAAATGCTGTCCGCCGCGCGCAGATACGCATAGCTCGTACCGAACACCGTCTCACAGGCGGCGGTCCTGCCTGCCGAAAGACGGAAGAACGGTGTGAACGCCGGCGCGCCGTTGAAGCTCAGATATTCCCCGAACACCGCGCGTACCGCATTGTAGACCTCTTCGCTGTAATCGTCGGCAAGCGTAACGCCCGTGATTTTCCAATTCGTATTGCGGTATTTGAGATAGGTGTATATCGCCACCGTCTGCGCCTTGAGCGCTTCGGTATTATAGGTGCTGTCCATTTCCGCCTCGATCATGCGGGCGACCGCCTCTTTGGCGTCGAGCGTCCTGCCGTTGACGATCATATCCGACGGGATCTCGTCGCCCGTGGCGGTGCTGCTGCCGGTCGTGTCGATCGCGACGCCGGCTGCACTGGCGGTGGTCGTTTCGGCTGGTGTTTCCTGCACGCCGTTCAACATTTCATTGTAAATAAATTCCGAGATCGTCACCGTGTCGGTCACGACCGGCGCAATGGTCGTATCGGGCTGTTCCGTCACGATAGGCGGCTGCGTGGTATTTTGCGCTTCGCGCGCGCGGCGTTCGCGCACAAAGAAGATGCAGCCCACCGTAACCGCTGCCGCAAGCACCAGCGCAATAACAGACATCGTCACCTTACCGGCAGGCTTTGAAAGAAAGCCGCCGCCGCTTTTCTCATTCCCGGCGTCCGCCACCTCAATGCCGACCATACCCTTGCCCGCCGCTTTTTCACCGATCAGCTCCACGAGCTCCTCGGCGGCGTCGTGCAGGAAGCTGTTCTCGGTCTCATCGTCCTCTTTATAGAGCTTGCGCACCACGGCGGTCTTGTCATCCGCCACCGTGACACAGACATACGTGCCGCCCTCGGCGTCACACACATCGGAAATGCACGCGCCGAACGTTGCGTTTGACAGCTCCTTGGCGGATTTTGCCAGCAGCGCAGCGTAGTCGGTCATGCTGTAATCCCCCTTGTCCTCGACATGGGGTGTAAACAGGAAGAACGTTTCAAAGTCCGGCGTGTTTGCGCCGAGCGAACGGATGATCTGCGCGCTCGGGGTGCTGCTTACAGCGACCGTAGCATTGTTTTCACGCAGCAGATTCACCGTGCGGCGCACAACTTCACTTGCTGTGGCGGACACCGCAGGCGCCTCATGCTTTTCGGGCACAGCGTTCTCCGTCTTGACCAATTTACGCATGAGATACGGCACCAGCCCGTTTTTGAGCACGGGCGTAAGGCTTTCTTCTTCCAGCGGCAAAAACACAATGATCTGTTTGCCCTTTTCCACGGCAAGGCCCGTATAAAGACCGTCCGAATTCGGGAACAGCGCGGCGTTTTTCGGCACGCGGGCGATCTTTTCGATCTCCTCGAGCGGCAGCCCCGTATTTGCGGACAGGCGTTCATAAAGCGCCCTGTCTTCGACCGTCGCAAGCGACAGCGCCGCACACAGCTTTGCACGGGTGGCATTGTACTTCGCGCCGTCCACGGCAAGCACGATCACGCCCTGTGCCTTCAGCGCCTCGGCAAAGGCGGGCAGCAGCGTTTTGAGCGTCGGATACGTTGCAAACGCCGTATCCGTATCGCTAAATCCGCTGAGCGTGCCGGAGATGCGCACCAGCAGATGTGCGTGTGCATTGTCCGCCGTCAGCGCGAGCAGTTTCATATCCATGTTCTTTCATCCATTCCTTATCTTCGGATTACGGCATCCATTTTTCAGCGTCCGCATAGGGGTTCGTGATCCCCTGCTTGTCATACCACGCCTGCGGGTAGCGCGGCGAAGCATTTTCCACCGCGAGGCTCGTGTCCACCGTCGTGCTCTCGCCGTCGCGCACCATCCTGCCGATGACGACCAGGCGCGCGTCCGAGAATTCATAGGTGCACGTTTGCAGTGTCAAAAGCTTGTCGCCGGGCTGAATGTCCACGCCGGTCGTATACAGCTTACGCTCATCCACCGCGGCGATATATTCCATGAAGTTTTCCTCCGAGCCGAAGTCCGTCACGGTATAGTTGAAGATATACCCGTTGTCGTCGTCCGCCTGGCTGTTTGTGATGATCACGGCATACACCTTAAAGGTGTAGCTGCGGTACAGCGTATCGAACTGAATGATCGGCGACTCCTGGAAGCCTTCTATGGTCTTGTACTTGGTGAGATCGGCGAACACCAGCCCGTCGCTCATATGGTGCCCGTAAATAATGGTGTTCTGCCCGAGGTATTTCGGATCGTTGCGGTAGTCCATATACGGGCAGCCGTAGCGGCTGTAATTGCCGTAAAAATCTTTTTTCAGGTATTCGCCGTTTTCCTCGCTTTGCACCACCTGCACATCGACGATGGAATTCGGGATCCGGATCCAGCCGACCAGATCCTGATTGATCGCATACAGATAGGCGTATTTTGCCATCATGCCCTCGGGAAGCTGGATATTAGGATACTGCGCGAAGAATTCCGCCCACACATCGCTCTCGCTGTCAACGGTATCCTCCGCAATGATCTGCCCGGTGATCTCTGCCTGCTGCGCTTTTGCAGCATGGCTTTGATAGGCGTAAACGCCGAAATAGACGCCGCAGGCCACAAGCGCAAGCACAGACAGATCGACGATCACCTTGCGGATCCCTTCGCCGACGGTGTCGCGCTTATTCGGGAAAATTTTGCGCAGCCCGCTTTTGAAAATCTCATTAAAAGTCCGGTACTGCTTTTCCTCGGCGGGTGCTTCTTCCGTTTCGGTTTGCGCTTTTGCTTCGGTTTCCCGTGCCGCTTCCGCCGGTGCTGCGGCAGCGGGGGGATCGGCTTCGGGCTGCTTTTGCAGATCGGCGAACCCCTCATACCGGTCGGTCACATCGACAAATTGGCTCTCATCCGACAAAAACTTGGCTTTGCGGGTGGTCTTTTCGCTTTCCTGTTCGTTTTGCATCACCGAACGCAGCACGTCGTTATAAATGCTTTTGTAATTCTCCGCTTCACTCGGCGTTTCGGGCGCTGCCTCGGCGGAGGATTCCTCTTCGGCGGGCGTCTGTGCCGGTTCGGGCGGCGGTTCTATATCCCGCAGGGAATCAAGCAGCGCAGCAACCTCAGGGTCGGTCTCGTCCGTATCCGGCTGCACTTTATCTTTGAGCTCATCGAAGGAAAGCATATCCTCCGCATGTTCTTTTTCGTTTTTCGGCATCAACCCTCACCTCTCGGGTACCATTTTTCATCGTCCTTATACGGGTTTTCGATCCCGTATTTGTCATACCAAAGCTGCGGATATTTCGGATTCGGATTCACCGTCGCCTGAGACGTATCCACCGATTCGTCCTCGCCCTCGCGCACGAGCCGCGCCATCACGACACAGCGCGCATTTTCCTGCTTGCTTGTGATGTCCATATCCCGCGTGCAGGTGGAAAGCGTCAGGATCTTATCCGTCGGCAGCACCTCCACGCCGGTATCATACAGGCTGCGCTTGGCGACCTCGTCGATGAACTCTTCAAAGCTCGACTCCGTCATGAACGGGTAAATGTAATTGAATACATAGTTGTTGTCAAGCTCCGGAGACGCCGTCGTCAGGAACACGGCGAACACCTTCCATTTGTGGTCGGCGTAGATCGTGTTGAACTCGATGACGGGCGCAGTCTTATAAAACTCGATATCCTTATATTTCTCCAGATCGGAAAACATCGTAGAATCCAGATAGTTATGCCCGTACAAAATGGTGTTCACATTCAGGTCTTCCGGGTCGTTGCGGTAATCCATGAACACCGTGCCGCGGCGCAGATAATTCTTATAGAAATCCCGGCGCAGATAATACTCGTTGTCGTCGCTCTGCATCACGGGATGGTTGATCGCGGTATTCGGCACCGTGATCCAGCCGACAAAATCATTATTCTGGTTGTAAAGCTCCCGGTATTTCGGCTGTACCCAGGAAGGTTCGTCCGGATAGTTTTCTTCGGACTCCGTCACGAGCGCGGCGAGCTCCTCGGTCTGGTTTTTGTTCTGGTAAAGCTCGACAAAATACTTGACGCACACCGCCCCTGACACGAGCAGGATCAGGACCGCAAGGATCGTGATGACGCGGTTGGCCGTTTTGCCGAAGCGGGTCTGTTTTTTTCGCTTTCTCGGGCGCAGGGCTTGTTCGTTTTGTGTGCTCATGCGTCTAAGAACCTCCCCAAAGCTGCAAGCGCATTATCCGCCGAAGCACGGCGGTTATGATCACGGACATGATCTGCAAAATGGTTGCGGTACTCGTGCACTTCCACGCGCGTGCGGTCTGCAACAGCGATATATACAAGCCCCACAGGCTTTCCTGTATTGTCGGAATCGGGACCTGCGATCCCTGTGACCGCGACCGCTACATCCGCTTTTGACACGGCAAGCGCACCGAGCGCCATTTCCCGTGCGGTCTGCTCGCTGACCGCGCCGAATTCGGCAAGCGTTTCCTCGCGCACGCCGAGCAATTCCGTTTTGATGCGGTTGGAATAGCAGACGATGCCGCATTCGAACACCTCGGATGCACCGGCAATATCGGTGATGCGCTTGGCGATCCAACCGCCCGTGCATGACTCCGCCGTGACGAGTGTTTTATGCTGTACTTTTAATTTTTCTACCGCCTGTTCCTCAAGCGTCATGTTATCGACCGTTCCTTATGATCTCAAATTTCGCATCCTGCGCCGCGCGGGTAACGAGCGCTTCCACATCGAGCTTCTGTTCCGCTGCTTCCACAAGCGAAAGCGACGGGCGCGTGCGCGGGTGGCGCGGTGTAAAGACCGTGCAGCAATCCTCATACGGGCGGATAGAGATGTCAAACGTCTCGATCTGCCGCGCGCGGACGATGATCTCATCTTTGTCCATACCGATGAGCGGACGGAACACGGGCAGTGTTGCCACGGCGTCCGTGCAGCCTAAAGCGAGCACGGTCTGGCTTGCGACCTGCCCCACGCTTTCGCCCGTAATGAGCGCGTCACATTTTTCGCGCCGTGCGATGCGTTCGGCAATGCGCATCATGAACCGCCGCATCACCAGCGTGAACAGCGCTTCCGGGCAGTTGTCGCGGATCTGCTCCTGTATTTCCGTAAACGGCACGGTGTAAAGCCCGATGTCGCCGGAATACCGTGCGACCTGTTCGAGCAGGTCGTGCACCTTCATTTCCGACTGCGGCGAAGTGTACGGGGGCGATGCAAAATGCACCGCGTCAAGCACGATGCCGCGCTTGGACATCATCCACCCCGCAACCGGGCTGTCGATGCCGCCGGAAATGAGCAGCATCGCCTTGCCGCCCGTGCCGACGGGCATGCCGCCCGCGCCTTTGATCTGGTCGCAGTGGATGTATGCCGCGTGCTCGCGCACCTCGACCGTGACGATCTTTTCGGGATGGTGCACATCCACGTGCAGATGCGGGAAGGCTTCCAGCAGCTTTCCGCCGACTTCACGGCTGATCTCAGGCGAGGTAAGCGCAAAAGTCTTATCCGAACGCTTAGATTCCACCTTGAACGCGGAAATGCCCGCCAGATCTTCCCGGAGATATGTGCTTGCCGTTTCCAGGATCGCATCCATACGCTTTTCCACCGCAGCGGCACGCTGGAATGCAGCAATACCGAACACGCGGCGCAGGCGTTCCACCGCCTCATCCGTATCGAAATCCGATCCCGTCGGTTCTATTGTAATCGTAGATTGTGAACGGTTTATGACGAAATGTCCCAAATCTCGGAGGCGCCGTTTGATATTTTTTACCAAAACGCTTTCAAACGTCGCCCGGTTAAGTCCCTTGAGCGCGAGTTCTCCGTTTTTGATGAGTATGATTTCCTGCATGGTCTTATGTTCCTTTTTTTCCGATTGTGTTTAAAACATCCGCCACAGCCGACGCGCAAGCGTCGATCTCGGTTTCTGTCGTCTCGCGCGAGAGGCTGATGCGCAGCGCCGTGTCTATGCGCTCCGGAGAAAGCCCCATCGCCGTGAGCACCGCGCTGCGATGCCCGCGCGAGCACGCAGAGCCCGCCGAAACGCAGACCTGCCGTTCGGACAGCGCGTTGACGCCGACCTGCGCAGGCACGCCGCGCAGCGAAACGTTAAGAATATACGGCAGTGCATCGGCCGGGGAATTGATCTGCACCCCCGAAAGCGCCGACAAATGTTGTGTAAGCCTGTCGCGCAGCGCGCACACATGGGCAAGGTGCGCCGTGCTGTCACCGTAAGCGCGCACCGCTGCCGCAAACGCCGCAATGGCGGGCATGGGCTGCGTACCCGAACAAAGTCCGTTTTCCTGACCGCCGCCGAGGAAATAAGGCTTGATGCGCACACCCTTGCGCACATACAAAGCCCCTGCGCCTTTGAGCCCGTGCACCTTGTGTGCACTGATGCTCAGCAGGTCAATACCGCACTTTTTCGGCACGATGGGCAGCTTCAAAAAGCCCTGTACCGCGTCCACATGCACCAGTGCGGGTGATTTCTTGGCGCGCACGATGCGTCCAAGCTCTGAAAACGGCAAAACGCTGCCCACCTCGTTGTTGACCGCCATAAGGCTTATGAGCACGGTTTGCTCGTCCACCGCTTCGGCGATCTGCTCGGCGGTGATATGCCCGTTTTTATCCGGGTGCAATCGCACGACCGTAAACCCCCGCGTTTCAAGCGCGGACATACACTGCTCGACGCTCGGGTGCTCCATGGCGGAAGTCACGATCTTCCCGCTGCGGTATCGGGCCGTGGCGCCGAAGATCGCCGTGTTGTTCGCCGCCGTACCGCTCGGGGTAAAGACGATCTCGCCGCTTTCGGCGCGAAGGCTGTCCGCGATCGTTTTTCGCGCGCGTTCGAGCAGCTGCTGTGCCGCCATACCGTTTTGATGCAAAGATGACGGATTGCCGAAATGCTCGGTCATCGCGTCCACGGCGGCAGCCACTGCCTCTTGGCAGGGCTTTGTGGTCGCGCTGTTGTCCAGATAACATTCCATGCGGCGGCTCCTTTCTGCGGCGTTTTGCGGAACCCTATGATTCCGATTTTATATTATACACGAGGAACGCCCTTTTGGCAAACAAAAACCGTGATTTCTGCGGTTTTTTTCGTATATTTTCGGCGTGACTGCAAAATCTATCCACGAGGTGAACGATATGGGGAAACCAAAGTCCAAACGAAGCCGGATCCGGCTCTTTTCTTTTGCGGCGGCGGTCGTGCTTGCGCTGTCCGTCTTTGCCATAGCCGGTACGGTGCGTGCGAACCGGTATGAGCGGCAGCTGCGCGCTTCGGGCGAACGGGCGCTCGCAGAATTGGACGATTCCTTAAGCAGTATGCAGACGAACCTGCAAAAGGGCGTGTATGCCAACACCGCACCGATGCTCGGCACAATGGCGACCGAGCTTTGGCGCGAAGCGACATCGGCAAAAAGCAGCCTTGCGGTCCTGCCGCTTTCGGACACACGGCTTGACAACACGTACAAATTCCTGTCGCAGGTCGGTGATTTTGTCATGTCTTTAAGCCGCAAGGTGGAGGCAGGCGAGCAGATCACCGACGACGAACGGCAGCAGATGTTTGCGCTTTTGGATTTTGCAGAGACCTTAAGCACGCAGATCTCCGATATGCGCACACAGCTTTACGAAGGGTTTTTGGACTTTACCGCTGCAGAAAACACGCTCGCTGCGGATACCGAACAGATCGGCACGCTTTCCGGCGACATGGAGGATACCGAGCAGGCGCTGACGGAATATCCGTCGCTCATCTATGACGGCCCGTTTTCGGATCATATCAATCAGATGGAATCCGAGCTGCTAAACTCAGCCGAGGAGCTCACGCAGGAGCAGGCGCACGAACGTGCGGCGGAGATCCTGGGGCTCAACAAAGATGCGCTGACCTTTGTTGGCACGGAGGAGGACAATTCCGCCGCTTACGTGTTCGGGACAGAGGACTCGACCATTGCCGTTACAAAGCGCGGCGGGTATTTGCTGTATCTGCTTTCAGGCAGCTTTGTCGGAGAAGCAACGCTTCAATATGAGGATGCGCGCACTTACGCCGCCGACTTTCTGACGCACTGCGGGTTTACCGACATGCAGGAAAGCTATTACACCGTCTCCGACGGCATTTGCACCATAAACTACGCCTACACGGAAAACGGCTATATCTGCTACCCGGACCTTATCAAGGTCAGCGTGAGCCTTGCGGACGGCACGGTGCTTTCGGCGGACTGCCGCGGTTATGTGATGAACCACAAGGCGCGCACCTATACCGCACCCGCAGTGACGCGCGAAGCGGCAGAGGCGAATGTCAGTCCCCTTTTGACGGTCACAGACACGCGCCTTGCCGTGATCCCGACCGACAGCGGCGGGGAAGTGCTCACCTATGAATTCCACTGCAAAAACGAAAGCGACGAGGAATTCTTAGTCTATATCAGCACGCAAACGGGCTATGAGGAAGAGATCCTGCTGCTTTTGTATGCCGACGACGGCGTTTTGACAAAATGAATAAATCAGATTTTTCGGCAAAAAATAGAGACGTCCGAAAACGTAAAAAAGAGGGACTGACTATGAAAAAAACCATTTGGATCCTGGCGGCGGTCGCCGTTGTGCTCTGTGTGTTCTTAGCGGCATGCGGCGGCAATGACGACAATGCGGGTACGGATTTGATGACGGATGCACAAGACATGATGACCCACGCGGGCGACGCGGTCTCCGACGCCGGAGACGCCGTGGGCGAAGCGGCACAGGATGCCGGAGACGCCGTGGGCGATGCGGTTTCCGACGCAGGCGATGCGGCCGGCGATCTTGTGTCCGGTGCGGGCGACGTTGCGGAAGATCTCGTTACGGGCGCGGGCGACGCGGTCTCGGACGCGGTAAGCTGACGATCAACGCGCCGGCAAAAGCACAAGGGGATGCCGCGCATACGGCATCCCCGTTTTTCGATAAAATCCCGACCGGGCGCCCGTTTTGAAAGAAACGGGCGCCCGGTCGTAATAAGGGTTTGTTTTTACAGCTGCAGCGCTTAAAAAATTTGCCGCTTGTAGCCGAGGAAGGCTTCGCCGAGCATGAAATCATGCGCGCGCGGGCGGGGCTCTTCAATGGGAATTTCCGCAAAGATCGTCCCCGGGCTGCCGCCCAAAATGCACACACGGTCGGACAGCTTGACCGCCTCGTCCACATCGTGTGTGATGAACAAAGTCGTCAGCTCGATGTCGCGCATGATGTCAAGGTACCATTCATGAATGGCGCCCTTGGTGATGGTATCCAGCGCACTGAACGGCTCGTCGAGAAGCGCGATGCCGTCGGACGCAAGGTAGGTGCGCAAAAGCGCCGCGCGCTGGCGCATACCGCCCGAAAGCTTGTCGGGATACTTTTTTTCCGTTCCCGCAAGCCCGAACCGCGCAAAATGCGACGCCGCCTGCTCGCGCGCCTCTTTTTTCGGCACGCCGCGCAGCATCAAGGGCAGCGCGACGTTGTCAAGCACCGTGCGAAACGGCAAAAGCAGATCCTTTTGCAGCATGTAGCTGATCTTGCCGGGTATACCCGTTGTTTCCGCACCGTTTACATACACGTGCCCGCTGTCGGGCTGCATAAGCCCCGACAAAATATTGAACAGCGTCGTCTTGCCCGCGCCGCTGATCCCGAGCAAACAGACAAGCTCCCCTTTTTGCAGGGAAATGCCCACATCCTCGAGCACCTTGTGGTCACCGAAGCTTTTAGAAATGTGCTCGGCGCGCAGCACCGCGTCAGGAGAGATAGGCATTCGTATACCCCGTTCCTGCGGGCAGCTCTTTTTCGATAAGCCCGTTGTCCCAAAGCCAAGCGTAAAATGCATCCCAGCGCGCGGGATCGATGTAGCCCCACTGTTCGACCTCCGCCTTATACTGCTCGGAGATCCACTTCTGGCTTTCGGTCACAAGCTCCAGCGAGTCGCGAAGCGACCCGGTGGTGTCGCCGTCCACAAGGATCTGCGCCGCCTCTTCGGGATTGTCGATCGCGTATTCATAGCCTTTGCGTAAAGCGTTCAGGAATGCCCGCGTCTCGTCGGGATGCTCTTCCAAAAACGTATTGTTTGCAATGAGAACCGGCGTGTAGTAGTCGAACACGGGGTCTATATCTCTGAAATTGAAATAGTCAAAATCCAAACCCGAAAGCTCGGCCGCGATGCAGCCCCAGCCGTAAAACACCCAGATCGCGTCCGTCAAATGCTCGCGCAGGGCGCCCGCTTCATCGGTAATGGTGTTCGGAATCAGATTCACCTTGTCAAAGTCCCCGCCGTCGCGCTCAACGACCGCGCGCAGCGTGGCAAGCTCGATGGGCGAATCCCAGGTGGAATAGGTGTGGTTCTCCAGGCCCTTCGGTCTGTCCATCCCCTCGCCCGCGCGCGAGATGATACCGGAGGTATTATGCTGCAAAAGCGCGGCGACCGCCGTAACACCTAAAGGCTCGTCGGTCACAAACGCTGCGGCAAGCGTATCCTGCGCTTCTACGGCAAACTGCGCCTGCCCCGCTGCGCACATGGCTGCCGCGCCCGTTTCCGGCGGCTGCACCACGGTCACGGAAAGTCCCGCTTCTTCAAAATAGCCCTTGGCAAGCGCCACATAAATGCCGGTATGGTTGGTATTCGGCGTCCAGTCGAGCGACAGGGTGATCTCCGTCAGGTCCCCGCTCGACTGGCCGCTGTTCGTCTGATCCCCTGCGCACGCCGCCATTGAAAACAGCATTGCTGCACACAAAAGCAGTGCGCCGAGTTTTTTTAAAGTCGATTTCATTTACGCTCTTTCTCCTTTCGTTCCCACGGCATCACAAGATACCGCAGCAGCGTCACGCCCCACATCAGCAAAAGGCTGATGAGCGTGATGAACAAAATCACGGAAAACATCTTGTCAAACGCATATGCTTTTTGCACACGCGTCATATATACGCCCAAGCCCTCAAAGCCGCCGAGCCATTCCGATATGACGGCGCCCACCACCGCGTAGGAAGCGGAGACCTTTAAGCCCGCAAAAAACGAGCCGAGCGCCGAAGGCATCAGCACATGGCGGAAGATCTTAAGTCTGCCCGCGCCCATACTGCGCAGCAGATTGACCGCATCCGCGTCGGCACTGCGGAAACCGTCCAGCAAGCTCACGGCGATCGGGAAAAAGGTCGTGATGACGACCAGCGTGATCTTCGGCGCCATACCAAAGCCCATCCACAGCACCAAAAGCGGCGCGATGGCGATGGTCGGGATGGTCTGCGTGATGACCAGCACCGGGTAAAGCGCCTTGTAAAGGAACGCAAAGCGGTTCATCAACGCCGCCAGCACAAAGGCGAGCAGCACCCCGATAGAGAGCCCTGCGAACGCCTCGCACAGCGTCACGCCCGCATGCTGCAAGAGCAGCGGGAAATCCGAAACGAATGCATCGAGCACCGCGCGCGGGGACGGCAGCATGAACGCCGGCACCCACGAAAAGCCCGTCGCCGCCGCCCAAAGCGCCACGACCACAAGCAGCGCCGCGATGGGTGAAAGCTTATTTGTGATGTTTTGTAACTTTTTCGTCAATGGTCAGCACCCCGCCCTCGGGCTTGTACGAAATTTTGACATAGGCGGAAACCGACGGCGCACCTGCGCGCACGGCTACGTGCTGGCACTCGCGGACGATCTCCATGAGCTGATCGTAATCCTCGCCCTCGATGGTCGTCTCAAAGGGGCCGACAGAATAGTGAAGTCCCGTGGACGCGATATAGTCGATGACCTCATCTACGATACGCACGACTTCTTTCGTGTCCTGCACGCCGGGCAGGACCTGGATAGCTACGCTTGCTTTCATTGTTTTTTCCTCCGTTTGCAAAAAAATAAGCCTTACGGCAAGCTGTCGTAAGGCTTTCGATGTTTTCACGCAAAACAAAAAGCTTCCTACGGCGGCATTACCCGCATCAGGTCGTAGGGTCAAAGGAGCGCTATCCTTTATCTCAGCCGGCTTGGCGCCAGCCCCCCTGTTTCTTGTCATAAGACTTTATATGCAGTATAAACCGGATCACCCAAAAAGTCAACTGCCGAATTTTTGCAATAGCTTGTGTTCGTACAGATGGTTTGTAAATATTTGTAAGATTTATTCGCTTGACGCGCGCCGTGCTTTCCTGTACTATGAGGATAGAGAAAGTTCTGCCGCAAGGCAAGGAGGATACCATGGATCAACCCAACAAATTACCGAACACTCCCGCAACGGACGATACGCAGCCCAGCCCGGCGGCAAATGCGTCTGCGGAACAAGCATACCCTGCGCAGCAGCCTTCTGACAGCGCACAGCAAGCGCCTTACGGCGCGGCAGGGCAAGCCCCCTACGGTGCACAGCCCAATCCTGCACAGCAGACGCCTTACGGTGCGGCAGGGCAAGCCCCCTACGGTGCACAGCCCAATCCCACGCAGCAGCCCTACGGTGCGGCGGGGCAAGTTCCCTACGGCGTGCAGCCGAATCCCGCACAGCAGCCGTATATCCCGTATGGCACTGCGCAACAGCCGTATCCGTATATGGCGGCACAGCCGCAAAAGAAAAAGCTTTCCGCCGGCAAGATCGTCGCCATTGTAGTTTCCGTCCTTGTCGTGCTCGGCCTCCTGTTCGGCGTCGGTGGTTTTCTGTTCGCACGCAAGGCACTCTCGCCCCAAACCCAGCTTGCGGCGTATGCCGAGTCCGGGGATTTCGCCACACTGATGGGGGTCTGCGACCTGTACGATACGTTTTTGATGAGCATCGGCGATACGGCGGGCTTGCAATCGTGTTTTGCAGAGGTCACGCGCGATCCCGACCTCTTTTATAATACCTTCCCCTCCACAAGCTGCGCGGACATCTACGAAAACGCTTTTGCCTGCTATAATACATTCATGGCAGACTACTTCGTGCTGATGCTACAAAACGGGGATTACGACAACTACGTGCGCATCTTTACGGAAAAGATGCTGGAATATGACCCTGTAACCGAGTATTATTACATGACCTCAAGCACATTCGTCTATTATATTGATAATGACTATTTTGTGCCGTCCGAGGAACAGGCGCAGGTGATCGTGCGCGGTTTTGACGCGCTGATTGCCGCTTCCACCTCATATGAGGAAATGTATCTGAATCTTGAGGAATACTACGACTGCTGTATGGCTCTGGGGCTGCAGGAGCAGGCGTATGCCATCGCCGAACAGATGCATCAATTCGAGAGCGCAAATACAGGCTGGGCAGCCGCATAACGCCGATCGGCTTTTTCCATGTACGAAAACCCGCCCCGCACATCTTTGGATGTGCGGGGCGGGTCATTTTTTCACGGCTGCCGCAATACGGTTTATTGTTCCGCGTCGTTCTGCACGTTTTCTTCCTCGTGCTCCACTTCGATGCGCAGGTTCAAATACGAAAACAGGCACACCGCAAGCCCGATGACCGCCAGCGGGATCGCGCCGTAAATAAACTGCATCGCGCCGCACACGACGCCCGCAAGCAGCACGGCAAGCCCCACCATGGACTTGAGGATCGCCAAAACCAATTTTTTCTTCTCAAGCATCTTCCATACCCCTTTCTAATGCTTTCATCTGTACCATACCACATGGCGCTTCGCGTGTCAAGGCACGCACGGTTTTTCGACAAGCGAGATGCCTTTGCATATTTTTCTCGCCGCTTACAGCAGGAAAAAGCCGACCGCGCCGCAAAGCATCCCGATCGCCGCGCCGCAGAGCACGTCACGCGGGAAATGCACCCCGCCAACCACACGAACGACGGCGAGCAGCACGCCGAGCACGGACAGCACGATTCCGGCAGGCACAAACGTATAATAAAAGGCAAACGCGATGACAAACACCGAAAACACATGGCGGCTCGGAAAGGATTCACCCCGCTTGTCCTTTTGAAGCAGCGGCTGAAATTTAAGCGCCTCATACGGGCGTTTGGCATTGATGAGGCGGCGCAGAACGCTCACCACCGCGAACGACACGCCCGGCACGAGCACGCACCGCCAAAAGCGCGTGTCCCGCGTAAAGAAAAGCACGCAAAGCAGCACGGGATAGGCGCAGTACACGAGTGCCGTCAGCACCTTGTCCGTCATGCGCAGCGCGCGCAGAAGCGCCTGATGCTTTTGAAAGGGTTCGGCCAGCCGCATATACTGTTCCCGCGTCATACACGCCATTCCTTTCGCTTTCGTTTAAGCTCAGTATACCAAATCCCGCACCGCTGCGCAACAAAAAAGAGGGGACACACAAACTACCAAAGCTGCTTGTTCCCCTCTCTGACAATATAGAAAAGGTCAGCACAGCACAAAACGAAACAAAAACACAGCACCGAAAGTTCTGCTTTCGTTTGTAGGGGCGGGTCTCTGCGCCCGCCCGTATGAAACTAAGATTTTGCAGTTTGTTGTGGCGAAAAACAGACATATGGTTTTCTTGAAAGACCTAAACCGTTGTCTCGTCGAACTGTCCTCGGGCGGGCGCAGAGACCCGCCCCTACAGATGTGTGCTGTTTTCCGTTTTGCGGAAAGCCGCGCCACCGCACATCTGACCTATGCCTTCTAAATTCTGAACTCTGTTCGCGGGCGGGCATAGAAATGCACTGAACGCGGTATCCATTTGTCCGTTGCACACACATTTCTCCTAACAGGGGGAATCACCCGCTCCTACGGCAGAATCTTTTAACGTTTCCTATTAGATAGCCGGTCATCCGCGCGAGTCTTTCTTCCTTTGTTGAGAAAACAAAATCGGCTTTTTGACACGCAAAAGCGGGGACGCAAATGCGTCCCCGCAAGAGGTCGTATTCGGTTTGCTTACGCAAGCTCCGCGAAATACTTGATGGTGCGAACCATCTGGCTGGTGTAGGAGTTCTCGTTGTCGTACCAGGAAACGACCTGCACTTCATACAGATCGTCGGCAATCTTCGAGACCATGGTCTGGGTCGCATCAAACAGCGAGCCGTAACGCATGCCGATAACGTCGGAGGAAACGATCGGGTCCTCATTGTAGCCGAAGCTCTCGCTCGCAGCCGCCTTCATCGCAGCATTGATACCCTCAACCGTGACGTCCGCGCCCTTGACAACCGCGGTCAGGATTGTGGTCGAGCCGGTCGGAACGGGCACGCGCTGTGCGGAACCGATGAGCTTGCCGTTGAGTTCCGGGATGACCAGGCCGATGGCTTTTGCAGCACCGGTGGAGTTCGGAACGATGTTGGCAGCGCCGGCACGTGCGCGGCGAAGGTCGCCCTTTCTGTGCGGGCCGTCGAGGATCATCTGATCGCCGGTGTAAGCATGGATGGTGCTCATGATACCGCTCTGGATAGGCGCATAGTCATTGAGCGCTTTCGCCATGGGCGCCAGGCAGTTGGTCGTGCAGGAAGCGGCGGAAATGATGGTGTCCTCCGCAGTCAGGGTCTTTTCGTTGACGCTGTAAACGATGGTCTTCAGGTCGTTGCCCGCGGGCGCGGAAATAACGACTTTCTTCGCACCGGCGTCAATGTGCGCCTGGCTCTTCGCCTTCGAGCAGTAGAAGCCCGTGCACTCGAGCACAACGTCTACGCCGATCTCGCCCCACGGAAGTTCCGCAGCGTTCGCCATAGCATAGATCTTCAAGGTCTTGCCGTCCACGGTGATGGTACCGGCTTCGTCATCTGCGGAGATCGTGTGCAGATTTTCACCGATCTTGCCGCAGTAGCCGCCCTGTGCGGTATCGTACTTGAGCAGGTGCGCGAGCATCGAGGGCTTGGTCAGGTCGTTGATCGCGACGACCTCATAGCCTTCTGCGCCGAACATCTGACGGAACGCCAGACGGCCGATACGGCCGAAGCCGTTGATTGCAACTTTTACGGACATAGGAATTACCTCCAAAAAAGTATTTTTACTTTTGCGTTTAACATTTTATACCGAATGCCGGAAATTTGCAAGAAGTTTTCCAAATTTCCCCGTGCTTTGTGAAAACTTTGTCGTACTGCCTAAAATATTCGTATCACCGGCGAAAAAGGGTATGCTATTCCCATAACTGCGCGGCGGCGGTCGTTTTCAGTATGCCCGCCGCGCATGGAAAAATTCGGCCGAGAAGGGGAAAATATGCAGAACACGCTTTTGGAAGAGATCGAGGATATGGAACGCATCCTGCAAAGCGGCAGCGCCACAGACGCGCTGCGCGAGCGTTTGCAGGGGTATTTCGACGAGCTGCTGTATCAGGCAGGCAGCGGTGCGCCGCCAAGGCTGCTGGAGGACGCGTACCGCCGCGGCATGCGCACGCTGCGCGCCTTTTACAACGTACAAAGCCCCACCGCACAGGCTGGGCGTGTGCGTTTGGAACTGAATGCTTTTTTCGAGGATCTGGCCTTTTGCTGCAACCTGCTGTGCGGCGAGGGGCGCGTGGTTTTTTGCCCGACACGCATGGTACAGACGGTATGCGCGCCGCGCGCGCTTTTGTGGGCGGCGCTGGAGATGCTTGCCTGTGCGCTGCGGCTGTCCGGCGGCGCACCGATCCTGCTGCGCGTGTTTGCGCACAAAGACTTTTCCGGCTTTGCGGTCAGTACGCCCGCAAGCGTTCCGGCAGACGCGCTCGCACGCGCCGCAAGCCGGTCGGGCAGCGGGCTTTGCTTTGCGCGCCGCACGGCGTCCGCCCACGGCGGGCGGCTGCTTTCGGGCTGCGCGGGCAGGCAGGCGACGCTTGCCTTTTCGATACGGCGCAGCGGGCAGGACGCGCTCTGCCCCGCCGGGACGCGCGCCTGCTTTGCAGATTGGCTTTCGGATCGGCTTTCGCCCGTGTACGCCGCGCTGTCCGACCTGTGCGCGCCGCCCGCATTCTGAACACGGCGGTCAAAACGGCGGTTGCAGCGCTTTTGTATTTATGCTACAATATTCCTACCAAATAAAGGGAGGAAACTATATGCTTTTGACCACTACACCGACCGTTGAAGGCCATCCGATCCAAAACTATCTGGGGCTTGTCTGCGGCGAGGTCATTTCCGGCGTGGATTTTGTCAAGGATTTTGCAGCCGGGATGCGCAACTTTTTCGGCGGGCGTTCCGCTTCGTATGAAAACGAGCTGACCGACGCGCGTACACAGGCAATCGAGGAACTTGTGCAGCGTGCCGAGCAGATGGGCGCGAATGCCGTAGTCGGCATCGATGTGGATTACGAGGTGCTCGGGCAGGGCGGCAACATGATGATGGTGACCGTTTCGGGCACGGCAGTCATACTCTGACCGATTATGCGGTGTTTGCACTTTTGTTAAGGAGGTTTTTCATTTGAAGCGGTTTTTGAACGCGCTGTTTTTCGGCAAAGCAGCCGTTCCCGTATTTACACTGCTCACTGCAATCTCAGCGCTTTTGCTGCACGGCTTCCGCAATACCAACGTTTTTGTAGATACCGTTATATTTTCAGGCTTCTCCTTCGCGCTGTTTATAGCCGCCGTTTTAGATACGGCGCTTCTGTTCTGTCTTTGGAGCACACGTCTGCAAGCCCCCGAACGCACAAAGGGCAAGGCTTACCGTGTTCTTGCGGTACTCGGCGGCATACTTGCCATCGTGCTTGCCGTTATAGCGTTCGGGTTTTCGTTCGGCAACCTGTTCATCGGCGGCTCGGAAAGCCTGCTTGTGGGACTCAGGCTGTGTAAAAAGTCTCTGCCGATGTGGCTCGGCGCGCTGGCGCTGGCAGCCGCAGCGTTGCTTCTGCCATACATACATAAAGACCGCCTGAAGCGTATTTTTTCAGGTATCCTTTGCGTTTGTCTTCTGATTGCCGTTTATGCTGCGTTTTTCCCGCTGACGCCGTTCCGTTTTACCGCACTGCCGGTCGTATTCGACACGGGCAGTGCATACAGCGTGGTGTTTGCAACAAACGATATCGGCACGGCATATATAGAATATGAGATTTCCGGTGAGACCGTCCGCCGCTATGACGCATCCGGCGGGCGCAAAAACGGGGGCAGCTGCATCCACACCATTTGCGTACCGTATGAAGAATTGACAAACAACACCTACAAAGTCGGTGCGACACGTGTTCTGGATGAACTCAGCTACGGCGGGCGCAGCGGCAAAACGATCGAAAGTGAATCCATTGCTTTCGGGGGTACATTTTCCGATGAAGTAAAGCTGCTCACGCTTTCGGATTGGCATATGCAAAACCGGCTTGCGCTGGATACGGCGCAGCAGCTCGGAAGCTTTGACGCACTGATCATGCTGGGTGACAGCGCCACAGGGCTTATGCAGCCGGAGGAAGTCGCCGCGTATATTCTCGACTTCGGCGCAACGCTGACAGGCGGGCAAAAGCCGGTTCTTTTTGCCCGCGGCAACCATGAGACGCGCGGCAAAGAGGCTTCTAATTTGCCCGCATATTTGGGAATGGACAGTCTGTATTATACGGCGCAGTTCGGGCAATATCATTTCATTATACTCGACAGCGGTGAGGATAAGGCGGATGATCATCCCGAATACGGCGGAATGACGGATTATGAGCAAAGCCGCCGAGATATGGTAACGTGGCTTCAGTCTCTTGAAAATCCAAACGGTGAAAAAACGATTGCGCTTTCACATTCCGAAGAGATCTGTATAGAAGAAGATCTTTCCGCCGCCGCGCATGAAAAGCTGGACAGCTTAGGCATCAGCCTTTTGGTCAGCGGGCACTGGCATACAACGGAGTTTAAAACGGAGCACAGCTATCCTACGCTTATTGACGGCGGCTGGAATGCAAACGGTGCAAACAGCTATGTCGCGTCTATGCTCACCTTGACGCCTGCGGGCGTTGAAATTCTGTCCGTGGACAACAGCGGGCAGACCACCGTGCAGGAAACGGTCGCCTGGAGATAAGCAGCCGAGCGCCGGACTCCGCATGCTGAAATCGTGCAGGAATACCGGTATATTTTCAGTTTTTTGACACAGAACGCGGAAACGGGCAAGCGCATGCGCTTGCCCGTTTCCGGTTTTACTCTGACAAGTCCTGTTTTATGTTGCCGCTTCGGCGGTTTGCAGCGCGCTTTTTTTCATCAGCGGCAGGACCTCCTCGGGCTTGAGCCCCAGCACCTGCGCAAATTCCTGATACAATAGATTCTCCGCCTCGTCCAGCGCGCGTTCATCCGCCTGATGGAAGCGTTTCCCCGCCGCCAAACGGTCCCGGCGCCGAATGTGCAGGCTTTTGATCATGCGCATCAACTCGCGGTGGTCGCCGTCGTGCAGCACCTTAGTCTGCGCCTCTTTGCGCTGTGCGTCGTTTTCGATCCACTCCGTCTGCACGCTCGGCATCTCGCGGATGAGCGCCTGCACCTCTTCCTTTTCGAGCAGGCGGCGCATGGGCGTGTGCGCGTTTTGGACCGGGCAATATATGGTCGTATCCTCCCCGTACATCGGGTGCAGAACATAATATTCCACGGCGGTCTTGCCGAATTTTTTCGTGCAGATGTCCGTGATCCTGCAAACGCCCGACTGCCCGTACATTACCTTGTCATTGACGGCATACACAAAAATTCCTCCCGATCTTCATCTAAGAAAAAAACAACACACAATTTACGAAACCCAACCGGACTTGCGTTTGGTTTTCGCAAATTGCGTGTTGTATTTGTTTCTATACATATTGTAACGCAATTTCCCACGAAAAGTAATAGGCTTTTTCCACAAAAAAGGAGGCTGCCAAAGCGGCGTACAGCGGTATTTTTTGCCCGACGCAGGCTTTTCTGTATAAATCTGCCGTTTTCCCATACACTATGACCGAAACGGAGGTGAACCGCATGACCAACAAGGAGCTTTTGTATGTTGAGGACGCGCTCGGGCACGAGCAGTATTTTCAGACGCGCTGCAATGAAGTCGCAAACCAGCTGCAGGATGCGGAACTGAAGATGTGCGTGCAGCAGATGGCACAGAAGCATCAGCAGCTTTTCCAGAGCTTTTACGGGCTGCTGTAAATGAGGAGGAACAAACATGGATGACAAAAACTTAATGGAGGGCATGCTGCTTTTGGAAAAAGGCGTGTGCGACCTGTATATGCACGGTACCATGGAAGCGCCCACCAACAACGTGCGAAGCGCATTTTCCGCCGCGCTCAACGAATCGCTTTGCATGCAGGACACCCTGTACAGCAAAATGGAACAGAAGGGCTGGTACCCGACCGAGCAAGCCGACCAGACGCAGATGAATACTGTGAAGCAAAAATATTCTGCAGCACAGTGAAGCAAAAAAGTGCACGGGCGCGAAAGGCGTCCGTGCTTTTTTTGCTTTTATTCTTTCTCGCCGTTCTCTGCTTTCGGCGCGCCGTCAGGCGGCTCGTCCGCACGGGTCAGCGGCACAACGCCGCTTTGCGGAAAGCCCTGCCCGACCGTTGGGAACAAATTGACCGTATCGACGGTCGGCTGGATCTCATACGTCCCGTATTTGTTGATGAGATCAAAGGAATCCTCCGGCGCGCCGCCGACGGACTGCACGGCGATCTCGATCTCAACACGTTTTCTGTCCTTTTTTCTGTCGTTTTGCATGGTATCACCCGCAAACAGTATTCCCGCACACGGGCGCGAATATGCGCAAAGAAAGGCAGCGTTCGACCACGCGAAAAAATCAATTGCTCAAATGCGACTGCACCCGCTGTTCGCCGCCGTCCTGCGCTGCGCGGACTTCTGAAAGCAGGTTTTCGTAGAACGAGACCGCCGCCGCCCGGCGTTCGAGCGCGAGAGCTTTGCCGCGCTTGGTATAAAAGCGACCGTACAGCCGTTCGAGCTTGAATTTGTATTCCTGAAAAAAAGACGGCGGCGCATCGCCCGTACCGTCGCAGACCGTGCCGTCGGCGCAAAGCGTATACAGGGGTTCATCTACCGTACTGCGATAGGAGAGCGTGCGCGCAATGCCCATCGCCCCGGTCGCGTCGAGCTTATCCGCATCAAACAGGATCTTCGCTTCGACCGTTTCAGGCGGGCGGGAACTGCGAAAACGGTGCGTATAAATGCAATCCGCCACACGCGCGCAAAACGTCTCGGGGAACTCGTTTTCCGCCAAAAACGCCTGCGCCTTTTGCGCGCCTACCTCGGCGTGGTCGAGCGCGGGATTTTGATTTTGTGCAAGCCGCCCGATGTCGTGCAGCAGACAGGCGGCAAGCAGCACGTCAAAATCCACCGCCTGCTCGTTTTCGGCGATTTCCAGCGCCGTATACAGCACGCGGTACACGTGCTCGCGGTCGTGTGCGCTGTCTTGCATGCATTCAAGCATATAGGCTTCGATCTTTTTATAATCAGCGGTAGTCATGGCAGCTCCTTTCCTGTGCTGTGTATCCTGCCGTTATTCCCATACAGTCGTGCTGATTTCTCCTGCGTTTTAATGGACTTGCATTGTATGAGAACGTAAAGGATCATACGAATGTGCGATTTTTAGATATAGCACAACCACTGTCTTGGAAACGGATCTAAGGCGGTGGTTCTTATTGGGGATCAGCGCGGATGCTTCACGGCAAAGCCGCCTGCGAAAAAGCAGGTGTTATCCAATACCCTTCCGGCAAAGCGGCGTCCACTGGGAGCAGTCATCCACGTATCACGGGGAGGTCCTCTGCTGCTTTTTGAACGTGATCCGCGTCGCCGCAGAGCACGATATCCCCCTCCCGGAAAAGTTCATCCGCAATGTTCACCGCATGGCGGATGTCCATCAGATGTGGGTCAAACCCAACCACCGCCAGCCGCTTTTCGGCGACAGTGACGATAACGATATCCGCGATATTCTCTCCCGCGCGGCGCTGGTGCTCAACCGTCCGGATCTGAAATTCAGTGCTTATCCGGTGCTCGATTTTGAGAGCGCTTGACTCTTCGGGGAGGAGGCACGGGAGCGCTACACGCAAATGCAGGCAGTCCCGCCGGCCTATACGGATGTCATGCTTGAGGACAGCGGCACCTACATTCTGCGCAGCGGCTGGTCGGAAAACGATGATTACCTCTGTATGCACAACGGCTATACCGGCGGAGGTCATGCCCATGCCGACAAGCTCCACTTTGATCTGATGCTGGGCGGCAGAGATGTGCTGGTGGATGCCGGGCGGTACACCTACATGGCCGGCAAGACCCGCACGGCGCTCAAAGGTGCAAGCGGCCATAACACAACGCTTGTCGGAAGAAAGGGCTTTATGAAGATGTCCGGCTGGTCCTATCGGACACACGCCCCGTCCGTTCAATATCCGGTGATCAAAGACGGTGACTGTACGATGATCGGCGGCGCGCATCTTGGATATTTAAAGACTTTCGGCGCGACAGTTGCCGAGCGGCGTATTTTGCGGATCGGGAGCGGGGTCTACCTGATTTTGGATTGCTTCCGTTCGCGCGTCCCGCACCGGTATGAGCAGTATTTCCACTTTGCCCCGGGGGGCATGTAACGCTCAGCGGGAATACCGCAACCTTTACGGACGGTGCGGTGACGGCCAAAATGCACTTTTTTGCTAAGGGGCTGAGCGTGCAAAAAATCCCCTCGGAATACTCGCCGTGCTATAACAGCAAAACGCCAAACGACGCACTTCGCACGCGCTTCTCCGGCGGGCGGGATGCCCAGGCGATCACCGTGATCTATGGCGGGGAAACGGAACCGTTCGGTGCCTTTGATGTCCGTTCCGCCGACGTCACGGAGGTAGACAGCGGCCGGAAAGCCAGACGGGCACAGGGCGTTGTCATCCGAACGCCCGAGCACGTGTACACAGTCTGTGCGGCGTACGAGGAGCGGTCGCGGCCGTATGTCTGCAATGGCATCACCGCCACCGGCATCATCTCGGTGTTCTGCGACGGGGAAAGGATTTTTACCAAGTGGTAATGCAAAACGGGGGACTATTATGACCAAAAGGGCAAAAAAGGGAATCGGAATTGCAGTCACAGCGGTAGCCGCAGTTGCCGGCCTTGCAATCTTTAACCAGCATTTTAAATATGTAAAGCCGACCTGGGATTATACCTGAGAGGATAACGGCGATATTGAGCAGGTTCAGGCGCATATGCCGGAAGATCTGTATGATCCGCAGGCGGATCCGTCGCAATGCCTGACCGACCTCAACGAGGACGGTTCTTTTAAGAGCATTGACTAACCTTCAAAAACAACTTCATTGATTTTATCAGCATTAAAATATGCCATTTGATCACCAACAAGACCTTCTGGATAAGTTACGCCACCATAATCAAAAAAGTATTCTTCGTTGCCATTGCGAACTTTTAATGCTCTGGCAATAATAAGAATTTTCTGCATTCCGCCTTTTAACAAGACAATACTTCCAAGAGGGAGAAATTCTGTCATAATAATCACCTTTCTTACTCGCAAGATTTGTTTAGTAGTTCAAAGAATTGTTCTACTGTATCACATATTGAGACGAGATTTGTCAAGGATATATTTTGTTTATCAGAATGCTATGAATCGCGTGAAAAATAAAACGAGTCTCTTTCATTGTAAAAAGCACTTAGAACGCTCCGGTTCTAAGTGCTTTTTCCTGTTATGTCCCTCAAAGCCGCATCTTGCCTCTCTTTTGCCGACTCTAAATCTTCAAAATCTCCCAAATCGGTCAATTTAACTACTGAAGCGTCAACCTTGGCATCCGGGTTTTCCTGCTGGCCCCGGATGGTGGCGGGGATTTCACCGTCCAGTTGCCCGCGTATACTCTCAGCCCGCAGCAGACAGACCTCTTCCAACGTATCCACCGCCAGCTGGTGGTCTTCATAGGAACAAAAGGCGGTGGGATCTTTTTGAACATAAGGAGCAATCTGCTTTGCCGTTTGTCGGAGGGTGACTGCAAACCGACCGCTTTCAAAGTATTCCGAAAGGAGCTTGTCGAAATAGGCGCGATAGCGGGCAAAGTACTCGTCGTGCTTCATCAGGTTGTGGTAAAGCGGCCGGTTCAGCATAACCTCACCTTCCGCCGGGGTGTTTATGGGATAGTTAATAAGAATGTTGGGATCTTTGACAGGATCAGTCATCCCCAGGGCATAGGTGCCGAAGGCCAGGTTATAATCCCAGGGCAGGATGCTGAGGATTCCGTTTTCCTCATACAAAAAGTAATTATGCCCGGTATGGCCCAGATAGCTGTCCCAGTTCATCACAAAAACCTGCACGGTGAAATATCGCAGCACCTCGTCCACATTGACGGCGGTTTCCAGTTTTTCACCGGTGGACAGGGTTTTCAGCGCTTCGATCATCCGCTTCTGATCGGCTTCCGATACCTTGAATTTGGCGTTTTCAAAGATGCCGGGATAGCTGTCCGGGTTATCGTCGATATATCGCAGCGCCACATCGGCGTTTTCCGCGTTCAGGGAACGGTAATCCGGCTTGTACAGCTTCCCGTGATCATTCCCGAAATTCCGGCGGGCAAAGGCTTCCTCCGGCTCCTCTACCGCCAGGAACAAGCCCCAGTCCTCTCCGTTGACCGTCACCCAGACATAGCTGCAAAGGGGCGCAGGCACCCCCATGAACGCCATCATGTCGTAGGCCATATAGGTTTTCAGATAGCTGTTATCCTGAAAGGAAGCGTCCAGGGAAAATTTGTCCAGCCCATAATAATTCCCGCCGTCCAGGAACTGGTCGAATTCCAGCTTGAGGCTGTAGCGGGAAAGCCCGTATTCCTCCGTCAGCCGCAGGGAATTGTTGCCCTTGGCCCGCAGGCCGATATTATGAAATGCTTCCCCGTCGATTTTGACGGTGCAGGCCACATATTCTTCTTGTTCGGCATCCTCGATAAAAGCGCCCCAGTCCGCAATTTGGATATCAATGGTGTGTACCCGGCTGTCGTCAAACAGCCGGGTCACATATCCCGGGTTGGCGCTGGCTTTGGGAATCCCCAGCTGTTCGCCAAACATCAGAAGCAAGGTGAGAAGAACTGCCAAAACTGCCGCACCGATGCAAATCCAGTCGATATACTTATGCTTTACCATCGGCCTTATCCCATATAATCGCCGTTGTAGGAGACCAGCACCACCCGGGACACGCCCGGCATAGCCTCTAACTCGTTGACAAAGGCGCTGCTGTCCTCTTTCAGGCGGACTTCATAGTTGAGTTCAATATTGCCGTTGTCCACGCTCTTGCTCTTGAGGTTCAGCCGCCTGACCTGAGATTTGACAAAAAGCCGCGCCTGTTCCTCGATCTCGCTGTTTTCGCAGTGAACTACCAGGATATAGGGGGAATCCACCGTTTTCTTTTTGGAGAATGCAAAGAGCACCATCCCAATAAAGATGCTGCCGAATACCGCCAGCGGGATCAGACCGGCGGCCAGCACGATGCCTACCGCAATCGCCCAGAACAGGAAGGCGATGTCCATGGGCTCCTTAATAGCCGTGCGAAACCGGACAATGGACAGGGCGCCCACCATGCCCAGGGACAGCACAATGTTGCTCACTACCGTCATGATCAGTAACGTGGTAATCAGAGATAAAGCAATCAGCGTCACGCCGAAGCTGGCCGAATACATCACGCCGCTGTAGCTCTTTTTATAGATGAAAAAGATAAACAATCCCAGCAGAAAGGCCAATACCATGGCAATCACCATGTCCAGTATGGAGATGCTGACGATATTCTCCAGAAAGCTGGATTTGAAAATATCCTGAAAGGTCATAAGGCCCTTCCTCCTCTATTTCTTCAATCAAATCGCCGGCATAGGGCGTATTTGGAGCAGGCCGTCGCCTGCCTTCCGGGTACCTGCACCGCCATGCGGACAAGCTCCGGCAAAAACGCATCGTATTTGACTTCCAATACCGTGCCGGGCTCCATTGTGCGCATGTAGAAAATCGCCGGATTCAAGAAATCCGCACAGCCAAGCCCGGTGCGGATATTCCGATCTAACGTGATACGCACATTGCCGGGCGCATAGAGAAACGCCTCTCGGTCGTAACGGACAATCGTCTTTGGCGACAAACCTTTCCCCTTGATTTTGCTGTAAAGCTCGATGAAAAGCGGTTCATCCGAATCCAGCAGGAATTCGGAGCTGCCCGAAAGCAACTCCTTTACCTGTTCCTGCGTCATCCGGGCGCTGCGCTTGCCGCACAGGCAGTTTATTTTGTACTTCTTTTCCAGCCGGATAAAGGAGGTATCCGTCCCGTAATACCGCAGGCGAAACTTTTCCCGCCGGTTGACCCCGTCGATTTTCTCCCGCAGGGCACTGTCATAGGGCGTATCAAAGTACAGGCTGGTGACCCGGTATGTACCGTCCGGCCCGGCGTTTTTGTCGTGGGGAAACAGCTTCCGGAGCCTTTGGGAAAGCACCAGATCTTCCCGCAGGTTGATCTGGTGCTTCAGCTCATGCCGCAAGGGGAGCTCGGTCCCCGGCTTAATCGTCATAACCGGAATCCCCATCGTCCCAATTATCGTCGGATTCCCGGTCATAATCGCTGCCGCCGTCGTCGTAATTGGTATCGCCGTAATTGGTATTGCCGTGATCATCATAGTTGGTATCGTTGTAGTCAGTGACACCATCGTTGTTCGGGCCGTAATCGGTGTCGTTGTAGTCGGTCACGCCGTCGTTGTTCGGGCCGTAGTCGGTGTCGTTGTAGTCGGTGACGCCATCGTTGTTCGGGCCATAGTCCGTGTCGTTATAATCAGTGACGCCGTCGTTATTGGGACCGTAGTCGGTATCGTTGTAATTGGTGGAACCGTTGCCGGTGGCAGGGGTTCCGCCCTGCGTGCCGGCAGTCTTATGTTCCGCCTTGACAACCTTGCCGGTAACCGCGTGGATGTCATACTCGTATTCATTCCCGTTCGCCATGAACTCCAGCTCAAAAATCGGGGTTCCGTCATCGTGGTCGAATTCCTTATCGTCAAATACCGCATCCGCTGCATTGACATTCGCCTGGGCAAGCGCAATTTCCTGTGCTTTTTCCAGCGTGATGTAAGGAGAGGGTTTGCCGTCCTTAGCGTAGGCAGGATCATAGTCATCGTCGTCAATAGTCACGATACCGGAGGAAAGTTCCAATCCCCTGACCGCTTCCTGCGTGCTGGCGCTCATATCAGCCAGAAAATCGTCGCTGGGAAGTACCGAACCGGGTTCCAGCTGCAGGACGATGTTCTTTTTGTTGCCGTCGATGTCATCCACAAAGTAGCCCGCTTCATTGATTTCTACGATCAGATCCTTTAAAACATCCTCGCAGTCTTTTCCGATATAGTCCGGATAGGCCTCCACAATGCCTTTTCCATCGTCGTTCCGGCCGGTCAGGGCGGTGACTTTGCCATCCCGGTTGTATTCGATCTGGATTTCCGGATTGACGCTCAGAGTAAGGGTGCCGGTTTCCTTCAGCACCGTTCCCTCCTGCGCCGGCGCTCCGCATCCGGCCAGAAGGACTGTAGCCGCTACAGCCAGGGAAGAGACCGCTGCAAAAAGTTTTCTTCTCAATTTCATATGACTTGCTCCTTTCGGTTTCCGTTTGTTTGTGGCTTTTTGTTTTGCCTTACACCTATAGATTACGGAAACGGGTTTTCAAAACCGGGGTAAGCCGGAAAAATTTTTGAAAAATTCAATCGTCAACGTCCGATTCGTTGTCATCATCCGAATCATCGTCGTCATAGCCGCTGTCGCCGCCGCCCACATCATCATCGTTGCCGTTTCCCGGATCATAATCGGTATTCCCGTCCGTATAATCCGTGGCCCCGTTGCTGCCGGAGCTATAGTCCGTATCCGTATACACCGGCGTGCTGTCGGGCGGCGTGTAATCGGTGACGCCGTCGTTATTCGGGCCGTAATCCGTATCATCATAATCGGTGGCGCCGGAAGACGCCGGAGGCACAGTCTCGGGGTGAGACGGCTCAGGCGTGGAAGGAGAGGTCTGTTCCGGCTGAGAGGGGGTTGAAGACGAACTGCTCTCCGGGTTTTCCTGACCCTGCCCGGCTTTATGGTTAATAATTTCGATTGTGACGGTAATCCGTCCGTCCAAATACTCTGTTACTTTGGTGCGCAGCTCTGTCCCATATTCCCGGAACAGGGCTTCGTCCGGGGAATCGATGGAGAAGGAAACCCGGCCGCCTTCCGATAGGAAGCCCATTTCAATGGCGCGGTCGATCAGCTCATCGGCAACCGTTACCTTGTCTTTTCCTTTTCCGTCATAGCCCTCCAGCAACGTTTTCCCGTCTTCATTCGTCCCCGTCAGCCCTACAACCGTACCTTGCCGGTTCAGCTCCATCTGTACTTCCGGGTTGATGGTCAGATATATGGATGAATAGGGCTGTAGATAATTCTGGTAATAGCCGATGCCAAAGAACAGCAGGAAACAGGCTGCAATCGCCGCGATGCCGCTGCTGATCCACCGGACGGTATGACGCCGCCTTTCCGGCGTCTCCTTCATCAGCGCCGGATCGTACACCGTCTGCCCGATTTCATATCGCAGATTGGCCGCTTTTAGAAAGCGCCCGTCTTCATCCAGAAGGACCGCATAGCCGGGGTGGCATTCCATAACCAAATAACTCATCGCACTGCCACTCCTTTCATCACCTGTTTCAAATGCCCGCGTATGATTTCGTACCCGTTTGTGTAAATAAGAAGCAGGGCCACCATGTATTTGCGGTGCCGCTCCAGTGTCTTGCGCTCCACGCCGCTCCCCATTGCCAGCTGCCCGATGGGCAGGCGTTTTGTATTTAAAAGGTCATCCAGCAGCTCAGGCTTTCCTTTTGCGTATTCCAACGCTCTCCGGCAGGCGTCCAGCGTCCGCTGCTGCTTAGGGCAGTTGTCCGCCACATCGCTGAGGCTGACGCCGAATTCTTTCATTTGCCGCGTCAGCTCCTCGATCTCTGCACGGGTCGCGTCCCGCAACGCCGTTTCTTCGTGGGGATCCCTGTCGTCCGCCAGCGTCTCTCCCAGCGTTGTGTCGTCTTCTCCTATCGGCGCATCCAGCGATATGACGCGGTTGTGACGCTGCTCCCTGCGGCTGTAATCAACCAGACGGCTTCGGATCAGCATGGCCGCATATTTCAGGAAGGAGCCCCTTGTGCGGGAATACCCGCCGATTGCCTCGTGAAAGGCCATCATGGCGATACTCAGCTCATCGTCCTGCCCCTCTATGGGAGGACGCTTTAAAAACTTTGCCGTTTCCGCCTTGATAAAGGGCAGATATGCGCGGATCAGGTCATCCGCCGCCCGGACATTTTCTTTGGCCGCATAGACCTGTTCTACGATTTTATGTGCATCGTTCATGCGGCAGATCCCCTCCTGTATATAGAATACGTCCCCATTTTGAAAAAACCGGGGTCGCAACCAAAAACCTGTATGTATAAAATATCATTATATAATGATACCTCTATCAGTGTTAAGACGCGACCACAAACGGGTTAAATCTGTGTAAAATCTATGTAAATCGAACAACGGAAGCAGGCGGATGGCTTATTTTCTGCCGCAGATAAAAAATAAGTCGGAGCAAAGCGAACTTTGCTCCGACGTGGTGGACCCGAAGAGGATCGAACTCTCGACCTTACGGATGCGAACCGTACGCTCTCCCAGCTGAGCTACGGGCCCAAACAGCAATACAGATTATACCTCTGCTTTTTCAAAATGTCAACCGTAATTTTTATCTTTTTCCCTTTTTCTTTTTTACAGCCGGCTGTATAAGGCGATCCGAGCAGTGCGCTGTGCCAATCGACAGAATCCGAAAACTTGTCAAAATGTTGGGATTTTCCTTGACAGTATATTTTTTATGGGATAGAATTATCTTTCAGAAACCTTTCGTCCGAAAGGGGAAAAGGACGGTTCTTATGCTGAGCAATACCGAAAAAACCATGGAAAAAATCGTAGCGCTGTGCAAAAACAGGGGCTTCATCTTCGCGGGCAGCGAAATTTACGGCGGCCTTGCAAACACCTGGGATTACGGCCCTTTGGGCGCGCGCATGAAAAATAACGTCAAGGACACCTGGCGCAAGCGCTTCATTCAAGAGCGCAAGAACAGCTATGAGGTGGACGCGGACATTCTGATGCACCCGCGCGTGTGGGAGGCAAGCGGCCATGTTGCGAGCTTTTCCGACCCGCTTTTGGACTGCAAGGAATGCAAGATGCGCCACCGTGCGGACAATCTGATCGATGATTTTGACCCGAACGCCCACGCGGACGGGATGACCAAAGAGGAGATGTTCGAGTTTATCAAGGCGCACGCCATCCCCTGCCCGCACTGCGGCAAACACAACTTCACGCCCATTCGGGAATTCAACCTGATGTTCCAGACCTTCCGCGGTGTGACGAATGATGCAAAAAGCATCATCTACCTGCGTCCTGAAAACGCGCAGGGCGAATATGTGAACTATCTGAACGTCCAGCGCAGCATGCGTGCAAAACTCCCGTTTTCCATCGGGCAGATCGGCAAGGCGTTCCGCAACGAGATCACGCCCGGCAACTTTACGTTCCGCACCATTGAATTCGAGCAGATGGAGTTCCAAACCTTCTGCAAAGAGGGCTCGGACGCCGAGCTGTACGAATATTTCAAAGCTTACGGCCGGAAATATTTTGAGGATCTCGGCATTGCGCCCGAACACCTGCGCTTCCACGACCACGAAAAGCTCGCGCACTACGCAAAAGCCGCGTGCGACATCGAATTCCTGTTCCCGTTCGGCTGGGGCGAGATCAACGGCACGCACAACCGTACAGACTTCGACTTGAAGCGCCATCAAGAGTACAGCGGGCAGAAGATGGAATATCTCGACCCCGAGACGAACGAGCGCTTCATCCCCTACATCATCGAATCCACCTACGGTCTGGACCGCACGGTGCTCGCGCTGCTGTGCGAAGCGTATGACGAAGAAGTGCTCGACGCCGAAAAGAACGACACGCGCGTGGTGCTGCACTTGAATCCCGTTGTCGCGCCGTACAAGGCGGCGGTGCTGCCGCTTTCCAAGAAGCTCTCTGCTGAAGCAATGCCTATTTACGAACGCCTGCAAAAGGAATTCATGGTCGATTTCGACGAGACGGGCTCCATCGGCAAGCGTTACCGCCGGCAGGATGAGATCGGCACGCCGCTTTGCATCACCTATGACTTTGAAAGCGGCACGGACCGGAGCGTAACGGTGCGCGACCGCGATACGATGGAGCAGGTGCGCATTCCCGTAGATTCCCTTGCGGCGTTCGTGGGCGAAAAACTGCACTTTTAACTGAGGGCTTTGAGGTGACGGAGATGGCGGAAGAAAACAAGCAAAAAATGCTGCTGGTGGTCAACCCCGTTTCGGGGAAGAAGCTGGCGAAGCAATACATGATGCGGATCATCAACCGTTTTGATCAGGCGGGCTACAGCGTGACAGCCTGCTGCACGCAGATCAACAAAAATGCCTATGAGATCGTGCGCACCCGCGGGCGGGAATTTGACATCGTGGTCTGCTGCGGCGGCGACGGCACGCTCAAAGAGACGATCTGCGGCATTATGAGCCTTGGGACGGATATCCCCGTCGGGTATCTGCCGATGGGTTCGACCAACGACTTTGCGCACTCTTTGGAGATCCCGACCGATGTATTCGCGGCGGTGGAGGCGATCATCAACGGCGAGCCGAAGCCCGTGGACATCGGGAAATTCGGCGATGAATTTTTCATTTATGTCGCGGCGTTCGGCAACTTCACGGCGATTTCGTATTCCGCGAATCAAAAGGCAAAAAATATCCTCGGCAAAAACGCCTATTATTTGCAGGCGGTGCATGATTTCTTTCACATGAAGCCCTACCACGCGCGCGTGGAAGCGGACGGCGAATTTTTTGAGGGCGATTATTTCTACGGCGCGGCGTCCAACTCCTACGGTGTCGGCGGCATGCCGGTGCTGCACAATATGGGCGTGGAATTTGACGACGGGCTGCATGAGCTGGTGCTCGTGGAAATGTTCAAAAACCCCGCCGAGATCCTGTCGCTTGCCAACGCCATGGCCAGCAAGACCGTGGCGGACAACAAGCTGGTAACCATCCGCCACTGCAAGCACATCAAATTCATGTTTGACACGCCTACGCCGTTCACGCTCGACGGCGAGTTCGGCGGCGACCAAACGGAGGTGGAAGCCACCACCTTAAAGCACGCGGTGCGCATCATGGTGCAAAAGCCCGAGTGGGTGTCGCTCGACGAAAAAGAGTCCTCCGACTTTGTGCACATGCAGCCGGCGGAATAATCCTACCTGCATCCTATCCTAATCATTAAATGGTACCCTATTTCTTATTCTCACAAGGAAGATAGTGAACATAACATGATGGAAGATTTGTATGCAGAGTTCCTTTTAGGGCTGCACGGATTTAACTCTGAAGAGCGATACGAAGCATTGCTGAACGAAACCTTCCTAAATGATCCCAACAACAGTTTTTTATTAGAACCGGAAGCATGCTCGCATGATTTTCGCAGCACAAAGGGATGCTTTATGCGCTATTGGGGCGATTCCTGTGCCGGAATAAACGCAGATACATTTGGAAAGCGCCTGTTTGCCGGATTAGAAAGCGTCTATAATGCTAATGCTTTTAGCATTGCGGATTTTGGCAAACACTGCACACTGCTGTGGCAGGACATTCCTTCCGAGCTTGCGCAAACAGAGCCGTTTTGGACGTTGTGCTATGCAGATGATGCTTTGTCGTGGGGAGACGAAGTCCAAACAAGAACGCTTTACGAAAAAGCCTTTTCGTTTTATAATGATTAAATGCATCGAGCCCTCTTTTCCGATTGAAATTCCGGATAAGAGGGTTGCTTTTTAGAGATACCTTTTCAAAGCATATTTCTTCCAAACCCGGGGTTCCTTTTAGCAAAGCAAAAACAAACGGCGGCTCTCAAAAGATCCGCCGCCTTGATTTTCCCGAAGGGATTTGATTTTATACGGTCGGCTGCAAAAGATAGCGCCGCTCGTTTTCAAAAATCAGCAGTGTGCCGACAAGGATCGTCACAAAGAACAGCAAAGCGATCATCGCATACACCGCGAACCGTTTGCCGTGCGAAAGCGACGCGGCGCGCGTATCGAGGTCGAGCCAAAGCGCGGTGGAAAATACGGCGGCAACGGCGGTAATGTCCGCCAAATACCGAATACAAACTCCTGCAAAGCAGATATCCACAAAGGCGAGCAGGAAGCAGCAGAACGCCGTGAGTATAAAGGTGAACAACTTTACAAGATCCTTCTTTTGTCCTCGCCTGTATGCGATCGGCGACAGGAGGATACCGCTTAGCGACGGCATGGCGAACGCGCCCATCATCCAGGTGGTGTACAGGTAGCCGCCGTAGCTTTGGATCGGTTCATACGTCAGCACCAAATACGGGAATTTCCCTTGTACTATAGGCATTTGCAGGAAGTAGCAGTAGATCGACGGTAGCAGCAGCGCGAGGGAAACCGAATAGGTAGATACATCGGCGACGGTCAGCTGATAGCGTGCGCCGAATTCGAACACAGAGTCAAAGCGGATATAATTATACCACATCACGAATGCCGCGCCGAGCAGAGTCGGAACAATAAAGCTCAACAGCTTTACAGCACGTCGGGACGGGCGGACAGTCTTTTCGGTCAGCATGGAGAGGAACAGCGGCACGCTCACCAAGGCAAACAGCAAAAGATTCGGGCGCGACAGAGCGGTTAGCACCAAAAACACCGCCGCAAGGAACAGGCACACGGCGCGCCGGGGCGTTTTCCCGTTTTCCCCGCAGCCGAGAACCGCGAACAGCAGGAATAACACAAGGTTTGTCATCCCGCTTTGCACGGCAATATAATACATATCCGCAGAAGCCTGCACCATGAACATCAGGCTGCCGAACGAGACGGCGAAGATGCCGAGGCAAAGCAGCGAAAGCGTCGCGTTCGGTACGAACCGCCGTACAAGCGCGACGAGCAGCGCGGCTGCCGCGAGAATCCCAACCATGCACAGAATGAAGCAAACCGTTTGCGCGGCGGGCAGCGTACCCGTGATAAAATACCACGGAAAATAGATCGTGAGGATCGGCGCGATGCCGAAATACGAATAGTACTGCCCATCATACAGCACGCGGTCCCACGGGTACCACGCGCCCGTTTCGGTGCGTGCGTCCCAAATATACGGGTTCTCGAGCGACAGGATCCGTTCATCGGGCGTGAAGTCCAGTGCGATCTGCCCTTTTAGGAATGCGTCAAACTGCTGCTCGTAGGCGTTCTGATTTTCCAAAAGCCCCTCGAACGGATAGGCGATGTTTTCGTGCGGCAGTGTGCAGAAAACGGCGATGCACGGCGCAAGGCAGCACAGCGAACAGCCGATCACCAGCAGGTTATGCGCCCGTTTTTTTGAAGTATACGGCGTATCGTACCACCGAAAGCGATAGGAAGCCACCAAAAACAGCAGCGCCGCAGCGGCAAGCAGAAGCGGGAAATATTCCATCGTGCTCAATCCCGAAATTCCGCGATTTCCGAAAGCGGTTTGCGCGTCTTTTCACGGATCTTCGCGCCCGCTTCGGCGTAGCCCGTAGCGATCACCAGCCGAATACGCCGTTCCGGCGAAACGCCCAGCGCCGTTTGCAGCGCCGCTTCATCGATCCAGCCGAGCACGCAGGTTGAAAGCCCCAAGTCCGTCGCGGCAAGGCAGTAGTGCGCCGTCGCGATGCCGAGGTCGATCTGCGCAAACGCCTGGCTGCCGAATTTTTCCGCCACAGCGGGCTTTAACACGGCGGGCTCTTCTACGAGCACCGCAAACGCGGGGCAGGTTTCGGCGAAGGGATTGCTGCCGTCCACCTGCACGCCCGCGCGCACCGCTTTTGCCGTCTCGCCCGTCGCAAAGATGACGTGCCACGGCTGCGAATTGCACGCGGAGGGGCAAAGGCGCACCGCTTCGGCAAGCTGTTTTAAGTTTTCCTGCTCCACTTCGCGCGGCGAGAACCGACGGCAGCTTTGCCGGCGGCATTCTAAATCGAAAAAGGATCCCATACCACATTCTCCTTATTTGGTGTTCTTGCTCTATTATACCGAGCAAACCGCCGAATTGCAACGCCCCTTTTCGGCGCGCACACGACGGATTTCGCATTGCGCAAAGGCAGAAAGTGTGCTACAATGAAGCAGACAAACAAGGAGGTGCGCGCATGGGTGCGTCTGAAAAAAGCGGCACACGGTCGGCTGTGCTTACGGAGCTTTATGAATTCGCCATGGCGGACGGGTACTATTCCTGCGGTTTGGGTGAGACGATCGCCTGCTTCGACCTGTTTTTCCGCCGCGTTCCCGACAACGGCGGCTTTGCCATTATGGCGGGCTTGCAGCAGGTGATCGAGCACCTGCAAAACCTGCATTTTTCCGAAGAGGATCTGGAATTTCTGCGGACGCAGGGCATTTCGGAACCGTTTCTCGATTATCTGCGGGATTTCCGGTTTGCCTGCGACGTATGGGCGATCCCCGAAGGCACGCCGATCTTCCCGAACGAGCCCATCGTGAAGGTGCGCGGGCCTGTGGTGCAGGCGCAGATGATCGAAACGGCGCTGTTGTTGTGTATCAACCAGCAAAGCCTCATCGCCACCAAGGCAAACCGTCTGGTGCGGGCGGCGCGCGGCACGGCGGTCGCGGAGTTCGGCACGCGGCGCGCACAGGGCTTTGACGAAGCGGTCTACGGCGCGCGCGCGGCGTATATCGGCGGCTGCACGGCGACCTCGGGCGTACTGCCCGCACGGAAATTCGGTATTCCCGTGCTGCAAACCATGATCCACAGCTGGGTGCAGATGTTTGATTCCGAATATGAGGCGTTCTGCGCGTATGCGCGGCGTTATCCCGATGACTGCACCTTTGTGGTGGACACCTACGACACGCTGCGTTCGGGTGTTCCGAACGCGATCCGTGCATTCAACGATGTGCTGCTTCCCTTGGGTCGACGCCCGAAAAGCGTGCGCATCGACTCGGGCGACATCCCCTACCTTTCCAAGCGCGTGCGCAAGATGCTCGATGAGGCAGGCTTCCCCGACTGCGGCATTCTCGCCTCCAATTCCCTCGACGAGCACATCATCTCGGACATGCTCGCGCAGGGCGCCAAGGTGGACTGCTTCATCGTCGGCGAGCGGCTGATCACCTCCGCTTCGTCGCCGCTGTTCGGCGGGGTCTACAAGCTGTGCGCGGTCGAACAGCCGGACGGCCGCATTGTCCCGAAGATCAATCTTTCGGAAAACGTGCACAAGATTACCATCCCCTCCTCGAAAAACGTCTACCGCCTGTTTGACATGGATTCGGGCAAGGCGATCGCTGATGTCCTGACCACCGACAGCGAGGAGCTTGACGACTCCAAGCCCTATGAGCTGTTCGACCCCGACTACACCTGGAAGCGCAAGGAGATCGAAAATTATGTCGCGCGCCCGCTGCTCGTTCAGATCTTCAAAAAGGGCGAATGCGTATACAGCTCCCCCACGCCTGCCGAGATCCGCGAATATTGCTCGGAACAGGTGGACACCCTTTGGGATGAGGTTAAACGCTTTGAAAACCCGCACAAATATTATGTGGATCTTTCCGCAAAGCTGTGGGAGATCCGCAAGCTGTTGATTGAGGAGTATAAAGGAGTACGCAAATGAATATTTGGCATGACATCGCCCCCGAACGCATCAGCTGCAAATCCTTTGACGCGGTCATCGAGATCAGCAAGGGCAGCAAGATGAAATATGAGCTTGACAAGGAGACGGGAATTTTGCGGCTCGACCGCGTGCTGCACACCTCAACGCACTACCCCGCGAACTACGGGCTGATCCCGCGCACGTATGCGCTGGACAATGACCCGCTTGACGTGCTGGTGCTGTGCTCGGAAAAGATCGTCCCCATGACGCTTGTGACCTGCTGCCCGATCGGCGTCATCACGATGCTCGACAACGACGACCCCGACGATAAGATCATCGCTATCCCCGTCGGCGACCCGACCTATAACGGCTACACGGACATCTCCCAGCTGCCCGCACACGTTTTTGATGAAATGACGCATTTTTTCTCGGTCTACAAAATGCTGGAGCGTAAAAAGACCGTGATCGACGAAGCCAAGGGCGCCGCAACGGCGATTGAGATCATTGAGGATGCCATTGAGCGCTATAAAGAGCTGTATCCCGACAAATAAGCAGTAAAATGTAAGGGGAAGTTATGAGCAATAAGAGCGTAAAAGTATTTTTATCCGTCATTGTGGCGGTGGTGATCCTCGCGGGCGCCGTCGCCGTAGGCAATACCGTAATAGGCGGCAGGCAGCCGGATGCCGTACCTGCCGGGGCGACAGTCGCCGGGACGCAGGCGCCGGAAAGCACTACCGCTGCCGCACAGCCCGTCACGCTTTCGTTTTTGTCGGTCGGGGACAACCTCATCCACGACGGGATTTATAAGCAGGCCAACCGCCGCGCGGGCGGGGACGGCTATGATTTCACGTTCTGCTACGAGCGCATCGCCGACACGATCGCCGCGGCAGACATCGCCACCATCAATCAGGAAACACCCATCGCAGAAAGCTATGACCCATCCGGCTATCCGCTGTTCAACTCCCCTGTAGAATTGGGGCAGGAAGTGCGGGAGATCGGCTTTGATGTGGTGAACATGGCGAACAACCACATGCTGGACAAGACCGCAAAAGGTCTTACGGAATCCATGGATTTTTGGGACAGTCAGGAAGGCGTTGTGCGCACGGGCGCGTATCGGAATGCCGACGAGCTGGAGCAAGTGGAATACATCGAGCGTGACGGCATGAAGATCGGGCTTGTGGGTATCACACAGTATACAAACGGCCTGTCGCTGCCTGAAAGCAGCGAGCTGGAGATTCTTTACACCTCGGAAACGGACGCCATTGAGCAAAAGATCAAGGCGACGGCTGCGGCCTGTGACGCGGTGCTCGTCAACGTCCACTGGGGCAGCGAATACACCACTACGCCCTCGCAGGATCAGCGCAATCTTGCAGAACAGATGGCGTCCTGGGGCGCGGACGTGATCATTGGGCATCACCCGCATGTTTTACAGCCCGTGGAGTGGATCGAAAACGAGGACGGCTCGCGCACGCTGGTCGCCTATTCGTTGGGCAACTTCATTTCCCAGCAGAATACTGCCGCGCGTGTGATCGGCGGGATGCTGCACTATGACATGACGATCGACCCGCAAAGCGGTTCGGTCACGGTAGGCAACGTAAAATTTGAGACCATTGTCACACACTACGTCAACGGCTCGCACGACGTGCAGATCTATCCGCTGTCCGAATATACGGACGCACTCGCCAAACGGCAGGCATCGCGCATCAAGCAGTCGGATTTCAGCGTCTCTTATATTGAAGAATTCGTAAGCGGTGTGATCGACGCGGAATTTCTTGCGTCGTAATGGGATCAAAACAATACCGATACAAACGGCGTACCCGGCATGCAATATGGGCGCGCCGTTTTCTTTTGTGCCTTGATTTGCAGCTTTCTCCAAAGTTTTGCCGCACAAATTTGACAGTTTTCCCATTTTCCCGCCGCGCACCGTGCGTTAAAATAGTGGCATAAAATGATCGTATGCCGCAGATACTTACGGCAATGAGAGCGCACCGCAAACGGCAGAGATCGAAATCGCATATTAAGAAACCAAAAATGCAGCCCCGCACGCCATTCTGCGTGCGGGGCTGTAGTTATGCGAGACCCATTTTGTCAAGCTTTCCAGAATTTACGGTCAAGGCTGCGGTACTGCACCGCTTCGGCAACGTGCGGGACATCTACCTGTTCATCCCCCGCAAGGTCTGCGATGGTGCGTGCGACACGCAAAATCTTATCATACGCCCGCGCCGAAAGGCCGAGGCGCTCAAAGACCTGTTTCAAAAGCTGGGCAGCCGCAGGCGTCGGCGCACAGAATATTCGCGTCATGGCGGCGTCCATTTTAGCGTTGCAGGAAATCCCCGTCCCGGCAAAGCGCTCGCGCTGGACTGTGCGCGCCTTATCTACGCGCGCTTTGATCGCAGCGGAGGGCTCTTCTTCCGCTGTTTTGGAAAGGTCGTCAAAATCCACGGGCGGTACTTCGATATGAATATCAAGCCGATCCAACAGCGGCCCCGATACGCGCGAAAGATAGCGCTGCGGCGTGCCTGCGGGGCAGGTGCATTTGCGCGTGGGGTGCCCGTAAAACCCGCAGGGGCACGGATTCATGGCGCACACAAGCATCACCGAGCAGGGATAGGAAAACGTCGCCGCCACGCGCGCGATCGTGATCTTGCCGTCCTCAATGGGCTGGCGCATGATCTCCATCGCCGTGCGCGAAAATTCGGGGAGCTCGTCTAAAAACAGCACGCCGTTGTGCGCCAAGGAGATCTCGCCCGGATGCGGCACGGTACCGCCGCCCGAAAGGCCGGCGGGCGAAACGGTATGGTGCGGCGCGCGGAACGGGCGCGCTTTCATTAAGGAAACATCCCGCGGCAGCACACCCGCTACGGAATAGATATTCGTCGTCTCCAGCGCCTCTTCAAAGGTCATGTCCGGTAAAATCGACGGAATGCGCTTGGCAAGCATGCTTTTGCCCGAACCGGGCGGGCCGATCATCATCACATTATGCCCGCCCGCCGCAGCGACCTCCAGCGCGCGCTTTGCCTCGTGCTGTCCCTTCACGTCCGCGAAGTCGGGCAGGTCGGGCGGGAGGGTATACTCCGCATAGTCCTTGGCGCTCACAGGCTCGATGGATTCTTCCCCGCGCAAGTGCCGAAGCAGCTCGGGCACAGCCTTAACGGGGTACACCGCGATCCCCTCGACCACCGCGCCTTCGGCAAGGTTTGCGTGCGGAATGTAGATCTCCCGAAGCCCCGCGCGGCGCGCCTCGATCACCATCGGCAGCACGCCGTTGATGTGCCGCACCTCGCCGTTTAACGAAAGCTCGCCGACGAAGGCGCGCGAGTCCGTATCGCAGGAAAGCTGCCCTGTCGCCTTGAGCAGGGCGATGAGCACGGGCAGGTCGTAAACGGGGCCTTCCTTGCGGATGTCCGCAGGCGCGAGGTTGATGGTGATGCGTGAAACGGGGAATTCCAGACCGCTGTTGTGGATGGCGGCGCGCACGCGCTCGCGGCTCTCGCTGACCGCCGCATCCGGGAGCCCAACCATGTCAAAGCGCGGTAAGCCGGCGGAAAGATCCGCCTCCACCGCTACGATGTATGCCTCCAACCCGAACAGCCCGACGCTGTTGACACTTGCGAACAAAACAGCCGCCCCCTCTTTTATCTTCTCGAATTATCATAGCATATTTTGCCGAACTGTGCAACGAATCCCCCAAGCGCTTTCGACAGATTTTATTTGCGTTCTTTTGGGAAATATAGTATACTGAAATCAATACCGGAAAGTTTTAGGAGGCTTTGCCATGAACGATATCCATGCGCTTTACGACCTTTGGTGTGAAAAGGCAACGGCGGACAAGGATCTGCTGCCGGAGTTGGAAGCAGTTAAAGGAAACGATGAGGAGATACTCGACCGTTTCTACAAAAATCTCGAATTCGGCACGGCGGGGCTGCGCGGCGTGATCGGCGCGGGCACGAACCGCATGAACGTCTATACCGTCAACCAGGCGACACAGGGACTTGCGGACTATCTCAACGCGGATTTCGAAGAACCCACCATCGCCATCGCCTATGATTCGCGCATCAAGTCCGATGTGTTTGCGCGCTCGGCGGCGTGCGTGCTTGCGGCGAACGGCGTAAAGGTCTACCTTTACCCTGAGCTCGTCCCCACGCCCATGCTTTCCTACGCGGTGCGCACCCTGCACTGCAGCTCCGGGATCATCCTCACCGCGAGCCACAACCCCTCCAAATACAACGGCTACAAATGCTATGACCCCAACGGCTACCAGATGACCGATGCGGCGGCGGCAAAAACCTACAGCTACATTCAAAAGGTCGATATGTTTGACGGTGTAAAGACCATGGACTTTGACGAGGCGCTCGAAAAGGGCATGATCGCCTATATCGGGCAGGAACTGTTCGAGGGCTTTTACGAAGCGGTGCTGCGTGCGCAGGTCAATCCCGATGCGGCGGCGGGCACGGACCTTTCCGTTATTTACACGCCCTTGAACGGTACAGGCAACAAGCCCGTGCGCGAGATTCTCAAGCGTATCGGAATCCGTGATGTGACCGTCGTGCCCGAGCAGGAATATCCCGACGGGAATTTTCCGACCTGCCCGTATCCGAACCCGGAGATCCGGCAGGCATTTGAATGCGCCATTGCGCTTTCCGAAACGAAAAAGGCCGATCTGCTTTTGGCGACCGACCCCGACTGCGACCGCGTGGGCATTGCGGTGCGCGACGGGGATGAGTACAAGCTGATGACCGGCAACGAGGTCGGCGCTATGCTGACCGAATACGTCCTTTCCGCGCTGCAAGAGCAAGGGAAGCTGCCCGAAAAGCCGATCGTCGTAAAAACCATCGTGACCTCGCGCCTGATCGCGCAGATCGCCGCGCATTACGGCGCCGAGACCGCCGATCTGCTCACAGGCTTTAAGTATATCGGCGAGCTTGTCACGAAGCTCGAAGCGGCAGGCGAAGCAGATCGCTTCGTGCTCGGCATGGAGGAATCCTACGGCTATCTGCGCGGCACGCATGCGCGTGACAAGGACGCGGTGGTCGCCTCGATGCTCATCTGCGAAATGGCGGCGTACTACAAATCGAAGGGCATGAGCCTGTACGAATTTATGCAGAGCCTGTACCGGCGCTACGGGATGTATTGCAACACCGTGCTCAACTTCGGCTTTGAGGGTGCAGCAGGCATGGAGACTATGCGCAATATGATGGAAACGCTGCGGCAAAACCCGCCGAAAATGATCGCCGGGGAAACGGTGCACAGCATTTCCGATTATCAGACCCGCCTGACTACCGATACCGAGAGCTGCGCGCAGACCGCCATCGAACTGCCGCGCTCCAATGTGCTGAGCTATCGTTTGGACGGCTCAGACGGCGTGATCGTGCGCCCGTCCGGCACGGAGCCGAAGATCAAGGTCTATATCACGGCAGTCGCCGAGTCCGAAGAGGCCGCCGAAGAAAAGGCGCAGACGATCGGGGAAGCTATGGAATCCCTGCTCGGCATAAAAGGATGACCGGTTATGTTTAATCGAAAGACTGCGATCCGTGTGATTTGTGTGCTGCTCGCCGTGCTCATGGCGAGCGGTACGCTCACGGTGCTTTTGTCGCTCTTCGGCGTATATTGACCCCGGAATTTTGACAGATTCTGTCGCCTATGCACATTATACAAAATTTTAGTTGACAAAATCTGTAATTATGGTACAATCTAATTTGTACGATTGAACCAACGGTTCCTCGGAATTCTGTATTCATGCCTGCGAGGTGACGTGCTTGGCAAATGCTGCGGACAAGTCCTCCGACTGCCTTTCGGCGCTGGCTTTGTCTGCGCAGCAGGGGGATGAAGCGGCGCTTTCCCGCCTTGCGGCGGAGATGATGCCGCTTGTGCGAAGCCTTGCGGCAAAATACAAAAGCCTTTTGCTCGACGGCGACGACCTGTTTCAGGAAGGGATGTTAGGGCTGCTTGCGGCGGTGCGCACCTTTTCGGAAGACGGCGGTGCTTCCTTTCGGACGTATGCGTCCGTTTGTGTGAACAACCGCATCGTCTCCGCTTTGCGCAAAAGCACAGGCGGCGCGCAGGCGGCGCAGTTCGTCCCGTTCGACGACCGCTTTCTTCCCGACGCGGCGCAAAGTCCCGAAGAACAGCAGTTGCTGCGCGAAGAGTGTGAAAAGCTGCTGCACAGCGTTTCCACCCGTCTGTCACCTGCCGAGCAAACCGTGCTTCGTCTGTTTCTCAACGGTTTTTCCTACAAGGAAATTGCAGAAAAAACCGGCACCACGCCCAAATCCGTTGACAATGCGCTTCAAAGGGTTCGGCACAAGCTGCGGGGGTAGCCGCGGCATTTATCCAAAAATATGCCCTTTCTCGGCAAGGAGAGCATTGACACTATGCGGCGGTGCAAGTCCGCTTGGGGTAAGTAAAAATTTTTATCAAGCGAGGTAGCAACATGTACGAAGACAAGACCATTGTTTGCAAAGAATGCGGGAACGAGTTCGTTTTCACCGCCGGCGAGCAGGAGTTCTACGCGGAAAAAGGCTTTGTGAACGAGCCCCAGCGCTGCAAGGCGTGCCGGGACGCGAGAAAGAATGCGGCAAGGGGAGAACGGGAAATGTTTACCGCGACGTGCGCAGCGTGCGGCGGCGAGGCAAAGGTGCCCTTCCAGCCCCGTGACGATCGTCCGGTGTATTGCAGCGAGTGCTTTGCAAAGCTTAAAGAGCAGCAGGCATAACCCGCGACTGTAAAATCGCCCCGCATGCAGACAGCATGCGGGTTTTTTTTTGGAGTAACGATACCAAGCAAACAGCGCACAGGGAATCCTGTGCGCTGTTATGGTGACCCGGACGAGAATCGAACTCGTGTTACCGCCGTGAAAGGGCGGTGTCTTAACCGCTTGACCACCGGGCCGTATACGCGGCGGCACAAAATGCCGCCGCGGTTTGGTAGCGGCAACGGGACTTGAACCTGTGACCTTCCGGGTATGAACCGGACGCTCTAGCCAACTAAGCTATGCCGCCATGTCTGCCGCCTTTTCGGCGGCTTTGTTATTATAATATAAAGGGAACGGCTTGTCAACACTTTTTTTCGCCTGCAAAGCCCGTATTCCCCTCGGCGCGCGTCCAGACCTGCATCTCCCCCGCCGTTCGGTTCGCCCACAGGTAGTACGGGATGAACCGATACCGCGCGTTTTCCCGCTTCGGCGGCACGGCGGGCGCATACAGCGGCGGGGCTGCTTCCGGGGAACATATGCGGAAGCCGGACGCTGTCAGAACCGGCACGCGCGTATGCGGCAAAAGCGTCTCCCATGAAACATCGACCCCGGCGGCGGTATCCAGCGTGCACAGATGCAGAGCTTCCCCGTTGTCCGCTTCCTCCATGCAATAGACCAGCGGGCCGCGCGCAAGCGCGACCTTGCCGATGTTTTCCCGCACGCGGGCGTCCGACCGCACGAACTGCGGATGCATAGCAAAGTTGAATTGCAGGGCGTCCTGCACGCTCCATGCCTTTTGCAGATACAAATAGCCGTCGCGCACCCACCATTTTGCGTTTTCTGCGCCCTCTACCGTATATTGCCCCGCGCACCACGCGGGGATGCGTACCGCCAGCGTAAAAACATCGCTGCAGCCGTCCGGAAAGCGCACGGAAAAATTGCCTTCCCATGGGAATTCGGATTCCATAAGCACGTGTGATTTTCCGCTTCGCGTTTGCAGCAGCACCTCGCCGCCGATGTGCAGATGCACAAACAACGTATCCTGTGTCTTTGTCCATGCATACTGCCCCACAGAGCCGATCATGCGTGCCAGATTCGGCGGACAGCATGCGCAGCCAAACCACGCCTGCCGCACAGGGTGCACATGGCGCTTGCGCGGATCGCCCGTACAGGCGGCGGGATCGACCTCTAAGGGATTTACATAGAAAAACCGCTTGCCGTCCGCCGACATTCCCGAAAGCAATCCATTGTAGAGTACGCGCTCCATCACGTCGGCGTATGCGGCGCGCGGTTCGATTTGCAGCATGCGGCGCGCGAAGAACACAAGCCCCGCCGCCGCACAGGTCTCGGCATAGGCGGTATCGTTCGGCAGATCATAGGCAAAGGTGAATGCTTCGCCGTCGGCGGTGCTGCCCACGCCGCCCGTCACATACATCTTGCGTGCTGTGACATCCTCGAAAAGCACACGGCAGGCGCCCAACAGCGTCTCATCCCCCGTCAAACGTGCTGCGTCCGCCATACCGCTGTACAGGTACATTGCCCGCACGGCGTGTCCCACCGCCTCGTGCTGTTCGCGCACAGGCAGGTGCGCCTGATAATAGATATAGCGCGGTTCCTCAGGCGCGGCAGGCGTACAGCCGCGTTCTTTGTCAAAATAATACGGCCGCTGCCCGCGGCGGTTTAAAAAGCGCAGCGCCAAATCACGGTAACGCGCGCAGCCTGTTGCCGCAAACAGTCGGAACAGCGCCAATTCCGCTTCCGGGTGCCCGGGGTAGCCTTGACAGCCGTCGGGAGAATCCGAAAAACGCGCATCTAAAAGGTCTGCCCAGCGGCAGGTCGCTTCAAGCAGTTTCGTTTTGCCTGTCACTTGTGCATACGCCACGGCAGCTTCGGCAAGATGCCCAAAGCAGTACAGCTCGTGGTGATCCTTGAGATTCGTAAACGCGCCGTCAAGCCCGTTCAAGATGTAATAGGTATCCAAATACCCATCTGCCTGTTGAGCTTGGCAGACAAGGTCGATCGCCGCATCCGCCTGCGCCTCCAGCGCTTCGTTGGGTTCGTCCGCCAGCGCATAGGCGACCGCTTCGAGCCATTTATACAGGTCGCTGTCCTGAAACACGAAGCCGTAAAACCGGTCGGGCAGCGGTGCGTCAGGCTCGTCGGGCAGCACTTCAAAGCCGCGATCCGTGTAATGCGGCGCAGCCTCCTGCCCGTTTTTACGGCGGGCAGTCGCTTTGGCGGCGGCGCGGAAATTGTGGATACAGTAGCTTTTTGCCGCCCCCGGCACCGCATCGTTCAACAGCTTCCACTGGTGCGGCAGCACCGTATTGCGCACAAGACGCATTTTCTCACGCCAAAATGCATCCGTCACGCGAGCATTTTGCATGGCAAACGGTTCGTTTTGCAAGACCGGGTCGGGGCGCTGCTGCAAACGATTTTCCATACGTGCCTCCTTTACCCTTTGCCGCCGAGCGCCGTGTGCGCCTCGGCAAGCAGCCTGCGAATGGGCAGCTGCTGCGGGCATTTCGTCTCGCATTTGCCGCACTGCACACAGCTTCTCGCGTTACCCTTCAGCTTCCCGTATGCTTTTTTCGCGCCGTCCGCATCCATGACGCTGCGATTATATAACGCGAACACCTCGGGGATCTTCACGCCCTTCGGGCAGGGCAGACAATATTCACAGCGCGTGCAGTTCACGCGCGCGGCGCTTTGCAGGATCTCCCGTGCCTGTGCGAATTTTGCTTTGTCCGCTTGTGTCAGCTTATTCGGGCGGCTCTCGTGTGCAAAGCGGAGATTTTCTTGCAGCTGCTGTGTGTTGCTCATGCCGCTGAGCAGCAGGCTTGTTTCGGGGCGATCCCACACAAAATCCAGCGCCGCCTGCACGGGAGAACCATCCGGCAGCACCGCGCGCACATTCTCCGGCACGGCGGCAAGCTTGCCTCCGCGCAGCGGCTCCATGACAATCACGCCCAGGCCCCGCTTTGCCGCTTCCAGAAGACCTTTTTCGCCCGCCTGATAATCCACATCAAAATAGTTGTATTGGATCTGGCAGAAATCCCAATGTGCGTAGCCGTCAAGCACGGTCATAAACGCATCGAAGCTGTCATGAAACGAGAAGCCGATATAGCGGATCTTCCCCTGTTCACGCGCTTTTTCGAGCTTTGTAAGCAAGTCAAATTTCAGCGCGGACTGCTGCCAGGAGCGCAGGTTGACCGCATGGAGCAGATACATATCGATATAATCCGTTTTTAAGCGGCGCAGCTGTGTTTCGAGCGTTTTTTCGAATTCAAAGCCGAATTTGAACCCGCCGAACGGCGATTTCGTCGCAAGCAGCACCTGCTGCCGCTTGCCGCCTTCCAGCGCCTTGCCCACAAGCGATTCATTTCTGCCGCGATGATAGAAAAATGCGGTGTCAAAATAATTGATGCCGCCGTCGATCCCTTCGTGCAGAAGGCGGACAGCCGCAGGCGTGTCGATGCTTTTCAGCCGATTGTCGCGCACGGGCAGGCGCATACAGCCGAAGCCCAGCACGGACACACGCTCGCCGGTTTTGCCGAAATCCCGATATTGCATTATGCTTCCTCCTCTATCTCGGCGAGTGCGCGCACGACTGCGCCCGCAAGTATAAGTCCCGCCGCAGGCGGTGCAAACGCCGTGCTGCCCGGCACGCGGTTCCCGTCCGCCGGCGGTACGGCAGCCGCGCGGGGCGTTTCTTTGGAATAGACCACCTGCAAGCGCCGAACGCCGCGTTTGCGAAGCGCCGCGCGCATGGTGCGCGCCAGCGGGCAGACGGATGTTTCATAAATATCGGCAAGCTCAAAGCGTTCGGGATGCAGCTTGTTGCCCGCGCCCATAGAGGAAATCAACGGCACGCCTAACTGCTCGCAGCGTACGGCGAGCTCGACCTTGGCTTGCACATCGTCTATCGCGTCCACCACATAGGAAAAGGCAGAAAGGTCGAATGCATCCGCGTTTTCGATGCTAAAATAGGTGTCGCGCACAGACACCTGCATTTCGGGCGAAATGTCCAGAAGCCGCGTACGCATCACGCTGGTTTTTTTCTGCCCGACGGTCGAGTGCAGCGCGATGATCTGGCGGTTGATGTTACTGGCGCTTACCGTATCGCCGTCGACAAGCGTTAAATGACCGACGCCGCTGCGCGCGAGCGCCTCACACACATAACCGCCCACGCCGCCCACGCCGAACACCGCGACGTGCGCGTGCCAAAGCCTTTGCATTGCCGCGTCACCGAAAAGCAGCCGTTCCCTGGAAAACGTCTCGTCCATTGTGCGCCACCTGCCTTCAGCAATTTCTCGGGTTTATTATACAGGCTTTTTTCGTGTTTTGCAATGCGGCATCCGATCAGCATGCACACGAGCTTGTTAAACATTTACCAATTTGGTCGTGGCTTTTTGGACACAATTTACAAATCGCGTTCAAAAATCTTGTTTGATTTATCTCTTGCACGGCGCGGGGCGGCATGCTAAAATAATAGGGATTTTTACAGAGGGAGATATTGTATGGGAAAATTAAATCAGATCGACAAGGCTGCTGCGGGCAAAGGGAAGGGGATCGAGACCCTGTGGCAATTTGTAAAGTTTATCGTTGTCAGTCTCGGTGCGTTTGTGATTCAAACGTTTCTGCCCTTGCTTATCAAACTCCCGATGACGGACGAGTTTCTGCATCGGGCTTTCGACTGGGGTCTTTTCCAGTCAACGGCAGAAACCGGCCTCGGCATTTTCCTTGCCGCCAACATCAGCAACGTTATTGCCCAGATCGTATCGTTCTTCATCAACCGTGAAAAGACGTTTAATTCCAGCGCGAATATCGCGGTGACGCTGCCCATCTATATCGTATTTACGATCGCGCTCATTTGCTTTTCGGCTTGGCTTTCGCCGACACTCATCAGTTTCTTCACAGAATATGTCGGGGAAAACGCCGCCATCTCCATTTCCGGTGCGGTCTGCGGTGCAATCCAGTTCTTCCTGTATTTTCCCGTGGATAAGATTTTGTTCCACAAGAAAAAAGAGGACAAAGACGCCGAGAAAGAAGAAAAAGAACCTGCTAAGAAAGCGTAAATCGGAAAAAGAGAACTCCCCCTCGCAAAAAGCGAAGGGGAGCTTTTTGTGCGTATTTTCGGAAAACGCGGACAGAGCTTACACTCTGCCCGCCACGCCGAAAACGGCGTCTTTGCCGGGCAACAGACATACGCACTTTATGTCAACCCTCAAATTGCGGACATGTTTCGTTCATTCGTCGAAACACCGCATTTCTACCCGGTAGGGAAATTATAGCAGGATTTGCCCGCCGGAAAAAGGCTCTTTGACAAAACGACAAAAAATGTGACCGAAATAACTGTGTGCGCCGCGAAAACGCCTGTCTCCCCCGCCGAACGGTTTGCTGCAAAATGCTTGCGCTTTGCGGCGGCGCGTGCTACAATAATGCGGCAAAAGTTAAGAAAGGAAAGCGGGGGAAAGCATGGCACCGTGTGAAAACCGATTTGCAAAAGGGCTGCGCGACGGCGTACCCATTGCGCTCGGGTATTTGTCCGTTTCGTTCACCTTTGGCATGATGGCGGCAGCGGGCGGGCTTCCCACCGCGTTCATCGTCGCGATCTCCATGACCAACCTCACCTCTGCCGGACAGTTCGCGGGGCTTTCGTTGATGCTTTCGGGTGGTGCTTACGCAGAAATGGCGCTCGCACAGCTGGTCATCAACCTGCGCTATGCGCTGATGTCCGTTTCCCTTTCGCAAAAGCTCCATAAAAGCGTGCGGCTTTTTGACCGCTTTTGGATCGCATTCGGCAACACGGACGAGATCTTCGCCGTAGCAAGCGGGCAGAGCGCGCAGGCGGGCAGCCGCTATATGTTTGGGCTCATTGCCTTACCGTATATCGGCTGGGCGCTGGGGACTTTTTTGGGCGCGGCGGCGAACAGTCTTTTGCCTGAGGTTCTTCGTTCGGCGCTTGGCATTGCGATCTACGGGATGTTCTTGGCGATCTTTATTCCGCCGATGAAAAAATCGGGCGCGGTGGCTGCCGTGGTGCTCACGGCGGCAGGCCTTAGCTGTGCGTTTCACTATATCCCGTTCTTGCAATCTGTCTCATCGGGCTTCGTCATCATTATCTGCGCGGTCGCCGCGGCGGCGCTCGGCGCGGTCATAAAACCCGTTTCCGAAAAGGAGGACACAGCATGACCGCCTATTTCTGGATCCAGCTGGCGGTGATGGCAGGCGTGACCTACCTTGTGCGGATGCTGCCGCTGGTGATCTTCCGCAAAAAGATCGAAAACCGCTTTATCCGCTCGTTTTTGCACTATATCCCCTATGCGGTGCTTGCCGCCATGACCTTTCCCGCCGTATTTTCCTCCACGGGCGGCGGGCTGTGGTCGGCACTTGCGGGGCTGATCGTCGCGGTGGTGCTCGCCTTTTTTGAAAAAGGCCTTGTCACCGTCGCGCTGTGCGCCTGCGCCGCCGTGTTCTTGGCGGAATGGCTGCCCACGCTCTTTTAATATCCAACACCCTATACGAAACCCCCGAAGAAAAGCTGCGCTTCTCTTCGGGGGTCATTGCTTTATCCTCTTTTATTCCTGCTCTTCGCGGTAATGCTTATAGCCCGGATGGCGGCCCGTGATGCCGTAGTATTTGCGCAGGTCGATGAGCTTTTGGATATTCTCTTCGGAGATCTCCTTTTCCCCGCCCAGCAGATGCGCCGTCAGGCTGATCTTGGCGAACAGCTCCAGCGTTTCCATGCGGTAATAGGCAGTGATCGCGTCCGCGCCGACGGTCAGCGCGCCGTGGTTTGCCAAAAGCAGCACGTCGTGCTCCTGCAAATAGGGTGCGATGGCATCGGGCACCTCATAGGTGGACGGCGTGCCGTAGGGCGTGACGGGGATAGATCCGATGGCGGCGACCGTTTCGATCATAGTGTAGCGGTCGAGCGGCACATGCGCCACGGCGTAGCCTGTTGCCGTGGGCGGGTGCGCGTGCAGCACCGCGCCGACATCCTCGCGCTCCTTGTAGCAGCGCAGATGCATTTTGATCTCAGAGGATGGTCTGTAGCCATTCTCTGCCTCCAGCACGTTGCCGTCGGCATCGATGACCACCAGCTTTTCCGGCGTGATAAAGCTTTTCGAGATCCCCGTCGGGGTCGCTAAGAAATTGCCGTTTGGCAGGCGGACGGAAAGGTTGCCGTCGTTTGCTGCCACCCAGCCGAGCTGCCACATTTTATGGCAGATATCGCACATCACTTCGCGCGTTTCCATGTATTGCATAGTTTTGCTTCCTTTCCCTATCAATCCGTCACGACGCCCTTTTGCAGCAGCAGATTGGCATACAGCGCCTGTTCACCGGTCGCAATGATCAGGTATGCGCCTTTCGCGCGCTCATAAAAGGCAAAACGTTCGATCTCCTCGATCGTGTCCGCGCCGCGCGCGTCGTATTTCGCAAGGATACCATCATAAACGTCCCAGATCGGGGTCTCTACAGGATCGCCCGGAACGATCTGCATACGCCCTACGGGCTTTTCCACATAGGTGTCCAGCGGCACAAGCTGTAAAATTGCATCCAATATTTCCGGGATGCCGTGCCCGTCCATACGCACGACCACCGCATTTTTTCCCACGGTATGTACCGGGAAGTTGCCGTCCGCAAGCACCAGCGTGTCGCCGTGTCCCATTTCGCACAGCGCCTTTAAGAGCGCAGGCGGTAGAATTTTCGGGATTCCTTTTAACATAAGCCTGTCCCCTTCAAAAATTGTTGATATGCCGCGTCTGTGTCCTCCGGCGGGTGTGGTGTGAAAAGCTGCGGCTGCTCGCACCGACGCACAAGCGCACGCGCGGCGGGCAGATCTTTTACCGTACCGTCAGCAAGCATCTGTAAAAGCAGATTGCCGTAAGCGGTCGCTTCCACGGGCCCCGCGCACACGGTTTTCTGACAAATATCCGCCGCAAGCGCGCATAAAAGCCGATCCTTGACCCCGCCGCCGACGATGTGCAGCGTGTCATAGCTTTTCTGCGTGCAGCGCTCGATCTGCCCAATCGCAAAACGGTATTTCATGGCGAGGCTGTCGTAAATGCAGCGAAGCACCTCCGCCTTGCTTTCGGGGACGGACTGACTTGTTTCAGCGCAGTATTCCCGAACGCGCTTTGGGATGTTCCCGGTCGGCGCAAAGCGTGCGTCGTCGGGATCGATAAAGCTTTGAAACGGGTTTGCTTCCTTGGCAAGCGACTCCATTTCGGCAAAGGAAAGCGATTCGCCTTCGCGCTGCCACTGCCGCCGCGTCTCCTGAATGAGCCAAAGCCCGATGATGTTTTTTAAGAAAGACGCCTTGCCGCCGTAGCCGCCCTCATTGGTGACATTGCAGCGGTAAGCCTCGTCCGTGATCAGCGGTGCGGCAAGCTCTGTACCTAAAAGCGACCAAGTCCCGCAGCTTAAAAACAGGAAATCTTCGCTTTCGGCGGGCACGCTCGCCATGGCGCACTGCGTGTCGTGCCCCGCCACGGCGGTCACGCGCGCAGGATCTATCCCCAGTTCCTCGCAAAGCGCCGGGCGAAGCATGCCAACGGGCGTCGCAGTCGGTAGAATATCGGGGAACAGCCGCGCAGGGATCTCCAGAGCGGACAGCACGCGGCCAGACCAGACCCGCCGTTTTGCATCCAAAAGCTGTGTAGTGGAAGCAATCGAGTATTCCGCACGCCGCTCGCCCGTCAACAGGTAGTTGAACAGGTCGGGCATGAGCAGCAGTGTTTCTGCATTTTCGAGCACCTGCGGCCGCTTCGTTTTCAGTGCGAGCAGCTGGAACGCGGTGTTGATCTCCATGAACTGATTGCCCGTGATTTGATAGAACTCTTCACGCGGGAGCTTTTGAAACGCCTGCCCGAGCGTGCCCGCCGTGCGCGCGTCGCGGTAATGCACGGGGTTTTCGAGCAAAAAGCCGTCTTTATCCAAAAGCCCGAAGTCCACGCCCCAGGTGTCCACACCGATGCTTTCTACCGCACCGTATGCCTTGGATTTCAGCAACGCCTGCTTGATCTCGTGAAACAGCCGCAGCACGTCCCAATACAGCGTACCGCAGACCTCGACAGGGTCGTTGGAGAAACGGTGGATCTCCTCTAAAGTGAGTGCCTCGCCGTTGTATTTCCCAAGGATGGCGCGCCCGCTTGACGCACCGAAATCCAGACACAGATACCGCTTTTCGGCGCTCATTTATACATCGGGCCGAACGCCGCGCATGCGCGGAAGTCCTGCCCCTCCTTATCCATACCGAACGCATTCCACACCGCGGGGCGGAAGATCTTTTCCTCCGGCACGTTGTGCATGCAAACGGGGATGCGCAAAATCGAGCAAAGCGTGATGAGATCCGCGCCGATGTGCCCGTAGCTGATCGCGCCGTGGTTCGCGCCCCAGTTGTTCATCACGTCATATGCCGATTTGAATGCGCCCTTGCCCGTAAGCCGCGGCGCGAACCAGGTGCACGGCCAGGTGTAGTCGGTGCGCTTCCAGAGCTTGTCGGAGACCTCGTCGGGCAGGGCGACGGTATAGCCTTCCGCGATCTGCATAACAGGGCCCAAACCCTTGACGATATTTAAGCGGCACATCGTGGCGGGCATTTCGCTGCGCGTTAAGAAGCGCGAGGAGAAGCCGCCGCCGCGGAAATAGCCCATGTCCGCCGCATTCCAGGTGGTCGCGTCCAAGCATGCCTTGCAGTCCGCTTCGGTCATTTCCCAGAACGGCTTGATAACGCCGTTGCCGTTTTCATCCTTGACCTCGCCGCAGAAGTCGAGGCAGGACGCGCCGGAGTTGATAAGGTGGATAAAGCCGCCCGCTTCCGCCGCCTTGCCGGTGAGCGTGTAGCCCGCCGCTTTTTTGACCGCTTCGGGGCTCCAGAAGGTGCGCACATCGGAGAACATCTGCGCGGTGTTCGTCAAGAGCTTGCCGAACAGCATGGAAACGCCGTTGAGCGTGTCGTTTTCCGTTGCGAGCACATACGGTTCGCGCGCGCCGTTCCAGTCAAACGACGAGTTGAGCAGCGCTTCGGGGAAATCGCAGTTCGGATAATGGTCCGTCCACTGCCGCTGCCCTTGGAAGCCGCCGCACAGCGCGTTGTGCCCAACCGCCTCTTCTTCGCGGCCCTCGGGCAGGTTCGGGTTGCCCGCATACAGGTCTTTGATGATGCACATCATCTTGACGACGAATTCCCACGCCTCTTCCTTTTGTGCGTCGGTCTTCTTGAACCAGTCGGGGTTTTTGTCAAAGCCTTCCTTGCAATTCGCCTTTGCCCAGGCGAGTGCCTTCTGGAATTCGGCTTCGTCGTAAATGCCCTCTTCCATGCGGCGGAGGATCTCGACCTCGTCCACGGACTCCACACGCATGCCGAGATATTCCTCAAAGAAATCCGGGTTGATGATCGATCCCGCGATACCCATGCAAATGGAGCCGATCTGCAAATAGGATTTGCCGCGCATGGTCGCAGCCGCTACTGCCGCACGGCCGAAGCGCAGCAGCTTTTCTTTCACATCGTCGGGGATCTCCGTTTCGTCGGCGTCCTGCACATCGCGCCCGTAAATACCGAACGCGGGCAGCCCCTTTTGCGCGTGCGACGCGAGCACGGAAGCGAGATACACTGCACCCGGCCGCTCGGTGCCGTTGAAGCCCCAAACACCTTTGATGGTGTTTTTGTCCATATCCATGGTTTCCGAGCCGTAGCACCAGCAGGGCGTGACCGTCAGCGTGATGGCAACGCCTGCCTTGCGGAATTTGTCCTCGCACGCGGCGGCCTCCGCCACGCGGCCGATGGTGGTGTCGGCAAGGACGACTTGGACGGGTTCGCCGTTCGTATACCGCAGATTTTCACGGAACAGCGCCGCCGCAGCCTTCGCCATCCCCATGGTCTGCGCCTCGAGCGACTCGCGTACCTTCAAAGGCCCGCGCCTGCCGTCGATGGTCGGTCGGATGCCGATCACGGGATAATCGCCTACATATCTGTTGCTCATAGGGGTGCTCCTCTCGTTTTTATTCTTTTTTCATTATACTGTTGTTTTTTTAGGAAAACTTGTAGTATACTATCTATAAAGTATAATAATATTCACTTTTTTGAGGTGTATATGCTTACGAGAGCCGTTCAGGAACAAAGACCGCGGGGCACATTTGCCTTTCCGCTGGAATTTCACCATGTCGACAAGACCCATCCGCGTTACCACATGCCGCTGCATTGGCACATGGATTATGAGCTGATCCGCGTGCTTTCGGGAGAGCTATCCCTCTCGCTCGACACGCGCAGCCTGACGCTTTACACGGGCGATGTGGCGCTCGTGCAGGAGGGCGTCGTGCACGGCGGCGTGCCAAGGGAGTGCGTATACCAATGCATCGACATGGATCTAAACGCATTTCTGCGCGGCAATGTACCCGACTTTGCGGATTCGGATACCGTCGTCCTTGACGCGACCTTTCCGAAAGACAGCGAAGAAGCGCGCACCATCGGGCGGCTGTTCGATACCGTGCAGGCCGCAGGCACAGGGTATGCCTTTTTGGCGCAGGGGCTTATTTTACAGCTTGTGGGGCTGATCTTACAAAATCATCGGTACGTTTCAAGCGGAGAACGTACGGCGCGGGTGCTGCGGCGCGTGCGGCAGCTCAAAAGTGCGCTCAAATTTATCCGCAAGCGCTATGCAAGTCCCGTTACGCTTCATGAGCTTGCAGAGGCGGCGGGGATGTCACCGCGGTATTTCTGCCGCTTTTTCTCGGAAATGACCGGGCGCACACCCATTGATTATCTGAACTTTTACCGCGTGGAGCGCGCCTGCGAGCGGCTGACCTATACAGACGAAAGCGTCACGGAGATCGCGCTTTCTTGCGGCTTTAACGATTTAAGCTATTTTGTCAAGACCTTCCGCAAATACAAGGGCACGACGCCGAAACAATATCGGAAAGGAAGCGCCGTATGAATGAAAAAAATCTGCTCCGGCTGCTTTTGCATTACGCAAAAGAGGATGTGTATCCGTTCCATATGCCCGGGCATAAGCGCAATACAGCGCTTTTGGGCGAAACGCTCCCCTACGCCCTCGACATCACCGAGATCGACGGCTTTGACAACCTCCACGCCCCGCAGGGCATTTTGCAGCAGCTCAACGAACAGCTCGCCCGCCTTTGGGGAAGCGAGCAATCCTTCGCCCTTGTAAACGGCTCGACCTGCGGCATTTTGGCGGGGGTCGCGTCATGCGTCTCGCCGGAGGAAACGGTGCTTGTCGCGCGCAACTGCCACCGGAGTGTCTACCATGCCGTAGAGCTTACGGGCGCAACCCCTGTCTATCTTGTACCGCCTGTGGATACAGGCAGCGGCATTGCGGGGAGTATCACGCCCGAACAAGTCCGCCGTGCACTCGAAGCGCACCCGAATACACGGCTCGTCATCGTGACCTCGCCGACCTACGACGGGGTGATCAGCGATATGGCAGGGATCGTGCGCACCGCGCATGAAGCGGGTGTTCCCGTGCTTGCCGACGAAGCACACGGGGCACATCTGGTTTTCACCGAACAGGCAGAACGCAGTGCGGTGCGCGCAGGTGCGGACATCGTGATCCATTCTCTGCACAAGACCCTCCCCGCCCTTACGCAGTGCGCCGCCGCACACCTTTGCGGTACGCGGATAGACCCGGTACGCTTTCAACAGGCGCTTTCGATGTTCGAGACCTCCAGCCCCTCGTATGTGCTGCTCGCGTCCATCGCGCAGTGCGCGGATTTTTTGGAAGCACAGGGTGCGGCGGCGTTTGCCGCTTACCGCGCGCGGCTTTCCGATTTTTCCGAACGCTGCCGTGCGCTTGAGCGTCTGCGCGTGCTCGGCAAAGGCGCGGACAAGCTTGAAAACCACCCCGCGTTTTTTGCCTTTGATCCCGGCAAACTGCCCGTGGTCACCGCGCATACGACCTTGGACGGACAGGCGCTGCTTGAGGCTTTGCGACAAGATTTTGCCATCGAGGGCGAAATGGCAGCAATCTCTTACGCGCTGCTGATGACCTCCGTCTGTGACACCGAAGCGGGGTTCACACGCCTGCTCGAAGCGCTTTTTGCCATCGACCGTGAAGCAAAATTTTGTGAAAAGCCCTCTGCATTCTCCGTCCCGGCGCTGCCCGAACTGCGCTGCTCCCCCGCCGAAGCCGCAAAACGTTCCGGCAGGCTTTGCCCGCTGCAGGAAGCGGCAGGCAAGATGAGCCTCGAATACGTATTCTGCTACCCGCCCGGTTCGCCGCTGCTTGTCCCCGGGGAGATCGTAAATCAGGACATGGTTTCCCATATCCTTAAAGCGCAGGCGCACGGCCTTTCGGTGCTGTCCTCCCGCGGCGCACTGCCGCTTCTGCGCGTTTGCGATTGACAAAAGGCGCGCGGTGTGCTACTATACTACCGAAGAAAACGATAAGGAGTCGATACATATGAAAAGAATCCGGACCCTGGATACCCGCGACCTGAAAAAGAGCGTTGAAAACGGCGGCTGCGGCGAGTGCCAGACCTCCTGCCAGAGCGCCTGCAAAACCTCCTGCGGCGTTGCGAACCAGCAGTGCGAAAAGTGCATGGAGCAGAAATAACGCAAAAACGCACACTTCGGAAAAGCCGTTGTCAGACGGCTTTTCTTTTTGAGAAAATACGGGAAAGGACGTGCCGTTTTGATACATCAGTATAAGCTCGGCGGCTACAACATCGTGCTCGACGTATTCAGCGGCGCGGTGCATGCGGTGGACGAGGTCGCTTATGACGCGATCGCGCTGTACGAAACGCACACAAAAGACGAGATCAAGGCAGAGCTTCTCGCAAAATACGGGGAAAGGGAGAACCTTTCCGCCGGCGAGATTGACGAAGTGCTTGCGGACATCGAACAGCTCAAAGCGGACGGCAAGCTGTTCACCGAGGACGTTTACGCCGACCGCGCCTTTGATTTTAAAAACCGCAGCACCGTTGTCAAAGCGCTTTGCCTGCATGTGGCGCACACCTGCAATCTCAACTGCTCATACTGCTTCGCCGCGCAGGGCAAATACCACGGCGAGCGGGCGCTGATGTCGTTTGAGACGGGCAAACGCGCGCTCGACTTTTTAGTGGAACATTCGGGTACGCGCAAGAACTTAGAGGTTGATTTTTTCGGCGGCGAGCCGCTGATGAATTTTGAAGTCGTGAAGCAGCTTGTGGCGTATGCGCGCAGCATCGAAAGGCAAGCGGGCAAAAACTTCCGCTTTACCTTAACGACGAACGGTGTACTGTTGAACGACGAGGTGACCGAATTCGCCAACCGTGAGTGCCACAACGTTGTGCTCTCTTTAGACGGGCGCAAGGAAGTGCACGACCGCCTGCGCAAGACGGTAAACGGACAGGGCAGCTATGACCTCATCGTGCCGAAGTTTCAGGATTTCGTGCAAAAGCGCGGCAACCGCGGCTACTATGTGCGCGGGACGTACACGAAGTACAATTTGGACTTTACAAACGATATTTTCCACATGGCGGACTTAGGCTTTACGGAGCTTTCCATGGAGCCCGTAGTCAGCGCGCCCGACGACCCGTACGCTTTAAGTGAAGCGGATCTGCCGACGCTTTACAAGCAGTATGAACTGCTCGCCGAAGAAATGCTGCGCCGCAGACGTGCGGGCAAGCCTTTCACGTTCTATCACTATATGATCGACCTATCGGGCGGGCCGTGCATATACAAGCGCATTTCCGGCTGCGGCTCGGGTACGGAATACCTTGCCGTAACGCCGTGGGGCGACCTGTACCCCTGTCATCAATTTGTCGGCGATGAAAAATACCGTTTGGGCGATATTTGGAGCGGCGTAACCAACACGGAAGTGCAGCAGGAATTCAAGCTGTGCAACGCCTATGCGCGTAAAGAATGCCGCGACTGCTGGGCAAAACTCTATTGCAGCGGCGGCTGCGCGGCGAACGCCTACCACGCAACGGGAGCGGTCACGGGCGTTTATGAGCTGGGCTGTAAGCTTTTCAAAAAGCGGATGGAATGCGCCATCATGCTGAAGGTCGCCGAAGCGCTGGACAAAGCGGAAAGCAATATGTAAGCCTTTTACGGCTATTCCGGCAAACAAGGGGTGAAACGCATGACCGCATTTTTAGCCGGCTATATCGGCATTGCGGTGCTCGTGATGCTGTCGGTATACGGGCTTTCTTACAGTGAGCGCCCGCAGAACAAGTGCAGGATCATTTTGCTGATCGTGTATATTCTCTCGATCGTCGGCGTGCTGTTTGCGACCGGCGTTCTGGAGGTGCGGTTCGGGTGGAACCGCCTGTATTCCACGCTTATTGCGGCAGGCGTTTTGCTCGGCGTATACTTTGCGGATGCGCTTGGCAAACGCGCGCGGGAACGTAAAGAAAAATAGAAAGCAAAAAGGGGAGGATGTTTTATGTTGACACGGGATATGCTGCAAATGCTGCGCATGCTCAAAGCCGAGACACGCAAAAAAGCAGATGCATTGGAAAAGCTAGCGGATCAAGCAGAAGAATGGTGGATAGAGGAATGTGATAATCCGGACGGTTATAGTGTAGCAATCGATGAAGTACGTGACATCGCCGGCGACATGGATAACTTCGCAGAAGACATCGCAACTCTTTTGGAAGATTACGAAGCCATGCTTATACAAACAGCAGGAAAAGCAAACACGCTGATAGAACGTTATTTGTATCCGGAGGATTTCAAAAAATATTGTGACTCGAAAGAAACATATCTCTAAATCGTTTATACATAGCAACAGGCTGTCCGTTTGGACAGCCTGTTTTATATTTGCTGAAAATAATTTTACTGCGCTTCGTCCGCTGGGGTTTCTGCGTTTGCCTGCGCGCGCATTTTTACGGATTTTACGACCTTGAGGCGCGTGAAATCCTCGCGTTCCTTTTCGTCGAGCGCCTCCGTGATGAACTTCACGGTCGCCTCGAACTGCGGGATCAAAATGTTGCTTAACGCATTCGCGCGCTTCTGCGTTTTCTTGACCGCATCCGCAAGGCGGAAGATCGACGCCTGCGTTTCGGCCAGCCGCACGGTAAGCTGCTTTGCACGGTTGAACTGCCGATAGGCTTCGTCGAGATGCGAATTCGTCCGGTGGAAGCCGTAGTGCGGCTCCGCCTGGGTCTCCGGGAGTTCCAAGATCGGGATCTCCACGCCCATGACGCTCTTGCCGCGCGCCGAAAGGGAAACATCTACGGGCACACTGCGCGCAAAGTTGCCGCAGAGTCCCAAGGTGATATTTGCAAGCCGCAGTGAAGCATAAGCCTGCTTGTAAACGTCGCCGATCTGCGACTCGACCGCGCGCGCTTCATCCACAAGCTGCATCATCTCACGCACCAAAATGCTGCGTTTGCGATCCATCAGCTCATAGCCCATGCGCGCGAGCTCCAGCGACTTCTGGGTTGCCATTAAATTTGCCTTTGTCGGAAACACCTGCGCCAAGCGAATTCACCTCCCGAATCCATATTTGCGCCGCGTTATGCGGATTCGCCTTTGTAATGCTTTTCGAGCGTCTTTTCGTCCACACGGTCGAGCATGCGGCGCGGCAGCATGGACAAAAGCGCCCACCCAAGGTCGAGCGTCTGATCCATTGTACGGTTTTCCGTAAAGCTCTGGTTTAAGAACCGGGCTTCAAACGCTCTGCCGAATTCCATGAGCAGCTTATCGTCGGCAGAAAGCTCCTCTTCGCCGATGACCGACGCGAGCGCCTTAGCATCCTGCACCTTGGCATAGGACGCGAGAAGCTGGTTGCTTAAGTCCGCGTGATCCTCGCGTGTAAAACCTGCGCCGATGCCGTCCTTCATCAAACGCGACAGCGACGGCAGAACATCCACGGGCGGGTAAATGCCCTTGTAGTCCAAGTCGCGGTTCAAAACGATCTGCCCTTCGGTGATATAGCCTGTTAAGTCGGGGATCGGGTGGGTGATGTCGTCATTGGGCATGGTGAGGATCGGGATCTGTGTGACCGAGCCTTCCACGCCTTTGAGCATACCCGCGCGCTCATAAAGCGACGCAAGATCGGAATACAGATAGCCGGGGAAGCCCTTTCTGCCGGGGATCTCGCCCTTGGAGCCGGAAAATTCCCGCAGCGCCTCGGCGTAAGAGGTCATATCCGTTAAAATGACAAGAATGTGCATATGCCGTGTGAACGCCAGATACTCCGCAATGGTCAGCGCGACACGCGGCGTCATAATGCGCTCAACGATCGGGTCGTTGGCAAGGTTTAAGAGCATCACCACGCGGTGCATGACGTTTGCTTCTTCAAACGAGGTGCGGAAATACTGTGCCACGTCGTTTTTCACGCCCATCGCCGCAAATACAACCGCGAAGTCGCTGCCGTCGGCAGTGGACGCCTGCCGCACGATCTGCACGGCAAGCTCGTTGTGCTGCATGCCCGAGCCCGAAAAAATGGGCAGCTTCTGCCCGCGGATGAGCGTGGCGAGCGCATCAATAGAGGAAATACCGGTGTGGATGTAGTTACGCGGGTATTCGCGCGAAACGGGGTTGATGGGCGCGCCGTTTACGTCGCGCACCTCCTCGGGGAACACCTCGCCGAGCCCGTCGATGGGTCTGCCGAGACCGTCGAACACGCGCCCTAAAATCTCGGGAGACAGCGCGACCTGCATGGGCTTACCCGTGAAGATCGTTTCGGTGTTGGACATGGACATGCCGCGCGTGCCCTCGAATACCTGCACCGAGACCTCGTCGCCGTCGATCTTGACAACACGCCCCGTGCGCTCGGTGCCGTCTGTCAAATGCAGACGCACGATCTCTTCATTGGCGGCGTTTTCCACGCCGGAAAGCGTTGCAAGCGACCCGTTCACGCCGCTTAATTTCAAATGTCTGACAAGCAAAGTTCCGCCCCCTTTCAGCGCAGGATGCCGTCTACGGCGGCGTCGATGTCGCGGATATAATCGTCAAGCATCTCCGTCTTGTCGTTCGGCACATCGTATTTCATTTTGACAAGCTGCTCAAAGATCCCCGTTTGCAGCAGCACGGAGATCGGGATCTGCCGTGCGACGACTTCTCTGGCGCGGTGGTACAGATGCAAAATCACATGCATCATTTTATACTGTTTTTCCAGCGGCACATAGGTGTCCTCCGCATGGAAGGCGTTTTGCTGCAAAAACCCGACACGGATCACGCGCGCGATCTCGATGACCAGCTTCTGATCATCCGGCAGCACGTCGGCGCCGATGAGCTTGACGATCTCCATAAGCGTGTTTTCCTCTTGCAAGAGCGCACACAGCTCATCGCGGTCGCTCGAGAACTGGGGCGACACGTTGTCGCGGTACCAATTCGTCAGCTCGTTCGTGTACTCACTGTATGAAAGCGTCCAGTTGATCGCGGGGTAATGCCGCGCGTATGCCAAGGATTTGTCCAGCGCCCAAAAGCAGCGCGTGAACCGCTTGGTATTCTGTGTGACAGGCTCCGAAAAATCCGAGCCCTGCGGCGAGACCGCACCGATCAGCGTTACGGAGCCTTCGCTGCCGTTTAAGGTTTCGGTACGCCCCGCGCGCTCATAGAACTCCGAAAGGCGCGAAGGCAGATATGCGGGGAAGCCCTCGTCGGCAGGCATTTCTTCAAGCCGCCCTGAAATCTCGCGCAGCGCTTCCGCCCAGCGGGAGGTCGAGTCCGCCATAAGCGCGGTATGGTAACCCATATCGCGGTAGTATTCCGCAAGGGTGATACCCGTGTAAATGGAAGCTTCGCGCGCCGCGACGGGCATGTTGGAGGTGTTGGCGATGAGCACCGTTCGGTCAAGAAGCGATTTGCCCGTGCGCGGGTCGGTAAGCTCCGAAAATTCGGAGAGCACCTGCGTCATTTCATTGCCGCGTTCACCGCAGCCGACGTAGATGATGATGTCCGCGTCGCACCATTTGGCAAGCTGGTGCTGCGTCATGGTCTTGCCCGTACCGAAGCCGCCGGGGATCGCCGCAGCGCCGCCCTTGGCTACGGGGAACACCGTATCGATCACGCGCTGCCCGGTAATCAGCGGACGGTCGGCGGGCAGGCGCTTTCTGGTGGGACGCGGCGTGCGAATAGGCCATGTCTGCATCAGCGTCAGGTCAACCGTTTTGCCGTCGTCGGTTTGAAGCCGTGCGACGGTATCCTGCACATGATATGCGCCGTCGGGGAGAACTTCCGACACCGTGCCCGAAAGATTCGGTGCGAGCATCACCTTGTGCTCGACAGCCGAGGTCTCAGGGCAGGTCGCATACACATCGCCGCCCGAAAGACGGTCGCCGACTTTTATGCACAGGTGCACATCATAGGTCTTTTCGGTATCCAGCGGTGAAAATTTCGCGCCGCGCCCGATGAATGCGCCGAACTGTTTTTCCAAAGCCGGCAGCGGGCGCTGGATGCCGTCGAAAATATTGCCCAAAAGCCCGGGCCCGAGTGTAACGCTCATAGCGCTGCCCGTAGCGTATACGGGTTCGCCCACTTTGAGCCCTGCCGTCTCTTCGTAAACCTGAATAGTGGTTTTGTCTTGCTGCAGCCCGATGACTTCGCCGATGAGACGCGCGTTGCCGACATAGACCGTCTCCATCATCTGAAGACCGGTTTCGCCGCGGACGGTAATGACCGGCCCGTTGATGCCGTAGATCTGATACGCCGTCATTCTTCCGCCTCCTCTATGGAAAGTCCGGAAACAGCCAAAAACTGCGTCTTCTGCTGTTCCAATCGCGCGTCAAGTGTATCATCCGCCAAAAGCCCGGTCGCTCCGGCGCGTACCTTTACCCCGCCGAGCAAGATCGTCGCGTCGCAGACAAACTGTGTGTCTTTCGGCAGGTCTGCACAAAGCGTTTCGGCAAGGGGCATATCCGCTTCCCGGAGATACACCGTCAAGCCCCTGCCGCCGACAGCCGCAGCCGCCTGTTCGGCGCTTTTTTTCAGCATATCGCGGTATTCCGGCGTTTCGGTAAACGCGGTGATGCGTGTACGCACGCGGTCAAACACCTGTTTTTCCAATTCTGCGCGCCGCTCTGTGAGCCGCTTGCGCGAAGCCTCCTCCAGTGCGGAGATCTCGCGGTTGAAATCCGCATCGATGCGTGCGATCTCATACTGCGCGTATGCATCGCTGCGCGCTTTTGCTTCCTGCTGCAAAGTCTCCAGCCGCTGCGTGCGCACAGCCTCGGTCTCGCAGTCGATTTTCTCGCACTCCGCATCCGCAAGCCGGCGGACAGCGTCGAGGAAGACTGTGATATTGCCGTTTGGAATATCCAAGGATTTTCACCTCTTGCCTGCGGCGGCTCACAAACGGATGCCGACCGCCTCTTGAATGTATTGTGTAATGCTGCTCGTGCTGCCCGTCTCGCTTTCGCCGTCCGGGATCTCTAAAAGCAGCGGATGCGTCTGCCGCTGCAGCCGCGCAACGGTCTCGGCGCACGCTTCGCGCACGCCCGCCGTATAGAGGATCACGCCGATCTCCGCATTCGCGGCGGCGTCGCACAGCGCCTTTTCCATGTCGGCGCTTGAGCGCAGGCACGCGCCCTCCACGCCTGCAAGGCGCATGCCGATCACGGGATCCAGCTTATCGCTGACCAAAAACAGTCGCATATTTTGCGCCCTCTTACAGCTCGTTGATGATCAAAATCGAGATGACCACGCCGAACAGCGCGATGGATTCGCCGAGCGCCACGAAGATCAGGGATTTACCGAAGGATTTCGGGTTCTCAGCGGTTGCAGCGATTGCCGCGGGGGCTGCCGCTGCCAGCGCGATACCGCCGCCGATGCCCGCAAGACCCGTTACGAGGCCTGCTGCCAAAAGCCCGAGGCCTTTTGAGGATTCCCCGGCGGTCGCATCCGCCTGCGCGGCGGTCTGCTCGGTCTGCGCGGTGTCCGTCGCCGTATTTGCATCCGAAGCAGCAAACACGTTAAACGAAAGCACCGACAAAAGCACCACCAGCACGCCGAAAACGGCAAGGTTCATGCCCATTGCGCGTTTCGCGGACTTTCCCTGATTGCGTTTGCGCAGGGCGATGAAAGCGGTCGCCAGCAGCGCCATGGGTGCAACGATCAACAAGACATAGAAAAATGCGGTCATAACAGATTCCTCCCGAAATCAATTTGTATGGATTTGTTTGTGCAGGGTAACGGGTGTAAAAGGTTTGCCGTCGCCCTCGTAAAAACGGCTGAACATTTCGTAATATTCAAGACGCAGCACCTGGATGCCCGTCAAAAGCCCTTCAAGCACGATCACCAGCGCGTTGCCGAGGATGATGACAAACAGGTTTTCGCTCTCGCCCGCAAGCGAGAACACAACCATCATCATGCCTGCATGCACCAGCACATACGCGCCGACGCGCAGGAAAGACAGGGTATTGGAAAGGTAAGAAAGGACGTATTCGATGAGTTCAAAGAAATTCTGCAGCAGAAAATCCGGTACGCTCTCGGGTTTCCAATCGGGATGCTTATCGATGATGCCGATGGGGATCTCCTTGATATACAGCAGCACCGCCGAAATACCCAGCAGCACGCCGCAGACATTTGTGGGGATCGGCGCCGGGCCGCCCATAAAGCCGGAGGCGAGGTTGACGCCCATGAGATACAGCACAATGCCTGCAAGCCCGTTTTGGCTGAAAAGCGCTTCGCCGAACTGCCGGCGCTTCAGGCTTGCATATATGTGGATGAGCATTGCGCAGACCATGAGGAACACGCCGATGCCGATGGCAATGAGCAGCACGGTATTGATGCTGTCCATAACGGAAAACGGCTTGCCGCTCCATCCGAGGGCGTGGTACACCGGGTCGAGCATTTCCTCAAACCCGAACACGCTGCCGAACAAAAATCCGAACACCGCAGACGAAAGCCCGCAGGGGATCAAGATCTTGCCGAGCTCCATTTTTTTGAGTTTCCACATGAGCGCGCCCGCAAGGCTCACCACAAGCCCCTGCCCCAAGTCGCCGAACATGATGCCGAACAATATGGTATACGTCACCGCGACAAACGGCGTCACATCCACATCGCTGCGGCCGGGCGAGCCGTACATTTCAATATAATACCGGTATGGAGAAACAAGGGCCCTGTACAGCGGCCCGCGCTGTTTATATTGAACGGGGATCGAAACTTTCTCGCTCTTCGGCGGTTCTTCCACCTCCGCAGAGACATCCTCGATCGTATCGATGCGTTCGGAAAGCCCGCGCACGCGGCTTTCGGGCACAAAGCCCACAAGCATAAAATTCTTTTCGTTGTGCAGAGCATAGCTGCGCAGCGAAAACACCGCGTTTTGCCGAAGAAGCTTCGTATACAGCAGGTTGCAGTGCGCTTCTTCCTCTTTCCAGAACGCACGCAGATGGTCTTCGTTCTCGGAAATCTGCCCGTCGAGGATCGCGATGCTTTTGCGAATTTCGGCGAGCACCTCATCCACCGTGCCTGCCGCACCGGGAACGGAAAACGGTTCAAACAGCAGAAAGGCAAAAATACCGTCCACTTCATCAAGCTTATCGACCGGGGCAAAGTACACACCCCAATAATCGGTCTTGTCCTCCGAACACGGGCAGAACAGCAAATAGGGGTAATCGCGGAACACTGTATTCAGCCGTGCGAGGCTCTCTTTCGGCATATGCCCGAAGCGCACCTTGATGAACTCACATGCGGAAATGCTGTCCAAATCGAGATCCAGCCCCGCGAAATGCGAATACTTGCGGATGCCGTCCTCACAAACCTCTTTCTGCTCGGTCAAAATACGGCGCGTTTCCAAAAGCTGGGAAGCGCGTTTTTCCACCGTGCGGATATAGTCGTCATCCGCGTCATCGGACACCGTTTCGGATGCAGTCTGCTCTTCCAGCGGAAACCCGAGCGAGGCCGCAAAATCCGTGAGCGCCGTGATTTTTTGCGTGTAGGGGTTCTCCTCCGAAAACGGAAGAAAGCCCATGGAGGAGGAAATATAATTCGATGCGGCATCCGGCTGGAAGCTCTCGCTTTCGCACAGCACCTCGCTGACTGCGGCAAGCTGACCGAGCGTGCCGCTGATCTTCATCAGCTTCATTCTTTCAATCGCCATGGTATCTCCTTTTCCTTAGAAGATTTTTTTGCGGGGAAAGATCAGGCCGTCGCAAAACGCTGCTTGACGCAGCCCTTTCGGATCACATAGACTTGTTTGCTGTTTTCCAGAACAGCGTACAGCTCCCGCAGCCGTTCTTCGGGCAGCAGCCCGGTCAGGATGTAGGAGCCCTTGCAGCACGTCGCATAGGCTTTCAGCGCAAACAGCGACTCTGCCCCGGCAAGCGCGGCATACAGCGCACGGACGGTCTCCTCTTCTTTTGCAAAGAACCGTTCCAGGCGCTGCTCGACGTCGGAAAGCTCCGTCTCTAAGATGTGCAGGCTTCGTTCAAATTCCGTGCCGATCTCGGCGGTATTGCCTGATAACGAAGGTATGGCAAGCGACTCAAACAAAAGGGAGGCAAAGATCGCATCGATCCGCTGCGCCATATCGCGCGGCGCAAAATACATTCCGAAGATCTCGCCGCCGTCCGAAAAAGATGGGAAAAACTCTACATACGGATTGTCTGCATACAGCGCGCGCATACGCTCGTAGCTTTCCGCGGGCATATGCCCGAATCGAACGCGGATGAACGTGCATTCCGCAATATCCTGCATGTCTACAGTCAAATCGCCGAACAGCTCCAGCTTTTTTTGCCCCTGTCGGCAGGCGTCCTCCTGCTCTTGCAGCTGTGTTTTCTCTTTTTGAAGCGTTCGGCAGGTTTTATAAAGCGCCTCGGCTTTTTCGTGCCAGTCTTCCGGCAGAGCCGCATGGATGTCGGCTTCGGGAAGCGGTTTCCCGGCGACATCCAGCACAAAGCGCAGATGCGAGAGCGTATGCGTATACGGGCTGTCGCCGCCGCTCTTTTTCTCCATGCCGTGATATGCCGATGTCGGCGTTTCGGTATCAAACTGCGGCCGGAAGCCGTATTGCTTCAAAGCTCTGCAAACCGCATCCATTTCTTCCGAAGCGATCAGGAGCCTGAGGACCGCAAATTTTCGTTTTCTCATGGAAAGCCTTCCTTTCACACAGGCCCGTTACGTTTCGGACGCGCGCACATTCTCTTTTGTCACCAGAAAAGCGGCGATCTCTTCGGGCGGAAGCCCGTATCGGATCCCCTCCGAAATGTGGATCAGATTGGTCATTTCATTTTGCTGGATGCCGACAAAGCTGATGAGCACGACCTGCGGAATGGTGGAATAACGAAGCTGGTGTATGTGGGCGCGAAGCATAGCTTCGTTCGTTTTATGCTCGATAACGCCCGCCTTGAAAAGCCCGGGCAGCTTACCGTAAGCCGACCGCTTGAGCACCTGTGTGAGCGCAGCCGCATCCTTGCACTCGAGCAGGGCGGTGCGCTCGCTTTGCGTAAAGGCGGTCACCGTGTTGGAAAGCACGCCCGTGCGGCGCGCATCCGCATCCGGATAATATGTCTTCATGCGGTACAGGCTTTCAACGGTCTTCATATCCGCGCGCATGCGCAGGTTTTCAAGCAGCGCGCTGCGCGTTTCTCCCGAATAGTTATCTTGAATCAACTGCTCGGTGCGTGTGTTCACACATTCATCTACCAAAAGTTCAAGCGCACGCACCGAAAACGGCGCACCGGCACGAAAACCATCCAGCAGGCGGTTATACGGCGTACCGTCCAGCGCGGCGTCCAGTTCATCCAAATCGCGCGCACGAAACAGCGCTTGCTCGTTAAGCTGAGAGTTCTCGCGATAAAAGGCGGGCACGAACTGTAAGGACTCGCCGACCCCCTCGGAGCCGAGATATTCGGCGCAGGTGATCAGCAGCTCGGCATCGTAATCCATAATAAGCGTGCGATACAGGCTGCCGCCGAGCGCCTTTTCCGCCGCGGCAAGCGACGCGATGCGGGTCATCGTATATTTGCGCAGCAGCGCTTCGAACCGTGCGCGCTGGATGCGCACACGCGCTAAATCGCCGAACACCGACGCATACGCCGTGTGGTCGCGCAAGAAAGCGGCAAGCTCCGCTATGCTGCGGCAGCCGAGCATTTCCCGATATATGTCGGCGCCGAGAATATCCCCGTACATCGCATGCGCCTTTGCCGTAAGCGCACCTGCGGAAAGCGAAGCGATTTTTTTCATGCGCCGAACCTCCTTTTCCGGGTACAAACGTCCGTTTTTATTCGCCTTTGATCACCGCAGAGAACAGTGCGTCCTCCCACGCGGCATGTCCGGCATTATAACGTTCTTCCAAACATGCGGCAAGTTTTTCTTCCCGCTCTGAGATCGCGCGGCTTTGCGCTTCGAGCTTTTCCTGCTTGGCCTTGCGTGCACGCTCGATCTCCGCTTTCGCTTCGGCAGTGTGCGCTTCGTCAATCTCTTTCTTTTGTTCGGCAAGCGCTTTGGTCAATGCCTCGCGGCGCTCGCGCGCCTGCTCCACGCGCTCGCGCGCGGCGCGGTCTGCTTCGACGATCATGTTCAGCGCGTTTTCCATGAAAAGCCCTCCGACCAACTGTTTTATTAAGAACTGATTGTAGCACTTTTTTGCACAAAGTACAACGGTATTTTGTGAAAACAAATCCTGTTTTTTTCGGCGGTTTTGTGTATTTTGTTTGAAAACGGTATGATGCGGTACTTTTCTCCTGTTATGCCCCTGACCTACGCCTGTTTTTTTGTTGTGCCCCATTGTTTTTCATAAAAAAATATGATACGATATAGAAAATTCAGGCAAAAAGGAGAGAACGACATGTCGGATTGGTACAAAGAGGCGGTCATTTATCAGATTTGGCCGCGCTCGTTCAAGGACGGCAACGGCGACGGGATCGGCGACCTTTGGGGCGTGCTTGAAAAGCTCGATTACATCAAAAGCCTTGGCGCTACCGCCATTTGGTTTTCGCCGCTGTACCCTTCGCCGAACGCGGATTACGGCTATGACATTGCAGACTATAAAAATATCTCGCCCGACTACGGCGACCTGGATCTGTTTAAGCAGGTACTTGACGGCGCACACGAGCGCGGGATGAAGGTCATTATGGATCTGGTCGTCAACCACACCTCCGACGAGCACATGTGGTTCCGGGAAAGCCGCAAGGGCGGCGACAACAACCCTTACCGCGACTATTACATCTGGCGCAAAGGCAAGGGCAAAGACGGCAAAAAGCCGCCGAACAACTGGCTTTCCACCTTCGAGGGCGGCGCTTGGGAATACGACGACGCGCGCGGGGAATATTATTTGCACGTTTTCGCCAAAAAGCAGCCCGACCTGAACATGGACAATCCAAAGGTGCGTGAAGAAGTCAAAAACATCATGCGCTTTTGGCTCGACATGGGCGTAGACGGCTTCCGTGAGGACGTCATCACCTTTATCTCCAAGCGCGAGGGACTGCCCAACGGCTTTCCGCTGCCCATCGCCACGGGTATTGAACACTACAACAAAGGACCGCATATCCACGAGTACCTCTCGGAATTCCGTCGCGACATCTGCAAGGACTACGACTGCTTTATGGTCGGCGAGTCGCCCATGACGAATTCCAAGGACGCGCTAGCGTTCACCTCAGGGCCGAACCGTGAGCTTGACATGATGATCAGCTTCGACCACATGCAGGCGGACTGCTTTATGACCGACACCATTGCCATACCCTTCAGCCTGCGCAAAATGAAAAAGGCGTTCACACACTGGCAGGAGGATCTGTACGGCAAATCCTGGAACGCGCTGTATTTAGAGAACCACGATCACCCGCGCATCATCAGCCGCTACGGCAGTGAAAAGTTCCGCAAGGAAAGCGGCAAGATGCTCGCGACCATGTGCTATTTCCAATGCGGCACGCCCTTTATCTATCAGGGGCAGGAGATCGGGATGATCAACAACCATCTCGATGACATCCACAAATTCAAGGACGTTGTAACCTTCAACAACGAGCGCCTGTTCAAGAAATTCGGCTTTTCCGATGCAAAATATCTTGAGATCGCCAACCGCACCAGCCGTGAGAATGCACGCACGCCCGTGCAGTGGGATTCGAGCCCATACGCAGGCTTTTCGCCCGTCGAGCCGTGGTTCGGCGTTGCGCCCAGCTACAAGGAGATCAATGTCAAGGAAGCCGAGCGCGACAAGGATTCCATCCTCCACTACTACCGCAAGCTTCTGAAGATCCGGCAGTCGAGCAAGCTGTTTATCTACGGCAGCTACCGCGAGCACTGCCCCGAAAGCAAGGATTTCTATTGCTATGAACGCAATTACGAAGGGCAAAAGGCGCTGATCATCTGCTCGTTCGCGGAGGAGACCCGGACTTTCCGCGCGCCGGAGGGCTTTGACCTCACGGAAGGCAAGCTGCTTTTGTGCAACTACAAGGACGCCCCGGCAAAGCCGAACATCTGCGCCATGCGGCCGTATGAAGCGCGGGTATATCTGTACGAATAAGCTGCGTAAAATCTTACATTGCACAAGATCCCCGAATCGGACGAATCCGCTTCGGGGATCTTTCAATCTTCATACTCGCGCAAATGCCCCTCGCACAAAAGCGCGGGGAAACCCCACTGCCGCAGCACCTCATAGACGGCGACGGCCACGGTGTTCGAGAGGTTCAGACTGCGGGCGCGGGCGTCGTCGAGCATGGGCAGGCGCGCGCAGAACGCAGGATTTTCGTGCAGGAGCCATTCGGGAAGACCTTTTGTCTCCTTGCCGAAAAACAGATATGCATTTTCGGGATACCGCAGGTCGGAATACACGTGCTTCCCCTTCGTCGTAAAGAAAAAGAAATTGTCCTGCTGCGGCGTTTTTTCCAAAAAATCCCGCAGGCTGTCATAATAGGTGATGTCCAACAGCCGCCAATAGTCTAAGCCGGCACGCTTGAGCTTGCGGTCATCGATCGTAAACCCCATGGGGCCGACCAGGTGCAGCCGCGCGCCCGTCGCCGCACAGGTGCGCGCGATATTGCCCGTGTTCTGCGGGATCTCGGGCTCGACCAACACAATGTTTAACGCCATATTTTTGTGCCGTAACGTTTCCACGGCTCTCCTTTTGCAGATTCTGCCGCATATTCTACCAGCTTTTTCGGGAAAAGTAAAGCCGGACGGGTTTTGGAAAACGCACTTTCTTTTTTGCTTTTTATGTTGTATTTTATAACATTTTGTATTACAATAGATATATCCCCTCTCTTTTGCCCGGGTCGTACCTTCCCCGGGTGCTTGACTGCCCGCCTGAACCGCACAGGCGGGTAGGTTTTTTATTTTGCAAAATTTTCCGCTTCGGCAGTTTTTTGCGCGGCTAAACCGACTTTTCATGTGCAAACTATAAACAGCCCGCATTTAAAAATTTGATTTTGCACACACGAGCGCGGGCGACACACGCAAAAGGAGGAACAGCGATGAACAATTCCATGAATTCCGCCATGAAGGCCGTTGGTGTGAGCCTGGCAGTCGGCAGCGCCGTGGCAATGGTCAGCGGCATGGTCAAAAGCGGCTCGACCAAGCGCAAGGCGAAAAAAACGGCAAAAAAGGCCGTCAACACATTTTCGAACCTTGTGGACAATATGCATGCTATAATGAAGTGACAGCAGCTTTACAAGCAGCCCGCCGGAAACAATCTCGGGCTGCCGAACAACAGGTGGTGAAAGCCCCATGAAACGCATACGGATCTGCTGTCTGCTGTTGCTGTGCATACTGCTTTGCAGCGCCTGCGGCAACTCTGCGGCAGGCGATAACGCACGGCAGCTGAACCCCGCAACCGAGACGCAACCGGAATTGACCGACCCCGCAACCGGTGAAACCACGCTGGTTGCAACGCCTTTGCCCGTGACGGCGCAAAAGCCCGTTCTGCAGAACGGCGAAACGTACACGGGGCTGCCCGCGCTTGCGCTCCAGGACTTTGCCGTAGAAGACCCGGAAAACACGCGCGGGCTTTCGACTGAAAAAGTCGGATACAGCTACGGCGTGGCAAAGGACGGCGCGCCGCACAAGACGTCGGTTCAAAATCAAAGCTACTTTTCCGAAAACGGCTATCAAGCGTTTTGTCTGGACACCGTAAGTGAGGAAAAGACGCTGTATTTGACCTTTGACTGCGGCTACGAAAACGGATACACCGAAATGATCCTCGACACGCTCAAGGAAAAGAATGTGCCGGCGGCGTTTTTCTGCACACTGCCGCAGGTAGAGGATAACCCGCAGCTTATCGCCCGCATGATAACGGAAGGCCACATCGTGGGCAATCACTCCGTGAAGCACCCGTCTTTCCCGACGCTGACCAGGATCGAAATGGCGCAGGAGATCCAGGGCATGGACGACTACCTGCGCACGAATTTCGGGTACAGCGAACCGTTCTTCCGCTTCCCGATGGGCGAATATTCCGACTGTGCGCTGGATCTGGTCGGCTCGATCGGATACCGCAGCGTATTCTGGTCGGTCGCATATGAGGATTGGGATCTCGATAACCAGCGCGGTACGCAGTACGCCTTTGACACGGTCACTGCGCGCCTGCACCCGGGCGCGGTGATCCTGCTGCACTCGGTCTCGCCCGACAACGCGAATGCGCTCGGGCAGATCATCGACTGGGCGCGGGAACAAGGGTATGTATTCAAGTCCCTGCGCGATTTTCCGCAGACCTAACAAACCAGACAGACAGCAAACGGGCGACTTCTTTTGAGAAGCCGCCCTGTTATTTTGCTTTAGCTTTTATGCCTCGCGCGCCGTGCGCACGGATTTTTCACGGCTCTTCCAGGTGTGCATGATCTGCGGATGTGCGAAAATGCCATCCAGCTTTTGCAGGAACGGTACGATGTCGCCGAAATCGAGCGCACGATGGTCAAAGGCGATGCAGATGGGCAGCACCTGCCGTGCTTCGACGCTCTTTTTGCCGGCGGCGTCGCAAACGACAATGGGTTTATCCTGCACCGCGCCCACGCCGAACGCCGTGACCTGCGGCGGGATGATCTCCAAAAGCGAGCAGGCGCCTTTCTGCCCGCGGTACACAGAACCGATATTGGAGACGGTGACCGTGCCCTGCTCTAAGTCCGACTTGGTCAGACGGTCGGATACGGGGATCGCCTCATAGTCGCGCTTGGCCTTGCCGTGCAGCGTGTGTACCTTGTGCTTGCCTGTTTTGGAACCGATCAGCCTGCAGACGGCCTGCCCGATCTTGCCGTGGCGAAGGGCGGTCAGCGTATTGTCCAGCGACACCTCGAACATGGCTTCGTTGAGATCCGTATTTTCCGCACGGCGGGCAACGTCATGGATATAGGCGGTCATTTCATCCAAATTCTTGTTTTCAAAATTGTGCAGGTTCACGGTCATCATCTCGCCGTTCGGCAGGATCATCGGCATGGAAATATGGATATCCTCAAAGCTTTCGATCTCGCCGCGCACAAGCTTACGGTTAAAATGAATATGGGCGTTCATGGCGGGGGCGGCTTTGAGCCCCTCGCAGATGACCTTGAGCACCAGCGTATTTACGGAAATTTTGTCCGCACCGCTGCGGTCGAAGTTCAGCTTTTTGTATTCACGCATGAAATCGGTCACGTCGGGCTCATACATATAGGTCACGTGGGGAATGGTCTCCCAGCTTTCTGAGGTCATGTTCGCGACGATTTTTCTTTGGATACCGAAGTGGGTGACTTTAAGCGTTTTCATAAGCGCATCTCCTTTTTCTTTCAAATGGTATTCGGGATATTCGGAAAATATTTCCGGGAAAAGTCTTGTTCGTAAGAACGCCTTTATCATACCCACAAGGACACGGTTGCACCATACATTTCGGTTTACGCACATGGAAAAAGACGGCAACTGCCGTTTGCAAAACGCGGTTGCCGTCCGGAAAAGACAAATTTTGCGCCGATTTAAAGCTCGCGCGCATCGTAAAGCGTAAAATGATTCTTACGGAAGGTCAAAACGCCCTCGCCGCGCAGCCGGCCGAGCACGGCGGAGAGCGCGCTGCGGTCGGCGGCAAGATACTCCGCCAGCTGCCGGCGGTCAAAGGGGATCGTAAAGCTGCGGCTGCCCGTTTGCGCCGAGACCTCAAACAGATAGGACAACACCTTTTCGCGTAAGGTGCGTTTGGAGATGTGCGCGATGCGCCCGGTCAAAAAAATGTTTTTGCGCGCGAGCATCTCGGTAAGGTTGGCACTCACGCGTGCGCAAAGCAGTGCAAATTCCGGCGACGGGGCGCGCAGGCGGGCAAAGGAAAGCCAAAGCACCTGCGCTTTTTCGGCGGCGCGCACCTGCACGGTAGAATGCCGCCCGGTGCAGGCAAAGGACTCCGCAAACAGCTCCCCCGCCGAAAGCCCGGCGAGCAGCACCGCGTTGCCGTGGTAATCCTCCTGCGAAATTTCGAGCCGCCCTGAAAGCACTATGCCGAGCGCGCGGACCGCATCGCCGACATGCAATACGATTTCACCGCGCGCAAAGACCTGCACGCGCGCATCCAGCGCCCGCGGCAAGGCTTCAAGCTGTTCTGTTCCGAGGCCCGCAAGTAGCGGGACCGTTTCCAAAAGCGGTAAAAATTTTTGCATCTTTTTCTCCGTTTCGTTGTAATTACAACTGAATTCTTGTCTAAATTGTACTATGCTATACGCGTTCGGTCAACCCGATTTTGAAAACAACGGAGGAAAATCATGATTCGCAAGATCATTCAAATCAACGAAGAAAAATGCAACGGCTGCGGGCTTTGTGCCGAAGCCTGCCACGAAGGCGCCATCGGCATGGTAAACGGCAAGGCAAAGCTTTTGCGCGAGGACTACTGCGACGGCTTGGGCGACTGCCTGCCCGCCTGCCCGACGGGGGCGATCACCTTTACCGAGCGCGAGGCGCCCGCCTACGACGCTGAAGCCGTAAAAGCGGCGCAGCAGGAAAAGGAAAAAACGGAATTGCCCTGCGGCTGCCCCGGCTCGCGCGCCGCATCAATCAAACGCCCGCAAACCGTACCGGCGGCACCGTCCGCTTCGCCGGCAGTATCCGGCGTCAGCCGCCTTGCGCAGTGGCCTGTGCAGATCAAGCTCGTGCCCGTAAACGCGCCTTACTTCGACGGCGCGCACCTGCTTATAGCGGCGGACTGCACGGCATACGCCTGCGGCGATTTTCACGACCGCTTCATCGCGGGGCGCGTGACGCTCATCGGCTGCCCGAAGTTAGATATGGTCGACTACACAGATAAGCTGACGGAGATCCTCGCACTCCACGAGATCAAGAGCATCACCGTGGCGCGCATGGAAGTCCCCTGCTGCGGCGGGATCGTGCAGGCGGTCAAAAACGCCTTGCAAAAAAGCGGCAAGCTGATCCCGTGGAAGGTCTGCACCGTCACGACCGACGGCCGATTTCTGGAGAATGCATAAACCCGATACAGCAAGCGCCCCGCCGAAATCGGCGGGGCGCGGTTTGTATAGAAAGCGGGTTTTTTCCTATCCTATTACCAATGCGTCAAACATACACCATTTCGTTGAACGCATCCATGAATGTGGAGTTTGAGGGCGCCATCAGGTAATTGAGCACAAGCACATCGGTGATCCCCTGCTCGCGCAAAAACTGCGGCAGGTTCATACCCTTTACGCCGTCCTGGCGCGGATCAAGCACATAGACCTCGCCGAAATTTTCCAAAAGGAACGGGGCGAAGGCGTTGCCGTAGGATTCCTTAATAAGCAGGATCTTCCGATCGCTCCCGCACGCGGAGGTCATTTTGATGAGCGGCTTGTCGCCTTGGATAAACGCCATATATTTGCTGGATTCATCTTTGATCGAGGTCGAGATGATGCGAAGCGTTTTCCCGTCGGTCATCGCGGGGGTCGAAAAATACTGCCCGCTCGCCTCGACCGTCGGATAAAACACCTCGACATAATCGGGGTTGTTTTTCAAATTCTCGCTGTGCGTATAGCGGTACATGCTGCCCACAAAATCGTCAAGCCTGCCGGTCTCATGCGCGGAAAGCGGCTTGCATTCGAGGTTCGCGCTTTCACAGAACGCCTCATACGCATAATAGGCGCCGCGCGCCGTCCAGTGGTGGTCGGTGCGGAAATAAATGTATTCATCCGTGTGCCGCGAAAGGTGGCTGTAGGCGTCCACCTTGACGATGTCGTCGGACATTGCGCCGTAAGCGATCTCAATGCCGCGCGTCTGCGAATGCGAGCCCGTGCGGTATTCCTCCGGCCCGTAAAACGCGATGCGCGTAGGCGCGAGCAGGGAATACACATTGATTTCCGGCACGCGCGATTTCAGCGCGTTGAGCGTTTCGCCGTATTCGGTCAGCCGCTTTTTCGCGACGGAATACATTTCCATAGCGGAATCGCTTGTAAGCACGATGTAATTTTCCACCGTGTATTCGCCGACTTCCGGCGGTTCGGTGGGCGGCTCGGTCGTGGTTTCGGCCGGTTGCGTCTCGGCGTCGGCGGTTGCCGCTTCGGTTGCTTCGGTTGCGGGCGTGGTCTCAGCCGGCTGTTCGCCCGTGTACGCCGGCGCGAGCACAACGGCAAGCACCAGAACCACAACGGCGGCGACCACCTCCGCTGTGCCGAGGATTTTTCGAGAACGAGTCATTTGCATAATGAAGTCTGCCTTTGTCTTTACACTTTTTCGCCCGTATCGGCGCGAAGGATATTTTTGAACACGGCAATGTGCGTGGAGGAAATATATTTATCCATATGCATACTGCCGAAGTACCATTTGTCGAACGTGCACGAGTCGGAAAGCTCCTCAAAATAAGCGTTGAGCGCCGTTACACGCAGGGAGTCGTAATCCTTGAGCTGCAAAAAGCCCTTGATGCGCAGCGGCGGTTCGTGCGTAACGACGATATCCACATGATAATTTTCCTTTTCGAGCGCGTGCGCGCCCTCCAAAAGCTCCTCGCGCGTAGGGATCTCCTCGCGCGACCAGGTATCGCCCTCGGAGCGGATATCGATGTCGGGGCTCTCGCCCCCGCCCATGGTGAACACCGAAAGCCCGTCGATATGATAGACCTGCCCGCGCAGCAGATGGTAGAGGTTGCCGTAGATCCGGTGCACCTTGCCGCCGTTCCACTCGCTTACCTCGTAATTGTTCAAAAGGGAAAAATTCTCATGCGTACCGTCGATGAAGCAGATATTGTATTTCCGTTTGCCGAGCTGTTCGCGCAGCTTTTGCTCTTTTTTGCTGTCATCCCACAAGAAGCCGAAATCGCCGCAGACGATCAGCGTGTCGCCCGCTTTCAGCGCGCGCAGCTTCGAAGGCGAAAGGCGGTCGGCCTCGCCGTGGGTGTCGCCGGTGACATATATCAAAATGGTTCACATCCTTTGATTTGGGTTGCCAAGGCCTTAAAACTTTGCTATACTGTTTAATATGCAATTTAATATTTTACACGTTTTGCGAGTTCTTTTCAAGAGGTGAAACGCTTTGAAGCGTGCTTTTTCTTTTTTCCTTGCGGTCATACTTCTGATTTGCGCCTGCATTTTGCCCGGCTCTGCCGCCTTTAACGCATCCTTAGACACTATGGGCATCAGCGCGGACATTGTGCTGCTTCTGAATTTGGACAGCAACACGGTGATCTTTGACAAAAATGCGGACAAGGTCACCGCGCCCGCTTCGCTTACAAAAATTACCACCGCCATTCTCACGATCGAAAACTGTCAGGACCTCGACGCCGTCGTGACCGTCAAGCAGTCGTCCATTGACGCCATCGCGGGTACGAACAGCTCCACGGCGGGGCTGCTTGCAGGCGAAGAGCTGACGGTGCGCCAGCTTTTATACTGTCTTTTGGTGCGCAGCGCCAACGAGGCGGCGGTCATTTTGGCGGATTACATCGGCGGCGGCTCTGTGCCCGCCTTTGTGCAAATGATGAATGATTTTGCCGCTTCTCTGGGCTGCACGAACACGCATTTCGTCAATCCGCACGGCTTAGACGCCGAAGGGCACTACTCCACCGCGCGCGACCTGGCTTTGATCACACAGCACGCGCTTGAGCTGCCGCTGTTTTCGGAGATCGTCAACACCGTCAGCTACACCCTGCCCGCCACAAATAAAAGCGAAGAACGCAATCTGCTTTCGACAAACTGGCTGATCAACCCGAATTTCAAGACCTATTATTGTGAATATGCCTCGGGCGTCAAGACCGGCTCGACCTCGGGCGCCGGACGGTGTGTCATTTCCACGGCGAGCAAAGACGGCTACAACTATCTTGCAGTTGTTATGAACGCCCCGTATGAGGATATCAACGGCGACGGCAATCCCGACAACCGCGCATTTTTGGATTGTAAGACGCTCTTTGAATGGGCGTTTGACAATCTGCGCATGACGAAGGTCGCCGACACCACGCGCATTGTGACTGTAGTGGATGTGCGCCTCTCCAACGACGCCGACCATGTACGCCTGGTACCCGAAACCGAGGTGACGGCACTCGTCCCCGTGGGCAACGACGAAAACAGCGTGCTCATCGAAGCGATCCCCGAGGAAACGCCGACTACGGTGGATGCACCGGTCAAAAAGGGAGATGTTTTGGGAAAAGCACGGATCCTGTACGCGGGCGATGAGATCGCAACGGTCAATCTGGTCGCCGCCGAGGATGTAGACGTGAGCATCTTCCTGTATCTCGGCAACGGGATCGTCAAACTGTTCCACTCCACCGTGTTCCTGATCGTTTTTGCACTGGTCCTTTTGGTGCTCGCCGTCTATATCGGGCTGATCATACGGCACAATCGGCAGAAAAAGCGCCGAAGAGCCCCCAAGACCATAAAGAACTTCCGCAACTTAAAATGAGGTGAATGCTTTGGCAAAAGGACTGCCGAAAACCAACGCCATGCGTATCCTGGATCGGGAAAAGATCGCCTACCGCGTGCACACCTACGCGCACGACGGCGAGGCGGTAGACGGGATGCGTGTTGCCGCGCTTTTGGGCGTAGACGCCGCCCGAATTTTCAAAACACTCGTGACACGGGGCAAAAGCGGGCAGTGCTATGTGTTCGTGATCCCCGCCCCCGCGGAACTGGATCTGAAAGCTGCGGCGGCTTGTGTCGGCGAAAAGCATGTGGAAATGCTGCACGTCAAGGATCTGCTGCCCCTAACGGGCTATGTGCGCGGCGGGTGCAGCCCCATCGGGATGAAAAAAGCGTTCCCGACCGTCATCGACCGAACCGCGCAGGACTTTGAGACGATCATCGTCAGCGCGGGAAAGATCGGCGTGCAGGCAGAGCTTGCGCCGAACGACCTGCGGCATGCGGCGAACGCCGAGTTCGGCGATATTACGCAATAGTTCCGGGCATCACTGCCCGCCGTCTTACGCTTGAAAAACCGTCCCCGCAGGAGATCCTGCAGGGACGGTCATTTTTATACTATCTTATTTATACGCTGGGTTTCCGTTTCGATCAGTTCACGCGCTGGCAGGACATCGGCTCGACGGTAATGGAGTTTACGGTAACCGCCTCGTCCGTATAGTTGAAATACAGGGTGGTGCTGTTGTTGTATTCCGTGCAGTACACACCGTCCTGCACCTCGTAGTGCGCCGTCATGCGCGCATCCTGCAAATCGCCGAGCGTCTGCGCCGCCGTCAGATAATTTGCGGCTGCGGTATTGATCTGCGATTCATAGTGGTAGACCGTGTCGATCGTCTCGTCGCCCGTTTTGGTATAATCCCAAGCGTAGCTCGGCATTGCGCCGTATTCCAGCGCCTTGAGGAACGCCGTTTCTCTGTTCTCGGCAAGATTGATCGGCTCGTGCGCATAGGCAACAAGTCCATGCAGCACCATTTGCACGAACGGGACGGACGTGTAGCCGTCGGTTTCGGGATATACGGCGGCACTTGGCAGATCCACGACAATGTCGGCATCGCGCAGCAGGTAGGCGTTGCCCGTATCGACCATAAGCGTTCTGCCGGCGGCAAGGGTCGCCGCCTGTTCCTGCATGAGCCCCATGGCAACCGTGCGCGTATTGCCCGCGCTTGCGTAATCGGAATAGAGCGTGCTGCCCGCATCGTCTATACAGTAGCCGCTGAACGCGAGACTGTGGAAATCGTTGACGAATGCATCTACGTTTTCGCCGATCTCGGTCTGCCGCAGCAAATAGCGCGTATGCTGCGCATCCCCCGCCACACCGGTAAACGGGTTGTTGACCGCCATAGGCAGCGTATCGCCCGCAATGTTTTCGGCGGCATGCGCGGACTTTCTCGCACTGCGCCTGCCGAACGAAGCGATGTCCACATTCAGGTAAACCGAGAATTGCTGGGTCTGCGCATATTGCAGCAGTGCTTCCAGCTCCTTTTCACTGCCGAGCTTGCCGGAAAGATCGCTGCTTTTCAGCAGCCCCTGCGACGTTGCGCCGTCCAGCGCGCCGGACATGCGCAGCAAAACGTTATCCACGCTTTTTGCTTTGAGCAGACGCAGAAGCTCCTGCATCTGCATATAATCCGTCAGCGTTTCGCTGCGATTCGGGTTGTTTTTCGCCGCTGCACCGTACGCCGTTAAAAGCAAAGGCAGCGTTTCGGGGACTGAAGCCGCCTGCGAAGGCAAAACGCCGTTGCGGATGAGCACCTCGCGGCACGCCGCCGCCATACCGGAATAGCCGGCGTTGCGGTTGGACAAGAAGCGGTAGCAGATTCCGAGCTCGCCGGTGTAGGCATTGCCGGTATACAGCGTTTGATCGCCCTCGCCGCCGAGAAGCGCGGTATCCGTCACACAGAACGTTGCGCCGACGCGGTTATACAGCACGTCGCCTGCGGCACGGTGCGAGGTGATGCGGGAGATCGCGTCCCCGCTTTCGATGATTGCAACAAAGGCGCTTTCCCCGCGCTTCATGCCGTAAACGGGCAGCAAAGCAGAGGTAAAGGCAATGCCGCCGTCCGCCGTTTCGGCCTGTTCCCCGAGCGCGGCGTCCGCACCGTAGGTTACAAAGGTCTTTTCGGTGTACGCATCCGACGACGCGCCCGTGATCGCTTCGATCGCACCGCTGCCGTCGGGCAGGAGCATATAGTCCCCTTCGGCGGCGGAATCCGTCGCGCCGAACCAATCAAGCAGCGTCAGGCGCTCCAGCACAAAGCCGGTGCTTACCAATATATCGCTGCAGTTCACCGTCACGCGCAGCGCGCCGTCCTCCAGTGTAAACGCCACGGTCACGGACACATACGGTGCACCTGCGGGGACATCCGCAACATTGCGCGCCGCTGTTTCGGCGTCCAGCGCCATATTGTACGTTAATTCCATGCCGTTTTGCGTCGGCTGAAATGCAGAAGTGCCAAAAGCCGTCGCATTGTCCTGCGAATTGAGGGTATAGACCGTGCCGCCGTTCGATACCTCTGCCGTAACAACGGCGGACTGCACCTCGGCGCCGTCCGTCCGCGCGGCGGGGAGCGCCTGCCACATGGTGCCGGTATTCGTCTCGCGCACGGCGGCGGAATCCGTCGCACTGTCGTAATAGAGTTCCACAAGCCCTGAGCTTGTAACAAAAACCAGGTTTTCGGAACTGGTATGGTGCGTTTCGGCGCCCGCGTACTGCGCGGTCTCGACGGTGCGCGTGCCGACATTCCGTGTCTGCACGTCCGTACCCGCCCCGCAGCCGGAAAGCAGCAGAGTGAGCGCCGCAAGCAATGCGCCCGCGCGTAAGGCACCGCTGTGCTTAAGGGTGTTTGAGGGTAACATAGGCTTCTCCTATATTCGATGATTTTCTCAAGTTAAAGTATAGCATAATTTCCGAAAAATTGCTACCCCCTTGTGCGGCAGTCGAATCGCGCTTTTCTTTGCGTACCGGCGGCTGTGAAAATGGGGGTTGATTTTTCAAAAGCGTGCGGCTATAATATAGTATAATTTCTATATTATAAATCGTTGACGGAGCCCGACGGCTTTCCCACACGCTTTTTCAGAGAGTCCGCGCCGCGGCTGCAAGCGCGGGCAAAGCGTAAAAGCCCGACACCCCTCCCGAGTGCGCGCTGTAAAGCTGCTGCCGTAAAGCGCGCCGTGCCGCCGCGTTAAGGCGTTCGAGCGGGCGCAATGCGCCAATTTGGGTGGAACCGTGGAATGTGAAGCATTTCATCCCTTTTCGGGGTGAGATGCTTTTGTTTTTATCCCAAAACGATTTTTATGTTTTCCGCATTTTAAGGAGGATGCAGTATGTTCAACATCACATTGAAAGACGGCTCGGTTAAAAGCTTTGAAGCCCCCGTGACCGCCGCCGAAGTCGCGAAATGCCTCGGCATGGGGCTTTACAAGGCGGCATGCCTTGCGAAAGTAGACGGCGAGACCTGCGATCTGCGCACGGAGATCTCCAAAGACTGCACGCTGGAAATTTTGACCTTTGACGACGAGGACGGCCGGCGCGCGTTCCGCCACACCGCTTCACACATCTTAGCGCAGGCGGTCAAGCGGCTGTATCCCGAGACGAAGCTCGCCATCGGGCCCGCCATCGACAACGGCTTTTATTACGACTTTGATTCCGAGACGGTATTCACGCCCGAGGTGCTAACACAGATCGAGGCGGAAATGAAAAAGATCGTTAAGGAGGATCTGCCGCTTGAGCGGTACACGCTCTCCCCCGACGAGGCGCTCGCTGCCATGCGCGAAAAGGGCGAGACCTATAAAGTCGAGCTCATCGAAGAGCACGCCGAGAAAAACGAGCCCATCTCGTTTTACCGGCAGGGTGAATTCGACGAGCTCTGCGCGGGGCCGCACCTGATGTCCACAGGCGCGGTAAAGGCGTTCAAGCTGACCTCCTGCACGGGCGCGTACTGGCGCGGCGACGAGCACAACAAAATGCTCCAGCGCATTTACGCGACGGCGTTCCCGAAGCAGTCGGCGCTCGACGAGTATCTCGCGCGCATTGAGGAAGCGAAAAAGCGCGATCACAGAAAGCTCGGGCGCGAACTCAAGCTCTTTGCCATGATGGACGAGGGTCCCGGCTTCCCGTTCTTCCTGCCGAACGGCATGATCCTCAAAAACACACTGATCGACTATTGGCGGCAGATCCACACGCGTGAAGGGTATGTGGAGATCTCGACCCCGCTGATGCTCAACCGCCAGCTTTGGGAGACCTCCGGGCACTGGGATCATTACAAGGAAAACATGTATACCACCGTCATTGACGATACGGATTTTGCCATTAAGCCGATGAACTGCCCGGGCGGGCTGCTCGTTTACAAATCCGAACCGCACTCCTACCGAGACCTGCCCATCCGCATGGGCGAGCTGGGGCTTGTGCACCGCCATGAAAAATCGGGCGCGCTGCACGGGCTGATGCGCGTGCGCTGCTTTACGCAGGACGACGCGCACATCTTCATGATGCCGGAGCAGATCACAGACGAGATCAAGGGCGTCGTGCGGCTCATCGACGAGGTCTACACGCTGTTCGGCTTCAAATACCATGTGGAGCTGTCCACCCGTCCCGAAGATTCCATGGGCAGCGACGAGGATTGGGAGATGGCGACCGAGGGTCTGCGCAAGGCGCTCGACGAACTGCATCTGCCGTATGTCGTCAACGAGGGCGACGGCGCGTTTTACGGGCCGAAGATCGACTTCCACTTGGAGGACTCTTTAGGCAGAACATGGCAGTGCGGCACCATCCAGCTCGACTTCCAGCTGCCGCAGCGCTTTGAAGCGGAATACACGGGCGCGGACGGCGAGAAGCACCGCCCGATCATGATCCACCGCGTCGTGTTCGGTTCGATCGAACGCTTCATCGGCATCCTCATCGAGCATTTTGCCGGCGCGTTCCCGCTGTGGCTTTCGCCCGAGCAGGTGCGCGTGCTGCCGATTGCCGACCGCCACGCCGCACGCGCCGAGGAGATCCGCAAAGTTTTGTTCGAGCACGGCATCCGCGCTTCGGTGGATGACCGCAGCGAAAAGGTCGGGTATAAAATTCGCGAGGCAAGGCTGCAGCGGCTGCCGTATTGGCTCATCGTCGGCGACAAGGAGGTCGAGGACGGCTCAGTCTCCGTATCGCACCGCGGCGAAGGCGACATCGGTTCGTTTACACTTGACGAGCTGCTTGCGCGTTTGACCGAGGAGATCCAAACCAAAGCAAAATAAGGAGGAAGCCCTATGGCAAAAGCACCGCTCACGGTAACGGTGATCACGGATACCCATTATTATGCAAAATCCACGGGCATTTCCGGCGCAGCCTATGAAACGGCAAACGCCAAAAGCCAAATGCCGCTGCAATATTCGGCGGAGATCCTTGACGCGGCGTTTCGCCAGATCAAGGCGGACAAGCGCACCGACATTGTGCTGCTTTCCGGCGACACCACCTCGAACGGCGAATACGATTCGCACAAGGAGTTCATCGAAATGCTGCGCGGCTTGAAAGCCGCCGGCAAGCGCGTATATGTCATCACCGCCACGCACGACTACCAGGACGACGGGCAGACCAATTCCTATGTCGGGGATGAAAAGGTGAAGATCCCCGCCGCAAAGCGCGAGGAGCTTTACGAGATGTACCGCGAGTTCGGCCCGGACGAGGCGATCTCGGTACACCGCGACAGCATGTCCTATGTTGTACAGCTGCAGGAGGGCTACCGCCTGTTTGCGATCAACGACGACCGCAACCTGACGGGCAAAAGCGGCATTTCGGAGGACTGCTACAAGTGGCTGTGCGAGCAGGCGGAGGACGCACGCAAAAATAAACAGTTCATCCTTGCCATGACGCACCACCCGCTCATCGCCCCCTCCCCCGTGTACGCGCTCATCGGCAAAAACGACATGCACGGCGACTTCGATATCCGCCGTGAGCAATACGCCGATATGGGCATCCAGTTCATGCTCACCGGCCACACGCACATCCACCACATCGACAAGGTCGAAAGCAAACGCGGCAACACCCTGTATACCATTTCCACCGCCGCGACCATCGGCTACCCCGCGCCGATCCGCACCGTGGTGGTGGACGAGGCGGCGGGCATCGTGTCGACCACGACCGACCTTGTGACCGAAAAGGTGGATTTTGACCTGAAAGGAAAGTCGTTGCAAGACTATCTGAAAAACCAGATGGTCGGCATCGTGCGCGATATGGTCAAGGCGGCGGCGGGCGACACGCACAAGTTCGCCGACATGGCAACGTCCATCAGCATCAAAAAGAAGCTCATTTACAAGATCGGCTGGCTTGTAAAGCCGGTCGCCAAGCTCTTAAACAAGCTGACCATCGGCACGGTCGCCAAATGGACGAAGAAGGAAACGGGGCTTTCTCCCGAAGATTATGCCGACATCGCAGACCGGCCCGTGGTGGATTTCATCGTGGATATGGTCACGAACCTCTACGGCGGCGAGGACCTGTATTCGCCCGACGACGCGGAATACAAGATCACGATGGGGCTTTTGTCCATCCTCGATTCCGTGTTCGGCGCGCTGCACATCAAGGTGCGCAAGCTGCTGAAGGTTTCGGATTCGCTGTGCGATTTCGTAGAGCCGCTTCTTCATAACACGGGCATCCCCTCCTACAACGCGGTTCTGCCGATCCTGCCCTATTACGCCGAGGGCGAGCAGGCGCCGCCTAAAAAGGCGCCCGAAGAAAAGCCCGCGCGCAAAAAGAGCAAAAAGGGCGTGCCGATCGTCATCATCGGGATATTAGCGCTCATCATCCTGCTCATCCCCCTGCTTTTGGCACTGGCGATCGGATTTATCGTAAATCAAGTCCGCTACGGCAGGTTTATGAAGTAAACAAGGAAAATACAGAACAACGGGGTATCCGAAAAAGGATACCCCGTTGTTCTATGCTGTAAAATAAGACGTTCTCCCATCGGAGACGTAGTAAAGTACAAAACAGACGCATCACACAGAAAGCTTCTCTTTTACTTTGTAGGGGCGGGGCTTAAGTGCCCGCCCGCATGAAAGCGGCATTTTGCAACTGGTTGCGGCGAATATCGGAATCGCACCTTTTATAACAGACATACGTTCTCTTCTTTTCGTACTTGGCTCGGGCGGGCACTTAAGCCCCGCCCCTACGGCAGGAATTTTTAATTTTGCTATATCAAAGGTCCATACAAC